>Ga0335072_10000005_pt1 | contig 532104 bp, 447 predicted proteins | sample Lox_Sample_21_FD_206725 | JGI IMG/M metagenome (GOLD analysis project Ga0335072, IMG submission 206725) | Soil microbial communities from Loxahatchee National Wildlife Refuge, Florida, United States - Lox_Sample_2.1 | ecosystem: Environmental > Terrestrial > Soil > Wetlands | place: USA...
CAGTGCGTGAGTCTCTTCCCGACTTACTGAGGCAGTTCGGCTTTTCTGTCCGCGCCTTTTCCTCTGCGGAAGACTTTCTCTCATCTGACTGCGTCGATCGGACTAGCTGTTTGATCCTCGATATCGCAATGCCTGGGATGACGGGACTCGATCTTCAACGCCAATTGCAGATCCAGGGTCCTCCAATTCCTATCATCTTTATTACTGGCCAAAGCGAAGAGGTTAGTCGAATTCGGGCCCTGGAGCCGGGCTGCGTTAAAGTGCTGCCGAAGCCAGTTGCTGCCACAGTTCTGATTGAGACAGTCAAGCAGGTGTTTCGAGAGAACGATCCGACACTCCCCTACGACGATTGATGAGGCAAAATTGAATAGGGCCAATGCGCCCTTGCGTCGGGTCCTTCCTCGATTTCCAGGTGCCTCCGCGAAGCGGAGGAGTAAATCTCCGAATGCACAGAAAGCAAGATAATAAACGTGCACCCGAGTCACGACGCAGGTGCACTGCGGCAAGCAGTCTCTTGGACCGTTGATTCCTCCACAACCTTACCCGCGGGTGGATGCAGAATAGTCGGCACGTCCCGCGCCCCTATGAAAACGCTTAAGAAGCGTACCGGATTCTTGCCATCGTTGCGGCCTCGATGCCAGTGGGTTCTGGTCTGCAAGAACGCCTGGCCGGCTTTGAAGCTCTGACGCGATCCATCCGCAGCGAACTCAACGATCAAGGTTCCCTCAAGTACGTAGAGATAGGGTTGAACAGGATGTATCATCCATTCCGTGACCGTCCCTGGCGCTATGGTCACGATGTTTGAAGTGATCACGGGGTTCGGGCTAGATGGGTACTCAATCGGCTCGCCTACAATTGTCTTGACGTCTTTGGAGAGATCAGCAAACGGTGACATTGAGAACACTCCTTTACTCATACTCGGATTACACGATGCGGGAGAGCCGGGGTTCTTTTCACGCCCGGCAATTCTGTGTCACTATCTGATGCCTGCGGTCATCGCAGCTAGTGCGTTGCTCGCCTCTTCGATTAAACGCACGATGTCGTTAGGGCGAGTTGCCACCGAAGCGTGACTCGTCGGCAACGTAATTGTCTTTCTTGCCTCAATTCTTTCCGCCATCCATTTTTCGGTTTCGGTAGGGATCAATCGGTCGTTGGACGAGATCTGATACCAACTAGGCTTCACTTTCCAGGCCGGTGGTCCAGACCGTTCTTCGAAGCACTGTGCCGCCGTTGGCTTCTGTGTAAGAGCCCACACTAACGACTCTGTTTTGTCTTCGAGGTCGTGACAAAAGGTCTCGTGGAACTTCTCAACTTCGATCCATAGAAACCCATATTTGTCCTGGCGGATATTCGCAGCCCCCTCAGGAGGCGCTCGCCGTGCCCAGAGACTCCTGAGACTCTCTCCCTCATCGAGGGCAGGTCCTGCTAAGTAAACCAAGCCGACTATGTTTGACGTAAGCCCCGCCCCTGTGATCACTGCGCAGCCATAGGCATGACCGACCAACAGCGTAGGACGATTCTGTGCTGCAGCCATTTTGATGGTTCGGTCGATATCGTCAGACAGGGACGTAAGAGGGAGTTGCACTGCGAAGACCCGATGGCCCTTTTCATGTAGGGGAGGAATGACATGCCGCCAGTGTGACGCGTCGCCCCAGGCGCCATGCACTAAAAGGATATTAGGCCTATCCGACATCACTCCCTCCTGTTACTTGGGTTACTGGATCCAAGTGCCAACGAGCGACCTGCAAGAGTCCATGTTGCAATCTAGTTTTCGACCTCAAAAATGAGGTCAACTGCGATCGGCACGCCGAGCGGCAAGCTCGCAACACCGCAGACGGTGCGGCAAGGGCTTTTCTCTCTTCCGAACACCTTTTCAAGCAATTGCGAAGCGCCGTCGGCGACTTGAGGTTGTTCAGGGACATCGCCGGAAGTGGCCACCAACACACCGAGCCGGACGATTCGCGTCACTTTGTCAAGTGATCCCAAATGTTCCCGCACCACGGAGATTGCGTTCAGAGTCGCAAGCTGCGCTGCTTGGCTTCCTTTTTCGATGTCAAGTTCTGCGCCGACGCGCCCGATGAACTGTGCCTGGCGCCCTTGAGTCGGGAGCATACCGGTAAGAAAGAGCAGATTACCGGTCCGCACCGCTTCCACATAAACTCCGAAGGGTTCAGGCGGCTTCGGAAGGTTGATGCCAAGTTCCTTCAACCGCTGTTCTACGCTGGTCGGTCTCGGGTCCTGGACTGATCTACGCGCACTCGAAAGTGTCATGACTGACATGACAACAGAACTGCCCAGTGAATTCAATTAAACCTAGGTATGAACACAAATGTTTCCGTACAAATCACAACAACGGTGAACCACCTCATACCAAGGTATAAGGAGTCTTTTCCAATTGTGGAGATATCCGCGGAAACGGCAGGGGGAAGATATTCCGGCCGGGCCTTCTACCCGTTCACATTCCCAATCACTTCCGGGCCAGCGACTGTTGTCATAAAGCTCACGCATCGCCTCCCCAGCCTTGCAGAGAGCGTGCTCGCGTACACAGGGATTTTCGCCGCAGTGCTAGCGGTTGGCGGCTGCGTCTATGTGTACTATGCATATCAGGGCACGCTGCCGCTTGCCCTTGTGCGACAAGATATCAACGTCGTCAACGTCGACTGATTGAGTGTGACAGCTGCTCCACGCCGGTACTGTTGCAGATTAGCCGATTGCCCTTAGCAGTTTAGGCTCTTATGTCAGGCATTTACGATCTCGCTTGCCAGCGCGGCCACGAAGCGCGTCATTCCGCCCTTTGGCTTGCGATGAATCTGTCTCCCGGACCTTCCGACCAAAGAGCTCGCATGAGCCGTCACTTCACTCAAACAATGTGTAAGACGCTCGCCGCGCGCTTCTGGTGGGCCGACCTGTTCTGCACGGACTCGAGGCAGAAGGCAAAGACTCGCTCCCATAGCGAACGGACCCTGCGATCACAACTACACTCTTTCTTTTAGATGCGACCTTCACGTCAGTAGCTACGATCGTCGGTGTCCGCTTTGTCAGTACTTAGTTGGCGACCTGTCGTCCGCTTGGACTGTAAGATGCGATCCATTCCGGCAAAGGAGTGCCGCTCTATACCAAGGTAGAATTGAACCTCACATTCGCCCTTGGTACCGTGCAGAGTATGGACAAGTTGGGGAGGGCTTTGTGACAACTTCATCAGGTGTTTACTCGCAATCGCAGGCGCAGCGGTATGGATGGCTGGCGTTCTGCATTGAGTTTCTTTGCGGGCTTGTCGCCATCATTTGGTATGCAATATTTCTCGCTGAGCGAATCACCCTCGCTTTGCTCACTCGACTTGAAGAAATTGCTTGCCCTGGAGCAACCAGTCCTGATGCTGGAAAGATGAAGGTCGCTTCGCGTCAAGATGAGATGTCCACATCGTCAGAGCCCAGCGAACAGGTCCCAACATCGTGCATTGGCCTGGTCAATTGTAAACAATGACTCGGTGAATCTGAGATGGAATCCGCTGACCGGCGCCACTTGTCTGGAATGCGAGTGCGAGCCGCACTGGCGGAGAAGGGCACGACGAACACGATTACCGCAAACGCATGAATCTCTGTCAACGACGCAAGCAAAGGGGGGATCAAGGTTCGATTCATATTCGCCACTTGGAGTCTATCTATGACGCGTATCGGTCTTCCACGTAAACAATCGAACACTCCTCCTTCCAGACACAGTGCTTGGGAAGCATTCCTTCTCGGCGCCAAAGTCGTCGAGAGCAATTGCATGTCACTCGTCTCCCGTCAAACACGCAAGGGACGCGCCATCCGATCCTGGGTCCGTCACCACTATCAAACGCACTATGTCCCTGAGAGTATTCTCGACGTCCTGGGCTTAGGCAGGCAACTTCGCCTCCGGTGGCAGAGAGAAAAGTGATCGCGAAGACTTTCGCGAGTCAAAGAGACGAGTCGCTCCGTTTCGGACCTTTACGACGCAATTCGCAGCTAGCTAGATCTTGGGAAAGCAAGATCGATTTCAAGAAGGAGAACAAGATGACAACCAAAGGAAATGTCCTAGTCCTAGTCTCGAGCGGTCGCGGCTTGCCCTTGAAAGATGGCAAGGTTTATGCCGGCGCTGGCTACTACCTCAACGAACTGACGGTTCCGGTTCGCGCGCTGATGAAGGAGGGCTACGAAATCACCTTCGCCAACCCCAAAGGCAGCACGCCGCAAATGGATGTCAATTCAGCTATTGCCCAGTTCTTCGGTGGTGACGAGGCTAAGCTTCGGGACTATCTAAAATTCCGCGATAGCCTGACTGACCTCAAAAATCCAACTCGCATCTCGGATGTCATCGCATCGGGTCTGGATCAATTTGACGCTGTTTTCGTCCCGGGCGGCCATGGCCCGATGATGGACCTTCTCGATGATCCCGACGCCGGCACCGTGATGAGACACTTTCACAAAACTTCCAAGCCTACGGCAGTGCTTTGCCATGGCCCGATTTCACTTCTCTCGGCTCTTCCGAATTCGAAGGAGGTGGTCGCCGCGTTGGCGGCGGGCGATGCCGCTGGAGCGCGGGCAAAGGCTCAAGACTGGGTATACTCTGGATACAAGGTCACTATCTTTTCGACGGCTGAAGAGCAGCAGCGGGAGCCGATTGAGATTGGTGGGAAGGTTCTCTTCTACCCGGACTTCGCCTTGCGTACGGCGGGCGCTGACGTAAGCGCGGCCGCTCCATGGCAGAGTTACGTCCTTCAAGATCGAGAGGTGATCTCAGGTCAGAACCCGTTCTCTGATGAAGCGCTCATTAAACTTCTTCTACCTGCACTCAACGGGAAGAAGAAATGAGTCGGTAACAGCGATCGTCGGCTGCCATATGTTTTGCGCTAGTGAAGGTGCTAGTTTAGCGCAGCTATCGTTGGGTTCAGATAGCCGCCTAGTCAGGGGCGTGCAAAAGTCGAGAGCACAAAACGCTCCCCACTTTTCCACGCCCCTGGAACGCTTCGGTTGCCCATGCTTCCGGCGTTGGCGGTCTGTATCCCAACGATGAGTGTGGCCTGATGGCGTTGCGATGCACGCGCCAGCCGCGAATTACATCAGTGCTCCTAGACCTTCTCTAAACGCTGCGCATTCAGGGACTCGCAACCTTTCAAATTCAACATCTGTTATCCTCGAACGGAAGCTTTACTTTCAAATCCGCCCGCTGTTGTCTATATTTGCGAAGGTCTTCACTGAGAGCTTCTATCTCACTGCGCAAGCGGAGACCCTCCGATGCGGTTTTGAAGGTGTGTGCCAGTATGTCCGGTCGAAGTTCTTCTTCTCGGATTTGAAGCTGTTTCAACTCCTCTTCTTTTCTTGCTATGAGCTTCCCCAATTCATTAATGTCTTCACTGTTGTTCATTCATCACCTCTTCGCGTGTTGACCGGCGGGATCTCGTTGTCGAGACCCATCGCATCGCCGCAGGCGGAAGACCAGTCCGCTGGATAGAAGGCCAAAATGACAGGCTGTCCGTAAAGTCCATGCAACGTGACCTCCTGATTCGGACCAGCGTTGAGGCTGAAATCGGGCGCCGGTAAGCCTGGTGGAAGAAATTGTCTCCAGGTTCTGCTGGTTTGAATAGGAGCTGGCGAGCGGTGCTCTCTCCGAGACCGCTGCTTGCACCCGTGATAACGACTACCTTTCCATCAGTCTTTCTACTCATGGGTTCTCGTTGTTCGGTCGAAGCAGTGGTGCTTCAAAGTGGATGAGGAAAGTAAGCGAACCGAGCATGCAGTGAGAGTTAAACCCCCAGGTGGAGAAGCCAACGCTCTTTGCTGACAACAAACGGGCTCGTGTCGGCTCACCATCTGCCAACGTGCGCACCGTCATCTACATGGAGCACCTCTCCAGTTACGTGATCAGCTTCTGTGAGGTAAATGACAGCCTCTGCGATATCGGTGGCGTGCGAGAAAGTTCCCATCGGAGAACGCGAATTCGGCATGTCCTTCTTTAGATCCTTGTGTAAGGGGGTGTCCACAACGCCCGGAGCGACCGCGTTGAAGCGAATCTTGTATTTCGCGTATTCGCTTGCGAGGCTGAAAGTAACAGCGTTTAGGCCGCCCTTGGTGATCATCGGAATTGATGCTGGAGTGTCAGCCATAGGGTTATCGGCTAGCGCTGCCGTGATTGTGGTCACGCTTCCGCCATTTCTCTGCGACAGCATTCTCTTCACGGCAGGTTGGGTGATGAAAATAAACCCTTTAAGGTTTGTCGAAACGAATGCGTTAAACTCGTCTACGGTGTAGTCCGTGAAAGGCTTGGCCGAGAAGATTCCCGCATTGTTGACAACGTGATCGATAGAACCAAAGCTATCGATCGCTGTTTGTATAGCTTTGTCAGCTGTCGCTGGATGACCAATGTCTCCATCGACTAGCGCGAGGTTCGGCGCCGGATCATATCGGCCTTGCGAGACACGACGCGAGGTCGCGACAACGTTATAACCACGACTCAGGAATGCATGGACAATGGCTGCGCCGATGCCTTGCGAAGCCCCTGTAACGATAACGGTTTTGTGGTTTGCCATATCAGCTCCATTCGCTGGTTCATCGCGCGAAGCCAACATGACCGGACGCGACGGCGACCCAGCCGTTAACGCATGGACCGTGGGATTTCAGTCCATAACAATTAGGCAGGCAGGCCTTCTCACTGAAAATGAAAAACGTGCCTTCAACCCGAAAGACCTATCAGAAAATCCCGGTCGCTAAGCAGCGTCTTCCTTTGACTTGCCAGCCTTCCCGCCAAAGAAACGAAGCAACTCGGCGTTTACTTCTTCTGCATGAGTCCAGGGGATGCAGTGCGGACCATCCTTTACGACGTGAAGCCGCGCACCCTTAATGAGTCTGGCGTTGCGCATTCCTGTGGCCGTTATTGGAAGGATTCGATCGGCATCACCCTGTATCACGAGGGTGGGCACGTCTATTCGGTCTAAGTCTTTCCGGAAGTCTTCGTGCCATGTTGCTACGCACGCCAAACTGGCAGTTGCCGATGACATAGCCGCGATGTTCCAGCTGGCTTGCACGGCTTGTTCGCTGACTCGCTTACCTTGAAGCAGGTCTGTGTTGTAAAAGTTCTTGAAGAATTCGGTGAAAAAGGCATAGCGATCGGAGGCCACCGCTCTCTCGATCCCGGCAAACACGGCGCCATCCACACCATCAGGATTGTCGGCCGCTTTTAGCAGGTACGGCGGCACACCAGAGATGATCACAGCCTTGCTCACACCCTTAGAACCGAACCTGCCGATGTAGCGTGCTACCTCGCCTCCTCCCATCGAGAATCCGACCAACGCGAATTCCTCGAGTTTCAGTTGGCTGACCAGCTTGTGAAGATCATTAGCGAATGTGTCGTAGTTGTAGCCTGTGGCAGGCTTGCTGGACCTTCCGAAGCCGCGACGGTCGTAGGTGACGATCCTCCAACCAGCGTTGAGCAGAACGGGAACCTGCTTTTCCCAGGAAGTACGATCCAACGGATATCCGTGGATCAGGATGATTGGCTTTCCGGAGCCATAGTCTTCGTAATAAAGCTCGATGTCACCCGAATTTTCCTGTCCGACTTTGACGTGTGGCATTTTTACACTTCTCCTTTTTCATTCGCGATACTCGAGATCGTCATCGACAAGAGATCTTCGATGCTGCGGACTCGGCGCTCATATCACAGATACCAATCGATGCCGGCATTCAGTCTCGTATTCCAGCGATCGATTCGATACCTGACTACGTTCCCACCGGACGAAGGCGATCTGTACCGGTGGGCATAAGTCACCGTCTCGCCGACCAACTCAGGCTTGCCTCATGTTTGTTCGGATTTGCCTCACACTTGTGCGGTTCTTGCTTCGCTTGCGATTTCTCGCGATCTACCACTATTCCAAAATCCGCACCCTCCCATCGGTCGTTGTTGGGCCAATAGAAAGTGAATAAGATCTCAGTCCCCACTGGAAGCTCCTGAGTTGGCAGATCCACTATGTGTACTCCGAGTTCGCTGTTTCTAGTTGCCGAATCATGCGATGTGGCCCATCGATCAAAACTCCAATGCACAGTCGCAGGCATGAGCGAAGTAACACGGAGGGTCTTGCCGCGAGGCATCGAAGAGCTCTTATTGTTGAATCGCCAATCAGCGTAGAGCGAGTTCCTTTTCTGCACCTGATAACGCTCAACGGTCTGTGGGGGCAAATCGAAAAGTTCTCCCTCCAATAGGGAACGCCGAAGCTTAATGTATTCTGCGTGAGCCCAAACCAGTGGACAGGCTGATCCGGAAAGCCTGCCTCGAAAGAGTCCCCGGCTTGGAATATCTACCGAATCCCAAATCTGTTCTGGAATCAGGCGGCTTCCGCCCGAGAAGTTTTCCAAAGCCGTAAGCAGAGACTCAGCGAATTCCCGGTGGCCGGCTGCTAACTCATAATGAGCCCGCTCACCCGTGAGCAGCGGCCAAAGCCGGCCAACACCAGTGCCATCAAAGGGTGATCCGTCATTATGCTCCCCGTAGCCATCTCCGTTATACCGATACCAGCAGGGACCCTGAGGTAAATCGATACGGAGCAAAGCGTCAATTGCCTTTACAGTATTGAGAATTCGCGGATCGTCGGGTGCGCGGAGACCAAACCGCACGAGCGCCAGTGAATCTGGGCTTATGACGTGCAAGACAGGTTCACGGCTGTGTCCGGGCTCGCGATTCTTGACGGAAATCATTCCTTGCAACGGCCCAGCGGCCGACCCTCTATCGGGTGGCGAGATGCGGACGTAATAGCCGGTTATCCCAAGTGCAGATGCCATGCCAGTATCCTCGGCATAACACCAGCGCTCAAGATTCTCATTCCAAATATCTGCAGTTTGCCGAAGAAATTCTGCAGTAGCGGGCTTCACAGCAAATTCGGCAATATCCGCGGCCGCCAGCAATGCCGCGATTTCTGTTGCTAGGGTGAACGGGGAGTACCCCGGATCCTCTTCCCATCGGTCTTGCTGCGTGACCGGCCCGTTCCGCACCAGATAGCTGGCAGCCCCGGCAACCATCGGCCACCATCGACACACATCTCCTAATTTCCCAGGGGCCTTACGCCGCAGCAGATCGACCAAGAGGATCGGAAACGCGGTCTCATCCATCTGAATGCCATCACGGTAAGGCCGTCCGCTCAGCCAGAGATTCTGCGCCCAGTTACCCTCCGCCTCTTGTGTCGCCTTCAGATAACAGAGTACGCGCACCGCGTCAGCGATTGCACCTGCTGCCACAAATCCACCAGCAATTTCTACCAGGTCTCGCGGCCAAACCAAATGGTAACCGCCAAGATCGTCGCCACCTTTATTAAAACCCCAGGGGATCGATAAACTGGCGATAGTGCCGCCTAAGAAGTCCTTTGATTCATGCGCGCGTAGAGTTGCCATGCTCGTGCGGTACAAGTCGTGAATCCGTTCGGAAGAATCCATGGAATCGATCGACCGATGCCACTCCTCCCAGCCTCCGACATAAGAATCACGGATCTCCTGGAATGGTGCGAGAATGGACGACATTGCGAGTTGTCCCGCTTCGAAAGAGTCTGAACCGAATCCGATTGCCACTACGAATTCCTCGCCGCACCGAGCAAGGTCGAGTTCACCCATCAGAGCCACATTGCCATTCTCCGCGCGCGTGTATTCCCACTTCATTTCGTAATGCCGTGACAAGTCCTGCCAACCATCGGAAACACCAACAAATCCAACGGACATCCTCCGCCAAGGCACCGAGCAGGCCATTGCAAGACACACCCCGAGCCGCTCACAGAAGAGCATAGGCGAGCCCTTATAATCTCCGCACCAAGCCGTGTTGCCATATCCGGAATTGGCTAGATGTGGAGAAAGGAGAGAATAGAGGTGATAGTTATCGAGCGAGCCAAATAGCGGGACAAACCGGACCTTTTGCAGGACAACATTCCGGAAAGGATCAGCGAGGATTTCCTTCTCGATCCTGTAACGCCCATCCGCACATGTGTTACTCAAGCAATAGAGTGGAATACCTGACTCCCAGGGACGATTTACACACTTGCAATCTCGCTTCTCCTCTGAAAAGAATGTCTTGCCGTCAGTTACAAGGAACTCTTGGTCCCGTGTACACGCTTGGTCCACGCGGGGATAGTAAATCTCATTCAGTATACCGTGGCTGACTGTGAACCACACCCGACTCTGCGGCGCCAATGAGGTACCAATTCCTGTCTTGGCACTCGAGGTCCATCGCGGTTGGATCCCTGGCCAACCAGGAGCAAATCGCTCTGATCTATCGCTCATATGACTTCCCATTTATTACGCCGCATCGCCGATTGCGATATCTAGGATCCGCGGCACGAACCCGGTCCTTTTTGTGACGCACCGTCACGCATTCCTCTACCCTGCAGCGCCGAGCGAATGCAAACCAAGTAGTGAGAAGCTGTCGGGAACGATTGTTCCATATGCAAGCTATGCCACCCAGTGACAAATAGAATGTGCGCCATACCAACAAGGCTGGGCTTGGAGCCCCGTTCCATGTTCTTGATTAAGCCATAAGTGGGAGAATGAATCTATTAGACCAGGGTATGATCAAGCTCATCGACTGTGCCCCAGGGCCGGTCTTAAACTCGGCATCTAGATGCCGTCGTAATATGAATATCCGCGAGTTGCCCAGTAGTCGTCTGGCGCCTTCGCTGTATAGGTGATTCTTGTGACCGCCTTGACATTTTTGAGACCGAGCTTGACTGGTACGAGTAGACGAAGCGGTGCGCCGTGGCCCACGGTAAGTGGTTGTCCGTTGAAGTGGGTCACGAGCAGCGTTTGTGGATGCTGGGCCGTCGGAAGATCAATCGCCATGAAATACGGGTCGTGGTTTCCCGAAGCATCAAGGTTAACTGACGACTCGACGCGAGCCCAGTTCGCTTGAGAAACTGGCGGATGCGCGCGCATTAAGTCGTCAAATTTCAAACCGGCCCACCATGCAATTGCACTCCAACCCTCGACGCAGACGAATCGCGTGATTTGCTCATGTAACTGGAAGCGTGCGAGCAGGTCTCGAATGTTCAGGGAAACGTTAAGGCCGGATTCAAGCCCTTCGAGCGTTAAACACCAGTCTGGGATATAGCTCGTGTCGGGAGTAGCCCCGTTGTAATTGTTCTTTAGCGATGTGATTTGCGACTTCGTGTAGGTCGGGACGATACGATTTCGTGAATACAGCGCCTCCGCAACATCGTCATCGACGTGGAGTGCCAGGTCCAGCAGGCGTTCTTTTCCTGGCCAGTTCTTCTGTTTGTGGAGGATGCCAAGGCGTTCCAAGGTTGCGGACGGCAAGAGAGAAGTGCCGCTTGCAACTGCGACCATTGCAATGGCTCCGAATCGAAGAATGTCACGACGAGTCCGCTTGCGCAATGCCAACGGATCTACCTCGAACACATCGGGGGGCCGCTCCGCAAAGAATGGCTCTGGCGGCCGTATGATTAAAGGTGCCTCGGCAGGCCTAAAAGCTAAGTGGTCGTTGTCAAGGTTCACGTTCGGCGGCCTCCGCTGCCACGACCTTTGCTGACCAACCGACAATCATGCTGCGAAGTGTGTCCCACCCATCCGCGAAAACGAGGGTCACGTGAGGCACGACAAAAACGATAAACAACCACATTAGCCAGAAGTGCCAAATGCGCGCCCTGTCATAACCACCGAACATCCAAGTCAGCCAATAGAATTGCATCGGCTTATGAATCGCCCAACCCGTGAGGACGGAAAGAAACCCAGCTGCGGGAATGGAGAAATAGGCGTCACGTTGAAGCGCATTGTATTTAGTATTGAAACGAGGACGAATCCAGGCGTTACAGGTCAGCTTGGCAAACGGAATGCCGATGTAGTAACGCAGCATCTTTATTGAGTCGCCTAGGTCGCTCCATCGAGGCAATAGAGCGCGCCAGTCGCCCCCGAGCGCGAGACCCAAAAGAAATATAAGGCCGTTTAGCATGAAAAGATAGGCACAGAACCAATGAAGGCGCAGAGCCAACTCGAGCATGCCTGGTCCGAGGCTGAAGTGGTTGTAGACCCAGTCCGGCGGGTCACTGTAGCCACGCTCTCCGGGCACGTGTGCGCAAATCCAGATCCCGAGATCCGCGAGTGGATCAAAGTTTCCAGTCACCGGATCTGGCCTGTGCTGATAGATCGGAGACGCCCAATAAATGGACATCCCGCTCAGAACGAGCCCAAGAAGAATCAGAATATTCATCCAGTGACTACATCGCACAAACAGATGGTGCGTTCGAACTACACGAGTGTAAGTGTGGGCTTTTGAGATAGTCGAAGCGAGTTGTCCAATTCCGCTGGCCATGGGATGGTTCTCAGAATGCATTCCGCGCCATCAATTCTTTGGGCTTTGAGGCGCTGCCTCGACGAAAAGAAACACCTTGTTTGTCGCAAGTGCTCCATCGGGTTCCTTTTTGGTCGCGGCATATACGATGTCGCCCGGTGCCAGGAAGCCTTTCACAGGTGCAACCTTGTGCACTGGAACGCTAGCAGGTACGGATATCCTTTGCGAGCCATGTTGATAGTTGACGACGAGAGTGGGGCCTCCATCCGTTTGCACAGTCCCATTAGTCATCCGGGAGGTGTGCGCTGGGACACGTGAGACGGACCCGTTGGTCATCCTGCTCTCTGACTTGGTGCCTTGACCTCCGCCAGTTATGACACTGCCTTCGGCCGCCCCCTTCAGTTCGGGAGGAAAAATCAGGACCGACTGAGCCACTTCCGTTCCATTCGGCTGCTCTACCGTCGCGATTCCCACGTAGGAGTTGGCAGTGACTTGACTGAGCTCCGAAGGTACCTGCTTATATGTCGTAAGGGGGCGTCCGATCTTGACGTGCACGAGGCCGGTCTTCGTCTGAACGTCAAAGGATCCATTCTTAACTGTTTCGACTTTCCCCAATACTCCGTCGATTGGCGGAGCGGCATTCGTTTGGGAGCGCACTACAACTGGACCTACTACAGCAGAGAGCAGCGCAATGCTTGCGAATCGCGGTGCCCAATCGCGCATTGACACTTGCCAACGGCAGCATGCCGCAGCTTTCAGATTGGTTGAGCTGTGCCTTTTAATCACAAAACCTGACATTGTCTGTCTCCTCACTTTCAGTGAAGGTGCTTGCATGTGGTCTTCATGCTTGGATCGAGTCCACAGTGATGTGATGACTTTACGTAGAGTACCCACCAGATCATTGTCTCTTCTGAGTAGTGTCTCGACAAAGCACCTGGTGTTATGAGTCAGTGCAGATCATGTCCACTCATCTAGGTGCAGTGTCCATCGACCGGTTAGGTGGGTGCAGAATGATCGGCACTCCCTTCGCGCCAAAGAAGACCGCAAGAAACCGTAACGGTTCCGTGCCGTGATTCACGCCTCTGTGCCATTTTGTTCTCGCTTGCAGAAAGCCTTGTCCTGATTGAAATGTGAGGTGGTGGCCATCTTGAAATTCGACCGTGAGCGTACCCTGCAGTACGTAGACATAACCCGGAACGGGATGAGTCATCCACTCGGTTTTCCCACCCGGTGGTACAGTAAGCACCGCCGCCGTGACTTCAGGAGGAACACCAGTGGGATACGTGATCGGCTCTCCAGCATCTGTGGTGTCATCTTTGGACACTGTCGTTACAGTTTCACTTGCCGAACTGGCTTGAACATCTGACCCATTCCTACTCGCGGACAGTAATCTGCCTTTGGGAAGTGGAGAAACGGTGTTCAATTGCGACCAGGAGACAACTGGAATTACCGCGCATGCCATCATGACCAATACGATCAGCATCACCAAATATGTCATGGAACAATGGCCTGTCACGAAGCCATGGTCTCTTCTGTGGATCGTCGGATTTCTTGCGTCCTTCCTCTTGGTGTCGATGTATGCCATGCGAGTCTCCCTGTGAGGTCGCTCCATGACACGACGATGCACCACTTTGGCCAACCAGCACAATTATGCCTTGGTCTGAGTTCATCGCGAAGTGACGCAAGAGAGACGTCGTATACCCAGTTGCAATAGATTCGAATCGGACCGTCCGTCTTATTCGCACGCGAACAGGTGCGATGACCATATCTTGTAATTCGCACGAAAGTGAAATACCTGAATTAGACCAAGGCATAATGGACGTATCGTGGAATCGCTGGCCTAATTAGCGGTGTACATGTCCACCGCGGCGCGTGATGCATGACTGCTGAGCGATACAAGATCCTCTTTCCGGTCGACTTCTCCAACCGTTCTGCGTTGGCAGCAAAGCACGTGAAGGTGTGGGTCGATCGTTTCAACGCAACTCTTGAGACACTGCACATAATAGATCGCGACCTTCATCCAGGACAGTATTATGCCCTCCTCCCGCTCGTGGAAAGGCGAAAGGGTGACCTTCGGCATTTCTCGGATCGCTACTTTGGCGCGAACGTGGCGTCCTGCTCGGTAGTTACGGGAGATGTAGCGGATGAAATTGAGTATTTCGCTGAACGTGAAAGAGTTGATCTAATAATGCTGCCGCGGGATCATCAGACCTTAGCATCTCGTGTCCTTCGTGACTCCCTCGCAGCTACGCTTCTCGAACGGTGTACCGCTTCAGTGTGGATAACGGAGCATATCGAGGACGCGCACACTGTTCCCGTTAGCATTCTTTGCGCAGTCCACTTGGAGCCAGACGCATCTTTGGACGCGGAGAACGACAGACTGATGCAAACAACTCGCGACCTGGTATCGAGGTTTCAGGCCCGCGTCACGGTTCTTCACGTCGTAAGACGAAGTGGCGAGGTGGGCGGAGTCGGCGCCGCTGCTTCCGAAATGGATCAATGGAAACAAAAAGTACAGGGGCTCTTCGCAAACGCGATCACATTCGTAAAAAAGACTGGCGATGTCATTACCTCCATTCGCGAGACGTCGGAACAATGTGACGCAGAGCTGATCGTTGTTGGGCGCACACGGCCTGAAACGTTAGGTCTTGGGCGACAAACCGGCGATCTAAAGATAGATCACGCGACACATCGCCCCGTTCTGAGTGTCTGGTAACGCAACCAGGCGCAACTGTGGGATAAATCGTGTTCCGTCAAGTGTAAGCCTGGACAGGTTCTCTGGTGCAGCGAATCGCTGGGTCCCCTTGCGTGCCTACGTGTTATGAAGTCGAGGTGTTTTGATCGCGCTTGTTGCGCCACACGAAAGGGGAGGGAGAGATGACGAACGGTCACGACCGTGATTTTGCTGAATTGGTTTCAAGATGACGATTTACGCCTGTCACGGCCGTCAGAATCGTCTGTTCCCCGTTGAACGTCGCTCATCGCGTCGGAGGCGTTTCGAACAAGGCTCATGATGATCTAGTGAATTTGCACGCGGTCTGATAAGTAATGTCCATGGTTCCCGCTCACGCAGCGAAGCAGATTAGAAAGTCTTCTGCAAAAGTTGGATTCATACCCTTGTCTAATAGATTTCTGCAACCACCTATCCTAATCTTCATGCATGCCAACAAACCGAAGGTGGGTTGAGGCAAGTAAGCGAGGAGACCAGGGATGTCGTACGTTTCAGTCGGACGAAGAAGGTCAGGCAAGCTCCGGTGTCGGTTTAACAAAGGCAAACGTCCCGCCGCATCGATCGGGAAGGGCGCCTCTTCATGAAGGAGGCACAGATGAATCTCCTGTGCATCAGGGAGTCTGTCTGGAAGTGTCGGTCGTAGAAATCTATTAGGGGAGCACGGTTATGATTGTTAGTGATCGCCATGGATCAGATGACCTTAGGATCGACGAGGCTACGATCGGGCGGGACAGCGAAATAGTGGCTGCAGCACAAGCTGGGTCGTCAACTGCGTTCGAACAGCTCCACGATCTCTACTCGCGTCGACTGTTCAACACTATTTGTCGTATAACAAAGAACCGGGAGGACGCCGAGGATGCGCTGCAAAATACTTTGCTCAAGACCTATTTGGCGATTCATACATTTGAAGGTAGATCCACCCTCTATTCTTGGCTGACGAGGATTGCCGTCAATTCAGCGCTGATGATTCTCCGCAAACGACGTGCCCGCTCCAAAATAATCGACGATCTTTCATATGGAGATGAGGGTAATACGATCCGTGTCTTCGAGGTTAGAGACTCGCGGCCGGATGCGGAACAAGTTCTCGACCAGCGCCAACGCTGCCAAAGACTGCTTCAGACAGTTCAAAACTTGAACCCAGATTTACGTTCAGTTCTTCAAGCCCGGATAATTCATGGCCACACCATGCGTGAGATGGCCAACGACCTTGATAGTTCCGTGGCTGCGATTAAGGCCAAACTCCATCGCGCACGTACCCGACTTGCCAAGTCGCGTACCCTTGGCGGCCGGCGTGTTCTCTCGGCCAGCAATAAGGCGCTCTTGCTTCCGCGGAATCGCGATCTCAAGTCGCAACCCCTCTCACAATGAGGAACAAGTCATGAACACAAATGTTGAAGCAAAAACAGGAGCCACTCACGGAACAAGAAACTGTTTAGCAGAAAGCTGTTCAGCAGTTGAACGTATCGCCGCCTTTGCAGTTGCTGCTCGTCCGGAGCACCTGACGCCTCACATCCGTCAGCTTTACAAGCGTAATGTTCTCGATAGCATCGGGTGCGCAATTGCCGCGCTCTCGGGCTCTCCCTTTCGTGCGTTGCGCGATCAATTTGAGGACTACAGGGCCAACGAGGACTGCACGCTGATCGGCGGAGGCAAGACGTCCGTTGACCAAGCCGCGCTCTTCAACTCTGCTTTAGTGCGGTATGTGGATCTTTTAGACAGCTACATGTCGTCCGGCGGCCTTTGTCACCCGAGCGACAACTTTGGAGCCATTCTTGCCGCTGCCGAGCATGTAGGGGCGTCGGGTGAAGAATTTATGCTGGCGCTCGCAGTGGCTTACGAAATACAGTGCCGGTTCACCGCATCAGTGCCCGTAATGGCGAAGGGATTCAATCATGCGACTCAACTCGCCATGTCGGCTGCCGCCGGCGTTGGTAAGCTCTTCGGACTCTCAAAGGACGAAGTCGCGAATGCGGTTGCGATTGCAACAGTCGACAACGTCTCGCTCGCGTGCGTGCACGCGGAGCCGGTTTCGCAATGGAAGGGTTTCTCTCCAGGAATGACCACCATGCGCGCGGTATATGCTGCCTCCTTGGCCAAACGCGGATTTACGGGGCCCCGCGGTCTGTTTGAAGGCCCGAAAGGGTTGGAACAAATGTTCTCCCAATCGATCTCCGCAGATTGGGAAGATCCATCGCTCGAGTTCATCACTCAAACTGTGTTGAAGAAGTATTCATCGCTGATTCACGGTCAGCCGGTACTGGAGGCTGTGTTTGATCTCAAGCGAAGCTACGGACTCTCTGCGGCTCAGGTCGAACGAATTCGTTGCGATATCTTCCAAGCCGGTTTCGATTTCGCCGGAGGAGGAACTTACGGTCCGAAAGATCATCCTTGGATCAAAGAACAGGGTGACTACAATCTTAAGTACCTCATATCGGTCGCTTTGCTCGATGACGAGGTGGGACCCGCGCAACTCGAAGCAACACGAATCCAGGCGCAGGACGTGCAGGACATGCTCGTACGCGTCGAGATCTGTCCAGATGAAGAACTGACTGCGCGGTTTCCCAGGGATCTCTGTGCCCGGATTTCGGTATGGACAAGAGACCAGAAGGTTCTCAAAAAGGAACATGTCGGCTACGAAGGTGGCTTGGGCCAGCCAATGTCATGGGATAGGACGGTCGAGAAGTTTTACTGGCTCAGTGAAGTGTTCGCAGGCGAACCGCTGTGCAAGGTGATCGTGCAGGCCGTAGAGGATCTTGATTCGCAACCAATTCAAAAGCTGACCGAACTCCTTGGGCTGGTTCAATCGGTCCCATCCTTTCCAAAGACTCATCCTGGAATCCAATGATAAGGAGGATGCCAGGCATGCGTTGGAGCTTATTTAGAGAACTTCAATTGCGAACAAAGGATACGGTCTGCGGGGAGGATACAACATGGCGCCACTTCATCTTAAGGAAAGCTACTATCTGATGATGAGAGCCGAAAGAATGACAGACTCGGAAGTGAAAGAAGCAATCAGCTACCTCGATCCAGATTTGAGTCCTGAAAGAACTCGGAAAGGCCTCGGAGACGTCACCGGAATTTGGATCACTCTGCTCGCTGTGTCGGAGGTGTCCGGGACGTGCGCGCCGACGACCGGTGGATGAACGGAAGTGAGCTTTACGCGAAGCTGAATGGTCGCGCTTTGCGTTGCCGCTTCGCGACACAAGATTTCCTCGCCACCGCTCCGCCTGATGGTCCATTCCAGTTCGTCTTCGACCGCGGCTGCTTCCATGTCTTTGATGAACCAGAGGAGCGGGCGCATTTTGCCGCACGGGTTGCAGCAATACTCGCCCCTGGCGGCCTGTGGCTGAGCCTGATCGGCTCGACAGAAGGTCCGCCGCGGGAGGTGGGTCCACCGCGTCGCTCGGCCCGCGAGGTCACCCTCGCCCTCGAACCGGCTTTGGAAATTTTGGAACTCCGCGGCGCCGAGTTCCGCGCTCACGAGACCATGGCGTGGTTTTGCCTCTCGCGCCGGCGCTTGAACCCAGCACAACCGTCCACGCGGCACGAATGATGCAATGATGATGCAATGGCGAGTGACCAGCTAACCGCCAACGAGGAAAACTCGCGCAGCTCCCATGATCTCCGGCGCCACGATCTCCAGATCGTTCTCCCTCATGAGCCGAAGCGGGACGCGGTCACTGAGTTCAGGGTTCAGCCCGGTCAGCCAGGATTGGATCACCGTGGGGTCTTCTCTTTCGGCGAGCATCCGGACCAGTTGGAAGGCAAACCTTAGACGTTGTTCGGCGTCGCCGCCGTGGCACGTTCCACTGCGAGCGCGGCGACGTCGATGCCCAGGACCTCGAAGCCGCGCTTCGCCAGCCAAAGAGCATTCGTCCCTGTTCCCGTGCCGATCTCGAGCGTCCGCGCCGGCCGAACCCGGCCCGCGGCGACGAACTCAACCAGCAGCGGCTCCGGCTCCCCGTGTCCCAGGGACGCGCTCCTGCAGCGTAGCTCTCATCCCAGCACCGATGCGCCATCACCACGAGTGTAGCGCCCACCGCTTACAACCGACCTGAGGGAACCGAGTTGCCGAGCCTCTGACTGTCGCGATTCCGAGTATTCCTTACCTCGCCTACAATCCGGAATCACACCAGCGCGTCTGTCTTTCCTTCCCGCAAGCGGGGCAGAGCCTCAATCTCCAAGCCACTCGAGGGGCCGCGGTGCGAAGCGGAACTCTTTCTTTGCTTTTGCGTTGGATGCTCCGCGCAGTTGGGGCGTAGTAGGCCGCATCAGCACCAATGTGCCGAACCGCTTCTTGTTCGCTTACACGAAGCGGGGCAGGCGCCCCAATGAACTTCGCAAAAGCAGGTAACCACGCTGCAATCGGACTCGGATCATCGTCGACGATGTTGTATATACCCGGAGACATCTCTAATGCTGCGACCGTAGCGGCGGCGGCGACGGCGGTGAATGGCTCGCTTTGATACTCGGCGATTATGCGATCGTGAATAACCGATGGAGTGCTTTGCTCGGAGTTGCTGACGAGATGCGCGTTCAGGCTAGCGCACAGACTTCTTCGTCGGCGAAGTAGACGACGGCGCTTCGGCCAGGAGAAGCCAGACGCAATGGGAAATGGGTTGGCTCCTGCCGAACCAAAGACACACGGCATGTTGTCTTAGACTGGCATCATGACGATCAAAGTTTGTGTAGCTGGCGCTACAGGCTGGGTTGGACAGTATCTAGTCAGAGATATTGTCAAATCAAGTGAGTTTACGCTTACCGGGGCGATCGCCCGCGGCGCCGCGGGAATGGACATCGGAACTGTTCTGAGCCTTGAGCCGGTCGGAGTCATCGTCTCGGAAACCCTCAGCGGGGCTCTGTCAAAGCCGACACATGTGGTGGTGGACTATACCTCTCCCGGCTCGGTCAAGGAACGTACGCTAGAGGCGCTCAGTCGAGGCGTTCGCGTTGTGATTGGCACATCGGGACTCACGGCGTCCGATTATCAGGAGATTGATGAGATGGCCAGAAGAAGCGGTCTTGGAGTGATCGCTGCAGGAAACTTCTCCATCACAGCCGCACTTGCCAAGCATTTCGCTCTGATTGCCGCAAAGCACTTGCATTCCCGGGAAATAATTGACTACGCGCACGCGGATAAGCCGGACGCGCCGAGCGGAACAACCCGCGAACTCGCAGAAGAACTGGCCTCCATTTCGCAAAATCGGATTGAGGTTCCGATTGCACAAACGCACGGCAATCCGCAAGCGCGTGGCGCGACCATCGGCGGCACGCAGGTCCATTCTGTGCGCCTGCCCAGTTATGTGATTGGTTTTGAAGCCATCTTCGGTTTACCAGACGAGCGGTTGACGATTCGACACGACGCGGGCTCCAGTGCAATGCCTTACGTTGGCGGAACGTTGATGGCTCTGCAAAAAGTAATGACGACGTGTGGGCTTGTTCGCGGGTTAGATCGATTGTTGTTCAGTGACCAAGCCTGAGAGATCACAACATGCGCAATGGCCGGAAGAAGTCGCGAATATCCTCGGCGAGCAGTTCTGGCTGTTCCAACGCAGCGAAGTGACCGCCTCGCGGCATAACCGTCCAACGCCGCACATTAAAGGCTCGCTCAACCCATGAACGCGGCGGCATTGGTAGCTCGCGCGGAAATAAGGCGACGCCAAGCGGAGGCGCAACGCGCTCACCTGGGTTGAATGTGAGCGGGGCAAGTCTGTTCTCCTTGTACAGGCGCAAAGACCCGTTGATATCATCGCCGAACCAATAGAGTGAGATATCAGTCAGAAGTGAGTCGAATCCAAAAGCCCGCTCGACGTCTCCGTTGCAATCGCTCCAATTGCGAAACTTCTCAACGAGCCACGCCGCCAGTCCAACAGGCGAATCGGTCAGCGCATAGGACAGCGTTTGCGGCCTGGTGGCATGCAGATGCGCATAGCCGCCTTCAGTCGCAGTCCAGTCAGCAACCTTATCCAGGTATCCCTGCTCTTCCTGCGTGATCGGCGGAAGATCGTTTCCCATTGGCGGCCTGTAGCCGCTGGAGATGAAGTTCAGATGTATGCCAACGACTCGCTCCGGAAAGAGTCTTGCCGCCCACATAGAAACGCCCGCGCCAATGTCTCCGCCCTGGAGCGCGAAACGTGGGTAGCCAAGTTCTGCCATCAGGGCTTGCCAGAGATCGGCAATGCGCCGCGAACTGACACCCGGCGCCGCGGGCGCGGGTGAGAGACCGTATCCGGGCAGCGAGGGCACCACCACGTGAAAAGCATCGACCGGGTCGCCGCCATGGACCTGCGGATCCGCAAGGAGAGGAATCACACGCTCCATTTCCGCGAAAGAGCCCGGCCAGCCATGAGTCAGGATCAGAGGTAATGGGTCAGGCCCGTTTCCTCGCACGTGGACAAAGTGGATTTCCTGATTGTCGATTGTCGCCATGAACTGCGGTAAGCGATTGAGGCGCTTCTCCTGCGCTCGCCAATCAAATGTGTTCAGCCAATATTCCGTCAATCGTTGCAGGAACTCGAGGTCGGCGCCGTCGCTCCACTTCGCGCCGCTCACAGGCTTGGGCCATCGCACCGCGCTCAATCGCGTTCGCAGGTCCTCAAGCCGCTGCTCGTGGATGTCTATTACAAATGGTCGAATGGACAAGGACCACTCCTCTCCAGGGCTAGACGCGCAGATCAGCAAGCGTTCAGCATTCCTTGTTATTGGTGTTCTGCCGTAGCAAAGCGTTAGACCAACCGTGCTCCACAATCGACGTGAATCGTCTCACCCGTGATCGCCTCATTCTGCATAAGAAGCAGTACAGCCTGGGCAACTTCATCTGCGGTTACCAGACGGGGAATCAGTTGTTTCTTTGTGACGTCGCTGAGCGCTTGCGCTCCGTTCTCCGGGAAGATGTGGTTCCACATCGGGGTATCTGTGTAACCGGGTGCTATGGCATTAAAGCGGACGGGCGCAAGTTCCAGAGCAAGAACGCGCGCCAGTTGTTCAGTCGCCATGGTCGCAATGCCAGACACCCAGGCTCCACTTACGGGGCGGTCGGAAGAAAGGCCGCCAGTAAAGGTAAATGAACCACCGGGACGCATGAGACCATGCGCGGCGCGAACCACGTCAATCGAACCCCAGAGACGTTCATCAAATTTGTGGCGAAATTCGCTGATCGGGTGGTCAAGCGGACCTCCAATCTTTGTGCTACCAGCCGCAATATAGACATGATCGACGGTCGAGAGCTCAGAAAAGAGCTCCTGAATCGATGCGGTGTTGTTGATGTCCGCTACGCGGATTTCTAAGCCGCTCACCGCGTCTCGTGCCGCCTCAAGTTTTTCTCTCGTTCTTGAGACGGCGAGAACTCGAGCTCCGAGGGTGCGTGCCGCCTTCGCGACCGCGAGCCCGATTCCTTCGGAGCCACCAATTATTACGACCTGCTGTTCATTCATCATGAGATGAGATCCTTTCGTTGCTGATGCGACTCGGGGTCCGCTTCTTTCGCCGCATAACGGATCGCCTCTGCTTCTCTTGCAGTCCCGATGGATTCGTATCTTCTCTGAAAACTCTGCAACACCTCGGCCGGCGCTTTTTCTGGTGTACCGCTATCAAAGATAGGGTTCGGCGCGTATTCAATTGCTAGTTGAATCTCTTGCGCGGCGGCTTCTCCTCTGAGAAGAGAAACCAGCGCGAGCGCCGCATCCAGACCGGCCGTTACGCCGGCAGCGCTAATGATGTTGCCGTCCACCGCCACCCTTGCATCCGCCAAAACTGCGCCGTAGTGCGACATGAGATGTCGAACACTCCAATGAGTCGTTACCTGTCTTCCCGCGAGCACACCCGCTGCGCCATACAGCAAAGCACCGGTGCAGATCGAAAATAGGAGCTTTTCGCTCTGAGCGTGCTTGCGGATGAGGTCAAGCACTTCTTCATCGTGCATCAGCGCCTGCTGCCCATAACCACCTGGAATCAGCAGAACATCATAGAATCCTGCTTCCGCTATGCTCACATCCGGGTGAAGTCGAAGCCCCTGCACATCGCGGACAGGCGCAACTTCTTTCCCAATAATCTGGATAGTTGTATCGGGCATGCGGGAAAGAACTTCAAACGGTCCCGTAAAGTCAATCTGATCCATCCGCTCGAAGATCAGGCAGCCCACAGAAAGCGGCCGCGTTGTGGTCTTCGGCTTCGATCTATCACTCATAAACAGAGGAACGCTCATAGTGCTCTCTCCTCAACATCGGTCGGAAACATACACTCCACACGCAGTTCCTGCGCCGTGATGCACTGGGGCGTACCGACGGTTGTGATCAGGGAAAAATAGGAGAAGCACTCGTTCCCTCTCCGAAACACCATGGGTAGTACTGGACTCTGCGGAGTGAGCGATGGCTTTAGCGCTGCAACACCGGGATACTCCCGAAGCCGCTTCAGCAACTCCTGGAGTTTCGCATCCAGTACCTGTCCCACCGCTTCCCGCCGGACCCTTTGCAGCAGACCGGCCGCAACCTTTTCCCACTCCTCAACAAAGGGCCGCATCCCCGCCGGATCGAACATCAGGTCGAGAAGGTTGCGCGGCCTTGGTCTTTTCTCCAGATCCACAAATGATCCAAAGAATCGCGGCGCGGCTTCATTGGTCCGAATCACATTCCAATACCGGTCCAGCACAAGTGCGGGGTGCGGCTCATGCTGATGAAGCATCCGGTCGATGGCCTGCGTCACGACCGCCATCTGTTCGGCATCGATACTTTGTTCGCTGTACTTAGGAGCGAATCCTGACACAAGCAGCAGAACGTTCCTTTCGCGGAGCGGAATGTTCAAGGCATCGGAAACGATGGAAAGAAAATCCCGGCTGGGAGCGCTCCGCCCGCTTTCCACAAAGCTCAAATGACGCTGTGAGATCCCTGTATCGAGTGAGAGATCGAGCTGGCTTTTGCCGCGCTCCTGTCTCCAGTAGCGCAGCAACTCCCCGAGCTGATGAACCGTCGAGCCAGATTGCGTAGCCATTTCGATCTCCCTCTCGTCGAAACTGGACGCGGCCGCCAGAGTCAAGCCGCAGTCTCCGTTCTCTGCTGTAATCCTCGCCATGCGTGCTGCCGGAAAGGATCTTCCAGCGGCGGATCGGCGATGCTTCCAGCGTAGTTGGTGATCGTCGAGGCCGCCACAATGGCGATCACCTCGAAGACTTGTTCCTTCGTGAAGCCGGCAGCGGTGAACGAATCGAGTTCCTGGTCGCTCAAATGACCGCGCTTCTCAATGAGCGTCTTCGCCAAGGTGGAAAGTGCAGCAAATCGCTTGTTCGTGGGTACGCGCCCCTCGCGAATTGCGGCTGTGTCTTCAGAACTGATTCCCTGCTGAAGAGCCAGCGCCGTGTGGAACGCCACCGCATACGTGCTGGAGTTCGCGACTGCATCAGTCAGCAGAACAATCTGGTTTTCCGCCTCGCTGAATCCCGGGCTATGCACCTGCCCAAACAGGCCTACGAGGGAGTTGACGAGTTTCGGTGAATTTGCAATGACTGCGGGAAGGTTCGGTAGAACACCAAACGCTTTCTGCAACTGTTCGAGCGCTGGTTTCGACTTTTCCGGCGCCGAGGCGATCGTATGAATTGGATAGTTCGGCATGTGATTCTCCTTTGAGAACTGTGGCCTCGCAAGCAATCCTGGTCGGCTACAGGTCAACTATCGAACAGATCGCGAATCGCAGCAATTACCTCCCAGGTAATTGTTTGATGCGAAGACGTACTCACAGAAGTTGCTTTGGCGAGAGGTGAAAACTAAACCGGCAGCTCCATTGGAGGGAACTGCCGGGGATTGGGAGGAGTATCAATGAGGCTATGATCGGCGAGTATCATCGCACATCTGGGGACTGGAAACGCCGCCAAGCTTCTCTCGATGGAGGTGAAGCCGCTCTTCTCTCACCGAAGCCGCTGGACGAAGTGGAACTCGATGCCGGACAGTGGACCGCCGACGTCGTGCAAGGCATCGCCATTGGCGAGCGGTCCGAGATCGATCGCGACCAGGCCGGTACTGTTGATCAATTCGATCACTAACTTTTTGGCTTCGCCATCGTCGCCGGAAGTAAAGATGACGGTACGGGGTTTGTTCGGTGTGAAGTCCTGGATCCACATCATCGGCATGTTGCTAAAGGCTTTTACGAGCCGTGCCCCAACCGCCAACTCAGCAACCATCCCGCTCGACGTGCGTCCCTTCAACGCAGCCTGCGATCTGGCAACCCCAGCGGGACTGATGTCGGGTTTCGCGTCCACATAAGCATTTGTCGAATCGATCAAGACGCGGCCTCGCCAATCAATCCCTTTGAGCGCATCCGCCACACTGACCCAGTTCGTGGCAAGAATGACGACATCGCATTCGGCTGCCTGCTGCTTTGTGCCAGCGAGAGCACCCGGACCGAGATCGGCGACAAAATCTGCCAGTGTCTCCGGGCCTCTGGAATTAGAAACAACGACGGTGTGACCAGCACCGATGAAGTGACGGCTTAACGTGCGTGTCACTTTCCCGGCTCCTATAAAACCTATTCTCATAATCAATCTCCTTGAGCGCGGCCTTTGTGACCGCCAGCTACAGGAGTAGATTGGTGGCGGGCTGATAGGGATGCGCTTTTATTTTTCTTGTCGTTCAGTTAATGTAATAGTTTCCTTTCCGTTCCGGTAAAATAACATCGTGCCCCGAACTGCCCGCAAATCAGCGCGTCTCGGCCGGCCGCGCGGCGAGACGGCCGTATCCCACGCGACGATCATGGATGCCGTATATGAGTTGCTGCGGGAGAAGTCTGCACGCGATCTCACGATGGAAGCGGTGGCAAAGAGGGCCAACGTGGGTAAGCCGACCTTATATAAATGGTGGCCAACCAAAGCCGCGCTTATCATGGCCATGTTTCACGAGAGGCTTGACCGGCCTTCAGAGCTGCAGCTGACGATAACGGCGGAAGAAGCGCTTCGCGCATGGATGCGAAGGCTTATTCATGTGATCAACGGCTTCTTTGGAAAGGTGGTACGAGAGCTTATCGCAGAAGGTCAAAGCGACCCGGATATCCTGAGGGAATTCTGGGAGCAGCACGCCAGTCTGCGGAGAGCGGCGGTCGTCGCGGATGTTGAGCGAGGCAAAGCAACGGGTGAATTCTCGGCCGATACAAACGCTGAGCTACTGGTCGATGCGATTGTCGCGCCCGTGTATTACCGGCTCCTGCTTCGCTTCGCGCCGTTGACCGAGAAGTATGGCAATGACCTGATTGATCAGGCCCTGCTCGGAGTGCGCACAAAACAAAAGCCCGCTACCCCCAAGGGGCGTAGCGGGTTGCGAAGGAAATCTCAATGAACCGAGAGATCCAGCAGACACAGGGTTGCGAAATCTCAACTGTCGCACACATATCGAGCGAACAAACAGCGCGCAAATAACCCGATCCCAAAGATTTACCTCCGCAACATTTCCCGTTAACCTTTACTGCGGGTTATTCATTGTTTCCCGGTTGAGAGCTTCCTTCGAGGAGTCCCGTGCTGACCCGACTGAAGTCCACGGTCGTTTGCCTCTCGATACTGTGCTGCCCCGCTTTCTTTAGCAGCGAATCGGCGGGTGAAGGCGGCGCAAACGAACCGATCCGCATCCAGGTCGACGCCACCGATACAGTCCACAAGGTGTTTTCTGTCACTGAGCTCATCCCTCTTCATGGTGAGACCTCGATGACATTGCTATATCCACAATGGGAAGTCTCAAGCCACGCACCAACCATTTCTGTCGCCGACCTGGCCGGTCTCGAGCTACAGCTCAATGGCCAACCTCTGGAGTGGCGCCGTGATCCGCTGAATGTCAGCGCTTTCCACGTATCTCTTCCGCGCAATGCATCCGTACTCGAAGCCCGATTTCAATACCTTTCGCCTGTCAGTGGCGGAGTCATGTCCCGCAGTATCGTCGAGGTCCAATGGGAACACCTGATGCTCTACCCGCAAGGCGGCAACGTGAATGACATTCCCGTGGCCGCGCAACTGCGTCTCCCCGCGGGATTTCACGCTGCATCCAGCCTTCGCATCGAGCAGGGACGTGGCGCGATGCTTGACTTTCGGCCATGCACGATCGGAGAACTGGCGGATGCGCCAGTATTTGCTGGACGCTTTATGGGGCGCTGGCTGCTCTCAACGGACAACGCACATCCCGTTTGGTTGGACCTAGTCGGCGATGAGGCCAAAGACCTGACCATCTCTCACGGACAATTGGACGCCTGGCGCAAAACCGTGGCACTGACCAACAGCATGTTCGGGGCAGTTCCTTTTCGACACTATGATTTTCTGGTCGCGGTCACGGATCAGCTGCCGAACGACGAGGGGGACGAGCATCAGGAGTCAAGTGAAATCTCGTTGCCTGCCGTCTACTTCCTGAACCCGGAGAAGTACACATCGATGGCGGCCTCGCTCATCCCACACGAATACATCCACGCGTGGAACGGTCTCGCGCATCGGCCGGCCGGAATGGTGGTTCCGGACTTCAACACTCCCATGCGGGACAGCATGCTGTGGGTATACGAAGGACTAACCGAGTTGCTGGGGTTACAAACAGCGCGCGAAAGCGGGTTGATCTCCGGCCAGGATTACCTCGACCTCCTGGCCATCGATGCGGCGCAACAGGTCTTCAGGCCGGGACGCCAGTGGAAATCCCTGGCCGACAGTGACTACGATCCGGTCTACCTCGCAGGCCATCACCTCACATGGCGCGATTGGGAGCGGCGCGAGGACTACTACGCGGAGGGCCCCCTGCTTTGGCTGGGCGTCGATGCCCAGATTCGCAGATTGACGGATGGAAACAAGACCCTGAAAGATTTTGCGAAGGCCTTCTTCGCTGCCCGCCTGGCCCGCCCGGCCGTCGAGCCATACACATTTCCGGATCTGGTCGCTGCGTTGAACGCCGTCGCGCCCTTTCCCTGGCAGGACTACCTTCTGGTACGGCTGAACGCCCACGACGCGACCCATCTTCTTGATGACCTGAATCGCGCAGGCTATTCGCTGCTTTTTGATGCCACCGAGAGCGGCGTCTTCGCGCAGGAAGAACAGGAAGACGGAGGGGTTGATCTGTCGTACTCGATCGGCGCCCGGATTCGTCAAAACGGTGTGGTGCAGAGTGTTTCCTGGGACGGTCAAGCTTTCAACGCGGGAATGGCTCCGGGTATGAAAATCACGAAAGTCGACGGTGAAGCATTCTCTGTCGACCTCCTGCGCCGGCGCATACAAGCTGCCTCACGCGCACCGATTCGGTTGACCGTCCGAAGCGAAGCTGGAGAAGTCGAGGAAATGAGCATTGACTACAAGGGTGGACTGCGCTTCCCGCATTTGAAACTCCGGTAATTCCGTCCTTCCTGAACGTCTACGACTCGCTAAGGCAAGACGGAGCCAGACATCGCACTTTAACGATCCTTTCGAATGGGTTCATCGAATCCCAAAGATACCATTGAATGCCTCATGGCGCCGCGGTACACAGAAAATCGACCACCTTCATTTTGAGCTGCGCAGACCATCTCCCGTTTCGCTCGAACGGCTTGGCCTAGTGGACGGTGCGAGAGCCGGCGACGAGGATGTCTACCAATCTCCTTGCGCTCTGCTGCCAGTCGCCGCCGGAACCCACATAAGAGACGCCAATCACCGCCCGAAGCAGATCGGAGGCGTCAACGTCCTTGCGCACTTCGCCGCTCTTTTTCGCGCTTTTCACCAGTTCATCGATTGCTCCCTGGACCAGGCTGCGAGAACCCTCATAGAGCCTGGAAGGGCCTCCGGCCACGCTGTTAAGAGCGGGGGCAATGATGTGCTTTGCGCCGACGTAATCGACGAACAGCAGCAACCAGGCGCGCAGGGCCTCGACCGGGGCCATCGCGGCGGTGAACCCGCCCGCTGCCGCGGCCAGTTTTTCCACCTCGCTGCGGTAGACCGCTTCGATCAATGCATCCCGTGTAGGGAAATGGCGATACAGGGTACCGGCTCCTACACCCGCCTGCTTCGCAATGTCGTCCAGACTCGCAGCTGCGCCGTGGCGCGTAAAAGCCCCCTTCGCCACATCGAGAATTCGCTCGCGGTTGCGCAGAGCATCCGTTCGCGGCTTTCGGGCGGGCTGTAAACGCTTTTTCGCCATAGCGCAAAAAAAAGTTGCAACCGGAGATTGTCTCCGATTATCTACTCATTCGGAGATTATCTCCGTTTTAGTCGAGGCAGAAGCCCTTCGTCAATACTGGTTGTAAAGAGATCAAGGAGACACATATGCGCGTATTCGTTACCGGCGCTACCGGATTCATCGGTTCCGCCGTCGTGAAAGAACTCGTCGATGCGGGCCATCAGGTTCTCGGGATGACGCGGTCGGACGCGGGCGCAAAGTCGCTTGAAGCCGCTGGCGCTCAGGCGCATCGAGGCGATCTGGAGGATCTGGAAAGCCTGCGCAGGGGATCAGCCGGGTCTGATGCCGTCATCCACACCGCATTCTGGCACGACTGGTCGAGGTTTGCTGAGAGTTGCGAGTTGGACAAGCGCGCTATCGAAGCCATCGGAGCCGTGCTCGAGAGTTCTAACCGCCCATTCATCGTTACCTCAGGAGTCGGGGTCGCTCTGGGCCGCGCCGCCACCGAGGATGATCCACCGATTCCGCCTTCCGTCACGTATCCTCGCGCATCAGAGGCGACGGCCGTTGCGCTCATGGAGCGCGGACTGCACGCCTCGGTCATGCGCCTGCCGCAGGTCCACGACACGGTGAAACAAGGACTCGTCACCTCGCTCATCGCTATAGCGCGCGCCAAGGGTGTCTCAGCATACGTCGGCGATGGCCTCAATCGCTGGCCCGCCGTGCATGTGGTCGACGCTGCCCGTCTCTACAGACTTGCTCTCGAGAAAGGTACACCGGGAGCCCGGTACCACGCGGTCGCCGAAGAGGGGGTGCCGTTGAAAGACATTGCCACCGTCATCGGCCACGGGCTGAACGTGCCGGTCATCTCTATCTCACCGGAGCAGGCCCAGGAGCATTTTGGCTTTCTCGGATCCTTCGCGGGATGGGACGCTCAAACGTCCAGTGCGCAGACCCGAGCAAAGCTGGGCTGGAACCCGGCTGGTCCTGACCTTCTCACCGATCTTGGGAACATGCGCTATTCCCAGGTCATATGAACGCACAGGGGGCGCGACGGTGTGCCGGACCATATCGGTCCGATGATCGCGGCACTACTCTCGGGCGATGATCGCTGGGTCAACGGTCGGCCGATTGAAGCGTCGGTGGAATGGCGCTTTCGACAATCTGGAATGCGAGAAGGAGTTTCATCAAATGACAACCACAAAGAAGATTGCACTGGTGACCGGAGGAAACAAAGGCATCGGCCTGGAGATGGTTCGCAATCTGGCCGGCGCTGGCTGCATTGTGCAGTTGGGCGCGCGCAACGCGGGGCGAGGACAGGAGGCAGTGCGGCAACTGAAGCTGGCTGGGGTCAACGATGTTCACTTTCTTGAGATCGACGTAACGAGGCAGGAAACCATCACGGCCGCCGCGAAACAAATCGAGAGAGAATACGGACACCTCGATATCTTGATAAACAACGCAGGCATCAATCTGCGCGACGATGGACTGCCTGGTGCCGCGGATGTATGTGCGGTGCAAAAGGTCTTTGATACGAATTTTTTCGGCGTGCTTCGTGTCGCGCAGACAATGTTGCCGCTGCTGCGCAAGTCGGCGGCAGGGCGCATCGTGAATATATCAAGTGGTCTGGGGTCGCTCACCTTCAACAGCGATCCTGCGTGGACGGGTTATGATTGGAAACTGATTGGCTATAACGCATCAAAGGCGGCGTTGAATATGCTGACGGTCCATCTTGCATACGAGGTGCGGGGCTCGAAGATCAAAGTGAACTCGGCCAATCCCGGATTTACAAAAACTGATCTGAACGATAACACGGGAACACAGCCCGTAGAGGTTGGAGCCGTCGCAGCCCTGCGCCTGGCGCTGCTCGATAACGATGGCCCGACTGGGCGTTCATTCTCAAAGGATGGCCCCGCTCCATGGTAGGCCGTAATGGTGTTTGGGGCTCGGGTTGTTCTGATCCGACTTTGCAATAGCCTTCCACTAAATGGATCTGAAACCGCGCGGCAGATACACGTAAACATGGAGTATGCAGAGCGGAAGCGGAACATGGAAGAGTACAAGATCGACGCGAAGACTTCAGGGGCTTTACTGAGTTTAGAGTCGCAATGTCGCAAGAAGCCGATGCCGACAACCGCACGGGGTGGCAGTGCGCTGACAATATGATTGTCATAATGACTAGATAGGTTACCGATGTACGGGGACGTCACTCGCGACTACAGATGCGCTCGGACTTAGAGGACTCCTCTATCGAAGCCTCGTTGATCGCATTCTAGAAGCAGCTGTCATGCGAGCGATTCATTGCCCCACTTATCGTGGAAACGGGTCGAAGCGTCATGAGTGATAGGACTGCCATGGCCGAACCCGGCAGCATCGAATGAAAGACTTGCAAGTTTGCGCTGGCTCGCACGACCTTCCTCAAGATCCTCGAAGCCGAGCGGATCACCGAGGCCCATGATGTTCGCGGCTACATCACCCGCGAACAACATCCGTCCGCTTTGCCACACCAGGGCGACCTGTCCCGCGCAATGCCCGGGAAGATGAATTACTTTGAAGCCGCCAGCAACGTCCAGTACTTCCCCATCGTTCAAATGCTGGTCGATGGCAACCGGCTCCAGTCGCTCGTCAGGATGGAAGAACATCTTGCATAGAACCCGATGCAACAGACCAGGGGCCGCCGTGAGAGGGCGAAATGGACCTCCAGTCTCGGCCATGGGGATATCGAGCGGGTGCATGTAGGTTCTCGCACCGGTTTCCCGCACGATCGCAGCGGCACTGCCAATATGATCAGGGTGACCGTGCGTGAAAATCAGGTGCTTGAGTTCGCGCGGCGTACGGCTCAACGCTCGGATCGTCTCGAAGACAGCTGCCTCCTTATGCGCAAAACCGGCGTCGATCAGCGCCAACCCGTCGTCGCCCTCAACGAGAAAGGCGTTTGCCATCCCCATGGGGATTATGTGTACCCCTTTGATTACACGCTTCATAGCCATAGGGTAGAACCCTGTTAAGGACAACAAGATGACGAAATAGTTGTTTTGGTTGGCTATGTGTTTTGCGAGCTAATTGAGGGATACAACATCACCGAGAATTCAATCCAGTGCTGTTCTCCTGAGGATTCGCTTTGGTCAGTTGGCGGCGGAAGCTAAGGGTCTTACGACGGGCGCAGGTCCCTCGTCGACTTGTCGTCACAGCTCTGCCTGCGAACTGCGAGAGATTCGTCGCGGGTCAGAGCGGGAGTCTCGCCGGCGTCTAGTGCCGGGAGAACGCCGAAGATGGCGATTGCTGCGAATTGGCTTCGCTTTCTCCGAGATCCATGCGTTCAATCAGACCCCCTGCGATGGTATAGACGTGCCAAACCTCACTATCCGAAAGCACATCGCCACCAAGACTTCTCACGAGCTGATGGACGCGCACCTGAATCCTGCCCGCTCCTTGATCGATCACCTCGAGTGGGTCTACATGAGGATTGAACTCCTGCCACTGACGGGTCCAGTAGGCCCGAATCTCTTCTTTCCCCACGACACGCCCGCCTTCCGATGCCTTGGGCCAGCTTACGCTGTCACTCATAAAGGCCAATGCTCCATCGATGTTCCGCTGGTTGAAAGCGGAATAGATTTGAGCGATGAGACTCTCAGTCTTCGTCATTCGATCCCTCCGACAAACATGTTGATTGCCATCGGCGCTCTTAACCCTGCGATCTGTTGCGGGGCATCGGTGAGCGCGCAATTCGCGATGTATGAAGTTTGAAGCGGCCTGGCAAGAGACGCGAAGCGCCTCTACGCCGGATCTCAACTTGGCAACCGGCCGCCAAATCCCACCAGCATATCAGTGGCCACCGAAGCGATCGGAATCAGGAGAACCATCCCGACCATACGGCACGGTAAGCCACGGGGCAGTGGTCACTTCTGTTCCGGACGCAGTTGCGCATCCCTGGGAGGATCCGGGGCCCTGCGGGCAGTTCCACCAGTTCTCGGTGGCATCGATAGCAGCGGCCCCAAAGTTATCGACGCCGGTCGCCTTGTCATTGAAGTTGTTCAGGTGAACGTTCATCTGGCCGGAGGGAGCATTGAAACCAACATCGATTGATTCCTGTTCAATGTCATTCTGCGAGATTACCGTTCCTGAGACCGGCGCCATACTGAAGACGTTGATCCCAGTGGGATCGGATGATGGCACGCCGACATTGTCTGGGCCGTTCCCCGAGATGTGATTGCCGACAATCACGTTGTCATTCATGTTGACTGGCGGTCCCGGTGGCGGAGCTGCAACGTGGTTGTGCATGGCGACTCCGGTCGCACCGTTATCTCTTAGGTCGTTATCGATGACCACGTTCCCCGCATTCGTTGTACCCGGAAATGGCGCAAAGATGCCGACGCCCGCACCGGCGCCGGGAACCTGATAGCCGTTATGTTCCGAGACATTGTGGGAGATCGTATTGCCTGTCACCCCATAAGGCAACGCGGCGGATGTTGCAGGCGGGTGAGATGCAAAGGTGATTCCGCAATCGTATGGATTGTCATGCACATCGTTGCCGCTGATCAGGTTGCCCTGGCTCGGGCCGCTCTCATCGGAAGTCAGGATTCCGCCGGAGTTGTAGGCAACCTCATTGTCCACGACGGAAACATGGTACGTGGCCATCAAGTGAATGCCTTCGCCGCAATCATCGCCTTCGTCAGTTTCAAAACCGGGAGTGCCAGGGCAGGCGGAGGCGGAGATATCGAGGGACTTGTCGTTATCCGTGACCAGGTTGCCGGTGAGCAAGACGTCGGTGGCATTTGCTACGAGGATCCCCTCGAAGTTTGCGCTGCGCACGGTGAAGCCTGAGATCGTCACGTTCGATATGCCGATTTTGGGCGGAGCCGACATGCCGTTGACAAAGATGCCATTTGCAAGCCCCGTAGCGTCGATGATCGAAGAGCGATTGGACCCAATCAGTGCAATCGGCTTCGTAATGGCGACGTCTTCTTTATAGGTTCCCGGTGCGACCAGAATCGTGTCGCCCGACGAAGCTGCTCCGAGCGCGGCAGTGATCGTCGATTTGCAGCCCGATGTTCCACCCGGATTGACGCACAGTGTAGCGCCGTGAAGGCCAGGCGCCCCGGCCAGGAAGAGAAGGCAGAGAACAGTAAAAGCTGCGCCGATACGAATGCAGCAACCTTTTTGATGGCTGTCGAAACACAATGAAGAAATCACGCGAACCTCCTCGCTTTGGGTTGTGGTCGAGATGGTTGCTTACAAGCCGGTCGTCTGACAGGGGACCACGCCAGACTTCGGGGATTGGTGAGGGGAAAGTACGTCCCTATATAACGTTCCGGGCTATGCTAAACCTATCCAAATGAAAATCGCAACCACTCAAATCGAATCGGCACTCTTGCGAAGAAGTTATCCATCGAACGTCGAAGCACTTGGGCAAATTCAATTTCCCTCGGATGGCGCCATTGTGAAATTGCGAGATCGCCGTGCGAGCGCCAAGTGGACTTTTGCCGTGCGACCAGCCGGCACATCCTCCTTGATCCATCGTTGAGCTTCCTCCGCAAGCAGCATACGCAACTCGTCGCGCTGGTGTTCCTCGAGCGAACTGTAGGTCGGAAAGATACGGTAAATAGGATCCAACGTGTCCATGAAGCTCTCTGGCGCCGGCAACGGGCTCGGTGCATCAAGAAGTCCGACCTCCACAAACTCGCACTCTCGAGCTTCGAGGGCAGCCCTGAATTCATCGGCGGACCGGAGCACGGTAATCTCGGGTGCGTTCAGCGAACCCGCTGGAAGCGGAAGCTTCTTGAGAGCACGTAAAAGAATGGTGAAGATATCCGCCCCGTATGGGCTTGCCCAATGGACGATTCCTATCCATCCGCCTGGCCGCACCACTCGCACAGCTTCATCCAGCCCCGCGGCCCAGTTGGGGAATAAGGTCGTCGACAGGATGGAAAACGCGGCGTCGAAAGTGCTGTCCTCGAAGGTGAGAGCCTGCCCGTCCATCACCAGCGCCTTGCATTCCGGATAGGGAGCCAGACGTTGGGTTAATCGATCGACCATATTAGGCGCAATATCGATGGCGGTAACCCTCACCCCGAGGGCCGCGGCCTGAAGCGACAAGGCACCCGTTCCCGCACCGATATCGAGCGCAGAGTCACCTGCCATCACAGATGTTCTTTCGAGGGCTACTTGTGCCAGACGAGACGAGAGAGGTTCGGCCCAGGTTTCATAGGTGGAGACCATGGCGTCGAAAGATTCAGCCGTGAAAGTAATCGCATTTTCCTTCATCATCGCTCCTTTGCGGAATAACCTTTCCAGTCCCCCGAATCACTGTGGCATTTCTTCATTCCCGGTCCCCTTAGGTTTTGGAACACGGGTACTGTGCATGAAGCGGATCTTCCAGATGCCCGCTTCTTTCTCCAGGAAGGTCGATTCCAGCCACTCTTGGTTCACCCGCCCTGAGTCGTCGGTGATGCTGCCCTCGTTCACGTAGGCAATCCAGGCGGTGTTGCCGCTGATGTGGATGTCCGGCTGGGTCACGCTCCACTCAAAACGCTTGCCCGAATCCTGCAGGGCCTTAATTTGGTCTATGATGGCTTCTCCATTCAATCGACGCCCTCCATCAAATATGTAGAAGTCTGGCGCAATAATGGAGTTCAACTTGGCGGCATCGTCGGTCTGCAGTGCGTTGAACAATGAGTTCACTCGATCCACGATTTGGCTCTTATCATCCGCGAGGGCTTTCTGCTGGGCTCTCGCGGCAGAGACGTATACAGAAGACATAAGTACCACTCCGATCGTGACCAGCGCGATACGAAGTTGTAGTGACACAGGATGCGAAGTCGCTAGACGCACGTTGATTTCCCCTTCATAGGAAAAGACACCATGCGTCGATGCTTATTCCCGATGTCGCCGAAGAGGCAACAGCTTCGGTAAGCCCTTGTTCATTTGTCCACTTCGCAACACTCTTGCGAGTTCAATTCATATCAACAGGCCGCCGCCGTCGACATGCAGGATTTGGCCGGTCGCGTAATCGTTGAGCATGAGATAGACATAGGCCTTGGCGGCCTCTGCCGGTGTCGCACCGCGGGGTATCGGCAAGGGAGCCACCATTGCCTGCATCCTTGCCTCCGGCATCTGCTTCACGATGTCGGTGAGGATCAAGCCCAATGACACGGCGTTGACGCGCACCGGTGCGAGGTCCATTGCAAGGCCGCGGGCGAGGTGTTCGATCGCACCACCGATAGCGGCTGCGACAGGTGTGCCTTTTCTCGGACGATGGGCAATGATACCGCTCGTCAGCGTGATCGAGCCGTTCTGAGCGACGATTCGCGAGCCGTGCTTGACCGCCGCTAGAGCGCCCCAGAAACGCACATTCAAGAGATCGCGCGCCTGTGTCAGGTCAAGGTCGCGGGCAGAAACAAACATCGGGCCTCCCCAGTCACCTGCGGTTATCGCCAGATGGTCGAACGCACCGAGTCCTTCGAAGAAGACGGCAACGCTGGCTTCGTCGCGCAGATCGACGGTATGCCCCGTTGCATTTGGAAGGCGCTCAACGGCCGCGGTGACCTTTGCTTCGTTACTTGAACCAATGACAATCGTGGCGCCGAGTTCGCTGGCGAGTTCGGCAATGCCGAAGCCGACTCCCGTCGCTCCGCCGATGACGACCACCCGTTTGTCGTCGAGCGACATCGCTTTACTGGTCATGTTATTTCCTCTTAGATATCAGGCATGCCCCGGTTGGCTTCCAATTCGGTTCCTGTAGCGCCACCATGGAACAGTTGTTTGCTTTCTGAGCAAAAACGTTAATCAGGTTCCGGACATTATTCTCAATTCTCAAGTGCGCATCCGGTCCTTCCATCTCCGTACGGACCCATCCGAAGCATTAGAGTTGCAGCTACATCACCACGGAAGTGTTCCGAGCCTCGCGTGCGTGAACGTGCCGGTCGGGCCATCCTTGCCGAGCAACGCAACGCGCACTGCCTCGCGAGCGCCCTCCTCGACAGTCTCGGTGCCCGCATATTCATTGAGGTTCGTCTTGGTGAAACCAGGGGAGACGGCGTTGACCTTGATCCCCTCCGGCTCGAGCTCGATCGCCATCGCGAGCGTCAAAGCGTTGAGAGCCGTCTTGGACGCAGGGTAGACCGGACCGAAGTTCGGGCGCCAGCGGCAGGCCGGATCTGAGTTCATCGTGAGCGAGCCAACGCCGCTCGACACGTTGACGATGCGCGCTGCCGGGGCCTGGCGCAGGAGCGGTAGCATCGCCTGATAGACGGCGAGGACGCCGAACACGTTGGTGTCCCACACCGCGCGCATTTCTTCCAGGGACACGTTGCTCGGGCGGACCCTCTTAGCGTATTCGGGGATGGACTGACCGGGCAGCTTAGTCGTATTCGAGATAGCCGCGTTTTGAATGAGCACGTCGAGGTGGCCAAACTCGTTGCGGACGCGCTCCGCCGCGGCGGTGATTGAAGCCTGATCCGTCACGTCGAGCTGGAGTGCGTGGGCGTCCGAGCCAACCTCCTTGGCCGCTGCTTCGCCGCGCTCGAAATTCCGCGACCCGACCAGCACGGTGAATCCGTGTGACACGAGATCTTTCGCGATCTGAAGACCGATTCCTTGATTAGCCCCAGTGACCAGGGCGACGGGTTTGTTCTGCATAGTAATCTCCTCATGGGCCATAGATTCGTGGTGAAGGACGAGCGAGTGCGCCAAGTGCGGAGACTAGCCGCGTTCGTCGGGCCGCTTAAAATAAATCGGAGACAGCCTCCGAATGAATAGATAACGGGAGGCTGTCTCCGGTTGCAAATATTCTTGCGCTATTGGGAAGGAGGTCTACGGCCCACCCGAAAACTGCGCATTATTGGCGAGCGGTATTTGACAGCACGGCAAGAAGATAAATGGCGCACGCGGGAACGGAGAATAAGGTGCGAATAACGTGAAACCGGAGCCATTGCGCGCGCACTTGGGCCCATTCTCGCGGTGGATTCTGAAAAGACCACGTGGCGATTTGATGGTTGATGCGGAGATTTGTGGGCAGAGTGATGATTAGTATCAGCGCATAGCAGACTGCACCTGCTGCGGCAAGTTGCCCTGAAATGGAATGGACACCATACCTCACAGCTAGAGCTATCCCTCCTGCCAGAGCACCTACAACCACGATCGGCATGTAGGGATCGAAAGTGTGATTCGTATGCTGGTGGAATTCAACATAGGCAGAAGCCGAAAGTCGGGACATCGCACGTCCCAGCCCTATCCAGTTGACCATCAATCCGCCGGTAGCGAGTGCGGCGAACAATAGAACGATCACTTCAAATGAGTTCTCCATGGTTCATGCACCTCTATTTACATTGGGGAGCATCAGCAGTCATCCAATTCTCTGTTTGTGAAGCCCGTTCCGACAGAGGTTCGTCGAGCTTATGAGCCGAAAGTCTGGCCTGATAATCGATCACTCTCAGGGCCGCAATTATCGCTTGCGGTAATCGCCTTAGAACCATCGAAAGAGCTTGAGCGCCACAGCCATACACAACGACCCGTACAGAAGCTGGTAAGGGATCATCCGGAGACCAAATTTCGGGTTTCTGTTATGCACGAAGAAGTAGTTATAGGCATGTCCCATCTCATCGAAGACGAAAAGGCCTGTAAGGACGAAAGCCACGCTCTTTATGCTCAATCCATAGAACAGGAATGAAAAACTCACCAGGTGCATGATGACATTCATCTTGCCGCGGTGGTATTCCGTCCAAAAAAACTTAGAGCCCTCGAGAAACTTCGACATGTTTCCTCCGATGAGGCGACCCGTTCGCGATTCCGAAGCTTCCGAATGCAGCTTGAAGGGGGTTGTTTTTTGCATGGCTATTTCCTTCTGGAGCTTTTACTTATCAGCTCACTCGCCCCATCGGCGAACCCTCATCCGAGAGAATAGGGAAGCTCACACCAGTGAGACGTTCCGATTCCTTCCAAAGCTGTTGTGCGACCGCACGGTCTTGCGCCCGCGCAGGAATCTTGGCTGGAGCGGGATGTCCTTTTGTTTCCAGAAAGCCATCCGGCCCATAGAAACCTCCTGCCTGTGCAGTGGGCGCAGCGGCTGCGAAGAGCGTCGGCAGTGCTCCTTGAGCGGCATTTTGCGCAAGAAAGGGCTGTGGAAGAGCATCGAGAAATCTTATGTAAAGCGGTGTACTGTTCTTGATGTTCGTGATCGAATAGCCCGGATGAGCGCAGATGCTGGCAATCGGCGAGTTCACCATGGTCAGCAGCTTTTGCAGTTCCAGGCCAAACATCAGATCGGCGAGCTTAGACATAGCGTAAGCACCGTACACAGGCCTGTAAGATTGTTCGGATTGAAGGTTGTCGAAATCTATCTTTCCGGATTTTGAGTAGATGCTGGCGACGGTAACAACTCGTGAACCTAGTGTTCGTTTGATGGAGGAAAATAAGAGAGCGGTCAGCGCAAACGGGCCGATATAGTTTGTGGCAAATTGCAACTCGAATCCATCAGACGTCACCTGGCGCGTGCCCAACGCATACACCCCGGCGTTATTGATCAGAAGGTCGAGGGAGGGGCTAACAAAGCGTTCTTGAAAACGCTCGACAAAAGCACGAACAGAGCCCAGATCGGCTAGATCCAAAATATCTGGAATGAGTTTAGCAGCGGGTACCTCTTTGCGAATCCGTCTCATAGCCTCTTCAGCTTTAGCTTGGGTACGCGCCGGCATGACTATCTCTGCTCCTTTGCGAGCAAGCTCGAGCGCGGTGTGAAAGCCGATCCCAGAGTTCGCACCTGTTATGAGCGCACGCCGTCCTGTCTGAGGAGGGATATCACCTGTCGTCCAGCCTCTTCTGTATCTGTCCATGTCTTAATTACCTCCATGTCTTAACTACCTACGATCGCCCCGGATCTGTGAGTCGGTCCTCATCTTCTCGGGCCGTCGAGCGACAAGCTGCCGCTCAGCCACGATGATGTTGAGCAGCATTGTCTGTTTTGCAAGAAGGCTGGTGTCTGAATCCTGAGTGTTCGAAAAGCAAATCGATACGACCAGGACAATCCTCTCGCGACTGTTCGACGAATTGACCATCTTTGTAGTCGATGGCTGCGTCGAAGCCAACCTTCTCCGTCAGCCAGTGGTATTTCTTCGCTCGCCGGCGCCGCCCGATGCACCGCAAAAATGGATGGCACGGCAAGCCACCGGCGGCAGCGAGAAGCCAGGACAGAAATCGCCTCATAGGCTGACATTCAGATGGAAGTTCTGCCTCACATATTCAACCCATTGTTGATCGGAAAGGGCTCCCCATTCGACCCACTGTTCGTCGCTCATCGACGCGCGCCACGCCAAGAACCCGTCGGCATCGGGGCCGGCCGGATGCCTCAATTTCCACGTGTCGCTCTCGACAATCTCACGGATTGTTTCCCCGACGACATAGGGAGAAACAGGATTCTCAAGTGCAACCCTGAAAAGCTCGTAGATACGCCGGATATGCGGATACTTTGAGTCGGCCGGCGGCGGCTGCAACTTGCCGAATATCGCCGTTGCGATAACGCCTGGTTCGACGATGGCCACGCGAACTCCGAAAGCTTTCATCTCCTGGGCCAGGGATTCGCTTGCCGCCTCAAGCGCGAATTTTGAGGATGAGTAGGCTGACTGCGGCGCCATAGAAAGCCTGCCAGCCACCGACGTGACGTTGACGATGCAGCCGGACCGTCTCTCTCGCATGCCGGGCAATACAGCTTGAATGCAGCGCAACGCTCCAAAGTAGTTGGTCTCCATGGCGGCACGAAAGAAGGCCATCGGAGTTTCCTCAGTCGCACCGCCCCCGCCGATTCCCGCGTTATTCACGAGCACGTCAATGCGGCCGGCTTCAGCGAGGATGTTGGCGAACGCAGTGCGGACCGACTCGTCGGAATCGACGTCGAGCGCCGAGATGCGAAGCGGCAGATGTTCGCGCTCCGCGATCGTGCGCAGCTCTTCGCCGCCTGTTTTCGGATTGCGCATGGTTGCGTAGACGGTGTGGCCTGCTCGCGCCAATGTAACTGCGGTGGCCAGCCCAATTCCGGTGCTGGTGCCTGTAATAACAGCGATTGCCATGTTCGCTCCTTTGAGGGAATTCCCCCTGTAGAAAAACACCTAGAGGAGCCGATTATTCCAGTGGGCCCGCCTTCCCGCGGAGAGATTTCACCCGAGCGCGTTATGTTACATCGGCGATTCGCATATTGAAGTAATGCTGCCCAGGGTGGAATCGCCGCTTCGAGTTCTTTCAGTTCCAGCGGAGACAGCTTGAGTTCGAGCGCCCGCAGGGCATCTTCCAACTGCGGCCGACGTCGAGCACCCACGAGCGGAAAGATATCGATGCCCCGCGACAGCACCCAGGCAATCGCGATCTGGGAGGGCGTTGTACTTTTGTCAGCGGCAACCTCTCGGAGCGTCGCATGAACCTTCTGATTTGGCTCGTAATTCTCGCCCGTGAAGCGGGGCATGTGTGCGCGAAAATCACTCGGGCCTGTGAGACGTGAACCACTCAGCAGGCCGCGGGAGAGCACTCCATAGGCGGTCACGCCCACACCCAACTCCCGGACGGCAGGCAGTATTTCCTCCTCGATTCCCCGCGTCACGATGGAGTACTCGATCTGTAGAGCCACAATCGGGTACGCGCGTGGGCGCGGCGAACAGTGGCGGCGTACGCCTCGGAGACACCGATGTGGCGCTCCTGTCACACTGCCCTCCCAGATCGCCATGCGCCAGCACAGAGGTTCCTCAGTGGATCACGTAAGCAGTGCCGTCATGACGCAATCACATCTCCCTTGAGGTGACTAAGTTTGGATTCGTTTCGCCGCCGAAATTCTCGCGAGGTGGTAATCATCGTGTTCGGCCACAAACTCCGCGAGGTCGATTACACGCATCGGCTTATTCAATCGAGGATGATGCGCTGCCCGTTCGATCATCTCTTCCGGTAAAGCGTCGAACCGGCGCACGAGCGATTGCCGGCTCTGACGAAATGCCAGCAAGATATCTGCCAGCACCTTGGTATTGTGCTGCGCATTCCACGTAGCCTGATTGGTCCCGTCCCATGCCCTCAGCACCTGCGCGCCGGAGATCAATTGCTCCAGGCGTTCCGACATGAGCGGCTCTATGTCCAGAAGGTGGCCTGCTTCTTCCTGTATCGACCAAGCGTTACCTTTCCGATAGGTCAGAGCCGCTTTGGAGACGTCGCGCAGCGTGTCTTCCAATCTCGCTGGACCGCCGCGTACTCGCTCAACCGCATGCGGAAACATCCATTCAGGTGTGTCGAGGGGAAAATCACGTTCGAGCCAAGGTTTTATCCGTTGCATAGTCCTCGATTCTGTCAAATCGATGCGTTTCACTGGTTCAATCAACCATTGCGGAATGCGCTTCTGAGTTCGACAACCAGAAGGTCCGGCTTTTGGTTTGGTGTTTTAAACCCAGGCCAGTGGACGACCGTCGAGTATCTGCTGGGTATCGCGAACCCGCACAATGCGAGGAGCAGTTTCCATCTGAAGCGCACAGGTTTAATCATAGAAACGAATCAACGGTGCACAGAGAATGATATTGCTCAGCGCGGAATGCCACGAGGTAATCGAAAGCTTGCTTAAGATGGGAACAGAGTGGATTGATCGCGGACTACTCCCTACATTGTTAGATCTACTTCATCAGAACTCCCGAAAGACGTTAAACGCGAGGATGTCATCAACGCGAAGCCTCGGCCTTCGCGCAGTATTCCCTGAGGCAGGACGACCAACTGCGAGCATCATGACGGGTACATAATGGTCGCTGATGCTCAGGATCTCCATCACCTGAACAGGATTGAAACCTATAGGGCAACTGACGTAGCCGCGGTTCCCAGCGGCGAGCATGAGCGTCATCGCCGCCAGCGAACCAGATCGGATCGCTTCGTCTCGGGCAAAGCGAGGATCGGAACCATACATGCCGTTTGCCATCGTCAACCATATATCTGCGACTTCGCGGGAAAGAAGGTTCGCATGCACAGTCTCGCCTAGAATGCTTTCCAGCCTCTTGTGCCCGTTCAAGTCACCAAGGACTAAGAAGATAAGGGGAGCGTTGGCGACCCTCTCCTGATTGGGCGCAATCGTAGTTCCCTTCAGTTTCTCCCTTATTCGTTCATCCGTCACCGCAATGAAGCGCCAGTGCTGGATGTTGAATGACGAAGGAGCCTGACATGCTTCAGAAATCAATTCCTTGATCTCCTGAACTGAAATCCGTGTTGCGGAGTCGAAGTGCTCTGCCGACGTTCGCTCATTAAGAACCTTCAGGAAGTCGCTCATATACTTCTCCTGATTGAGTATGGCTTGTTGGAAGACGCGACATGAATATGAAGCCGCGGGGATGACTGCGGTTTCCCAACACTCCCGGATTACATGGCGAAGCAGATGCCGGTGAGACGTTCCGATTCTTTCCAAAGCTGTTGGGCGACCGTACCGCCTTGCTTACCTTCGCCAAACAATTCCGCCGATGGATAAAACACGATGAGGATGCTCACAGCAGCCTAGTCTGCGCGAGCTAGGTTTAGAACCTGAGCCACGATTTCAGACACTTCTACAAGCCTTTAGGTAGCTTCGTGTCTCGACTCAACATGCTTCAGATGCTCCAGAGGTGAGGATGATGCAGTCTCACAAGACGCGCGGGTTGATTCACAATTCTCGTTTGCCCGCTGTTGTTGAGCCGCCGTAGTTTCCACACTGCGATGGCGCCGTTGGTTTTCTCCGGCGCGGTGCTCCAACACCATCACAGTTAACATTTAGCGAGCCCTTGTCCCCACGGTGATCCATGCGTTCGAGGGAACAAGAAGTCCTTCCGGAGTCTCATACCGATCAGCAGCGCGTCTGATCTCAACATCCAATTTGTCGCGCGCCTGTCTGTTCAGTTGCTTGTACGCGGGCAACCCACCGAAGAATCTCTCAAGATTATCGCCGAAGATCTGTGCGGAAGGACCCGCCCAAGTTCCGGTGCTTAGGCGCAGAGTCACATCATGGAAGCCCGCAGCGATCATCTCCCGTTCAAGAGTCTCTGGTGAGCTCAGCATCCTCATGCCTTCAGGATGTTCCATTTCCTCCTTTAGCGGAAAGGCGAGCCTCCAGGCCTCGTACAACAAGACGAAGGGTCCGGCGCCATAATGGTGCTCCCATACCGAGATGCCTCCCCTTCCTCCGTTTCGCGTGACACGGACGAGTTCGCGGAGGCCTTTTCGCCATTCTGGGAAGAACATCAGACCGAACATTGAAACACTGACATCAAAGTGCTCATCCGGGAGATCCAACGTCTGTCCGTCCATGATCCGAGTGTCAATGCGCATTGCAGGGGTTGACCTTGCTGAGATCCGCGAAAGCATTTGCGCTGATGTGTCTATCGCAAGAACTTCTGCACCTTTTGCTGCCGCCAGGAGGGCGAGAGAACCTGTTCCCGCAGCCACGTCTAGTATCTTGGTATCTTCTTCAATTTGGACCATCGATAGGATGGCGGCGGAATGCTGCCGGCTCAGAGGCTCGTATAGAGCCTCATAGAGCGAGACCATATCGCTCCAGTATGTTGAATCGATTGTACTCATCTGCTCATTACTCATCGCTTATCCTCAGGTACACATTTGTGCCGGGCAGAAGTAGGCGTAATTCACTCCGCCGACATAGAAGGACGCTCTGACATCGCGAGAACCGCCCGTCGAACGCAATCCGTTCTTTTCGAGAGATCGCCATCTCCGTATTATCGGATTTGACGAAGATATCGGTGGTCGCTGTAGCCATCATTGAATTCGCTCGTTGGAATAACACTGGCGGCGGTCGCCTATTCCCAGGAACCGCTGGTGTGATCCGCCCCACCCACCTCCTTGATGAAGGCGAGCAGGAGCGTGCTGAGCCGAATCGGCTGCTCCTGTTGGACCCAGTGACCGGCGCCGTCGATCAGCTCGATGCCACCCATCCTCGTCGCCGCCTTCGTCCTCATAAGATCGACCGCGCCCGGCGCCGAATAGGTGCCCCAATCGCTCTTCCCGCCGATGAAGAGCGACGGGACATCGATCGTCTTGCCCGAAAACAGGCGCAATTCAGCGTTCAGGCCGGGATCGGAATGGACGCGATAAGCCTGCAGGGCGCCTTGAAACCCGGTGCGGCCATACTCCTCCGTGTACACTCCAAGTTCCGCCTCGGTGAGCCATTTGCAAGCCAAGACCTCGGCGGCGGAAGGTTGGAATGGAGCGACGGTCTCGGGCATCGTCTTGCCGAGATCCATGACGTAATAGGTGGGCATTTGTGCAAGTTCTACGGCGGTTCGCGCCTTCAATGGATGCGGCTTATTTCCCGGCCAATCAGCGCTCTTGACGTAGAAAAAGGCACGAAGAAACGCGTGTAAACCTTGAGGGGGGTGCCACATGTCATCGTTCGCCTGCCGCGTGCTCAAGTATTGTTGGTAATGCTCTCTGGGCGGATCGAGGGCCGCCAGCGCGGCCGCTAACTTTTGATTGTCAGTGTTCGGTTGAACCGGCGATGCATCGCTTTCCGCAATGTTGAATGGAAACGCCGGCGGACCGGGGAACGGTGCGCTCATCAGCACCACCGAGGGAAAGACGTCAGGTCGGGCCAGCGCACAATAGGCCGCCACGGGCGAGCCGAGGTCGTGTCCCACGAGCATTGCCGTACGCCGATACCCCAACGCCGAAACCAATCCGAGGGCGTCGCGGATCATATTCAAGAGGCTGAAGGGCTCTAGCTGGGCGTCATAGTCGTTCACCCAACCGGTGGTGCGGCCAAAACCCCGCTGGTCGGGCGCCACGACATGGCACCCGGCGTCAGCCAGAATTGGGATCAGGTGTCGCCAGCCGTAAGCCAAATCCGGAAAGCCGTGCAGTAGCAGCGCGAGCGGCCGGCCGGGGCTTTCGTAACCGGCCTCGAGAATATGGACATCGAGGCCGTTGATTCCATGGATCATGCGCGAGCGGACCCCAGTGGGAAGTGTTCCCTCGCCATATGTTGATGTGGTCAAATCAGTTCCTCCTATATCCAAGGTGCCGAAGGGCCATCTGAGCGGTCCGGTTGAGTTCCGCCTTCGTTGAACCATTGGCTGCCTGGATGGATAGTCCGGCGATAATCGTCGACAGATACCTCGTGTAGTCGTCCACGTTGATGCCCTTCGGCAGTTCTCCGCTCTTCCGCGCTTTTAGAAGGCGCTCCCTTATGGCGACTTGATTCTGCTTCCGAATCTCCGTCATGAGTTCTCTGGCCGGTGTAGCGTTCGGGCTGCAGCCCGCCGCGCCCGACAGCGTCATGCAGATCGGCGGATGGCCGGGCGAGCCCTACGATGAGCGAGAGACCGTTCCCAGTAGGCCGATCAGGCTGGGGCAAAAAGCACATCCCCGAGTTTGGACCGTGCCCGCGCCAAGCGAGACATCACGGTTCCCACTGGACACTCCAAGACATTCGCAATCTCACTGTAAGAGAGTTCTTCGTACTCGCGCAGAATGATGATCTCGCGGAACCCGATTGGAAGCTGCTGGATCGCAGTACGCACCTGTTCGCGCTGCAGATTCCTCACGTAGAGATCGTTGGGATCTTCGGAAGTTGCAATGGACACATCTGCGAGGTTCTCGTCCGAATCTAACTCTGCAATTTTGGGTCCGGCGCGCTCGTGGCGTAAGTGATTGAGCCAGATATGACGCAAGATGGTGAATAGCCAGCTTTTCACGTTGCTGTCGGGACGAAGACGTTCTTTTGCCTTCAGGGCGCGAAGATATGTTTCCTGCACGAGATCCGCAGCCATCGCGGGGTTACGGCTGAGCACCATAGCATAGGCATAAAGGCCATCCATGTAAGCGAGATGAGTTGTATCCTCCATGCTTCTGTAAAAACCTCATTTTCTGGCGCTGAGCTGTACAGGACCCTGTCATCCTGGCGCGAATTGGCGCCTGCATTTCTTTTATCCGGCCAGAACGGGCAGCCGCTTACCTAAAAGGCCTTGACTTGCAGAAAAGCGCCAAAGACTTCGTTGATTCACCAGGGCTCACACCGGGGTTCCGATGAAGAATCCTCAACGTGTGGGTGTGTGTCGGCAAGACCGTAGTCAGCCGCGATATCCATAAGCCAGAGAGACTTGAGGGGCACGATTAATTGGGGGATCGTAAAGGTTTGGCTAATAGCGTCTTCATCAGCGCTGCAACGACTTCCCATGCTTGATCAATGCCCCGATGAGATAACGGTGCAGGGATCTCGTCGGTGGATGCGGATTTTTCCGTCAGCGTCGAAGCAGCTATTGAAATCTTCACGGTAAGTTTATGCACCTCCAGTGATGCTCAATCATCCAAGAGAAAGTGGCTGAAGCGGACTGGCCAAATCATCAAGATGCGACTGCGCTTAAAGGAAGAATTTAGTCGAACCGAGGAAAGGACTGATGGTACAGAGGTTGGAAACGCGAAGCGCTCCAGCGCTCGCTGCGATCAACGCTTTTGTGCGTGGATCTTCTGCTCGGCTATGCTCCAGCAACAAGCTAGGATGGGACGGAGTTTGTCTGGAACATCATAGGGCCTTTCCAGTTGAACGATACGATTCTGATTCTCCTCACCATTTAGTTGTGCTCTTTACCAGCCATGTATCGCGAGGGGAAACCTCAACAGAGCACGCGCGCTTCGTTCCCTACTCCTTCGCTCCTGGAGACATCAAACTCTATTCAGCAGGCCGGATCGGCGCATGCAGGCCATTTACCGACACCACAATGATCTCGTGCGCCCTCGACCCCAGCTTGGTGGCAGAAGTCGGAGAGGATCTCGGCGCGCCTTCAACGCTGGAGTTTCGACCTATCACGAATCTTCGTGATGATTCTCTGCAAGGGATAGTCAAGCTCTTAGCGGCGGAAGCAAATTCCCAGGGAGCATCGGGAAAGCTCTATGCGGATCACCTAGCTCACGCTCTCGCTCTTCGATTTCGGCAGCTAGCTGGCGGAGCACGAGGTCACAAACCGTCACAATCCGGGAAAATGCCGGCTCGAATTCTGCAGCGCGTTCTCGACAGGATGAGGGTTGACCTCGCGACCAACCTTGATCTGCGTACCATCGCTGCGGAAAGTGGATACAGCCGAACTCATTTCTTGCGCATTTTTCGGGCATCCACGGGATACTCCCCGCACCAGTGGCTAACGCACCTCCGGATAGAAGAAGCAAAGACCCTCCTGCAAAAAGCTTCCAATTCTCTGATTGATGTCGCGCTAGACTGTGGTTTTTCGAGCCATGGACATTTGTCGAACACCTTCCGGAGAATTGTCGGGGTAACCCCGCGCGAATACCGCCGCAATCATAGTTTGATTCTGTAAGAATGGCTCCTTTTCGTAAGTAACTTCTTAAGCCCTTCGCTATGCTCTCGATGATGGTCAAAGACCATCGGACTCAGTGCGCACAAACGTTGCACAACGTTACGGGTGCGCGGTCAAAAGGAGAGCGATATGCCTTTAGGGCAACAAATGGAAGGGCGCGCAACATCGTCGGGGCTCGATTCACCAGTTAGAACAAAAGTCGCAATCGTCACTGGCGCATCAAGAGGCATTGGCCGCGGAATCGCAGAACGGCTTCTTGAGACGGGGTACTGCGTGGTTGCAAACTCGAGAAATATCACATCGGCCGAAACGCTGCAGCCTGGAGATCGTTTGAAGCTGGTTGACGGCGATATCGCAAGTCACAACATAGCGAAGCAGGTGGTGGATTCTGCAATCGCCAATTTCGGAAGAATCGACCTGCTGGTAAACAATGCTGGAGTGTTTATACCCAAGCCCTTTACCGAATACACGACCGAAGACTTTCGCAAAGCCACGGAGACAAACCTCTGGGGATTCTTTTATGTTTCGCAACTTGCAGCATCACAGATGCGCCTTCAGAAGTCCGGGCATATCGTCAACATCACATCGTCAATAGTGGACCAGCCCGTCGCAGGACTCACAGGCAGTCTGGTGAATCTGACGAAAGGTGGTTTGGAGTCTGTCACGGGCGCATTGGCGATCGAGTTTGCGCGTGACGGAGTTCGTTTCAATTCCATTTCTCCGGGTGTTGTGGACACATCAATGCACCAAGCAGAGGCGCATGAGTTCTTGAAACAACTGAGTCCGCTCAATCGTTTGGCCGAAATTGCGGAAGTTGTGGACCTAGTACTTTTCTTAGAATCCGCTCCCTTCATGAACGGCGAAGTAATTCATCTTGACGGAGGAGCGCATGCCGGTAAGTGGTGATGACGAATCAATGCATACTTCCATAAGCATGGAAGCGAGACGTTAAGGAGTGATAGAGCGATGTGGCCGGACTATCGGATACAGAATCTTTTCGGGATTGAGTTGCCCATTATCCAGGCGCCGATGGCCGGCGTGGCGTTCTCCGAAATGGCGATCGGCGTATCGGAGGCTGGCGGATTAGGATCGCTCGCCTGCGCGTTATTAACGACTGATCAGATTATCGAAGAACTTAAAACCATCCGGCGGCAAACGTCGCGGCCAATCAACCTCAACTTTTTTTGTCATCACCCACCCAAGGCTGACGCCGAGCGGGAAGCTGCCTGGAGTCGCATTCTGGAGCCTTACTTTATCGAACTGGGCTTGGATCCCAAAGCGGTTTCTTTGGTTCCCGGACGCGCGGCCTTCGACTCCGCAATGTGCGACCTGGTTGCTGAGCTCAGGCCCAACGTCGTTAGTTTTCACTTCGGGCTGCCCGAAAAAACACTCGTTGCACGCGTCAGAGCAACCGGCGCCAAGATCATTTCCACCGCAACGACTGTCCAGGAGGCACAATGGCTGGAAAGTGAGGGATGCGATGCCATTGTTGCTCAGGGTTTCGAAGCTGGTGGGCATCGTGGCATGTTTTTGACTGGCGACACTTCCACCCAGATTGGAACCCTCTCGCTCGTGCCTCAGGTGGTGGACTCAGTGAAAGTGCCCGTAATTGCGGCTGGGGGCATCGCGGATGCGCGGGGAATCTCTGCTGCATTTGCTCTTGGAGCCGCGGCGGTGCAAATAGGTACTGCCTATTTGCTCTCCCCGGAAGCCAGGATCAGTCTCCTGTACCGCCAAGCGCTAAGAAGCAACGGAAACCAAACAGCGCTAACGAATGTATTCACGGGGCGTCCCGCACGCGCGATCGCTACCCGCATGGTCCGGGAGATAGGCCCAATATCGGAGTTGGTACCTGATTTCCCATTCGCAGGTGGCTTCTCTGCTCCGCTCCGCGTTAAATCTGAGACGAAGGGGGCAACCGACTTCACGCCTATGTGGTCTGGCCAATCGGGTCATATGGCTTGTGAACTCCCTGCGAAAGAAATTACCCAACAGCTTGCATCGGAAACGCTTGCGAAACTCAATTCGTGATGACTTTCCTGAACCGATCATTTCGAGAATCAATGTGTGTGCGACCTCGCCGTTATGCAGGTTGAGGAAGTACGGCGTAGCAGTGTCCGTTTCAAGGACGGCCATTTAGCCCTATTGCCGCTCTGAATCACTGGTATCCGACTTATGAATGCCGACAAACGGGGCATTTGAGGATCATCCCCCATCGGTGGGTGCCCTGGCGATTATGCTCCAGTCCAGAAGCGATCCTGACGAAATGCGCGTCTATAGAGGCCTTATGCGTTCGCCGCGTAGCAAAATGCCATATCTAAGACAGAGCGCCCTGCCAGTATTCCTTGAGTGCCTCGGAAAGTTCAGCGAGAAACGTAGAGGTAGTTATTTTGTGGGGAATGCAGATCTCGGGCGTCTTGATGCCTTCGGCATGTTGTGCAGTCTGCCACAACCCGCGTGTCATAGCGTAGGTACGCATCAGAATCTGGAGACCCCTGCCTGATTGCAAGCGTAACGAACGATCAATGCACTCGCCGGCCTCTTCCAACCCGCGGTTGAACCGTTGCTTGTATTCAACTAGAGCCTCCGGCGTCATGTTCTTTTCGAGAACGCCGGCGCCCAGTGCATCCAAGCGCAAGAGTTCAGGGTGTTTACCGAGGTGGTCCACTATAGACACGATAAATGCATGTGCCTGGTCGAGTCGCCTTCCTTTCGACCTCGCGAAGACAAGCTCTGTTGCTTGCATAACCGGAAGCCAACCCTCTAAGAGAAGGTTTGCAAAGATCTCTTCTTTCGTCTTGAAGTAGAGATACAGCGTACCCTTCGCCAAACCGGATGCTGCTGCGACCGCGGCGGCTGTTGGGAGCTGCCCGTCATTCTGATTGAACAATGTGCGCGCCGCTTCGAGGATGCTCGCTCGGCGTGATTGCTTGTCCTCATCATCGACTGCGCGAAGCAGCATGCCTATTGATCCTTAGAGATACGGTAGACGAGCTTGGCCGTAAACTGCCTCGGCAGGAGCCCCGAAGCCAACGCAGAGATCTTGTTCAACCGCCCGATTACGGTGCTTGATTTTCTGGACAGCATGGCTTTAACGCTTGCCTCTGCGACCTCGCTTGCCGGGAGCATGCTCCGCTTTAGCGATTCCTTGGGCTGGTAGCCCGATACCTGGAAAAACTCCGTTTCCATCAGACCTGGTGAAACGACGGTGACGCCGACCTTGGGAGCAAGTTCTACGTGAAGCGCCTCTCCAAAGGCAAGGACAAAACTCTTTGCAGCTCCATGAGCAGCCAGAAGGGGATCCGGCTGATAAGCAGCAAGACTTCCAACCAGCAGGATCGAGCCTCCGTCCCGCTCCATCATTCTGCGGGCGAAGGTGTGTGTCATCTCAACCAGGCTGAGAATGTCGAGTTGAAGCATCTCTCGTATCCGCTCCGGGGCCTGATCGAGAAATCGACCGCTAAGGCCAAAGGCTGCGTTGTTCACCAAGATGTCCGGTACAAGCTCGAGTACGTCCAATCGTTTCTGCAAAGCCGCAGCCGCGCCCGGTGAGGTCAGATCGACCGGCTGAACCAGCACCTCTACCTTCTGGCGCTCCCTGAGTTCGTCAGCGAGCCGCTCCATCGGTTCGGCTCGCCGTGCGACCAATACGAGATTCATCTTTCTTCGCGCCAAAACTCGAGCGAATTCAGCCCCAAGACCGCTAGAAGCGCCTGTTATCAGTGCTATGCTTCGTGGGATGATTGCCTCCTTGATGACCACCAGTCATCATCATAATGACCAGTGGTCATCAAGTCAACCGAGATGCGCTAAGCGTGCGGATCGGAGATCCGGCAAGTCCCTGTTATTGATGATTGTTCTTGTGAACTCTCGATGAGCGCACTCAGGGCAAACCACATTTCCAGAACAGTGGCGGATGGAAACGCGGTTTGGCGATATGGCACTCGTCCACAACATGCCAATTATTGCTGGACCTGGTTGATTGCTCACACGTACGGTGTGCCAGCCATTGCAGCTTTGAGGCCAATCGTTCCTTTATCAACGATGGCAAGAAATGCGGATCTGGTTTTTTTTGCATTTTGAGTGTTTCGAAAAGTCTGGTGAGCCTGGGTGAAGGCCACGGTCCACGTCGCCAACAAGAGACCCGCCGCAAGATGTGCATCGGGATCGGCAGGGTCTCTCCCGGCGCATGCGGATAGCGCATCGGATGCGACTTGCGCCAACTCGTCCCTCATCGCCCTGGCCCTGGCGATGAGGGATTCGCTGCGCTCGACCGTTTCAACAAAGTCCTGACTTGCAGCAGAGAAATCCAGATATGGCGCTCGTTCGCTCACAAGCCGATGAGCGAGGAGACGTAAGGTCTCTATCGGATCGACTTTGGGATCGCGATGTCGCAAGGCTTCGCGCAAGACTTCCCGAACCTCTTCGTCGCGATCGAAGAACATGTCTTCTTTACGGGCAAAGTGATTGAACACCGTCATCCGCCCCACATCGGCGGCGGCCGCGATTTCATCCACGGTCACATGATCGAAGCCCCGTTCACGGAAGAGGCGGTCCGCAACGACGGAGATAGCTCGTCTTGTGGCGAGGCGTTTGCGTGAACGGCGGTCGGTCTCCATGAGGTACCTCTTCTTGACAATTAAATGTACTGAGTACATACTGGAATTCAGTACATGTATACCGGGTACATATTGAAACTCAGTATACCAAGAGGCGACTTCATGAAAGCAGTTCAATTCAGCGAGTATGGTAGTCCTGAAGTTTTGCAGGTCATCGAGATAAAGGAACCCCATGCCGGTGCCGGCCAAGTACGGATCGCGGTTCGTGCCGCCGGTGTCAACCCTTCGGACTGGAAGGATCGCTCCGGAGACGCGCGGGATTCCCAGCCGGTTCGATTGCCTTCCGGGGTAGGCTTCGAGGCATCGGGAGTGGTGGACGAGGTCGGCACTGGTGTTTCCAATGTCGCAGTCGGTGACGCAGTCTTCGGCTACGGGACAGATACGGTCGCGGACTATGCGATTCTCAGCCACTGGGCTCAGAAGCCTGCCAATGTCTCGTTCGAAATTGTGGGCGGACTTCCGGTGATTGCTGAGACGGCATCGCGTTGTCTCGAGCAGTTGGGTGTGCAACCCGGTGAAAGGCTCTTGGTGAGCGGGGCGGCCGGCGGGATTGGTTCGGCCGTTGTGCAGTTGGCGCGCCTGCGCGGGATCACCGTGATTGGCACCGCCAGCGCGACCAAGCATGAATATTTGCGCGAACTCGGCGCCATCCCGACCACCTACGGGCCGGGCCTGGCGGAACGCGTGAGAGAGCTCGCGCCGGAGGGTGTGGACCGCGCTCTCGATGTTGCCGGCTCGGGAATCATTCGGGAGTTGATCGAGATTGTTGGCGACCCCGCGCGCGTGCTTTCAGTCGCCGACTTATCGGCTCCGCAGTACGGTGCGAAGTTTTGTTACGGACCTCCGAAGAATCCCGAGCGTGTCTTTGCGGAAGTGGCTCGACTTTGCTCCGAGGGGCGCTTCCGGTTGCGTGTGGAACAGACTTTCCCACTTGAACGGACGGCAGAAGCCCAGGAACTCAGCGCCAAAGGACACGTTACGGGCAAGCTCATCATTTCTGTTGCTCGTGGGGAGAGGAAGTAATAATGCACCCCAAACATGCAGTCATTACCGGCGTTAGCCGTCGGCTGGGCCTCGGATTCGCAGTTGCCCGCCAGCTCGCCGAACTGGACTATCACGTGATCCTAACCGCGCGGGATGTACGCCAGGCCGAAGAGCTTGCCGTTGAGCTGCGTCAGGCAAGCCTCGCTGCCTCGGCCCTGCGCCTGGATCTGGCCGATCGGACCAGCATCGACGAAGCTGCCGCGCAGGTGACTCAAAACTTCGATCATCTGGATGTGCTGGTGAACAACGCGAGCAGTTTTCCCGACTTCCGCACTCGCTCAGCACTGGACGTGAATCTGGATGCGCTGCACGAGGCCTTCGTGGTGGACGTGTTTGGGTGTTGGGGGCTGATCCAGGTTTTGCTGCCGTTGCTGCGGCGGGCTCCCGCGGCTCGCATCGTTAATGTCTCGAGCGTTGCAGCGCAGCAGATTGGAAAGGTTGGGACCGACGTTCTGTTCTCACCGGCCCACTCGCTGGCCAAGTACACACTTAACGCGTTAACCACAACGATTGCGGCAGCGTTGGCTGACACGCCGATCCTGGTGAATGCCGTCGACCCGGGGAGTATGGCAACGCATCCCGAACGTGGCGATGATGACGAGGATCGATCTCCGGCCGAAGCCGCCAAGGGTGTTGTCTGGGCAGCAACTCTGGACCAGGATGGGCCCACCGGCGGGCTCTTTTTCGACGGCAAATTAATTGGTGAAACCGCGCGATGAGGAAACCGCTTTTCGTTATCTTCGCGACGATTGCGCTCGATGCCATCGGCATAGGTCTGATTTTTCCGATTCTCCCGCGACTGCTTGAGGACGTTACGCACGCCAGCAAAATCGCGCCGTACATCGGAATCATGATCGCTCTTTATGCGGGGATGCAGTTCCTCTTTGCGCCCATGCTCGGCGCTTTGAGCGACAGGCTCGGGAGGCGTCCGGTACTGCTGATCTCCCTGACGGGTGCGACGTTCAATTACGTCGTCATGGCGTTTGCGCCGCAGTTATGGATGCTGCTGATGGGACGCGCGATTGCCGGCCTCACGAGTGCCAATGTCTCTGTGGCAATGGCATACATCGCCGATATTTCGCCCGAGGATACGCGCGCCCGCCGCTTCGGCCTGTTCAACGCGATGTTTGGCATAGGCTTTATTATTGGCCCGGTACTCGGCGGACTGCTGGGAGACTACTGGGTGCGCCTCCCTTTCATTGCCGCGGCCGTGCTGAACGCATGCAATCTCCTGCTGGCGTTGTTCATCCTGCCGGAGTCGCACACGCCGACACAGAAAAGGATGATCGATTTCGGGTCGCTCAATCCGTTACGGCCGCTCGTTTGGGTCTTCTCGATGAAAAGGGTTATGCCCATCGTCTTTGTATTTTTCATCTTTAGCGGCGCCGGAGAGGCTTATGGCACTTGCTGGGCGCTATGGGGCTTCGACACATTTCACTGGGACGGCCTCTGGATCGGTCTTTCGCTGGGTACGTTCGGAGTCTGTCAGACCATGGTGCAAATACTGCTGCCGGGGCCGGCGACCAAATTGCTTGGCGAACGTTGGGCGGTTCTAGTCGGAGTCGCCTGCTCAGTGGTCGCTCTTGTCGCCATGTCCTTCGCTACTAAGGGTTGGATCGTTTTCGCCATCATGCCCGTCTTCGCGCTCACGGGCATCGGCACTCCAGCGCTTCAGGCACTTTCGACCCGGCAGGTTGACCCAGGCCAACAAGGCCAGTTCCAGGGCCTGCTGGCATCGGCTGTAAGCCTGGCGTCCATCGTGGCCCCCCTCGCTTTCTCCACCTTCTATTTTGCTGTCCAGAAGCAGTGGCCTGGAGCCATCTGGCTCTCAGTAGTCCTGATTTATGCAATCGCGATCCCGCTGGTCATTCTGGGAACCAGAACCGTCCGCCTTGCGCAACCGGAGAGCGCATAGAGCAAATCTCGCCGAAATGCCAACTGTTGCCCTGGGGCCAAAGCACGTTTCCAGCCCGGGCCATGGTCGCCGAGCGCCCTGGCGATTTATCATTCGTTGAGATCTTGAGTCATTCCGCTATTGAGTTAGCGGACAACGCGGACTGGATAATCAAATTGATTCCACCGATTGCCTGTGAGCTGTTCTTTCCAACCTCAGTGAGAGGAGCAGTTTCAATCCCCAGCGCACAGACTCAATCATAGGAACGAATCAGCAGCGCATATAGAACGATATTGCTCATCGCGGAACGACGCGAGCCTTCTATCTTCCCAAAGGAGCAAACATGGCAATCGCAGTCGTTACAGGCACCAGCACCGGAATTGGACTTGAAGCGCCGGAAACGCGAACGGGTCGCCTCATCGGAAAAAACATGTCCAAGTTTCTTGAGGGCTCTAAGTTTTTTCGGACGGAATACCCACCGCGGGTACCCTGACGCACGTCAGGCTCCTTCGTCATTGAACAACCGGCACTACCGCTTTATTAGTTATGTGGAAACTTCAGATGATCGGACATGTTCTGGTGGCATACGAGGCACGACTGCCGCGCGGAACCTGGCAATGATGAAACCAGTGCATAGGTAAGGCCATGGTTACTCCATGTGATTACTTTGAAGCTGCCAACCGTGTGATAGTGAAACGTCAAGCGACCGGATTGAATTGCCTCTCCACCCTCGGCCCGCGCAGAATTGTCGGATACAACAAGGAGACTGATCTTTTGGTCCTTCATCTCGTATGTAGTCAAGGCTGCATATGTACCCCTGAAGTTGACCAGCCTAGATCCCACTAGCCGATAGATCTGCTGGCCGCCCGCTGTTTGTTGCGATTCGGGAAGTTGAAAATGAAACGGCACTTTTCCAGCAAACCATCTCGTCACTTCATCGGGAGAGGAGGTATGCATCTCCATTGGAAGATTGCCTTCGAGATAGCTGTGGTGAGTCGCCGCGGCCGTCTCGACAAAGGCATTTGCTCGAACACGTTGGATTCCTGGCGGAATGAAGAGCAATACCAGGATGGTTAACACTCCGGCCGCAATCAACCGCTTCCAGTGGAGAGCCGGTTCAGCGAAACCTCTGAACGGAGAGGCCAGGATTCGCAGAACGCGCCTGCGGAGCCGATCCGGAGCGTTGACTCCCGAACGGGCCTCAGACGAGAGGATGCCGGATACACGCGCGCGAAGAGCCTCGGGAGCATGATAGAGCGGTCGGCTCCGATGCAGAAGTTGAGATAATGCCTGCTCCTGCGCCAGGACTTGCTTGCATTGGACGCACTCTGCAATGTGCTCTTCGAAGTCCTGGAGTTCATGACCTCTCAACTCGTCGTCAAGGAAGAGCGGAACCATGGCACGATAGTCATTGCAAACGCTCATTCCGTTGCCCCCACTCTTTCCGGGCACGGATACATTTGCGGCAAAAGCGAACACAGCAAATCACGCAGCTTCGATCGCGCTCTCGCCAGGCGTGACATTACAGTTCCGACCGGACAGTCGAGTACTGTCGCAATATCCTGGTAGGAAAGCCCCTCCCATTCCCGAAGCAGGATGACTTCGCGAGCCTCTTCGGGAAGTTGCTGAATCGCTGTGCGCACGTGGTGCCGTTCCAAATTCGCCACATAAACGTCGTGGGGGCTCTCTGCGTTTTCATCGACGAGAACTGATGTCCTCTCATCCGTTTCGACATCGACCGTTTCAGGTGCTTTACGTCTTTGCCTCAATTCGTTCAGCCAGATGTTTCGAAGGATCGTGAACAGCCAGCCCTTCACGTTGCTGTCATCGCGCAATCGCCCCATCGCGCGAATTGCGCGAAGGTACGTCTCCTGCACCAGATCCTCGGCATCGCTGCGGTTCTGGGCGAGCACAAGGGCATAACCATACAATCCGTCAATATGTTCAATGCCTGAGTTGCAGTCTTTTTTTGCCTGTGAATCAGGAGACATCCAGCAACACCACTCTGAATAACACAGATGCGCCAGGTCTATTCCCGGTCGCGGCATTCTCCTTCTAGCGACAAAATACTGCAATCGCCACAGATTTCGTTCCTCGCCGGGAATGGATGGACGCAGGCCGTGTTTTTCTATTGACGGCCGCTGACAATCAAGAACGATCAATGTCGTGCAATCAATCTCACGAGGTTAAATGAATTCGAAAAATGACAATGATGACAACAGAAGTTTCAATCGGATCGCTAAAGACGGACCAGCCGCCAGCGCGGGACCAGGAGCAATCGGAGCAATTCGCTAATTGGTTCTCACGCTGCCGTAACACGCTTCACTACATGGCAGACCTTATATTGAACAACTCCGAGATGGCGGAGCGCTCAGTCGAGAACTGCAGACGGAAGGCATTGCGGAATCTGCCCGGCTTTGAGAACGAAGGTGAGTTCCGCAGCTGGATTTTCAGGGTTCTCATCGACGAGGCACTGATTTCTACCGGACGTTATTAGCCCTTATGGTAGACCAAGACTCCCAAGGTCCCGTAAGAAGCAGGCCATACCGAGAACAGGAGAAAACGATGATGACACAAGCGCAGAATACTTTGCCTACTCACTTGAACGGTGGTAAGGGGACGTCGACCAAGGAAGTCTCCACGAAGAAGCAGTTGGCCCGTCAGGACGCTGCTATCGGCCACGTCGGATTACACGTTGCTGACCTGCGGGCGTCGGCGCAATTCTACCAGGAAGTTTTGGGCATGGAGATCACCGGCGGGAGCACGTCTGACCATCCGCTCGGGGCGACTGCCTTCCTGACCAGTCGTTCCGGTGAGCAACCACACGAAATCGTCTTGGTAGCCAACCCCGAAGTCGCTCACATCGCCTTTAAGGTCTCTTCACTTGCAGAGCTCAGATCTTTCCACGCGCGAATTGTGGAGATGAAGATCCCGATCAAGTTCGTATTCAACCACCACGAGTCCTTCGCCTTTTATTTCGACGACCCTGACGGCAACATGATCGAAGTCTACTGGCCCACCGGAGATCTGAGCAGGATGCAACCTTACCTGGAACCCCTCGATCTGTCGCAGCCGGACGAGGTGCTTCTTGAGATGGTAACGGCCATGTCCTGACCGGGGCTAGTTTAAAAAGCGGCGTCCCCGAATCTCGCGAGACGAAACCCAAAACCGACAACAGGAGAATCATGATGACAACTCGCACCCCCACCCTTGCAACATTTACGCTCACCTCAAGCGAGGGCCGTACACCGCAGCCCCTGAACATTCACGGCGCAGAACTATTAGTAAAGTTGGCCGACGCCGATACACACGGAGCCATCGCGATCTTCCACGAGATTGCGCCACCTCTGAGCGGACCTCCTCTGCACCGCCACACATACGAAGACGAGTGGTTCTATGTATTGAACGGCGAGATAACCATCGAAGTAGATGGAGTGCGAAGTGTCCTTTCCAAGGGAGGCTCCGCATTTGCGCCGCGCGGCACGGTGCATACTTTTCAAAACTTCAGCGATTCACCGGCGGAGATGCTGGCCATGGTGACACCTGGCCACTTCAATCTCTTCCTTGAAGAGGTTGCCTCCCTGGACGCAGGGCAGTCCACACCGGATGTGGCTGCTACTGAACGGCTCATGAACGACTACGGGCTCGAACTTCTCGGACCGCCGCTCTCGTAAGCGGGCGATCCATCCACCGACAATTTTTCGGTTCACACCGTCACCGATTTGGAGATGTCATGACAAGAAATCAAATCGCCGCGTCGAGCCTTGCTCTCGGCGTACTTGCTGCCTTTCTGTGCTTCACAACCCTTTCTCCTTCCTCGCATGTAAAGGCGCAAGACAATCCGGAGTCAAGAATCGAGCGGGGCTTTGAAATCGCACCGGTGCCGCTCAACATGGAAGGCAAAGACCGGGGTCCGACATGTTGCTCTGGCCACTTTCAGCGGCCCGCGGCGGTAGGGCGAGGTCGGAGGACACCCCAATTGACAGTGCTTGAAGAACACGCCCCAATGAGACGCTCAGAACTCATTTGGCACTAGTCTGCGTCACAGCTTGAAGTCTTTCAAAGCAAGATCGGCAGCTGGAGGTTACAATCTCAATCATGATTGAGACCCTTTACAAATCGGATTGTCCGGAAAAGGGGAAGTCTGAATGCTACGTTCTGGTGGTCACTCCAAGGCCCACGAGCGGTGACCGCTGCTACTCCTTCATGGAGGAGCATGGGAGATGGGATGAGACCCTGGGGCATTTTCTCTACGAGGTCAATCAAATCGTCACCGAAGAAGAGCTGACATACGAGAATGCTTTGGCAATGTACAACGCATCGAAGCAGGATCTTTTGGGGAAGGGTTTCGTACATTCATTTGTTCAAGGCTGTTTGCACAAAGGGCCAAACGCTCACAGACTCGTTGAGTTCGAGTGGGCGACAGCGTAGAGGACAAGAAGAACTGGGTCCGCGCCTCAGAAATGAAGGGCGATTGAGTCTGCTTTTTGGGTTCGCGGGTCGCCGGCTGCACGATAGAAAACTTCCACTCCGTCTGCTTCGACCTTATGAACGGATGTCACAAGTACAACGAACTGGGAAAAAACCGGGCTCATGAAAACTCCTCCTCATGCTGTGTGGTCTGTTAGCTTGCGGGCCGTAATTGATTGGTTTACCTTCCGGTAGCTCTTTGCCCTGCTGGGACACATTCCAACCTCAGCCTCGAAGGATAGGAGCTCCGAAGGGAGCGCCCGTCATTCCGCCGTCAACCATCAGCTCGACTGCGTTGATGTATGACGAATCATCGGAGGCAAGAAAAAGCACAGCCTTGGCCAGATCTTCCGGCTCGCCCCAGCGGCCAAGTGGAACCGTGGAAGAAACGAAGCTGGAAAGTTTTGCGGATTCCTCTTGAGTGGCATTGGCACGTGGCCCGCGCTTCCAGATGGGAGTCTTCGTCGCCCCGGGGGCCACCACGTTTACGCGAATTTTGCGCGGCGCAAGATCGGCGGCGATGGCCCGTGCCATCGAGACGAGTCCGCCTTTTGTGGCCGCGTAGGCAGCCATGCCCGGTTGACCGAGATAATTGTGCACTGATCCGTTGAAGATGATACTGCCGTTGTCGTTCATGAGAGGAGCGGCAGAATTGACGGTAAAGAAAGCACCGTTGAGGTTGGTATGGACCACGTTCTCGAAGAGGGCTTCGTCGGTGGCGCCGGTCGGCGTCCTGCCAGAGATGCCTGCATTGGCGAAGACGATGTCAAGGTTGCCAAAGTCTTTCGCGAGTTCAGCGAAGAACTTCTTGCGGTCCTCCGCAACCGTAACGTCGACGCGATAGCCGTGCGCTTTCGATCCCAGCTCGGCGACCGCTTCATCCAGTGTCTTCTGATCGCGACCCGTAATTGCAACTTCAGCGCCTTCAGAGACGAAAAAGCGGGCTGTGGCCAGACCGATGCCGCTGTTGCCTCCGGTGATGAGAGCTTTCTTTCCTGCTAATTTCATTGGTTCCTCCTGTGCCGGGTCATCAACTATGATGATCGTCATACATGTGATATGATGGCTATCATAGATCGAGGATGCAAGAAAAATGCGTTACCCTGCCAAAGAGACCGCCGCCAGGCATGAACGGATCGTGAAGGAGGCTTCCCGACTCTTCCGGGAACGAGGATTTGAGGACGTCACCGTGGGTGAAGTGATGCAGGCGGCCGGCCTTACACATGGCGCGTTTTATGCCCACTTCGGCTCAAAGCAAGAACTCGAAAAGGCTGCGGTCGCCTATGGACAAACGGTTTCTGCGGATCGCGCCCGAAGTTACGGACCGACAAAAAGAGGCAGGCGAACATTCGCTGATCGTTATCTGAGTCTTAGGCATCGGGATAACCCAGGCGATGGCTGTACGATGGCCGCACTTGCACAGGAGGTGGCTCGGTCGACGCCCGAACTCAAAGCTGCATTCGAGAATGGATTTGAGGAAATTCTCTCTGCGCAGGGTGATGACCGGAAGGAAGCCATTTTTCAGACAGCCGCATTGCTCGGCGGAGTCACGCTGGCCCGCGCGGTGCAGAACCCGAGGCTCTCCGCTGAGATTCTTGAAATCGTTCGTCAGAAGGTCAGTTGACGGCCGTCAGATTACGAGAACAGCTTAAATCACGCTTCCAAGTCCCACCAACTTCGAAATACGCTTCGGCGATTTAGCGCGATCCCAGACTCAGATGTGGTTCGATCGGATGCTCGCCTTTACGACAAGCCGGTTTTATGTCCAAGTAGATTGGACTTGTAAACACTGCCAACCTATCAGGGAACTAATCTTTCACCTCGACGAATACATGAGCAATTGATCCACTTGTTGAGAATTGGAATACGCGAAAGCTCAACTGAATGAAGTGATCTCTGCTTTCTCAGCGCAGTTGCTTATAACACCTGAAAGACGGTGAGGCTTTTGAGATATTCGAGAATTCAGGTGGATCAAGAAGAACGCAACGATAATCCAGACCGCGGCCCACAAGTCCAGGCTCCTCGAACTAGCCGGGAAAAGCACTCCGCGAACCAGGAAGACAGTAAGCCGCAGGATGGCTGCAACAACCGCGGACGGGATGAGCTTTAGCGCAGGTCGGAGCAACCGGCTTGCACCAGATTTTGCAATCCACGGTGCCCCCATGAAAACAAAAAAGAAACAAGGCAGGAAAGTATAGAAGATCGTCACCAGCAAGGCGATCGCTCCCATGAGAAGTGACCCGTGAAAATGATGAAATCCACCCATAAACCCGACGAATCCGACGACAATAATCAGCGGTCCGGGCGTTGTTTCCGCCAACGCAAATCCGTCCAGCATTTGCGCATGGGTTAACCAGGAGAATTTCATTACGGCCAGCTGCGCCACGTATGGGATTACGGTGTATGAGCCGCCGATGGTCACAAAGGCTGTTTGAGTGAAAAAGCCGGAAAGCCTTACCCAAAACGGAAAATCGCTCCCGAAGAGCCGTAACAGAAGCAACGGAAGGCTTCCGAAGGCGGCACATCCGCCGACGACGCGGATGGTCCTCCAACGCAAGGCGCCAGGTGCATTAGCTGCCGCTCTCTCCTCAGATGAGGAGCGGTCGATCCCTTTCAGGCGCTCGATAAGCCCCAGGATGACACCGATCGCAACAATCATTCCCATAATCCAGGGCAGCGGAATATGCAAGAGGCTGAGAGCGATGAACGATGCAATTGCAGTAAACCATTGCAGACGGGACCTGAGAGCGCGACGACCGATTTGAAAGAGTGCGCGCAAGACCAAAGCGACGACAATCGGCTTCAACATGCGAAATAGGAGGCTCACCCACCAGACAGTTCCGTATTTGGCATAAAACAAACTGAGGCCCAGGAGGATGGCCGTCGAGGGAAGAACAAACAGGGTACCAGCCAAAAACCCGCCTATTTTTCCGTGCAACTTCCAACCAATGTAGATGGCGAGCTGCTGTGCTTCAGGTCCCGGCAACAGCATGCAGTGACTCAGTGCGTTGAAGAAATGGTCGGAATCGATCCAACGCCGCTTCTCTACCAGTTCGGAATGCATGATCGCGAGATGAGCTGCTGTGCCTCCGAAGCTGATCCAGCCTAGTTTCCACCAGAATCCGAGCGCCTTGCGTAAGGACGGATGGGACTTGCCCTCCGGTCGATTCTCAAGCATGGAAATTCTGTAACCTCGGTGACATTATAACATCATAATGACATTGGAACTTCTCAAGGTTCGACTCAGAAGGAGGAATTCATGCCAACGCAATCCAAACCTGTCGCAGCAACTCGCATCTCTTCTGCCATGCAGCGTTACGCCGCGCTGCCATTACGCGCAATCGTCGGCGTAGGCTTTATCCAACACGGTTGGGCTAAGATCGCCAAGGGCCCGGATGCTTTCGCGGCGATTCTGCAAGCTCTGCACGTTCCCTTCCCGCATCTGTCGGCGTACCTCACGATTTCGGTAGAGTTGGTGGGAGGAGCAGCGCTTCTTTCCGGCGCCTTTATTGCCTGGGCAAGCGTGCCGACGATCGTGGTCCTGCTAACCGCAATGTTTACGGTCCATCTCCCTTACGGCTTCAGTTCCATCAAGATCAAAGCGATCGTGGATGGGCGGGCGCAATTCGGACCTCCGGGGTACGAATGCGACCTTCTCTATATCGCGTGCATCCTGGCTCTCGTGTTCCTCCGCCCAAGCCCATGGTCCATCGATAACTATCGCTTGCGGAAGTGCAACGCCTGCGATCTTGCCGAGTTCTCCGGATGACGAAGAAGCTTCGTGACGAAGCGGACGATATCACCTCGATAAGACAGTACCTCGTAGTCTACCGGCTGATTGCCGGTTGTCAGCGAGGTTCGCTCGATCTGAAAAATGGGAGAACCAACCTTTACCTGAAGGGCGTCGGCGACAGCTTTGGTTGCGATCACCGCCTCCAATTCATAGCCTGCCTCGACTAGAGGGACTCCATATTCTTCTTCGAGAAGAGTGAAGATCGGATGCAGCCGTAGATCGTTGCGCACGATCTTCTTTCCGAGGGAAAGGGGCAGATAGGTCTCATCAAAAGAGATCGGCATGTCATCGGCGAGCCGCACCCGCTTGATCTGCATCACCTTTGTCCCTTTCGTCAATTGAAGGCGTTCAGCAACACGTGCCGAGGCGGCAATGACACCCTGAATTACCACACGCGCAGTGGCCTTTCGCCCGACCGCATTCATGTCCTCGACGAATCCCGTTAGCTTTGTGAGCTCTGCTTCGATCCGCGGCGACAGAACAAAGGTTCCAAGTCCACGACGAATCTCGAGCAAGCCTCGACTAACCAAGTTCTGGATCGCACGACGAACGGTGATGCGGCTCACCTGAAATCGCTGAAGCAATTCATCTTCGGTAGGTAATTGATCTCCGGGGCGATACTCGCCCTGAGCGATTTCAGTGGCAATGGTTTCCTCGATCCTCGCATACAGCGTCGATGCTGGCATGATGACAATATAACGTCACCAACCGTTGAGGCGGCAAGTCGTAGACTCAAGATCGAAAGATTCTGTCGACGCTTACCGTGGGCTTTTTTGACGATTGGCAAAAATCAAGCGGATCGTTACGTTCTGGCCCAGGCACAGATTTGCGGCGGACCTGCGACCTGGCTCTGAGCTTGGCGCACCGCATCCCTCACCCGCATTTCCAGCGTTTCTATCCCCATGAAGTCGGCGGCTATGATCCCTAAGCGCTGGAGTTGAGGTAAAAGGGCGCGTAATGTGTCCACCGCCCACGCAAAGTGAGGCGCGTCTGCGGCTCCGGAAACATAGGTTTCGCTGAACAAGTTGGGTTCAGGCAATCCTGCATGACCAAAGTGCTCTATCAGCCTGTCTCCCGCGTCGTAGTGCGGCAACGCGCTGGTAAGAGCTACGCGAATTAATCTGAGGATCATATCCCACAGCGGCACGTTTGGAACAGAATGGGACGTATCGCGCAACCGAAGTTCATGAAAGGCAATTGAGCCGCTTGGTCTGGCCAAACGTGCAGCTGCACGCAAAAAAGCGACCGGATCAGGCTGGTGCATCAAAACGTAGCGGCCGATCACAAGGTCAAATCCTGCGTCGTCCGCGAAAGTTTCAACCGCCGCTTCGTAAAAAGACAAATGCTTAAAGCCGGCGCGTTTAGCACGCTCCGCAGCTATCGATAAAACCTGCGAATTCCTGTCAATTCCAACCACCCTGCCAGAGGGAGCCACCAGTTCAGCCGCCAGTATGGCAACATCTCCCGCTCCGCTGCCCAGATCCAGAATGCGCATGCCGGGCCGGATTCCGGCGCTTCGGAGAAGACGTTCCGTGATCGGCCGCAAAATCTTGGCCTGCGTTTGCAGCCGAAGAATTTCAGCTTCCGAATGGCCAAGGATATAGCTAGCTTCACGTTTATTGGCTTCGCTCATTGTGAGATTTGTCCCTTCTTCGAGAAGATGCGTTTGTCCACTACTCCAGAGCCATAGAACAATTTTGAGAGAACCGATCCTGGTCGCCAGTGAGAATGTCGCTCTTGCCGACGCGTACGTCGTTGTTCCGGAAAACCCGCGCAGGAACTGGTTCGCGCAACGCTTTTGGCGTGGGCGTTGGCACACTTTCGTGGAGGAGCCCCAAAGCCTCATCGATCAGAACCCGGAGCAGCCAACTGCGGAGCTCACCTTCATGTTCAAACAGCTCTGTATGACGAGAAGCTGTGCGCCAGCAACTTTCTATGGCTTCTTCCGCGCGCTCAGAGCCCCCAAGGACACGACATGCAATGAAGTGAAGCATACGGTGGCAGCGCCAGAATCTGGCATCAAAGGTCAGCTTTTGCTGATCGAATTGCCCTGGCTCCGCGAAGACCGTCCGAGAGCCCTTAGTGAAATGATGGAAAGAGCTATCACCTTTGCTGTTCGCCATGCTTCGAGACTAGCGCTTGTCGCGAAGAGCGTCCTCTGAAGAAGTGCGATATTTCGGTGGGTGTGATAAATGTTGCGACTATTGTCCCTATGATTTGATCGCCGCAATTCTTAGCACGAATTCAGAAGTCAAGCACTTTCCCGGTATATGTCTTGTCACCATTGCTGTTATCGTCATTCGAGTCAGAACAAAACGCTCATGGAATATGGTCAGAATGAGACATCGTTGCAAGGAAGGTCGATCGCATCGGCTTGCCCACTTCTTCCTGCGTGTTTTCCGTCGCACTATTCGATCCATAGGATGAGATGAAGACCGAGATGAGGCTAAAGGGAAAAGCCGCTTTGATTACCGGAGGAAACAGCGGAATTGGTCTCGCAACGGCCCGGCTGTTCATTGCAGAGGGGGCAGGCGTGGCGATCACCGGAAGAAATCGGGAAACTCTTGAAGCTGCCCAGGTGGAGTTGGGAAGTAATGCTCTCGCCATGCGGGCCGACGTGGCAGACCTGCCAGAGATGGAGAGAGTGATCGCCGCCGTCGTGGAACGATTCGGACAAATTGACATAGTATTTGCAAACGCCGGGATTGGACCGTACACACCGCTCGGGTCGGCATCGGTTGATACGTTTGAACATATTATGCGAGTCAATGTTACTTCTATCTTTTTCCTTATCCAGGCATGTATGCCGTATCTGCCCGACGGGGCGTCAATCATCTTCAATAGCTCGGTCCAGAGCGTCAATGGCAGACCGGGACTGTCTGCATATGCTGCAAGCAAGGCAGCTGTACGCACCATGGCGAGAGTCATGGCATCAGAGCTCTCATCGCGATCGATCCGAGTGAATGTCGTCACCCCGGGGTCAGTTGATACTCCGATATGGGACGCAGTTGGCAATCATGAAGAGCGAAAGCTATTTTTTGACAGGTTGAAACAAACAATTCCGTTGGGCCGGATAGGTAACCCTATGGAAGTTGCCAACGCCGTACTCTTCCTGGCGACGGATGAATCATCCTTCATTCAAGGCGGAGAGATCGTAGTAGACGGTGGAGCTACGACTGCGCCACTGGGCGCGCGGATTTATCACGCAGAAACTTAGCAGATCGCTCACGTGGGCGCTGCCGGAAAACACCGCGAGCGAGCACGACTCTGAAGACATGCAAGCGAAATCTATACCTGGAGTGGCTGGTAGCGATGAACACTTCTCTCGGACTATGCGCCATGGGCGTTGTAGCGTGCTTGTTAACTCCATCTTTCTTTCAAAGGACGGCTTTGGCGGCCGGTAAGCCAGAGTTAGGTGCAGATCATCCGGAAATTCTTGTAGGTAAGTGGGTGTTGGACCTGAATCAATCGACCCTCGGGTCCGATCCTTATGAACAGTTTGACGCTTGGACTCTTACATTTATCAGAGCCACAACCACGACTCTGGCGTGGACTTCGAACGCCACAATTCACGGCAAGACGATAACATTTTCATGGAGAGGCCCGGTCGACGGTTCTCCAAAGCCGCTAATCGGGACGGAAGGATCAGATGCCTACCGGTGGTGCAAGAGTGCCTTGATCCGACTGAGCGATCTTGGCCATGGGGAGACAAAACGCGACACTGTGACGATTTCTCGGGATGGCGAGAGGATGACGATTCAAGATCGTTCGACGACTCCACAGGGCGTGGTCGTCGCAACTCTGGTAATGCGCCGCCAACACTAAGGCTGCATGTCGAGTTTAGTGTCGGTCTCTACAGTCGCGGCTACCCGAAACACCGCTCCATTCAACCACGCAAGAGGATTACTCCCGTGTTCTCGGCCCTGGCTAAAACCAATCGCGGCCGCAATTGCGCAAGGTGTACACCGATCCCAGGCTGAAAGGTACGGCGCAAACGGCACTTGTCTTTCGAAGAGTGCGATACTTCGGAGATCGTGCTAGATGTTGCGGCGATACTGAAGTGGTGTAATACCAATTCGCTTCCGGAAGACATCGTTCATGTGTGTCTGGCTTGAGAAGCCACACTTTAGGGCGATATCAGCCAGCAACATCCTGGACTGTCGAAGCAACTGCTGCGCGGTGCTGAGCCGCCTCTCCAGCACATATTGGTGAGGCGTCAGCCCAGTGGCTGCACGAAACATTCGCAGAAAGTGCGCTCGGCTGTAACCGCTCTCTTTCGAGAGGGACGCAAGCGAGAGGTCTGTATCCAATTCGGCCTCGATCCGATCTCGAATTCTGCGCAGAATCCTCGATGGCAAGGGCTCGACCGAAGAATTCAGCGTATGCTCAGGGGAAGTCCCATGAAGCAGAAACCGCATTGCCAATGCATGTGCCAGCGTCTCAGAGTACAGCGTACAGGGGCGGGACGCTTCGGACTCCTTGATCATCAGATCAACGAGCCCCCCGATGGAGCTATCACGCACGTGAAATTCGGTACGGTTGGCGGGTTGCCTATCAATCTCCAGAGCGATCTCACGAGTAAAGTTCTCCTCTAACGCGCAGATAATCATGCTCGAAGGAGTCAGAAGGCGTACCTCGGGAACCGGTCCTGACGGCACAATTGCCAGCGATCCACGCTCTAGCGAGAATTCGACCCAGCTTCCGTTCGTGCCGCGACGTTCAGCCCACGGGGAGTCGCGCATTTGCACTATGACGTGCCTTTCATTTGGCTCTTTCAGATATTCTCCAGCATAGGCCTGATACCTCTCGATCTGAAATCTCTGTCCGGGGAGGAATGCATTCCGGAATGCGTTCGTTATGACGGGTTCAGAAGCAGAGGTAGGGCCTGATAAAGCTAACGACGCGGAACTGCTCATTGGTTATAGAATCCTCCAATGGTTCACAACATTATAACATCATAATATGATCCGGGTTTTGTCGTTTTGTGATCCTGAACCTCGGCCGAAATATAGCCAGGAGCACGATTGTGAGGCCGCTATAGCCCTTATGGTTTTTTGCCGTGGCTCCTGACACGAATCCAGAAGCAAAGCATTTTCTTAGCATATCTCTTTTCTGCATTGCTGTTATCGTCATTCCAATCAAGGCAATCGCGTCAGCTCCAACACCCCGAGGTAATCGTTGCCAATCTCCAAAGTGCCTCCCTTGGAAATCCGCTCGCCTTATGGCATAACAGAGTTTTCCTACTTGTCTCGTGAGTGGAACGGTGTGATTGCGTACCATGTTACGCAGCATCTTGCCACAGGAGGGTGCTGGCAGAATCTATCTACTAATCAGGCGACTGTTGCAGTTATTCTTGAGCAAGTGAACGGATACTGCGAGCCCCGCACGCGAGTTAACATTCCCACTCCCCGGGACCGCTACGATGCAGGTCATTCAATGTTCATCCCCCCCGATATCGACGTTTGGGGTTATGCGGAAGCTTCGACCAGTGCCGTTCGAGATTTCAGGATGCGTTTTGATTACCACGTCATAGAGCGTGTCCTCTCAGAGGATTTCGACCCGAAGAAGTGGAGTGAGCCTCTTCTCTTGCTTTATGACAACCGTATCACTCAGTGTGCGCAACTCTTGGCAATGGATTGTGAGGCCGATGGAGAGTCGCCGCTTTATGGCGAGAGCCTGGTGACAGCATTGCTGGCAGCACTCTTTACCTCACCACAAACGCGGGTGAAGGCCGCACAGAGCGGCCTCGCGCGATGGCAGATTCGAAAAACCGTAGAGTATATGGAGGCGAACCTTTTAGAGGATATTCGGCTTGGCGACCTCGCGAAAATAGCTGGTCTATCTTCGTCGCGCTTTGCCCGAGCCTTCAAGACTTCAATGGGTCTGACTCCCCATCGGTGGTTGGTGGAGCAGCGCATTCACCGAGCCAAACGGTTAATGGTTAACAACAGAAAACCAATTTCAGTGGCTGCCAATCTAGCCGGTTTTGCTAGCCAGAGCCATTTCACGAAAGCTTTTCGTCGTGTGACAGGAACAACTCCCGGGCTTTGGCTGCGAAAGGCAGTGTGAGAAGAAAACTCCGGCGCCCGCTAATGCTCTGGAAGTCGCAGCCTTTTCGTGAAATGCGCGATGATTCCGAACAGCAACCGTTCATGCAAAGTCGATTAAATCCGTAAGTAGCTAGGGGAAGGAGTTTGGGGGCATTCGATTTGTCGATGGCCTATGTGGCGATCGTGCCGAGCCAGCACGACCGGTCAGCTCAAATCCCCTGCCGATCTTCCCTGAACGGTCCGCCCGGGGCGTGGAAGTGCAAATCTCTGCAGCCGACTTTGCTTACAGCCATCTTCCCGGGCGGCAAAAAGGGACGGGAAGTCGGCTTACGCGGATTGCAATTGTGGTGCATAGCATCGTGGGATCTACCACGGCATATTTTTATGCCGGGGGGGCAACCCCGACCGCGGACGAAACGCCTTAAGTGACGGTATTTGCTGGGATAGCGCCTGAAAGGCGCGAACTCGCGCTCGTCGTCCGAGTCGCTCTGAGCATGCGAACCCACCTGTTCGAATGCTGACCTACATCCTGTCTGACGTCCAAGCGTAAGTACCCGAGGATCCTACCGCACTCCTTTGGAAGTCATAGCAGTTTCGATAAAAACGTGATGATTCAAGACAACACGTTTATGCCTGTTCTCGATTAAATCAAGGCAACGAGGCGCTAGAGTGATTCCATTCTTCGGACCAGAAATGATCGAGTGGTTTCTCAAATGGTGTGCGCGTCCAGACGATGGGCTAAATCGTAGTCTTGTGGACCAACTTATATCTGGCTCGTGCACGGATGACCAGACCATCGGGACTCAACGTGGCACAACGGAACGAAGCATGGATACGACGGGGGATTGCGATGAATGAAGCTTCAACTGAGGTGGCTTCCCACGACCAGCCTGAGTCGTTGGCACGTCCGATGACGGGAGAAGAATATGTGGCGAGTACCCAGATTGTCGATGCACAGGAAGCCGCCGGGTTAACCGTAGCCTACCGACACTTTGCAGAAGAGTGCCTTGAAGAGTACGACCTTGATGGCTGGACAGGTCCAGATTTCGTAAATCCCGACGACGTCAGTGTCATCGCCAAGTCCGGTGGGACCGCAAGCCTCCTGGAGAACGGTTTCCATCGGGGGCCTGGACGCGGAAGGTCAGATTTTCAGTTCGCGGGAATTTCGTGCAGCGCTCCGCGATGAACTGAAGGCGCGGCTCATCGAAGCCGGAATTCTGGTTTCGATCGAAGATGAAGTACATCGTGCGCCATCAAATTGAATGGCTTTGGCAAGAAGTATTGCTTGGAAAGGAGCGGTGATTCAGTGGAGCGCAGGACGTTTCTAATTTCTGGCGCCATGGCTGCAGCAGCAGTAAGCGAGCGGAGGCCGCTGCATGCGGCTGTCAAGAGCATTAAGCTGCCTTCGGCCAATACTGTGCATGTGGGCGGTTCGAAACGAATCGAAATAGGGGGAGGGCATTGGGTCTGGACCAAGAAAGTTGGCGATGGAGACATTAGGGTTCTCCTCTTACACGGCGGCCCCGGCGCGGATCACAGGTATTTCGAGGGGTTTGAAGACTTTCTGCCGCTAAATGGAATCGAGTTCTATTACTACGATCAACTGGACTCAACAAATTCCGATAAACCCGATGATCCGGCCTTGTGGACGATCGAGCGTTATACCGATGAAGTGGAAGCGGTTCGCAAAGGTCTCGGCCTGGATCAGTTCTATCTACTGGGGCATTCATGGGGCGGACTGCTGGCCATCGAATATGCCTTGAAATACCAGCAGCACTTAAAGGGATTGGTGATCTCTAATATGGCCGCCAGCGCCGAGTCATTTCTAAAACATGTATCGAAGATCCGGTCTCAGTTTCCTGCCGATATTCGCGCACAACTGGAGCACTTTGAGAACGCCGACAAGACAGACGAGCCAGCCTATCAGAGGTTGTTATTTGACAAGCTCTACAAGGTCTTTATCTGTCGACTGGATCCGTGGCCTGATCCGGTCTTGCGAAGCCTGGAAGGCTGGAACCAACATGTCTATCACGTATTGCAAGGACGAAGTGAATTCGAAGTGACTGGCCGCATGAGGGGGTGGGACCGCTGGGCCGATCTGCCGAAGATCAAAGTCAGAACGCTGACCATGGGTGGGCGATACGACGAGATGGATCCGGAAGACATGCGCAGAATGGCTGCCCTTTTGCCTCGCGGAGAAGCGTGGATTTCAAAAACAGGGAGCCATTTTGCAATGTATGACGATCAGCACAACTACTTCACAGCCCTATTGAGCTTTTTGAAGGGACGAGAATTTTCGGAACGGTGGCGTTCTTCGCAGTAACGTATCAGTGGCCGCATACGCAATCACAGTGAAGGGTTCCTGAAGCGCTGTATCGCTTGCATTCTGTCTGCTCCGTGCCGTTAACGTATCCGCCGTGCCCAGGGGCAAAAACAGGCTTCCATGCCACTTCGAATTGTTCTCCGCTTCATCACAATGGTAGCGTTCCTTTTCCCAGCGTGGCCTAAAGCGCAACTGGAAACCGGCGCCGTCGACCGCTCTGAAGTTGTCCAAACTGTTCGGACGTTTTTCAATGCATTTGAAGCAAGCGCGCACCAAAGCCGGCTCGAAAGACAGATGACCGGAGGTAACAACTTCATCCGCGGACGTTCGGCTTTCGCAGAGGGCTTGAGAATAGCTTAAAGGAGCAGGAACTGCAGATGCTGATGCAGCTAGGAAAAAACTGGGGGGCGATTCGGTGGAAGATGATGATCATCTTCTCGTTCTTTAACATTGTCTCTGTGACCATGATCGCGTGTTTCTCAATTGCGCTGCTGAATGTCGTCATACGACGCGAAGGCGCCTACATGATTGAGGAACGGATCAAGACAATTGTCGAGAGCCGCAAGGGAATGATGGATCCAGTTCTGGACAGGACTGAAGGATGTGACTATGCATCCATCGCAACCCAATTTGGGTTCCTCACAGAGAACCTGAACGCCTCGTGGCCGGGAAGTCGAAGTGAAGTAAGCGTCTTATCGCCGAAAATGGCGCATAGCGCGAATCCGCCGTGGCTTGGCACGGCGGCATTTGCCAGCATCGTTGAAGATCGAGGCAAGCTGGAAATCCGCTTTCTTCGGATGGTGAAACGGAACGGATGTTATTTACGGGTTATTGTCAGAATACCTCTTGGCGAGGCATTTCTGAGCCAACTGTCAACTGCTTCGGAACTGGAGGTGGTCAACAGTCAACCAGTGATGCTTCCATCCTACAGGCAACAAGAAGGCGTGTTCGGCGAGATTCAGGCTAACTTTGTCCCGGGATCGCGGCGCCCCGTTCCAGTTGTCGTGGTCGCGCGAGGTTGGCAATCCGGGTTACTTGAAAGCTGGGTAGTCTACCAGATCCGGCCCAGCTATTCGCGGACGATTGAGGACCTTTCACGGATGGGATTGCGCAGGGCTTCCTGGATCTTTCCGTTGATCAGCTTCGGGTCTGGCCTCGGTTTGGCGTATGCATCTGGGGTGTATCTCTCTGTTCGTTTGAGCGAGCGCATTGTCACGGTCATCGACAGGCTGAGTCATGCTGCGTTCCAGGTGGGACAAGGTGACTTGTCGGTGACCATTCCGGTTGGCGAACAGGATCAGCTCGGGCTCCTGGTCAAGTCATTCAATTCCATGACGGCTCATCTTAGAGAGCTGCGCAAACAGGAGAAGCAACGGATTATCCTCGAGCGTGACATCACCCTGGCTCGCGAAGCCCAGCAATACCTTTATCCGCGGTTTGCACCTCTTTTGTCCGGGGCACAGGTGTGGGGCATGACAGCGCCTGCCCGTAGCGTGAGCGGGGATCTGTACGATTTCTTTCCGTTCTGTAACAACGCTGTGGGCTTGTTCTGCGCCGACGTGAGCGGCAAGGGAATGTCAGCTGCTCTGATGATGGCGCGTCTTCAGGCAGTTGCACACGGCAGGATGCTGGGCCTGGAACAAACTGACGCGAGGCCGTCACCTTCAGAGTTTGCTGCGATGCTTAATCGCGACCTCTGCGGCCGCTTTGGAGACAGTAGATATGCCACGATGTTCTACGGAGAGTATGACTCGAACACGCGCTCGCTCCGGTACATCAATGCTGGGCATTGTCCACCCATCTTGATCTCCGCTGCTGGTGAAGTGACTGTGCTTCGAGATGGTAATTTGCCCATAGGATTATTCTCTGAAGCGGTCCATCCGGAACTGCGAATAGGGCTTTCGGACGGTTGTGCCATCATCGTATACAGCGATGGACTGATTGACGCGTTGAATTTGGAAGGTAAGGAATTTGGTGAAGAAAGACTCTTGAGTTGCTGCAGGCTGTTGCCCAGGGGAGCAACGGCCGAATCGATCTGCCGATCCTTGACGCAAAACGTTGCAGAATGGTCAGCGGGTGCGGAGCAATTCGACGATACCACCATCCTTGTATTGGCAGTGCACTGATTGCACACTTCACGTCGCCGTCTGCATGAATTGTTGTGGACAACGCACACAGGAGAGTGACATAAACCCGATAGGCAACACCGTTCTCATTACCGGCGGCGGCATCAGAATCGGCCGATGCTTGGCCGAGGTCTTCCACCGGGATCTATATTCCAATCGACCCGGGGGCGCTCAGTGATGAGCGTCCCTACCGGGACCACCAAGATCCGCCGATTTCAGATGGCCGACAAACCGCCGTCGACGTTCAACTCCACCCCGTTCACGAAGCTCGAATCGTCTGAAGCAAGAAACAGCGCGACCGTCGCGATTTCCTCAGATTGACCCATCGTTCCCCGCGGGATCAGCGATTCGAACATCTCCTTCGCTTCTTTGGTGAGAACTTCTTCCTGCATCGGTGTGGCAATCGGCCCCGGGCTCAGCACGTTCACCCGGATCCTCCTGCCTTTCAGTTCGTTGAGCCACGTGCGTGCGAAGGAGCGCAATGCCGCCTTGCTCGCCGAATACACGCCGAAACCGGGAAAGCCCTTCACAGAAGCAACTGATCCGGTCATGATGATCGATCCACCATCGTTGAACAGCGGCAACGCCTTCTGAACCGTAAACAGCGTTCCGCGCGTATTCAGGCCGAAGACCTTATCGAAGTGCTGCTCGGTAATCTCGCCCAGTGGTACGGATTCGCCCCAGCCGGCGCTCGGGTATAGGACGTCGATCTTGCCCTTTTTTCGCTTGACTGTATCGAACAGGCGGTCGAGGTCGTCGAGATTTGCCGCGTCACCGCGCACACCGGTCACATTCCGGCCAATCAACTTGACGGCCTCATCGAGCTGCTCCTGCCTCCTGCCCGTGATGAAAACGTAGGCACCCTCTTCAACGAACCGCTTGGCGCTGGCCAGTGCCAGGCCGCTCGATCCACCCGTGATGACTGCAACTTTTCCTTCAAGTTTCCCCATAATTACTTCCTTTCGGTAGATGTGTGTAGCATTCTGTACAGAAGAGTAGAGTTCTTTAGCGGTGGACGAGAACTGCCCAAGGGTCCTAATTGTTTGTCTAGTCGTCCAAAAAATGGAGGATACGTTGGACCCAATAACAGACATCTTCAGAACGATGCACGTAACCGCTTTCGGTCTGCACAGGCTCGAAGCCACAGCCCCGTGGGGCGTGAAACAGGAAAATCAGGCCGAAGAAAAAGTCGCGCCTTCCGGCAAAAAGACTGCCCCAACAGATTTGGCGCACTTCGCCATGCTTTCGCGCGGCAACTGCTGGCTGAGTGTTGAAGGGATTCCGGAGCCGATTCCCCTCACCGGTGGTGATTGCTTTTTGCTGGCTAAGGGGACTTCGATTGTTTTGCGCGACAGCCCGCGAACACGTCCGAAGTGGAGTTTCAGCGAGATCGGGGCCAAGGCCAATAGCAATGTCGCTCTTTGTGGAGGTGGAGGCGCACCGACGACAATTGTCTGTGGGTCCTTGAGTTTTGATCGCGCCAGCCTCAAGCCGATCACTCAGTTATTGCCGAGCTTCATTCTGATGAAGGCCGATCAGGCACGCACGCTTGCTCTTCACGTCACAGTGCAGGCGCTTGCTTCGGAAATGGCAGAACATGCGCCGGGATCTGAAGTTGTCGCGACTCGGCTAGCCGAGGTTCTGTTTATCCAAGTGCTCCGGGCGCATATCGCGTCGGGACCGGAACGCGACAAAGGATGGCTTCGTGCGATTTTCGATCCTCAAGTGGGTACTGCGATGAGTGCCATTCACGACAGAGTGAATGCACCTTGGACGGTCGAATCCCTGGCCGAAGCGGCGGGCATGTCTCGCTCCGCATTCGCAGCGCGTTTCAAAGAGCTACTCGGACAAACACCGCTGGAATATGTAACCGAGTGGCGGATGCAGAAAGCGATGCAGATACTCCAGCAGCGCGACAAGAAGCTCATAGACGTCGCTCGGTCGGTCGGTTACGAGTCCGACGCTGCGTTCAGTAAGGCGTTTAAGCGAGTTGTCGGGGCCAACCCGGGTGAATACCTCAAACGTGGTTTTGAAGGCTACGGTAATGCCGGAATGGCGGAAGATTTTTGAAGCGGAGGATTCTGACTTTGGCGGCGGGGCCAAGGCGCCATGGAAGTGTGTTCTTCCACTGAAATGGGCCCCCAGGTGCATCGCATTTGGGAACGGGAGGCCACGGACCAAAAAACGATCGAAGCACACCACGATCAGTCCCGGTAAACGAGCTTCCGTCCCGCGATCTCCCTCAGCTCGTCGACGAGCCTCCAATCGCCAAATCACCCACCATGGAACGCTAGCCACATGGCAGTGTGGTCGGCATCTCGTACACCTGTCCTACGGCAGATCCTGTCCCGAATAGATGAAAGGCCAGTTGTCCCGTTAGCCGGTTTTACGTCCAGCTTGACTGGGTTTGTAAGCACTTGGACGATACCAGAACTGATCCCGCCGTCAGATAGCTTCCGGTTGACGACAATGCGTCCGCAAAATCCCAAGCAGCACATTCAGAGACAGGCCAGGTACTGCTACTCCCGCACGAAGGATGGTACCAGCACGCGGAGTATACGTCGTGCCTCGTCGAGGGACCGCGATTTTCGTGGCCCTTCCACCCACAAGGAGGCGTAACCATGAACGCAGCATCTAGCCGCCTCGAATCGCGCTGCGAGTTCATCCTCCGACGGCATTGCAGACCACTGACTATTCGCACGGATCAAGGCATCACGCAGTCGTTTCGCGGCGTGTTCGCGCGCAAGCCGAAGGTGTGGCGAGTTCTCGTCGAGCAACTCGCTCCGCCACATCACACGGAAGTGTTCCGGCCAATGCATCGCAAACTGTATGTACCCCAGTCCAGCCGCTTCGAGGTCATTGTCCGCATTCTTCACCTGCTTCGGATCCATGGCTTCGGCAAGTCGCTCGAAGCCCTCAGCTGCGAGTTCGGTCAGCAAACCCGCGAGGTTACCAAAATGGTTAGCCGGGGCACCATGGGATACGCCCGCCTTACGCGCACAGGCGCGCAGCGTCAGAGCCTCCACGCCGGAGTCCCGTATGATCTCCTCCGCGGATTTCAGCAAGGCGGCGCGAAGGTCTCCATGGTGATATCCGTCACCTTTGCGCGTTGCCGGTCGTTTCTGTCCGGAACTTCGAGCCATGGCTTCTAAAAGAATAAAATATCTTGCATCATATAGACATTGTCTACATCAGATCGACAGGAGGAAATCATGGTCACTGTCAACTGGATCATCAACGCGCACAAGATTCTCGTCACCCCGATCGTTCTCGCCCTGATGTGGTATTTCCACGATTGGAATACTGCGGCTTTTCTCTACCTTGGCTTGCACGGCACCTACACCGTGCTTTGGCTGGTCAAGCAATCCGTGTTCGCGGACAAGCGTTTCGCACAGCCCATACCCCTGCGGATTGCTGTATTCACGCCCTTTCTGCCGCTGATGGCCTACATGATCGGGCCATACCTGCTGATTTCGGAACACACAGTGCCGCCCAACTGGGTCTTCGCTGTGGCGCCGTTTCTCTGCCTCGCAGGCGTTTTCCTGCACTACGTTAGCGATGCGCAAAAGTTCTTTGTATTGCAACTGCACAAAAAGCTCATTGAAGATGGCCTGTTTGCCAGAACGCGGAATCCCAACTACCTGGGCGAAGTGCTGATTTACGGCAGTTTTGCGCTCGCCTCCTGGCATTGGCAGCCAGCCCTCGTGCTCGCCGGATGGTTCCTGTACTTCGTCCGCAATATGCGCCGGAAAGACAGGGCGATGTCACGCCATCCTGAGTTCGCCGCCTATAAAGATCGGACCGGAATGCTCCTGCCTTCGCTCCGTATCCGCGGAACGGCTCTAACGACCACACATCAGACGCCGGATTCGCCATTGCAACCGGATCAGGGGTGGGTCACGGGTGGATTCGTCCGTGATCCAGTAAGGAAGGTTTGCCGACAATTTATCCAAATTAGGTAGCCGGCAGTCGAGTCCCGACTGCTGGAAATGCGTGGGGAACTTTCCACTTAGACAAAGTCGGCATCTCGGACACCTGCTCTTGCGTTCTCGATTGGCCGGGTACTTGGTGCTCATCGAGACTCAGTTATCGCATTCGAGGTGTTCAACCGTCGAGACTCAGTTATCGCATTCGAGGTATTCAACCGGAGATGAGCCCATGGAGGGGGCTTTAGCGAATCCTGGGGCTCCGGGTTCTCGACTGGACGGGGGCGACTGGCGAAAACATTACACCTCATCGTGCGCTGGACCTATGAAATACTGAAGGGGCACTTCAGAATGCTCTTTTCGCCAAAAAGGGCCGTCCGAAGGTGGAGTTTGGGAGATGTGGGCATTTTCGGAAATGACCGTACAGTGACCGTACAGTAGATTTGGCAATCACGGAAATCATGCCGATTCGGTCATTCTCAGAATCAATAAGTTGTGCGTTTTCAACACCGATGTCCGGTTCGACTCCCGCCGCCTCCACCAGCCTTCGCCTGGCTGCAACAGGCCCAGGCTAGAGCCTTTTCACATATTCGTGCAGCCGCATCCCGAAAAAGTCCCGGATCTGCCCCGACGCTCGGAAACCCTGCTTCTCATAAAAGCGAATCGCTCGCTCGAGTGGTTCCGTCGTGTCCAGTGCGATGTGGAGGCAACCCAGATCGCGAAGTCTGCTCTCCGCGACCTGCAACAGCGCCGATGCGGCGCCCGTTCCCTGCCGATCCGGCAGAACCGCCATCCCCCGCAGATGACCGTCGGCACCATGCGCCTGATATCCGATCGTGCCCACGATCTGCCCTTCGACGACAGCAACCAGAATCGTCATTTCCTGAAATCGATGCTCGAGCGTTTCCGCACAGAGAACCGTATCCCGGAACGCGTCCGGAGTGTACTGCTCGCGATGCGGCTCAAACGCGCTGCTCAGGCAGTTGAGGATCGCCTCGGCATCGCCCCGGTTCGCCTTGCGCACGTCCACTGAGAGCATTGACCTCATCGTGCCACACTGCGATAAGAATCCGGTCCACACGGACCGTGGAGAACCCGCACCTCATGTCCTGCCCGTTGTAGACTGCTCGCTGTGCGCGAAGCCCGGGCTTCGCGCCGCTTGAACCGTGAACCGGAAAGGCGGAGCGATGACAATCACCCGCAGGCAGGCCTTAGCCCAGCTGGGCAGCGCAGCCCTCGGCTCGGCGCTCCCCCCATCGCTGCTCGCCGACGAAAAGCCTCAGCCCCAGCCAGCGCCGCCTCGCAAACCCGCTTCCGGCAAGCCCAACATCCTCTGGATCACCACCGAAGGCGTCCCGCTCAGCACCCTTAGTTGCTACGGAAGCAAGCTCATCGAAACGCCAAACATCGATCGCATCGCCAAAGAAGGCATGCGCTTCGAGAACAGCTTCACCACCAACGCGCTCTGTGCTCCCAGCCGCGCCACTCTGCTCACCGGGAAATACAGCCACCTGAACGGCATGACGTCGAACCCGGCCGACACCACCGGGGGCGAGACAAATCCAACCTTCGACCCCGCGCAGGAAACGCTTGCCAAAATTCTGAAGCGCAATGGCTATCGGACTGGAACGATCGGCAAATGGCACCTGCCCGCCAATCCAGGCGAGTGCGGCTTCGACTATTTCATCTTCAAACGCGGCGCCGGCGGGCCCTACTATGACCCGAACGGCTACCTCCGCAACGAGAAGATGGGCAGCAACACGATCGTGGAGAAGAGCTATCCCGGCTACATCACCGACAACGTCACCAATTTCGCCATGGAGGCGATGCAGCAGTTCACGCAGCCGTTCTTCCTGATGCTGCAGTTTTTCAATGCCCATCGCCCCTTCGATCCGCCGCACCAATACGAACATCTCTACGACAACGTCCGCATTCCCGAGCCCGCCACTTTCTGGGACGACTACTCGTACCGAGCCGCCGCCGCGCGCGAAGCCCGCATGCGCGTTGCCGACATGCCGGACTTCCACCCGCCCGCCGACCTTACCGATCGCCAGCGGCAGCAGTGGAACTACCAGAAGCTCATGGCCCACTTCCTGGGCACTCTGCGCTCGCAGGACGACAACATCGGCCGCCTGCTCGAATTTCTCGACTCGCATGGCCTCGCCGATAACACCATCGTGATCTTCACCGGCGACCACGGCTTTTTCCTCGGCGATCACGGCTGGTTCGACAAGCGATTCATGTATGAGCAGGCGTTGCGCGTGCCCTGGATGATCCGCTACCCCGGCGTCGTCAAACCCGGCAGCGTCAGCAACGACTGGGTCGTGAACATCGACAACGCGCCCACGGCTCTCGATCTGGCCGGCGTCGCCGTTCCCGACGATATGCAGGGCCGCAGCATCGTGCCGCTCCTGCACGGCCAGACGCCCGCCGACTGGCGCAGGTCGCTCTATTACCACTACTACGAATTCGCGCCGCCGCACTGGGTCTTTCCCCACTACGGCGTCCGCACCGAACGCTACAAGCTCATCTACTACTACACCGCGAATGAGTGGGAGCTCTTCGATCTGGAGAAGGATCCCGACGAGATGGAGAATCTCTACGAATGGGCGGGCTACAAGGTCCACCCTGGATACGAGTCCGTGCTCACGGACCTCTTCGGTCAGTTGAAGGAACTCCGCGCCACTTATAAGGACACGACCGGTCACCCGCCAAAAATCTGGCCGCTGCAGGCGATCGATTAAAGGATGCGCGCCTCGAATGGCGCCGGTTCGGTCTTTGTCCGCTGGCTTAGGAGACGGCTTCCAATTCCCGTTTGCGGGCAAGGTCAGCGCCCCAGGCAAGCTGCTCCATCGGATTCGGTGTCGGCCGGCCCAGCAGGTAGCCCTGCGCCTCGTTGGTCCCCAGCGCCCGCATCAGTTCGAGTTGCTCGCGGGTCTCAATGCCCTCGACAATCACCTTCATATGCAGGTTGTGCGCCATCGACAGCACCGACTGAACGAACGCCCGCGTTTCCGCGCGCACCGCGAGTTCCGTCACGAAGGTGCGGTCCAGCTTCAGCGCATCCAGGAAGAGCTTCGGCAGATAACTCAGGCAGGAGTATCCCGTCCCGAAGTCGTCCATCGCCACGCCGATCCCGCGCCCGGTCAGACGCCGGATCAGGTCCGCGGCTCGTTCCACGCCGGTTAGCGTAGCCGATTCCGTCAGTTCCAGTTGCAGCAGGCTGGGTTTTAGTCCAGTGCGGCGCAGCGTATCCTCGACTTCCTCGAGGAATGAATCCCGCGCAAACTGGACGCTCGATACGTTCACCGCCACCTGCACCGGTCGTTTGGCGCGAGCCTGCCACTTCACCGCATCGGCGCACGCGCGCTCCAGTACATAGGCTCCCAGCGGCACAATCAGGCCGCTCTCTTCGGCAATCGGAATGAAGCTCAGCGGGGGAATCGGTCCCAGAGTCGGATGCGCCCACCGTGCCAGCGCCTCAAAACGCACGATCGTGTTGGTCGCCAGGTCGAATTCCGGCTGGTAGTGCAGCGTAATCTCGCCATTCTCGATGGCATGCCGCAGCTCGCCTTCCAGCATCAGCCGCTCGCGCGCCGCCGTCCCCAGCCCATCGCCAAACTGCACTACGCGGTTTTTGCCGTTGCGCTTGGCCGCAAACATGGCGCAGTCGGCCTGTCGCAGCAGCTGGCCGCCCTCCTGGGCGTGCTCCGGAAATATGCTGATCCCGATGCTGGCGGTCATCCGGATCGAATGGCCGTCCACCTCGAAGGGAGTTTTCAGCACCTCCAGCGCGTCCCGGGCGACGGTGTCGGCGTCATCCGCGCCTTGTACGTTCTCGAGGATCAGCGTGAACTCGTCGCCGCCGATGCGCGCCAGTGTGTCCGACTGCCGAAAACGCGACTTCATCCGCTGCGCTACCTGTCCAAGCAAGGCATCGCCGACGTTGTGCCCCAGCCCATCGTTCACCAGCTTGAACCCGTCCAGATCGATATAGAGCAGCGCCACCTTCCGATTCTCGCGCCAGCCTTTCGCCAGGCTGTGGGTCAGCCGATCGATCAGCAGCCGCCGATTCGGCAGCCCGGTCAGGTCGTCGAAGAGCACCATCTGCTGCAGCCGCGCCTCGGCTTCTTTCCGCGCGCGATCCCGCCGCTGCATTTCCGTGAGCATTGCATTGAAGCCATCCACCAGCTCGGCCACTTCTTCGCTGCCGCGCATCGGCACCTGCACGTCGAACGGCCGCTGTGCCGCCACCTGCAGCATCGAGCGGGAAAGCTCCCGGATCGCCTGCGTGGTTTCCGAGGCCTTCTGCAGTGCGCCTTCCTGTTCGCTCACCTGCCGCCGCAGCTTGTTGACGCGCGACAGCACGGCCAGAATGGCCAGACTCAGCAGGGCCACAGTGGCCAGCATGACTGCCGTCATAGGCGACGTCCAGATCGGCGCGCCGCCGAAGAGGATCGCTGAGTTCAAGGGAAGATCCTTCAGCTCCAGCGCAGCGGAGTAGTGCGAAACGGTGGACCCGTGACAAAACGCGACCCCGATAATCGCCATGCCCGCCGCCAGTGCCATGCCTGCCGGGAGACTCTTACGGCTCATGCACCTATCTTCAGAGCCGGATGGTTACTAAAGCCATACCACCTTCGGCCGGGCTAGTCCCCATTTGGAACCAGATGGATGACAAATCCCGGCCTGGCTTCCCCCGCCCAAGCCCTCCCCTCGCATCCGTTTACCAGGTGTATCTCACTGAATACGCCAGCTTTCCCGTACCTTTGGCTGGAACCTCCAGCGGAAACTCCAGCGTGTGACTGTCGGTCCTGGTATAGTCACTCGATTTCTCCGTGATCTCCCAGTTGTCGCCGCGGTTCATGTGCTCGACGATCGTGACCCTGACCGGCTCCGCTTTCTGGTTCGTGACCGTGATCTCGAATGCCTCGTCCAGATCATGGGCGTTCTGGTTGATGTGGAAGTCCGTGTGCGGCGTCTGCCTTTCACGTCGAATGCGCTTCCCGTCGTGATCCGGATCGTGTCGTTGACCGGCGTATGGTGAAAACCAAACCGCTACCCCGCCCCACCCATCGTTGCCATGGCAGATACCGAATTTTGCCTTCCGGGACACGGCCATCAACGTCGTTTGACAATCCTGCGATATAACGGAAAGAGGGGTCGCTGCGGGAAGCACGGAACCCGCTCCCGTCCCGGCACGCCAGCCGGAGGATCGCCGGCGCGCAGAATGCATTCTCCTTTGAAGTTTTCGCCTTTATTGCTGCTTTGGCTGGTCGCATTCGCCCCGTGCCATGCACTTGCCGCCGCCGCGTCCGGCCCCGCCGAGACGGACAACGGACGTGCATCCGCCAGCGGCTCTCTTCCCGGCGCTGCAAACAACTCCGGTGACGGCTATATGCCGGTGCGTCGCCATGAGACCATCGTCATTCCGCGTATCAGCGCCGTGCCGAAGCTGGCTGACTTTCTCTCCAGTCCGGCGCAGAGTCTTGCCGCCCGGGAAATGCTCCGCATCCACCACTTCATCGAGCGCTATCCGGACGACGGCAAAACTCCTCCCGAAGACACCACCGCTTACATTGGCTATACCCACGAAGCGCTTTTCGTCGCCTTTGTCTGCCACGATTCAAGCCCGAGCCTGATCCGCGCCCACATGCTGGCCCGCGATGCCCCGGGAGACGACGACGACGTTTTCGTGATGCTCGATACTTTTCACGATCAGCGCCGCGCTTTCCTCTTCCAGACCAATCCGCTGGGCATTCAGACCGACGGCCTCTACAGCGAGCAGACCGGCTACGACTTCTCCTTCGACACGGTCTGGGATACCTGGGGCCGCCGTACACGCGACGGTTACGTCGTGCTCATGCGCATCCCCTTCGCCAGTCTCTATTTCGCCAAAGCCGAGCCGGGCGAGATGCGCACCTGGGGGATCATTCTCGGCCGCAACGTCTCCCACCTCAACGAGTCCGACTACTGGCCCCGCAGCAATCACAACATCGCCGGCAAGCTCACCCAGGACATGGCCGTCGAGGGCTTCCGCGACATCGAGAAAGGGCAGAACCTCCAGTTCGAGCCCTATTCCCTCGCGCGCAACATGCGCCAGCTCAACTCCGTCGATCCCAGCAATCCCTTCTTCGAAGACCATCCCTTCCAGGCGTACAGCGGGCTCGACGCCAAGTTCATCCTGCATAACAGCCTCGTTCTCGATACCACCATCAATCCCGACTTCAGTCAGGTCGGCATCGACAATCCCGCCACCCCCAACCAGCGCTTTCCTCCGTATTACGCCGAGGTGCGGCCGTTCTTCATCGAGAACAGCAGCTATTTCCAGACCCCCATCAGCCTCTATTACACCGACAACATCGTCACTCCGCAGTACGGTGCGCGTCTGACCGGCAAGCTCGGCCCCTGGGCCATGGGCGTGCTCAGCGTCGACGATCGCAGTCCCGGCCAGCTTGTGCCTGCCGCCGATCCCAACGCCGGCTCGCGCGCCGAGTACTACGTCGGGCGCATCAACCGCGACATCGGCAAGCTCTCCGACGTGGGCCTCATCTACGCCGACCGCGAATACGTGAATTCCTTTAACCGCGCCGGTGGCTTCGATTACCGCGCCCGGGTGGGCAAAGGCTGGACCGTCACCGGCCAGGCCGTCACCTCAGAAACGAAAAACCTCACCAACGACACGCCCGGCGAACAATACTGCGAGAATTACGCACTCTTTTGCAGCGGACAGGCGTACTTCCAGCAGGTCAGCTATTCCGACCTGCACTGGAGCTGGTGGACGGCCTACAACGACAACTCCGCCGGGTTCGTCACCAATACCGGTTTCTTCCAGCGGCCTGACATCCGCGAGCCCAATGGCCGTATCGCCTACACATTCCGCCCGGCACACGGACCCATTCTCTCCCAGGGGCCCAGTGTCTACACGGAACGCATCTGGGACCACACCGGCCAGCCTCTCGACTACTATCTGAATCCCTCCTGGAGCGTGACGTTCAAAGGACGGACATCGCTCAATGGCTGGGTCCAGCTCGGCCAGGACCGCCTTCGTCCGATCGACTACTCTGCCCTGCCCGGCAACGTCGAATACCACAGCAATCAGGCGGGCGTCAGCGTCTACACCTCACCCGAGCCGTACCTCGCTGTCGGCGGCGGCTATTACCATGGCACTGCCGTCAACTATTCGCCCCCCGGCAATCAGGGGCCCGGTCCCGTCGAGGTGTCTTCGCCCAACGTCAATCTCGAGGTCAAGCCTCTCAGCTCTCTCGATCTCCAGAACAGCTACGTCTATACCCACTTCACCAACCCGGCCACTGGCAACGTCGTCTACGACAACCACGAGCTCATCTCCCGCTGGAACTATCAGCTCACCAAGGCCGCATCCTTCAACCTGATCGGCCAGTACATCGCCACGCTGCCCAATCCCGAATACACCGACGCCGAGAATTCCAAAACCCTGTTTGCCGACGCGCTCTTCACCTACATGCCCCACCCCGGGACGGCACTCTATGTCGGCTACATCGGCAACTTCGCGAATATCGACCGCGCCCTCTGCACGCGCGAGCAGGATGGCCTCTGTAATCCGAGCGAGCCCATCCTCCCACCAACCGGCTCCTCGCTCATGAACGACGGCAAAAACGTCTACGTGAAGCTGTCGTATCTGCTGCGCTTCTAAAGCTGCTTCCTGACTGAAGGCCAGGCAGCTGCGCTCAGCGGGCCTTCGTCGCGCCCACGCTCCGGCCATATTCCCGCAGAGCTTCCAGCGTCTTCTTTGCCGCGCCGGACTCGATCGCCTCCAGCGCCCGTGCCACGCCGTCCTTCAGACTGCCGGCCAGTCCTGCCGCCTCCAGCGCCGCGGCTGCATTCAGCAGCACCACATCCCGCCGCGGTCCCTGCTCCCGCCCTTCGAGCACCGACTCCAGGATGGCCGCGTTCGTCTCCGGCGTGTCGCCTCCCTGGAAATGGCTCAGGTCTGCCGGCGACAGTCCCCCATCCTCCGGGTGCACCACCATGTGGAACGCGTACGGCACCTCGTGATCCGACAGCGCGCGGATCACGACCGTGTCTGTCGCCGACAGCGCAATCTCGTCGATGCCGTTGTGCGCATGCACCACCCGCCCAAACCGCACCCCCAGCCGCACCATCGCTCCCGCCACAAGATCCAACTTGGCCGGCGAGAAAACGCCCATGACCTGTGCCGATGCTCCCGCGGGATTGGTCAGCGGGCCGGCCAGGTTGAAGATCGTTCGCATGCCCAGCGCGCGCCGAACCGGCTGCACTCGCTTCAGCGCAGGGTGCAGATTGGGCGCATACAGAAAGGTGAATCCGGTCGTCCGCAGGCATTCGGCCGACTGCGCCGGCGTCAGTGCCACCGGCACGCGCATCGTTTCGAGCACATCCGCCGACCCGCACTTCGAGGTCACGCCGCGGTTCCCGTGCTTGGCTACCTTCGCGCCCGCCGCCGCCGCCAGCAACGCCGCTCCGGTCGAGATATTGAAGGTGTTCTGCCCGTCTCCGCCGGTGCCGCAGGTGTCCACCAGCAAAGCACGCTCTTCTTCATCCAGCGGAACCGGCGTAGCCAGCGCCCGCATCGCCTGCACAAACCCGGTCAGCTCGTCGACCGTTTCTCCGCGCGTGGCCATCGCGGAAAGCAGCGCCGCGATCTCCTGATCCACGGCCGGTCCAGGTTCGCTCGTCAGAATGGACTGCAGCGCACTCCGAGCCTCGTCTCGCGTCAGCGTGCGATGCTCTTCAGCGACCTGCTTGAGTAATCCTTCCAGGGCGGGCATGGGGGATGGTTCCCATGCTACCCGAGGGCTGCCGGAGCGGGGCCAGGAAAAAGGCCGCCGCTCCGGAAACCGGTCAGTCCCCGGCCGCCGTTCCGGGCAGCGCCTCATACTCCGGCTTTGCCGCGACCGCATGGGAGCTGGGCGCCGGCTTCTCCGCGAAGAAGACCCGGTAGACCAGCCCGGCCAGCACCGCCCCCAGTATCGGCGCGAGCCAGAAGAGCCAGAGCTGCGAAAGCGCCCATCCATGCACGAACAGCGCCTGCGACGTGCTCCGGGCCGGATTCACCGACGTGTTGGTGATCGGAATCCCGACCAGGTGGATCAGCGTCAGCCCCAGGCCGATTGCGATCGGGCCAAGGCCCTTGGGCGCGCGCACATCGGTGGCGCCCATGATGATGAACAGGAAGAAAAACGTCAGGATCATCTCGGCAACGAAGCAGGACTGCATTGTGTACCCGCCCGGGGAATGCGCCCCATAGCCGTTCGCGGCGAAATTCCCCAGCACGAATCCGGGCTTGCCGCGCGCGATCACATACAGAGCCGATGCCGCAACAAACGCCCCGCTCAACTGCGCCGCCCAGTACGGCAGCACATGCGCCAGCGGGAAACGCCGCCCGATCGCCAGCCCGATTGAAACCGCCGGATTAATGTGGCATCCGGAGATATGGCCGATGGCGAATGCCATGGTCAGAAGCGTGAGACCGAAGGCCAGGGCCACTCCAAGGAAGCCGATGCCCAGGCCGGGATAGGCGGCGGCGAAGATGGCGGCGCCGCATCCCCCAAAAACCAGCCATGCGGTGCCGAAAAACTCGGCGAACAACTTCTTGCTCAGACTCATGCGTTCCTCCAGACTGCTGCCGGGATTTGTGCCTGCGACCTTGCCAGTTGCACTGCGGGCCCGTTGGGAGAGGAAGAAGCGGAGGGAGAACGGCGGTTCCCCCCAAGGGAGACCCGCAGTGTACCGCACCGTCAGACCGATGCACCGAATAACTTCGGTCATGTGTTGCTCAGGTTTGCTCCTGGCCCAACGCCTTCGCTACACTGAACATTCGGCCCTGAAGGTGTTTCGCGCGCCGCATCGCGGAACCCGCAGGAAACGCGCAGCCTTATCAGTCAACATTTCTGCACGATTACAAACCGCAGGTCTGGCTATCCATCTATGAAAATTCACGAGTATCAGGCAAAAGATATTCTTGCGAAGTATGGCGTCGCCATCCCGCGCGGCGAAGTCGCCAACACCCTCGACGAAGCCCTCGAAATCGCGAAACGCCTCTTCAGCGGCGGCGCCAAAGGCGTTGTGGTCAAGGCGCAGATTCACGCCGGAGGCCGCGGCAAGGGCGGCGGCGTCAAGGTTGCAAAAACGCTCGACGAAGCCGAGCAATATGCCCGGCAGATCCTCGGCATGCAGCTGGTCACCCACCAGACCGGTCCTCAGGGCCAGAAGGTGCAGCGCCTGCTCATCGAGGAAACCGCTGCCATCGACCGCGAGCTCTACCTCGGCATCGTCCTCGACCGTGCCGCGGCGAAGCTGGTCTTCATGGCCTCCCAGGCCGGCGGCATGGAAATTGAAGAAGTCGCCGCGAAAGACCCGAAGGCCATTCACAAGGCGTACATCGACCCCGGCGTCGGCTTTCAGGCCTACCAGGCCCGCGAGCTGGCCTTCGCCCTCGGCCTCAAACCCACCCAGATCAACGAAGCGGTCAAATTCATGATGGGTCTCTACAGGGCCTACATTGAAACCGACGCATCGCTGCTCGAGATCAACCCGTTCATCACCACCAAAGATGACCAGCTCTTCGCCCTCGACTGCAAAATCAACTTCGACGACAACGCCATGTTCCGGCACAAGGATCTCAAAGAGCTTCGCGACGTCGCCGAAGAAGACCCGCTCGAAGTCGAAGCCTCCAAGTACGCCCTCAACTACATCAAGCTCGACGGCAACATCGCCTGCATGGTCAACGGCGCCGGTCTGGCCATGGCCACCATGGACATCATTCAGTACGCCGGCGGCATGCCCGCCAACTTCCTCGACGTAGGCGGCGGCGCCAACCAGCAGCAGATCGAGCACGCCTTCGAGATCCTGCTCTCCGACAAAAATGTTCAGGCCGTTTTCATCAACATCTTCGGCGGCATCCTCCGCGTCGACACCCTCGCGCAGGGCGTCGTCCAGGCGGCAAAGAACCTGAACGTCAAGGTGCCCGTTGTCCTTCGCCTCGAAGGCACCAACGTCGAAGAAGGCCGCAAGATCCTGAAAGAATCCGGCCTCAAGTTCATCGTCGGCGACACCATGCAGGACGCCGCCCAAAAAGTCGTCGCAGCGGCAAAAGGCTAGCTGAGGCTTGTAGTCCCCAGTCTCCAGTCCCCAGTGGCCGGCTGGTAGCGGGGAGGAAACATGGGCAAGTCGTTTTACGATCTGACAGTTTGGCAGCGCGCGATTGAAATGGCCACGTTGATTTATCAAATGACCGATGCATTCCCAAAATCGGAGATTTATGGAATGACCTCACAGATGCGTCGGGCCGCCGTTTCCGTCGCCAGCAACATCGCGGAAGGCGCGGGCAGAGGCAGCAAAGCAGAATTTCGACAGTTTCTGGTCGTGGCGCGCGGTTCTAACTGTGAGCTCCAGACGCAGCTCGTGATTGCATCGAACCTGGGCATGGGACCACAAGATCGTATCGAGACAGCGAAGTCGCTGTCGCATGAAGTCGGCAGGATGCTGAATGGCCTGATGGCTTCGATTTCGCCAGCTGGTGGCAGATAGCCGCCGGGGACTGGCAACTGGGGACTGGAGACTAAAGATATGGCTGTTCTCGTCGATAAAAACACCCGCCTCATCGTGCAGGGAATCACTGGCCGCGAAGGAACCTTTCACGCCAAAGGCTGCGCCGAATACGGCACCAAGGTCGTCGGCGGCGTCACTCCCGGCAAAGGCGGCACCACCCACGAAGGATGGCCTGTTTTCGACACGGTTCACGAAGCCGTCGACAAAACCGGCGCCAACGTCACCGTCATCTTCGTGCCCCCGCCGTTTGCCGCTGACGCCATCCTCGAAGCCAATGACGCGGGCCTGCCCCTGATCATCTGCATCACCGAAGGCATCCCCATCAACGACATGGTCAAGGTCTGGAGCGTGCTCAAGCACTCCAAATCCCGCCTCATCGGCCCGAACTGCCCCGGCGTCATCTCGCCCGGCAAGGCCAAGGTCGGCATCATGCCCGGCCGTATCCATAAAGAAGGCCACATCGGCATCGTCTCCCGCTCGGGCACCCTCACCTACGAAGCCGTATACCAGCTCACCCAGCGCGGCATCGGCCAGTCAACAGCGATCGGCATTGGCGGCGATCCCATCATCGGCACCACCCACGTCGATGCGCTCCGCCTCCTCAACGACGACCCGGAAACCGAGGCCATCATCCTCATCGGTGAAATCGGCGGCACCGCTGAAGAAACCGCCGCCCAGTTCGTGAAAGACCACGTGAAGAAGCCGGTCGTCGGTTTCATCGCCGGCCAAACCGCCCCTCCCGGACGCCGCATGGGCCACGCCGGCGCCATCATCTCCGGCGGACAAGGCACCGCAGCCGAAAAGATGAAGGCCCTCAAAGCCGCCGGCATCCACGTCGTCGAAACCCCTGCCGCGATTGGCGAAACCGTCGCAAAGGCGATCGGAAAGGCGTAAACGAGCCCTTAGCTGCTAGCTTCCAGCTATTAGCGATCCGCTCCGAACGCAACCGTTGTTTCGCCGGCCTCGCCGGCGCACCGAAAATCCGCCTCCCACGAGGCTGAAAGCTAACAGCTAGAGGCTAAAAGCTAAAATGACCCAGCGCACCTTCAGCATCATCAAACCCGACGCCATGCGCAAAGGCGATGCCGGCGCCATCCTCGCCGACATCCACCAGGCCGGCTTCCGCATCGTCGCCATCAAAAAGCTCTTCATCTCCAAATCCCAGGCCGAAGGCTTCTACTACGTCCACAAAGAGCGCCCGTTCTTCGGCTCGCTCACCAGCTTCATGTCCTCGGGGCCCATCATCGCCCTCGTCATCGAGAAGGACAGCGCCATCGCTGACCTGCGCAAGCTGATGGGCGCCACCAACCCGGCCAACGCCGAAGAGGGCACCATCCGCAAAAAGTACGCCGGTTCCATCGAAGAGAACGCCATCCACGGCTCCGACGCCGAGGACACCGCAAAATTTGAAATTGGCTATTTCTTTGCCGGATACGAGCTGGTCTAGCACGCGAACTTACAGCTGCAGCCGAAGCACCTGTCGCCCCGCAGCACTTCTGTGCTCTCTGTGTCCTCTGTGGTGAGATGGGAAGTCTAGCCAGCGACCCCAGCGATAAACGCTTCCAGGTGCCGGATCGTCGCCTGCTGCTCCGAAACCACCCAGTTCACCAGATCGCCGATGGAGACAATCCCGGTGACCTGTCCCTTCTCCACCACCGGCAGGTGCCGAATCCGCTTTTCCGTCATCAGCTGCATGCACTCGCCAATCGAGTGCACCGGCGTCACCGTGAGAACCGGGCTCGACATGATCTCCGCCACCGGCGTCTCCTTCGACGACCGCCCCTGCAGAATTACCTTCCGCGCATAGTCGCGCTCGGAGACGATGCCGGCCAGCCGCCCGCCGTCCATCACCAGCAGCGCCCCCACCTGCCTCTCCGCCATCATCGCGATCGCGTCATACACCGAGGCGGAGGGCGGCAGCGACCAAACGCAGCCAACCTTTTTCCCCATCAGCATTCCGACATTGCCTGTCAGCTCCATGTTGGCGTGAAGCATAGCTCCGGTGGAAAAGTTCCGTCAATCACTTATCGGGCCAGTTCGAACATGAGGGCCTCAATGCGCGACTGCCGGATCTCGTTAATCCCCGCCAAAACCCTGAGATACAGGTATCCGCTTCCGGCCGCCATCAACCCTATGATGCCCGGGGCCGCCCACGGGTGTCCGAATATCTGGCAGGGGATGACGACCGCCCCGCCAGCGGCCAACAGGCTGAACTGCACCAGCACGCTGGTCAGCCCGTTCCCCAGCGCCCCCGGTTCCCGCCGGATCCTTGTCAGGTTCAGCCGGTAGGGCATCCGCACCGAAAGCAGGTTTCCTGCCGCAAAATTGGCCGGAACCGCGAACAGGATCCACGCCGCCGTTGCCGCCAGAATGCTCGGCGAAGGCCTCCCGAAGCGAAGTATCACCAGCGTCGCAATCACCGCGGCCTCCAGCGCAAACAGCGTCAGATGCAGCAGATTCTTCCCCAGCACCACCGTGCGCAGCGGGGTCGGCGACAAAAAATAGAACTGCAGTCCCGCCCCCTCGCCGCCCAGGTTATTGCACACCAGCCGCGTCAGTCCCAGAAATGCCCACACCATCCCCACCGGCAGCGCATATTCCACGCGCAGCCGGGAGAACTCCCCGCCGTGCACCGACCCGCCAAACACCACCGCCATCACCAGGGGAGCCGCCAGGTTGTAGAGCATCGGCCCGCTGCGCAGCAGGTAGCGCAGGTCCTTCTCAAAAACCGCGGCGATCGGCCCGGAAAAATCGATGAACGCCCCCGGCCTGCTTTGCGTCCGTCCCCGCGCCTTCGCGGGCGCGACCCTTCGAGGAGCCTCGTTCAGATTCTCCCCCCGGCTCTCGGCCCGCAGCCGCCACGCCAGCAAGGCAGCCGCACCCAGCGTGTACAGCGCCAGCCACGCCAGCGGTCCCGCCGTTCGCACCCCCTGGTGCTCCATCGCCAGCGCAATCGACTCCGCTGCCAGCCCCGGCGGCAATTCCTTCTGGATGTGCCAGGCGCGATCCCCGATCTGTTCCACCGTCTGCTGCCGCAGACCAAAAGGCAGTCCCCCGCGGTGCTGATAAAACGCGGGGTTCAGTGCCTGCGCTCCCAGCGCCACAAACAGCAGCACCCCTGTCACGATCTCCCGCGTCCGCCGCTGCGCCAGCCACCGCTCAATCCACGCCAGGATCATCCGCGACAGCAGCAGGTTGAACAGCACAAAGACCGCCAGCGTCAACGCCGCCCACCCCGCCAGATCTGGCCGAGCCACGCTGATGCCGATCCCGATCGCCGTCGCCCACAGCGTCCCGATCAGCGACGACGGCGCCGCCAGCCCGTACACCAGGTACAGCAGAATCCACGACCCGAATGTCACGGGATACCGCAGCAGATGGCTCAGCTCGGGATTCTGTCCCGCCAGCGCCGGAGCCAGCGCCGAGAATACCTGCCACACCAGGCACAGTACCCACAGCAGCAGGGCCACCGCGCGCAGATGCCCCTCTGACGTCATCGCCCACGCGCCAAACCCCAGTCCCGCCGCCGGCCCAACGGCCAGCAACGCGAAGATGAGCACCGTCGCAACCTTCGCGCCCAGTTCAAAGCCGCCCCGCCGCGTCCGCAGCGAGTTGACGAAGATCCGCGTCTGTACCCACGCCAGCGCCGCATATTGCTGGAGCGCCAGCTTTGACAAAAACCCCGGCCTCTCGCCGGTTTGGGAACCTTTCGGCGCGGGCACCGAGCCTCCCTCAGAGCCATTCATGCCAGCCCCATTTATGCCAGCCACGAAAGCTCCTGCACCGCTTCTTCCGCCGACTCCGCGCTCCCGCCGTTCACCACCCGCAGGAAAATCTCCTCCAGCGTCAGCTTTTCACCCGATTCCGAGATCCCCGCGGCCACTCCCGCCCTCAGCTCGTCAAGCGACCCATTCGCCACCAACCGCCCCTGATGAATGATCGCCACGTGGCTGCACAGCCGCTCCACAATCTCCAGCACGTGTGACGTCAGGAAGATCGTCGCCCCGCGCTCGGTCATCCGCTGCAGCATCGCCTTCAGCGTGCCTGCCGCAATTGCATCCACACCCTCAAACGGCTCGTCCAGAAACAGCACCCGCGGCCCGTGAATCACCGCCGCCGCCAGCGCCAGCTTCTTTTGCATCCCGTGGGAGAAGTCCGTGACCAGCTTCTTCGGCTCCGCCGCCAGATTCATAAAGTCCAGCAGCTCGTCCGTCCGCCGGTTCGTCGTCTCCCGGTCCAGCCCGTACATCCGCCCCACAAACCGCAAGTACTCCGACGCCGTCAGCCGTCCAAACAGCGCCAGCCCCTCCGGCACCACGCCGGTCTGCCGCTTCACCTCGACCGCATGCGTTGCGAAATCCAGTCCCAGAATCTCAATCCGCCCCGATGTCGGCGCCAGCAGACCGGTCAGCATTTTGATCGTGGTCGACTTGCCCGCTCCATTCGGCCCGAGAAACCCAAAGAACTGCCCCGGCGCCACGTCCAGGCTGATGTTGTCCACAGCGGTAAAAGTGCCGAAACGGCGCGTCAGATCGCGCACGGCAATGGCGGGGAGGGTCATGGGTGGGAGCATAGCAGAGCCCCCTCGGAACCGTCGTGGCCGGGAACTCCTCCGTCAAAGGCCGCGGGAAAGCCCTGGATTCAACGAGCCGAACCCCCGGGCGGAGGAGGATCTGTTGAGCAGACTCATTTCCGTCGAGGGCTTTCCCCAGTCACACCAAACAGGCTCTGGCAGCCTCACGAGCCGTTGTCAGGGGACCTGGGCGCGAGAATCTCCTGCAGAAGATCGGGCGTGCCCGGCACTCGGACCAGATGCGGGTACTTCAGTCCACCGTCGTAATCAACGGTGTAGCGTTCCGTGTCGCCATCTTTCTTTGCCACGATCTGCATTGGCTTCCCGCTCTTCTGCGCCTGGGCGATCTCCCTGCGCAGTACGGCGGTGCTGTAGGTTTGCCCGTCAATCGCCAAAAGCGTCATGCCGGGTGCGAGCCCGGCCCTGAATGCCGGCCCATTCCATCGCACGTCCTCAACTTTGCCCTCGTTGTCGAGGAACAAACCCACTGAGAACATTGCGTTCACGCCTTTCGCGCTGAGCTCCCCCTCGCCCACGTTCTCCAGCGCGTTCTGGTAGCGCGAGGGCTGATCGGTATAAACCAGCCGCCAGCCGCTGGCTTCGATCCCCGACAGCAGCGGAACCTCCTCGCCCACGCCGTCCAGCCAGGTGTGCAGGAAGCCCGACCAGTCGTACGGCTGGACCGCATTGAGGGCGTCGACCAGCTCGTCGAAGGTATACGTGTGCGTGACGAAGCTGCCATTGTCCACCCCGAAAAAGCGCCGGGCAAAATCGTCGATCGACCGTTGATCGTGGCTGAGCGTTCGGATCTTCATATCCACGGCGAGCCACAACAGCTGTCCTTCACGATAGAAATCCGTTTGCCGGGTCCAGTTCGACCACGCGCTCGGCGAACCGTAGAGCAGCTGCGCAGCAATCGTGGTGTCGATCAGCGGGCGCCACGCGCGGCCGGTCTGGTGGGCCATCGCCGCCGCCCGATAAGCGACCACCTCGCGCCATACATCCGGCGACCACAGCCCGCTTCGCGCCGTCAGCATGTCGCCCAGGTAGACCGTGAGTCCCTCATACACCCACACCATCTGCGTATGCTCGGGAACTTCGAAATTCGGCTGCCACAGTTCCGTCGGACGCATGAATTTTCCGTTCCATGAGTGGGTATATTCATGCGGCAGCAGCGAGGCATCGAGCATGAAATGATCGGCATCGGCGAACGTCTTCGCGCCGCTCCGCGCTCGGTCATCGCTCGACTGGTGATGCTCCAGTCCACCCCGCGACACGTAGTCGCTCAGCGTCAGCAGAAAGTGATATTCACCGTAATGATGCGAGTGAAATAGCGCCTGCGCCTGTTCCACCAGCCGGCGATAATCGGCGATTTCGGCATCGGAAATATCAAGCGACGCCGCACTGTCCCCCACCATATCGAGATAACGTTGCACCGTTGACCCAGGCGGTGTCAGATCCAGCTCCCGGAAGTATTTCCCGGCAATGACGGGGGAATCCACCAGGGTGTTGAACGGCACGGCTCTGAAGGCAATCCGGCCGCCGTTGAAATTCACCGTCGTCAGCGCGCTCGCGTACTTCCAGCCTGCCGGAATCACCAGTGTCGGCTCGAACAGCTGCTCCTTGGTTGGAGAATCTGCCTGGTACAACGCCACATCGTTCCACTCCAGGCCCATGAGGTTGGGTGTAACCCGGTCGCTCGCCGGGAACTGGAAGCGGATGTCAATCTTCGCAACGCCGGCCGGCACGGCTACATGAAACGTGAACATGTCCACTGCGTCACGCTGCCACGCGATCCGCCGGTCGCCCGCCTTGATCTCCAGGCCCATCATGCGGTCGATCGGGCCGTCCGGAGCATGATCCCCGGGTATGTATTTCGGGTAGTAAAGCGTCAGGGGGCCTGCCCTGACAGGCATCACCTCATGCACATACAGAATGGTTTGGGTCGGGTTGGGCAATTCCACCGTTAACGCGACCGGGCCCGCCGGACCCTGCGCATCCGTCTGACCCATGCAACAACTGCACGCAACAAGGGCGGCGCCTGCAAGCCATAAAAATCGTCTCACGCGGGATCCCCCGATCGATTCGATCGACGGTGCTGTCCTCCGGTTCCGTCGCGGCCCGGATCGCCCGCCGTTCTTGCTGTTTGCGCGTCCTCAATCGCAGGCGCGCTGTCAGGCAGCAACACCGCATCCCCTGCAGGTTGCGCCCGAAACACAATTCTCATTCGCATCGCAGACAAGCGATCCCAACCTATCACGAACCTGAGGGTGGGGAGCGGAAGCCAGGCATCGTCTTCGGGACCCGGCGCTTGCCGGTCCGGTGGCCCAAGTTGGCGGGCCGCCTCATCCGGGAAAATGGCGCTTTTCGGGTTCGATTTGTGCATTCCGATCACTTTTATTGAACAAATGGCCATAATTGTGTTTCAATTATGGCCGCAATCATATTTTAGGCAGGCACCACCGCCTCTGTGGCGTGGGTGGGGTCGCAGCGAAACCTCTCCTCGGAAACGAGACGAAGACTGCAGGCGGAGAATCCGATGACAGCGAATTTGAGGCAGCTTTTCCTGGGTTGTGCAGCAATTCTGTTGCTGCTCGTGCCCGCGTGTATGGCGCAAACGGTGACCGGCGCGATCACCGGCGAAGTGACGGATCCGAGCGGAGCCGTCGTGGCGGGGGCGCAGGTGACTGCTCATAATCTCGACACGGGCGTGAATTCGAGCGCCACATCGGATTCGGCGGGCGTCTTCCGGATTTCTTATCTCCCCATCGGCAGTTACCAGGTCACCATCCATGCGACCGGCTTTGGCCAAAAGACGATTCCCGCCTTTCACCTTGAGGCGTTGCAGACAGCAAACTTCAACGTGACTCTTTCGCCGGGCAGTGTGTCGACGACGGTGAACGTTTCGGCGGCCGCTCCCATCCTGAACACGACCGATGCCACGCTGGGCAGCACGATTACCGCCAACACCATCCGGAACTTCCCCCTGAATGGCCTGGACTTCTCCGCTCTCACCCTCTATGTCCCCGGCTCGGTGAGCACCGCAGGAACCTCGGGAACCACCAGCATCGAGCGCAGCACGTACTACACAGACACCGTCAACATCGATGGCAACCGCGCCCAGGCGAACAACTTCACGCTTGACGGCGTCGACATCAACGAGACCTTCAACAATCTCATCTCCTACAGCCCCGCTCCTCAGGCGCTGCAGGAAGTGAAGGTGGTGACCGCGGATTCACCGGTTGGTTTTGGCAACGTGAACGGCGGCGGCGTGGCCTCGATCCTCAAGAACGGCACCAACCAGTTCCATGGCTCCGCTTACGGCTATGTCCAGGATTACCGCATGAATGCCGATTCCTGGTCCAACGATCACTCCAGTCCGATCATCCCCGTCAATCCCTATTCGCAGGCGCAGTTCGGCGGCACTCTGGGCGGCCCCATCATTCGCAACAAGCTGTTTTTCTTCGTGGATTATCTCGGCTCGCGTTATCACAAAGGCGGCACCGGCTCAGCCAGCGTATTCACCCAGGCCATGCGCGGCGGCGACTTTTCCGCGCTCCTGACCGGCAGCAATCCCATCCAGTTGTACGACTCCCAGAACAACTACGCGCCCTTTGCCAACGATCAGGGGATTCCGGTTGTGAATCCGGTGGCGAAGTTCCTCTTCAGCAACTCAGCCGTTTATCCACTTCCGAATGCCGCGCCGACCGACGGCATCGCGGCCAACGACTATCAGGGTCCCACTCGCAACTTCAAGGCCAACAATCAGGGCGACATCAAAGTCGAATATGACCTGGGGGCTTCCGACAAGATCACCGGGTTCTATGCCATGTCCACCGCCTACGACGGCAACACACCCGTGCTCGCGATTGCGTTCGACGGTCCTAATCTCTATCCCACCAAGCTCTTCGGCGCCAACTGGGTGCACGTTTTCTCGCCTACCCTGGTCAACTCCCTGCACGTCGGATTCACGCGCACCGTCTGGGCACAGAATACTTCTGTGGATTCGACCGGGGTATTCGGCACGACGGGCGATCAGAAGATCGGAATTCCGTTGCCCAGCCAGGCCTATCCTGGCTTTACCTATCAGAACATCAGCGGCGGCATCACCGCGGGCGGCAACCCGGTCTACGGCGGCGGCCTGATCGACAACACCTACAGCTACATGGACGATCTCAGCTGGCAGCGCGGCAAGCACACGCTGACCTTCGGTACCCAGTCGCTGCGCTACCAGAACAACTATCCGACCGCCAACAACTATGGATATCTGGGCAGCCTGAACTACTCCGGCTCGTTCACCAGCAACCCATCCCTCTCCAACGCCGGCGGCTACGGCGGCGCGGACTTCCTGCTCGATTACGTCAGCGGCGCGGCGGCGACGCTCTCCAGCGTGAACGTCGGCCAGCGCCAGTGGCGCGCCGCGTTCTACGCGGATGACAGCTACAAGGTCCTGCCCAGGCTCACTCTGAACTACGGCCTGCGCTACGAATACGACGAGCCATGGGCCGAGGAGAACAACAAGACCGGCAACATCGATCTCGCCACCGGCCAGGTTCTCTATGCGCATGCCATCCCCGCCGGCGCTCCCGCGGGATCGGGTTTGTGCAGCAATGCCGGCTGCTACGACGCTCAGAACGATTTCATGCCGCGGGTGGGCTTCGCCTACCAGGCCACGAACCGATTCGTGGTTCGCGGCGGATATGGCGCCACCAGCTTTTTCGAAGGCAACTCTTCCAACCAGCGCCTGACTTCGATTACCCCGTTTATTCAGGCGATTCAGACGCCCACCTACTCACCCACCAGCGCAGCCCCCTACAACGTTCCCAGGACTGCCGAAGATGGCTTCACTGGAGGTTCGGTCAGCTACGGCGGTACCTTCAACGTCTATCCCAAAGACATCAAGCCGGCCTACGTGCAGGAGTGGAACCTGACGGCCGAATATGCCGTCACCCCGACCATGTCGCTGCAGGTGGGCTACCTGGGCGAGCAGGGCCAGCACATCGAAGATTACGGCAACGTCAACCAGTGGCGGGTGAACGGCGATCCCACGTCAGCGCCCTACTATAACAATCAGTATCTGGGCGTGAATGCCGACCCGGCCACCAGCATTGGATCTAATCCGCTGCTCATAACCGAATCGCGCGCGGCCATGAACTATCAGGCATTGCAGGCAGTGCTGCGCGAGCGGCTGTATCATGGTCTGGAATTCAAGGTGAACTACACCTACGGCAAAGCCCTGACCAACAGCCTTGGCAATTATGCTTTGAACGTCAACGGCTTCAGCGGCGCCTTCCAGAATTACTACGACAGCGCGGCGGACTGGGGCCCGGCGGGCTACGACGTGCGCCACGATCTGAACTGGACCATGGTTTACGCCCTGCCTTTCGGGAGCGGACAGCAGTTCCTCTCCGGAGCCTCACGCTGGGAGAATGAAGCTGTCGGCGGCTGGAGGTTCTCCGCTGTCGGCGTCGGCTATACCGGCTTCCCGCAGTCGCTCACCGGCCCCGGCAATAATTCCAACAGCTACGGCAACTCGCGGCCCAACCAATACCGCAAGCTGAAGATCGTCGATCGCAGTATCGATAACTGGTTCGGCACTGACGCTTCCGCCGTTCCCTGCACCACTCCGGGAGTCGACAACGGGACCTGCGCATTTGGCGTTCCCGCCCCGAATACCTTCGGGACAGCGCGCAACGGAAATGTCCGCGGCCCCGGTTTCTTCAATACCGATCTTTCCATGGCCAAGGACTTCGTCACCTGGCACGAGCAGTCCGTCGGGTTCCGCTTCGATGCGTTTAACGCATTCAATATCGCCAGCTACGGCAATCCGGACACCGGCATCACCGACGCTACTTTTGGAAACATCTCCAATCAGGGCACTCCGGTCCGGTCTCAGGAGCGCCATCTGCAGTTCTCCGCTCATTACGATTTCTGAGCAGACAGCGGCTGCCGGGCGGCAGCCGCTTCGCTTCCGGGCTCGCCCGTCGGCGGAAAAGCGGTCCGTGTTGAGGAAATGGCGCTTCCCTGGTCCGGCAATTACTCATGAGAGATGCGCGGGGCTCTCCGGCATAATCATTCGTCGCTCCCATGTCACTAAGAACTGAGCTGCGGGCCAAGAACATCCTCCAGGTGCTGCTGCGCCACGGCAACGCCTCGGTCGAGGATCTGGTGAATATGACGGGCGCTTCTGCGCCCAGTATTCGCCGCGACCTTGTCCGCCTCGAGCAACGCAATCTCGTACACAGAACCCACGGTGGCGCGCGTCTCGCTGCGCAGATGCAGTACGAGGCCTTTCGCTTCGACTCGTCCTTCCAGGTGCGGGAATCCCGCTTCCCCGAGGAAAAGCGGCGCATCGGCATGGCCGCCGCCGACCTTATCCGCGAACACGACACAGTTGGATTCACCGCGGGAACAACCACCACCCAGGTGGCTCGCTGTATCCGCCATCGCAGTTCGATTTACGTCATCACCAACGCCGTCAACATTGCGATGGAGCTCAGCAACCAGCCCGCGCTCAACGTCACCCTCACCGGCGGCACCATGCGCTGGGCAGGCGCATTCTCGCTCACCGGGCCCATGACCATCGAGATGCTGGGCGGCGTGTTCATGGACAGAGTCTTCATCGGAGCCTGCGGCGTCGATCCGGAACGCGGCGTCACCACCATCGAGCCGGACGAAGCCGCGATTTTCCGCGCCATGGTCCGTCAGGCCAGGCAGGTCGTGGTGGTCGCTGACTCCAGCAAAATCCGCATGGTCAGCCCCGCGCTTATTTGCCCGCCTGGCGAGATGGACGTTCTTGTCACCGATGGCGGCATCCCGCCCGAGGCCCTCGAAGCCTTTCGCGCCCGCGATATCGAGGTCCTTGCCGTTTAGGTTCTCTCCATCCTGCCAGCGCACCAGGCCATCTGATTCCCCGCCTGATTTTTCAGGCATCGAATACACCCCGCATCCCGCGGCTCCGCTCCCCGAACATCCTGCTATGCTGGGGAACCGTCAGGGAGACGCAATGAAAATCCGTTCTCTGTTCGGGATCGTTCTCGCCGCGTCCGTCCTCTCCGCGCTCGCACTCTTCTCCGCCATCCTTCCCGCCCAGGAACCGCCGCCTCCGGCCACGCCGGAGCACCCCGTCGTTCTCCACGCTGCGCATCTCTTCGAGGTCGAAACCGGCAAAATCATCTCCCCCGGCGAGGTCCTCGTGGAAGGCGACCGAATCAAAGCCGCCGGCACTTCCGTTGACCACCCCGCCGACGCTCAGATCATCGACCTCGGCGACACCACCCTCATGCCCGGTCTCATCGACGTCCACGTCCACCTCTTCCTGCACCCCGGCGCTGAAGACCTCCAGACCGTCGAAGAATCCGTCCCCCAGCGCACCATTTACGCGGAGCTCGCCGCCAAAGCCGACCTCATGGCCGGATTCACCGCCGAGCGCGACATGGGCACCGAAGGCGCAGGCTACGCCGACACCGCCGTCATGCGCTCCATCAACCGCGGCCTCATCCCCGGTCCTCGCATGCGCATCAGCGGCAACGCCATTTCCATTCTCGGCGGGCACGAGGACGCGATCCGCTACAACCCCGCCCAGCACGTTCTCTCCAACGCCGACTACGCCAACGACGCCGAGCAGCTCATTGAAACCATCCGCCAGCAGCACAAAGACGGTTCCACTTTCGTCAAGATCTACGAAACCGGTACCGACTCCGAAGCGCCGGGCGGCGCAAACGCTGTCCCCTGCGGCATGGACCAGACCCTATGCGAGGCAAACCACCTCGGCCCTCAGCCCGGCGATCCCGAGTTCTGGGCCTTCCATACGCCGTATCAATATACTGAGGCCCAGCTCGCCGCCGCCGTCGCCGAAGCCGCCCGCCTGGGCACCAACGTCGGCGTTCACGATCAGGGCGAGCCCGGAGCACTCTTCGCCGCCGAGGCCGGCGTTGCCTCCATCGACCACGCCACCCAGCTCAGCGAAGAAACCATGCGCCTCATGAAGGAGAAGCACATCCCCGCCGTGCCCACCTTCACCATCTTCGAGTACTTTGCCGATCACGCGGCCTCACCCGCAGCCGCCGTCCGCGAGCACGCCATGCTCGACTACAAGATTCACGAGTTCAAACGCCAGGTTGCTGCCGGAGTCCCCATGGCCATTGGCTCCGATGTCGGACCCTTCCCGCACGGCACCCAGGCCCGCGAGTTCGAGCTGATGGTGAAGTACGGCATGACCCCCGCCGCCGTCCTCCAGGCCGATTACCTCAACGGCGCGCAGATCCTCACATGGCAAAAAGAAGTCGGCCAGCTCCAGCCGGGCTTCTACGCAGACGTCATCGCGGTCCCCGGCAACCCATTAGACGACATTACCGCCGTCGAGCACGTCCAGTTCGTCATGAAGGGCGGCGTCATCTACAAACGCTAGCCTGCCGCTTCGCGGTCTTCCTGCACCGCTCTAATGCGTCAGGATCTGCTCGAAATACGCGAGCGCCCGAGGATCCTGGCTCTGGCCCAGCCAGAAGATCGCTTCCTTCCGCACCGCCGGATCGCTGTTGGTCTGGGCCACATGCAGCAATTCCGGCACCGCCTCATCCTTCGGCAGCTGGCTCAGGGCAAACACCGCCTTTCGCTTCACCTCCACCGCAGGATCGTTCTCCACCGCATCCGTCAGCGTCGCCACCGCTTTCCGGCCTGCCTTCTGCGCCACCCAGAAGAGCGCCTGTTCCCGCACCCTGGCATCTGCATCGGATTTGGCCAGGCGGATCAGATCGTCAACCCCCGCCGGATCGCGACTCACCGACAGATCGAAGGCCAGCTTCTTCCGAAACTCCGGATCGCTGTCATTCATCAGCTTTTCCAGCGCCCGCAACCCGTCGTGGCCGCGTCCCGCTCCCAGCCAGAAACTCGCCTTCTCCCGCAGCCACAGCGGACTCTCCGCACCCGCCAGTCCAGCCAGCGTCCTCGTGGCCTTCGCCGTCGCATGCATCGCGATCGCAGCCAAAGCCTCGTCCGTCCGCCGTTTGTTATCCGCCGTTGCCAGGCTCGACAGCCATGTGACGCTGTCATCCCCGGTTACGCCCGTCAGCCAGGTGAACGGTAAGCCGCCCGCATCCAGCCGGCACCCGGACCCCACGAATCGCACTTTGTCCACGGCCCCCTGATCGATGCGCACCAGGACATCCATGGCCGCGTCAGCCGATGGCTCGCCGTCAGAGCTCCGAAAGCTGTTCTCCGCGTCTTCTAGTCGATAGACACCGCAACATCCATCGTCCATGGACGATCCTGTGTCCCCCGAGCAGACAGAGAAATGCGATCCTTGAACAGCTGCCACCTGATAGCCCAGCCACAACGGTCCATGTGAATGCTGAAATCGGTCCACCGTCGCGGACAGTCCTGTGCCGGCCGGCTCAGTGCGATATTGCGCGTTGACCACCTTCGGCGGCTGCTGCGCTGCGGCCAGCAGAGACACGCCGAGTACGACTCCCACCAACCAGTCCTGTTTCATGGGGATTCCTCGCTATTGGTTCAGAATTTCCATCATGTACGACGTGGCTTCCTGGTCGTGCATCAGGCCCAGCTGCTCCACCAGGTACTTCTTCATGTCCACGTCTTTCTCCGCGCGCGCCAGCGCTACCAGATCGTGCGCGTCTCCTGCCAGGAACAGCGCCTGCGCTGCCGCTCGCTTCGTCTCCGCATCCGTATTTTTCTCGTAGGTCGCCACCAGGACCGGCGCCACGGACTTTCCTCCGGCGATTCCCAGGTTGCGAATCGCCTTCCGTCGCAATTCCGGATCCTGCTCCGACTGCGCGATCTCTGTCAGCGGCGCGACTCCATCGTGGCCGCTCGCAATCAGCGAGTTAATGATGTCCCCGCGGGTCTGTGCGTTGTTCGTTGCCCGATACAGGGTCAGCAGATCCGCGCCGTCGCTCATCGCTCCCAGAGTGTGGACGGCCGTGCGCACCAGATCCGGATCTGTCTCGGTGCGCGCCGCCGCCAGCACCTTTGCTGAATCCCCCGTGATCAGATACGCCTGCAGGATCGCTCGCTTAACCTGCGCGTCGCGGCTGCGCTGGTAGATCTCAGACAGACTATCGTCCGCACCCTTGCCCCGCGCTGCCGCCATGATCCGGATCGCCCTGATCTGCAGCGCCGGCCCGGCCTGCCCCTGCGCCATATGGGTCACCAGCTCCTGGGCCTGCGGCGACTGGCTCTGCGCCAGCACAAACAGCGCCCGGCTCTTCAGTTCATCCGGCTCGTTGCCGGCCAGAATCTTCTGCAGGATCGGCACCGCCTGCGCCTGATCCTGCTGCATCAGCGCATTCAGCGCCAGCAGCTTCAGGTTTTCGTCGGCTTCCGCCTGCGGCGGCACCGGGTCCCCGCTCCGGCCGCGAATCTCGATCTCCAGCGCTCCGCACTCCTCCAGCCACCGGCTCTTTGGGTCACTCCGGCGCAGCTCTCCGCACGTGTTCAGTGCGTTCGCCGACTGCCCCTCCTTCTGTTGCGCATACGCCTTCCAGTAGAGAGCCCCTTCCGCGTGTTCGCCGCGCATCTGCGCCACCCGGCTGAACAGTGTGATCGCATCCTGCCAGCGGCTCTCGTTGATCGCCCGCGTCCCGTCGGCATAAACGCTCGCGTCGTCCGCGCCCGCACGATTCCCGGTCCCCGTCGCCTGCTCCGCTCCCGCAGGCGAACTCAACAGTGCCAGCCCCATGGCGATGGCAGGAAGAAACACCAGCCAGCTTCTCACTCTCATCAGATCGACGCTCCCTTCGCGTTTGTCACAGCCGTCTTCGCGTCCGGTGTCTTCGACAGCAGGACCCGAACCTCGAAGAGGATGCCTTCCGAATTCATTTCCTGGCGCACCAGATTCAGATCCGCCGCGCTCAGCCTCGGCTCGTTGGCAACCTCCGCCAGCAACCGTCCCACCCGCTCCAGCGCCCCCGCCAGATCCGCGTCGCCGGCCTCGTTCGCGCTCGCTCGGGCCAGGCGGTTTGAGGCCAGCAATTCACGCGCCTGCGACTGCAGCTCTGAGTTCTCGGAACTGTCCCCGGGAACTGCATGTTCCAGAGCCACCAGCAGCCGCTCCGTCCGGTCCAGATGATCGGTCACCACCACCAACACCACGCGCTGCTCCGCCCTCGGACCCGCAGTGATTGCCGCCTTCTCCGGCCCGGCTGTATGCCGCTCCCACAGGCGTCCGCCCACAAAGGCGAGCACCGCCAGCATCACTCCGGCGATCGCCACACCCACCGGCCGCCAGTACACAGGGATTCGCCGTTTCCGCTCCACCGGCCGCTCGTGCGGGATCAGCCTCGGCGCCAGTGACTGCCATACCTGCTCCCCAAACTCCGCACCCCTTGGCGGAACAGTCGCCGCCCGGATCCCGTCCAGCGTCTGCTTCAGCTCGTCGTAGTCGGCGGCGCACTGCCGGCAAGCCGCCAGATGCAGGCGAGCGCTGCCGTCCGTCGCAGGCTCTCCGTAGTACAACGCCGTCAGATCGTCCTCGCTCAGATGCTTCATGCCGTTCCCTTCAGCGGCGCCAGTTCCCGTCGCAGCTTCTGGACCGCCCGAAAAACCGCCTGCTTAGCCGCGTTCGGGGCAATGCCCAGCAACTCGGCGATCTCCGCCGTCGACCGGTCTTCCATATGCCGCAAAGTAAACGCCGTTCGCTCCGTCGAGCTCAGCCGCTGCATCGCCTGGAGCCGTGCCGCGTCAATCTCCCGGCCCAGCAGCGTGCGCTCCGGGTCGCTCCCGCGCGCTGCCACCTGCACCACCTTCTGCTCCGGATCGCTCTCCTCCCCACACCGGTAATCTGCGTTCGGATCGCCCTGGCTCATGCGGTTCAGAGCGCAGTTCACGGCAATCCGGTAGATCCAGGTGCCGAACCGCGACCGCCGCTCAAAGCTCTCCAGCCGCTGATATCCGCGCAAAAACGTCTCCTGCACGATCTCCTCCGCATCGGCTTCATTGCCGGCGATTCGATACGCCACGCGGAAGACAGCCGCGCTGTGGGCGCGCACCAGCGCACCGTAGGCGTCCTTGTCTCCAGCCAGTACCGCCTGGACAGTGGCGTGGTCGTTTCCGTCCATGCAGCGCATTAGACAGGAGTCCGCTCCCGCGGTTACGGAAATATTTGCGGAAATGTCCGCGATTCAGGCGGCGCTCCGGTTCGTCACAAGTCGCGGGCAGTCTTCAGGCGCTGACGCCCCGGTTTCCCTTGCTGTCTGCCGCATCCCGGTGATACAAACCAGATACGTTGCCCCGTCGCAGCGCTGGTGTTTCCCCGTCCGAAACGGTTCGCTGACTCTCGCAGTCCGTCGGAATCGTCATGACGACTACACCGGTACGGGAAACGCACGAGCACCCGCTGCTCCGCACATACTCCATGGACAGCGCCTTCGACGAGATGTTCGACGGGGACGGAACGATCCGTCCGCATTATCAGGCTCTCTTTCAGGAACTCACCACCCTGCCCCCTGAAGAGATCCGGCGCCGCAAGCAATCCGCTGACGCCTCCTTCCTTATGCAGGGAATCACCTTCACCGTCTACGGGCGCGACGAAGGCACCGAGCGCATCTTCCCCTACGACCTCATCCCCCGTCTCGTCACCGGCGAGGAGTGGGAGCGCATTGAGCGCGGTCTCACTCAGCGCATCACCGCCCTCAATCTCTTTCTCCACGACGTCTATAACGACCAGAAGATTCTCACCCAGGGCGTCGTCCCCCGCGAGGTCGTCTACACCTGCGCCCAGTTCCGCCGTCAGATGCGCGGCCTCCGCGTCCCCCGCAACGTCTATGTCGCCATTGCCGGAACCGATCTCCTCCGCCTCGAAAATGGCGAGTTCGTCGTCCTCGAAGACAATCTGCGCGTTCCCAGCGGCGTCAGCTATATGCTCACCAACCGCCGCGTCATGAAGCGTACCCTGCCCAGCCTCTTCCGCGATTACGGCGTGCGTCCCATCGATCACTATCCGCAGGCGCTTCTCTCCACCCTCCGTTCTCTCGCTCCCGAAGGCCGCCCCGAGCCCACGGTCGTCGTCCTTACTCCCGGCGTCTATAACTCCGCCTATTTCGAGCACACATGGCTTGCCCGGCAAATGGGCGTCGAGCTCGTCGAGGGTCGCGACCTCGTCATTCACGACAACATCGTCTACATGCGCACCACCGCCGGCCTCAAGCGCGTCGATGTCATCTACCGCCGCGTCGACGACGACTTCATCGATCCTCTCGCCTTTCGCCCTGACTCCATTCTCGGAGCCGCCGGCCTCTTCAACGCCTACCGCGCCGGCAACGTTACCCTCGCCAACGCCTTCGGCACCGGGGTCGCCGACGACAAGGCCATTTATGCCTGGGTTCCCGAAATCATTCGCTACTACCTCGGCGAAGATCCCATCCTCAACAACGTGGAAACCTGGCTCCTCACCGATCCCAAACGCCGGGCCCACGTGAAAGACAATCTGGACAAGCTGGTCGTTAAGGCTGTTGGCGAGTCGGGCGGCTACGGCATGCTGGTTGGGCCGCAGAGCTCCGCTCACGAGCGCGAGGAATTCCGGCGTCGCATCGATGCCAATCCCAGAAACTACATCGCCCAGCCCACCATCAGCTTCTCCCGCGCTCCCTGCCTCCTCGAGGACGGCGCCATCGGTCCCCGCCACGTTGATCTGCGCCCCTATATCCTCTTTGGCGACAAGGTCACCATCGTTCCCGGAGGCCTCACCCGCGTGGCTCTGCGCCAGGGTTCGCTGGTGGTCAACTCCTCGCAGGGCGGCGGCAGTAAGGATACCTGGGTCCTGAGTGGCCCCGGCGAACGCGCTCTGGAGCACGCCGGCTCCGGCATCTGAAGTTTTGGCTGCGCCTCGGGCCTGGCAGCGCGCCCGGGGTTACCGGAAATGGAAAGGAGGAAATCGATGCTGTCGCGAGTCGCTGACAGTCTTTACTGGACCAGCCGCTACCTCGAGCGCGCCGAGCACACCGCCCGCCTTATCGACATCAATATGGGACTCATGCTCGATCGCTCCCGCGTCAGCACCGAGCGGCGTTGGCATCGCGTCCTCTCCGCCCTCGGCGCCCGTAATCTCAGCGGGAAAGATACCGCCGAGCCGGAACGCGGCGGTGGGGTCGCGGCCCTGGTCCACACCCTTTGCTTCGACACCACGAAGCACGCTTCCATCACCGGCTGCATCTTTGCCGCGCGCGAAAATGCCCGCCAGATCCGCGACGAAATCAGCACCGAACAGTGGCATCGCCTCAACGGCCTCTTTCACGAGATCAGCCGCCTCCGCACCTCCGCCCCTTCAGAGCGCAATCTCGCCGAGTTCCTCCCCACCATCATCGATGGGGTTCATCTTTTTCAGGGCGTCACCGATACCACGCTCAGCCACGGCGAAGGCTGGCAGGTGTTGCGGGTCGGCCGCTATCTCGAGCGCGCCTGGTCCCTCACCACCCTCCTCGACGTCTACGAACGCGAGGTCTTTCCCTCCGCCGACACCGACGACGCCGGCGCTTATCTCGAATGGGTCGGCCTGCTTCGCATCTGTACCGCCTTCGAGGCCTTTTGTCGCGTGAATACCGCGGATCTCAGCCACGAGCGCATCCTTGAGTTTCTGCTCCTCGATCCCGATTTTCCCCACTCCGTTCTCTACGCTGCCGACGCTCTCCATAATGCCCTCGAAGCCATCCAGCAGCACACCCGCACCCAGCGCGGCGGCGAACTCATGCGCGTCGCTGGCCGCCTTCGCGCGACCCTCGCTTTTGCACGAATCCCCGAAATCCTCGCCCGCGATCCCGTGCAGTTCCTTCACGGCATCCTCGACCAGTGCCGCGAAATCCACGATCTCATCTATGCCGTCTACATCCAGTACTCGGTGGAAACGGCCCTGGCGGTGTAGCCTATGCGCTTCTATTTTGTCCGGCACCTCACCAAGTTTCTCTACGAACAGTCGGTCAGCGAAAGCCTCACCGAAGTGCGCATGCATCCCCGCAGTGACAGCAACCAGCGCTGCCTCTCCTTCTCGCTCTCGGTCAGCCCCCGCTGCCGCGTCTTCACCTACCGCGACCACCTCGGCAATAACGTCCACCACTTCGACATCCCCGGCCGCCACGGGCAGCTCATGGTCATCGCCGAATCCGTCGTCGAGCATCAGCCGCTCGCCTCCATCCCTCTCGCCCTCGCGCCCGAAGCCTGGCAGCAGCTCGATGCCCTCGTCGCCGAGGGCGACTACTGGGAGATGCTTCTCCCCAGCGAATTCGCCCGCCCTGCCCCCGCCCTCCTCGAACTGGCCGCCCACCTGGATGTCACCCGCCGTGACGATCCCCTCGCGCTGCTGCACGAGCTCAACCGCCGCCTCTACGACCACTTCAGCTACACGCCCCAGTCCACCCGCGTCGACTCACCCATCGAAGAAGCCCTGCGCACCCGCCAGGGCGTCTGCCAGGATTTCGCCCACATCATGATCGCTCTGGTGCGCCACCTCGGCATCCCCTGCCGTTACGTCAGCGGCTACCTCTATCATGGCCGCGACGACCACGACCGCTCCATCGCCGACGCCACCCACGCCTGGGTTGAAGCCTTTCTCCCCGAGCTGGGATGGGTCGGCTTCGATCCCACCAATGCCCTCATCGCCCGCGACCGCCATATCCGCACTGCGCTCGGCCGCGATTACGCCGATGTCCCGCCCACCCGCGGCCTCTTCCGCGGTCGAACCGCCAGCGAGCTCTACGTCGCCGTCCAGGTCACCGCCTCTGACACCGCTCCCGAACTCGACCGCGACCTGCCCATCCCCGAAGACTGGTCGATGCTCGTCGAAAAGGCCCAGGCCCCGCCCGCCCCCGCCGAACCGCTCCTCCAGATCCAGCTGTCCCAGCAACAGCAGCAGCAATAAAGGCATTCGGACGCTCGTTCCGAACCCCTCTGCGCCCTCTGTGTCCTCTGTGGTGAGGTTCCTCAGCGGCTCAGTGGCCCGATGTCTGCGCCAGCGCCTGATCGATCATTCCAAACAACCGCGACCGGTCCACGACCTCCACAAACGGCGTCCCGGTCGCCTTGTTCGTCACCACCCAGATCGTCGGCGTGTGCTCAATCCCTACACTCTGCCCCAGCGCGTAGTCCGCTCTCACCAGAGCCGCCAGCCGCCCCTGCGGATCCACCGCAAACGGCAGTTCCAGCCCACGATCCCGCGCGAACTTCTCCGCAAACGCCCGCAGATCCGCCTGTGAATGAACCGTCGGCTGCGCCGCAAACACCGCGTCGCGAAAATCGTCTCCGAGCTTCTTCGATTTCGTATCGAACCACCGCGCATCCACCGCTGCCTCGAAGCTCCAGTGATGGAACGGCAGCGGAAAATCATGCCGCACCACGGGAACGTGATACTTCTGCGCCGCCTCTTGCAGCACCGGATTCGCCCGTGCGCAGTCCGGACACTCCAGGTCCTCCCACTCCACAATCGCCACCCGCGCCCCCGCCGGCGGCCGCAGAGCCTTCGCGTTATGGACGACCGTCGTCGCCGACTCCGGATTCGAAAACTGCGCTCGCGCCGGAGTTGTGAGCATTCCGCCCAGCGACAAAACCAAGGCAAAAGTCCGGAAGCAGGATCGAAGTCTCATGGCAGTTGTCCCGATTCTAGGAGCCCGGCCCCGCCTGCACGCGTGTCGGACATCACACGATCGCCCGGGAAAAGCACAAAGGCCACCCGTTTCCAGGTGGCCTTCGTTTCGATCAAGGCAGATTGGCGTGTGCTGTCCTGTTGCGCCTTTCGGCTGTTTATCTTAAGGGCCGCAAGGCCCGTGTCGCTGGACGCGCAGTCCCTAGTCCCCCATCACGGGCTCGCCAGCTTCGGCTTTGGCGACCGGCTTGGCCGGCGCGATCGAATCGATCGACACCAGACCCTCCACCGGCTTCTCGCCCAGAACATGCTCGCGATACAGCTTCGCCATCTTCGCGTTCTCGGCATCCTGCTTCAGCTTCGCCTCGCGTGCGCGAATCTTCTCCTCGCGCGCGTTCTTCGCGATGCCCAGCTTGTCCAGGCTGTTGTTGGCCGCCGCATCCACGTGCTCCTGGTTCAGGATCAGCGTGTGCTGCGTCGAATCCATGCCAACCTTCTTGCCGCCCGCGAAGATCTCATGCCGCCCGTGCTCCTCATACCACTTGGTGAGCGTGGCCGTCATGTGCATCTTCTCGATGATGTTCCGCCACCCGATCCCCGTGTTGTACGCGCAGAAGCTGATCTCGCCTTCCTGCGTCGCGTACGGAATAATGCACTGCTCCGTCCGCCGGAAATCGTAGTTGAACAGGTCCTGGAACCACATGCCCGCGATGAACAGGAAGTTCCACCGGTCGGCGCGCCGCTGTTCGATATCCGCCATCGTGCGGTCGCCCGTCACCTTGCCGTAGTTCCGTCCCGTCGCGCCGAAGCACTTGTCGAACTTCTGCAGCAGGTCCACGATCCGGAAGTGCGTCGGCGACTTCCTGGGATCGTAGTTCCGCAGCAGCGCCAGCGCCGCGCCGATCACCGAAAGCGTCTTGCCGCGCGCCGCGTCGTTGATCTTCGCCATGTCCTTCGCCAGACGATCGGCATTCAGGAAGGCCGTCACCGGCACCGCTTCCTTGGTTTCCTTGTCGATCATCAGCGCCATGCCGATGCCGCAGTTCGGGTGGCAGCCGCAGCTCAGCTGGCCCCAGTCGTGGTTCGGCCCGTGCACCAGGTCCGCCCAGTCGCTGAACGTGCTCATAAAGCTGATCGGGAACCAGTCCCGCGTCGGCTCGCCCAGCCCCGTCTGGTTCTTCACGTCGTGCGCCATGTGGCTTAGCGTGTACCGCTGCGCCGCGCGCCGCTCGTCCGTCACTTCCTCGTCGCGCCCGGTAAAGCTCACCGGCTGGAAGCTCAGGAAGTTGATCTTCTTCGGATTGTCCAGCGCGAACTGGATGATGTGCCCCACCTGCTCGTTGTTGATGCCGTTGATGATTGTCGTCACCGGCACAATGTCCACGCCCGCTTCGTGCAGGTTGTGGATCGCCTGCAGCTTCACGTCGAACAGGTTGCCGACCTTGCGGTGGCTGTTGGCCGCGTTGCCAATGCCGTCGAACTGCAGGTACGCGTACCGAAGACCCGCTTCCGCCGCTGCCCGGCACAGCTCCTTCGACTTGGCGAACTCAATGCCGTTCGTCGCCGCCTGCACTGAGTTGTACCCAACCTTGCGCGAGTACGCGATCGCGTCCAGGAAGTACGGCGACAGCGTCGGCTCGCCACCCGAGAACTGCACGCTCATCTGGCGCCGCGGCTTGATCGTGATGGCGTTGTCCAGCATCTGCTTGATCTCGTCCCACGTCAGTTCGTGGACGAAGCCCACCTGGTTGGCGTCCATGAAGCAGGGATCGCACATCATGTTGCAGCGGTTCGTCAGATCGATGGTCAGCACCGATCCGCGCCCGTGCGTCACCGTCGACGTTCCGTGGTTGTGCAGCTTGTCGTCGTTGTGCGCCCGAATGTCGCGCCCCGGGAAAACCTCTTCCAGGTGCCGGAAGAACGCCGTGTCGATCGACATCACGTCTTCAAAGTGCCCGTGTTTCGGGCAGTCCTTCACCATCAGAATCTTGCCGTCGCGCTCGATGATCTGCGCCTTGATCTCGCCGACTTTCTCGTTCAGCAGGATCTCGTGCGGCAGCTTGCCGTCAATAATCTGCTGCCGGATCTCCGGCACGCACTTCGGGCAAAGCGAATCGGTCGTGCGCGGCCACCCCAGCGGCGGCTTTTCCTTCTGCCACGACTTCAGCAGCGGCTTGTCGGACCATTTCGGCGTAAATGACGGATTCGGGCGGATGCTGTTCACCTTCTCAAAAACGGTCCAGGCTCCCTGGGCCGCAAGGGTTACCGCTCGCTCTGCGTATTTCACCGCTTTGGACATGCTCAAACTCTCCTGGTCTTTCAGGATTCGGATTGCAGGAATCGCGTTGCCGAAGCTCCTGCGTGGGTTGCCTGGGAATCAGATAAGTAACTGTCCCCCAGGGCTTTACCAGCTTCGAGGATAGGTCTCCTGCCCCGAAAGGGGAATGCCGAATGGCTGAATGGCGAAAATCCGCCCTCAGGCGGCGATTCCGCCCGGTAAACGGTACCGCCCCGGCGCAACCCGCAGAATCTGCTGGTTCTCCAGGGGCCGTCCGCGCCTGCTTACTCCGCCCGAAGCGCCTCCACGGCATTCACCCGGGCAGCGCGACTGGCCGGGATCGCCGAAGCAATCGCCGCGGCCGCCAAAATCACGGCCGCCGAGCCGACCAGGCTCAGCGCGCCGGGCAAATGGATGTGGCCCACCCAGGCGGCGAGGCCCCGTCCTCCAGCGATTCCGAGGATGGCCCCCGCGACCACGCCGATGCCGGCGATGATCAGCCCCTCCCGCAAAACGTCGATCAGGATATGCCGCGGCTCAGCGCCCAGGGCCATGCGAATGCCGAATTCTCGCGTCCGCGCGCTGACCGAGAAGGCCAGAACGCCGGCGACGCCGACCACCGAGATCAGCAGAGCCACCGCCGCGAATCCGCCGAAAACCAGGGCATTCAGCTTGTCCGGGGACAGCACTTCGGCGCGAATGTCTTCGAGCGTGGCAGCGCGCTCCACCGGCTGATCGGCCGATATGCCCTGCACCGTCTTCACAATCGCGGGCACCAGCGGGTAAGGATCGGCATCCGTGCGAACGAAGAGCCGGCCGCCCCACCCTTCCTGATCCACGGGCTGGTAGATCGTCATTGAGGGGTTGGGGATGATGTTCTCGTCGTCGAAGTCGGGAACCACCCCGACAATCCGGCGCGTGTCATAGCTGATGCCGATGAACTTCATCACGCCATCGGTCCAGTGCATGGTCCGGCCAATGGCTTCCTGGCCCGGAAACAGCCTGTCCGCCACGCTCTTGCTGATAATCACCACCCGGTCGGATCCGTTTTTGTCCGTATCGCGGAAGTCCCGCCCTTCGAGAACCGGAATGCCCAGCGTGGAGAAGAATCCAGGGGATATGGAGCGGAAATTGGCGCGCAGATCCTCGTCCCCGTTTTTGCGCGTGGCTCCCTGCACGGCAAACGCAAAGCTGATGTTCAGTCCCTGCGAGTCCCGCCAGGGAACGCTGAAGCCGGTGGCAACACTCTTCACGCCCGGCAGAGCCGACACGCGGCGCACGACCTCGTGGTTGAAATCCTGCTGTTGCTGCGGTGTCCGGCCATAGGTCACGGGGGGAAGATTGAGAGCGAGCACGCGGGTCGTGTCAAACGGCGGCCGCGTGGATTCAAGATCGTAGAGCGTGCGCAGCAGCAGGCCGGCGCCGGCCAGCAGCAGGAACGAGGCCGTGATCTGCGTAACCGCAAAGACTCGCAGACGCCGGTTGGAACCCGTCGCGCTGCGGCTTCCGCCAACCGCGAGTCCCGATGCCGGCGAGGCCTTGGTAGAAGGCAGCCGCGGAATGTACGCGAGAAAGACCGAAGCCAGCAGCGCAAGCCCAATGCCAAACCACACCAGCGTCGAGTCCAGATGAAGATCGTCCGCCCGCACCGAGAAGCGCCCCGCATACTTGCCCAGGATCGACACCATCGGCGCGGCAATCAACAACGCCCCGATCACCCCCGATCCGCAGAGGACAAGGCTCTCCGCCAGAAGCGATCGGCGCAGCGCCGCCGTGCTGGCTCCCAGCGCCGAGCGCACCGCCAGCTCCGATTCCCGCCGCAGCGTCCGCGCCAGCACAAGGTTCGCCACATTCGACGACGCGATGACGAACAGCAGCGCCGAGGCCGCGAACAGAACCCACAGAATCGTGTTAGCCCGGGCGTTGATCTGGTCGTGCATACGGCGGACGGAAATCGTGTACTGATCGTCGCGTTTGTAGATCCCGGGATAGGCCGCCAGCATCGCGGCGTAGTCGGTCCGAAGCTCGGCGCGCGCCTGCTCCAGCGTGGCTCCCGGAGCCAGCCGCCCAAACAGTTCCGTCATGCGATGCTCGCGTCCCGTCACCATCGTCGCGGACAGATGATGCGGGCTGGTAACCACATTGGCGATGATCTCCGTTGCCACCGGGTACGGCACCGCCGGCTCCAGCACCCCTACAATGGTCGCCGGGCGCGAGCCCGCAAAGCTGTCCAGACGGATAGTTTTGCCCAGAATCGTCGGATCGGAGTGCAGCGACTGCGTCCAGAACTTATAGGTAAGGACGACGGCGCCCGGGGCGTTCGGACCATCGTCAGAGGGTCCGAGTAAGCGACCCAGAATCGGCCGCAACCCCATCACTTCGAAATAGTGCCCGTCCACCACGCCGGCCGGGATCTCCCGCGGCTGCCCCAGCCCCTGGAGCGTGAAGTCGATCTCCGAGAACGTCCCCAGCTCCGAGATGGACTTCAGGTGCTTGCCCAGATCGTCGATCTCCGGGATGGAGAAGGTCGTGTTATCCGCGTGAATCCCCGGCGCACTCTGCCGGATGTAAAGAAGGCGACCTTCGTCACGATTCGCAAGGGGCCGCAGCAGAACCGCCCGGACGACCGAGAAGATCGCAGCGTTCGCGCCGATGCCCAGCGCCAGCGTTAGAGCGACAGTGATCCAGAGCGACGGCACGCGAGAAAGGCTGCGGGCGGCGATTCTGACATCGCGAAGGAAGGACATGGGCTTCTCCGTCTGGAAACGGGATTCGGGCGTCGGGGGATTTCCAATTCTCTTACGACTTCGGTCTGTCAGGAAAGCCCCCGAATCGGCAAGCCCGGGGGGCTTGACGACCATGGAATATGTTGATATCAACGTATCAGCGTGTATGTCAAGCCCTGAGCCGGTCTCTTTTCTGACCACCCTGCGCGTACGCGACTGCTGCCTCTGCCTGCACGTGCAAAGGGCGGCCCGCGCCCTGGCGCGGCGCTTCGATCAGGCTCTCCAGCCGCTCGCGCTCACCAACGGCCAGTTCTCTCTCATGATGTCCCTCAACCGCCCCCAGGCTCCGGGCATGGGATCGATCGCGGAGCTGCTCGCTGTGGACCGAACCACCTTAACTGCGGCTCTCAAACCATTGCAGCGCCGTGGCCTGGTCAGGGTCATGGTCGATCCCGAGGATCGGCGCGGCCGGTTGCTGCGTTTGACCACGCGGGGCAAGGATCTTCTGGCGGATGCCGCTCCGGTGTGGGAAACAGCCCATGCGGAACTGGAAGCCCTGCTGGGAGCACGGGAGGCGGATCGTCTGCGAAAGAATCTGAGAGCCCTGGAGTAGAAGAAGGCCTCGAGGGCCTCTCCCCCGGCGCCCGATCAACCCTCCCCTACCGCGCAAACTGCAAGCTCCCCTCAATCCCCTTCAGCTCCGCCGGGCACCCCTCCGCGTCATCCCGACCCACCTCGATCAGCGAATAGAGCGTCAGACCCGTTCGCGCCGTGATCATCTGTTCGGTCACTGACGGCCCTACCCCGATCGTCATCGCCGCCGCCCGCCTCCCGTCCAGTGCCGCGTGCCGATGGTCGTAGACGCTGAACGCCTCTTTCCTTGAGACCTGCGCGTCCACGTTCCTCTGGTACCGCTCCGGCGACAGCAGCGACGTCTCGCGCAGCAGCAGCACCCGGCAGTTCCCCTCCGCGCTTTGCCCATGGATCTCGCCCTGCTTCAGATCCGCGGTCCAGCCCGGCGGCATCGTCATCTTCAGCCCATACGCGGCATTCACGTACTCCACTCCCTGCGGTACCACCACCGTCGTGCCGCCCCGTATGCCGCTTCCGCCCTTCACAAACGATCCCAGCAGCAAAAGCCCCACCAGCGGCAGAACCAGCACGATCGCCAGCGCCACCGGCAGCACCGGAGGCAGTTGCCCGGCCGCCTTCCAGCTGTGCCCCTCGAATTCCGGGAAGCTGGCGATCAGTTGCCGCCGCGCCAGCCGGTACGCGTCAAACGCCAGCAGGCTTTGCAATCCCACCCAACCCAGCAAAAACGCTGTCGAGTTCCCGAAGTAATGGCCGAGAATGCCGTGTCCGACCACGCCCAGGCCCACGAACATCCATACGCCCTTGGCGCGCTCTCCCAGATAGAAGTAGCCGAACCCGTTGGTCAGGAAGTTCAGGATTCCCGCAATTCGCGGGTTCCCTCCGATCATGAAGCTGGCGATCCCCGCGTTGTACTCCAGGGTCGAAAAGTAGGCGTCCAGAAACGCAAAGATGTAGAGCGACGCGGCCATCAGCAACCCCGTCCCACCAATCGCGCTCCCCGGTTGCGACAGAAGGGCCCCGCAGAGCAAGACTCCCAGCCAGAAGAAAGCCAGCGTCACAGCTCCCGCCGTCTCCCGGCCGGCATAGATCTGGCCGGTCCCCGGCATGATGAGCGACAGCACCAGGGCAAGGCTCGCCTTTTTGGGTTTTTCGGGCTGCTGCGGCTGGTACGCCGACAAGGGCGCGGCCTCAGACGCATTCGGTGCGGACAGGTTCAGCGTGTTCAGCGTGGACATGAGCGGTGACGCCTGCCGCTCACCCTACCACCTCCGTCAATTTCGGCAAGCAAAATCCGCGCCCGGAGCGTCCCACATTACCAACGTTTCGTCGCAGCACCGATTCTGCTTGCCTGCAGTCACAAGGGCCGTCAAACTAGTTCAGGAACCTGATCCAGGAGGACCCGCGAAAGCGGGTCCTTTCTATCTGGATCGGGCGGTCCCAGGACCACCGCTCCTTACCGAGCCGGCTCGATCTTTGCCAACCTGTCGAAGGCGAATGAAAGCGGGTGCCGCATATCCCCGCTGCTGGAGACAAATCCTCCAGCCCAGCTTCTCCCTCCACTCTCCTCCCTCCACGCTCCTCCCTCCTCCCTCCTCCCTCCTCCCTCTCTGTTTTGAAGCCTCTGAAAACTACTGTGTTTATGGGTAGTTGCCGTTTGAAGCTCTCAAACGAAAACCGTACTTAAATGCAAACAAGGTACTTCGCCGAAAAGTTACCACCCCCCCCGGGGGGGCCCCTGAACGCAGTCCACTGTCCGCTGCCCTGGGCGTTTTCCCGCGCGGCCATTACTATGGAACAGGAGGTTTCCTGTCCGAATGGTGGTTCGTAGGTTTGCGTGCTTGTGTCTGGCCTTGCTGGCCGGGCTGCTCTTCAGTCCCGCTGCCCAGGCCCAGAAAGCCCTGACGAACAATGACCTCTCGTTCGACGGGTTTTACCAGTTCACCTCCACCGCCAGCGGCAACGGCATCTCCGACCGCACCACTCACTCTGCCGGTGCAGCTGGCTTTTTCCGCCACAGCTATCACTGGTGGCTCGGCTACGAAGCTGGTTATGAATACACCCGCTTCACCGAGTACTACACCGGCCAGATCTTCGGCATTCAGCACAACCAGCACGAGTTCAGCGGCTCGTACTACGTGCACGGACCGCATACCTTTGCCGGGATCCAGCCCTTCGCCCTCGCCGGAGTGAGCGCCGTCGTCTTCTCGCCCTCGCTCAACGGCGGCCAAAACGTTCCCTGGCAGGCTCGCCCGGGGATCAACTATGGCGCTGGTGTAAACGTTCCGCTGCTGACCTCCTACTTTGGCCTCCGCCTGGAATATCGCGGCGTCTTCTACCAGGCTCCGGACTTTCGCCAGGCCAACCTGACGACCAATGCCTGGCGTAACACCTCTGAGCCCACCGGTGGAGTCTACTTCCGCTTCTGACCAGGAGATTGCCGTGGACTGCATCTTCTGCAAAATCGTCGCCGGCCAGATTCCCTCGAAGAAGGTCTGCGAAGACGAGTCGATCTTCGCCTTCCACGACATCGATCCGAAGGCGCCGAAGCACATCCTCGTGATTCCGAAGAAGCACTTGGCCTCGCTCGCCGATGCCCAGCCCAGGGACGAAGCCCTTCTTGGCCACCTTCTCGCCACCGCAGCCGACATCGCTCGCGAGCACGGCCTCGGCAAAGGCTATCGGGTCGTCATCAGCACCGGGCCGGAAGGCGGCCAGACCGTCGACCACCTTCACCTGCATCTGCTTGGCGGACGCCAGATGCACTGGCCTCCCGGCTAATCGCCCAAAAAGAAACTCCCGCCGGAACGATCCGGCGGGAGTTTCAGGTGAGGCCCGAACGCTAGCGGGCCAGGGCCAGTTCTTCGAGGCTGACCGAATGGGTTGTGCCCATCGCGGCCCGGAACATTCCCACCACCTGCGCCAGCGTGGCGGTCCGTGGATTGGTCAGCTGGCACGCGTCTTTCTTCGCGTTGTCAGCCATGACTTCCAGATCGTCTTCGCGAACGCCGAGCTCAACCAGACCGGCCGGAATGCCGACCGCGCGGGAAAGACGCCGGATAGCGGCAATGCCCTTCTCGCCGGCTTCCAGATCGGAGAGGCCGCTGACGTCCTGTCCCAGCGCGATCGCGATGTCGCGGAAGCGCTTCGGGCAGGCGATCAGGTTGTACTCGCAAACCACCGGCAGCAGGATTGCGTTGCACACGCCGTGCGGCAGGTTGTAGAAGCCGCCCAGCTGATGGGCCATCGCGTGAACGTAGCCGAGGCTGGCGTTGTTAAAGGCCATCCCAGCCATATACTCGGCATAAGCCATCTTGTCGCGGGCTTCCATGTTCTGGCCATGAGCCACGGCCGAGGGCAGGAAGTCGCGGATGAGCTCGATGGCCTTGATCGCGCAGGCATCGGTCACCGGCGTGGCGATGATCGAGACGTAGGCCTCGATGGCGTGGGTCAGCGCGTCCATACCCGTGGCAGCGGTCAGAGACGGAGGCATCCCGACCATCAGGATCGGATCGTTGATCGCGACATTCGGCGTCACGCGCCAGTCGACGATGGCCATCTTCACGTGAGTGTCGGTATTGGTGATGATGCAGAAGCGCGTCACTTCACTGGCGGTTCCGGCCGTGGTGTTGATGGCGAGAAACGGAGGCATGGGGCGAGACGACTTGTTCACGCCCTCGTAGTCGCGGATATTGCCGCCGCCGGAGACCACCAGGCCGATGCCCTTGCCGCAGTCATGCGAGCTGCCGCCGCCCAGGGTGACGATGCCGTCGCATTTGTTTTCAAAGTAGGCGCGAACGCCGTCGTGCACATTCTTGTCTGTTGGGTTGGGCTCCGCACCATCGAAGATAGTGGCCTTGAGGCCCGCGCCGTTGATCATCTTCTTGATCTGATCGGCGACGCCGAGCTTGCTCAGGCCGGCATCGGTCACGATGAGGAGGTTGGTGGCGCCGAGAGCCTTAGCCTGCGCGCCTGTTTCTTTCGAAGCCCCGACTCCCATCAGGGAGACTGTTGGGAGATAAAAGCCATACACCTGATCTGCTAACGCCATACATTCCTTTCAAGTGCCATGTGATATCCGCTGTCCAGCTGGGAACGCGCGGTGTCTTTGCAATTCCGGGGCGAAGCCCGCAGTTATGCGGACTGATCCTGATACCCCGCGCCGGATCCGTGTGCTGGTAATCACAACGTGACCCGCTGGTGACCTGTATCCGAGTACAGGCAACGAACGGAACAGTAAGCATCGCAAAATACGGTTGGATGTGATCGCGGTCACTGTGACGCCTCAGGAACGTTACTTTCGTCCTGGCCGAGTTATGCATGACTTATCCGGAATGGAAAACAGAGAATAAGACGGGAACCTATGCGTAATGCGCCGCGTTAAGATCGGCAAATCGGCGCATCGTTTCCGGCAGGTCATCGATATCAAAGATGGCGGCGTTTTCACATGCGGACAAGCACGAGCCACAACCGATGCACTGATGGGGATCGATGAAGAGCTGCTTCGACTCGCCGAAGCCGGGCTCGCCGGGAGCGGGATGAATGGCCTCGCGCAGACAGGACTCTACGCAGTGAAGATCCTGCGTGCATCGTCCGGTGATGACGCTGTACCTGCGCACTTCGACCGACTCCGACAGAAAGAAGGCCTCCGGCATTAAGCCTGAGGCCCCCTAAGGCGACCCAGCAGCAACCGCGTCGATGAGCATGGAACCAGTCGCCTGCGACGCTCTGCGGCGAAGGTAAGCACGTTGCGTTCCATCGCCAAAGCGAAGAGCCAGCAGCGAGGGTGTTACGGGGGCCGCTCCTGACAGACAGGGGTAAGGCGCTGAGAAAGCTGATCCTTCACCTGTGATATGGCTCACAGCCTGTCGTTGTCGGCTTTCGAAACTATGTCCAGTAATGAATCAGCCGGTGTGCCACAACGGATGCCCCTGTTCCAGGATGTAACACCGGTTCAAGAAGCTGGTTTCCTCATGTCCACACCATTGCTTTCCGAGGGTCAAAAGGCCCGGGAGCTCTATCTCGAGAAGGAAATCATTGATGGAAGACTGGTGCGCGATGCCGTTGCCCGTTCGTGGCAGCGTTGCCGCAATCTGCGGTTGAACCCGAACTTGTCCGCGACGGACTTCGAGGCAGAAGCGGAGCGGCTGGAGGAACGCCAACGCGCAAAGGAACATCTTGTGCGTGTGGTAAGGCCCTTTCTTGAGGACCTGACGCACTCCGTGCATGGAAGCGATTTTCAGGTCATCCTCACGGATGAGAACGGATATCTGCTGGAAGTCGCGGGAGATCCGGCTATTGTGAAACGGGCTCGCGAGGTTCATCTTTGTGCGGGCGCAGACTGGAGCGAAGGCAGCCGAGGCACCAATGCCATCGGATCGGCAATTATCGAGAGGCAGCCGATGTTGGTGCATGCCTGGGAGCACTATTGCGAAGAGCATCAGTTTCTTACCTGTTCGGCTGCGCCCATCTTTGATCCCGCGGGCGAGCTTGCCGGCGTGATCGATGTCAGCGGGGATTTTCGGCGGGCCACCCCCCACACGCCGGGCATGGTTCTGGCCACGGCGCGGGCGATCGAGAGTGAACTCCGACTGGAGGAGGCGAAGTCCCGGTTGAAAGAGGCATCGCGCTGGAGGCGGGCGCTGGTGCAGGGATTTGGCGACGGCCTGGTCGCGGTGGACAACACAGGCATCGTGACCGAGATCAACTCCCGGGGTGGAGAGATTCTCGGTATCGATATCGCGCTGGCAAGAGGAAGCCAGCTGGAGCAGACCTATCGCGGCGAGGCTCCTGTCCTTGAGCTTGTGCGGACGGGGAAGGAATGCCGGGACCAGGAGATCATCGTGGATCCCTCGGGGCGGCGCGTGCAAAGCTCGGCATCGCTGCTGCGCGACGAGGACGGCATGGTTGTGGGCGCCGTCGCATTTCTGCGTGAGATGCATGGACCCCAGCCGGTCCGCAAGGTGCCAGTCGTGGCGCGGCGTTACCAGTTTGAAGACATTGTGGGGAGCAGCGTCGCGATGCAGATGGCCAGGGAGTGGGCGCAGCTGGCGGCCACCTGCAATTCGACAGTGCTCATTCTGGGAGACAGCGGAACGGGCAAGGAGTTGTTCGCGAGCGCCATCCATCAGGCCAGCTCGCGAAGCCGGGGGCCTTTCCTGGCCATCAACTGCGCGGCGATGCCGGAGAGCCTGATTGAGAGCGAGCTTTTCGGGTTCAGCGAGGGATCGTTTACGGGAGCCCGGAAGGGCGGCCAGGGCGGCAAGTTCGAGATGGCGCATGGGGGAACGATCTTTCTGGACGAGATTGGCGAAATGTCGCTGGGCATGCAGGCCAAGCTGCTGCGGGTTCTGCAGGAGCGGACAGTGTCTCGGATTGGATCGTCGAGGGAGATCGATGTCGATATTCGGGTGATCGCGGCGACCCACTGCGACCTGACCCAGGATGTGGAGGCGGGACGATTTCGGGAAGACCTCTACTATCGGCTCGCGGTACTGGAGGTCAGGATTCCGCCACTGCAGGAGCGGAAGGAAGATATCCCGGAGCTGGCATCGTCGCTGGTGGCGAAAATCTCACGGCGACTGGAGCGGGGGACCGTGCCTGTCGGCCAGGATGCTTTGCAGAAACTGGCTGGATATTCGTGGCCGGGTAATGTGCGCGAGATGGAGAACGTTCTGGAGCGGGCACTGGTTCGGGCGCGCGGCGCGCACCATCTGGCGGCCGAGCATATCGAGCTGCCGGTGAACGGAATCCGGCACGGCGTGGCGCGGGGCAGGGAAGCATCGTTCCGGGCCGAACCTGCCGGCTCAGGACGGCTGCGCGACATGGAGAAGCGCACGATTGCGGAAGCGCTGAGCGCGTGCCGGGGAAACATCAAGCAGACCGCGGCGCGCCTGGGCATCGCCCGCAATACGCTGTATCGCAAGATGCAGGAGTTTGAACTGGAAACGGCGGAGCTGCGGTGAATCGGAGCCCGAGGGGCGGCCTGCTCCAGAATGGAGCACCCGTGCGTGTTCCATCCCGGAGCACCAGAGCCCGCGAGGTGGATGTTCGATGGGCATAAGTGCGGATTTCAGGCTATATCGCATGTGGCAACCGAGTTGCATCGTGCCGTCTGAGCACCGCAGGCGAATGCGGTGAAAGGACAGGTTGAATCATGAAACGAGTGCTCCTCAACGTGAATGGTGTCGATCGGTCGCTGGTGGTCGATGTGCAGAAATCACTGGCCGATGTGCTGCGCGAACAACTGCTGTTGACGGGATGCAAGGTGTGCTGCGACGAGGGGCATTGCGGAACGTGCAGCGTGATCATCGACGGCAAGTCGAAGCGAGCCTGCCTGATTCCGATGGAGAAGGTGGAAGAGGGCGCGAAGATCACGACGATCGAGGGCATCGGACGGCCGGGCGAACTGCACCCGCTGCAGGTGGCGTGGATGGCGCATGGCGGGGCGCAGTGCGGCATCTGCACGCCGGGCTTCATTGTGTCGGCCAAGGTGCTGCTCGACAAGAACTCGAGCCCGACGCGGGATGAGGTGAGGAAGTGGTTCGATACGAACCGCAACGCCTGCCGCTGCACTGGCTATAAGCAGCTTGTCGATGCGGTGATGGACGCCGCTGCCGTGGTGCGCGGCGAGAAGAAAAAGGAAGAACTGCTCTTCGAGCCGGGCGAGAACGGAAGCATCCTGGGTTCAAAGTATCGTCGGCCTTCGGCGGTGGCGAAGGTCACGGGCACGTGGGATTTCGGCGCCGATGTGGCGCTGCATATGCCCCCGGATACGCTGCGGCTGGCGCTGGTGCAGGCGGAGGTATCGCACGCCAATATCAAGGGCATCGATACAACGGAAGCGGAGACGATGCCGGGCGTCGTGAAGGTAGTGACCTGGAAGGATGTGAAGGGGAAGAATGCGATCACCGGCCTCATCACCTTTCCGACGAACAAAGGCGATGGCTGGGACCGTCCGATCTTGTGCAAGGAGAAGGTCTTTCAGTTTGGCGACGCGATTGCGATTGTCGCCGCGGATACCGAAGCGCATGCGCGCGCCGCAGCCGCGAAAGTCAGGGTCGATCTCGAGGTGCTTCCCGCGTACATGTCCGGCTGGGCTGCGATGGCCCCGGATGCGATCGAGATTCACCCCGGAGTGCCAAATATCTACTACGAGCAGGGCGTGGTCAAGGGTGAGGAGACAGCGCCGCTGATGGAGCAGGCAGCTTTCACCGAGGAGATTGAAACCTACTGCAGCCGTCAGCCTCATCTGCACCTGGAGCCGGACTGCGGGTGCGCGTATCTGGAGGACAACGGGCGGCTGACGATTCAGTCGAAGAGCATCGGGCTGCAGCTGCATGCGGCCATGATCGGGCCGGGGATCGGCGTAGAGCCGGACAAGCTGCGACTGATCCAGAACGGCGCGGGCGGGACGTTCGGCTACAAATTCTCGCCGACGATGGAAGCCTTGCTGGGCGTGGCGTGCCTGGCCACCGAGCGGCCGGTTTCGCTTGTCTACACGCAGTACCAGAACATCACCTACACAGGGAAGCGCTCGCCGGGCAACGTGAAGTGCAAAATGGGCGCGGATAAGGACGGCAAGCTGATTGCCATGGAGACGGACTGGTGGATCGATCATGGTCCGTACTCTGAGTTTGGCGATCTGCTGACCGTGCGCCAGGCGCAGTTTGTGGGCGCCGGGTACGACATACCTAACATTCGCGGCAAAGGCAGGACCGTTTGTACGAATCACGCCTGGGGTTCGGCGTTCCGTGCCTATGGGTCGCCGCAGTCGTTCCTTGCTTCGGAGATGCTGGTGGACATGCTGGCGGAGAAGATGGGTATGGATCCTTTCGACTTCCGCTACCGCAATCTCTATCGGCCACCCGCGACGACGCCAACCGGGCAGACGCCTGATGTGTATTGCCTGGAGGGGCTGTTCGATCTGCTGCGTCCGAAGTATGAGGAAGCGAAGAAGCGGTGCAGGGAGCTTTCGACCGCGGAGAAGGCGCGCGGGGTTGGTCTGGCGGTCGGCGTGTATGGCTGCGGTCTGGATGGCCCGGACAGCTCGGCAACGGCAGTGGAGCTGACCCGGTCAGGGGTTACGCTGCTGAACTGCTGGCAGGATCACGGACAGGGCGCCGACCTGGCAGCGCTGACGATCGCGCACGAGACGCTGCGTCCGCTGGGGCTGACGCCGGAGCAGATCAAGCTGAAGATGAACGACTCGCTGCTGCCGAACAGCGGGCCCTCGGGCGGCAGCCGTTCCAATGTGTTCACAGGGAACTCGACCAAAGTCGGCTGCGAGATGCTGCTGAACGCCACGCGCAAGGCTGACGGCAGCTATCGCACGTACGACGAGATGGTCGCGGAGAATATCCCGTTACACTACGACGGCACGTGGGTCGCTTCGGACTGCACGGCGTGCGACGCCGTCACGGGACAGGGCAAACCCTTCCCGGTTTACATGTACGAAGTGTTCATGCCTGAAGTCGAGGTGAATCTTTCGACGGGCAAGGTGAAGGTCGTGAAGTTCACCACCTCCGTTGACGTGGGCACAATCATCAATCGCGCGACAGTGGAGGGGCAAATCTACGGCGGGCTGGCGCAGGGGATCGGCCTCGCGCTCACGGAGGACTTCGAGGACCTGACCAAGCACACCAGCCTGAAGGATTGCGGGCTGCCGTACATCAGCGACGTTCCGGATGACATGGAGATCCTCTTCCAGGAGACGCCGCGCGATCTGGGACCGTTTGGCGCGGCAGGTGTGGGTGAGGCGCCGCTGACGGCTCCGCATCCAGCGATCCTGAACGCGATTTACAACGCATGCGGCGTGCGCATAACGCGCGTGCCGGCACTGGCGAAGGTCGTGAAGGCCGCGCTGGAGGCGAAGGCAAAGAAGGAAGAACTTGCGCACGCCTGAGCTTCAACCTGCCGGGGGGAGAACTACCCGGCGGTTCAGCCCAGCGTCGGCAGCAGGAACAGCACCATGGATCGGGAGCAGGTTCGGCGCTGGGAATCGCAATGCATTCAGGAGCAGCCGCCGGCGTGTGCCACCGCGTGCCCGATGCACGTAGACGCGCGGAAGATTGCCGCGTGCGTCAGCCGGGATGATTTTCGCGGAGGCTTTGCTTCGCTGGCTGCAGCGGTTCCGCTGCCCACGATTCTGGCGCATATTTGCGATCATCCGTGCGAGCAGCACTGCCGACGATCGGAGGCAGGCGATCCGGTTCGGATTCACGAGATCGAGAGGGCGTGTGCTGCCTATGGCGCCGCGGCTGTGCCGCAGCGGGCTTCTTCTCCCCGGAATCAGCGAGTCCTGGTGGTCGGCGGAGGTCTCGGCGGAGTTTCCGCTGCCATTCTTCTGGCGCGGAAAGGCTATGGGGTAACGATTGCTGAGCGCGGCCCGGTCCTGCTCGGCGAGGTGAGAGGATTTGGCGATGCGATCCTCCCGAAGTCCGCGATTGAAGCGGATCTCTCGGCGCTCGATGCGCTCGGGGTTCGCGTGCTCTGCAATCATCCACTGCAGGAACCTGGCGCTTCCGATCCTTCGCTGCCGGGCGAAGCCGATGCGGTATTTATCGCGTCTGAGGACTGGGCAATGTTCGGGACAGGTGATCCGTCCACGCTGGCGACGTCCACGCCGGGAATATTCGCCGTTCACGCCCGGCAGAAGCCTTCACCGATTTTCGAGGTCTTCGAGGGCAGCGTTGCCGCGATTTCCATCGACCGCTTCCTGCAGGGGGCATCGCTGACGGCGAACCGCACGGATCAGGGGCCGTATCCATCTCGTCTATTTGTGAACACCGGCCGAGCCGAGCCTCTGCCCGCCGTAGTTGGTTCCAATCCGGAGCATGGATATTCGCGCGAGGAAGCGCAGCAGGAGGCTCAACGCTGCCTTCCCTGTGAATGCCTCGAGTGCGTTCGCGTCTGCGAATACCTGAAAGAGTATGGTTCCTGGCCGAAGCGTTACATTCGCGAGATCTACAACAACGAATGCATTGTGATGGGCGTGCGCAAGTCGAACCGCATGATTAATTCGTGCACGCTCTGCGGATTGTGCGCGGAAGTGTGCCCCGAAAAGCTGAACATGGCGGATGTCATCCTCGACGCGCGCCGCAGCATGGTGGACCTGAAAAGGATGCCGCCTTCGGCTCATGAATTCGCTCTGCGCGACATGGCCTTCAGCACGAGCGATGCGTTCACGCTGGCGCGGCACCAGCCTGGATTCAGGGCCAGCCGTTATGCGTTTCTGCCCGGCTGCCAGCTCGCCGCCTCCTCGCCCGGGCATGTCGAATCCTGTTACGGACATCTGTGCGACTCAAAGGACGGCGGCGTCGGCCTGATTTTTGCCTGTTGCGGAGCGCCCGCTTTATGGGCCGGCGAGCAGGCACTCTTCCGGCAGACGCTGGATGGGTTGCGCTCCTCCTGGGACGAACTGGGCCAGCCCACCCTGATCACGGCCTGTTCTTCCTGCTTCAGGGTTCTGCACGATCACGTGCCGGAGATCCCAGTGGAATCGCTGTGGCGGCATATCGATCGCGCTCACTTGTCGCCAACCGGGTCGCAGGGGGTTCTGGCTCTGCACGATCCGTGTTCGAGCCGGGGGATGTCCGAGGTGGAAGACGGCGCCCGCGATCTGCTGCGGGCCATAGGCGTCGAAGTGAAGGAGCTGAACGAGCGAGGCCGCACAACGTGCTGCGGGTACGGGGGTCTGGTGCAGATCGCGAATCCCGTCCTTGCCGACCGAATCGTTGGGCGCCGGGCGGATGAAAGCGATGCGGATTACGTTGCCTACTGCGCGATGTGCCGCGACCGTTTTGCGCATGAGGGCAAACGGGCGACCCATCTTCTCGACTACATTTTTCCGAACGAGTGCGATCCTGCGGGTCGTCCCGATCCAGGATTCTCGCGCCGCCAGGAAAACCGGGGCCGCCTCAAAGCTCGGCTGCTGCGGGAGCTATGGAATGAACAGGAGGCCTCTGGGCCTGATCCCCTGCCGCTTGCGATTTCACCTGACGCCCGCGTGATGCTGGAGAAGCGGATGATCCTCGAAGAGGACATTCGCCACGTTATTGAGCATGCAGAGCAGTCGGGCGAGAAGCTGATCCTTCCCGGCGGCGAGCGCTTGCTGGCCTCATGGCGCTCGACGTGCGTCACCTACTGGGTGGAATACTCGGCCGACGATTCGGGTTTCGTGGTGCACAACGCTTATTCGCATCGCATGCAGGTGCTGTGAGATGAGCGGCCAGCAACCAATGCGGTGCGGCAAGTGCAACGAGGAGCTGGTGAAGGCGAAGGCGACCGCCTCGTATATGGGCGCGGAGTTTCCGATTGAACTGTTGCGGTGCCCGCAGTGCGGGTTTGTGTACGTGCCGGAAGAGCTTGCCACCGGGAAGATGCTTCAGGTGGAGCAGGCGCTGGAGGATAAATGAGTGGCTGCAGCGCATCCGCCTACTGGAGCGGCACATTGCCGTCGGGTGAGGTGCTGTCTCATCCGGGAGGGTCGGCTTTGACGCGCCGGGCTCTCGAACTCGCCTGTCTTCCCGCCGGGGCTCGCGTTCTCGATGTCGGCTGTGGGTCGGGACAGAGTCTGCGCCTACTCGGCTCTCTGGGTTATTGCGGACTGGGTGTCGATTTGGCCAGCGATGGACGCCCCGGTGTTTCTTATATCCGGGCACGGGCCGAAGCGCTCCCCGTGCCCAGCGCTTCCTTCGAAGCTGTTTTGATGGAATGCAGTCTTTCCGTTGCGGCGGCGCAACAGCAGGCGATACTCGAGTGCGCGCGAGTGCTTGTGCCTGGAGGGCGACTGATCGTGTCCGATCTGTATGCTCGTGCCCCCGAGTCGATCCGGCAGATCCGGGCGCTGGAGCGGTCCTGCGTCGCGGGCATGTTGGTGCGCGAGGATCTGGAGTGCTGGCTTGGTCGAGCGGGGTTTCGTACGAATCTGTGGGAGGACCATTCGTCAGAGCTGCGCACCTTCGTGGCTGGCTTTCTGATGCAGGGCGGCACACCTGACGAGCTTTGGGGATGCAGCGGAGGCTCTGCCGAGGCCATCGCGCAGGCCATGCGCTCTGTGCGTGCCGGATATTTCCTGCTGGTCGCAACACGCGGGCCGGAGCGAGGAGAACAACGATGAACGACGACAGCCTGCGCATGATGGAACTCGCGATGCAGGGCTTCCAGTGCAGCCAGATCCTCATGCTGCTGGCGCTGGAGGCTCAGGGGAAGCAGAACCCGGATCTAATCCGGGCGATGCACGGCCTGCCCACCGGACTTGGCTGCGGCAAGATCTGCGGCGCGCTGACCGGGGGATGCTGCCTGCTGGGGCTTTATGGCGGTAAGGACGCGGCGGAGAGCCAGACGGACGAACGCCTGGGAGAGATGCTGCGGCGCTTTGTGGAGTGGTTCGAGGTCGAGTTTACCCACCGATACGGCGGCATCAACTGCTCGGATATTTTGGGTGACGATCCGCGAAACAAAATCACGCGGTGCCCGGGCGTCGTTCTTGAAAGCCTGCAGCAGCTGAAATCGATTCTGGAGGAGAGTGGCTTTGAGTTTACCGGCCAGTCCCAACCCGAGTGACGGCTCTGCTCCTCCAGGCGAATTGCAGAAATTGGGCGAAGCTGTTCCGCGGAAGCGGCGCTTCGCCGCGACGATTCTGGCCGCTGGGTATTCATCGCGGATGAATGGGTTCAAGCCGTTGCTTCCGCTAAACGGAGTGACCGCGCTGGAAACCACGATTCGGCTCTTCCCGGCTGCGGGGGTGGAGGAGATCCTGGTCGTTGTCGGTCATCGCGCGGAAGAGTTGCGGGGGTTGGTGGAATCCGCGGGCGCGTGTCCGGTTTTGAATCCGCACTTCGACGAGGGGATGTTTACGTCGGTTCGAGCCGGAGCAGCCGCGCTGCCGGCGGGGGTCGATGCCTGTTTTGTTCTCCCGGTCGATACACCGCTGGTGCGGCCGCAAACGGTGCGCCGGATGGCTGAGGCTTTCGATGGCGGTGACCGGCAAATTCTCTATCCGGTCTTTGCGGGACATCGCGGCCATCCGCCTCTGGTTGCAGCCGGACTTCTTCGCGATGCGGCTCAATCTGCCGGGCCGCTGTCGGCGCATCTGTCGGCTCGAGAGGAGCTGGCGGAGGATATCGCCGTTGCGGATGAGGCCATTCATCTTGATATGGATACCGCGGAGGACTACCAGCGTCTCTCCGCTTTGGCGGGTACGCGGGATATTCCGTCCGCGGCCGAATGTGAGGCGATTCTCTCGTCCTTTTCGGTTCCGCAGGCACTCCTTGAGCACTGCCGCTCGGTTGCCGCCACGGCACTTCGGTTGGGAACTGCCCTTCGGGATCGGGGCCTCTCTCTTGATCTGGGCCTGATCCATGCCGGCGCGCTGCTGCACGATGTCGCAAAAGGCAGGCCGCATCATGCTGAGGTCGGAGCCACCTGGCTCAAAGCAATGGGGTTTACGCGGGTCGGGACCGTCGTGGCGTGCCACATGGGTCTGGATTTCTCCGGTAAGCAACTGGACGAGGCGGCCATCGTCTTTCTGGCGGACAAGCTGACCCGCGGCGCCACGGCTGTCTCTCTGGAACAGCGCTTCGAGCGGGCTCTGGAGCGCTTTCGGGATCATCCGGATGCCCTGGCGGCCGCTCGTCGTCGGCTGGCCTCAGCGGAGGCAGTCGCGGCCGCGGTGGAGGCGAGGCTTGGCGTGCCGCTGGCTGCCGCGCTCGAGTGATTTTTATCACTGAGCGGCCGCCAAACGATTGACCACAATGAGAATTCCCCATGGATTGCTCTCCAGCAGCCCCGAGTGTCACCCTTCTGAGCGCAACCGAGAGCGTGTGCCCGGTCTGCCTGCGTCGCATCCCGGCGGAGCGCGTGGCGGAAGGTGACAACGTCTATTTGCGAAAGACCTGTCCCGATCACGGCAGCTTCCGCACCGTTCTGTGGCGGGGGCTTGACTCCTGGCATGCCTGGGGTCATGGTGCCAGGGCTGCTGCCAGTCCCCAGTATTGCGCGAGCGCGATCTCACGCGGCTGTCCGTTCGATTGCGGCTTATGCCCGGACCACCGCCAGAACACCTGTTGCGTCGTGCTGGAAGTAACGTCGCGCTGCAATCTCGCCTGTCCGGTTTGCTTTGCCGACGCGGGTCCCGCGCGAGAACACGCTCCCACGCTCGACCAGATTGCCGAGCGATGCCGCACGTTGCTGGACTCGGGTGGTCCGTTTAACATCCAGCTCTCCGGCGGCGAACCAACGGTTCGGAACGATTTGCCGGAGATCGTCGCACGCATTCGCAACATGGGTTTTCCGTTTGTTCAGCTCAACACGAACGGAGTTCGCTTAGCGAAAGACGCCGCCTACGCGCACACGCTTCGAGAGGCGGGCCTGGACTGCGTCTTTCTGCAATTCGACGGCACGACAGCCGACGTTTATCGCGCCATTCGCGGCCGTGACCTTCTGGATGTCAAGCTTGCCGCCCTGGATCACTGTGCCGAAGCGCATCTCGGCGTGGTGCTGGTGCCCACACTGGTTCCGGGAGTAAACACGGGACAGTTGGGGGAGATTCTGCGGCTGGCGATGGCCCGGGTCCCGGCGGTTCGAGCCGTTCACTTCCAGCCCATCAGCTACTTTGGGCGTTATCCCGGGGTTCCACAGGATTCTGACCGCATCACCATTCCCGAAGTTCTGCGCGGGATCGAGCAGCAGACCGGCGGCCTTTTCCGCGCTGCGGATTTCCACCCACCGTCGGCAGAAAATGCGTATTGCTCGTTTCAGGGACGGTTCCGGGTTGACGCTTCGGGCGGTGTTGCGTCCGCTTCTTCGACCGCGCAGGCTTCGTGCTGTGGCAGCGCCCCGGCAGCGACGCTGGTCCAACTCGGCGACGGCGCTCGTCGCTCGCGCCAGTATGTTGCGCGCCAATGGGCTTACCCGCCGGTTTCAGAAACAAGTCCCGCCGGCGGTGGGGATTCTGACGTCTCGAGTCTCGACCAATTTCTGACTTCCGGCGCGCGAACTCTGAGCGTTTCCGGGATGGCCTTTCAGGACGCATGGAATCTCGATCTTGACCGGCTGCGGGATTGCTTTCTGCATGCCATCGACCCGCAACAGCGATTGATTCCGCTCTGCGCGTGGAACCTGACCAGCGACAGCGGCAGGGCTCTTTATCGGTCCGGCGCCGCTCCGGAGGTCGAGTCGTGAGCGCTTTTGCCCCGGCCATATGCCAGACCCCGCTCCATAACTGGATTGCGGACAAATTCGGCATTCGCTCCGTGGCGCTTTCCCGCGAGCGCATTATCGCTGAGCAACTGAGACTGCTCAATGAAACAGTCTCCTGGGCGCGCCAGCGCAGCGCTTTTTATCGGGAGCGGCTGGCGCATCGTTCGCCTGCGCCACTCGAGTCGATCGAGGGTATCCGGGATCTGCCTTTCACTACCGCTGCCGATCTCGCGCGCGAGGCGGGGCGACTGGTTTGCGTCTCGCAGGACGAGATTCGGCGGGTGGTAACGCTCGAGACCAGCGGGACGAGCGGGAGCCCCAAGCGGGTCTTCTTCACGGACGCCGACCTGGAACTCGCTCTCGATTTCTTTGAGAACGGTGTCTCCGCCGTTGCCGCCCGCGGCGAGCGCATGGTGATTGCCCTGCCGGCGGATCGCGAAGGCAGCGTTGGCCGGCTGCTCGCATCCGGCATTGCGCGCGCCGGCGTGATTCCTGTGCCCTGCGGCCTGTTCACGGATCCAGCTCGGGTTCTCGGGCTTCTGGAAGATCATCGTCCGGCGGCAATCATTGGACTTCCGATTCAGATGCTCTCCCTTGCCTGCGCTGCCGAGGCCACAAACGGCAGCGCTTTTCGCGATCTGCGCAGCATTGTGCTGTGCAGCGATCATGTTGCCTCGAGCCTGGTCAGGACCCTGCGTCGGCGTACGGGGGCCTCGATCTTCGAGCACTATGGCATGACGGAGATGGGCCTGGGCGGCGGGATTGATTGCGAAGCGCACGCCGGCTATCACCTGCGGGAATGCGACTTCCTGTTTGAAATCGTTGAACCTTCTTCCGGCACGCCGTTACCAGACGGCATGGAGGGCGAGATTGTCTTTACCACCCTTACACGGCACGGGATGCCCCTGATCCGCTATCGTACCGGCGATCTTTCCCGCTTTCTGCCCACGCCATGCCCGTGCGGAACCGTTCTGCGCCGTCTTGAGAGGGTGTGCAATCGTATCGACAGCGCGATCTCCCTGGGCTCTGCCGGAGCGGTCACGCAGGCGGCTCTCGATGAGGCGCTGTTCGCGGTGGCTGGCATCGCAGACTTTGCCGCAACGATGACCCCGGGGACCCCGCCGCAGCTCGATGTTGTGGCATTCTGCCCCTCGACCACCGACTTCGGAGGTGAAGGCTCGCTGCTCGGCGCGCTCGATGGGATCAGCTCGATTGCGATCGCGCGGCGATCCGATGATCTCCGCGTCAACATTCGCGTGACGCCGGATCCGCTTTCCGCACCGGGAGCGAAGCGGAGAATCGGCAGGAACGCATGAGTTCTGTCACGCTCTATCTCATCCGCCACGGCGCCGTCATTTCGGTGAAGGGCAAAACCTTCATTGGCCAGGTGGAGGCGCCATTAGACGAGCGCGGCATTGAACAGGCCTGGGCGCTGCGTCGTTGGCTTGAAACCGTAACATTCTCCGCCGTGTGGTGCAGCGACCTTTCTCGTTCTCGACGGACTGCCAGGATCATCGTGGGCGGTCGACCGTTGTCGGTCCACGAGTCTGCCGATTTTCGTGAGATCCATCTGGGCGCGTGGGAGGGGTATACATTTCAGGAGATCGAGAGCCGGTTCCCCGAGGAATTTGCCGCTCGCGGAAAGGATCTTGAGCATTGGCGGCCGCCAGGCGGGGAAAGCTTCGACGACCTGAGTGCCCGAGTGATGCCAGCGCTGCACCGCATCCTCCAAACCGCCACAGGCAATGTGCTTCTGGTCGGTCATGCGGGGGTGAATCGCCTTATCCTTTGCGGCGCTCTGGGGATTCCGACGGCTCGCCTTCTGAGCCTCGGCCAGGACTACGGCTGCCTGAATCTTGTCGCATACGGGGAGACCCGCGCCCGGGTTGAGCTACTGAATTTCGTTCCCTCCGCCACTATGCCTTTTGCAGAGGATGCCTCTGACACACAGCGCAAGTCGGAGGAAGAGAGGTGTACATGTCCCTCATCTACCTAGACAACAACGGAACAACAGCGGTTCTGCCTGAGGTTCTGACGGAGATGCTGCCCTACTTCTCCGAGCGGGCTGGCAATGCATCAGCTTTGCACGCCGCCGGAAGGCGCAGCCTGTCCGCACTAAAAACTGCGCGCGAGCGAGTTTCGGGGCTTCTCGGATGCCAACCCGGGGAAATTGTCTTCACCAGTGGCGGAACAGAGGGCAATAACCTCGCCCTGATCGGCACTGTGAATCCCGGCGATCACATCGTTACCTCCGCCATCGAGCACAGTGCTGTGCTGCAAACCTGTTCCTGGCTGGAGCGCCGGGGGTGCGAGGTGACTCGGATCGGCGTCGACGGGCAGGGCCGCGTGAATCCTGATGACGTGCGACGAGCTCTTCGCCGCAATACACGACTCATTTCGATCATGATGGCAAACAACGAAACCGGCGTTCTGCAACCCCTCGAAGAGATTGGCGCCATTGCGGCGGAAGCCGATGTGTGGTTCCACACGGATGCGGTGCAGGCCGCGGGGAAAGTGCCCATTTCCGTCGAGAGGATTGGCTGCGACCTTCTCACTCTGACTGCCCACAAAATGCACGGACCACAGGGAACGGGAGCGCTGTTCGTTCGGCGGGGCACTTCACTTCGGCCGCTCTTTCACGGTGGACACCAGGAGAAAGGGCGCCGGCCGGGGACTGAGAATGTCGCCGGAATTGCCGGTCTGGGAAAGGCCTGCGAGATCGCACTACGGGGTTTCGCGGACGCATCGGTGCATCGCATGGAGGCGCTGCGCGACAAGCTGGAGAACTCGGTGCTGGCAACGGTTCCGCAGGCCGGAATCAACGGGCGTGGCGCATCTCGCGTGCCGAATACTTCCAACATCTTTTTTGACGGCGTCGGCGGCGATTCGCTGGTGGTGGCGCTCGACAACCACGGTATTGCCGCATCGCGGGGGGCAGCCTGCAACGCGGGCGAGTCGGATCCCTCGGGCATCCTGATGGCGATGGGGATCAGCAGTGAGAGGTCACGCTCCAGCGTCCGGTTCAGCCTTGGCAAGCTGAATACAGAGGCTGAGATCGATCAGCTCATCGAGGTACTCCCCGAAACCGTTCGCAGGCTGCGGGCCGCCCATTCATTCGTGGATCCTGCGTTTTCCGCAGTCGGTGAGCACGCATGACAGATGTCGCAGAACCAAATTCCGGAGGAAGCGTCATGGATATCTTCGAAGAGATCAGCAAGCTCAAGCGTCAGGGGCGGCGTGCGGCCCTCGCCACGATCGTGAACGTTCGGGGGTCGATCCCTTCGGTCGCCGCCGCCAAAATGCTCGTCTTCGAGGACGGATCGATCCTGGGCACGGTCGGAGGAGGCTGCGTGGAAGGCGATGTGCGACGCGGGGCGCAGGAGGTGATGCGCGATGAGAAACCGCGAACCTTTTCTTTCAATCTCGACCAAACGCCGGATGACGATACGGGACTCGCCTGCGGAGGATCCTTGCAGGTTTTCGTGGAGCCAATTTTGCCCTCTCCGCCGCTTTACGTCTTCGGCTGCGGACACGTTGGCCTGAATCTCTGCAAAGTTGCGACTCTGGCCGGATTCGAGGTCGCAATGGTCGACGACCGCGATTCGTTCGCGAATCGGGAGCGCTTTCCCGAAGCGCACGAAGTGCTCTGCGGGGACTGGGAATCGCTGCTGGCCGACATTGCGCCGCCTGAATCCGCGTTTGTGGCCATCGTGACCCGCGGCCATCGGCACGATATGCGCGTGCTTCGCTGGGCGCTGGAAACGCACGCCCGCTATATCGGAATGATTGGTTCGGGGAGGAAGGTGCTGGCGGTTTTCGACCAGCTCGCCGCCGAAGGGGTTCCGCGGCAGCAACTGGAGCGGGTCTACGCGCCCATCGGGCTTGACATCGGAGCAGTGACACCGGAAGAGATTGCCGTCGCAATCACGGCGGAAATTATTGGCATACGCCGCCGAGCCGACGTGCAGCTGGGGCACAGCAGAAATCGCATCCGCGAAGCAGTCTTATCCGCCGAGCCGCGCACGTCCGACGGTCAGTGAAGCGCCGGCGGGTCGGTTCAGCTCTCGACACCGATCATCACATTCGAGGCCTTGATGATCGCACTGACTGCATCTCCGCCTTGGAGCGCGAGCGCCGTCGCACTCGTCTTCGTGATCAACGCGACCATCTGCGTTCCGCCGGGAAGCCGGATGGTGACTTCACTGTTCACGGCTCCCTCCTGAATTCCGGAAATCGTGCCGCTGAGAACATTGCGCGCGCTGAGCCTCGCGCCCTCGAGACCCTTGCCGACGATAACGTTTGACGCCTTGATTATGGCAAGGGCTGCGTTGCCGGCACTCAGTCCCAGGGCGTCGACGCTGGCGTTGGTAATGACGGCCGCAATCTTCTCACCACCCACGAGGTGCAGATCCACCTCTGCATTGACCGCCCCTTTGATGACTCTTTCCACGCGACCCGCCAGCACATTCCGTGCACTGATTTTCATCGGAGATAACCTCCTTGTCCCTGCGCTGGAGATGACGTTATCCCGCTGTGCCCTCACATATCAAGCGCTGCATACCAAGGTTGCCGATCGGCTGCGCGTTTTCACGGCCCGAGACGGAACCTTCAGCACGCCGCAAGAAATACTCCGCCCGTTGCATCCGTCTGGAGCAGCCGAGCCAGTTCGATCCGGTAAGTCGTCAGACAACAGCGCAATCTACCGCGGGCGTCATTCGCGCATGGTCGACCGGTTACATTGAGTTTGCGTGTCAGATCCCCTTGATTTCGCCACCATCCATCCGCACCGAACTCCCTGTCATCCATCTGGCGGCGGGCGAAACCAGCCAGGCCATCAGCTCGGCGATTTCTTCCGGCTCACCGAAACGCGCGATGCCGGCGGCGTCGGGAAACCTCAGCACGGCCTCTTCCACAGTCAGATTGTGGGCTGGCGCCCACTTTTCAAAGAATGACTTTCTGCGTCCGGTCATCACGGCGCCTGGCACGACGCTGTTGACCTGAACGCCGTCTTTGATTCCCTGTTCCGCGAATGCTTTGGCGAGCGCGATGATGGCGGCATTGACGGCGGCGACGGCGGCGAACCCCGGTTTCGGGTCGAGCGCGGCGCTTCCGGAAATCAGCACGACCGAACCGTGCGAGGCCTTTAATGCATCCCAGGCGTGCAGGGTCACGCGCCGCGCTCCGTGCAGCTTGAGTGCAAGTCCATCCTCCCATTGAGCGTCGGTCATCTCGAAGAGGTCAATTTGCGGCACCGCCCCGGCGATATTCAGCAGGGCATCGATTCGCCCCAGGCGGTCGAGAGTCCTCGCGACGAGGACTGCGGCCGACTGAGGCTCACGCAAGTCGAGCGCGCACACGAGGGGTTCAGCGCCGGCCGATCGAACACAGGCCGCGGTTTTCTCGAGTTCCTCTTCATTTCTCGCTGCAAGGACGACGGCAGAGAACTCACGCGCCATCCGCAAAGCCGTCGCTCGACCGATTCCCTGACTGGCGCCAGTCACGATTGCAACAGAACCATTCTTCATGGAAGCCTCGGCGAGCTGGTATGCGCGGCTTCCGCAATGATGTCGACCACCGGGCTCGGCGCCGTGTACATGGGCGTGTGGTCGGTGGCGTACGCCCGGATGGTGGCATGCATTCGGCCAGCCATAAAGGCCTGCGTCTCAGGAACGATCATGCGGTCCTCTTCGGCAATCAGGTACCAGGATGGCTTTGCTCTCCATGCCGGTGCGGGAGCTTTCTCCTGAATGCACCGCACGGAGATTGGCCGCTGGATCGCGCCCATGACGGCGAGTTGATCCGCCGGCGCCTTATGCGCCACGGCCCGACCAAAGTATTCTTCGGGCATCCAGATCCAACCGTCGGAATCTGGCTGAAGATTCGGGGCCTCAGGGTGCGGCGCGGCCCGATAGAAGACGTCTGCGACCGTCTCCCCTTCGTCAGGGGCGAGAGCCGCGACAAACACGAGCGACTGCACCCGTTCATGCTGAACGGCGGCGATGACCGCACCGGCATAAGCATGTCCAACCAGCGTGACCGACCCCGTTGTCCTCCCGATAGAGCGCCTCACCGCGGCGGTGTCTTCAGAGAAAGATGTGAGGGGAAGGGGCGCCGCGGTGACCGCGAGTCCACGACTTCGCAGGGGAGGAATTACATTTGTCCAGCACGACCCATCCGCCCACGCGCCGTGGACCAGAACGACCGTTCCCCGAGCGGAGGACTTCATCGGCTGGCTTCCTTTTGCCGGGCTGCGGAGATGGAGCCTGATCCGAGGAAATCCTTTATCGCGCTGGCGATCTCCTCAGCGTGCGTCTCGATCGCAAAGTGACCGGTGTCGAGGAACTGCACCCGGGCCTCGGGTATGTCCTTTCGAAATGCCTCAGCCCCGGCGGGAACGAAGAACGGATCGTTCTTTCCCCAGACAGCCAGCAGCGGCGGCTTCGAGCGGCGGAAATATTCCTGAAACGACGGGTAGAGTTTCAGATTCGACGCATAATCCAGGAACAGATCGAGCTGAATGTCTTTGTTGCCGGGACGCTCCAGAAGCGCTGCATCGAGCGTCCACGACTCAGGCGCGACGGACTCGGGATTTGCGACGCCGTGGGTGTACTGCCAGCGAGTGCCCTCCAGATTGAGGATTGCCTGCCGGATCGCCTCCCGGTTTCCTGCCGAGGGCTCACCCCAGTATTTCCTGATGGGTGCCCAGGCGTCGCCCAGTCCTTCTTCGTAAGCGTTGCCGTTCTGCGAAATGATCGCTGTTACGCGTTCCGGGTGACGCGCAGCGAGGCGGAAGCCCGTTGGGGCGCCGTAGTCAAAGACATAGATTGCGTAGCGCTTCAGCTCGAGGGCTTCGGTAAAGGCTTCAAGCGTATCGGCCAGCGCGTTGAACGAATACGGGTAATTCCGCCAAACCGGAACTTCTGTGAATCCAAATCCTGGTAAATCGGGCGCGATCACGCGATATTGATCGGCAAGCTGCGGAATGAGGTTCCGAAACATGAACGACGACGAGGGAAAGCCGTGCAGCAGAAGCACGACGGGTGCCGCGACATCGCCGGCGGAACGGTAGAAAATCTGGACGTCATCGGCTTCGACTCTTTGGATCGAGGTGACAGGTACGCCCGACCTTTTGGATACTCTTCCCTGCTCCGACCCATTGCCTGTGGTGCTGACAGCCTGCGCTGACAAGGTGCGATTCATAGCGGTTCCCTCCTGGCTTTGGTAAAGATGGACGTGCCGACGGAGAACCGTGCAAACGCAATGCCATCGTCGGCGGCGAGCTTGTGCGCAGAGCTAAACCCTTGCTCCTTTGCGAACTGATTCCCTGGAAACACGACTCTTTCGCTGGTTCACTGACGGATGTGTGACCACTGCTCAACACTGACGACATTTGGTCATGACTTTCGTCGCAGCGCAGGAATGACTTCGGAACGCGAAGATTTCACTGGGTTCTTTGCCGGTTGGCACGGCAACGCGATCGACTGCCCGGCACTCCAGGGAACGGCGGTTTCCTCCAACCGGTCAGACTGCCAAGCGGATACCAGTGAACTGCCATCGCGTTGCGGGCGGAAAGAACTTTCGGTATGTGGCGCGCACATGATCGGCGGGAGTAATGCAGGATCCTCCGCGCAAAATCATCTGGCTGGGCATGAATTTTCCGTTGTAGTCGCCCAGAACTCCGGGAAGCGCCTTATAGCCCGGATACCCGGTGTAGGGACTGGCAGTCCACTCCCAGCAGTCGCCAAAGAGCTGGCCAACATTCTCTGCGGTCGCCATGTCGGGATGCAGCAAGGCGGCATCCAGCAGATTGCCGGTTCTGGGCTCACGGCTGGCGACGAACTCCCATTCTGATTCGGTTGGCAGCCTGCAGCCACGCCATCGTGCAAAGGCATCCGCCTCGAAGAAGCTGACGTGACAGACAGGCGTGTCGATCAGCACGGCAAGCCCATGCCATCCGCGCAGGGTGAAGATCCGCCAACCCGTCCCATCGCCGGGATCGCGGTCCCAGTACAGGGGCGCATTCCACCCCGCCTGTCTCAAGTGGGCCCAGCCTTCCGAGAGCCATAGCTCGGGACGCGTATACCCGTCGTCTGACATGAACTCCAGATACTCGCGGCACGTAACTTCGCGGTTTGCGATCTCAAAGGGTGCCAGAAGGACCGTATGACGCGGAGTTTCGTTGTCAAAGCAAAAGTCCAGCTGATGGTCCGAGTTCAACCGATGGCCGATCTCAACCTGCCCACCCTCAAAAGGGTGCCACTGCAGTTTTGGGAGTTGCCGGCAAAGTCTGCTGAAGACAGGTTGTTCTTCATACGGCGGGCACAGCGGATTTGAGAAAAAGGCATGCTTGATGTCGGTGAGCGCCAGCTCCTGGTGTTGCTGTTCATGGTTCAGACCCAGAAGGATGCGTTGTGATGCCTCCTCACTAATGGGAAGGGCCAGCAGCTTTCCAATTGCATGATCGACGTGTCCGCGAAACTCGATGACCTCATCGAGATAAGGACGTGAGAAAGAGGCGCACAGTTTCCTCTCAGGAGTCTCCTGATCGAGAACATTGCAAGGACTGTTAAAAAGCGATTGAAATTGCCGGCGGAAGGGTTTGTACTCCGCGAGATACGGTCGCAGGACAAATGTTTCGAAGAACGACGTAGTGTGGGCCTGATGCCACTTCAGCGGGCGGGCTTCAGGGCAGGACTGAACCATTTGATCTTCGGCAGACAATTTCACCGTCAGAGACCGGGTTAAGGAACGGACGGCATCGTATTTCGACTGGAGGATGGACATGGTCTATCGTCATCGCTAAAACCGCAGAGTCACCCGTGATCAGGCGCTGGATCAGAGGTGTGGTCGGCGACTGCTTTTGGCCACTCATAGATCCTTCAGAACACAAAAGGTCCCGGCGACCTCGTACGCTTTCTCTCTGAGCAACTCACCTGCCAGAACAGAGATGCTCCCCAAACAGACGAGGAAAGGGATAAATGCTCCGCCTGCGTGATTCCACGCGAGGGGGGATTCCCGGAAGATGCTTGCGCCGCGCGACGAATTTTTGACTGATGGCCGCCAGTGACGGATTCTTGTCGCCTGGTTGGTCGGCAACCAGGGCGCGGAGGGAATTCGGTCAGACTCGGCTGGCCCGGCTCTCGGCGACATAATTTTCGCGAGAGCCAACGGGGCGCAGGATGCGGAGCTTCCGCATTTTGTAAAGCAGGGTGGTCCGTTTCATCCCGAGCCGTTCGGCCGCACCATGCCGGCCGCCAACGATCCAGTTACTGGCTTCCAGCGCTCGGATGATGTGATCGCGCTGAACCTCATCCAATCCTGTCATAGGCATGGGGTGCTCGCTCGGAGCGCTGAGAGATTCCAGTTCAGAAATCGGCGCACGCAGCACCGTATGCGGAGAGAGAATTGCGGCCCGCTCAATAAAGTTCTGCAATTCGCGGACGTTTCCGGGCCAGCGGTAGCGCATCAGAGCGTCCATGGTCTCTTCAGGAATGGCATCAATTCTCTTGTTCATCCGCCGCGAGTAGAGTTCGACGAAGTGCCAGACCAGTTTCGGGATGTCCTCAGTGCGCTGCCGAAGAGCCGGAACGTTAATCGGGAACACCTTCAGCCGATAGTAGAGGTCTTCACGAAATGTCGTCTGCCGGACCATCGCTCCTAAATCGCGGTGGGTCGCGGCAATTACGCGGACGTCGACCTTGTGCGTAAGATTGCTGCCCAGTCTCTCGAATTCCTTTTCCTGAAGGACCCGCAGAAGCTTGGCCTGCAGATCGAGGGGAATATCACCAACCTCATCAAGGAAGAGCGTGCCCTTGTGGGCCAGGTCAAATCGCCCCGTCTTCTGCGCAATTGCTCCGGTAAACGCTCCTCTCTCGTGTCCGAACAACTCGCTTTCGAGGAGACCGAGGGGAATCGCCGCGCAGTTCAGCTTCACGAACGCTCGCTCCCGGCGACCGCTCAGCTGATGTATGGCCCGGGCTATCAGTTCCTTGCCCGTACCGGTTTCTCCCTGTATCAGCACCGTGGAATCCGCCGGAGCGACGACAGACACCAGGTGGAGGGCGGTTCTCAGCGCAGGGCTCTGGCCCACGATGGCTCCAAAATCGGCGCGAGCCTCTTCTTCGAGGTAGATCCTGTGTTTTCGTTCGCTCGCGGTATCGCTTCTGATGCTCTCGAACTCAAGCGCGTTCTCAACGGCAATGGCGACTTCCCTGGCAATCTGCTTCAGGAACACAAATTCATCTTCCGCAAAGGCTCTTTCGGCGCGGCTCATAGCTGCCAGCACCCCAACGACGCCCTTTCGGCCAATAAGCGGCAATTCGCACCCGGATTTAAGCCCCTCCGCGGTTACCCGCTCAAAGAAGCGTTTGCCTTCCCGACTGCCGAAGCTTTCCGCATCATCAACCAGATCATCGAGCCGGCTGATATTCAAATCCTTGCCATTCAAAAACGCTTTGCCGCAAGTCGAGCCCTTGAGTGGCACCATCGTGCCGTCGACGATGGCTTTTCGACTCTCGGGGTTATAGAGCACGGTTACGCGCAGCTGGGCCCCGTCATGCTCCGGGAGCAGCAGAGCGCAGAAATCGCATCGCGTGACCCGCAGCAGGTCCGTCGAGAGTGTTTCCACCAGACGATGGAGATCCAGCTTCGAGGTTATGCTGTTCGTGATTTCCAGAAGCAGGCGCAGCCGGTCACGTTCCAGGCGCAGACTTTCTTCATTGAGATGCCGCTCAATGGCGATTCTGGCAATTTGACTCGCGTCCTCAATCAACTGAAGGTCCCGGGTGTCAGGGCTGCGGACGTCGCGATAGTGAATCGCGAACGTTCCCAGGGCTTTGCCTTCGCTGGTAAACAGCGGTCGCGACCAGACAGCTCGGATTCCAAAAGGGGCCAGTCGATCCCGATAATCATCCCAGATGGGATCACTGAGGATGTCGCTCACATAGACGGGTGCTCTTTGATGAATCGCCGCGCCGCAAGATCCGCCTCTTGGCCCAATCAACATGGATCCCACCTTTTGCCGGAAGTCCGGAATTCCGGGGGCTGCAGCGCAATAAAGCGATTTCCCGTCTTTGTCCGGCAGCCAGATCGTGCACAGTGTCCCGTCGCCCTGTGATTCCACGAATCGCGCGATAACTGTCAGCACCTCGGATAAGGGAGAGCCGGCAACCATCAACTTCAGAATGCTCAGTACCGATTCGCTTTCCATGGGTGCCTCCGCAAGGGACGGCTCGACGATCGTGGTGTACGGGCGATGTGCGTATCCCGACGACAGAGCCTGCGCCAACAGCCAGCCTTCGCGCGAAGAAGCCTGCACCATCAGGGCTGAAGGGCCTTCTGGGGAAGGCCACCGAGAGAGCCGTGCACGCAAGCGCGGCTGACTCCTCTGACGATAAACCAAGGCCGGGACTCTGTCGATCATCGCCGTCCCAAAGCTGTTTTCCAGGACCGGTTCATCCGTCCGCAGTGTCAAAGGCTCGTCACCGAAACGACGGCCACGTCGGAAGAGCGACAGCGTTCTGAATGGCCCCTGCAGTTCCGCGGGACGAGGTTATTGCAGGTCAATTGATTAGCCATAGCAAAGGCTGTGGCACCAGAAATGCTTTCGACAGGACGTCACGATCATTCTGGAGGGTCAAGAGCAGAATGTGTCGCTTATTCCATCTTGGAGGCAGTCCCATGGGAACGATGACGGCGGAAGTCCCTGGCTCACCGGAGAGTCTGGACGTGTTTGGGGCCAATGCGCTCGACGAGATGGTCACGCTCATGTCCGAGCGGCTTCCGTACTTCCACCGCATCGCTCTTCGCCGTCTGAAAAACCTGGCCGATGCCGAGGACGCTGTTCAGAATGCCTTTCTCTCTGCCTGGAAGAATCTTGACAAGTTCAAAGGGCAGGCGAAGATGTCGACGTGGCTGACTGTCATTGTCATGAATTCGGCGCGCATGATCGCGCGTAAGCACCCCTATCCTTTACATGCCTCGATCGAGAGTGCCGATCCAAACCAGGAGAACTTCCGCCTCGCCGAGATACTATCCGATTCCGGACCCGACCCGGAAGCGCAGGTTTGCCGCCGCGAACAGGAACAGCGCATCAGTCGATTGTCGGGCCATCTCGCGCCTGGTTTGCGGGAGGTGATTCGACTGCGCGGTGTTGAGGGGCTGAGCATTCGCGAGACGGCAGATGCGCTTGGTCTGACAGAAAGCGCGGTCAAAACAAGGGCGGCTCGCGCCCGCGTCCAACTGAGGCAACTGGACCAAACCTGTCCAGCGAGGGTCAGCGGCCGCCGTTCACTCCGACGATACCGACGGCGCATGCCCTCTCCGACGAGTCTGGTGTGATCTGGCCCCGCCGCACCGTTCCTGAGATCCGCGATCTATCGGTTCTCACCTCGGTGCGGCATCCGCCCTCCGCCTATTTTCCGGCGGGTAATTCGAGGTGCCCACCGAACTGGAACCGCATCGCCGAGAGCAGCTTATCCTGGTAGTCGGCTTCGCCCCTGGAAGTGAAGCGCTGATACAGCGCCGCGGAAAGCACCGGAGCCGGCACTCCTTCGTCAATGGCGGCTTTGATCGTCCAGCGTCCTTCGCCGGAATCCGAAACACGCCCGGTAAATTTCGAGAGCGCGGGATCTTCGACGAGTGAGGCAGCAGTCAGATCCAGCAGCCACGAGGCGATAACGCTGCCCCGTCGCCATACCTCGGTTATGTCGCGCAGGTTCAGTTCATACTGGTAGTGTTCCGGATCGCGCAGGGGTGTGGTTTCCGCATTTACGGCGGATTTCTGTTTGCCCACATTCGCGTCGCGCAGGATGCCCAGCCCTTCGGCATACGCCGCCATGACTCCGTATTCGATGCCGTTGTGCACCATCTTGACGAAATGACCGGCTCCGTTCGGCCCACAGTGCAGGTAGCCCATCTCGGCTGTACCGCCAATTTTCTCGCGACCTGGCGTTCGTTCGATGGTGCCCGTGCCGGGGGCCAGTCGCCGGAAGATCGGGTCCAGGCGCTGCACCACGTCAGCCTCGCCTCCGATCATCATGCAGTAGCCGCGTTCCAATCCCCAGACGCCTCCACTGGTCCCCACGTCGACATAGTGAATCTTCTTCGCTGCGAGTTCCTTCGCGCGACGAATATCATCCACGTAATACGAGTTCCCCCCGTCAATCAGCGTGTCACCGGCTTCGAGATGCGGAATCAGTTGCTCGATCGTCTGATCCACAACGGCCGCCGGCACCATTAGCCAGATAGCGCGCGGGGCTTTCAGCTTGCGCACAAGATCTCCAAAATCCACTGCGGCCACGGCCTTTTCCCGGGCCAGTTCCTCCACTGCCTTCGGCGACACGTCAAAGACGACGCATTCCTGTTCTCCCTTCATCAGCCGACGAACCATATTGGCGCCCATCCGTCCAAGTCCGACCATCCCAAGCTGCATAGCGCAAACTCCTCCTGAATAGTGTGATTAGCCCAGCGTAAATCGGTCTCATGGATTGATGCAGGGCGGGCAGGCAGGGGCGAGATTAGCACCTCAACGTTGCTGCGTCGTCAAATGATTCTTTCAGTGCCTGCAAGCCGCCCCTTACTCTTGATTTCACGGTTCCGAGCGGGCTCCCGGTCTGCGCCGCTATCTCTGTTTGGCTCAACCCCTCAAAATAGGCCATTTCCAGCGCTTCCCGCTGTTTCACGGGCAGGGTCGCCAGCGCTATCCGCACCCTTTCGCTCAGCTGCGTTCGCGCAATTTCATCCTCCAAATCCTGCCCTGAAGACACCGTCTCGAACGAATACTCCCCGGGATACTCCAAAACCTCGCGACGCCTCCTCAGCCGCAGACGAGAGAGGGCTCGGCTGCGCCCGATCACCAGCAGCCATGCGGCCAGGGTGCCACGCCTCGCGTCGAATCGTACCGCGCCTCGCCACACCTGCAGAAACAGATCCTGCAGCACCTCCTCAGCCGCACCGGTATCACGCAGGATGCGCAGCAGCATGGCGTACAGCATGCCGGAGTACCGATCATAGAGCGCCGCCAGAGCCACTTCGTCTCCGGACAGAATGTAATCGATCAACGTCGAATCCTGAACCGTCATGTTCGCCATGGAAAAAGCATCACTACAGGGGTGGACCGCGCAGCGCCCGGTGTGAACCCTCAGGGAAACGCTCGCTCTTGCGCCTTCTCGCCGCCAGGTTAACGGGAGCCATGAAGGTGAGAGTGACGTCGCAGGGTCTGCCGGCTGGAATCCCCGCCTTCTCCCTGCTTCCATCAAGAACGCTTCTCCGGGCCCCCGGGGGCCGCTGGTTCGTCCATCTGCACGCGAGTGACCAGCGCACCAGCGGTCTGTGCATCGTCGGAGGGCGCAGCGGGAGTGTGGGGATATCAGTGACCTGGGCCTCCCCGAGCCCGGTAGTGTCGATCCAATGTCGCAGCCTTGTCGGCGTGTTCAGATGTTGACACCGCTGCGGTGCCGGGCGGAGCTGTTTTCCGCCTTCCATCTGCCTTCCATGCGGACGTTCGGCCCACGCGCGTCTCGCCTGCGATTTGGTCCCACTCGTGCTTATTCGATGGCCAATAGAGGATACTCACGTGAAACCAAGGCACATTCTCTTCGCCCTCGTTGCGGTCGTGCTCGTCGCCGTCGGCTACGCCTTTCGGCCCGACCGCCTGCTCATCAACCGAACGGTCAACGACTCGCTGCCGGCGGATTTCGCAACCGGAACGCAGACACTGGCCGCGGGAATCTTCCACACAGTTCTCCATCCCACCGAGGGCGATGCTTCGATTTACCGCAGCCCTGACGGGACCCGTATCCTCCGCCTGACCGATTTCAAAACTACGAACGGGCCCGACGTACACATCTATATGGTGGCCACTGACAACCCAAACGATAACGCCAGTGTCAGGCATGCCGCGTTCGTTGACCTCGGTGTGATGAAGGGAAACGTCGGGGATCAGAACTACACGCTTGGTGCGAATGTGGATCTGTCGAAATACCACTCGGTGGTTGTCTGGTGCAAACGTTTCAGCTTCAATTTTGGCTATGCACCGCTCACCTCTTCTCAAATCTCACAAAACTAGGAGGCAAGTCGGCAAGGTAGTCGGTCGGATTGTCTCCACTCCGACCCTGTCGAACCGAAACAACTCTTACGACCACGCGGGATCGGCTGTGAAGAAAGTAGACGAACACAAACCGAGCTCCCCAGCGCCGTCGCCCGAAGAATGGCGCCCGGAAGAGAACAATCCGTGCGTTGAATATCTTCAGCGAGCAGTCGCCCGGCTGCTGATGCGGAACGAGACGATGCGGTGCGAGCTCTTTTTCCTGTGTCAGAAAATTACACTGATTGACCAGACAGTCTTCAGCGTTGAGGCCTCCGATTTAAGAAAGTGCCTGCCGCCTTGTCTGCTGGCGATTCTCAGAGACCTGTGCCGTTCCCAGGCCGCCACGGCGCGGCCACCTCATCAGTCCTCGGCAGATAATAGACAGACGTATCAGGCAAATAAACCAATAATGCGTCTCATGCGTCCGATAGGAAGCTCTGTCAGGAGGAGAACTTAATGGAAAGCACACACTCCGATGCCCTGGTTTTCTTCGGCGCAACCGGTGATCTCGCTTACAAGAAAATTTTCCCGGCGCTCCAGGCCATGGCGAAGCGCGGCCACCTGAACGTGCCCGTCGTGGGTGTCGCCAAATCGGGCTGGACCATCGATAATCTGCGCGCCCGTGCTCGCGACAGCGTCGAAAAACATGGTGGCTTGGACAGAGTGGCCTTCGATAAGCTGATGGACCTGTTGCACTATGTCGACGGCGACTACAACGACGCCGCCACCTTTAGTCAGATCCGCCAGCAACTGGGCTCTGCCCAGCGACCTGCCCATTACCTTGCCATACCGCCCACGCTCTTCGAAACGGTCGTCCAGCAGCTCGCCAGGGCGGGCTGCGCAGTTGCTCCCGGCTGTGCCGCGGGTGCTCGCGTTGTCGTCGAAAAGCCCTTTGGGCATGACCTCGCCTCGGCCCAGGAGCTCAACCGCATCCTCCATGATGTCTTTACCGAATCCGCGATCTTTCGCATCGATCACTATCTCGGCAAGCAGCCCGTCAACAATATGGTCGTCTTTCGGTTTGCCAATGCCTTCATGGAGCCCTTCTGGAATCGGCACCACATTCAGAGTGTCCAAATCACGATGGCGGAGGACTTTGGTGTCGAAGGACGCGGCGCGTTCTACGATCAGACCGGCGCGATCCGCGACGTCATCCAGAACCATCTCTTCCAGATTGTTTCTAATCTCGCGATGGAGCCGCCGGTCCGGATCGACAGCGAATCGATCCGCGATGAAAAGGTGAAAGTCCTCAAGGCGATCGCCCCCATCAACCCCCAAAACCTCGTCCGCGGCCAGTTTCAGGGCTATCGCGAGGAAGGCGGCGTGAATCCTCACTCGACCGTGGAAACCTTTGCCGCGCTCTGCCTCGAAATTGACTCCTGGCGCTGGAAGGGCGTGCCTTTCTACATCCGCGCCGGCAAATATCTGCCTGTCACCTGCACCGAGGTCATCGCCACATTTTCTGAACCCCCCAGCGTGTTTGAGGGGGATGCGCCCACTCGCAACTACCTGCGCTTCCGCATCAGCCCCGAGATGACGATCGCCATGGGAGCCACCATCATGGGACAAAGCGAAACCCTCAAAGGGGAAGCCGTCGAAATGGTGGCGAGCCATCGCCCGGGCCCGGAAGAAATGGAGGCCTACGAGCGCGTTCTCGGCGACGCGATGGCTGGCGACTCCAGCCATTTCGCCCGCGAAGATTACGTAGAGGAAGCCTGGCGCATCGTCGATCCCATCCTGAAGGATCCACCTCCCATCCAGGAATACCAGAAGGACACATGGGGACCCGCACCGGAAAACAAACCGGTGACGCCCCGTGCAGGCTGGCACAATCCGGTCGTCGTCGTCCCGGGCTCTTCGTCCACGTCAACCGAACCAGTGTGATTCCGAATGACCTGAGCAGATATGAGACTGGCCCTTTCGGCACCTTCTGTCCCGTCCGAACCTGCGCGGCAGAAGAGCCAACGATTCGCGCGCTGCCTTCGCCCCCGCGGCGAAGGCACTCTCCTGGGGGCGAGGCGATCGCTTTGTCTCCTGGCTGCATGCTCATTTCTGATTACGGTGCGCGGCCAGGCCCTCGACCCCTCTCTTCATATCTCTCAGTACGGTCACAGAGCCTGGCGTATTCAGGATGGCTTCTTTACCGGCGCGCCAACGGCCATAGCGCAAACAACTGACGGCTATCTCTGGATCGGAACAGAAAATGGGCTATTCCGTTTTGATGGTGTCCGTTTTGTCCCCTGGTCCGATTTTGCGCCTCAAAAGCAATCGTTAACAGCAGAGGTGTCCGCCCTGCTTGGCGGGCACGACGGCAGCCTATGGATCGGGGCAGGCTACCGTTTCTACCGATGGAAAGACGGCAAGCTATCGCAATTCTCGGACTACGATGGTTACGTTGATCCGATCATCGAGACCCAAAAAGGAGAAATCTGGTTAGCTCGTCTACGAATCCCTGCCGATCGTGGAGTACTTTGCCAGGTCCAGGGCCAGCGGCTTCAGTGCTATGGCAAGAGAGAAGGAGTTCCGCTCCCTTATGCAACATCCCTTGTCGAAGACAGCTTCGGTAGATTTTGGGTGGGAAGTTCGACAGAGTTGCTGTGCTGGCATTCGGGCGTATCGGAGGTTTGGACGCTGAAGGCCATGCGCCGATCGGAAGGCCTTGATGGCATGTTGGGTTTGGCGGTCGATCGCAACCAGACCCTTTGGGTCGGCCTAAGCCGTCCCGGACCAGGGCTTGGGCTCGAGGAATTTCGAGACGGCGTTTGGAAGCCCTTTCTATCCCCCGAGCTGGATGGCTCGAAAATCGCAGTGTCGAGGCTATTCCTGGACAGAGATGGCGCCCTCTGGGTTGGAACCGATGGCCAGGGAATCTACCGAATCGTCAACGGAAAAGTCGATCATTTCGATGCGACCGACGGACTAACTGGCGACAAGATCACTGCTCTTTTCCAGGATCACGAAGGCACAATCTGGGTCGCAACATCAAAAGGCATAGACAGTTTTCGCGATCTTCCGATCACGACCATATCGAAGCGCGAGGGACTCCATTTGGACGATGCCCGCTCCATTCTCTCGGCAACAGATGGAACAATTTGGATTGGAAACGATCAGGCGCTGGACGCGTGGCGGAATGGTGTCATCAGTTCAATCCTGCCCAAAGATGGCTTGCCTGGCCGGCAGGTCACCTCCCTTCTGCAAGATCCCCGAGGCGGGCTTTGGGTCGGAATTGATACTGGTTTGTTTCATTTTGAGCGGGGCAAGTTTGCTCCGGTCATCCGGCCCGACGGCTCGAACGTTGTGTTTTCCATGACGCGAGGAGCGGATGGCAGCCTCTGGGTTGTGTCGTCCGGTCCGACAACTTCAAGGCTTATTCACATTCAGGAAGGTCATGTGAAGATAGGGCACGCCTTTCCTCCAGGAGAATCACTAAGGGCGCTCGCAAACGATGAGCACGGACGCCTTTGGATTGCAGGTGGCACACTCGGGTATTTGGAGAAGTCTCGGGAAATAACTCTGACCGGATCTGAGTCCGACTTCGGTTCTGCTCGAAACATTGCAGTGGACGGCCATGAATTCGTTTGGTTCGGCGCGGCAAATGGTCTTATCGGATACAGGGACGGGAAGCTGCGAACGATGACCGTAGCGAACGGTTTGCCCTGTGAACGCATCAACACGCTGATCGTCGATAATCACCGCTCACTGTGGCTGTATGCGCAATGTGGGCTTATCAGGATCGATAACAGCGAATTGGAGAGTTGGTGGCGACTTCCCGATACCCGCGTAACGATGACCGTTTTCGATGCTCTTGACGGATTTCAAGGCGGGTCGAGTCCATTCCGTCCTGCAGCAGCGAAATCTTCTGACGGGCGATTATGGTTCGTCAATGGCAGCGACGTCCAGACGATCAATCCCCGCCAGCTGTATGTGAACCCCGTACCCCCGCCCGTCCACATAGAACAGGTCATTGCCGACCGCAGGGACTATGCGCCGCAGGCAAGGATTCTTCTTCCAAAACTCAGCCGCGATATTGAAATCAACTACACGGCTCTCAGTTTTGTCGTTCCTCAGCGTGTTCGTTTCCGGTACGAACTCACGGGTTACGACACCGGATGGCGGGAAGCGGGGACGCGTCGCTCGGCTTTCTATATGAACCTTCGTCCTGGCACCTATACTTTTCGGGTCACCGCCTGTAATAACAGCGGGCTCTGGAACAGCCAGGGCGCCGCTCTCACGCTTGTGATTTTGCCCGCCTGGTATCAGACCACCTGGTTCCGTTCGTTCGCCCTGCTTCTCCTCATCCTGTTGGGGTATGCCCTCTACCTGCTGCGCATGCGCCAATACGCCCTGGCGACAAAGGCTCGCTTCAACGAGCGGCTCGACGAACGCACCCGTATTGCCCGCGAGCTCCATGACACCCTGCTGCAGAGTTTTCATGGCCTCCTCTTTCGCGTTCAGGCCGCGCGCAACCTCATGCCCCAAAAAACGGAATCCGCCATCCGCGTCCTCGATGACGCAATCTCCGCAACTGAGCACGCCCTGGCCGAAGGGCGCGATGCCATTCGGGACCTGCGTCCGGAGCCGTCCCCGCATCGAGACCTTGCCGAGTTGCTCACCGCGGCCGGACAGGAAATCGCGGATGATGCTGCTGCGAATGGAAGTGCGCCCGAATTTCGCGTGATTGTCGAAGGCAAACCGCGGAACATCTCTGCCCCGCTGCGGAGCGAAGTTTATCGAATCGGCCGCGAGGTGATTCTGAACGCCTTCCGCCACGCCGCGGCGACTCGCATCGAGGCGGAAGTTCTCTACGATGAGCAACACCTTCGGTTACGCATTCGGGACGACGGCGGAGGAATCGCCGCTGCGGATCTCGAAGCCAACGGCCGTCCCGGGCACTGGGGCTTGCCCGGCATCAGGGAGCGCGCCGAGGGCATTGGAGCGCAGCTGGAGTTCTGGAGCGAAGCGGGGGCGGGCACCGAAGTCGAATTACGGGTTCCGGCCGCCATCGCGTACGAGAAGCATCAGCACGCTCACCGCCCCCGTTCCCTCTCCCGGAAAGGAAATGATGACAGGCATTCCTGACGTGATTCGAATCCTGACCGTCGACGATCACCCCCTGCTGCGGGAAGGCATCGCCACGCTGGTGAACGCCGAAGCCGATATGAAGATCGTCGCCGAAGCCTCAACCGGCGATCAGGCGATTGAGCTCTTCCGGAAATATCGCCCGGAAGTCACACTCATGGATATTCAGATGCCCGGCCTGAACGGGATTGATACGATCCGCGAGATTCGCAGTCAATTCCCGAATGCGCGCATCATTATCCTCACCACGTATGCCGGTGACGTCCAGATGATCGGAGCCCTCCGAGCCGGCGCCCGTGCGTACTTGTTAAAGGGCTATGTCCATCGGGAACTGCTCGCCACCATTCGCGCCGTACACACGGGACAAAAGAAGATCCCCCCCGAAGTCGCCGCCGAGCTTGCCGATCATGCCACTGACGAGGAGCTCACCCCCCGTGAAATCGAAATCCTGCGGCTGATCGCCGACGGCAACAGCAATAAGCAGATTGCCGGCCGCCTCTCCATCGGCGAGGCCACCGTAAAGAGCCATATGACCAACATCCTCGCCAAACTTCACGCGAACGACCGCACCCACGCGGTTGCCATTGCCCTGCGGCGCGGAATGTTCGAGCTTCCCGCCCCCCAAAAGTAGGACCTTCCGCATCGACCTTCTGGCCTTTCGCATCGGTCGTAACTCGGCTAGCGTGGGACTGGGGTGGTCGTGCAGCGCCTTTTCTCCACTTTCGCCAACGGTCTGCCCGGACTCGGCCTGCTGCTGCAGCGGGCCATCGCCGGCATTGCCCTCATGCAGTATGCGCTCGTCCACCTGAGACCCTCGGCCGGCTCAACGCTTCTCGAAGTGATCAGCCTCGCTGCCGGCTTCTTGTTACTCTTCGGCCTGTGGACGCCGGTCGGCGGGGCAGCCGTTGCCGTGCTCCAGCTCTGGGCGTTGGTCTCCGGCGCCCGCGATCCATGGCTTTCCCTCCTTCTCGCAACGATGGGCCTGTCACTCGCCCTCATCGGCCCCGGCGCGTGGTCGATCGACGCCCGGATCTTCGGCAGAAAACAAATCTCCGTCCCCCAGCGTCAGGCCCCCTGAATCCCTCTAAAGTCGGTGTATCCGCCCTTGCCAATTGCCGGTCATTTGCGACGACCATCGGGTATTTCCGCCGGCCGTGTACTTGTTCCATACTCAGTCGGTCAGTGAACCCTGTTAGCCGGGCCCCACCCGAGTTCGAGCGATGTGTGAGTTTGCACACCTGAACCAGCACACAACAGGAGCCGGAATTTATGGAGCACTTGGCCAGCATCGCGACCCGAACCGAGAGTCATCCGGAGCCGCAAAGCCCTGCTATCATCGGCAACAGTCCGGGCCTGCAATCGGTACTGGCCGATGTCGACAGGGTTGCGGCCACGGACTCGACCGTTCTGATCCTGGGAGAAACGGGCACCGGGAAAGAGTTGATTGCACGCGCCATTCACACCCGCAGCCGCCGCCGTGACCGGCCCTTCGTTCGCGTCAACTGCGCTGCAATCCCTTTCGAGTTACTGGAAAGTGAGCTTTTCGGTCATGAAAAGGGTGCATTTACGGGCGCCTTCGCGCTGAGAATTGGCCGCTTCGAAATGGCGGATACCGGAACCCTCTTCCTCGACGAGATTGGAGATCTCCCCCTGGCTCTGCAGCCAAAGCTGCTGAGAGTCCTGCAGGAACAGGAGTTCGAACGTCTGGGTGGCGGCCGAACGCTTCGAATTGATGTCCGTCTGGTGGCCGCGACTCATCGCGATTTGCCCGAGCGCATCGCGCGCAATGAATTCCGCAGCGATCTTTACTATCGCCTTAATGTCTTTCCCATTCCTCTGCCGCCGTTGCGAGAACGCTGTAGGGATATACCAACTTTGGTCTTCCATTTCGTCGATATATTCTCGCGCCGCATGGGCAGGCAGATCGACCATATCCCGGCAGAAACGCTGTCGGCGTTCATGGCCTATCCCTGGCCCGGGAATGTGCGCGAATTACAGAACATGGTTGAGCGGGCCGTGATCCTCTCCAGCGAAGGAATATTACCCAACCCTCTGCCGAATTCCGGTGATCCGGCGCGGCGCCCGTGGCCGGTTTCCGGCACTTTTCATGATTCCCAGCGGGCCGCAATTCAGCAGGCGCTGCGAGAGACGGGTTCGGTCATCGGAGGTCCTTTAGGAGCGGCGGCGCGACTTGGGCTCAAGAGAACGACCTTGATTGCCAAGATGAAAAGGCTCGGAATTACGCGCTCAACTCCGGGACCGAATGGTACGGCTTTCCCACCAATTGAAACCGCCCCCCGGTGGCCACCGCATCCGAACCGGGATTATGGCGCTGCCTGACTCCACGCTTCCTAAAACAATGCGAAGGGCGATGGGCAGCAGTGCTGCTCGAACGTAGGGTGCTGGTCACTTTGCCGCCTTGCGCCACAAAACGATATTCAGCGAGGAGATTCCGCGGACGGGATTAGTGCGGCGAACAAATCCCGCATGCAGATACACAGAGAAAGCCGCGGAGTTGTGACTCGAAGTGCAGATAATCTTGGTGGAGCTAGTCGGGATCGAACCGACGACCTCATCGTTGCGAACGATGCGCTCTCCCAGCTGAGCTATAGCCCCACAGTGGCGGGAACATTTCTGATTTTACTATGCCGGTTTGCTGCCCACCAGGGGAGGCGGGCGGTTCCTGGTCTCACCGGGTGGTTGCGGCGGAGGCGCGCACGGATTCAGCGAGAGAGGCACGCAGGGCGGGCGCCTGATCGATAGGGATTTCTCCCTGGGCGAGGTCGGCGGAGCCTCCGCCGCGGAGGCCGCGCTCGGCGAGAGCTTCCTTGAGGAGGCGGCCGCAATCGAAGCCGAGATCGAGGCTGCGGGCAAAGAAGAGGGAGACCTTCCCGCCATCTTCTGAGCAAAAGATGGCGGCGGTGGAAGGTGCGGCGGCGGTGAGCCGGGTGGCCAGCAACTTTACGTAGCCGGCATCGCGATCATTCCAGGTTCGGTCCACGAGGCGAAGGCCCTCGGTAATCGGGACCTCAACCGCGAGGCGGGCTGCATGATAGTCGGCGAGCTGCTCGCGAAGGTCCATGCGCTCCTTGGCGCCACTTTTCGCCTCGGCCTTCAGGCGCTCGACGGCAGCGGGGATATCGGGGGCGCCGACAGAGAGGGCGGCTGTAGTCCTGGCAAGGATGGCGGCGTCGGCGCGGGCGGTTCGCACGGAGCGGAGGCCGCAGACGAACTCGACGCGGGCGCCGCGACTGACTTTTTCGGTGCCGCGCAGGAGCAGACCGCCGATCTGGCCGGTGGAGCGGACGTGGGTGCCTCCGCAGGCGTTGTCTTCGATGCCGGCAATTTCGATGAGGCGAATTTCGCCGGAGCGATCAGGGAGCTTCCGCAGGGCGCCGCTGGCGAGCATCGATTCGGCCTCCGCACGGGAAACATAACGGACGGAGACGGGGCGGTCTTCGGCGATGAGCTGATTGACGCGGTCCTCGATGCGTTCGAGGCTGTGATGGGCCAACGGCGTCCCCGCCAGGTCGATGGTGGAGCTAAATTCGCCAAGATGGAACGACACCGTCGGCGCATTTAGCTCAAGCAGAAAGACCGCGGAGAGGAGGTGCTGCCCGGTGTGCTGCTGCATGTGATCGAAGCGGCGGTCCCAGTCGATCTCACCCTCGATGTGCGTGCCGGGGGAGAGAGGTTTGCGGACGGTGTGCCAGACCTGGCCGTGGTCGTCTTCTTCGACCGAATCGACGGCGATTTCCAGGGAGACGCCGCCGGGTGAGGTGGCGCGGACGAGGCCGGTGTCACTGGGCTGCCCGCCGCTGTCGGGATAGAAGGCGGTGCGGTCGAAGGCCAGCTGCCAGACGGATTCGCCCTGGCCGCTGGCGAGCTCGCGCACGTCGGTCACGGCGGCGGAGAAGGATTTGAGAAACGAATCTTTGTAGTAGAGCCGTTCAGCCAGGGACATTTGCAGAAACTCCTGGGCGCGCCCGATCGGGATTGCCAGCGAGATCGGAGGCCGGCGCAGCCTTGGCTCCAGTTTAGTGCGGACGCATCCAACTGTCGCATATTGATTACTATTCAGCCTGGACCATGGCCGTCGCTCTGATCTGGATCCTTTCCCTGGCGAGTGTCGCGCTCATGCTGGCGCGGCCGCGGGGCATTCCCGAATATGTGTGGATCTGCGGGGGGGCGCTGCTTCTGCTGGCCGGCCGGCTGCTGCCGCTCGCGAGCGCGGGGCGGGCGATCCTCGATGGCGTGGATGTGTATCTCTTCCTGACCGGCATGATGCTGCTGGCGGAGCTGGCGCGGGAGGAGGGAGTCTTCGACTGGGTGGCCGATGTTGCGGTCCATCATGCGCGAGGGTCGTCGGGGCGGCTGTTTCTGTGGATCTATGGGGCGGGCGTCGTGGTGACGGCTCTGCTCTCGAACGACGCGACGGCTGTGGTGATGACTCCGGCGGTGCTGGCGGCTCTGCGGCGGGCGAAGGTTGAGCCGCGGCCGCATCTGCTGGCGTGCGCGCTGATTGCCAACGCCGCCAGCTTCCTGCTGCCGATTTCGAACCCGGCCAATCTGGTGGTGTTCGACCAGCATATGCCGCCTCTGGGGCGGTGGCTCGCGGTCTTTCTGCTGCCGTCGGTGGCTTCGATTGGGGCGACGTTCCTGTGCCTGCGGGTGATTTGCCGGGAGCCGCTGCGGCAGCGGACTGCTGCTGTCGAAGAGCCGTATCGGCTTCAGCCGGCGGGATGGCTGGCTCTGGCGGCGATTGCGGTGGCTGCGGTTGTTCTGCTGGTTTGCTCCGGTTTCGGGATCGCGCTGGGGGCGCCGACCTGCGCGGTGGGCGTGGTGGCGCTTGGTCTTGTGGCGGTTCGGGATCGCCATGCGCCAAAGAATGCGATCCGGAATGTTTCGTGGAGCGTACTGCCGCTGGTCGCCGGCCTGTTCATGATTGTCGAGGCTCTGAACCGGGCGGGGCTGATGCGCCTGACGCGCGCGGGCATTGGCTGGGCCGCGGTGCACAGCCGTCTGGGGAGGTTTACGGGCGGATTTGCCGTGGGCCTGCTCTCCAACGTGATGAACAATTTGCCGGTTGGCCTGGCGGCGGGCACGGCTCTTAGGCAGATGGGGCATCATGGGCCGCTGGCGGAGGCGCTGATGATCGGCGTCGATCTGGGGCCGAATCTTTCGGTGACGGGCTCGCTGGCAACGATCCTCTGGTTGATTGCGCTGCGGCGCGAGGGTGCGGAGATTACAGGGTGGTCATTTCTGAAAGTGGGAGCGGTTGTGATGCCGGTGGCGCTGGCGCTGGCGCTGCTGGCGCTGCGCTGAACGGCGAGCATGCCATTTATAATCGCCCCTGCCACTTATGGAAAACGACAAATGCATTCTGGAAGGGCGGCAGGTGCTCGAGATCACCGACATCATGGCCATTCTTCCGCACCGCTATCCTTTCCTGCTGATCGACCGGGTGATTGAGATCGAGCGGAAGAAGCGCATCGTGGCGCTCAAGAGCGTCACGATCAACGAGCCCTTTTTCCAGGGACATTTCCCGGGATACCCGATCATGCCGGGTGCGCTGGTGGTGGAAGCGATCGCCCAGGCGGGGGGCATTTTGCTGATGCCGGAGGTACCGGATCCCCACTCGAAGCTGATGGTTTTTACCGGCATTGAGCGGGCACGATTTCGCAAGCCGGTGGTTCCCGGAGATCAGCTGCGGCTGGAAGTGGATGTGCTGAACTGGAAGCCGCGTGTGGCGAAGCTGGAAGGCCACGCGATGGTAGACGGCAAGCTGGCCTGCGAGGCGACGGTGATGTGCGCTCTGGTCCCGCGAACTCCGGAGCCTGCGGCCGTCAACAAGGAAGCCGAGCCGGGGAATCCTGAGTGAGCATCCACCCCATGGCCATCGTGGCGCCGGGCGCGGTCATCCCTGATTCGTGCACGGTTGGACCCTGGTGCACGGTGGGTCCCGACGTGGTTTTGGGCGAAGGGTGCGAACTGGTGTCGCATGTGGTTCTGGACGGCCATCTGCGAGCCGGGGCGCGCAACCGGTTCTATTCCTTTGCCTGCGTGGGCGTGGCTCCGCAGGATCTGAAATATCACGGTGAAGCCACCGGGGTGACGCTGGGCGACGACAACTCGATTCGCGAATGCGTGACAATTTCGCGAGGCACGACAGGAGGCGGGGGCACAACCGTCATCGGCAGCCACTGCCTGATCATGGCGTACTCGCACATCGGCCACGACAGCGTGATCGGCGACCACTGCATCCTGGCCAACAGCGCAACGCTCGCGGGCCACGTGATCGTGGAGGATTACGCAACAGTCGGGGCTTTGTGCCCGGTGCACCAGTTTTGCCGGATCGGGCGACACGCCTACATTGGGGGCGGAACGGTGATCACCCAGGACGTGCCGCCGTTTTCGCTGACGTCGGCGACCCGGGAAACGCACCCCTTCGGGATCAACAAGGTGGGGCTGAAGCGGCGGGGATTCGACGATCAGCGGATTCGCGCCCTGCACCGCGCCTTTCGCCTTCTGTTCACGGCAAAAATGAACACAAGCCAGGCCATTGAGAAGCTTCGGGGCGAGGCTGCGGAGTCAGACGACCTCCGTTATCTGATCGACTTTATCGAGACGTCGGAGCGGGGGATCGTCCAGTAAGGCCGGAAACCCTGAAATGGCGTTTACCAGACTTTGATCGGCTCCTGTGGAAAACCAAATGGGTTGCCTAAATTCGTCGCGGCTTGAACACTGCGGCTCGCGAGTCTCTGTAAGCTGCTGAAAGATCGAAGCGATAGCCCCGATATCCTTCCCGGAGATGCGACAACGCCTCCGGTTCCGTTGGCTTGCAGCCAGGGCCAGAAAAGTCTTCCACAAAGATTTCCACAGGGTGACCCGATGCGGAAAGGCGACCGCCAGCCTGGTTGGACGGCCGCCTTTAACTGATCGGGCTTTGGACTAGTGCGGGGTGGAGGTGTGTTGCGTTGGCCTTGCGCCACCAGCGTGGGGCGCCGGCGCTGAGGGGACTGCCACAGGAGCCGGAATGCCGGACTTGGCATTGTAGGCTTCGACGACTGCCTTCGTGATGTCGGATTGCGGAGAAGGCCAAAGCACGCCGCTGTTCTGCTGGCTGGCGTCGAGCACGAGACCAAATCCCTGCTGCTGGGCATAGGAAACCATCACGTCGTAGACCTTCTGGCCTACCTGCTGGAAAGTCTCCTGGCCGTCGCTCTGCTCGTCATTGCGCAGGTCCTCAGCGGAGCGCTGCAGGGTCTTGGTCTTGTCATCGATAGACCGGAGGCGCGCCTGGCGATCGGTGTCGCTGATCTTCTCGCCGGCGTCCTGAAGCTCCTTCTTCAGAGTATCGATCGCGGTATTCTCCTGCTGCAGCTGTTGTTCACGGGGTTCATATTTTTTGCGGAGATCGGCAAGGTCGCGCTGAAACTCGTTGGTCTGGCCGACCGCCTGCTGGAAGTTGATGACGCCGACTTTCGTGGCGCCGGTAACCGGTACCGAGGTGGCGGCCGCGGTTGGGTCCGGCCTTGCCGGAGCGGGCTGGGCAACGGCTGCAACGCCCAGTCCGGACGCGAGCACGCAAACGAGTGACAACGAACGCTTCATGGAATTCACAAACTCCTTGGGTTTCCTGGATGGCTTGATCCGCATTCCTGCCCTCTCCCATCACTGCTCCCAGGACTCGCCGGAGCAGGTCCGGGCCGTTGAGTACCGCCCGGCAGGCAAAGATGCGGACAGAGAGAACTTCTCAGGAACTTGGGCAAATTATAGGTCCGGGTGCAGGGGCCGTCAAACGAATCCTCAGTGCCGCCAGGGTACCTCCGGCGCGAGAACACCCCGGAAAACCGACTTCCGGTCTTAGAATGTCGTCGCGACGGTCAGGCGGAACGTCTTGCTCGGCTCCCGCAGGATGTAAGTGCCGTTATAGAACTGTTCAGCCTCGGCGTAGGAGTAGTCACCTGCGCCGCCGGCCGGGAACATGCTGCGCGTAATCAGATTCTGCCGCCTGAAGGAGGTAAACAGCTTCAACGGATTGACGGCGTAATAGATGCGGAAAGGAGCATTGATGATCGGCATCATCACATCCAGCTCGCCGCCGGCCGAGTCGCGTGGCACGTAGTTCGTGCCCGGGATCGGGTCGATGGTCGGGCTGAAGCGAATCTGCTGTCCACCCTGGCAGGTTCCATTGATGTAGTTTGGACAGCCATAAAGCGGCGAATTGAGCGCGTCGATGCCCTCCGGACTTTGTCGCAACTGGTCATTGCTCACCGCCATGTCCATGCCGAAATCATCGAAGAGGTTGAAGCCCACCGTGCGCCCGTAGATCGGGATCATGTATTGCAGGTTGCCGGTGATACTTGTGTCGCCGCCAATGGTCGCAATGCCATACACGGGCAGCGGGACTTCAATAGCGCCCAGAGTGGGGTTAGTCGGGTCCCGGGGAACGGGACTGCCATCGGGGTTGGTCAGCGCAAACATGACTCGAGTCGGGACGAACCCATACGGTGACACCGTGCGTACGTCGAAGCCGCGAATATCCTGCTCTCCGCCAGCCGAGGGGCGGTCGAATGGAGGAGCCACGTCGCCGCCAAAGCCTCTGATGTAGATGGCTTGCAGGCGCATGCCAAGAGTGTTGCGGCCCTGCTTGTTGAACCAGAACCCTTTCATCGGCGTGAAGCGCTTGTATTCGACGACTGGGCGGATATACCGGACGCTGCCCCAGATTCCTGCCATCTGAACCGTGGCCGCCAGTGACTGGCCGCTATGCGGGAGGTAATTGCTGTCGATATTGCTGGAGTCGTAGCTGAACATCGCCGAGCTGGTGACGATGCCTTCCAGAGCGTTCTGGCCCTGAATGCCGCTGCGGAACGCCAGGATCTGGAACAGATTGCTCGACGCCTGGCTGAAGGCGCGGACCGTTGAACTGTCCCAGGAATAGGTGGCGCCGACCCGCGAGAATCCGAAAAGGCTGAAGTGGCGCAGAGGGTAGCTCGCGGAGAGGGTGAACCCCTTGCGCCCCTGGTTGTAGTTCTGCAACAGCGAGGAAACGGCTGAATTTTCGTTGACGCCGGTGCCGTTAAGCGAATAGCTCTTGGACGCGTTGTAATCTGTCTTGCTGTCGAAGACCTGGAACCCGAGGTTGAGAGGCCTGTTTCGCACGTAGGGTTCATTGAAAGCAAACAGCAGCTGGCGGTTCAGACTGCCGGCATTTGCCTGCACGCTCAAAGTTTCGCCCAGCCCCAGGAAATTGTTGGTCTGGTAGTTAAGCCCGAGGAAAGCCCCGGAAAGCCCGCTGACCCCGCCGTTGAGACCGATCGAGTTCTTGCCCTTCTCCTGCACCTTCAGCAGGAGATCCACCGTCCCGGCTTCGGTGTTTTGGTGGGTTTCGGAATCCTGATCGACGCGCAACTCATTGAAATACTGGAGCTGATTCAGGCGCAGCAGGCTGAGCTCCCACAGATGGCTGTTGTAGACCTGGCCTTCCTGGAGCAGCAGCTCGCGGCGAATCACGAAATCGCGGGTAACGGTGTTGCCCTGGAACTCAATCCGCGAAACAGTGAACTGCTTGCCTTCGTCGCAGTCGATCGTCCAGGTAACCGTGTGCTTCGAATCATCGAAGGAAGGCGTGGGGATGGCACTGAAGTCAATGTAGCCGTCCTGGCTGTAGGCCTTTCGCAGGTTATCAAGGCCTTTCCGGAAGGCGGTTGCATTGAAAATTGAGCCATCCCTGATGTTGAAAATGGCCCGCAGGGCTTTGGGGTTCGCCTGCCCGGTATTCCCCGTGAACTTAATGCCCTCCAGGCGGTACCGCTCACCCTCCTCGATATCCATGTGGATATCGATCCGCTTGCCCTTGCGGGGACGGAAGGTGAACAGGGACAGGCCGCTCTCATTGCGGATGTGGGTCTGGGGTTCGCCTACCGTGGCGCGGAGGTAGCCGCGATCCTCGTAGGCCAGGCGAACACGCTCGGAGTCCTCTTCCAGCTTACTGGCGTCGTACGTACGCGCGAACAGGTTTTCAAAGATGATGGAGTGCGGGATGCCGACGGGGCGCAGGTTCCGCATCGCTGCCCGCAGGGTGCGGGAGTCGACGTGGTGATTGCCGCTGAAGGTAATCCTGCCTACCTTGACGGTCGGTCCTTCCTTGATGCGGAAGATGAGCTGCACCGAGGCTGGCGGGATGTCCTTTATTTCGGGGCGGACTGTCGCAAACTGGTGGCCGTGCTCGGCCAGCATTTCTTTAATGACGGTGACAGCGTGGGCGATGCGGGCGGGATCGTACTGGCTCTCGACCGAAAGCCCCACCTTCTCCTTCTTGAACCGGTCGAGCAGATCGGACTGCGTTACGGAGCTCAGACCCGGGTAAGTAATGTCGCGGATCGTGGGCTTTTCGCGGACATAGACGTCGAGGATGATCCCCTGAGGCGTGTCCTCTTTTTCAATGCGGACATCCTCGAAATAGCCGGTGTTCCAAAGGGAGTTGAAATCGCGCTCGACGGTGAGTGGATCGAACGGCTCGCCAACGCGGCTGAACATGCGGGCCAGCACCGTTTCTCTGGGAATCCGGCGTGCGCCAATCACACGAATCTCGATGATTTTCTGTTGACCGGCAGGAGACGCGGCGGCCTGCTCATCCTGCGCAAACAAGCGCGAACCCGGCATGGCTGGAGCCAGAAGGAGAATCAACATCAGGGAGCGGCCCAGGAGCCGGCGCCATTTCCTGCTGAATACGTGCGGGGAGCCAGCGCTCCAGGAGTTCACGGGAAAAATAAGCACACCCTCACTGCTCAAAATCGGGCCAATCTTTGGGAAAAGGCGATTATATCAGCGCAAATCCAGGGCGTGGCGCCGCCAATCCCGAGCTGAACGTTCCTCCCCACAGGGGCGGCGCGTTTGCCTCTCCCTGTGCGCCATCGACGGGCTGCATCACTCCAGTTCTCTCCCCCTGCAGCGGCGATGGCCGCGGAGCTGCCTGGGGAGGAATGGCAACAGTTTACCGAAGATCAGACGGCACGGCGGGACGGACGTCAACAAGGACAGAATAGAAGACCGGGCCGCCCCCCAGGTCGTTGAGCCGCTGCGACGTCAGGAGGTTCACGTTATGGCCGCCGGCTGAAAGCTTGTTCCAGTTCAGGCGTGCGGCCACCACTCCGGGCTGCACCGCGCCATTCACATGCGCCCGCAATTCGAGTCTCCCGCGGTCGTTGAAGACGTCCACGGCATCGCCGTCAGCGATGCCTCGGGCCGCAGCGTCGACCGTATGGATTTCCAGAACGCCGTTGAACGCGGACTCCATCTCCCGATGCCCGGGCAGATTGGGGAACGTCGAGTTCATGTAATTGTCCGCCTTGCGCGGCAGGAACTCGAGCGGATAGCGCTCGTGCGCGGCAGTGTGCCGCGATTCCGGCGCTGGCTGGAAGGCCGGGAGCGGATCGCCCCCCTGGGATGCCAGTGCCGCAGAATAGAACTCGATTTTGCCGCTGGGCGTGGCGAAGGGACCCTCCGCAAACGGCAGAAAGCGCTGCTCGCTCTGCTCCCCACAAAAGTGAAGCCGCTGCATTCCTCCCGCGCTGGCGAGCGTCGCAGGCGTCATGCCGGCCATCCAGGGATGTTGCCCGCCGGGGTCGGAGGTGCGCAGTGCCTGCGCGATCAGCTCCTCGGGCGTGTCGCGGAAGCAGGATTCGGGGAAGCCCATGCGCTGTCCGAGTTGCGAGAACAGCCAGACATTCGAGCGCGCTTCCCCGAGGGGCGCAATCGCCTGGTCGGAAAGCTGGACATAGTAGTGGCCATAAGCACCCTGAATGTCCTTGTGTTCCAGGAACGTTGTCGCCGGCAGAACAATATCCGCATAGTCGGCTGTATCAGTGAAAAACTGCTCGTGAACCACGGTAAACAGGTCGGCCCGCGCGAGCCCCCTCACAACGGACGCCTGATCGGGCGCCACTGCCGCGGGATTGGAGTTGTAGACAAAGAGCGCGTGGACAGGGGGGTCCTGCAATTCCGTGAGCGCTTCCCCAAGCACCGACATGTTGACGACCCGCGCCGGGCGTCCCAGGGGGCTGGCCAGCATCAGGTCCGGGCGCTCGAGCGCGTCGCTGTCCCAGCGAAACGCGCCGCTCGTTGAGAGTTGGAGACCGCCCCCATAGTGTTTCCAGGCGCCTGTCAGCGCAGGCAGCATGGCGATCGCCCGGACGGCCGCGCCGCCATTGTCGCTGCGCTGCACGCCGTAGTTCAGGCGAATGACGGCCGGCGTCGTGGTTCCGTAGAGGCGAGCGAGGCGTTCAATATCGTCCGCCGGAATTCCTGTAATCGCGGCAACCCGGTCCGGAGGATAAGCGGCGGCACGATCACGGAGGGGCTCGAAGCCGGAAGTCCAGCGGGTGACATAGTCCTCGTCATAAAGCCGGTCGCGGGTGAGGATGTGCATCAAACCGAGGGCCAGGGCGGAGTCTGTCCCGGGACGGATGGGAATATGCCAGTCGGCGACACGCGCGGTGCGCGTGGCATAGGGGTCGATAACCACGAGCTGGCCGCCGTTGCGGCGCGCCTCTTCCACAAAGGGCCAGAGATGGATGTTATTGCCGTGAATGTTGGCCGCCCAGGCGAGGATTAGTTTGGCGTGGCGGAAAGCCTCCGTGTCGGTTCCCAGCTTCTGACCGTACACGGATTTCAGCGCCTGACCGCCGGTCTCGGAACAGATGGTTCGGGCCAGTTGCGAAGCGCCCAGGCGATGAAAGAAGCGCCGGTCCATGGAGCCATAGCCAAGAACGCCAATCGTTCCGGCGTAGGAATAGGGCAGAATCGACTCCGGCCCATATTCAGCAGCAATAGATGCCAGCCTGGCGGCAATCGTGTCCAGCGCCTCATCCCAGGAGATGCGTTCGAACGATTCCGCTTCCCTCCGCCAGGGGAGCGGCGCCTTCGGAACGCCGGCGCGCCGCCGCATGGGATAGACCAGGCGGTCGGGCGAGTAGACGCGGTCGAGGTATTTCGCGACTTTGCCGCAGAGAAAGCCCTGGGTGACCGGGTGAGCCGGATCGCCACGCAGGCGAGTCGCGCGACCGGCCTCGTCGATGGTGACGAGAACCCCACAGGAGTCCGGACAGTCGTGCGAACATACCGCGTGGACTGTCCTGGCGGGCATAGCCCATTGTAGAGGGTCTGTACCGGATCAGCGGATTTCGGCCCTGGCAACAGGTTCTTCGAGGGGGGCGGCTGGCTCGACCAGCGCCACCGGCAGCGTGAAGAAGAACGTCGCTCCAGCGCCGAGTTCGCTCTCCACGCGAATCGTTCCTCGATGCGCGAGGACAATATGCTTCACGATCGCCAGGCCCAGACCCGTGCCTCCCGATTCGCGTGAGCGCGCCTTATCGACGCGGTAGAAGCGTTCAAAGATACGATCCAGATGTTCAGAGGCCATCCCCTGGCCAAAGTCCTGTACGTAAAACTCAACGGCATTCTCCACCGGGTGCGCGCCAACGACTACCCGATGCCCGGAGGCTCCATATTTCATGGCGTTCTCGATCAGATTCCCGAACACCTGGGTCATCGCATCCACATCGGCCAGAACCAGCGTTTCCGTGTTATCGCCGCCTTCCAGAGCGACCTGTGAGTCGACCGTCATACCGGCCAGTGATTCGATTGCGTCATGCACTAGAACCGATGCCCGAACCGGCTGCACCTTCGGCTTGTGTTCGCCGGATTCGACCTGTGCGAGAGCCAGCAGGTCCTCAGTTAGCCGATTCACGCGGCGTGCATTCTTCATGATGATTGCCATGAATTCGCGCGCATGGTCCGGCAGCTCCATTTCATCTTCCAGGAGCGTTTCGACATAGCCGGAGATGGAGGTCAGCGGCGTGCGGAGTTCGTGGGAGACATTGGCAATGAAATCGCGGCGCATCTTTTCCGCCCGCTCGATTTCAGTCACATCGTGGAGGACGGCCACCGCTCCGCCGTCGGGCGTGGGCGCGGCGCTTACTTCGTAGGCGCGGCCGGGGACAACGGAAATAGCGCGCCCTGAGACCATACGCCGCTCCCGCAGAGCCGCCTCCACGCAGCGCAGGATCTCCGGATCGCGCACGCTGACCACCAGGGCTTTGCCGGCCCGTACCGCTCCCGGGGCGATGCGCTGCATGACGGCGTTTGACCAGCTCACCTGCCCGGTGCCGTTCACAGCCACGACGGCTTCCTGCATCGAGTCGAGCAGCGCCGCCAGCTCGCGCTGTTTACTCTGCAACGCCTGAAAAGACTGCTCGAGACGGCCGGCGGTGGCGTCCAGCGCCAGCGCCACTTCGCCGATCTCGTCGTTGGCGTCCTCTTCGATACGCGCCGTAAAGTCTCCGGCGGCGATCCGGTTCGAGAAGGCGACAATCCGCCGTAATCGCGCCGCCATCTGCCGCGCAAACAGCGCGGAGACCAGCGTTGCCACGACCAGGGAGATCAGCGAAGCCGTCAGCAGGTCGCGCCGCAGGATGTGCAGGGCGGCAGCCCGCTCATCGGCGGTCATCGAGGCAACTCGAGCTTCCTCGTGAAGAGAATGGCCGACGATGTTGCGGAAGGAAAAATCAAGGATGGCAGTTCCGATGCAGAGCACCAGAACGAACGAGAAGAGCAACTTGGAAAAGACTTTGCCAGTCACGCGCCTATCCCGGGTGAATTCATTATCACCTGCTCCCGCCTGGTGAGGCGAAGGGGCAACTTCAGCGCGCGTCGTCTGCTGAAGGCCCGTACATGCCGGGCACCGGGACGTCGAGCAGGCGCAGATAGACACTGAGCTGCCCCCGGTGATGGATCAAATGATCCAGGAAGACCCGGCGGAGAGCCAAAGCCCTGGGCACGGCGACCATCGTCTGCTCTCCAAACTTCAGCGTCCAGACGGCGGAGAGCTGATCCTCGCGAAGAGTAGTCAATGCGGCCTCGGCGGCCGCGGAGGCCCCATCGAAATGGGCCACCAGATCAGTTCCGGATGCGGCCTGGAAGGGAGCGGTTCCAGGGTTGCGGACAAACGTCTCGGTCGTGGCAATGATGACGCAGCGATTCGGCAAGTCGGCCACATGGGAGGCGAGCCGGCCGAGGGTCATTGATTTCGCATGCGGCTTCCAGGAGAAGCTGGTTTCGGGGACACGCTCAAGAATGCGCCGGGTGCTTGCGCTCTCTTCGGCAAATTCCTGCTGGAGCAGTTCCGGTATCGTCATGCCGCCATCTTAGCTGGCGGCGCGCTCGGCTGCTTTGGGAATCTCGAAGCGATACCCGGCGCCACGCACCGTTTTCAGGTAGCGGGGATTTTCGGGGTCGGTTTCGATCTTCTCGCGGATGCGGCGCACATAGACATCGACGGAGCGCGGCGTGACGAAGCGCGCGTCGCCCCAGACGGCGTCGAGGAGATGATCGCGGCTGAAGACGCGTCCCGGATGGCGCGCCAGGTAGTCGAGCAGGCGGAATTCCGTGGCGGTTGTGGTGGTGAGATTGCCGCGCACTTTCAGCTGCATGGCACTGGCGTCGATCTCCACGTCTTCAAAGGAGATGGAGGAGGGCGTGGACGGGCGCTCGAAGCGCCGCAGGACGGCCTTCACGCGGGCGAGCAGCTCGCGCGGGGCAAAAGGCTTGGTGATGTAGTCGTCAGCGCCCAGCTCGAGGCCGAGGACGCGGTCATTTTCTCCGGCCCGGGCGGTGACAAAGATGATGGGAACCGCGCTCAGAGCCGGGTGGTTACGGAGCCGCCGGCATACATCGAGGCCATCTCCTCCGGGAACCATGATGTCGAGCAGAAACAGGGCCGGCGCCTGGCGTTCCGCGTCGGGGATGAGGCTGGCAGGGCTGGCGTAGGTCCGGGCGGCAAATCCGGCAGCTTCCAGGTGATGCTGCATCAGCCGGGCGATATCCGCGTCATCTTCCAGCACAAAGACGGTCTGGCTCACGGGCGGGAGGGTCCTTTCCGAACTGTCGTGGACAGGCTATCGCAGCCGGGCAAAGAGAATGCAAAACTTCTGTTAATTTCGAGGGGCCGGCGTCCCCCTCTTTGTGGCTCTGCCCAACCGTTCTGGTGAGCGCGTTCACCTTTTCTCTGTATGGTTTGCGGGGTTTCTCGGGTGCTATACTCCGGCCATTGTTGCTCCAGTAAACCCCAATGGCCCCGAAAACGATGCGGATTGGTATCCGGGCCCTGCAGGTGATAGGAATTCTTGCCTGTGCCGACCATTCTTTGCATTGACGACGAAGCTCTCGGGCTGCAGATCCGAAAAGCGGTGCTGGAGCGCGCAGGGTACAAGGTGCTCACGGCGATCGACGGGCCGGCGGGCCTGGCGGCTTTTCGCAATGAGCCGGTCGATGGCGTGGTTCTGGATTACTACATGCCGGAAATGGACGGGGGCGCGGTTGCGGAGACGATGCGCCGGGAGCGTCCCGATATTCCCATCATGCTGCTCTCCGCCTACATCAACCTGCCCACCGAGGTGGTTGAGCTGGTCGATGTGACGCTGCTGAAGGGGGAGGGGCCTCTGGAGCTCCTTGAAAAACTGAGGGTGATGCTGCGTGCCGCCAGCTCGCCGGCAGCGGGAAGGCTCTCATGAAGCCAGTAGCGTTCAATCGGACGTTACGGCAACTGGTCGCGCTTCCGATTCTGCTGCTCCTCATTCTGGGCAGCTTCCTCGTCTGGCAGATCCAGGTCACGGCGACCGCGCAGCGGGAACTCGATCACAGCGATCAGATCACGGCACGGCTGCAGGAACTGCAGAACCTCTTCATTGACCAGGAAACCGGCCTTCGCGGGTTCCAGCTCACCGGCGATCCGGTCATGCTGGCTCCGTGGAAAGCGGCGGCCGGGCCGATTCAGAGCGAGTTTGCCGAATTGCAGCAAATGCTCGCCGGCGATCCGGCTCAGATGGCGAATCTGGCCGCGCTGAACAACCGCTATAACCAATGGCTCGGCTTTGCCGATGCCGTGCTCCACCAGGATGCCGCCGCTCTCAACGCCGAGGGAATGAACCAGCGCGGCAAAGCGATGATGGACGCGATTCGTGCAAATGTAGGCACAATGCAGAAGCACGAGACCAATCTGCGAGAAGAGCAGTATCGTCACGCCCGCTGGCTGCAGCGCCGCGAGCTGCTTTCCCTGCTGATTTCCTTTCTCATCGTCGGCATCGTTCTGGTGTTCTTTACCCGCCATCATATCCACGCTATCTCTGCTAGCTATTTGCGTCGGATCGCCGAGATCACCCGGCGTTCGGAGGAACTCCACGAAAGCCAGCAATGGTTCCAGACCACTTTGGAATCCATCGGCGATGCCGTAATTTCCTGCGATCTCGAGGGTTCGGTGACCTTCATGAATGCCGTTGCCGAAGGGCTGACGGGCTGGAAGCTCGGCGACGCCCGGGGAAAATCGCTGGAAACCGTTTTTCGGATCATTCACGAGGAGACCCGCCAGGCCGCCGAAAATCCCGTTGCGAAAGTGCGTCGCCTGCGGAAAGTGATTGGACTCGCCAACCACACGGTTCTGATCGCGCGCGACGGGCGGGAATCGGTCATCGACGACAGTGCGGCGCCGATCATGAGCGATACGGGCGATATGGTCGGCGTGGTCCTGGTTTTCCGCGACGTCACCGAAGAGCGGCAAATGCAGTCGGCTCTGGTTGCTTCCGAGAAGCTGGCTGTCGCTGGACGGCTGGCGGCGAGCATTGCCCACGAAATCCACAACCCGCTGGATTCCGTCGCCAATCTCCACTACCTTCTCGACCAGGAAACCGATCCTGAGAAGCGAGCGGAGTACCTGCGCCTCGCTCAGCAGGAGCTGGGGCGCACGATGCAGATCAGCCGCACGATGCTTAGCCTCTATCGCGAGCCCAAAGCGCCCATCGAGGTCCTGCTGCGCGAGCTGGTGGACGGCGTCCTTTTGCTGCTCGATCGCCGCCTGCAGCACCAGGGGGTGCGCGTGGAAACAGAAATTGCCGATGACCTGAGTGTCGAAGGCTTCCCGGCAGAACTGCGACAGGTACTGACGAACCTGATCGTCAACGCCATGGACGCTTCCGGAACGAAGGGGCGAATTCGTATCCGCGTGCAGCGGGCCGAAGCTGGAGAACTCCGGGGAGTCGGTGCCCTGATCGAGATTGCTGACAGCGGTCCCGGTATACCGCCGGAGACGGCATCCCGGCTCTTTCAGCCCTTCTTCACCACCAAGGGCTCGAACGGAACCGGTCTGGGTCTCTGGGTCAGCATGGGTATCGTGCAGAAGCACGGAGGCTCCATTCAGATCGGAGAGAGCGACGATCCGAACCTGCCGGGCGCCAGTATCCGCGTCTTCCTGCCCGCGCGCACTTTCGCCGGAGCGCAGCCCCTGTCAGCCTAGGCGGCCCGGCGCTAATGGGCATGCCAGTGGGAATGATGGCGGTGCGCGTGTTCGTCCGGTTCTTCCACCGCGATGGGACAGCCGTGAGCCACCTCGCAGATCACATTCTCGAATTGCAGCGTCGTGTGGTGGATCCGAAAGCGCTCCCGCAGCACAAGATTGATATCGGCCAGGATCCGAGTGCTCTCGGAAGGCGGGATATCGGCAATCGTGACGTGGCTCGAGAGGGCATGGCTGTTGGAGCCAAGGCTCCACACGTGCAGGTCATGCACGTCCTCGACACCGGTAACTGTCATCAGAGTCGTGCGGATATCCACCAGGGAAATACCCCGCGGGGTGCCTTCCAGAAGAATGTTCAGGGTCTCCCGAACGATGGCGAGCGAAGACCACAAAATCAGCGCCGCAATGCCGAGCGACAGCGCCGGATCCACCCAGATACGCCCCGTGAAGAGAATCACAGCGCCGCCGATGATCACCGCTGCGGTGGAAAGCGTGTCGCCCAGCATGTGGATGAACACGCTGCGAATATTCACGTCATCGCTCACGCGCCAGAGCATTGCGGCGATGATGCCATTCATCACCACACCCACAGCGGCCACGTACATCATGGTTCCTGGCCGTACCTGGGTGGGATGGCTGAAGCGGCGAATCGCCTCAAGGGCAATCCAGCCGGCGATGACGATGAGCGCGATTGCGTTCAGAAAAGCGGCCAGAACGCCGGCACGCTGGTAGCCGTAGGTCTTGCGGTCGGTCGCCGGCCGAGTCTGGAACCAGACAGCCACGAAAGACAGTACAAGAGCGAGAGCGTCGGATGCGTTATGGCCGGCCTCAGAGATGAGGGCCAGTGAATGGGCGTGAAGTCCGGCGAAGAGGGTGAGCAGCACGTAGCCGACGGTCGCGATCAGGGAAACGCGCAGCACCTTCTGCATGGCTCGGGTGTTCGCGCCGTGAACGTGCATACTCTCTTAGTTTAGATGGTATGCCCGGGAGGTTGCGTCGACTGAGTTGTCGCAGCGTTGCGGGATTTTCGCCCGGGCGCGGGACGCGTGGGGACCGACTGGGCCGTGTCCCGCAGGCCGCTCCAGTTTTCAGCCACCACAATGCTGTTCTCGGGGCGATGGATATCGTAGCGAACCGAGCATGGAAAGCCGAGCCGCAACTCGGTGGGATTCACCAGGTCGCGCAGAGCCGACACATCCTGAGACGATTCGTAAGCCACGCCGCCAATCTCGTATTTGTAGAGAATGAAGTGGATCCCGGCAGGCTGCTCCGTCGCCGGGGCCTCCTCGAACTCCGATATGTCGAGGATGGTTCCGTCCATGATGCGCCCGGAGCGGACCAGCTCGGCGCGCCTCGCCCGCTCAATCTCTTCCGCAGTGGGACGCCGTCGCAGGACCAGATACGTGACGACTCCCCCGACGCAAACCACCAGGGCCGCAACCGTCCCGATCACATGAGGATCGCGCAGGGAAGGGGACAACATGCAGGGGCTCCAAAACGCAGAACGGAAATGAGGTGCCGAATAAGAGCAGCATAGCTCAGAATGGCAGGAATGGCGGCCCTCAATGGCGGTATTGCGCAGCCAGGGAGTTACTGCTAGCTGCGCTATACTCGGGAAAGACATGGCGAATCGCAGGAGTGCAGAAACGGCCGCTTTGGGCGGTCGTTTTTCCGTCAGAACGCAAACTTCTTCCCCCAAAGCCGGCAACGGTCCGCGGATCCGGTCCACAACGGTCATTTGTGTGCGCCGCAACAGCAGCGTGGTGATGGCCGCCGACGGCCAGGTGACCATGGGCGATGCCGTCTTCAAGCACAGCGCGAAAAAGATCCGGCGCCTTTACCAGGAGAAGATCCTGGCAGGCTTTGCCGGTTCAACGGCAGACGCCTTCTCGCTCTTCAGCCGCTTTGAAAACAAGCTGGAGCAATACGCCGGTAATCTGGGCCGGGCCGCTGTGGAACTCGCTAAGGACTGGCGTACCGACAAAATGCTGCGCAGCCTCGAGGCGCTGCTGGTGGTTTCCGACCTGAGCCAGACGTTTCTAATCAGCGGCTCCGGGGACGTGATCGAGCCGGACGAGGGCATCGCCGCCATTGGCAGCGGCGGATCGTACGCGCTGGCCGCCGCACGGGCGCTGATGGAGAATACGGATCTTTCCGCGCGCGAGATCGCCGAAAAAGCCCTGCGCATCGCGGGGCAAATCTGCATTTACACCAACGACAAAATCACGATCGAAGAACTGCACGCATAAGGGCGAATCATGGCCATTTATCTCCCCGGAACCGCCGAAGACCAGGAACTGTCGCTCGAAGAACTCACGCCGCGCGAAATCGTCGCCGAATTGGACAAATACGTCGTGGGCCAGAAAGCGGCCAAGCGCGCCGTCGCCGTTGCCCTGCGCAACCGCATGCGCCGGCAGAAGCTGTCGCCGGATCTCGCCGACGAGATCATGCCCAAGAACATCATCATGATTGGGCCTACCGGCGTGGGAAAGACTGAGATTGCTCGTCGCCTCGCGAAGCTGACCAACTCGCCCTTCCTCAAAATCGAGGCTTCAAAGTTCACCGAGGTCGGCTACGTCGGGCGCGACGTGGATTCCATCGTCCGCGACCTGGTCGAGATCGCCATCGACATGGTGCGGGAAGAGAAGCTCGAAGAGGTCGAAGATCGAGCGGAAATGAATGCCGAGGAGCGGCTCCTCGACGTGCTGCTGCCGCCACCGGCCCAGCCGCCTGCGGCCGCCCCAGGGCAGGCAGCGCCCAACACGCCGGGATTCTCTGCACAGGTTGACGGCAACACCATTACGCTTCCGGCGCCGGGCGGCGACTCGCATCACCGGACGCGGGAGAAGCTCCGCCAGCAGTTCCGCGAGGGCAAGCTCGACGACCGCATGGTCGAGATCGACGTCCGCGAGCGCAATTCTCCGTCTTTCGAGATCATCTCCAACCAGGGCGTTGAGGAGATGGACGTCAACCTGAAGGACATGCTGCCCAACATCTTCGGCCAGCGCACGCGCAAGCGGAAGATGAAGGTGTCCGACGCCTTCGAATACCTCGTCCAGGAAGAGGAGAGCCGCCTGATCGACATGGATCAGGTCACGCGTCTGGCTGTGGAGCGGGTTGAGACCTCGGGCATCGTTTTCCTTGACGAGATCGACAAGATCGCCGGCCGCGAGGGTGGCCACGGTCCCGACGTTTCCCGGGAAGGCGTGCAGCGAGACATCCTGCCCATCGTCGAAGGCACGACCGTCAACACGCGATACGGGATGGTCCGGACGGACTTCATCCTGTTTATTGCGGCCGGCGCCTTCCACGTATCGAAGCCCAGCGATCTCATCCCCGAACTGCAGGGGCGCTTTCCCATCCGCGTGGAGCTGCAGTCGTTGACGGTTGAGGATTTTGTACGGATTCTGACCGAGCCGAAGTCTTCGCTGGTCCGCCAGTACACGGCGCTGCTTGAAACCGAAGGGCTGAAGCTCGAGTTCACGCCGGAGTCGATCGAGGAGATGGCGCAGTTTGCCTTCCGGGTGAATGAGGGGACTGAGAATATCGGCGCGCGGCGACTGCACACGATCATGGAGAAGGTGCTGGACGAGATCAGCTTCCTCGCGCCGGATCTGACCCGCGCTTCGCAGAAGGGCGAGGCGAAAGAGGGCGGGACGGTCGTTGAGCTGGCCGCCGTGGGCGAAGGCACGACCGCGCCTCTGCCGGTGATTGAGCGCGAGACGGCGAATGGCACGGAGAAAGTGGTGGTCATCGATCCCGAGTATGTCCGGCAGATGGTGTCCAGCATCGTGAAGAACCAGGATCTGTCGCGCTATATCCTGTAGCCGTGCCGACGACCGTCCGTTCCTTCTGCAAGATCAACCTGGGGCTGGCCATCGGGCCGCCTCGAGCGGACGGATTCCACGCCCTGGCGACCTGCTATCAGACGCTGGCCGCGCATGACCTGATTACGGTTGAGGCAAAACCGGACGCAACCACCTCCATCTACATCAGCAGCAATCACGAAGGCGTTCCAACCGGCGCGACGAACACCGTTTGGAAGATGGTAGAGCGAGCGCTTCCAGCGCTGGGAATCACGGCTGCGGTGCGCGTTCACATCGATAAGCGCCTTCCGGTGCAGGGCGGGATCGGTGCTGGCTCGGCTAATGCCGTCGCAGCGCTCCTCGGACTGGAGCGGGAGCTGGAGGCTCAGGGGGTTGCTCCCCTTGCGGACCCCGACAAGCTGCGGATTGCGGCCGAGGTCGGCTCCGACGTGCCCTTATTCCTGATTGGGGGGACGGTTCTCGGGACCGGGCGCGGGGAGGAGGTCTCGGCCCTTGCCGATCTGCCGCCGACCGCATGCGTCCTGGCGCTGCCGGAGGTCGGGGTTTCGACCCCACAGGCCTATCGCGACTGGGACGCCCTCCAGACCGCTCCGCCGGAGTCGTCTGCATTGACCCCCCACCCCGGCTCCGATAAACTATTGACGTTGAGTCGAGCTCTTGCCTCGGTGCTTGCGCCGAGGCCTCCGGAGGCGCAATCCACCGGGGATGGCACGCACTCCTCCGGTGTCTTCGCGCAGGCTTCTTTCCGGCGCGAAGGCCTTGCCGGGAAGTCGGACGAAGATCCGCTTCCTGCGCTTGTCCGAACCGGGATCGAAAACGACTTCGAAGAGGTCGTCTTCCGGCAGTATCCCTCTCTCGGAACAATCAAGCGCATTCTTGCGGGGTCCGGCAACCCTGAGGAGGCAGCCTTGTACGCGGCGCTCTCCGGCTCGGGGTCAGCCCTTTTCGGGCTGTACGGCTCCGATGCCGCAGCGGTCGCTGCAGAGCGAAGGCTCGGCGAGGCGGGTATTCGATCGCTGCGGACAAGGACGCTGCAGCGCGGTGAATACTGGCGGGAGATGTTCGAGTAGCAGGGCGCAGGTTTCAGGTCAGGATCGATCAACGAGGTTTGAGTTTTTGGGCGATCGACTAATGGTAGGTCAAGTGCCTTTGGAGCACTTTGTCCAGGTTCGAATCCTGGTCGCCCAGCCAGAGTTGGAAGTTGGGCCGAGTAAAAAGCAGGATGCCATGCAAACCAGCTGGAGGATCTTGTGAAGACGGACACGATTGAGACGGTGGGGGGCGCGCCAGCAGCAGCCGCGGCCCAGGCAGACGGAAACAAGGCGAAGCCGCAGGCGCGGCGCTCTCGCGTATCGAATGAGGACAGGCGGTTCAAAATCTTTTCCGGCACGGCCAATCGCGAACTGGCAGAGGAGATCTGCAGGCACATCGGCGTCAGCGTGGGCGAGACGCGGATGCAGCGCTTTGCCGATGGCGAGGTGTACTTTCAGCTGCTCGAAAACGTCCGCGGCGCCGATGTCTTTGTCGTCCAGCCGACCTGCTATCCGGTCGATCAGCACCTGGTGGAGTTACTGATTATGGTCGACGCTCTCAAGCGCGCTTCCGCCGGCCGCATCACGGTTTGTGTGCCGTATTACGGCTATGCGCGCCAGGATCGCAAGGACCGGCCCCGTGTGGCCATTTCCTCAAAGCTCGTTGCCGATCTGATGACAACCGCCGGCGCGCATCGTGCTTTGTTCATGGACCTGCACGCCGCACAGATTCAGGGGTTCTTCAACATCCCGGTCGATCACGTTTTTGCCAGCCCGGTGATGATCAGCTACTTCAACAGCCTGAATCTGCCGGATCTCACGGTTGTCTCGCCCGACGCCGGCGGCGTGGAGCGTGCCCGCCACTTCGCCACAAAAATGAGCGTCCCCCTGGCGATCGTGGATAAGCGGCGCACGGACATCAACGTCACGGAAGTGATGCACGTGATCGGCGATGTGCGCGGGCGGACCTGCCTCATCGTGGATGACATCATCGATACGGCCGGCACTCTGGTGAAGACGGTGGACGCGCTGCTGGAGCAGGGCGCTTCGCGCGTTTATGCTGCCGCGTCTCACCCGGTGCTGTCGGGCGAAGCGGTCCAGCGCATCACCAACTCTCGCCTGGAACAAGTCATCGTTACGGATTCAATTCCGCTGCGCCCGGAAGCGCAGCAACTGACCAACTCGGGAAAGATCAAGGTGCTTTCGGTCGCGGGCCTTCTGGGCGCCGCGATTCTGAACATTCATATGGAGACCAGCGTGAGCACGCTGTTCAGTTAAGTAAGCGCAGCTTTTAGCTATTAGCTTTTGGCTTTTAGCCGGGTAGTTGCAAAACAATAATTGGCGGCCAGCCCGAAGGGCGAACCGTACAGAAGGGAGCGGAGAACACAGCAACAGGCGATTGGCCGCCCGCTACGGGCTACCCGCTACCGGCTGTTTTTCCGTGCCCGAAGGAAAAGGACAATGATTACTCAGGAAACCGTTAACGCCGTGCCCCGCGAGGGCAAGTTCAACAAGAATGCAGCCCGCCGCGTACGCGCCAAAGGCAAAGTGCCTGCCGTGGTTTATGGAGCGGCGCAGCCCGCGGTCGCCGTCGAGGTCGATCCCAAGCAGATCCAGAAGATCCTGCACTCGGAGACCGGTCACAACTCGATCTTCGATCTCGATGTTGCCGGATCGTCCGCGAAGGTCATGATCGTGGACTGGCAGTACGAGCCGATCAAGGGCAAGCTGATCCACATCGATTTCAAGCGCATCGCGCTCGATAAGGCGATCCGCGTCGAAGTGCCGATCCAGCTGACGGGCACCGCCGAGGGCGTGAAGACGCAGGGCGGCATCCTCGACCAAATGCTGCGCGAGGTGGAAATCGAGTGCCTGCCGGGCGACATTCCGGCGAACATCCAGCTCGATGTCACCAGCCTGGTGTTCGGCACGGTGCTGCGCGTCTCGGATCTTCCGCATGCCGGCAAGCTGCGGTTCATTACGTCGGAAGACACGCCGGTGGCGCACATCACGGCTGTGAAGGAAGAGGCAGCTCCGGCGCCGGAGGCCGAGGCGGCTGCGGCTGCCGCGGCTCCAGCGGAGCCGGAAGTGGTGAAGAAGGGCAAGCAGGAAACAGCGGAAGGTGCGGCGGCAGCCGCGCCGGCCGCGGAGAAAGGCGGCAAGAAGTAAGTGCCGGCCGAGGGTGGCGCGTTCCTGGTAGTGGGGCTCGGCAATCCGGGCATCGAATACCAGTTCACGCCGCACAATGCCGGGTTTCTGGCGATCGATCGCATCGCCGATGAGACAGGCGCGGAGGTGGTGAATCGCCGCTGCCGCGCCCTCACGGCGAAGGTTCGAATCGCCGGCCGGGAAGTGATTCTGGCCAAGCCGGAGACCTGGATGAATTTGAGCGGGATGGCGGTGGGGGCTCTGGTCGATGAACTCGACATCAACCCCGCCGGCAACCTGCTGGTGCTGTACGACGAACTGGATTTGCCTCTCGGGAGTTTGCGAGTGCGGGAGAGAGGCAGTCCGGCGGGACACAACGGAGCGCGTTCCGTTGCCGGCGCACTCGGCACGGACGAGTGGTGGCGGATCCGGATCGGGGTGGGCCCCGAAGCGGGAGCCCGCGAAGAGGCTTTTCGGCGCGGCAGAGATTATCTGCTGACGCCGATGAGCAAACGAGATTTGACGGCCGTCGATCCGGTCCTGGACCGGGTGGCGCGCGCCGTCGAAACGGTGGTGGCAAAGGGCATTTCCGCCGCCATGAACGAATTCAACCGCCGGGACGATTCCGGGAATGGTCCCGCGGCGCAGTAGAGAGAACGACGGAAGCGAATTTGGATTTGCCGGCCGGTGCTGCTAAGCCCGTTCCGGAGGGAAAGAGAAACCAGCGATGCAACAACGTTTCTACGAAGTGATGTTTATCGTTCGGCCGGATGTGGCGGACGAAGACCTGGATAAGCTGATTGCCGGTCTCGAGCAGACCGTCACCAACGGCCATGGCACGGTGCGCTCCACCGAAAAGCTGGGACGCCGCAAGCTCGCCTATCTGGTGCGGAAGTTCAACGACGGCAACTACGTCCTGCTGACCATCGACGCCGATGGCTCGCTGATTGCGGAGCTGGAGCGCCGCCTGCGCGTCTCCGAGCCGGTGATTAAGTTCATCACCGTGCGTATGGACGAGGAGGAAAAGCGCCTCGCCAAAGTGAGAGCCATCCGCGCCTCGCGGAAGAAGCTGAGCGCCATGCCGGTAGAAACGCCGGAACCAGTGGCTCCCGCGGCGCCTGCGCCGGCTCCGGCGGCAACCGAGTCCGCAACTCCCGCCAGCGCCTAGGGCGACCGGCGGCAACGACATTTGAGCAATGGGCCGGCGCCCTTCGCGGCGGCTGGCCGGAGGAATCAATATGGCTGACGAAACAACGACTTCTACTCCACGCTCCGAAGCACCCGCGGGACGCCCCTCGGGTCCGGGCGGACGCGGCCCTGGCGGCCCGGGCGGTCCCGGCGGACGCAAGTTTTTCCGCCGCAAGAAGGTCTGCAAGTTCTGCACCGAGAAGATCGACGCTATCTCGTACCGCGATGTGCGTCTGCTGCAGGGCTTTGTGGCCGAGCGCGGCAAGATTGTGCCGCGGCGCCTTACCGGTGTGTGCACTACGCACCAACGGCGGCTGACGAAGGCCATCAAGCAGGCTCGCAACATCGCTCTGCTGCCCTTCGCGGCGCGGTTCTAATTTTTAATCGCGCCGATGCCGCAGTGCTCGGATCGGCGACACCCGTGCTCTGAGCTCTGTGCCCGGAGCCGTGTTTCAGGAGAGATCCATGGAAGTCATCCTCAGAGAAGATGTCTCGAACCTCGGCCACCGCGGCGACGTTGTGAAGGTCGCCGACGGCTATGGCCGCAACTTTCTGCTGCCCAAAAACCTGGCCATGGAAGCCACGGCGGCCAACAAGGCCGTGATCGAGCAGATGAAGGCCGCCGCCGTGCGCCGGTCGGCCAAAGAGAAATCCGAAGCCGAGCAGCTGGTCACCCAGCTCAACGCGGTTTCGCTCACCTTCACCCGCAAAGTGGGTGAAGGCGATCATCTCTTCGGCTCTGTCACCTCCGGCGACATTGCCCAGGAGCTTTCCGCGCAGGGCTTCAACATCGACCGCCGCAAGGTTCAGCTGGAGGAGCCGCTGAAGTCGACGGGCGAGTTCCACGTGCCGGTGAAGCTGCATCGCGAGGTCACCGCCCACATCGCCGTCACGGTGAAGGGCGAGGAAGCGCCGGCCGAATAGCCGGAAGCCAGCCGCAGGGATCGTCGGGGGCGGGCCAAGACCGCCCCCGCGGGACCGCCTCGCATGGGATGAGAAGATAGAAGCAGGCATCCTTCGGTCCTCATCCATGCTGAAAGCCATATCGACACACGTCTTTCTCCAGCAGCGCCTGCACCCCGGCATTCTCGATGTCTTCGCCCGCTCTGGCGCCCAGGGAGTGGAGCTTTTCGCGGCTCGCCAGCACTTTGACTACACCAGCCGTCCGCACGTCCGCGAGGTGGCGGAGTGGTTCAGGTCGAATACCGTAGAACCCTTCTCCATGCACGCGCCCATGTTTCCCGATGTGGAGATGGGCCGCAGCGGGGCACCCGCCGTTAACGTCATCCACCCTGAGAAGAGCCGCCGCATCGACGCGATGGACGAGATCAAGCGCGCGCTGGAAGTCGCCGAGCAGATCCAGTTCCGCTTCCTCATCCTCCATCTCGGCGAGCGCGAGGACACCTGGAGCCCGCGAGCGCTGGAGCATTCCTTCACCGCGCTCGAACACCTGCGAGCCTTTGCCAATCCGCTTGGGGTGAAAATCCTGGTTGAGAATCTTCAGGGCGAAGTCACCCGTCCCGAGCATCTGGTTGAGATTCTAACGGCCGGCCATTTTCAGGACATTGGCGTCTGCCTTGACGTCGGCCACGCGCACCTGGGCGATGGCGTGAACGCGGCGATCGGCGAACTGCGCAGCCACATTCGCTCATCCCATCTGCACGACAACAAGGGCGACCGGGATTCTCACCTCTGGCCCGGGGACGGCACCATTGACTGGGGTGAAACGCTGGGCGAGTTCAAGGCCGCTCCGCAAACCCCGGCCGGGGTGCTCGAGATTCATTACCAGCTTGGCGAAACGCTGGAGTCCGTGGCGGAAAAGGCAAAGCGCGCCTTCGACCAGATCGACGCGGCGCAGAAGAAGTAGACCGCAGCAGGAGTTTGGAAGGCTTAGAACATGGCTGACGTGAAATCGGAAACAGCAGCAGGTCCGGAAGCGCCCCTTTCCACCATCGCTCGCATCGGCGAGCACGACGGCCAAACCGTCACGCTGCACGCCTGGCTCTACAACCTGCGCGAAAGCGGCAAGCTGCTCTTCCCTATCTTTCGTGATGGCAGCGGAACCATCCAGGGCATCGTTCCAAAGGCCGCTGTGCCGCCGGAGGTCTTCGAGACCATCAAGGGTCTTACGCAGGAGTCCTCGGTCATCGTCACCGGCAAGGTTCGCGCCGATAAGCGTGCACCCGGTGGTTACGAACTCGATGTCGAGAACATTCAGATCCTCCAGCGCGTGCCGGAAGACGATCCCTACCCAATCTCCCTGAAGGAGCACGGCACCGACTTCCTGATGGAGCACCGGCATCTCTGGGTGCGAACGCCGCGGCAGGCCGCCATCCTCCGCATCCGCGCCGAGATCATCAAAGCTGCTCGCGACTATCTGGACGACAACGGCTTCATCCTCACCGATCCGCCGATTCTTACGCCAGCCGCCTGCGAGGGCACCAGCACGCTCTTTCCGGTCGAATACTTTGGCGACGAAGCTTATCTGACTCAAAGCGGCCAGCTCTATATCGAGAGCACGGCACTGGCGCTGGGCAAGGTCTACTCCTTCGGGCCCACGTTCCGCGCGGAGAAATCGAAGACGCGGCGGCACCTGACCGAGTTCTGGATGGTTGAGCCGGAATGGGCTTTTGCCGACCTCGACGATCTCATGGGCCTGGCGGAAAACTTCATCAGCTTTATCGTCGATCGCGTTCTCACGCGGCGCGCTGCGGAGTTGAAGACCATTAACCGCGATATCGCAAAGCTGGAGGCCATCAAGCCTCCCTTCCCGCGTCTGCGCTATGACGAAGCCGTCGCCATGCTGAACGACGCGCACAAGAAAGGCCTGCTCGAGCAGCCTTTCGAGTACGGCAACGACTTCGGCTCACCCGACGAAACGTACATCTCCTCGCAGTTTGACCGGCCGGTCATGGTGCATCGTTATCCTGCGGCTGTGAAGGCCTTTTACATGGAGCCCGACCCGCAGGATCCGAAGTACGCGCTCTGCGTCGATGTGCTGGCGCCGGAGGGCTATGGCGAAGTCATCGGCGGATCGCAGCGCATTGCGTCGTACGATCTGCTGAAGAAGCGCATCGAGGAGCATCAGTTGCCAATCGAGGCCTTCCAGTGGTATCTCGATCTGCGGCGGTATGGTTCGGTTCCGCACTCGGGTTTTGGCATGGGGATCGAGCGGGCGGTCGCATGGATCTGCGGCCTCGAGCACGTTCGTGAGACCATTCCCTTTGCCCGGACGCTGAACCGCATCTATCCGTAACTCCTATGCCCGAATCCAGCAAAATTTCCGCATCGCTCCCCAGCGCCTCCGGCCCGCCTCTTTATGGCGGCGTGCAGTCGCTGCCTCCGCGCAAGATCAAAGTCATTGGCGTGCCGCTCGATCTCGGCGCCTCGCGCCGCGGAGTGGATATGGGGCCGTCAGCCGTCCGGGTCGCGGGGCTCGAAGCTCGCCTCGAATCGCTGGGCCACGAAGTGCGCGACGGCGGCAACGTCAGCGTGGCCCTCGCCGAGACGAAACGCCCAGGCAATCAGAGTGCGCATTATCTGAAGGAAATCACCGAGACGTGCACTCGTGTCGCCGACATGGTGCTGAAAGCTCTCAGCGAAGGCATGACACCGGTCATTCTCGGCGGCGACCATTCTGTTGCAGCGGGGAGCGTCTCCGGCGTCTCCGAATTCTACCGGCGGCAGAACCAGAACATCGGCCTTCTGTGGATTGATGCCCACGCCGACATGAATACTCCGGAAACCTCGCCCAGCGGCAATGTGCACGGAATGCCTCTCGCAGCGCTCGCCGGCCTCGGGCCCGAATCAATGGCGAACATCCTTGGCGTCACGCCCAAAATCCGCCCGGAGAATATTGTTCTCGTCGGCGTTCGCGACATCGATGCCACTGAGAAGCAGAATATCCACCGCGCCGGCGTCACTGAGGTCTACACCATGCGCGACATCGACGAGCGCGGCATGCGAGCTGTGATGGAAGAAGCCCTGCGCGCGGCTGGCCGGGGCACGGCCGGGTACCACGTTTCGCTCGACATGGACTGGATCGACCCGGAGGACGCTCCTGGGGTCGGCACGCCTGTGCGCGGCGGCGCTACTTATCGCGAGGCGCATCTCGCCATGGAGATCATCGCCGACCACGGGCGCATGCTTGCGCTCGAAGTCGTCGAGGTGAACCCCGTGATCGACGAGCACAACCGCACGGCGGACCTGGCCGTGGAGCTAATCTCTTCCGCCTTTGGCAAAAAGATCCTGTAATCCCCGCGTCACGTTGCCTCAGGGACTCGCACGCTATACTCGGTCAGCGGCGAAAAGTCCCTGTTCCCCGCAGGTTCCTTGCTGTCGTTTGCGTCTAATGCAGCAGGATTACTCTCCTCAGGGGGATTTTTTGCGACGTTGCTTGATCTTGTTGTTCTTTGCAGCTCTGGGCTTTGTCACCATGGGCTACCATCCGGGCATTGAGGATGATGGGGTTTATCTCACAGCCGTAAAAGCTGATCTCCACCCCGCCCTCTACCCACACAACTCCGAATTCTTTCGCCTCGAGCTTCAATCCACCTCGTTTGACCGCTGGATGGCCGGGTTCGTGCGCATCACCCATATCCCCCTCGCCTGGGCAGCCCTCCTCTGGCAGTTGATCGCGATTGTGATCATCCTTTATTCCGCGTGGTCCATCGTCCGCCAGTTCTTTCCCGATGAACCGGCTCAGTGGGGCGCGGTGGCCATGCTTGCCGCCATGTTCACGCTGCCCGTCTCTGGCACTGCGATCTACATTCTCGATCAGCATCTTCATCCGCGCGCCCTCGCCACGGCGCTCATTCTCCTCGCCGTTTCCCGCCTCATCTCGGGCAAGCGATGGCATATTGTCCCCCTGCTCTTTTTCGCCGTTCTCCTGCACCCCATCATGGGCGTTCTCGGCGTTGGCTTCTGCGTGATCGTCGGATCGGTTCTCCACCAACCTTACTCCGCGGGACTCCCTGAACTGGTCGAGATTCCAAGAACCGCGGAAACCATCCCCGCCGTTGTAGTTCTACCCATGGGCTGGCTTGTCACTCGGCCGCACGGGGTCTGGCTTGCCGCTCTCCAAAGCCGCCACTGGTTCCGCCTCTATAACTGGACCTGGTATGAATGGCTCGGCATCCTCGCCCCCATCGCGATCTTCTGGGGCATCGCGCGCCTGGAACGGGCTCGCGGCGGCCTCGCCCTCGCTCGCTTTGCTGACGGCGTTGCCCTCTATGGAGGGGTGTTTCTCGCCCTCTCAATGGCTGTCCTCGCACCCGAGGTGCTTACCGGACTCGGGACCTTGGAGCCCATGCGTTTCCTCCACCTCATCTATGTGTTCCTGGTTCTCTTCGCGGGCGCCTACCTTGGCCGCCACGTTCTTAAGAGCCAGCTTTGGCGTTGGGCCGTCCTTCTTCTTATCGCGAATGGAGGTATGTTTCTGGCGCAACGCCAGCTCTTTTCCGCGAGTCCCCACTTGGAGCTGCCCGGGACGACCTCGTCGAACCCATGGCTCCAGGCTTTTTCCTGGATTCGCCAAAATACACCCGCCAACGCATATTTTGCGCTTGACCCCAACTACATGGCTGCTCGTAACGAGGATTACCACGGCTTCCGCGCCCTCGCAGAGCGCAGCTCCCTCTCCGATGCAATCAAAGACGCCTCCGTCGTCACCAAGGTCCCCCGCCTCGGACCTATATGGCAATCGCAACAAGAGGCGCAGCGTGGTTGGCGCGACTTCACTCTCGAGGACTTCGAGCAATTGAGGATGAAGTTTGGTATCGGCTGGGTTCTGGTCAAGTACCCCGCGCCCCCCGGACTTCTATGCTACTGGCATAACCAAGCCCTCAGCGTTTGCAAAATACCGTTAACTAAAGTTCACCTACTTTAGTAATCAGTCCGCCTATCGTCTAACCATAACATGAAATATTTATTTGTATAACTGGCCGGGGGGGGGGGTATAGTTAAGCTCCGATGACGCGGCGGAGCCCGATAGATCTTGTTCCGTCTGAGTCAAATTTGACGCCCTCCCCAGGGGCCCTGCGTTGCAACCGAAATGAGGAAAAATCATGAAGAGGAGATGTTGTGGTGGCCTAGTGATGATGCTGCTGTTTGGAGTGTGCGCGGTCCCAACTTTCGCTCAGGGTGCGCCGCCTCTTAGCTTCGCGCCCGTGGTTCAGTACACGGCCCAGCTGGGAACGGGCGGTGAAATGACCGTTTTCAATGGAGCGATGTATCTGGCGTTTATGGCCAATGATTCGAGCTACACGCTCTATGTCAAGAAATCAACCGACGGAACCTGGAGCGTGCCCGCAAACCACTATCCGAGCATCGTGATGAAGGCTTCGACTGGTCCGGCAATAGCTGCTTTCGGCACGAAGCTTTACGTTGCTTATACAGGGTCCGATGGATACGTGTACCTTATATCGTCGACGGATGGCGTAAACTTTTCAAGCCCGATCCATGCATACTATTTTACGGGTGGAAATATGGCGCAGGCGACTAGCCAGCCATCAATGGCGGCGGTGAACGGGGAGCTATGGATAGCATGGGAGCGGGACGGCCAAAATGGCACTACGTTTGCCGAAGCAGTGGAAACCCCTGATGGCGGGCAGACTTGGAATCATACCGGCTGTCCTGGCAACCTCCCCAACGAGCCGCAGACTGGGGCCACCGTCGCGGTCGCGAATTACAGCGGTGGCCTCTATTTCGCCTTTCAATCTCAGGGCGATTGGAATCACGACCTGGTTGTGTGCAACCCGTCCGGGTCGTACGTTTACCCTATCCAGGTAGGCAGCGGAATCTCGGCCACTTCTTACAACGGAAGCCTCTATCTTGCCTTCAAGGATATAACCGGTGACAACTACCTCCATATCTCAGGAACCTCTGATGGAACGACTTTCACGGACACCGTCTATTCTGGCATCCACACCAACGGCAGACAGCAGATCGTGCCGGGAACAACAGTGTTTAACAACACCTACTATCTGACTTTCGTCCAAAACGATACGGGGCACTATTTGGAGGCAACCCACAACAATTGAGCAAGAAGAACTCACGACGCCCAGCTCAAATCGAAGCTGGGCGTGGTGACTGCCATAGATCCTATCCTCCTATTTCGAGCCTGAACTCATAGCCGGCCGCACTCGAAAGCACTCAGGAAGCCATCGGCGGATAGTTCGCCCTGCATGCGTTACCCTGCGAAGAGAGGTGCTTCGCATGACGCCGCCGGCTTCCGCTTCCGTGTCCCCTGTTCTCGCCTACCCCTGGAACCCCGTGGGGAGCGGCTCCGTCGATCCCGAGACTTTGAGTTCATGGGTCGAAGGAGGCCTCCACCGCCATCGCGCAGCCGTCAGTCGCGTCACGGAAGGGGCATCCCGCACTCTCGACAGCACCCTCCGCGCCTACGATGACTCCATCGCCGAGTTGGCCGCCATTGGCTCGCTCACGGGTTTGCTGCACAGCGTCTGTCCTGAGAAGCCCGTGCGGGACAAAGCGCAGGAGCTGCTCCAGAGCATCGCTCAGGCCGGCGTCGAACTCTCGCTGAATCGCAAGGTGTATCAGGCCCTGGCTTCCATCGACGCCGGCGCAGCCGATCCCGCCACAAAGCACTACCTGGACCGCACCCTCCTGCAATACCGCCTCGCCGGCGTGGACAAGGACGACGCCACGCGCGCCCGCATCCGCGAATTGTCCGATCAGGCCACTCTCCAGGGCCTCACCTTCGGCCGCAACGTCCAGGAGGGCGGCAACACCGTCACCGTCGATGATCCTGCCGAACTCGATGGCCTTCCGCCCGATTTCCTGGAAGCGCACAAACCCGGCGACGATGGCAGGATCGTCCTTACGACAGACTTCCCCGACTACCTTCCGGTCATGACGTTTGCGCGGTCTGCTGACTTGCGGCGCCGCATGTTCCTGGCCTATAACACGCGTGCTTTCCCCGCGAATCGCCAGGTGCTCCTCGACCTGCTGAAGATCCGACAGGAGGTCGCCGGTCTGCTTGGCTTCCCGCACTGGGCCGACCTTGCCACAGCCGACCAGATGATGGAATCCGCTACAAACATGCAGGCCTTTCTCGATGATCTCGACAAGGCCAGCAAAGCCGGCGCCGAGAAGGAATACTCCATGATCCTCGGCTTTGCGCAGAAGGCCGAGCCCGGACTCACGCAGATCGACGGCGCCAGCCGGACCTTCTGGCTCGAGCAATACCGCCGCTCCGCCTTTGACTTCGACTCGCAGTCCGTCCGGCCGTATTTTCCTTACGACCGCGTCGAGCCTGGCGTGCTCGCGACCGCCGAAAAGCTCTTCCAGGTCAGCTTCCGCCGCATCCAGAACCCCGACGTCTGGCATCCCTCAGTCAGCGCCTGGGAAGTGTGGGACCGCACCGAACTCGCCGGCCGCTTCTATCTCGACATGCATCCGCGCGAGGGCAAGGACAAGTGGTTCTCCGCGCATCCGCTGATCCCCGGCGTCCGCGGGCGCCAGATTCCCGAGGCCGCGCTGATCTGCAACTTCCCGGAGCCGAAGGAAGGCAATCCCGGCCTCCTGCAGTACTCCGATGTCGTCACGTTCTTTCACGAGTTCGGCCATCTCATGCACGCGCTTCTCGGCGGACGCCAGGCCTGGGCCGGCATCAGCGGCATCGCCACGGAGGGCGACTTCGTCGAGGTTCCCTCGCAGATGCTCGAAGAGTTCTTCCGCGATCCGCGGCTTCTCGCCAGCTTCGCGCACCACTATCAGACCAATGAGCCCATCCCGGCCGAACTGGTCCTGCGCATGAATCGCGCCGGCGCCTTCGGCCGCGCGGACTGGGTTCGCACGCAGCTCTTCTACACCACGTGCTCGCTCCAAACCCATGCCGTCGATCCCTCCACGCTCGATCTCGATGCGCTCTTCCGCTCGCTCTACCAGCGGTTCGTGCCCTATACCTGGATCGAAGGCAACCGCATGTACGCGAGCTTCACGCACCTGGTGGGCTATTCGTCGAACTACTACACCTACCTCTACGACAAGGTCATTGCCCTGGACTTCTTCAGCCAGTTCCCGCGCAACGCCCGGCTGGAATCGCCGGTGGCCATGCATTACCGCCAGACCGTGCTTGAGCCGGGCGGATCCGAGCCCGGGCGCGAAATCGTCCAGCACTTCCTCGGCCGCAGCCAATCCAGCGACGCCTTCACTCACTGGATGAACGAGGAATTCGAGCCGATGACAGCTGCGTACGAATAGGGCTGGCTCGGCGGTTTCGCCTGGGCCGGATCAGGTAATCTGTTCGCACCACCCACGGGATCGGAGTCTCTCGATGACGCGACGGTTGCGCCTGCTCCCTCTGCTGATTCTGGCCCTGTTTTGTGCGGTTCATGCCCAGTCGGCCAGCCCGGTCGTCACCGTCGATCATGGACCGAACACTGCCGCTCAGCAGGCGAAGCACTACGTTGTCCTCGTCTCCCTCGACGGCTTTCGCTACGACTACGCGAAGAAATATGGCGCCCGGCATCTGCTGGCCATCGCCGCGCATGGCGCCAGTGCCCCGGAGGGAATGATCCCGGCTTATCCATCGCTCACGTTTCCCAACCACTACACGATCGTCACCGGCCTCTACCCGGAGCACCACGGCATCGTCGGCAACCAGTTTTACGATCCGGAGCGGAAGGAGACCTATTCGTATCGCGATCCGAAGACCAACATGGATGGATCCTGGTACGGCGGCACGCCGCTCTGGTCGCTCGCGGAAAAGCAGGGGATGCGCAGCGCCTGTTTCTTCTGGCCGGGCTCAGAAGCGGAGATCGCCGGGGAACGCCCGTCCTACTATCTGCACTACGACGATCGCTTTCCCGACGATAAGCGCATCGACCAGGTGATCGCCTGGCTGAAGCTGCCCCCCGACCAGCGCCCGCATTTCATCACCCTCTACTACTCCAACGTCGATCACGCCGGCCACGAATATGGCCCGGACAGCCCGCAGACTGCGGAGGCCGTCCGCCATGTCGACGCGCTGATGGGCACGCTGGAAGCCGACCTGAAGGCCCTTGCGCTCCCCGTCGATCTCATCATCGTTTCCGATCACGGCATGGCGAAGATCCAGGGCAGCTGGATCGATCTCGACAAGTTCGCCTCGCTCGACGGCCTCATCACCGTCGGCTCGTCCCTGTACGCTCCGAATGAAGCGGCTGCGAACGCTGCCTATCAGAAGCTGAAAGCTGCGGACGCTTCCTTCATGGTCTATCGCCGTGAGAATGTTCCTGCCGAGCTGCACTTCAACAGAAATGCCCGCGAGGGCGATCCCATCATCGTGGCTCGGGGGCCGTATGCCATTCGCGCGCACGCCCCGCCGCCGGATCGCGAGGATCGCGCCCCCACGCCTGGGAACCACGGTTTCGACCCGACGATGATGCCGGAGATGAAGGCTGTCTTCTACGCCGAAGGCCCGGACATCCGCGCCGGCGTGAAGCTCAAGCCGTTCGACAACGTGAACGTCTATCCGCTGATCGTGAAGCTGCTGGGCCTGGACTCGCCGCCGGTGGACGGCAGCTTCGGCGTCCTGTCCGGTGTGCTCAGCGACGCGGCTAGCCGTTAAAGCTCGTGTCTCCTGAACTCATCAGCTGCGGTTCGCCTCGCAGGAACGTCTCCACGACTTCGTTTTTTGCAGACAGGACTGCGATATCAGCGGAGCGGCCTGGGGCGAGCGCGCCGATCCGGTCATCGAGTCCCGCCATTCGCGCGGGGTTCTTCGTCGCGAGGCCGATTGTCTCCGGCAGACCTGCTCCGGTGAAGGCCATGAAGTTCCGGACGGCACGATCCATGGTGAGCGTGCTTCCGGCCAGCGTGTTCTCGCCGATCACGCAGCGGCCGTTCACCACCCGAACTTCCAGTTCGCCCAGCAGGTAGCGCCCGTCGCCCATACCTGTGCCGGCCATCGCGTCGGTCATCAGCATCGCCCGGTCGGCGCCCTTTGCCTTCCAGAAGAGCCGCACCGCCGTTGGATCCACGTGCATGCCGTCGCAGATGATCTCGGCGAAGAGCGCGTCATTGGTCAGCACTTCGCCCAGGATCCCGGGATCGCGATGATCGAAGGCCCGCATCGCGTTGAACGTGTGGGTCGCCGTGACTCCGCCGGCTCGAACACCGCGCCGGGCCGCCTCGTTGTCGGCGTTGCTGTGCCCCAGGCTGATCCGCACGCCCAGCTTTGCCGCGTGCGCGATTGTTTCCTCCGCTCCAGGCAGCTCCGGGGCAATCGTCATTACCCGGATCGTTCCCTCCGCAGCCTGCCACAGACGATCGAACGCCGCCACTGACGGCGTCAGAAGCTTGCTCTCCGGATGAGCCCCTTTTTTGTGGGGCGAAAGAAACGGCCCCTCCAGGTGGATCCCAACCGGTCGCGCTCCCTCGATTGGCTTCGGCATCAGATTCGCCAGGCCGCTCAGCGAGCGCAGCAGCGTGTCGAGGGGTGCGGTCACCGTCGTTGCGCAATACGCGCCCACCCCTCGTCCTGCCAGGAAGCGGCCCATCGTAGACAGCGCCGGCTCGGTAGCTTCCATTGAATCCCGTCCGGCACAGCCGTGGATATGCACGTCGAAGAAGGCGGGCGCGAGCGTGCATTCCGGGAGGGCCACATGGCGGCCAGCCGGCAAGGCCATCTCCTCCTGTGAGGCGACGGCCGCAATCAGCCCGTCTTCGATGAGGACAACAGGCCGCTCGACGATCCGGTCGGGGCCGAGCAGTTGCTTTGCAGTCAGAACAGTGCGCACAACCCAGAGTATCGCGCCCTGGCCGTTGTCGCGCTACTTCGGGGAATTCTCGTCGGGCGCCGGGACGGCGACGCCGGATGCTTTATGAGCATGGCGCTGAATGCGAGCGCGTCCGCGATCCGCAGCCCGGCGGGAACGGCCCCGGCTCGATTGCGAGGCCGGGACGGGAACGGAGACAGGAGCGGCCGGATGCACCGCCGACGCCGCGCCGAGGCCATTCCCCGGCAACCCGGGCACCGGCGGCGCCACCACCGGCGCATGATGCAGGCCGCGCGAGTGATCGATCGATCCGATCACAATGGCGCTGCCGACAACGCAGACGAAAACCGCGGTCAGCGCGGCACCGGCGAATCGTGGCATGCGGCGCAGCAGTCCGGACAGCCCGGCGGGGGTGTCTTCCATCCCCATGCGCTCGGTAGCGAGGCGATTGAGAATCCGCCCCTGCAAGCCTGTTTCGGGCAGGGCGGTTCCCACCGCATGGAGAGCCGCGTTAATCCGCTCGTCCGTGGTGAGCATCGGATTCGAATTCAGGTTCTCGTTCATCGCTGGATCCCCTCTTTCTCCAGCAGGACCGCCAGTTCCCGCCGCGCGCGGAAAATCCGCGACCGGATGGAAGACTCGGTGGTTTCGAGCGCCGCGGCAATCTCGGCGGTGGTGAGCTCGTCCACGGCCGAGAGCAGAAGCGCCTCGCGCTCGCGAGCCGGCAGACGGTCGATCAGCTTAAGAATCCGCCCATGCTCCTGCATGGAGATCACGGTGGAGTCGGCCGCGCGCTCCCCGGAGGGCAGCGTGCGTACCTGATCGGCGATGTCTTCATTCTCCGGACGGGTTTTGGCCCGCCGCTTCTTGTCCAGAACAATGTTCCAGACAATGCGCACCAGCCAGACGCGATAATCGCGAATCTCGACGAGGCGCGCCTCGTGTTTCAGTACGCGGAGGAAAGTCTCCTGTACAGCGTCTTCGGCCTCGGCCGCGTTGCGCGTGACGGAAAACGCCACCCGGTAGAGCGCGGTCGAGTAATCGGCCACCAACTGGGCAATGGTCTGGCTCGCGTGGGTCGTCGTCTGACTCGTATTCAAGGGCTCTGTAACCCGAGCAGGCGCAATCCAGGAGGCGAGCTGACCTTCAAAACAACTCATCCTGACTAATCCTGGCCATCCCTAGCCGGGCGTTTACTCCCGGACCAGGGAAAATCGGTTCGTCTGCCCTAATGACGGAGGATATCGCGTTTTCGCTCAGAGAAAGTGCCCTCCACGGCCCGGCAACGCTGGAGCCCCGACCTTTCATTACACTGGCGATGATTCGTTCGCCCACGGACGCGCCCCCATCACAGCCAAACAGCAGGACAGGATGCAGAGACGACGCTGGTTCGAGATTCACGATCAACCCTGGTTTCCGGCCTTCCTCCGCGACCGGGTCACCGAGGCGCTGGAGTCCGTTTGGAACGGGAGTCGGACCTACAGCCCGGTCGCCGCGCTTCTGCGCAAAGCAGTTCGCGAATCCGGGGCTCGGCAGGTTGTGGATCTCGGCTCAGGCGGTGGAGGTCCGTGGATGGGGCTGTATCCCGACGTTGCGGACGGACAGCCATTGACCATCCGGCTGACCGATCTTTATCCGAACGCGCTCCTGTCCCGGGACAACGGTTCCGCGAGAGCCTCCCAACCAGACCAAGTCCACCTGCGGCCCTGCCGCGAATCCGTCGATGCCCGGTCGGTTCCGGCCGAGCTGTCCGGTTTCCGCACGATCTTCTCTTCCTTCCATCACTTCGATCCCGACTCCGCACGGGCTATCCTCGCCGATGCTTTCCATCGTCGACAGGGGATTGGCATCTTCGAGGCCGCCTGCTGCACTCCCTGGACTCTGTTCGCCGTGAACGCAGTCCCGCTTCTCGGGCTTCGGGAGGCGGCTCGCGCACGGCCGGTCCGATTCGAGCGTCTCTTCTGGACTTTCCTGGTGCCGGTGGTACCGGCAACCCTGTGGGTGGACGGGATGTTGTCCTGCCTTCGCAGCTACTCTCTGGCGGATTTGGCAGAACTGACAGAGGGATTGACCGCTGACGACTACTTCTGGGAGATCGGGGAAGCCGGCGGGGGACGCGTGCCCATCCGCTACCTGATCGGCTGCCCCCGGCAAGCTATGCCTTCGCGTTGACGCGCTCCAATAGAACAGTCGAGCGCCGGAAGGATCGACTCCCAATCCGTTGACGATTTAGTGTGCGGCGGCCTTTTTCCTTTCTGTCCTGCCGCCTTCTGTCACAAAACTACACGAGGCATCGGTGAGCTTCGTGGGTGCGACCGTGAGTTCGTGCAGCTGGTTCCTGGCCAGCACGGCGTTAAAGCTCGTGATCTGTGGCTGAAGGTCCTTCCAGGCCGCCACCGTGCGGTTGTAGTTCCTGCAATCGCTCTCCCAGCTGGCAACCTGGGTTGGAGTCGGCGCCATATCCAGACCCACCTCCATCATGCTGACCATCGTGTTGTACGCGTCGTTCACTTCCAGGAAGGATTGCAGTGCGTTCGGCTCGGGTTGGCGCCGCCGGCCGAAGCTTCCCGGAGCCGGCAACACTCCGCCAATCTTCGTCAGGCTCGCGTCGAGCGTCTTCGCCTGCGGTTCCACGTCAGCCGGGAGCTTGTCGTGCATCAGCGAGGTGAGTTGCTTCCGCACGGCATCGACTTCGTCGTAGGCCTTGTAGCTCGCCTCCATCCCGTCAACGGAAAGCAGCGACAGCTTGTTCTGGCTGCGCAGTTCGGCCATCAGGGCCGGGCTTTGCCCGATCCGCGGATCGTTCACCACCGTCACGTTCCGCGTATAGACCTGGCCATCCACCGTCAGCTTCAGCGTGTAAACGCCCGGAATCACATGCGGTCCATGCGGCCCCGGAGTCGTCTCCCCGGCCACCGAGTTCATTTGGTTTTCCAGGTCATGGCGCAAGGCCGGCGGATCGTCATAGTTCAGATCCCAGGCCACGCGGTTCAGACCAACATGCGTGCTCAGTGCGCGAGACTCCGGAGAGGCCAGCCAGTACCGCGGGAACCACGCATCCTCGATGGGCGGCGGCAGCTTGCTCGACATCGTTTGGACCAGATGCCCCTGCTGGTCGAACACCTGCAGCTGGATGGGCCCGCTCGGCTCGCGGCTGAGATAGTAATCCACAATCGCGCCATACGGTGCGTTCTGCGCGTGAGGCACTTCGACCGAGAATGGCTGATCCCAGTTGCCGTTGATCCGCGCGCGAATTGCATCTTCAGGCTCGAACAGGTAAACCGGCGAAGAACCGATGCGCTGGGCATTGGCGGCGATCTGACGCAGTGAGGTGATGTCGTCCAGAACCCAGAAGCCGCGTCCGTAAGTGCCGATCACCAGGTCGTTCTGGTGGTGATCGGTATGGACGTCGAGCCCGCGAATCGACGTGCTGGGCAGATTCAGCCGCAGCGATTGCCAGTGGTCGCCATGATCGAAGCTCACGTAGACCGTGGTCTCCGTGCCCGCGAACAGCAAACCGGGCTGGTCCGGATCCACCTGAATCGCGTTCACCCAGCTCCCGGTGCGCTCGTCCACAGGCAGGCCATCGACAACCTTCGTCCATGTCTTGCCGCCGTCCGTCGTGCGCCAGATTAGCGGCACATCGGCGTCTTCGCTGGCGGGCAGCGTCTTTCCACGCTCCGCCGCGATGCGGCCGGCCACGTAAGCGGTCGCCACCGTGTCGCCGGCTTCGATGGAGTGGAACTGCATATTCGGCGGAACGTCCGCGATATTGCTGACGTTCGTCCAGACCTTGCCGTGGTCGAGCGTGTTGTAGATTTGCCCGTTCGTGCTCACCGTCCACATCACGCCCGGTTTGACTCTGGAAATGGAAAAGTCCGCGATTGAGGGCGGAGGTGGCGGCGGAGGAGCCTCTTCGGCCGGCTTCGGCGTCGCAGCATTAGCGGGCTTGGGCTCGGCCGCCGTTGCGGGTTTGGGCGCTGCTGCCGCAGCCGCTGCCTTTGGCTCGGGACGCTCCTTGCCGCAGGGCACCTCCGGTGCGCCTTTCGCCGTCGTCAGGTCCGGACTCGCAGCTGTCCAGGAGTGAGCGCCGTCCCTCGAAACCAGCAGGCATTGGTACGCGACGTACAGCGCGCTCGGATCGAAGGCCAGATCGAATTTTTTCTGAAAGTCCCGGTACGCCGAGTATTTCCTTTCATCCGCCCCGAAGTTCGGCGCGACGTTCTGCCAGTCCCCGGTCGACATATCAATCTTGATCAGGCCGCTGCCGCCGCCGCCCGGGCCATAACCGACGCCATAGATGATGTTGGGATTTTTCGGGTCCGGAGTCAGCACTCCAAATTCCGACGACGGCAGCGGACTCCAGTCAGTGAAGTTGATCTGGCCAAAGTTGCCGCGGCTGTCGATCATCACCGCGCCCGTGTCCTGCTGCGCCGCGATGATCCGGTAGGGATACTGGCTGTCCGTGGCGACATGGTAGACCTGCGCAATCGGCTCCGTGTACCACAGACTCCAGGTCCTGCCATTGTCCAGCGTCACGCTGGCTCCCTGATCGGCGCCCACCAGGATGCGTTTTCCGTTCGTCGGATCGATCCAGATCCGGTGATAGTCCTCGCCGCCCGGCGCGCCCTTGAAGGCTTCAAAAGTGACGCCGCCATCGGTGGAGCGGTACATCGCGGTGCTGACCGTATAAACAACATCAGGATTCTGCGAGTCGACGTACACGCCGCAGCTATAGGAGCCCTGCCCGTTTTCAATGCGGAGATCGTGACCCGCCATGTGCTTCCATGTGGCCCCTCCATCATCGGAACGGTAGAGCCCGGAGCCATGCTCAATATTGTTGCCGACGATATAAATCCGCTGGCCCTGGGTGTGCATGGCCACCGCAACGCCAACGCGTCCAGGAAAAGGCGGAATCTTGATCTCCGTCCAGGTCTTCCCTTCGTCGGTGGACTTAAACACCAGCGGCGGTTTCTTCTTTGCCTCGCTGTTGCCGCCAAAGCCGCCGCCGCCCGTACCCTGCGTAGCCGCCAGCATCACACTCGGGTCGTCGTAGGCGTATTCCAAATCGCGCGTGCCGTCGTAGTCCGCCGGCTTCAGCACATTGGTCCAGTTCTGGCCGCCATCGGTGGAGCGATAGACACCCCCACCGTGGTGATGGTCGTCGCCCAGCGTGGAGACAAGCACCAGATTCGGATCGGTGGGGTCGATCAGGATGCTGTCGACTTTGACCGTGTCCTCGAGCCCGATGTGCTGCCACGTCTTCCCCGCATCGGTCGACTTCCACATCCCATTGCCCAGGCTGCCGCCGATCGGATCGCCCGCTCCCGCATACACGATGTCAGGATTCGACGGAGCCACCTGGATCGCGCCGACGCTGTCCACGCTCGGCTCCTGGTCGAAAATCGGAAACCATGTCACGCCCGCGCTGGTAGTTTTCCAGATCCCACCCTGCGGAGTGCCCACGTAGAACGTGCCCGGTTCGCCGATGACTCCGGTCACCGAGGAAATGCGCCCGCCGTGAAAAGGCCCGACGTCGCGCCACGTCAAGCCCGTGTAGAGGCTGGGATTCACTTGCGCTTCCGCGCTCAGCGCTAATGTGAGTGTGATTGAAGAAATCAGCGCGCAGCAGACGACCCAGGACTTTCGCATCATTTGGTTTGTAATGCCCTCTCGCACGAATGACGGCGGTTCGGCGCGTAGTATACAGGAACATCGCAGTCAGACATGCGTTGCCCGACGTCCCCCGCGGGCCACCCGCAGGACGACGCGCCCTGGTCCAACCGGAGTCAGTTCTCCTGGCCGCGGGGTTCAGGCCACCGATCGTTTAGCCGGGGACGATCCCGTGATAACAGGTGACGACAGTCACCCGCAGGTGATTGATTTTTCTAAGCTTATCTTTCGGACCCAGGCAACATATTCGCTTATTTTTCATCTCATCACGCGGAAATCCACAGAGCTCACCGAAAACAGCGTGTCGAGGTGATTTCCTAAAGCGGGAGGCGGGGACTATGGGATCAGAGCCGCTGATTCAAAAACTCTTCGCGCTGGAGCGAGCTGTGGGCAAGGTGGGCAACGCGACGCTGCGCACCATGATCATCGAGGCGGAAGAGGCTGCCCTGGCGATGGATCGCGAGATTCTGTTGCGGCTGAGGACGGAAGCTACAGGGATGACGGCGATGACAAACGCGAGCCTGGCAAGAGATCTGGCCACGCGCGGGCCGGTTCCTCGGGAATCCGTCGCGGGACAGGATGGTTTTTCGGCCGGTATTTCCCTGTCGCAGAGGAAATCGGCTTAGAGTCCGCAGATCGTCGCTTCCAGCAGCGACAACCCAGCGGCCCATACCAAACAGACCTTCAAGCGCCCGAGCCCTTCGAATTAGGGAGGAACCGGAAGGCTCATCTTTACCCTGCCGGGCAAATGGCTTTTACTACGACGGCGCTGACATCAAACGAGTAAGCTTCCGGGTGAGACTTCGAGGACTGCTGTTGCGTCTCCCCGATTTGTTGCGAGGTTGTTTCATGAGGGTGCATGCCGTCGTAACGTGCGGGCTGCTGGCGGGGTTAGCCACGGGAATTGCGGCGGGACAAGGCAGCGCTGCTTCGAACCAATCCCCGCATCACGATCAGGATCGAGCGTCATCTCAGTCGCCCTACACGTTGCAGGTCAACTCGCGGGTGGTCCTGACCGATGTGACGGTCACTGACAAGCAGGGAAATCCGGTGACGGGGCTGACGCAGCAGAATTTCCAGATCTTTGACAACGGAAAGCCGCAGGCGCTGGCTTCGTTTGAGGAGCATCGGGAACAGACGGCGCACCTGGAAGAGGCGGCCGCGGCACCGGGGAGCTTCAGCAACGACATCCTGCGGGATCCTCCGCCGCAGGTGAATGTACTGCTGTTCGATACCACGACGATCCACATCGTGGACCAGATGTATCTCTTCGCGCAGATGCAGCAGTGGGTGGCGGCGCTGCCAGCGGGCGAGCCCGTGGCGGTATTCTCGCGGCACGGTGGTTCTGCGATACGGCTGTGCGGGTTTACCGACGATCACTCGAAGGTGCTGGCCGCCATCCGCCAGGCCATTCCGCGGTTGCGGTCACCAGGCGCGTGGATGGCGACCGACATTGAAACCCTGCAGCAAATGGCTGTCTATCTGGGCCAGATTCCCGGACGGAAAAATCTGATCTGGTTTACCGGCGGATCGAATCTCTTCCTCAACACGAACCCGGCCCAGACTGCGTTTCAGGATCCGCAGCTGGAGCAGGAACTGCAGGCGATGTACGACATGGTGGAGAAGGAGCGGATCACGATTTACCCAATTGATGCGCGCGGGCTGACGGTGCAGGCGCCCAACCCTTTCCAGCAGATCCAGATGAGAGAAGAGGCGGAGGCCACGGGCGGCGAGGCCTATATGAATACGAATGGGCTGGCGCAGGCGACGCAGCACATCCTTGATACCGACGGTGACTATTACACGCTGACCTACAACCCGAAAGCGCTGCGGAATGACGGAAAGTGGCACAGCGTGAAAGTGGTGCTGGACAAGGAGGGCGATCGCCTGAGCTATCGCCGCGGGTATTACGACGATGGCTCGAACCAGACTGCACCCTCGGGAAAAACACGAACCGTGCTGCGGGCCGACGGAAGCAAAGAAGTCGTGCCGAACGATCGCAGCGATCCGATCATTTTTCGGGTAGAAGTGAATCCGGTTCCGCGAACCGAGGCGGATGCGGAGGCAAAAGATCTTCGCCCGAAGCGTTGGCAGGCGCCATACGAAATTCGCTACGTAGTGCCGGCGCACGATGTGCATGCGGAGAGCGCGCAGGGCAATCAGGCAACCATGGTGGTGGGAACGGCGGTGCTGGCCTTTAATCGTGACGGCCAGAGTATGGCAAGGCGTTTCCAGGAGACGAAGCTGGACGTGGATGAGGAGAAGGCACGCACCATTCCCCACGCGAAGGTCACTCTGCACCAAAGGGTGAATCTGCCCTACGGGCGGAACTACCTGTATCTCGCAGTGTGGGATACGACGACCGGACGGCTGGGCACTCTGGAAGCGGATGTCGATGTGAAGAAGCCGGGAAGCCGATAGCTCTTCACCACATAGAACACAGAGAGCACGGAAGGAACCCGGAGCCGGGTTGTCGGGAGACGGTGACCGCTTAGGAAGACAGCGTCGGCTCGGTGAGCTTGTCTTCCGCGATGGCTCGGGCGAGGCGCTGGAGCCTGCCGTGGTCGAGCCAGTTGAGCCGGCAGCGTTCGCAATCGGAGAGGATGACGTTGCCCGGGCCGGCGTAGAAGTGCGTGTCCATGGGCTGATGGCAGTGGGGGCAGGCGAGGCGTTGATCGAGCTGGGTGGGGTCGGCGGGGGCGACGATCTGCGGAGGACCAGGGAGCGCGGCGACGGCGGTGAGGAGCGCCTCGAATGCGTCCATCGGGACGAGGATGCCGCGGCAGCGGGTGCAATAGCGGAGGGCGGCGCCGGCAAGCGAGGCGTGCATGAGGGGCACGCCGCAGATGGGGCAGGGCTCGGCGGACGATTCGTCGATGATGCGCACGCCGTCGTAGTTCGCGTCGGGAAGATAGACGCTGCCGCAATACGCGCAGGGGAGCGTGTCTCCGGCGGCGTCGACGGGGAGAGGTGCGCCGCAGCTGGGACAATTCATTGAGCCTTGCCGCAGTCGGGACAGAAATGCGCGCCAGCGGGGATGGAGTGGCCGCAGGCGGCGCAGGCCTTTTCGGTCGCGGCGGCTTTGGGCATGGCCGCCTGGGTTTGCGCGATCAGGTTGGCCATGGCGAGGCCTGCTCCGAAACTGACGCCAACACCGGCTGCTCCCGAGGGATTGGCGGCGGCGACGGGGATGGACTCCGCGGTCTGGAACTGCGCGAGCCGCGCCGGGTCGCCGGCGATATTGATGCCGATGCGCTGATCCATGACCTTCTGGAGCTCGTCGGGGAGCGAGAGGTTTTCGATGACGAACTGGGTGAGCTGGAGGCCGAGGGCGGCGAAGGCGGGACGCACGCCATCGCTGACTTTTTGCGCGAGCGCGTCCTGGTGCGCGGCCATGTCGAGGAAAGAGAATTCGCTTGAGGCGAGCAGGTCGGTGATGCGGGCAACAATGGTCTCGCGGAGCTGGCCGGAGAGGTCGGCGGCATAGTAGTCCTCGCGGGTGCCGCTGACCTGAGTGAAGAAGGCTCGGGGATCGCTGACGCGAAAGGCGTAGATGCCATAGGCGCGGAGGCGGACAGCGCCGAATTCTTTTTCGCGGAACGTGATGGGCGTGGCCGTGCCCCACTTCTGATTGAGCTGCTGGCGGGTGGAGAAAAAGTAGACGTCGGATTTGAAGGGGGACTCGAAGCCCTTGTCCCAGTTGAGCAGGTCGGTGAGGAGCGGGAGGTTGCGGGTGCTGAGGGTGTGGAGGCCGGGGCCAAAGACGTCGGCGATGTGGCCTTCATTGACGAAGGCGGCCATCTGCGAGTCGCGGACGGTGAGCTGGCCGCCGTTCTGGATCTCCGCGTCCTGCATGGGGTAGCGCCAGGCGAGGATGCCGTCTTCCGGCTCGTTGCACTGGATGACGTCGATGAGTTGCTGGGTGAGGAAGTCTCTGAGGCTCACGTGGCCCTCCGGTAATGCGTTTTGGGGTGACTGTAGCAGGGGGAGATGGGTTTGCCAGTCCCACGAAGGGGGCACTGTTGCAGGGTACGGGGTGCAGGGTCCAGGGTGCAGGTTGATGTCGGTTGGTGGTGAGGGGCTTCAGGGGGCTGCGGCTACACTCTGAAACGTGAGGGTCATGGCTCGGGGTCGGGGTCGTTCCAGTGCCGCGGGGAAGCCGCGGAGACGCGGGGGCTTCCTGCGGCGGGTGGTGCAGTGGATCGTCCTGGCGGCGGTGGGGCTGTGGCTGGCGGCAGCGCTGATGCTGGTGGCGGCGCGGTGGATCGATCCGCCGACGACCGCGGTGCAGATGGAGCGGCGGGTGCAGGCGTGGATGGACGGCAAGCCGTATCGCAAGCGGTACGAATTTGTGCCCCTGCGGGACATCTCTCCGAACCTGCAGCACGCGGTGATTGCTGCGGAGGATGGGCGGTTCTACGAGCACCATGGGTTCGACTGGCACCAGATCCAGATCGCCGCGGATGAGGATATGGAGGGCGGGCACCGGGTGCGGGGCGCATCCACGATCGACCAGCAACTGGTGAAGAATCTTCTGCTGGGCACGGAGCGGTCGTGGCTGCGGAAAGGCGTGGAGTTCACGCTCGTACCGGTGGCCGAGGTGGTGCTGGGGAAGCGGCGAATCCTGGAGCTGTATCTGAACGTGGTGGAGTGGGGGCCGGGGATCTATGGCGCGCAGGCGGCGTGCCATGCCTGGTACGAGACCCCGGCAAAGGCGATTGGGCGGGACGATGCGGCGCGGCTGGCGGCGATCCTGCCAGCTCCGAGGAGGCGCAGGCCGGAGAGGATGAATCGATACAGCGGACTGATTGAAGGGCGGATGACGCAGATGGGGTGGTAGGACAGAGGGCAGGGCACAGACTACGAGAACCTGGCCGGGGAAAACATGGCGATGTCGAGGGAGGTCTTGCCCTCCGTGGCGAGTTGGCCAATTAGCTCGCCGACGACGGGGGCGAATTTGAAGCCGTGGCCGGAGAAGCCTAACGCCAACGTGATGGCCGCGTGCTCGGGGTGGGGGCCGATGACGAAGTGTTCATCGGGGGTCATGGTGTAGAGGCAGGTTTCCGCGCGGACCAATCGGCCGGAGAGTGCGGGGAGCGTGGTGGCGAGGCGGTGGCGGATGCGCTGCTCGTCGTCGGGGCGGATCGTGCGGTCGATGGTGTCGGGCGTTCCGGTTTCTTCGCTGCCGTGGCGGGCGACTTTGACGCCTTCGGCGTCCGGGCCGGTGAGGGGGAATCCGTAGAGCATGGGGTCGCCGGGCGCGGTTTCCCAGAGATAGATGGGGAAGCGGGCCGGATGCGGGTCGGGGCGGAAGGCATCGATGGAGTTTATCGGCTCGAACCAAAAGAGGACCTGGCGGGTGACGCGGAGGGGGAGCTGCGCGTCGGCTAAGACCTGCGGGGCCCATGGTCCGGCGGCGATGACGAGGTGCGCAGCAGTGTAGGTTCCGCGGGCGGTGCGGACGGTGACGCCTTCCGGGCTCGCGTGAAAATCCAGGACGGGCTCGTTGCAGTGAACGTCTGCGCCGTGGCGCGTGGCCTGGCGGAGCTGCTGTTCGATGGAGAGCTCGGGGTTGAGGTAGCCGGCGTTGTGCTCGAGGAGGGCGACGGTGTCGTCGGCGACGACGAACTGCGGCCAGCGGCGGCGGAGATCGGCGGCCGAGAGCATGTCGTGCGGGAGATGGAACTGGCGTGCGCTTTCGGCGCTGCGGGGGACGAGCTGGCCGTTGGGCGGTCCGATCATGAGGGTGCCGGTGGTGTGAAGGAGCGGCGTGCCGGAGTCGCGCTCGAGTTTGCGCCAGAGGTCGTGCGCGCGGAGAAGGAGATGGACGTAGCGAGCATCTTCCCAATAGGCCTGGCGGTAGATGCGGGAGAGTCCGTGGGAGGAGCCGTGGGAGTGGGGCGGCGTGTGAGCGTCAAAGGCGACGACGCGGTGGCCGCGTTCCGAGAGCCAGGCGGCGGCGGCGCTGCCCATGGCGCCGAGGCCGAGGACGATGATTTCCGATTGCATCGGAAATCAGGTTACAGGTTACGGGTGATGGGTTGCAGTTCAGTCCAATTCGCGGAGGCGGCGATCGATTTCCAGCTTCGATTGCTGGAGGCGGGCCAGGTCTGCGGCGTTGGCGGAGCGTTCGGCGCGTTCGATTTCGATGCGGAGCTGGCGCTGATCCTGCTCGAGGGCGGCGATGCGAATGGCGAGGACCGCTTCTTCGACGTGATCGGTCTCGGGCTCGGCGTCGTGGATGGAGAGGAAGAGGCCGGCGAGCAGGCGGCGGTGTTCTTCGCTGGTGAGGCAGGCGAGTGCGTCAGAGCCTTCGGGACGGGCGCGGAGCTGATCGATGATGGCGCGAACGTCGGGGCGGAGGGCGGCGAGTTCACGTTCGTGCTGGTGCCAGGCGCCTTCGGCGACGAGGTAGCACTCGGCGGAGCGGGGCGCGGCAAAGGCCTGGAGAAGGATCTGCTCAGAGCGGGTAAGCGGGGTGTCGTGGACGGCGAGGTGATCGCGACGGCGAGCGGCGGCGTCCTTGAGCTCGGCGCGGACGAGGGCGGAGTCGATGCCGAGGGCCTGGGCGGCGTCGTTGGCAAAGGCATCGCGGGTGATGCGGCTGGGGATGCGGCGGATGTGGGGCAGGAGGTAGTTGAGGGCTTCGGTTTTGGATTTGGGATCGCGCGCGGGAAAGAGGGCGCGGGCGCGGTCGATGAGGTAATCCTGAAACGAGGGCGCGGACCGGAGAGCATCGACATAGGCGCGGGCGCCACGTTCGCGGACGTAGCGATCGGGATCGAGGCCGCCTTCGAGGGTGAGGACGCGGACGTCGAAGTCCTCTTCGACGAGGAGGGCAATGGATTTTTCGGCGGCGTTGGCTCCCGCGGTGTCGGGATCGAAGTTCACGATGACGCGGGTGGCGTAGCGCTTGAGCAGGCGGACCTGGGCTTCGGTGAAGGCGGTGCCGCTGGTGGCGAGGACGTTGGGGATTCCGGCAAGAAAGACGGAGATGCAGTCCATCTGGCCTTCGACGAGGACCACTCCGCCGTCGGAGCGGATGGCCTGGCGGGCTTTGTCGAGGTTAAAGAGGACGTTGCTCTTGGAGTAGAGCGGGGTTTCCGGTGAGTTGAGGTATTTGGGACCGGCCTTCTCGCCGGTTTCGAGGGTGCGCGCGGTGAAGGCGATGACGCGGCCGCCTTCGTTGGCGATGGGGAACATGACGCGCTTGCGGAATTTTGCGTAGATGGGGCCGGGCGAGCCGTCTTCCTGCTCTTTCCAGGAGAAGAGGCCGGAGGCGCGGAGGGCGGCGGGGTCGGCGAGAGGCTCGAGGCGCTGGCGGAGGGCGTGGAAGTTGTCGGGGGCGAAACCAATGCGGAATTTGGCGATGCCTTCGGAATTCAGTCCGCGACCGGTGAGGTATTCGCGGGCTCCTGCGCCTTCCGGGGAGCGCAGCTGCTCTTCAAACCAGGCGGTGGCGACTTCGTGGAGCTCGAGGAGCTTGCCGCGCTGGCGGTGCTCGGCGGCTTCTTCGGGCGAGGAGAATTCGCGCTGGGGCAGCGGGATGCCGGATTTCTTGGCAACGGTGCGAACGGCTTCGGGGAAGGGGACGTTCTCGATTTTCTGAATAAAGGTGAAGACGTCGCCGGACTGGCCGCAGCCGAAGCAGTGGTAGAACTGGCGTCCCGCGTGAACGGAGAAGGAGGGGGATTTCTCTTTGTGGAAGGGGCAGAGACCGCTGTAGTTCTGCGCGCCGGCCTTGCGGAGGCGGACGTACTCGCCGACGATCTTGACGATGTCGGCCTGTTCCTTGACGGACTGGGTGAAGTCTCCGGGCATGCGGCGGGGTTCGGATACAGGGTACAGCGGGGAAGCGGTCCGTCAGGAACCGGGCAGTTGAGAACTGTATCGTTAAGAACAGGTTGGCGAAAAGCGTCCCAGTACCTTCGTGGGAGCCTGGAAATGAAACAAATTTGAAATTTCCACATCTAAATGCATAGGATTTGCTTCTGCGGGACGGGATGTGCCGGGGTTTCAGAAGCCCCGAAATGCCAGAAACTGGCGGAGTTAAGCGATTTTCGTGGTATTCTACAGTCCCGGGGAGACGTGCGCCCTTTACCCGGCGGCCATTGAGCCGTGCCGGGGTATGCCTGTTATGGCCCTTAGCCGCACCTCGTCCACTCCAGGTGAGACAGATCCGAAAATTCACGCGGGGGAGCCATCCGCTTGGCAATTGACGACAAATACGAAGCTGATATTCAGAAGCTGATCGACACGGGCAAAGAGAAGGGTTATTTGACCTACAACGAGGTCAATGACCTGATTCCGGGCGATGTAAATTCGCCGGACGATCTCGACGACCTCATCACCACGATCGGTACGCAGGGCATTGACATCCTCGAAGGCGGCCCGAAGATCGGGAGCGGCGAGCGCGGTGAGGAATTCGAAGGCGAAGAAGGCGAAGACGTTGAGCTGGACCTGACGCCGGGAACGCTGGAGAAGACCAACGATCCGGTGCGCATGTATCTGCGCGAGATGGGCACCGTGCCTCTGCTGACGCGCGAAGGCGAAGTGGAAATTGCGCGGCGTATCGAGCGCGGCCAGCTACGCGTGCTGAAGGCGATTTCGCGGTCGCCGGTGGTGATCCGCGAGATCGTGGCGCTGGGCGAAGACCTGAAGCGCGGCGTGCGGAACATCAAGGAAATCGTCATCTTCGACGATGAGGAGCTGACCGAAGAAGTGGTGCAGGCCCGCGTGCGCGCGACGGTAAACAAGGTCGACACGCTGGTAAAGCACCAGAAGAAGGCGCAGCAGCTGGAAGAGAAGCTGGAGACGGTTTCGCAGAAAGCAAAGCCGAAAGAGCACCGGCGGCTGCGGTGGAGCATCGCGCGCGAGAAGGTGCTGATATCGCGGATTGTGCGCGAGCTGAAGTACACCAACCAGGAGCGGAAGCGGCTGCTGGATAAGGTGAACAAGACCGTCGAAGCAATGCGCACGCTGGAGCGGCAGATCCGGTCGCTGGACCAGAAGTACGAGCAGAGCCGCAGCGAGGAACTGAAGAAGGAATATCGCCGGCAGCAGAAGAACTGCAAAACCGACCTGGAGAAGCTGGAAGAAGAAGCGGGCGTAACGATCGCGGAGCTGAAGCGCACGCAGCGGGAGATGATCCAGGGCGACATGGACGCCGAGCAGGCGAAGCGGGAGCTGATTGAAGCCAACCTGCGCCTGGTGGTGTCCATCGCGAAGAAGTACACGAACCGCGGACTGCAGTTCCTCGATCTGATTCAGGAAGGCAACATCGGCCTGATGAAGGCGGTGGACAAATTCGAATACCGCCGCGGTTACAAATTCTCGACGTATGCGACGTGGTGGATCCGGCAGGCGATTACGCGCGCCATTGCCGACCAGGCGAGAACGATCCGCATCCCGGTGCACATGATCGAGACGATCAACAAGCTGATCCGGACCTCGCGGCAGCTGGTGCAGGAGCTGGGGCGCGAACCTACTTCGGAAGAGATCGCGCGTCGGATGGATATTCCTGTGGCGAAGGTGCGGAAGGTGCTGAAGATCGCGCAGGAGCCGATTTCGCTGGAAACGCCGATTGGCGAAGAGGAAGATTCGCATCTGGGCGACTTCATCGAGGACCGGCAGGCGGTTTCGCCTTCGGACGCGGTGATCAGCGTGAATCTGAAGGAGTACACCTCGCAGGTGCTCCGGACGCTGACGCCCCGCGAAGAGCGAGTGGTGAAGATGCGCTTCGGGCTGGAAGACGGCTCGGAGCACACGCTGGAAGAAGTGGGACAGAGCTTCCAGGTCACGCGCGAGCGCATCCGGCAGATCGAGGCGAAGGCGCTGCGCAAGCTGCGGCACCCTTCACGCTCGCGGAAGCTGCGGGCGTTTGTGGACACGGTGCACGAGTGAAAAACAGAGTTTAGGGATTAGAGTTTAGGGATTGAAAGGCCGCTCCTGAGGGAGCGGCCTTTTTCTTTGGCTGTGCGATTGGACAAGGAGAGGGCTACTGGACGGTAAGGGTGAGCGTCGTTGTGTGCGTGATGTTGGACATGGTTGCGGTGACGGTGAGGGTGTAGGTGCCGGGAGGCGTTGGAGTGGAGGAGCCGCCGGTTCCCCCTCCGCCACTGCCTCCTGAGCCGCTGCCACTCCCTCCTGAGCCGGAAGACGACGAGACGCCGCATCCCAGGGGAATTACAACGCAGAGGGTGAGCAGAACGAGGAATGCGGTGAGCCGGCGGCGGCGCAGGCCGAAGGCGGCCAGCGGGACGACGCATGCGAGGAGTGGCATCAGGGGCCTCCACGCTCCGGAACTGCGGAGAGCGGCGGATGTGGCCACTCCCGTAGCCGCGGTGACCGTGATGCTGGCGGGATTGAGCCCCGTTAGCGTGATGGCGGCCGGGTTGGCGCTGCAGGTGGCGTTCTGGGGCGCTCCGGTACAGGCGAGAGCGACGCTGCCGGTGGTTCCTGCAAGGCCGGCGAGCTGGAGCGTATAGCTGGCCGTTTGGCCGCTGGTGACGATTGCGGTGGATTGACCCACGGTGGAGAGGCTGAAGTCGCTGCCAGAACCGGTAAGGGCCACCGTGAGCGGTTTCGTAAGATTGCCGGCGGAAAGAGTGAGCGTGCCTGAGGCGGCTCCCGCGCTGGCGGGGGTAAACGTGAGAGAGAGCGGGCAGGCCGCACCGGCAGCGAGCGTCGAGGGACACTGATTCGCGGCGATGGCGAAGCCGGCGGTGATGGTGGCAGCGAGATTGGTGAGAGGAACGCCGCCGCTGTTGGTGACGGTGACCGTCTGCGGTGGGCTGGTGGTGCCGACCGCGTAGCTTCCAAAGTTGATGGACGTGGGCGTGGCGGAGACGCCGGGTGGCGCCTGTCCTGTGCCGCTGAGGGTGACGGTTTGACTGCGGAACTCGTCGGCGACGGTGAGAGTGCCCGTTTCCGTACCGGTGCGAGTGGGTGCATAGGCCACGGCGATGGTGCAGGATCCGCGGCCCTGCAGCAACGCGCCGCAGTTGTTCACGAAGGTGAAATCGCCGCTGGCGGCGACAGCGATCTGAGTGAGAGGCTGATCACCGATGTTGGTGAGGGTGACGGTTTGGGCAGAACTGGTGGTGCCGATCGTCTGTACAGCAAAAGTGAGCGAGCCGGGAGAAAGGCCGTCGGTGGCGGGAGTCTGGCCTGTTCCGGAGAGAGGAGCGGTTTGAACGCCAAGCGCGCTGACTACGGTGAGAGTGCCGGTGCGTGAACCGGAGGCCGTTGGCGAGAAGACGATACTGACGGTGCAGCTGGTGGCCGCCGGCAGGGATGCGGTACAGGTGTTGGCCGAGATGTGAAAGTCGCCGGTGACGGTTTCACTGGTGAGGGCGACAGACTGACCTCCCGTATTGGCGATGGTGATGGACTGCGGAGCCGACGTCGACGGAATCCCTGCCGCTCCAAAACTAAGGGACGAGGGTGTGAGCTGCACCACAGCCGGACCAAGACCGGTGCCGGAGAGCGCCGCAGTCATCTGGCCGCCGGCAAGGTTCGCGAAGAGCGTAAGTGTGCCGCCGCGCGCGCCGGACTGAGATGGATCGAAGCTGACCTGGACAGCGCAAGTGGCTTCGGGGCCGAGCGACTGGCCGGAACAGTCGTCGGTTTCCGTAAAGTCACCGGAGGCGCTGACGCTGGCAACGTTCAGGTTGAGGCGGCCGGTGTTGGTGACGGTTACGGTTTGCGCGGCGCTGAGAGTCTGGAGCGGCTGGCCGGCGAATGTGAGAGTGGAAGGACTGAAGGAAGCGGTTGTGGGAGCAATGCCGGCGGTGACGAGCGGAATCTGCCAGATTCCGCGGCCAAGCGTGGCGACGCGCAGATTCTGCACCGGCCCCTCGTTGTAGGCCATCAGGCTCATCGCCGGCGACAGGGGAAGGCCGCTGCCGTAGAGGTTCCAGCAAGCTGCGTTGATCTGGACACAAGCGGAGACGTTTTGCGTGACGTAAACGCCGGTATCGAGGGCGACGTAGATGATGTTGGCGTTATTGGGATCGACGAGGACGCTGTTGGCGGGAGCCTCCGGAAGATTGGCGGAGATGTCGTACCAGTGCGCGCCTGCGTCTGTGGAGCTATAGAGCATGTCGGCGCCGAAGACTCCCTGGACGGTGACGTAAAGAGTGCGAGCCGTGGGGTCGTGGGGATCGATGTAGATGCCCGATATGTCGTAGAAGGAGGGATTGAACCACGGACCATTGATGCTGACGTTGAGGACGGGCGAGGTATAGAGATCCGTCCAGTGGGTGGTCGCGGCCGTCGATCCGTCATGGACTGTGGCGGAGAAGAGGTGGCCGGGGACGAGGCCGCCCCCGTCGAGCGAGCCGGCCATGCCCGCATAAATCTGCTCGGCGTTGGAGTCGTTGGGATCGGTCGTGGTTGGGGCAGCCGCCAGCGAGCGGATCTCCGCGTTGCTGTTGCAGAAGGAACCCTGGTCGCCGTCGAGCATAGAGCTGAGGAGATTGCCGTCGCCCCATCCCGCTCCGTTGGCGGGGCCGCGCCAGACGCGACAGGTGCCGAGGATCAGGCGGGAAGAGTCAAGAGGATCGAGGATCCAGGGGGCTGGGATCGACTGAACATCGTTGTCCACCTGGGATTCGCCAATGACGGGGCTGCCAAAATCCGCGACAGTGCAGCCGGCGCCCTCATTGCAGGTGTTGACGCCGACACCGAAGAGAGACGTCGCATACCAGTTCTGAGGATTGACGGGATCGATCGCGACAACATCGCCTTCTCCGTCGAGAACCTGATTCCAGGCAGAGCCGCCCGCAGCAGGAGCCGCGCTGCCGAGCGGACCGAGTGCCGCCAGCCACGTTGCAGCATTGTTGGGATCTTCAGCGAAGCTTTCGACTGCAGCAATCGAGCCGAGACCACCGTTGAGGTTCTGGAAATGGGTCGCGTCGTCACTGGAGCAGAGAGTGGGCTGCTCGCTGACTGCATCGGCGGTGCGCCAAAGTCCGCTTTGCGTGCCGAAGTAGAGCAGGCCGGAGGCGCCGAAAGTCGAGTCGATAGCCTGCTGCTCGGGGGGCACCTGAGCGGCGGCGCATGTCTGCGTGTTGGTGGTGTTTCTCCACGTGCAACCGGCGGCCAGACTGCATCGCCAGAGGTCGGTGAGGCCGACGAAGAGGAGCGTGTCCTGATCAGCGGGAACAGCGGCAAGAGAGAGGGTCGCAAGAGCCTGCGGGATGGTGCCGTGAACGGTTGTGGATTCGAGGGCCCAATCGGAGATACGGTTGGCGAACTGCACGGTGCCGGAAGTGCAGCCACCTGATTGCAGATTGCAGGTGTCCTGCCAAAGCCCCTGGTCGCGGTTGCTCTGATCGACGGTGAGCGCGAACAGATCACCGGTAACAGGCTGGGCGACGATAGCGCCACGATAAATGGGGCAGGCCGAAGAACCGGGTGAGCCGGGGTTGGGGGGGCACAGGATCGAGGTAAGGCTGGTTCCGGGCTGATTGGCGAGGCGCGTCCAGGTGATGCCGTCGGCCGATTCGTAGTAGCCGTGATAGCGAATCGCGGCATAGAAACGCCGCCGCACCGGGTTCCACGCGACAGAGGTCGCGGGATTGGTAGCGACTCCCAGGATGGAATCCGACTGAATCACCTGGGAGCCGTCTTCAATCGTCGCGAGCTGCCAGCTGTTACCGGCGTCGAGAGAGTAGTAGACCCCGAGGCCTGCCTGGCCACTGGAGCCGAGATTGGCGATGGCGGCATAACCGGATTCGGTGACGGCGGCGACAACCAGACCGGGCGTCACCGTACTCCAGGCAAAACCGGCGAATGCGCTTCCGGTGAAGGAGAATCGCAGCCCGGAAGGAGCCAGGGCGGAATTCTGAATCAGCGACCAGGTATTGCCGTTGTCGGTGGAGCGGAGAATGCCCACTCCATACCAGGAGGAGGCCGACTCGCTGGGGTCGCCGGTGCCGGCGAGGATGATGCCGGTGCCGCCGGGCTGTACCGAAACCGCTCCGATGCTGAGAGACGTGAGAGAGCCGGCCGGGACCTTGTAAGTGTCGGTGAGGGGAAGAAACTGGACCGAGGCTGGATCGGCCGCGGCATTGACGGATTTCCAGACACCGCCGCCGGAAGTACCGAGATAGACCGTATTGCCGGAGGTGTCAGAGGGATCGGCAGCGAGGCTGAGGATGGAGCCGGTGACCAGATTCCAGGCTGCGGTGTTCACCTGCGAGGGACCGACCGGCTGCCAGGTGGGTACCGGCGCCTGAGCCATGGATGCGACAGAGCGCGCCTGAGCCGCCGCGATCGGGCCCGCGGGAAAGGTAAGGGCGACAAGAACCATGATGAAAACGGCCCGGCGGCGAAAAAAAAGCGAACATTGCACAGGGCGGTCGAGAAGATCGGATTTTGCTGCGGGATCGGACCGCCCGCTAAGCCTGTCCACAATACTGCGAGGGTTCACGCGTGGATCCTCTGGGTCGCCGGAGCCTGGAGGCGGGCGGACGACGGGCAACTACGCCATTGCCTGCAAAGATGGGCTCATTATTGGGGTAAGGGGCAGGAAAGAGGCAGGTTACTTCAGCGGACGACGTGCCGAAGGTACCGCGAGCCCACGAATAATTTCATTTTGGAACGGACCGCAAGAAGGGAATTGGTTACCTGAAGAAGCCGGACGGAGGCTGGCGTGGAAGGCCCGCGCCCAGGGCGCAGGCTCCGCTGTCGGGCAGGGAGTCAGGCGATGGTGGTCGGGGAGGCGGAGCTGCGAGGAAAGTCCATTTCGTGCTGCATTTCAGGGGGCGAAGGCCGCGGGGCTTTGCGCTGGGGCGCGGGCTGCGTGGAGCGAATGCGCCGGACCGCCTGAGCTGCTTCAAACTGCGCCACGGTGGCGGCAGAGATGGAGAGAGCGTCGTCGACCGAGAACAGGCAGGAAGTAGCGGTGCGCCAGAGGATCTTCAGATCGCCGGCGAAAGTGGCGGTGCGCATGTATTCAAGGTCGAGACGCGCCTTGGTGGGCTTCACGAACATCTCGTAGAAGACCTCGAGCTGTTCTTCAGGGATCTCGGACAGGAAATCTTCCTCGTTACGAAAGGCCAGGGTGGCGGCGCCAGTAATCCCCGGACGGCAATCCATGTGCAGGGCTTCGTGATGGGGCAGCTTAGGACGGGGACCGACCAGGCACATATCGCCCCGGAGGACGTTCCAGAACTGCGGCAGCTCATCGAGCTTATAACGGCGAAGCAGAGCGCCCACCGGGGTGATGCGGGTATCCCCGGTTACGGTGATGCAGGATCCATTGTCGCTGCTGCCGCTCGCGGACATGGAGCGGAACTTGTAGAGAGTAAATTCCTTGCCGTTGCGTCCCATCCGCCTTTGGCGGAAGAAGACGGGACCGGCGGAGCCGAAACGGACAAGAAGAGCCGCGAACGCCATGAGTGGCAAAAAGGCGACCAGCGCCACCACGGCGAAAACGGCATCAAGAATACGACGGGGCGCGGACAACGCCCATGAACTGGCATCGCTGGCTGTGCGCTTTTCCGCGATCAGAGCCGGCAGGCAGTGATTCCAGTGGGCAGGAAGTCTCGGGGCTTCAGAGGCATGGTGTGTGACAGCCTCAGAGAGCTGGCCGGATTCCGCAGGAAAAACGTTATCAAAAGAAAGCGAGCTCATCCCACCCCATTACTGCACTGACGTTCTGGAGCTGTGCATCTCTGAAGGAAATCGAATCAGCGTTTTCCGGCGGGCAATTTCGTTACAATTGATGTTACTGAACTGTAACCGAATCTGTTATTTGTTACTGCTTTGCAGTATACCAGGGAAGCCGGACGCGCAAGCACAAATTTTGGAATCGCAAACACCAGTGTCACCCCGAGGGTCACTAACTTTAGAATGTTTCGCGAACTTAAGGGGTCGTCAATACCCCGATCGGCTCATTCAGCAAAGGCTTTAGCGCATGCTAGACTGTCGGTGCACGGAACCATCCTCGACCCAATGAATCAATCGATCGCGTGGCGCCGGCCGGAAGCGGCTTCCGCTGCAGGCCGTGCCTCCCTATGAAGAAACAGTCTGTCTCACTTTTGGTTGCTTTTCTGCTCGCGATTGGTATCCAGGTGAAGGCGCAGACGGGCCTGCCGGGCAGCCCGGAAGACGGTCAGACCAGTCCGACGACTGTGGACTGTTCCGACCCTCTGCTGGCTATGTCTTCGCAATGCGCGGGGTTAACAGGGATGGGGCAGACGTCACTCTATCCATTGACGTCTCCCCTGCAGCCCTCGATGGGCGGATTGCCCGGACAAACAGGGCTGCCGTACAACCAAAATTCTGTTTATACCGACAACGAAAACCTGCTCCGGCAGAACGTAACACGGCCCCAGCCGCAGATGCGCCTTCCGCCTGAGGCGTTGACCGAGTTCCAGAAGTTTGTTGCTTCGACGACTGGTCAGGTCCTGCCGATTTATGGCGAGAACCTGTTTCGTAATGTTCCGTCGACTTTTGCTCCGCTGGATCTGTCGCCGGTCCCTGCTAATTACGTTTTGGGCCCCGGAGACGAGTTGCGCGTCCGTGTATGGGGACAGGTGAATTTTCGCGCCAACCTGCGGGTGGACCGCTCAGGAGAAGTTTATCTTCCTCAGGTCGGCCCGGTGCATGTGGCCGGATTGCCGTTCTCCGATCTGGATGCCCATCTGCGACAGGCGATTGGACGGGTGTACCGAAATTTTGACCTGACAGCAGACGTGGGTCAGATTCGCTCGATCCAGGTGTACGTTTCGGGTCAGGCTCGCCGGCCGGGCGTGTATACGATCAGCGCTCTCAGCACGCTGATCGATGCATTGTTTGCCAGTGGCGGGCCAGCACCGTCGGGATCGCTGCGTCACATTGAAGTGCGTCGCGCAGGTGCGGTCATCACGGATTTTGATCTGTACGGTTTGCTGATGCACGGCGACAAGACGAAGGACGTCGGTCTGGAATCCGGAGATGTCATCTTCATTCCGCCGGTGGGTCCGCAGGCTGCGGTAATCGGCAGCGTCAAGAGCCCGGCGATTTACGAGCTGCGCGATACGGAAACGCTCGGCGATCTGATTGCCGATGCCGGGGGTGCGTCGGTGGTGGCCGATGAGGCGCGAATCTCCATCGAGCGGATCGATGATCACCGTGATCGTGCCGCCATGGAAGTCGCATGGGACAGCAGTGGACTGGCCACCGTGGCTCGCGACGGCGATCTGGTGCGGGTGTTCTCGATTATCCCGATGTACCGCAGGACGGTGACCCTGCGGGGGAATACAGCGAACCAGGGGCGCTTTGCATGGCATCCTGGGATGAGAATCAGCGATCTGATCCCGGACAAGGATTCGCTGATCACGCGTAACTACTGGTGGCGGCGTGCGCAGCTGGGGCTGCCGGCGCCGGAGTTTCAGCCGCTGGTGAGTTTTCCCAGGCTTGTCCAGCCGAACGCTCCTGAGGAACTGCCGCGCTCGCGTTTCCTGGGCACGTTAAACCGCCAGCCAGGAACCGAGAACTCGAACAGCACTCCGGAAGAAGCCAACGACGAGCCCTACGGCGCAGCAAACGGTTCGGGCGGACAGAACTCCTCAGCCGCTATGGCGGGCGGCCAGGGGCAGCAAAACGGAATTCCCGCATCGAATTCGCCGACAGGGGCGATTCCTGCGTCGCAGAGCGCAGGCAACGTAGCGCTGGGGGCTGAGCAGCCGCGATCGATGGTGCCTGAAACGGCAGAGACCCGAACCGTGGTGGGACGGGTGGCTCCTGAGATCGACTGGGACTATGCCGTGATCGAGCGCCTGGATCCGAAGACGTTGAAGACAACCCTGATCCCCTTCGATCTGGGGCAGCTGGTCCTGCAGCACGACGAGTCGCAGAATCTCCCCTTGTTGCCCGGCGACGTGGTTTCGATCTTCTCGCAGAACGACATCCGGGTTCCGGTGGCACAGCAGACGAAGTTCGTGCGGCTGGAGGGCGAGTTTGTGCACGCGGGGGTTTACACCGTGCTGCCTGGAGAAACGCTGCGCGATCTGGTCAGGCGCGCGGGCGGCTTCACGTCGAATGCGTACCTGTATGGTTCTGAGTTCACGCGCGAATCAACCCGCGTGGTGCAGCAGCGCCGGCTGGACGAATACGTGCAGACGCTGGAGATGCAGATGCAGCGGGGGAACCTGGCTTTGGCTTCTTCAGCGGCGGCTACACCGCAGGATCTGGCCAGTGCCGCTGCAGCACAAAGCAGCGAACAGAGCGTGATCGGACGGCTGCGCCAGATGCGCGCGACCGGACGGATCGTGCTGGAATTCAGGAGCGGCAGCAGCGGCGCGAATACGCTCCCGGACATTCAATTGGAGGACGGCGATCGCTTTGTGGTTCCTCCGGTACCGGCGAGTGTGAACGTTGTAGGCGCCGTCTATGACCAGAATTCGTTCCTGTATGAGGGTCGGCGGCGCGCCGGAAACTACCTCCACCTGGCTGGCGGACCCAATCGTGACGCCGACCGGCGGCACATCTTTATCATCCGGGCGGATGGCTCAGTGGTGAGCCGCGAGGCGGAGAACGGCATTTGGGGTAATGAGTTCGCGAGCCTGTCCATGAACCCCGGCGATACAATTGTGGTGCCGGAGAAGGTTTTCAAACCGTCGGCTCTGCGCGGGTTTCTTGACTGGTCGCAGGTATTTTCGCAGTTCGCCCTGGGTGCTGCGGCGATCAACGTGATCTATTAGGCGCGCGCCGCCTGAAGAGGTGGCCGACCGCTTCGGGTGTGATGGCAACTGAATGGCGACAGAAACGCACTATTCCGGCCTGAAGGAGAGTTCGAGCTCCCTTCCGGCGCCCGGCGGGCCCTCCAATCCGACAGAAGGCGACGAGATTTCTCTTCTGGATCTGCTGATCGTGCTCGCGGAACGAAAGCGACTGATTCTCTATTGCACGGCCGGATTCGCGATCGTATCGCTGATCATTTCCCTGATCTGGCCCAAGTCTTACACAGCCACCGCTGTTTTGCTGCCTCCCCGTCAAGGTTCATCCATGGGTTCGCTGCTCACCGCGGAACTGGGCAGCCTGGGCGGCATGGCGGCGCTGGCCGGCAGCAGTCTTGGCCTGAAGAATCCGAATGACATGTATGTGGGCATGCTGAAGACCCAGACGGTCGAAGATGCAATGGTGAAGAAGTTCGACCTGATGCAGGAATACCATGCCCACTACACGTCGGCGGCCCGCAAGGCGTTCGAAAGCCATGTGACGGTGGACGGAAACGGCAAGGACGGACTGATTCACATTTCGGTGGAGGACCACAACCCGGAGAAGGCCGCTGAAATGGCCAACGGCTATGTGGACGCCTTCCGGCATCTCTCCGAGGGCCTGGCGATCACTGAGGCCTCGCAGCGGCGGCTCTTCTTCCAGCAGCAGCTGGAGCAGTCCAAAGACAACCTGGCGAATGCGGAAGAGGCTCTGAAGAAGACCGAACAGACAACGGGACTGATCCAGCTGGACAGCCAGGCGCGGGCCTTGATTGAGACCGCCGCCGCCCTGCGCGCCCAGATCACGGCCAAAGAAGTTCAGATTCAGGCCATGCAGACCTACGCGACCGGTGAGAATGCGCAGCTGGTCGAGGCGCAGCAGGAACTGGACGGCCTGCGGGCGCAGCTGACCAAGCTGGGTGGCAACGAAGACAATCCCAACGCCTTTTTCCCCTCCAAAGGAAAAGTTCCTGAGGTGGGCCTGGAATACATGCGCAAGCTGCGCGATGTGAAGTATTACGAGACGATCTTCGGAATCATGGCGAGGGAGCTGGAGATCGCCAAAGTCGATGAAGCTCGGGAGGGCTCGTTCGTACAGGTGGTCGATCCGGCGATTGTGCCGGACTACAAGTCGTCGCCAAAGCGGGCGCTGATCGTAATCATTTCGACCTTTGCGGGCTTCTTCATTGGAATCCTGGCCGCTCTGGTCCAGGCAGGCATGAGCCACCTGCGCGAGGACCCGGAGGCCAGTGTGAAGCTGGCGCTTTTGCGAGCGGCACTTTCCCGCCGGCCTCCGACAGCCGGGTAATCCGGGCTACGGCCTCACTGCGGCAGCCCGGTCCCTGCCGGTTCCGGCGTGATTTCAACATAGTCGATCGGAGCGGGCTCGCCGTCCTCCGGGTGGCCAACGATTGTCAGCAGGTCACCGCGACGCAGCGGAACACCGTGAAGCGTAAAGCGCGTGGAGGTGTCGCCGTCGGGTGCTTCGCCGGGAAGAGTATTGTCCCCCGACCATGTGGCGACCGTCTGCTGGTTCAGCCTTAGATCGAACGTCGAAACGCCCTGGCGGTAGTCGAAGTATTGCACGGCGATGGTGTACCAGCCGGGGGGGCGCTGGAAACGCAGGGAAGCCATGCAGGTGGTCCTGTCTTTGCAGACATAAGCCTGGCCGTTGGAAGCTGTCTCCCAGGGCGTGACATCGATGGGCGTGTAACCCTGGAGTTGCATCTGCGCTGCAGTCGTCCGGTTGGGATCGTGGTCGATGCGGTGCCGGTCGTCCGGGATCCCGGACATTTTCCTGAACCAGCGGTCGATGGCGTCACGCCAGACAATGGCGTCCCCGGCCTGGTATTCGAGCAGGCCGAGGATCTTGTCATAACGTGGCGCATCGATGAGACCGTCGAGCGACTTCCACTGCGTGGCGAAGCTGGCGGCGTCTTCGGCGCCCAGGTAGTGGTCGTCGTAGATCGTCTGAATGACAGTTTTGCCGTTGCGCAAGCGATACGTATACGGCAGGTGGTGCATGAAGAGGATGAGGTTGTCCGGGCACGTCTTCAGCGACTCGTACATGCGCGCGACCTGCGGCGGGTACTGACCGATGAAGCCAGTGCCGGTGGCAACCGTGCGGTCCATGCCGACGCCGTCGTGGTCGGCGCGAATCCACTGACCCCAGCCATTATTTTCCTGGGACTGCGGCGCCGGTCCATAGTGAGGTCCGGTGATGTTGGTGAGGGTCTGCAGGCCCAGGGGACCGGTGTAGTCCTCGTAGATGTGCCAGGAGGCGAGGAGCATGCGGCGGATCGTCGAGACGACTTGCTCGTTGTTGCCGAAGGTCAGGCGCGTCCAGTCCGCTGCGATGGCCTCGGGCGTGGTGCTCGGATTCCAGGCAAGACGGCCGAAGCCATAGAGATTGGCCATGGAGAGCGGGTGGCCCATCCAGTTGGCGTCGAGCCCGACGTTAGCCACGCCGACGTAGCCGCCGAGAGAACGATGGAAGGTCTGGCCGTCGACGATGTCTTTCAGCGGCGTGTTGCGGTCTTCAGCATGGAGATCGAAATTGAGATACGTGCTCCACTGGCTTGGCAAATAGACGAGCTCGCGCGCCTGGCCCATGTATTCCTGGGTGACCTCGAGCTCGACGGCGGTATTGGTTCGGGGCAGGCCGGCAAAGAGCGGGGAGACCGGCTCGCGCACCTGGAAATCAATGGGCCCATTTTTGATCTGGATGACGACATTGTCGGCGAACCGGCCGTCAAGGGGATGGAAGATGTCATACGCGGCGCGCGCGCGATCGGCCTTTGGATCGTTCCAGTCGAGATGGTGGTTGTAGACAAAGGCGCGGTACATGACCACGCCGCCGTGTGGCTTGAGCGCAGCGGCGAGCATATTAGCGGCGTCGGCTGGGGTTCGTCCGTAGCGTGAGGGGCCTGGCTGGCCTTCGGAGTCGGCCTTGACCACGAACCCGGCGAAGTCAGGAATGGCTTTGTAGATTTCGTCAACCTTGTCGCGCCACCAGGCAGCGACCTGCGGGTTGCCGGGATCGTACGTGTCGAGGCCGCCGATTTTCTGCGGGCTCGCGATATCGACGGCGAGAGACAGACGCACGCCCCAGGGACGAAAGGCTTCGGCAATGCGCGCTACGTCGGGGATCATGGTCAGCAGCCGCGGGTCGGCGTTGACGTTGTTGATCGTGCACCCGTTGATGCCGATGGACGCCAGCAGACGGGCGTAATCCCCGGCGCGAGTGAGGTCCTCGCGGACGTGGCCGCCGTCGAAGAAGATGGAGCGGCCGGCATAGCCACGCTCGATCGTGCCGTTGAGGTTGTCCCACTGGTTCACCCAGCGGATGGGCGCGGCAGGCGACTCGCTGCCCTCGAGAGCGGCGAAAGACTGGCCCCGGGCGATGCCGGAGAGAACATGGAAGACGCCGTAAAGGAGACCGCGGTCGTCGGCGCCGGCGATGATCCACTCGGTGTGGCCGTCGACGTTGATCGTACTGATGGAGAAGCCTTCGGGACGCAGCTGCGGGGACTGGTAATTCGGGAAGGCCTTGCGGAGCTCGGCGGTGGTGCCAAGGACCCAGGAGTTATAGCCTGGGACCTCGGTCTCGATACGCAGGGTGCGATGCAGCATCGAGCGAACACCGCGAAGGAGTTCCTGCTGAGCGCTGGCGGCGACGGGCGCGCCGTCGAGGGTGACCACCGCGGTTGGCATCTGGGCGTAAGCGGCGTCCGGCCGGGAAAGAAACGGTGGGGCATAGCGGAGCCAGCCCAGGGAGCCGTCCTCGGCGCGGGCAGGGACCGAGACGACAGCGGCAGCCAGCAGAAGCGCTGCCAGCCAGCGTCGAAATGTGAAGGTTCTCTCCATCAGACTCGGGGTTCATTTTCGCAGAGACGGGTTGCGGCCGCAGCGGATTGATCCCGCTGGAAAGATGGCGGGTTATGTCGAGATTCAGAGCTCGGCCGAGAGACCCCGTGGAATGCGTCCGTTTCGCGCGCCTTCGGCCGGCGATTCCCCTTCCCGGGGTAGCCGGCGCTGGAAGACCAATGCGGCCGCTCCGCGGAGGCGGGCAATCTCGCTTTCGTGGGTGGGTCGGATAAGCGGCGGGCTGCCCGCCAGGGTCATGTTCCTGACTTCCTTTTCGATCACCGGCCCGAAACGATGCCAGGCAGAGGTCGCCTCCCCCGCAATCAGAATCGTACTTGGGGACAGAGCGGCAATGATCATCCGCAGCCCGCGACCGATCCATTCCGCCTGACGCGCGAGAGCCTGTTCCGCCGGCGCGCTGCCTTCCTCGGCCCGGTTGAGGAGTTCCTGAAACGTAATGGCAGGCGAGCCGGACGTAAGCTCGCGGTAATAGCGAAGCGCCGCCTGGCAGGAGGCAAAGGTTTCCCAGCAACCTTTGTGGCCGCAGGCGCAGCGCGGCCCGGAAGGGTCGACAGGAATGTGTCCGAACTCTCCGGCCATGCCGTGACTGCCGGAGATCAGCCGGCCGTTGGCGAGCACTCCCACGCCCACGCCCTCGGAAATCGTGACCAGCGCAGCGTCGCGCGTACCATCCATGCGGGCAAAGATAAGCTCAGCCAGCAGCGAAGCCGTGGCGGCGTTTTCCATTCTGACCGGGAGGCCAGTGTCGGCTTCCAGCATTTTCTTCAGGTCGAAGTCCGGCCAGTGCAAATTGGGGGCAAACACCAGTCGCTGCGAGGCGGGATCGACCCGGCCCGGCAGGCTGACACCGATGCCTTCAATGGACTGGCGCGGCAGAGCGGACCGCATTCTGTGCATGCACTGGAGCATGAGCCGCGTGGAGGCGTGCGGATCGGAGGTCAGGGGCACGAGCGAGCGCGAGAGCAGACGGCCATTGAGATCGACGACAGCCACAGTGGCCTGGCGCGGATGAATGTCGACGGCGATGGCGACCAGGTCCTCGTTCAGTCCGATCATGGTGGGACGGCGTCCGCGGGGAGCCGAGGCGACAGGCCCTTCCCGCACCCAGTTCTCGCGAATCAGCTGCTCGACGATTTGGGATACGGTGCTGCGCTGCAGACCGGAGCGGCGCGCCAGATCCGCACGCGAGATGGGCTGGCTGGCGCGGATCAGCTCCAGGATGATGTCGCGGTTGATGTGCCGCGCGGTCTCGCTGGAAGCCAGCTGCAGATCGCTCAGATCGACATGGCGTATGCCGCGCATCGGTGTCAAACGGGCGGCGCCGGACCCTCGGCAGGGGCTGGCGGCGGATCCTTCCTCTCTTTCTTCCCCAATAGCGCTCGGCGCGATGGGCGAAGCAGAGTCCACTCTACACCGAACCGCGCGAAAGGCTTGTTCAGTGCGGGCCTGGTCGCGTCCGGGCGCGATCGTCTGTCCCCGTGCTTCTGTTACGCCGTCGTTCCGGCGCTCATGCCGGATATAGTCCCAGGCGCGAACAAATTCTGGATGAGCTCCTGAGGTTGAGGAATCTCAGGGTGAACCCACGGTAACCAGCTGCGGTGACAAATTCGGGATGGAACCCGTCCCTCGCCCAGGGCAGACTGCTCTCTGAGGACTCCAGTTCCATGCAGATCCAGCTTGTCGTGAAAGTGGTTGCTGTGCGGCCTCACTCTTTGCCCCCTGAGAACGCAGGGAGACGGAAAGCGGCGATCACGTTTTTCCACAGAGGGGGCGCGACCTACGCCAAGCTATACTCGACCACACATTTCAAACAGTTCAGACCCGGAATCCGTCCTGGTTCCGGCGCACAACCGCTCTGAGACGTCGGCCTCCGCTTAGGTGTTTTCCGCCGAATCCATGCCCGGAGGCAACGGTTCATCGGAGCCGTTCGACCCTTCAGTGACAGAAAACCATGGGAGCCATGATGGCCAAAGCAATGCGTATCGGAATTGTCGGCTGCGGGTTTACTGCCGACCATTACATGATCAGTCTCTCCCGCTTCCCTGAGCTGCAGATCGTCGGGGCGACGGACATCGTAGTGGACCGGGCCGCGGGTTTCTGCTCCTGGTTCAAAATGAAGCACTACAAAGACCTGGCGGAGATGCTCGCCGATCCCGGCATCGAGATGGTCCTGAACCTGACCAGCTCGAGCAGCCATTACGAGGTGTCGAAGGCAGCTCTCGAAGCGGGCAAGCACTTGTACAGCGAGAAGCCCCTGGCGCTTGAGTTTTCGATGGCGCAGGAGTTGGTGGACCTGGCCAAAGCCAAAGGTCTCGGCCTCACCATGGCGCCCTGCAACCTGCTGTCGGAATCGGCCCAGACGCTGTGGAAGGCTCTGCGGAAGAATGAGATTGGCTCTGTCCACGTGGCCCTGGCCGAGCTGGACGACGGTCCGTTCCATCTGGCGCAGTCGCACACCTGGAAGGCGGACAGCGGCGCGCCTTATGACTATCGCGAAGAATTCCGCGTCGGCGTGACGGCGGAGCATGCCGGCTATCATCTCAGCCTGCTGTCGGCCTTCTTTGGGCCGGCAAAATCGGTCACTGCGTTTTCCGCGGTGGTGTGGCCCGACAGGCCGATTTCCGATGAGGAGCGCCTCACTTTGACGACGCCCGATTTCACGGTGTCGTGCATTACATTCGAATCGGGAGTAGTGGCCCGGCTCACCTGCAGCCTGGTTTCGCCGTATAACCACATGCTGAAGCTGGTCGGCGACACAGGCACCCTCTCGATCCACGAGCCCTGGAACTATGCGTCTCCGGTGTATCTGGATCGGTTCTCGTACTTTCGCTACCGGGCTGAGCGCTACCTCATCGCTCAGGAACAGCCCACGCTGAGAAACCTGGTCGGGAAGCATCCGCGCCGGTATCCACCCGTCGCGAAGGCATCACTGAAACAGCGGTACGCCCGATACCGGATGGTCTATGCGCGCGGTGTGGTCGACCTGGTATGGGCGATTCAGCAGCAGCGCCAGCCCACCCTTTCGCCGAATTTTTGCCTGCACCTGACAGAACTGGCGCTGGCAATGCAGAAGGCCGATCCCGTTCCCTACCAGGTGAAGACAAAGTTCGCCCCCGTCGCTCCGCTGGACGAAGCAACGATGCAGGCCCTGCGGCGATAGCGTCGCACAAAGGCCGGGGACAGGGCAGTTGAACAGGGTGGTGGCCCGAAGCGAAAGCCGGCGGGGGGCAGGCCCCTGATCGCTCAGCTCGACGGTGGAATCTGCTCTTCCCGCAGCGCGACGGTTTCAACCCGCTTCCGGCCGCCGACGAGGGCGGCGCCCCTGCGCAGGACGGCGAGGACGATCAGCCACCATGTCGCAGCCAGCAGCGAGAACCCCTCACGATAAAAGCCGGTGCGAAACGCTTCCCGGGTCCAGTAGAAGATCAGGCCGCCGAACCAGATATCGCGGCGAAGCTTTTGCTTCGCGCCTCCGGGATAGGCTCCGCTCTTTGCCTTTCGCAACAGAAGATAGATCCCATCGAGAAAGGGCTGGATTCGGCGCACCGCATTGGTGGTGTGCATGCGATACCAAACGGTGTCGGGGGAGAGCACCAGAAGAGTCGGCCCTGCGACAGCGAGTTTGTTGAGAAGATCCTGGATGTCCTGATAGAAGAACTCTTCGGACCATCCACCTGCGGCAAGGAACGGTGCTCGCTCGACGACCAGAGAACTGGTGTTGTAGACCCAGGGCCTGTCTTTGGCGAAAAAGTCAGGATATTCGACGAACTGAACTTCGCGGGGAGGGTCGGGCGGTGGTGGCAGCTCTCCGTAACACTGCGCCGAGCGGCCCAGCAGAATGGTGGGATTCCGGGCGGTGACCAGCTGGCCGTAGATCGCAAGGGTGTGCGGCAGCAGAGCGTCGTCGCCGTCGAGAAAAACCAGGTACTTCCCCTTTGCCAGCGAAGCGCCGTGATTGCGCGCCGCTCCGGCTCCGCGATTGACCGGAAATCTTGCGAACGTAATGGCCGAACCAAAGGTCTTCAGCACATCCGGCGTGCCGTCGCTGGAGCCATCGTCTACGGCAATGACCTCCCTGCTTGGGAAGTCCTGCGACAGGATGGACTCCACCGCCTCGCGGACTAGTCCCTCGTGGTTGTAACAGGCGATGACGACACTCAGTAGTGGGTCTGACAATCAGGATCTCCGCGCGAGAACCGGCTGAAGAGAGCCGGTCGGATTCGCTTGCTCATTTGGACGGAGACCCCGGTCGTTCGCCGTTCCCGCTAAAAACCAGGTGCGGAGGCTCTGTTCGAATTGCGCTGTCGAGAAGACAGGGAAACTGTTCATCGTAGTCCGGAGCCTTCCTGAAGGAGGAATTGCCGCCCGCTCGGCACACCAGAGCTGGTTGGTGACCCGCGCCATCTGGGAGCCTGCGTTTGACGGCTCGTGGCGGCCTGGAATCGCGGTTCCGACGGACTCACAGGGTTTCCCCCGCGACTCTACCCGGTCAACTCGCATCGCTGCGTTCGCGAACTCAAGGCACGCTTCATGCACCCAGAGCATACTTTGCTTTCTCAGGCCGAAAGCCAAAATCGACAGACTTCAGCCGCCCGAAAAACCCTCCTGCGCGTCATGCGCCATGCGGTTCGCGTTTCACCTATATTACGCTGGCAGGCCCCCCCATCAATAACAGCTTTGGGTAAGCGCCCCTGGCCGTTTGAGCCCCGGCGTAACCTCCGTGAGCCTGGTTTTGAACGGCCGGATGGTTACTTTCCGATGCAGAAAGTAGAAAAAATGCGGTTGAGGATGTCGTCGGCCGTGGTTGCGCCGGTCAGGCTGTCCAGGTGGCGCAGGGCCGTATACAGGTCCAGCAGCAGCATCTCATGCGGAACGGTGGCGGCAACCGCCGCGCGCCCCGTATCCAGCGCGTTCAAAGCACCCTGAACCCCCTCAAAATGGCGCAGGCTGGTGAGGATGCCCGGCTCGCTCTCCCCGGCCGGATTGCGGACCTGATCGGCCAGGGCGTCGCGCAGAGCAGACAGCCCTTCCCCGGTGACTGCCGAAGTGGCGACAACCGGAATCGGCAGCTCCTCGACCGCTCCGGAAACAGGGTCGAGATCGCACTTGTTGCGGACCGCAAGGGCGTGGCGGCCGGCCAGCGACCCGATCAGATCCTGCTCGTCCTCGCGCAGCGGCACTGAGGCGTCGAGAACCACGAGGACGATATCAGCTTCGGCCAGTGCCTCGCGCGATTTGAGAATGCCCAGGGCCTCCGCTTCGTCGTGAGCCTCGCGCAAGCCGGCGGTATCGACCAGCTCGACGGGAATGCCGGCAATCGACAGCCGCTCGGTGACGAGGTCGCGGGTGGTCCCCGGCGAGGCGGTGACGATGGCTCGATCGCGCTCAAGGAGGCGATTAAAGAGGGAAGATTTCCCTACGTTGGGCCGGCCGACAATGGCAAGGCGCAGGCCGGAGTGAATAAGACGTCCATGCTCGAAAGAGCGGGCCAGCGGAGCGAGTTCGGCGGAAATAGTATCGATGCGGGTGACGATTTCGCGCTCCGGCGTGATCTCCACGTCGTCTTCGGCAAAATCGATGCCGGCTTCGAGCAGCGCGATCAGCTCGACCAGGTTCTGCTTGGCCGGCTGCACGCGCCGCGAGAGCGCTCCCCCCATCTGCTCGGCGGCAATCCGCGCCTGATAGAGGGTCTGTGCGTCGATGAGGTCGCGCACCGCCTCGGCCTGAGTCAGATCGATGCGCCCGGCCAGAAAGGCGCGCTCGGTGAACTCGCCCGGACGCGCCAGCCGGGCCCCGGCGCGCAGCGCGAGGCGCACCAGCATCTCCAGTACGACCGGAGAACCGTGCGCGGCGATCTCCACCAGGTCTTCGCCGGTATAGGACTGGGGCCGCTCAAACCAGGTCACGATGGCTTCGTCGAGGGTCTCAGCGGTTTCCGGATCGGGAACGACGGCGAAGCGCGCCCGAGCGTGTTCCAGCGGAGAGCGAGGACGGATGAGGGTCTGCGCGATCCCCAGCGCCTGCGGACCCGAAAGACGCACGATCCCGATGCCCCCGCGCCCGGGAGGCGTGGAAACAGCCACGATCGTCTCCTGAGCGATGGACTCTCGTTCCGTAGTTTGCGGGTGGGGCTGCACGGTGGGTGCTCTTTCGCTTCGGCTCCGGCGCAGTCCTGGCGGCGAATCGAGCGCTAACGGCGGCGGCCGGAAAAGCGGCTCTGTTGCACCGCGGATTCGCGGTGTTCGTATCCCTTGGGATAGGCGACGACAAAGCGCCGCAGTCCTTCGCCGCTGGAAGCCGTCTCCAGATCGGAATAATTGCGGAATGCCAGATGCAGCATGCGCCGCTCGCGCGAGCTCATGGGGGCAAAGCTGTAGGGCTGTCCGGTGCGCCGCACCCGCTCTGCCGCAGTTTCGGCCGCCAGGCGCAGCTCGCGGGCTCGAAGAGCCTTGAAGTCCTCCGCGTCGAAGGAGATCTTGTCGTGCTCCTCGTTTTCGAGGCGCAGCATTTTGGCCGCGACATGTTCCAGGGCGCGCAGCAATTCGCCACCGCGCTGGGTCAGCAGGCCGGCGTCAGGGCCGGCAAGCTCAACATAGATTTCCCTGGCTTCCAGACCCGCAGGATCCGCGGCGCCGGGACCCGCGGTGATCCGGAATTTCAAACGCAGCCCACCCAGATGGATCAGCGATTGCAGAAGCTCTGCGATCTTTTGCGCCGCAGCGGAATAGTCTTCAATCGGCATCGGTTATTAGTATCGCATTCCGACGTAATTAGCACCTGTCCACTAACAGCAGGCAAATTTTGTGTTATCCCTGCAGGCGCCGCTTCCTAACGCTTAGCCTGGCGCTTTGCCGCCCGTTTCGCGTTGATAGCCCGGATTTCAAGTCCCATGCTGGTGCGGTTCATGATCAGCTGCTGGCCCACGCCAAGCAGGTTGCTGCCCGCCCAGTAAAGCGCCACTCCCGAACCAATGTTCCACATCATCACGCCGAAGATGACCGGCATCATGAAAGCCATCATCTTCTGCTGGCGTGGATCGATGCCCCCCGAGGCCGGAGTAAAGTACTGCGAGAGAAACATGGAGACAATGAAAAAGACCGGCAGTATGTGCGTGGGATCGGGCGCCGACAAATCCGGAAGCCACAGCCAGTGCGCCTGGCGCAGTTCGATGGCGTAGCGCAGCATCTCGTAAAAACCGATCAGCAGCGGATACTGCAGCAGCATCGGGATGCAGCCGCCGAACATATTCACGCCCTCTTTGCGCTGCAGGTCGAATAACTCCTTATTCATCTCCTGGCGCCGCGGGTCGGTGGTCTTGTACTTCGAGTATTTGGCCTTGATGGCATCCATCTGCGGCTGGATGCGCTGCATCTTGAGCGACGACTTCATCATCATGATGCGCGTCGGGATCATGGCCAGGTTGAGAATGACGGTGAGGGCAAGGATGGCCCAGCCCCAGTTGGAGATGCCGTGGTTGGCAAAGAAACGCAGCACCAGCAGCATCGGCTTGGCGATCCAGCTCCACCATCCAAAGCTGACAACATGCTCCAGCGTCTCGCCGTTGGCGGTGCGCACGGCATCCAGCACGCCCAGCAGCTTGGGGCCGACAAACAGGCTGGTGTGCACCCCGGTACTTTGCCCAATGGCCGCGCCCAGCACCGGAGCCGGCGTGCCTCCGTTCGGCTCGGGGTGGTCGTGGGTGCGCGGCGCTTTGATCTCGTTATGCAGCGTGACGACGGTGGTATCCGCCGGGGCATCGGGCATAAAAGCCGCAGCGAAATACATATCGCTGACGCCGGCGTAATCGAAGGAGCCGTGCAGCGTGTCGCCCCCAACCACCTTCTTGGCGGCGAGGGTGTCGGTTTTGCCGTTGTCCGACTGGTCGAACACGCTGGCCGCGTAACCGGCAAGATCGGTCTGGTCGCCCATGCCCGAAGGCCACTGCAGCAGCGCGGTGACCGGCGCGCCGTTCTGCGTGACTGTGACGTCAGCGTGGATGACGTAGCTTGAGTCGAAGCGGAAGGTCTTATGAACGGTCAGGCCGCCCGACGAGTACTGAAAGCTCAGCGTGCCAGGCACGGTAAGCGTGCCGGTCGATGAGGGAACGTACAGGGCAGAATTCAGCTGGTTCTTCAGTGTCGCGTCGTAGGTGAAAAGCGACAGGGGCAGACCAAACTGGTCCGCGGCCGCATGATTCACCAGGTCGAGCGGCGTCTTCTGATCGTCGCTCTTGTACTTCTTCAGAATCCACGATTTCACGTCCGCACCGCGGTTCGTGAAAGTAATGCGATAGAGCTCGTTCTCGACGACGATGTCTTTTTCGCCGGCAGCTTCGACCGTCGTAGCGGGAGCCTTTGCGTGGGAGGCGCCTTTCGTCTTTGCCGTTACGCTCGTTTGAGTGGGAGCCGTTGTTGCAGTCGTCGCGTCGCTGGCAGGCGTCGTGGCCTGGGCGGTCTGGCTCTTTTCCTGCGGGTGCTGCGGAGGCGTGGTGGGCTTCTTGGGGCTGAAGTATTCGAAGCCGACCATCATCAGCACGAAGACGATCAGGAAGCCGAAGAGCGAGCGCGAGTCCTGCCCGCCGCCGCCGCCCTGCTGATTCGGATTTTGTATCTCTGCCAAAACTTGCTTGTCCTGTCTGTTGCCGGTGTGGGGAGCTTAGTAGGTTGGCCTGGCCTCTATGCCGGGCGTGGACGCTGCGCGCCGGGGTGGAACCGGATCGAAACCACCCGGGTGCAGCGGATGACAGCGCGCCAGCCTGCTAAGGGCCATGAGCGTTCCGCGGACCAGGCCGTGCTCGGCGACAGCGATCGCCGCGTACTCCGAACAGGTCGGCTGGAAACGGCAGGCGCCGGAGAAACCCGGAATGGAGTGGATCACCGGCGAAAGGGCCCGCTTGTAAACCAGAAGAAGCGTCTCGACCATACGAGAGCGGACGCGGCCAGGAACGGAGCGGCTCACCGCCTGGCTCCCGCCGCGACTCCGGTAAAGACGAGACCGACCTCGCGCTGCAGCTGATCGAATTCCATATCCAGCACTTTGCGACGCGGATGAAGCACGACGTCGACCCCGGCGGGCAACTCCGCCAGATGCAGGCGCACGGCTTCGCGCATGCGCCGGCGTATCCGGTTGCGCTCCACGGCGCCGCCCAGCACGCGGCCCGCTGTCAATCCAATACGCGGCAGGTCGCCTGCAGGATCCCCGGCCGGACGTGCGCGATAGAAATAGCTCATGGATGCGGACGAATACCTTCGGCTTTCGCGATAGACACGCTGATAGTCCGCGTGCTTTCGCAGACGGGCGCTGCGCCAGTCGTAACTTGCCTCCGGCATATTTCCATTCTGTCGCAATCTGGAAGGCGCGAACGAGCGAATCGTTGCGCGGCCCGGGCCATTCTGCTGAACGCGGATCGTGCGGGAGAAGTTAATCGCGGTAACCGGGACTGACGGAAACACGCTTGCGGCCCTTGGCGCGCCTGCGCGACAGCACCGCAGCGCCGCTCTTTGTCTTCATGCGGCTGCGGAAGCCGTGCGTCTTCGAACGGCTGCGGCGGTTGGGCTGAAATGTGCGCTTCGGCATGAAACCTGACTCCTGAACTTTTGGATCGGATGCTGGGGTGTGCGCGCTGCCTTGAATCCAGTGGCCCAATTCGGGCGCGCATCCGCTGTCATCGGCCGCGCAACTGCTGAGAACACGCGTCTTCGCGGCAAGAATTGAGTATATCGTATCGTTTGCGCTGCCGCAAAAGACGCGCGCGACGCGCGATTTTCACCAGCATCGGTGCAACTTAAAAAGGGTGAAAATTTTCTCCGTGCGGATGCGTTCTTTCGTTCGGTCGACTGTGCTACTATCGGCAACGTTCACTTAAGATTTTTTCGACGCCCTGCGGTTGTCGGAAGAACTTCGACCGATGCTCCGATGCGTGACAGATCGGAGCCCAATTCCCGGCCAGTACGGACCTGCTCCTGAATACGCCCTGTTTCTACATCGCAGGGTTACCTCGGGCATTTTCGAAAATTGGCCTGCCGGCTCCCGGTCGCTTCCGCACCCTGGCGTTTGCAACGAGGATCGCGCATGTCTTCTATCGCCGTCACGTCATCGGTCGCTCTGAATCCGTGGGTACAAATCCTCGCCGCGCTGGAAAAGAAGGTCAATCGCCAGTCGTTCGACACCTGGCTGAAGCCGACCCGCTACAGCTATGCGCGCGAACGGATGCTGTACGTTCGGATTCCGACGCCGGAGTTCAGGCACGTGGGCGATCGTTACGGCGACCTGATCCAGGAAGCGATCGAGAACCTGCACCTGGAATTCGATGACGTCACGTTCATTACTGCGGAAGAAGATCCCACGCTGCCGCGGGTGCGTGAAGACGGCGGCTTTGCCCCCGCTTCGTCCACTGAGATTCCCGGACATCGGCAGAACGGTGCGCGGACGATGCCGGTGGGCGGACCGCAGCAGGCGCGCTTCGACTGGTCGACCGCGGCGCAGCTGAACGCACGCTACACCTTTGACGCTTTCGTCTGCGGGCCGGGTAATCAGTTTGCGCGCGCCGCAGCCATGGCCGTCGCGGAACAGCCTTCGCGCGCCTACAATCCGCTGTTCCTGTACGGCGGCGTCGGCATGGGCAAAACCCATCTCATGCACGCGATCGGGCACGAGATGAAGCGCCGGCTGCCGGAGGCTTCCATCTCCTACGTCTCGGCGGAGAAGTTCACCAACGAGATGATCAGCTCCGTGCGCTACGACAAGATGACCAGCTTCCGTGATCGCTTCCGGACGGTCGATCTGTTGCTCATCGACGACATCCAGTTCCTCTCGCAGAAAGAGCGCACCCAGGAAGAGTTCTTCCACACGTTTAACGCTCTGCACGACAACATGAAGCAGATCGTGATTGCTTCGGATCGGCCGCCGCGCGAGCTGGCCGAGATCGAGGACCGCCTCCGCAGCCGCTTCGAGTGGGGCCTGATCGCGGACATTCAGCCGCCGGATCTGGAGACGAAGGTCGCCATCCTGCAGAAGAAGGCGGAGAGCGAGCATCTGCCGATGCCGCTGCCCATGGATGTGGCGTTGTTCATCGCGTCAAACGTGCGGACCAACGTGCGCGAGCTGGAAGGCGCGCTGGTGCGTCTGGTGGCGTGGTGCGGGCTGAACGGCGTAGAGATCACGCTGCCGACCGCGCAGCAGTGCCTGAAGCAGTTCATCGACACGCAGGTGCGGAAAATCACCATCGAGGCCATTCAGCGCGCGGTTGCCGAGCAGTTTGGCATGCGGGTTTCCGAGCTGAAGCAGAAGAACAATTCCCGCGCGGTCGTTGTTCCGCGGCAGATCGCCATGTATCTGGCCAAGCAGCTGACCGAAGCCTCGCTGCCGGAGATCGGCCGGCAGTTTGGCGGGAAGCATCACACGACGGTGATGCACTCAATCGGGAAGATCGACGAGCAACGCCGCAGCGACAAGAGTCTGAACAGCACCCTGAACAAGCTGCAGGAAACGCTGAACGGCTAGGTCCCGGGCCGGTGCTGGCCGCACAGTGCCTTGCGGCGCTGTCAAACCCCGCTCCGGCCTTCTCTGCGGAAAGACCTTACCTCGGTGTGGTCTCCGGTGCGAGTGTCGGGATCGGGTGATATCTCCCTGAATCCCACGTCGAGCAATCGCCGGATAAGGTGAGGCGTCCGGCTAGGGTCATGAAACTCGATGATGAGGTTTCTGATTTTGCTCAGGACTTCGTCAGGGGCCGTTTCGAGTGCGTCGTATTCTGCGCCTTCGATATCGATCTTGCAGAGATCAATGAAAGTTCCCTGGAAGTAGCGCTCGCAAAGAGCGCTCATCGTAACGGTTGGGACGGCAACACGGGTTGTCGGGCTGGTGCCGGCGTACATGCTTAAGCCCGTGCCGCCGCGGGTCCGCTCGATCAGAATCTCCGGCTGTGCTTTGGCGCCGCACACGGCTGCGTTGATACCGACTGCACGCTCGTTTAGATTCGTATCCAGATTCACGATCAGGCGCTGCGCCGTGGATGGGCTCATCTCAACGCAAACCGCCTGGACTACGTCGAATCCGTCCAAAAGCAGCATTAACGGAAATCCACCTCCGTTTGCGCCCAAGTCCAGCACTCGCAACGGGCCGCTGAGACCCATCACCTGCAGATGCTTTCGATACATGTCGGAGACCAGGCAGGCACGGGTCCCGTTTTCGTCGCCGCCGTGATGATCGACAAGAACCTCCAGGGACCCCTTGCGGTAGGTCACGAGGCCGGTGCGGCGATCGAAAACACGGGCGAGCATCAGCACTGGCCAGTTATCAAACTGAAGGAGAGTTCTGAACCCGGAGATCTTTTGCGCAATGCCCATCAAGAGGATCATCGCACGCCAGGTCGGCTTACCGGGCCGCGCGCGGATTCAAAGGGGCCGCGATGCCCTTTCCGTTGATTGCTGATGCCGCTTCGCAATTACAGCCCCTTCAGTCCCGCCGACTGGAAGATCTGCGAGATGTAGGTCATGTCGCGCAATCCTTCCTGGCCGTCGGTTTTCGGCTCTTTGTTGTTCCAGACACAGTCAGCGAAATAATCGGCCTGCTTACGGAAATCGACCGGGTCATGCTCCTCTTCCGGCATGTCGATGTCCTGGCCGTCGGCGGTATGCGCGGTCAGATGCATCTTGTCGTAGCTGAAGGCGGGGTTCATCTCCATCCAGCCTTTCGATCCCTGCACCTTGAAGAAGGCCGCCCCGTTCGCGCCATACGTAGTGTTGCAGCTGGCCAGGATGCCGGAGGGGAACTTCAGCGTCCATCCATCATTCTCCTCGACGTCGTTGAAGCGGCCGTCGTGATCGATGACCGACGAGTTGGCCTTAATGTCGGTCGGCTCTTCGCCGGTGAGGTAGCGGCTGGCGTTGAGGCAGTAGATGCCGACATCCAGCATGGGGCCACCGCCAGACAACTTTCTGTTGATGCGCCACTCAGGGCTCCTGACACCGTCCAGCACAAACGTTGGCTGGATATCGAAGCCGAAGGCGGCCTCGATGATCTGGACCTGACCGAGCGCGCCGGAGCGGATGAGATCGATGGCCTTCAGGTGCAGGGTATTGTACTGGCAGCGATAGGCGATCATCAGCTTCACGTTGTGCTTCTGGCAGGCTTCGATCATGGCACGGCAGTCCGAGAGGCTCGTCGCCATGGGCTTCTCGCAGAGCACATGCTTGCCGGCTTTGGCGGCGCGAATGGTGTATTCGGCGTGCATGGAGTTGGGCAGCGCGATGTAGACCGCGTCGATGGTCTTGTCGTTGCGAATCTCATCGAAGTTGTCGTAACCGTAGATGGACGGCGACGGGATGTTGTACATGGCCGCCTGCTTCTCGGCTTTTTCGCGATGGCCGCTGACCAGCGCGGTGAGCTTGCCGGTCTTCGAGTCCGCGACGCCAGGCATGAAGTGCTCCATGGAGATGCGTCCCAGGCCAACGATGCACCACCCCAGCTTGCGGCCGGACGGCTGCTGCGCGTCGTCCTGAGCCTGGACGCGCGGCAGAGCGGCGGAAACGGCGGTAAGAGCGCTGAGGCGGGAAAAGTCGCGGCGGGAAAGCTGCATGAAAACCTCCGCGGCCATTGTAGGACGAGCTGCTTTACGCCACTGCCGTTCACATCCGTAGCTGCCGATCGGCTCGCGAGACCCGCTATTCCTCCCTCAGCAGGACCGCGGGTTCGACGCCGACAGCGCGGCGGGCGGGAACGAGCGCCGCCAGGGCGCCGATGGCGATCATGGCGGCGACAGCGCCGGTGAGAACAAGCGGATCGTAGACGGTGGCCTCGTAAACGATGCTGGCAAGGACGCGGCTGGCGAGAACGCCGAGCGCGAGGCCGGCGATGGATCCGATGCCGAGCAGGAGCACTGTGCGTCCCAGGGCGGCGCGGAGGACCTGCACGCGCTGGGCGCCGAGCGCGACGCGGATGCCCATCTCGCGCAGGCGGCGGGCGACGCTGTAGCTGGCCATGCCGAAGATGCCGGTGGCGGCGAGCATGGCGGCCAGCAGGCCGAGAATGCCGAGCGCGACGGTGGCGACCCGGGCCGGGAAGAGCGACAGCGCGAGAGCCTCCGGCCAGCTTTGGATGGTCAGGGGAAGGGTGGGATCGATTTTGCTCATCATGGAGTTGAGAGCCGCGGCCATCTCGGCGGAAGAACGGTTCGAGCGAACGATGAGAGTCGTATCGTTTTCGTTGTTCTGGCCGAGAGGCCAGTACATGGCGGGCTGCGCTTCTTCGGTGAGCGAGTCGTATTTGCCGTCTTCGACGACGCCGACGATTTCCCAGAGCTCGGGCGCGCCGTTGCCGGACATGGCGAAATGCCGGCCGACGGCGGAGGCGTTGCCGAAGAGCTCATGGGCAAAGGTCTGGTTCACGATGGCGACGTGGGGGGTGCTCTTGTCGTCGTGCCAGGTGAAGTCGCGGCCGGCGAGGAGCCGCGTGCCGGCGGCCTTCAGCAGTCTCGGCGAGATGATGAAATACTTTGCAGCCAGGGCGCTGTTGGAGTTGCGGAAGTCGGTGGTGCCCTGGCGCCATACGGGCGTCGTGCTGCCGCCGCCGTTCAGCGGTGGCTCGTCAATGGTGCCGACAGCGGTGACGCCTGGAATCTGCTGAGCGTCCTCGATCATGCGTTTCTGCACGGGCAGCGCTGTCGCGTCGGTGTAGCCGGCCATTTTCATGGCGGTGCTCACCAGCTCCGCACCTTCAGGCTGGAAGCCCATGGGCGCGTGGAGCTGGCGGCTCATGCCGCGAAGCGCCACGAGTCCACAGGTGACGAGCAGAGCGCACAGAGCGACCTGGAGGCCGAGGAGGATGTCGCGAAGGGTGAGGCGGCGGAACGCGCTCTGGGCCGCACCGGCCTTCATCACCTGCATGGCATCGGTATGCCAGATCTGGCGCGCGGTGAGGATCGCGGGCAGGATGCAGCTGCCCGAGGCCAGCAGAATCGCCAGGGCGTAGACGTGCCAGTCGGGCATGACGGTGACGTGGATGGGGTAAGCGGCGATCGGGTGCCACTCGGTGAGGAAGCGCATGAGCGCATTGGCGGCCAGCGTCCCGATGAAGCCTCCTGCGACGGAGAGCACAGCGGCTTCCGCGACGACCTGGCGCAGCATGCGCCAGCGGGTGGATCCAATGGCCAGGCGGATGGCGAGTTCGCGGCCGCGATCGGCAGCGCGCGCGGCAAAGATGCTGGCCAGGTTCACGCAGGCGGCAATGAGAACGAGCAGAGCCAGCAGCATGATGCCGGTCAGGAATTCGCGGGCAGCGTTGCCGAGGATGTCGCCGAAGAGGCCCGGAGTTCCGAGGCGAACGCCCATCTGGTCGTTGGTATCGGGGTACTGCTTCGCCAGCTGGCCGGCGACGCCGTTCATGTCGCCGAGAGCCTGCTTGTCGGTGACGCCCGGCTTCAGCAACCCGATGACGAAGATGCCGTGGTTGTAGCGCTTCTGGAGGAAGTCGTAGCCCTCGAGCTGCTGCTCGTTCATCATCGGGACAAAGAAGTCGGGCCAGAGGAAGAGCTCGGTTCCATGAAACGCCGGCGGCGCGACGCCGATCACGGTGAAGGGCTGCTTGTTGACGTCGACCTTTTTCCCGATGATCTCGGAGTCGGCGCCGAAACGCGAGCGCCAGTACGAATCGCTGAGGACCAGATACGGCATGGAGCCCGGGCCATGCTCGTCATTCTCGTGGAAGAAGCGGCCGAGCTCGGGCTGCACGCCGAGCATGTCGAAGTAGTTGCTCGTGACCTCGTAGTTCCAGACCTGCTGTGCCGAGCCTTGAACGCTGACGCCCGACTGGCCGATGCGGTAGCCGGCGATGGCGCTGAACGTGGAGTTCCGCTTCTGGAAGTCGACCAGGTCGGGATACGACTGGCTGATGTAGCCCTGGGTCTTTTGCTCGATCATGCGCAGGCGGTCGGCGTGGGCAACGTTGAGCGGGCGCAGGATGGCCGCATTGGTGACGCCGAAAACCACCAGGTTGGCGGCAATGGCCATGGTGAGCGAGAGGATGGCCGTGAGGGCGAAGCCGGGCGCGTGGCGGAGGCGGCGTCCGGCGATGCGGAGGTCGGTCCAGAAATCCTGCATGGGTTCTCCTTAGGATGGAGCCCGGGGAGATGGCGGTAGAGGACTGTGCATCTCCGAAGCCAAACGGCCAGGATCAGGATTCTACGCGGAATGTGATTCTTAGGGTCGTTGCAAGCGGGACCAGGAAGCTGGCGCTGTCCGGAAACCGAGGGCCTTGTCCGTTGCCGGACAGTGTTGTTCTAGCCAGGCCAGGAAGCCGCCAGCCCGGAAGTTTTGGCTGTTCGCAGGAGGCCGCCGCCTATACCCTGTTCCTACTTCTCATGACACGTCGTACGCTGCTGGTCCTGCTCTTTGTGTGTCTCGCTGCCCCGGTTTGGGGTGCGGCTCACCGTCAGGACACCGGGTTTCTGAACCGCTCGCTGGACTATGACGGCGTGCTGCGGCGGTACGTGGTGTACCTGCCGGAAAACTGGGACCGCAGCCAGCGCTGGCCGGTGATTTTGTTTCTGCATGGGTCCGGGGAGCGGGGGACCGAGGGGCTGGACGAGACGCAGATCGGCCTGCCCCAGGCGCTCCGTCTGCACCCGGAGCGGTGGCCGTTTGTGGTGGTGATGCCGCAGGTGCCCTTCAACCACCGGCACTGGACCGATCCCGAGATGATGGGGATGGCCATGGCGGCGCTCCAGGTGGAAGTGAAGGAGTTTCACGGCGATCCGGATCGCGTCTACCTCACTGGCCTTTCACTGGGCGGCTATGGAGTGTGGGAAATCGCGCGGGAGTATCCGCACCGCTTCGCCGCGCTGGTTCCGGTGAGCGGTGGCATCTTCTGGTCGTACGCGCCGGAGCGCTGGCGCGAGGCGAACACGCTGCCGGCGGAATACGCTCGGGCAGTCGGGCGCACGCCAACCTGGATCTTTCACGGGGCAGACGATCCCGTGGTCAGTCCCCGGCAGTCGCTGCTGATGTACCAGGCGCTTAAGGCCGCGGGTGGCGATGTGCGCTTCTGGGAGTACGCCGGGATCAGGCACAACGTGTGGGATCGGGCATATGGCGAGCCGCAGCTGCCGCGGTGGCTGCTGGCGCAGCGGCTGAGCGCCATTCCGCGGCTGTCGCCCGCCGCCGAGCAGATCCTCGTGCCCATTCATCCGGTCCCGGCCAGGGTCGATCCGAGCGAGTACAGCGCCTACGTGGGTGAGTACGAAGATCAACACGTGGTCATGGCGACGGTCTTCCGCCAGGGCGACCGGCTGTTGAGCCGGAACCAGATTGGCGATGTCACCGAGCTGCTGCCGGAGAACGCTTCGACGTTCTTCTACCCCACCGGGGGCACGCGGCGGCTGACGTTCGAGCGGGATGCGGAGGGGCGAGTAACAGGGATCCGCTTCCACGACGACCGGCACGAGGAGTTCTGGGAGAGGAAGCGGTAGGCGCTGTCCATTCCCGAACAGAGATTTCGGCCTGCGGACAGGTCCGACTCCATTTCCGTTCGGTAAATCGCTGATTTGGTTGAGCCCGGAACGACGAATACTTGGGCCGTTGGCGTGCACTCCCTTCTGTTCTCTGGGTCCCCCCTCTGGTTTCAGCTAAAGGAACTGTCATGCCTCCAACCGCGTATTCCAGTCCTGAGGTGCGTGCCATGCGCCGATTCATCGTGTTCATTCTGAGCCTGACGACGATCGTCGTTCTCGGCGTCGCCCTGCCCCATGTTCCCATCAACGCTCACGCCGCGGGTGCACAAGCCGGGCAGAAGGGCAGCTGGCAGAACGGGGACTGCGACGACCGCGGCGGCCACTGGGGCGAAGCCCATGCCTGCCAGATGCGGCACACGACCTTCACCCTGCCTTCCGGGCGCCTGAGCGTGGAGACCACGAACGGCGGAATCGATGTGATCGGCGAGGACCGTAACGACGTCGCGCTGGAAGCGCGGGTGCAAACCTGGGCGCCCTCCGAGTCTGAAGCGAACCAGCTGCAGAACGATGTGGTGATCGACACGACGAACGGTGACGTTCGCGATCGCGGTCCGCGGTCCCATTTCTTCGGCCGCGAAGGCTACAGCGTGGATTACCACCTGCACGTGCCGCGGCATCTGGCGGCGGAAATCCACACCATGAATGGCGGAATTGAGCTGACGCGTCTGGAGGGTGCGATTCGCTTCGAGACAACCAACGGCGGCGTGAATCTGGATCAGCTGGCCGGCGATGTGCGCGGCGAAACCGTGAATGGCGGACTGGATATCGCCCTGGCCGGCGATCGCTGGCAGGGTGCCGGGCTCAATGCCGAGACGACCAACGGCGGCGTGGACCTGAGGATTCCGGACCACTACTCGGCCCATCTGGAGACGGGCACGGTGAATGGCGGCATCTCGGTGGGATTCCCGGTGACAGTGCAGGGTGAAATTAAGAATCACCTGAATACCGATCTGGGATCCGGCGGCCCGACGGTCCACGTGCAGACCGTCAATGGCGGCGTGACCATTGCGCGCAGCGGCTCTACCGGCGGGTCCGAAGACTAAAGGTTCTCCCCCAGGGAAGCGGTCCCGGGGAACACGGCGGTGGGCCGTGATTTCCACGAGCAGACCGCTTCCTGCCCTTTTCTATTGAAGAGTCGGATAAGCAGGTTGATGTGGAAGGCTGGGTGGGTGCGGGTGCGCATCCTGCCTGCACGAAACCGCTCTTTCCACTCTCCGACAATCCTTTCCACACGCATTTTCAGGGCTGCTGTTTATAAGGTGGAGAAAAGGGGACCGCTGATGGCCGGCGGGAGCGGCTTTCCGACTTTTGCGATTCCCACCGACCCGGTTTTCTAAAATCTGCACCTTCCGCACGGCCGCTACCCGCGCGGTTGTGCCGGGCGTTTCCACTTTTCCTCCGCGAACGACTACGACTACTAAAGAAGAGAAATAAGAAAAACAGAGCCGCCGTCGTTTCCCGACCTCAACCGGTACGCTGGTCCCAAAATTGGAGCGACTCACAGAAACATCCGTGTTTTCCAGAGGGCACGAACCACTGTTTTCTCAATAGAATGGATTGCGATCCCTGCACCGGTGCGGCTGTCTGCCCCGCATGGTGTACATTGAGTCCAATCGAATCGAGGGAGCCCTTATGCCGGCTGGAGTTGAACAGGAGAAGGCTGCCGGAAGCGCGGCCATGGAGATCACAATCAGCCGCCAGGATCTGGTGCGTGAGCTGACTGCGACGCAGAGCGTGGTGGAACGCAAAACCACCATTCCCATCCTCTCCAATTTCCTGCTGGAAGCCGATGGCGACCGCATCGTGATCACGGCGACCGATCTGGATCAGAGCATCCGGACCTCGTGCGCCGCGAAGATCAAAAAGCCCGGTTCCTGCACCATTCCCGCCCGCAAACTCTACGACTACATTCGGCTGCTCGGTGACGGAGACATCGCGATCAAGCTGCTGGAGAACCACTGGGTGCAGATTCGCGCCGGCCGGTCGAACACCCGCATGGTGGGGATGGCCCGGGCCAACTTTCCCCAGGTGCCCGAGTTTCCCGAAGGCGGCGTAACGAAGATTCCGGTAGCGTCGCTGCGGACGCTGATCGCTCGAACAATCTTCGCCATCTCGAACGAGGAATCGCGCTATACGCTGAACGGCGCCCTGCTCATCCTGAAGGCGGAATCGATTGCCATGGTCGCCACCGATGGCCATCGCCTCGCGCACATCGAAAAAAGCGGAGAGAATTTCGCGGGAATTACGGCGGAGAAGAAGACTCTGATTCCCCGCAAAGCTCTCCAGGAGCTGCAGTCGCTGCTGGCCAATACCGAAGCCGAGACGGTGGAATTTGCCGACGATGACAGCACGCTGTTCTTCCGCATCGGGCATCGCGTGCTCACCAGCCGCAAGCTGACCGGGCAGTTCCCCAACTACGAAGCGGTGATGCCGCGCGACAACAACAAATTTGTAATCGTGCGCAGCACAGATCTGTCGGCGTCGATCCAGCGCGTGGCGCAGTTTGCCGACGAGCGCTCCGGCGCAATCAAAATGCGCATCGAGCAGAACGAGCTGAAGGTCTCCTCGTCATCCACTGAAGCCGGCGAATCCGAAGACACGATCGAAACCCCCTACAGCTTCGATCCCATCATGGTGGGCTTCAACTCGGCGTACCTGATCGATTTTCTGAAGGCGATCGGGAACGAGGGCGAGGTGCGGCTGGAGTTCAAGGACGCGCAGTCCGCCGGTCAGGTGCGTCCGGAAGACGGCTCCGATGAGTACCGCTACCGCTACATCATCATGCCGATGCGGATCTGACGCGGCTCCGCTACCACTGTCGTCGACGAAAGCATAATTTTTCGTTTGCGCCAGAACAGCGTTGCTACCGACAGTTGTATCGATTTCCAGCTAGGTTGGTGCAGTAAAAGGGCGAGTGATTGGCGATGCGGCGGTCGCATTTTTGGGAGACTTCGGTGGGCTCACCCAGGGCGAGGTGGTGTGAGGAGACTTATCAGGTAGTAGCCGCTCGTTCGACTGACAACTATCATCTGAATCAAGATTGCTGATCTAGATGAACGCCAAATTTGAGCCTGTGGACAGTATAGATCTATGATTAGCCCGGTAACCGAAGGATCATTTTCCGAGTTGGTTTTTGGATTTGTCTATCCAGTTGGCATCAATGCAGATCCGATCATAAGCGCATGCAGGAATTATCTGACTCAGTACGGTTACGACTCCCGAATTCACAGGGTAAGCGAACAACTCCGAACCTTAGACCTGGACGTGTCATTTGACGATAACGGCCCGTATGGCAAGCGCGATGCGCTAATCAAGGCCGGCAATAAGGCACGAGAAATTACCAAAGACGACAAGATTCTTGCGGCGAAGACGATCGTTGACATTGCATCGTTACGGCCGCTCGACGAAGAAAAGCGCACTATTCCTGTGGTAAGAACAGCGCACATTGTTAGGTCGTTCAAGAGACCAGAAGAAGTTGCGTTATTCAGAGACGTCTATCGGTCTGGCTTTTATCTCATCGGTGTCGCAAGTGACGATGATTCTCAAATGGGCTATTTGCAAGATGAGCTGGGCATCCAAGAGCGTCAAGCGAAAGACCTAATTGAACGCGATCAAAACGAACAGGACCTCCACGGACAGCGGACGCGGGACACCTTTTACCTGTCCGATGTCTTTATTGAGGTCGGGAATGACAGGTATAAAGCTCAGATAGCGCGGTTCTTGGAATTGGTGTTCGGCCACCCGTTCATCACGCCACGAAGAGAAGAACACGCGATGTTCTTGGCATATGCTTCGGCTGCCAGATCTGCACAGTTGGGCCGGCAAGTCGGCGCCGCCATTGCGACGCCAGAGGGTGACGTTCTTGCAGTTGGTATGAATGACGTACCTTCGCCCCGCGGCGGTCTCTACTGGGAGGGAGATATTAACGACGCCCGAGATCACACAAAGTCGATCGATTCAAATGCTGAACAGCGCTTTAAGATTGTAGAAAGCATTGTCAAGAGACTGGATAACACAGCTTTAGATGCGACTAAGTTAGCGCACCTGCTTCGAGATACGGTTCCGGATATGATCACTGAAACGGACGTTCCGAAATTGGCCGGTGACATCGGACGAGAATTGAACAAGGATCGAGAAAGGGTTCTGGATGAATCGGTAGTGTCAGAAGCCATTTCGTCAAGTGAGCTGCGTCAGATTACCGAATATGGTCGCGCGGTTCATGGCGAGATGGACGCTATCCTCACATGTGCGAGATTAGGTATCAGCGTGCGCGGAAAGTATCTGTTTGTTACCACTTTTCCTTGTCACAACTGTACAAGGCATATCGTGGCGTCCGGGATCACCCGGGTTTATTATGTGGAACCATATCCAAAGAGCAAGGCGAGGGATCTGCACTCTGATGCAATCTGCTTCGATGAGAAGGAAGCGCATGAGACAGGCAAAATTCCCTTCCTACCGTTCGTGGGTATCGGACCTCGCAGGTACCTAGACTTCTTTTCGCTTGAGTTGAGTAGCGGCAGGCAGATAGAACGGAAAGATGAAGATCATGCACCGCTGAACGTCCCAAAGGAGAGTCGACCTCCTCGCGTTCCATTGATCCCGCTCAGTTTCTTGGAGCGCGAGGATCAGGTGTTAACGGAATACAGAGAGGTACTGATGCGCTTGGAAGGTAAGCCATCAGAAGACGAAAAATCGGACGTGTCGAAAATTGAGGGCGTCGAATCTTCCGGCCCGGCCGATTAGGAATCCTCGTCTTGTCGCCGTGGGGACTGAAGTTCCCTGGGATTGCTTTTCCAGTTATCGTCGCGTGTGGCGAGATTTCCGTTGCGATATTGGACAGCTGCGCGTTTCCAAGCGGGCCAGGTGCTCACCCTTTGGGCCGCGCGGTCCATTGCTTGGAGCTGACCCCATGAAGATCTCTCCTTCAGTTTCTTCTGCATCTCACCCGCCCTCCTTTCATTTTCGATCGGACCTTCTGTTTACCACCGTGGTTCCAACGTCAGCCAGCGAAATAAATGAATGGCCGTGGAAAACGGGGCTAAGCCACAGTACTTTAGCAACTTGCGGGCTGGTGTTCGCATGCTGCTCCAAGAGGAGATTTGGTTTTTCCTAGGGGAAGCTCAGGGCTGATCGGGTTCACGCTTTCGAATCTTTAATATCGGCTTCTCTATAAATTCCCTTAGCCGCTCATCCACGAATCTAGCCGCCACTTCGGGCTCGTTTCTGCCGTATATGCCCAATTTGGCAATGGATCCCAACAACTCCCGTGATTGCAGCGAGAGGGTAACGCGCAGCGTATCGCTTCCAACGGAGTTTGGTCGCCTCGGCATAATAAAGCCAAAAGAACGGCTTTCTTATGTAAGCACGAATTTCCTGTCGCCGCAACATCCAAGCGCAGGAGCGCAACCACTTAAGCAGGGGATTCTGTGGTGCAGTCATTCCAAGGGGATGGTGTCAGTCCCGGAAGAGGTTGTGCCCACAGTATGCAAGTTGGGCACCCACCTCCCCACACGCGCCATTGCTGAGGTGTCGGCGCAACCGCACGGTAGAATCAACAACGTGAAAGCCAAGCCTCTTGTCGCCGTCATCATGGGCTCGAAGAGCGACTACGAGACCCTCGCGCCGGCGGTCGAAATCCTTCGCGAGTTTCAGGTCCCGTACGAAGCCAGGGTGGTCTCCGCGCACCGCACGCCCGACCTGCTCTTCGAGTACGCCTCCTCCGCGGAGAGCCGCGGCCTTCGCGTCATCATCGCGGGAGCGGGCGGCGCGGCCCATCTGCCCGGCATGGTCGCATCCAAGACGCTTGTGCCTGTCCTCGGCGTTCCCATTCCCGCCACTATGCTCCAGGGCGTCGATTCCCTGCTCTCCATCGTGCAGATGCCCAAAGGCGTGCCCGTCGGAACGCTGGCCATCGGCAAGCCCGGCGCCGCCAATGCGGGCCTGCTCGCCGTCGAAATCCTCGCCATCAGCGATCCCGATCTGCGTGAGAAGCTCCATACCTGGCGCGCTGCACGGACTGAGGAAGTCCTCGTTCAGGGGCTTCCCGAATGACCGCAATCCTACCCGGCTCGACGCTCGGCATCCTGGGCGGCGGCCAGCTGGGCCGCATGGTGGCCATGGCTGCCCGCTCCTTCGGCTACCGCGTGCAGGTGATGGACCCCGATCCCTCCTGCCCCGCGCGCTTTGTCGTCGACGCATGCTTTGAAGGCGGATGGGATGATGCCCACGCCGCAGCGGACCTTGCGCGCGGCTCCGACGTCGTCACGCTGGAGATCGAGCAGGTTTCGCTGGCCTCGCTCGAAGCCGCCGCGCAATACGCGCCCGTACGTCCCTCGGCCGCGCTGCTGGGCATCATTCAGGACCGCATTCTGCAAAAGGAGTGGCTGGCGAAGAACGGATTTCCTCTCGGACCCTGGCGTGCCGTCCGTTCCGAGCAGGAGATGATCGACGCTGCCGCTGCTCTCGGCGGCCGATGCTTTGTGAAGGCCGCGCAGGGCGGCTACGACGGCCGCAGCCAGGTCAAACTCCGTTCCGGCAGTCCAACGACCCCCGCGGACGCATGGCGTCTGCTCGGCCAAAAGCCTTGCGTGATCGAGCAGGCCCTCGCTCTCGAGCTCGAAATCTCCGTTATGGTCGCGCGTTCGCCCAACGGCGAAACGAAAAGCTTCCCCTCGGCGACCAACCATCACGAGCATCAGATCCTCGCCTGGAGCGTGATCCCCTCGCTCGTCTCACCCGACATTGAAGCCAGCGCGCAAAAGCTGGCCTGCGAAATTGCCGACCAGTTCACCCTCGAAGGCCTGCTCGCCGTCGAGATGTTCCTCCTCAAATCCGGCGAGCTGCTGGTGAACGAGCTCGCGCCTCGCCCGCACAACAGCTACCACGCCAGCGAGCGCGCCTGCGTCACCAGCCAGTTTGAGCAGTGCGTGCGCGCCGTCTGCGACCTGCCGCTGGGCGATACAAGCGTGGTGCAGCCGGCCGCCATTGCCAACCTGCTCGGGGATCTTTGGCTCGACCACCCGCCGCGATTCGACCTGGCGCTGGCCGTTCCCGGCGTTCGCGTCCATCTCTACGAGAAGCACCAGCCGAGGAAGGGCCGCAAGATGGGCCATCTGTCGGCGGTCGGAGCGACGCCGCAGCAGGCGGTCGAACGAGTGCTCGAGGCGCAGAAGCGGCTGTAGAGAACCGGCCGACATGGGGCGTTCCGCTGGCGTGCTACCTTAACTCCATCTGGAGGCGGCATGCGGTTCAACATCGAGATCGAGCAGGAAGAGGACGGCCGCTGGATTGCCGAGACACCCGCGCTTCCCGGTGTAATGGTATATGGATCGACGCGCGAGGAAGCTGAAATCCGCGTCGAGGCTCTCGCGCTGCGAGTGATTGCCGATCAAATCCAAAGGCGGGTCTCACCGCTCTCTGGTTCATCCTCAGCATTCGGAACGGTTCACCTGGGCATTTCACGAATCTGAAGAGATCGGTCCAAAGATGCCGGCAAGAATTGCCAAAAAGACAGGCCTCAAGCCTTCTGACCTGTAAGCCATTCGTTCGACTCCTGGGGCCGGCTTCTGCGCGAAGCGCTGCCTCCCGGGCGCCCGGTCCTCAGCCGATTTCCTGGTCCCAGCCCTCGAGTGTCTTCTTCACCTCGGCCATGAACTTGCCCGCATCGGCGCCGTCGATAATGCGGTGGTCGAAGCCAAGCGTCAGGTGCAGGAAGCTGCGAATGGCAATCGAGTCGGTGCCGTCGGGTCCCGTGACGACAGCAGGCTCCTTGAACAGCCCGCCGACGCCGAGAATGGCGCTCTCAGGCTGATTGATAATCGGCGTGCCGAACTGCTCGCCGAAGATGCCCGGGTTGGTGATCGTGAAGGTGCCCGATCCGACCTCGTCCGGCTTCAGCTTCTTGCCGCGGGCTCGTTCGGCCAGATCAGCAATGGCGCGCGCGATGCCGAGGAAGTTCTTTTCCTCAGCCTGCTTGATCACCGGAACGATCAGTCCCCACTCCAGCGCGACCGCGATCCCAAGGTTGATGCTCTGGTGGTAGCGGATCGCGTCGCCTTCCATCGAAGCGTTTACGATCGGCATCTTGCGCAGGTTGGCGATGATCGCCGTCGCGATGAATGGCATGTACGTCAGCTTTACGCCGTTGCGCTGCTCGTATTTGCTCTTCTCCTTCTCGCGGATTTTGACGATGCGCGTGAAGTCGACCTTGAAGACCGTGTGCACATGCGGGCTGGTGTGCTTCGACTCCACCATGCGCTGCGCGATGATCGAGCGCATACGGCTCATCGGCACCAGCTCGCCGGGCAGCGGCGTTGCCTGAGCGGGTGCCGCAGGTTTTGCCGCCGCCGCCGCTGGCGCAGCCGGCCGAGCCGGAGCAGCCGACGAGCCTTGCTCGATGTGAGCGAGGATGTCTTCCTTCGTCACGCGGCCGCCGGCGCCCGTGCCTGAGACCGCGGAGAGATTGACGTTGTTCTCACGGGCAATCTTGCGTACCAGCGGCGACGAGCGAATATGTTCAGCTTCGCCGGAAACCGGCTCGGGCGCGCGGGCTGCCGCGGGCGCCGCGGCAGGCGTTGCAACAGGAGCGGCCTTGGCCGGCGCTGAAGCCGCGCTGCCTCCCGTTCCACCAATCACAGCAACGATGGTATTGATCTGCACGGTCTGGCCTGCGGGAACTTTGATCTCGCTCAGCACGCCGGCCGCAGGTGACGGAATCTCCGCGTCCACCTTATCGGTTGAGATCTCAAACAGCGGCTCGTCCCGCTGCACCGTGTCTCCGACGTTCTTCAGCCACTTGGTGATCGTGCCCTCGAAGATGGATTCGCCCATCTGCGGCATGATCACATCCTGCCCGGGACCGGACGCAGGACCGGAAGCCGCCGCCGGCGCAGCAGGGGCAGGTTTTGCCTCGACCGGCGCAGGTTTCGCTTCTTCTGTCTTCGCTGGAGCCGCCGCGGGTGCTGCTTTCGCGGCCGGAGCGCTCGCCGCCGCCCCTGCACCATCGCCAATCAGGGCAACCACGGTGTTCACCTGAACGGTCGTGCCTTCCGCCGCATTGATCTCGCTCAGAACACCGGCCGCGGGCGACGGAATCTCAGCATCCACCTTGTCTGTCGAAATCTCAAACAGCGGCTCATCGCGCTGGACCGTATCGCCAGGCTTCTTGAGCCATTTCGTAATGGTGCCCTCAAAAATCGACTCGCCCATCTGGGGCATCAGGACTTCGGTTGGCATGGAATTCTCTCCGCGTACAGGACGGTTCGGGGGCCAGGGTGGATCGATCGGACAATTCAGCGCAAAGATCGATTATAAAGTGTCGTTCCAGGCTCAGCCGAGCGTTGCCGGAGCCGCCACCGGCTTCGATGCCAGCAGCTCTTCCAGCGACTCCACGGCCAGGACCTGGTGGTCAAAGACGCGCCCAAACTGCCGCGCCACCGCGTTCTGCACGGCTTCCATCGAAGGCGGCGGGTCAGCCTCCAGTTCGAGGCTGGTGACGGCGCGATCGCTGATGCCGCAGGGAACGATCAGGTCAAAATCCCGCAAATCGGTGGTCACGTTCAGCGCAAATCCGTGCGAGGTGATGCCGCGGGAGATGTGAACCCCAATCGCGGCGACCTTCTTCTCCAAAACGCCGCCTCCCGCAGGGATCCAGACGCCGGTGCGGCCGGCGATGCGTGCGGTCGGAACATTGAAGTCGCCGCAGGCGCGAATGAGCGCTTCCTCCATCTTGCGAACGTACTCGACCGCGCCCAGCCGCGGGGCGAAACTGCGCAGGTCGATGATGGGATAGCCGACGAGTTGGCCCGGTCCGTGATACGTCACGTCGCCGCCGCGGTTAATCTCGTGGATCTCCACGCCGCGATACGCCAGAAATTCGTCGCTGGCGATGATGTTGGCGCGGGTGGCGTTCCGCCCGAGCGTGAGCACCGGCGGATGCTCCAGCAGCACCAGCGTGTTGCCGATGCGGCCCTCGTAGCGTGCTTCCACAAGCCGGTGCTGCAAATCGAGGGCGTCGCTGTAGGCAATCCGGGCGAGATTGAGGAGGTGAAGGATCATGCTTCAAAAGCGGCCAGCTAAAATTCGCCAGCTAAGTAGAGGTCCGTCATAAAGCGGTTAGCGCAGAATCCCTGGCGGCTGCACTCGCCCTTGCTGGCCGTTTTATCGCTGGCCGGCTCATAACTAACCGGCTTTTAGCTGACCGCTTTTCAGCTGTCGTCAAAAGTTAATCGCCAATCCCTCCACACTCCCAAACCCGTCCAGCATCGCCTCGGCCAGCGTGGGATGCGCGTGAATCGTGAACATCATCTCCTCGACCGTCGCTTCCAGCTCCAGCGCCGTCACCGCCTCGGCGACCAGCTCGGTAGCCTGCGGTCCGATGATGTGCACGCCGAGAATCTCGCCGTACTTAGCCTCGGCGACCACTTTGACGAAGCCCTCATGCGAGTTCACGATCGACGCTTTCGAGTTAGCGGAGAACGGGAACTTGCCCACCTTCACCGTGTAGCCCTTCTCTTTCGCCGCGGCTTCGGTCAGGCCCACGCTGCCGATCTGCGGCTCGGTGTACGTGCACGCCGGAACCCGCTCGCGCTTAATCGGCCGCGCATACTTCCCTGCGATCTTCGCCGCCACGACCATGCCGGCCATCGCGCCCGTGTGCGCCAGCTGAGGCAGCCCGGCCACGATGTCACCAATGGCGTAGATGCCCGGCTCCTCGGTCTGCATCCACTCATTGACCTTGATAAAGCCGCGCTCCGGCTTGATCTTCGTCGTTTCAAGCCCGATGTTCTCAGTGCGCGGCGCGCGCCCAACAGCCACCAGAACCTTCTCCGCTTCCTTCTCAACCTTCTTGCCATCGGACGCGGTAAACGTCACCTTCGCCCCGGTCTTCGTCTTCTCTACCTTCTCCACTTTGGCGCCGACATTGATGTCGATGCCGCGCTTCTTGAAGCTCCGGGCCAGCTCCTTGCTCACATCTTCGTCTTCGTTCGGGACGACGCGCGGCAGGAACTCGATGATGCTGATCTCCGACCCAAAACTGCGAAAGATCGATCCGAACTCCACGCCCACCGCGCCGGCCCCGATAATCGCCAGCGACTTCGGGATCTGCTTCAGCGACAAAATCTCCACGTTGGTCAGGACGGTATCGTCGGCCGTGAGCCCGGGCAACAACTTAGCGTCCGAACCGGTCGCCAGCATAATGTTCTTCGCCTGCACGGTCGCCGGGCCCTTGCCGCCTTCAATCGACAGCGTCAGCACGCCATTCTTCGCCGGGCCGGTCAGCTTGCCCCATCCCTGCACCACCGTCACCTTGTTCTTCCGCATCAGGAAGTCGAGACCCTTGGTGTGCTTGGCGATGATCTGGTTCTTGCGGTCGAGCACCGCCTGCCAGTTCACCTTGCCCTCGCCCAGGCCTTCAATGCCGTATTCCTTCGCCTGCTTCAGATAGTCGTAGACCTCGGCATTGAAGAGCAGCGACTTGGTGGGGATGCAGCCCACATGCAGGCACGTGCCGCCCAGCTTCTCTGACTTGTCGATCAGCGCGACCTTCAGGCCGTACTGCCCCGCGCGAATGGCGGCCGTGTAGCCGGCCGGGCCGCCGCCGAGGATTGCCACGTCATAAATCGTCTCTGCCAAGGATGACTCCGTTTCGTTATTTGTGGGTTTTGCGTGAGGGCTCGCGCAGGCATCGGGGACCGCGCGCTCCGCCCCAAACTCTTTATTGTACGCAGGGCTCCGCGAATGCAGGATGCGCGTGAGCCTCTCCTGGATTCGCCCGAGTCTACCCTCGGGAGGACTTCGCCGACGCGGCCACCGCCTGCGCCACGCTCTGCGGATTCCAGTCGTCGCCGCCCCACACCTGCTCGACGGTGCCATCCGGAGCGATGAGCGCCGTCACCATCGTGTGCACAATGTCGCCATCTCCCGACGGACGGTACAGCACACCAAAGTCCTTCGCCAGCTTCTTCAGGTTAGCGGGCGTCAGGTCCACAAAGTCCCAGTGCGCGAAGCCGCCAGCATCGCCGTCGAGGTACTGCAGGCCATAGCGGCGCAGCACCGGCGGCGTATCGTTGGCCGGGTCGATGCTGATCGACAGAAGATGGCTTCCGCCCCAGGCCTGCGCATTGTTCCGCAGCATCTGGTCCACCTTCTGGAACCGCCCGGTAATGATCGGACAGTCTTCGGTGCAACGCGAGTCGATAAAGGTGAGAAGCAGGGCTTTCCCGCGGAACTGCGGGATGTCGACCCGCTGCCCGGCCTGGTTCACCATGGGAATGTCCGGAACCGCCTCGCCGAGCAGCAGCTCGTGCGGTGGCAGCTCGCTCTCGGTCAGTGGATGCCTGGGCTGCGCGGTCACCTGGATATCGGTCAGGCTCATCGCGTCGTCCTCCCGAGAGGACAGGATCGTGGCGCTGATCTGGTCGCCAGGCTGCAATGTCCGAAGAGGCTCGCCGGGGCCGATCGTGTACACCTGATCCATGGCCGGCATGAAATCACGGATCACCCCCTGACGGACCGTGAGCTGCCGCGCCCTTTCACTCATCCCCACGATGGTTCCGTGGACGGCGTGATGCTGCAGGCTTGCCGCTGACTCCGTTGCCGCCGAGGCCGTCGCGCTCGTCCGGCTGCAGCCGGTGGCGAGCGGGATCAGGAGCCCGGCAAGAGCGATGGCCCAGCAACGATCGTTCACGGGCTTCATTCTCCTTCCCATGAGCATGGGGCCACACAGAAGGGATGCCGGCGGAGCCCCCAGGGATTGCAGGAGGAAGGGATTTCTGTCGCCGTCTTCGCTCGGTCAGCCCAGTGCTTTTGCGGCTTCCTGCGCGAAATACGTCACGATGAAGCCCGCGCCGGCACGGCGGATGGCCACGAGCGACTCCAGCATCGCCCGCTTCGGCTCGAGCCAGCCCTTCGCAAAGGCCGCCTGCAGCATCGAGTACTCCCCGGAGACCTGATACGCGCCAATGGGCACGTCGAAGCGCTCCCGGGCCGCCTGGATCACGTCCAGATACGGCATCGCCGGCTTCATCAGGATCATGTCCGCGCCTTCGTCGAGATCCAGCTCGATCTCGCGCATCGCCTCCCGCAGATTTGCCCCGTCCATCTGATAGCTTCGCCGATCGCCGAACTGCGGCGTCGAGTCAGCCGCCTCGCGAAACGGCCCATAAAACGCCGAGGCGAACTTTGCCGCGTACGACAGGATCGGTATCTGCTCCAGACCCTCCTCGTCCAGCTCGTCGCGGATGGCGGCCACGCGGCCGTCCATCATGTCGCTGGGCGCGACGATGTCAGCGCCGGCACGCGCCAGCGAAAGTCCTGTGCGGGCCAGCAGCTCCAGCGACGAATCGTTCTCAATCTCGTAATCGTCACCCTGCTGCTTCACGATCCCGCAGTGGCCATGCGAGGTGTACTCGCACAGGCAGACGTCGGCCATGAGCACCAGCTTCTTTGCCGCGCTCGACTGCTTCAGCGCGCGCAGGCCGCGCTGCACAATGCCGTCGTCGTCCCAGGCGCCCGTTGCCTGCTCGTCTTTCGACTCGGGCAGGCCGAACAGCAGCAACCCGCCAATGCCCAGAGCCGCAGCCGCTTCGGCTTCCTTCACCGCCTCGTCCACCGAGAGGTTGAAGACGCCCGGCATGGAGCCAACCGCCTTGCGAGCCCCCTCGCCCGGCATGAGGAAGAGCGGCAGGATCAGCGCGCCCGGCTCGAGGTGCGTCTCGCGCACCAGCGCGCGCAGCGGCTCCGTCCGCCGCAGGCGGCGCATCCGGGTAATGGGGAATTCCATGGCAGTTATTGTACGGCTCGGCCCCGCTTAGGCTGCGGTGGGAACCTGCAGGAAGTCCAGCGCGCGAATGAGGTACGACTTCATCTCGCGCCGGGATACGACTGCGTCGAGGAAGCCATGCTGGAGGAGGAATTCCGACCGCTGGAAGCCCTCGGGCAGCTTCTGCCGGATGGTCTGCTCGATGACGCGGGGGCCGGCGAATCCGATGAGCGCGCCAGGCTCGGCGATGTTCAGGTCGCCCAGCATGGCGAAGCTCGCGGTCACGCCTCCGGTGGTCGGGTCGGTGAGGATCGAGATGAACGGCACGCGCGCCTCGTCCAGCCGGGCGAGCGCGGTGGAAACTTTCGCCAGCTGCATCAGGCTCACGATGCCTTCCATCATGCGGGCGCCTCCGGAGGCGGCCACGGTGATGAGCGGCTGGCGCTGGTCGTGGGCGCGATCGATGGCGCGGGCGATCGTCTCTCCAACCACCGCACCCATGCTGCCGCCGATGAAGCTGTACTCCATCACGCTGAGCACCACGCGATGAGGACCGAGCAGCCCCTGAGCGTTGACGATGGCGTCGTTGAGACCCGTAGTTTCGCGAGCTTTCTTCAGGCGGCCTTTGTAGGGCCTGAGATCGGTAAACTGCAGCGGATCGGTGGACTTGAGTCCGCCATCGACCAGCTCGAAGCCAGGTTCGAGGAGGCTCTCAATGCGCTCCCGGGATCCGATCCTGCCGTGGCGGCCGCATTTCGGGCAAACCTGCAGGTTGGCGTCGAGGTCGGCCTTCCACAGCGTCTGCCCGCAGCCGTCGCACTTCGTCCACAGGCCCTCGGTGCGCACCTGGTTAGTCCCCGACTCGATCTTATTGTCTTCCCGCCGAAACCAGGACATGCCATCTCCCAAAAGAACAAGATTATCCTGGCGGGACTTTGGGCGGACCGCCGGAGAGGTTTTGGCGCACAATGTCCGGAACCGGACGCTGCCCAATTGCGTACCTCTGAGTGTCCGCTGTGGAGGTGGCTATATGTATTGCAGCGCTTGCGGCCAGCCGATGGATCCGTACCAGCCCTACTGCCCCCGGTGCGGCCGCCAGGCGACGGCCATCCCGAACGCGCCTCCTCCTCCCTGGTCCTGGAGCCGAGTGCATCGCCACGTGCACACCCTGGGCATTCTGTGGATCGCTTATGCGGGCTGGATCCTGCTGCACTGGGTCATGATCGCCCCTTTCCTCTCCGGCATGTTCCACGGGTGGGACCGTCCCTTCGGCCACGGATACGACGGCTTTTACGCCTTTCCTTTTGAGCACATGCCCTGGTTCATTCCGCTGATCACGGTCATCCTGGCCGGGCGGGCGATCCTGTGCGTCGTGACCGGATGGGCGCTTCTGAAGCGGTATCCCTGGGCGCGGGCGCTGGCCATCGTGACCGCCTTCCTGACGCTGATCCGGCCCTTCACCGGAACGGCTCTGGCCATCTACACCCTCTGGGTGCTGCTGCCCAGCTCGTCTGGCCAGGAGTACCACCAGATCGCCTCTCCAAGCCTGTAGCCGGTAGCCTCGAGCCCGCAGAAAAAAAGCTTCGATTTTCGCGGGTATCGGGGAGCGATCTCGTTGATTCTGCAGGGCCGCTTTGGTTACTTTCGAAGGTAATCGCCGGGCTTCGATATCTGTTTGCGGATCCCCGGTTGGCTCCGCAGGTCGGCCGAGCCGGGGAGCCGGATAGCGGGTTGGCGGACGATGGGAACACCCGTCGATTCACCTCCAGGCGAAACAGAAAAGGCCGCCGGATGGCAGCCTCTACGGAGGAAAAATTCGTTTTCTCCCCCTATTTTTAGAATACCAAGCCGGGGTGGATTTACTGCCACTCTTGGGAGGGTATTTTGGCGTGGAAGTTGTGTGAAATCAAGCGTCATTACTTCGGTTATGACGCGAGGGGACTTGACAAGATTTCCACAAAGGGCCGTCCGTTGGCAAAAACCCACCTCGGACAGAAATCATGCAGGCCGGTTCTGGTCTTCGGCTTCGTTTTCCCTCATCAGACAAGGCAAATCAGTCGATTGCGAGCAAATTGCCTAATATACAAGCCATTCAAGCCCAGTAATCCCTGCCACCCTTGCGCCATCTGGCCCCTAATTAGTCTCTTTGGAAGGCGATCGCCAGCCCGTCGTCGTAGGTCTTCTTCCAGCCGGGGGTGTGGCTGAGCAGGGTGACGAGGGCGGTGTCGTTCTTCTTGTCCAGCAGGACGGTGCGGATGCCGTACTTGTCGAAGACGGCAAACGGATCCTCGAGATGAATGGCCTTCACGTAGTCGGCCAGCACACCTTCGTGGACGAAGATGTCTACCCGGCTGTCAATGAACTCCGGCACCTGCGGTACCTGCCACTCGAAATACGCGCCCCAGTTAAAAGTCGTAAAGAGGCGGTTGCCGGGAGTATTGGCCTGCGGCGCGAGCGAGCGCACGTAGGGGATCGCTTTTTCCGGATAGCTCTCTGTGATGCCGGCGTGAAGGCGCTGCGCCGACGGGAAAAGATACGCGATGACCCCGATCAGAATAGCCACCGAGACAGCGTTGGCGCGGCGCGGATCCCCGGGCTCGTCATACGGCTTAAAGAACGGCGCGGCAGAGGCGGCCAGCAGCGGCGTAACCACGATGCCGGTGAGGAAGGTGAAGCGGACGTAGGTGGCTCCGCCATAGAGCGCGATGGCCAGGAAGGCCAGATCCTGCAGGGTCCAGCGGCGCGGGCGGATGAGTTGCAGAACGCCGAGCAGCAGAAAGGTCGCGAGGAAGATCTTGCCGCGCGCGGAGTGGAAGTCCAGCGTTGCCCACTCGGCGATGTACTGCAGCGTCAGCTTCTGCCGGAAGGCGACGTCGAGGGGATACGCGACCAGGCGCCATCCATAGGGATTGATAAAGAGCAGCGCAAAGCTGGCGACGGCGACCGGCACGAGCCGGCGGAGCTGATGGGGCGCGAAGCGGCGCGCGGTCAGGTAGCCGCGGTCAAATTGCGCGAGCCCGCAGACGCACCAGACGCCGAACATCACAAAGCCGATGAACCAGGAGCCGTGGGTATTGATCCAGAGAAGGAAGAGCGGCGGCAGGAAGAGCGTGTAGTCGCGGCCGCGCTGGTAGTTCCACAGGATGGCCAGCTCGATGACGAGAAAGAGCCATCCGAAGAGGAGCGTGCGGGGCCCGAGCGAGACCGAGGCGAGGAGGAATCCAATAAACGCCGCGGGGAAGGCCGTCTTGCAGTTGCCCGAGCGCAGGCAGGCGAGGTAGTAGATGCCGACGAGAATGGCCCCGGCGGTGAGTATCAGGACGCAGTACACGCCAACGTCGCCGAAGGTCCGGTACGCGAAGTAGTAAGGCAGGTCGGCGAGCCACTCGAAGTTGAGCCAGGGTTTGCCGGCGACGGTGTACGTGAGCGAGTCAGTGCGGATGAAGTGGCCGGAGCCGACGAGGAGCGACGCATCGCGCAGGTGCCACCAGATATCGGGGTCGGCGATAGCGGTGACGACTTTGCCGCCGGAGACGGTGAGGTAGACGAGCAGCGTAACCAGCAGGCTCGAAAAGACCAGGGGCAGGCGGAAAAGGCGGTGGAAGACGCCAGCCGCGCCGGTGGAGGGCGCGGTCCGGGAAAGTGGAAGGCGGGCCTGATCCCGGACCGCGGTTTGTGGTGCGGTCGACATGTTGCGGATGAGACGAGGTTACTGCGGGGTGTTCCCGGCGGATATCCCACAATGGGGGCGGGGGGATGGCCCAGGGGTGGGGGGAGGGATTCGGCTGAGGCTGGCGATTCCGCGTTCATCCACGCGCGCCAGCTACGGTGTCGTCATCGCCGCGGCCGGCGTCAGGGCGCGCGCCTGTTAGTCCACGCCCGTCGGGTTCTGCGTCAGGTTCCGCGCATTCGTCACGTTGTCCGGCTCGTCGTGGAAGCCCTTGCCTTCGCTGTAGGCGTACTTGTGGTACCAGTCGCCGTCTTTGCGGATGGCGTCGTGCCAGCCATCGTTCCACGTAATCTGCGCCTCACCGTTCACGTATTGCCAGTTGCCGCGTGCGTGCTCGATGCCGTTCATCAGGCGCGTAGCGGTTCCGTCTTCCCGCAGCGTGATGTAGAAATTGTCGCCGTTGCCCTCACCCACCTCCCACTTGCCGAGGAAGTGCGGGCGCGAGGGGCCGGGGACGCTGATCAGTCCCGCAGGCACGGGGCCGGGGAACTCAATCCGCTGGACGTCGGCCAGGCTGATGGTCTGGCGGTGTCCGTCGCGAAAGACAATGACCATCGATCCCGGCGACGCGGACTGGGCACGCGCGACGGGCAGAATGGCGGCGAACAGCAGGGCTGCAAGAACGAAGGAAGTACGCATGGAAGGCCTCCTGGGAGGAGCGGGCGCGGGAGGGAGGGCTGCGGGGGTCCGCGCTGAGTGAGGTACGCGAGGCGGGGAAGGTTGGTTCCCAACTTCCTTCTGCGCCCCCTTGTGACTCGGGTCACGGCGGGCCGGCTGCCCATCGCGCTACCCTGCAGGCGCCGCCGTGTGGGCGTTCCTGGCCTGCCCGTCCTGTTGCCTTCTGTTCCGCTCCGCTCTTTCTGGCGGGTCCCCGATACGGCGTCAGCGAGAGGGCGCGCCATGGATCCAAAAAGAAAGATCGTCATCATCGGCGGCGGCATTGCCGGACTTAGCGCCGCGGTGTACGCGCTCCGCTGCGGGTACGCGGTTGAGCTGCTGGAGAGCAACAGCCAGGCCGGCGGCCTGGCCATGAGCTGGGAACGCGGCGGCTACACCTTTGAAACCTGCCTGCACTGGCTGGTGGGCTCGCGTCCCGGCGCGGACTTTCACGACCACTGGCAGGAGCTGCTCGACATCGACAAGCTGACCTTCATCAATCCCGAGATCTTCGTGCGCATTGAGAGGGAGCGGGGCGACGACGGGCTGACCATCTACACCAACGTCGACCGGCTGGAGATGGCGCTGCTGAAGCGCGCGCCCCAGGATTCGGCCGCGATTCGGGAATACACCGATGCCGTGCGCAGCCTGAGCCGGTTCAGGATCCCCGATCCGTCGGAGGGGCTGGCAGAAAACTGGTGGCCGCTGCTGCAGGATCTGCCGCACCTTCCGCTGCTGCGGCGCCTGGGGAGGATGAGCAGCCGGGAGTATGGCCGGCGCTTTTCGGATCCGCTGCTGCGGAGCTTCTTCTCCAGCGGCGACGTCGGACGGATGAGCGCGATCGCCATGGTCCTGTCGCTGGCGTGGATGCACGCGGGCAACGCGGGCTATTGCCTGGGCGGATCGCAGGCGCTGATCCGGGGCATCGAGACGACGATTCATCGCCTGGGCGGCACGGTGCGATTCGGCGCGAAGGTGGAGAAGATCCTTGTCGAAAGCGACGGCGCGGTTGGCGTCGAGCTGGCGAACGGCGAGCGCGTCTTCGCGGACTGGGTGATCTCCGCGGCGGACGGGCACGCGACGCTGTTCGAGATGCTCGGCGGCCGCTACATGACCGAGGCGCTGCGCGAGCGCTATGCGACCCGGCCGCTGTTCGCCTCGTATGTGCAGGTGTCTCTGGGCGTGGCGATGGATCTGCACGACCAGCCGCCCATGCTGAGCCTCTTACTGGAGGAGCCGCTGGTGGTCGACCCAGGCACCGGGCAGGATACGATCGCCTTCCGGTTCTTCCACTTCGACCCCACGTTCGCGCCCGCGGGCAAGACGGCTGTCACCTGCATGCTGCCGACGCGGAACCACCAGTTCTGGGCCGAGCTGCGGGCCGGCGATCCGCCGCAGTATCACGCGGAGAAGCATCGCGTGGCGGAAACCGTGCTCGCGATTCTGGAGCGGCGGATTCCTGGATTGCGCGGTGCCGTCGAAGCGATGGATGTCTCCACGCCGGCCACGGTGCTGCGCCACACCCGCAACTGGCAGGGCGCGATGGAAGGATGGCTGGTCGAGCCGGGGGACCAGTGGCGTCCGCTGCGGCAGACGCTGCCGGGGCTGGAACGGTTCATGATGGTGGGGCAGTGGGTGGCTCCGGGCGGCGGGCTGCCGTCGGGCCCCATGACCGCGCGGCCCGCGGTGAAGGCCATCTGCCGAGCGGACCATGTGCCCTTCACGCCGCACGCGGAGCCGGTGCCAGAACTGGTGGGTGTGTAGAGCGGCGCGGCTCTCCGACCCGGTTCGGCAAGCAGCTGGCGGATTTGTCTCTCCAGCATTGGCAGATCGGCGCCGCCATCGATGCGGGTTCGCACGATGCCCTGGCGATCGATGAGGAAGGTCACGGGAACGCCGTAAATGCCGCCATAGAGCGCGTCGAGGCGAGCGTCGCCCATCACGACGGGATAATTGAGGCGCATCCTTTCAGCGAAGGGGCGAACCGGCGTCGCGTCGTCGTCGATGGAGACGCCCACGATCTGAAGGCCCTGGGAGCCGTATTGGTTTTGCCACTCGACGAAGCGGGGCATTTCAAGGCGGCAGGGCGCGCACCAGGTCGCCCAGAAATTGAGCAGCACAACCTTGCCGCGGAGAGCAGCGAGATCGACGCGCTGCTGCGCCAGGTCGGGGCGGACGAATTCCGGAGCCGGGTGGTGAACCAGCGAGGGCGTCTCCTGGGCCAGAACGGCGGAGCACACGAGCAGCAATGTCGCTGCCGCCAGGGACGATCCCCGGCGCGGCCTGCGAATCAGGCGGCTGGCGCTACTGTGAGGACTCGACGCCATAACCCAAACCAACCCAGTTGGAGCCAAAATTGTTGGCGAGATAAAGAGCGCGCACATGGGTGAAGCCCATGGAGCGGAGCAGCTGCCAGGCCGGCCCGATATTGGGGCAGCGATCCCAGGGGCAGCAGCCGCAGTAAATCACGATCGCCTGGGTGCGCGGCAGAGACCGCACGCGGGCGCGGAGCGCGGCGAGTCCGTCAGGACGGGAAGCCGGCCCAACGTATTCTGCGCCGGGGATGTGGTCGCCCTGATAGAGAATCTTCGAGCCCACCTGCAGAATGAGCAGCGGCGTATGCGCCTGGAGTTCTTTGTGCAGCTGCTGCGGCTGGACCAGATCGCTCTTTGGAATCACCGACGCGCCAGCCGGCGTATCGATGGCGGCGCGCTGCCCGCGCAGGGGCACAACGGCGAGAGCGACACAAACAAGGAGAAAAACAAGCGGCTTGCTGCCGAGCCGGGATCTCATGGTGCGGCGTCAGACCTCCCGAACTCATTGTAGAAGGCGTCGGGCTCAGGTCGCGCAGGTCATAAACGTAACAGTGGTAGTTACACAACGTTGACCGGTCCGGCTCAAACCCGGTACTGCAGCACCGCTTTCTGTACGCGATCCACCAAAGGCGCGAGGACCTGCATCTGCTGCGTCGTGCGGCGAACCGTCGCTTCATTCTGTTCCGTCATGGCCGCCACCTGGGTGATGTTGCGGGTGATCTCGTTCATCGCCTCAGTCTGCTGCGTCGACGAGTTGGCGATCTCGGTCACGCGGCGAACTGCCTCGCTCATGAGCGCGTTGATGCCGTTCAGATTGTCGCGGGCGTTTTGCACCAGGGTGACGCCGTCGGCCACCTGGGCGGCGCCGTTGCGCATGCCGCCGATGGCGCGATCGCTGTCGCCCTTGATCTTCACGATCAGCGAGTCGATGTTGGCCGTGGCCTTCATCGTCCGATCGGCAAGGTTGCGGACCTCGGTGGCCACCACGGCAAACCCGCGGCCGGCTTCGCCCGCGCGCGCGGCTTCAATGGACGCGTTCAGGGCGAGGAGGTTGGTCTGGTCCGCGATCTCGCGAATGACCCCGGCAATCTGGCCCACTTCGGCGGAGGTGGTCCCCAGAGCCTCGACTTCGCTGGCAGCGTTGCGGATGGCCTGGGCCAGATTCTGAATCTGCGCGGCGGCGCGTTCTGAGACGCCGGCGCCCTCGATGGCTTTCGAGCCGCTCTGGCTGACTGTGGTTTCCGTTGTCTGCAGGTGGCCGGAGACTTCGCGGATGGTCAGGTCGAGCTCGGCGGCGGCCGCAGCCACCGACCCGCTTGCGGCGCTTTGCGACTGCGCCGCCTTCTCGATTTCGAGAACGCCCTTCAGGACGTCTTCGGTCCCGCCCTGAACGGCAGATACCGCATCGTTGATCGAGAGCACCGTGGCTTCGACCCAGCTGACGAAAAGACGAAGGCGGCGACCGACGGTGCCGAGGCAGTCCTCGCGTTCGAGACCCAGCGGCGTCCTGAGGTTGCCGGTGGTCAGAACCGTCTCGAGATACTCCACGGTAGCCTGAAGATCGTGGCGAAGCCGGCGATCGGCCGAAAAGAAGCTGAAGATGGCGGCAAAGGCGTTCAGGGCGAGGGCAATTTCTGCCAGGGGCCGCAGAAATGAATACGATGCGCCCACAAACAGAGCCGCGCCCGCGACCAGGGCAGCCACAACGGCAAGAAACATCCCCGCCCGTAACTGGGTCCCGCATCCCATCAGCCGTTCGATCCAGCGGGCGCGGCGGGAAACCGCCCGGCCGTCGACGATCGACAGGCTGCGATCGCCTTCGCGGATTCGGCGGTAGGCGGCCTCGGCGCCCCGGACCTGGTCGCGGGAAGGTTTGAAGCGAATCGACTGATACCCGACGATTTGGCCGTTTTCGCGGACCGGCGACGCGTTGGCGATGACCCAGTAAAAGCCGCCATCCTTGCGGCGGTTCTTCACCACGGCCTGCCAGGGCCGGCCCTTCTGAAGGTTTTGCCACATATCGGCAAAGGCCTCGCGGGGCATGTCTGGATGACGGACAAGATTGTGGGGCTTGCCGACCATTTCCTCCACCGAGTAGCCGCTGATCTCCGCAAAGGCGGGATTCGCCTCGGTAATACGGCCTTTCAGGTCTGTGCGGGAGTAGATAAAGACGCCGTCCGGAATGAGAGTTTCCTGTTGAGTGGTCGAGACAGGTACGGTTGAAGCAGGCATGGAATCCCTCGTGAAGCTGTGTATGGAAGAGAAATCGGCAGGACTGCTTCTCGGCATTACTTCCTGCGTTCCACGTGGAACATTGCCCGGAAACTCGACTTGTTCCACGTGGAACACGTCACTTTTTTGGGGAAATGCGTCCCTCGTTTTCCACCGGGTGCATTTTGCGGTAACGGCACTGTCACAATTGGTAACGTGGTGCATCCGCAATGAAAACAAATAATTACGGGGCCATGCAGCCAGGGTGACTGTGGGCATTCCACAAATGCGCCCCGGTTGTGCACAGGCGGTTTGCCGTTGCGGGACAGCGCTATGCCCGTTAGGCTTGGGAGGTCATGGGCAGAGTCCTCGCCGTTGTCAATCAGAAGGGTGGGGTGGGCAAGACGACCACCGCCATCAATCTGTCGGCCGCGCTTGCTCTGGAAGGGCTGCGGGTTCTGCTGGTGGACTGCGACCCCCAGGCGAACTCGAGCGGCGGCTTCGGCGTGGCTCGCGATGCGGACCGGCGCTCATCGTATGACGTCCTGATGGGCGAGGCCACGGTTCCGGAAGTTGCGCTGAAGACCGAGATCGAGACCCTGCAGCTGGTGCCCTCGCACAAGAACCTGACCGGGGCCAACGTGGAGCTGATCCAGATGGAGCGGCGGGCCTTCCGGCTGCGGGAAGCCATCGATAAGGTTCGGGATACCTATGAATATGTGATCCTCGACTGCCCTCCCGCACTGGATCTGCTGACGCTCAATGCGCTGGTCGCGGCGGATCGGCTGCTGGTGCCGATGCAGGCGGAGTATTTTGCGCTGGAAGGCCTGAGCGAGCTGATGCATACGATGCAGCGGGTCCGCGAGGCTTTCAATCCCGGACTGGAGATCGAGGGCGTTCTCCTGACCATGTATGACGACCGGACGAACCTTGCCCAGCAGGTGACCGAGAATCTTCGTGAGTTCTTTAAGGACAAGCTGCTTAAGACGGTGATTCCCAGAAATGTGCGCCTGGCTGAAGCCCCGAGTTATGGGAAGCCGGTGCTGCTTTACGATCCACGGTCGCGTGGCTCGGAGAGCTATCGGGAGCTGGCCGATGAGCTGCTGCAGCGGAATGGGATTGAGAGCCCGGCAGCCAAAGAACGAAAAGCAGCTCGGGCAACGCGCGGCGAAGCCAGAGTGAAATTCTGGCCGTACGGCTGACGCAGAGTTTAGAAATCAGAGTTTAGAGTTTGAAGCGGATTCTGCAACAGGGGCGGGTCCTAAACTCCAAACCCTAAACTCTGCCTTTCTGTTCCACGTGGAACATTTCTGCTTTGAGCTGAGGTGAGAGGGATGAGGCAAAGAGGATGCAGATTGTGACAGAAGCACCCAAACGGAGAGCTCTTGGCAAAGGGCTTGAGTCGCTGCTGCCGCGGGTTCAGGCGGTGGCGGAGCCCGCTCCCATGCAGAGGGAAGAAGGCGGGAAGGCGCGGGAGATCCCGCTGGGGGAGATCGATCGCAGTCCCTACCAGACGCGGACGCGGTTTGACGAGGTGCAGCTGGCCGAGCTGGCAGCGTCGATTGCGGAGACCGGTGTCGTGCAGCCGATTGTGGTGCGGCCGGTGGCGGGAGGCCGGTTCCAGCTGATCGCCGGCGAGCGCCGGTGGCTGGCCTCGCAGCGGGCGGGCAAGGAGACTGTGCCGGCGATTGTGCGGCATGCGTCCGATGAGCAGGCGATGGAGATGACCATCGTCGAAAACCTGCAGCGGACCGATCTGAACCCCATGGAGCAGGCGCGGGCGTACGAGCGCCTGGCGCGGGAGTTCCAGCTGACGCAGGAGCAGATGGCGAAGCGGACGGGGAAGGATCGCGCGTCGGTGGCGAACTTTCTGCGGCTGCTGCGGCTGCCGGCCGAGGTGCAGGGGCAGGTGGAGAGCGGCGCGCTGAGCTTTGGACATGCGCGGGCCCTGCTGCCTCTGGAGGATCCGGAAAGCATTCTGAAGGCGTCCCATAAAGTTGTGGCGCTGTCGATGAGCGTGCGGCAGGCGGAGGGCTACATCCAGGGATTGTTGAATCCAGAGACGAAAAAGAAGCCGGATAGCGAACAAAAAGAGAAACTTCAGGATCCCAATGTGCGCGAAGTACAGGAGCAGCTGCAGCGGTCGCTGGGGATGAAGGTGCGGGTCGAGGATCGCAAGGGACGCGGCCGAGTGATTATTGAGTACGCGAAGCTGGAGGAGTTTGACCGGCTGCTGGAAATGCTGGGGGGCAGGCAGTAAGACCGGCACCAAGAGGCACGCAACAGGCAGAAGGCAAAAGGGAAAGCGTCGGCCGCGCGACCGGGACTCAGTGCGGTTCGGAGAACAGAGCTTTGATGGAGGCGGCGGCGCGCTCCATCGAATAGCGGCTTAGAAAGCAGGGCCGGGTGCGGTCGGCGATCGCGTCGCGCTCGGACTGGGGCATCGTGAGCCAGCGGCGAAGGAGCCGCTCGGTGCCTTCGAGGGTGTCCTCATCGACCAGGCCGGCGCCGTCGGCCAGAATATCGGGTGAGATGTTCACCTGATTGCTGATGAGGACGGGGCGGCCGGCGGCGAGCGACTCAACAATCACGACGCCGAAGTTCTCAGTGTGCGAGGGAAGGATGAGGGCGTCCGCGGATCGGAGAGCCCCCCATTTGAGGTTGCCGGTCAGCATGCCAGGCCAGTGGACGCGATCGGCGGTTCCTTCCTCTGCGCTTTGCCGCTGAAGAGCGGCCATCCAGCCCACCCGGTCGGGTCCGGCCATGACCAAATCCACCTCGGGGAATTCGCCAGCGATCCGTGCAAACGCGCTCAGCAGCAGGTCGCAGCTCTTGACTGGAACCAGGCGGGAGAGGAAGAGGAGAAACCGCCGATCGCGGAGAGCGGGTATCCGGGCGAAGAACGCCCCCTTCTGGGCGCAGGAATCACCCTCCGGTTCGCTGATTCCATAGGGGACGCAGGTTGATCGCCAATGGTTGGGGCGGAAGCTCTGGGCTGCCTGGTCGCGTTCTGCCGCCGAAGTGAAGAGGACGCTGCGGGCATCGCGCAGGGGTGGGTACTGGAGGGGCCAGTAGAGCGTCTTTTTGATGTGCTTGAGCCGGAACTGGCGGAACCAGGGGCTGAGGGCACCATGGGCAAAGACCAGATAGGGCACGTGAGCAGAAAGGGCGGCGTCGCGGACGGCGATATCCGCGAAGATCCAGAGACCGTTCATGACGATGCCGTCGAAGCGGGGCGCGTTCTGATGGACCCAGCGCCAGAGGCGCGGGGAAAATCCGAAGCTCCCGAAGCGCCGCTCTCCCATGGCATGGACGGGAAAGGGCAGGTTGGCCAGAAAGGGCGCATCCGGCGAATTCTGACACACAACCTCGAGCTCGACACCGATTTTGGGATACGCGCGTCCCAGCTGGCGGACGCCCTCGGGAGGTCCGCCGTTCGCCGGGTTGAGCGTTCCAATGACGTGGAGAATCCGCATTCGCAACAGCTGACAGAAGCCCTATTCTAAATGAGGAGTTTAACGATGGATTTCGAGGCCTGAAGGGGTTCTGGCTTCGCCGGGGGGGAGCCGCAAGCCCGCCGCCGTCGGGGTTGAAGGTTGGTACACTGGCCGTGCCCAATGAGCTCTTTCTGACGTTCTTATCGTCGCCCCGACCCTGGACCGGGCAATCCGAGCAGCATGACCTCTGCTCGATGGAGTCTGCGGTCAGATCTGATTGTTCCCTCGAACCAAAGGACGTGAGAAATGTGCGGAATTGCGGGACTGCGGGTTCTGCGGAGAGGCAGTTCACTCGATCCGAGCGCAGCCCTGGAGCGAATCTCGAACGCACAGGCAGTGCGAGGTCCGGACGCATCGGGACTATGGCTCGCGCCCGGCGGTGCGGCTGCACTGGCGCATCGGCGGCTCTCCATCATCGACCTTGATCCGCGATCGAACCAGCCGATGGCAACGGCGGACGGACAGCTGACGATCAGCTTCAACGGAGAAATCTACAACTACAGGGAATTGCGGGGCGAACTGGAGGAGCGCGGGCGCGTCTTCCACACCACGAGCGACACTGAAGTACTGCTGCAGATGTATGCGGAGTATGGCACGGAGATGCTGCCGAGGCTGCGGGGCATGTTTGCGTTTGGCTTGTGGGATGAGGCGAAGCAGGAGCTGATTCTGGCCCGGGATGCCTTCGGGATCAAGCCGCTGTACTACGCGGAGGGAGACGGGGTGTTGTTCTTCGCCTCGCAGGTGCGGGCTCTGCTGCGGGCTCCGGGTGTGGATTTGCGGGAGGAGCCGGCAGGCACGGTCGGCTTCTTCGTGTGGGGTTCGGTGCCGGAGCCGTATACCGTGTACCGGGGCATTCACTGTTTGCCGAGCGGATGCTGGATGCGGATAGGCCGGGAAGGCATCACAGAACCGCGTATGTTTGGGAGCCCGGCGGCTGAGTTCCGGAAATACGAGGCGGCGGAAATGCCGCAGTCGCGCGAAGCCATGCTGGAGCGACTGCACGCCGCTCTCGAGGAGAGTGTCCGGGCACACCAGATCGCCGATGTGCCGGTGGCGGTTTTTCTGTCGGCGGGAATCGATTCCGGGGCGATCATGGCGCTGGCCGTGGAGAGGGGCCAGCAGGTCGAGGCGCTGACTCTGGGATTCGATCTGATGCGCAACACGCCGCAGGACGAAACGAGCGGGGCGACGGAGGTGGCGCGGTACTACGGCGTTTCGCATACGATCGAGTTCATCGACCGGCAACTGTTTTTGTCTCATCGCGAGCGGTTGCTGGCGCAGATGGATCAGCCGACGATCGACGGAGTGAACACGTATTTTGTCAGCTGGCTGGCGCGGGAACGTGGATACAAGGTGGCTCTGAGCGGGCTGGGCGGCGACGAAATGTTCGGTGGTTATCCGGGCTTCGAACAGATTCCCAGGACGATTCACGCCCTGGGGGTGACGCGGCCGTTGTCGGGGATTGGCCGTGGATGGCGGATCCTCACGGCGTCGGCCATGAAGCGGTTCACGTCGCCGAAGTACGCGAGCCTGTTCGAATACGGAGGAAGCTGGGGCGGGGCTTATCTGCTGCGCCGCGGACTCTTCATGCCATGGGAACTACCGGAGTTTCTGGATCCCGAGGTGGTCCGCACGGGCTGGCGGAAACTGCAGTCGCTGGAAACGATGAACGCACTGGTGCGAAATCTGGACGGGCTGCCGGGGACCACGCGAGCGGCGAGGGATTTTCTGCGGGTCTCCGCGCTGGAGATGACCTTCTACATGCGGACACAACTGCTGCGTGATTCCGACTGGGCGGGGATGGCCCACTCCCTGGAGATTCGCGTGCCTCTGGTCGACATGACGCTGCTGCGCCAGGTGGCTGCGCTGCGGGCCAGCCGGTTCGCGCCCCGGAAGCCGGGTTTCGTGGAGTGCCTGCCAAAACCGCTGCCGGAGAGCATCCTGAGGAGACCGAAGAGCGGATTCAAAATTCCGGTTCGAGAATGGCTGCAGGGCGGTGCGGCCCGGGGGCTGCGTTCCTGGGCAACCGATGTGTACGACACTCTGGTAGAAAAAAGCGCTGCACGTTTGCAAAGAAGCGTACACGCGCACTGATTCTGCAGTCGAGGACTGGCGCCGGAATACGTCGAGAGCGGATCCGTGGAATCGGGCGCCCTCTAGATTACGGAGGCGATCTCCGGCTGTTCCAGGCTGAGAGCCTCCACCTGGTCGGTGATCATCTTGAGCACCTTGATGGTGTCGCGGCCCATTTCGCCGGGGACCGGGGACGGCTGCTTCTTCTGCAGCGCCTTCACGAAGCTCTCGATATAGAGAGCGTGGGTTGGCTGATGTCTTCCGAAGAGATATTTTGTGCCGGTGACGGCTACATGACGCAGCAACTGCGCCGAATGAGTCAGCGACTGCACGCCGTCGGAAACAGCCTTGAGCTCCGGCCGGCGGTATTTCAGCAGGGAAAGGCCAATCAGGTCTACTTCAAGGGTACCGTCGGTACCGATCAGGCGGATCGTGTCTGCCCAGTGGTTGGTGGCGTAGGTTAGTGTTGCCGAACAGAAGGCGCGCTCGCCGCGCAGCACGACCCGATAGTCCTCGTAGCGCGACCACGGATATTCCGGCATCAGTTTCATGGCGTGGACATCCATATCCACGATGGGATTGATGAAGGAAAGAGCCAGGTAGACCATGTGCGGGCCGGTTTCTCCGATCAGACCGCCGGGGAGCTTGTGCGCCCAGTGATCCTTGACGGAGGTCATGAAGTTGATCGGCGTCGACATATAGATGTGCATGCCGCGGAATTCGCCGATTTCGCCGGACTCCAGTAATTTGCGAGCTTTCACGAGCGAGGGGTAGAAAAGCTGGTTGTGCCCAACGCACAACTGGATGTCCGCCTGCCTGGCCGCGTCGATGATCTGCTGACAGTCCTCCACGGTCAGCGCCATAGGCTTCTCCGTGAGGATGTGGCAGCGATGCTGGATGGCGGTCATGGCCAGAGGCAGATGGGTTTTGGGCGGAGTACAGATATCGACCAAATCCGGTTTTTCCGCCGCCAGCATCTGCTCCATATCGCCGTAAGCCCGCGGGATTCCGAACTTCGCGGCCACCTGTTTGGCCTGATCCAGATTGACATCGCAGATGGCAACGAGATCGACCTGGTTTTTCAGCCGCTGGAAGCCCGAGATGTGCTTGCGCTGAACAATAAACCCTGCACCGACAATCGCTACCTTGATTTTGGCCACTGCATCTCTCGCTTGTAAAGATTGCTCAGCACGGGAACTGCGGAATGGACACCGCCGGCAGATGCGGTGGGTTTCGCCGCAAATACTGCCGTTAACCGGGTCATCATAGCAGTTGCCGCAGATGCCAACAAGCGTCCGTCTGCGCCTGCAATCGACCTTTCGTGAGCTGAGTCAAGCCGGCTGCGATGCCGGCTGCCGGCCTGGATTCCTCCTGAGCCTGGGTTGCGCAGCCTCCGGGAAAGGCTGGCTCTTGCGCGCCGGCTCAGCCCAGGTAGTGGAGGTCGACGACTGTGCAGTCGTCGTCGGCGGCGAGGGAGCCGGAGAATTTTTCCACGCTGGAAAAGATGTCGTCGAGGGTGGTTTTCTCCAGCTCGGGGGCGACGAGGCGGTCTTCTCCATAGAAGTCTCCGGCGGCGTCGGCTGATTCTGTAACACCGTCAGTGACAATCAGAACGCGGGATCCGGGCTGGAGCTGGAGCGACCCGGAGGAGAAGGGCGCGCCTTCGATGAGGCCGACGGGCAGATTCGATTCCGTCAGGCGGGAGGCGCCGTTCGAGTAGACGAAGGGCGGGACGTGGCCGCAGTTGATGTAGTCGAGGCGGCCGGCGGGGGTGAGGCGCAGGACGGCCATGGTGGCGTACTTCTCAATGTTCTTGCTGCAGATGTAGCGATTGACGACGTCGGCGAGGGTGGCCAGCGGCTGACGGGCGACGAGCAGCGAGTAGATGAGGCCCTGCAGGGTGGCTCCGAGGATGGCGGCGGAGATGCCTTTGCCGGAGATATCGGCGAGGACGACGGAGAGCGTTTCGCCGTCTTCCACAATGTCAAAGAAGTCGCCTCCGACTTCGCGGCAGGGGACCGAGCGCGCGCCAACCGAAGCCCAGGAGAGGACGGGGGGCTGGACGCTCATGAGGCCGCGCTGAATGTCGGCGGCGATGGACATCTCCTGACGGTAGTGGCGCTCGCGCTCTTCAGCCAGGGCGAGCTGGGCGTTATCAATAAGCGCGGCGGCGTCTTTCGCGATGGTGCGGAGGAGGTCGTTATCGATGGCGGTGAGGCGGCCGGCCTTGAGGCGGCTGTCGAGATAGAGCAGGCCGAGGAGGTCGGCTTCCTTCGATGCCGATCCGGGGCGGCGCTTGCGCAGCGGGATGCAGATGACCGAGCGGATGCTGTGGGCGACGATGCTGGCGGAGCGGGTTTCGGGATCGGCGGAAAGAGTGTCAGTGAGGATGAACTCGTCGGAGTTCATGGCCTGGCGCATCGCGCCGTGGGAGAGGGTGGACTCGTCGGTGAGCTCTTCGCCCTTGTCGCTGCGGCCGACGACGAGGCGCATCTCGCCGGCTTCATTGGCGAGAAAGACGTAGCCGCGCTCCACCTGGGTGAGCTGAAGGGTGGTGTCGAGGAGGGCGGTGAGGATCTGGTCGACGGCGTCGGAGGTGTTGAGCTTGCGGGCGGATTCAAAGAACCAGCGCAGTTTGTCGAGCGGGTTGCCGGCGCCGACCTCCGGCATCTGGTCGATGATGGCGCGGATGGTGGAGGAGTCATGGGTTTCGACGGTGCCGAGGTGAAGAGCGGGGCCGTCGAGAGCGCCGAAGTGGATGGTGTCGTCGGGCGTGACCAGCTGGCGGGGCGCGGCCGGCTGGCCGTTGACGAAGGTGCCGTGGCGGCTGCCCTGGTCCACCAGGAAATACTGATCGCCCTCAATGAGGATGTCGGCATGGCGGCGGGAGACATAAGGATGGGCGAGGACGAGATCGTTCTCCGGGAGGCGGCCGACGGTGAAGGGCGAGCGAGCGATGGTCCCGGTGGTGCGATTGGCGCCGTCGACGAGCACAAACGTGACGGGGGTAGCAAGGCTGGTGGACATGTTGGGACACATTATGACAGGGACAGCGCGTAGCCGGTAGCTGGGAGCGGGAAGGAGGGAGGGGGAAGGGGGAAGGAGGGTGCGGGTGAGGTTACAGGTTGCGGGTTACAGGTTGCAGCAGGTTGCAGGTTGCGAATCTAGCGGGTTGCGAGGAGGCGGCGGAAGTAGACGAGCGAGACGATGCAGGCGCCGATGGTGACGGCGGTCCAGACGACGATGTTTGCGTTCTGGGTGGAGTGGAGGAAGGGCATCAGTGCAGATGAGTCGACGGCGCTGGTCTGGACGGCAACGGGCGCGGCGGGCGCGGCGAGAACCATCGAGACCAGGATGGTGACGAGAAGGGCGAGCGCGACGGCGATGGCGGCTATGCCGGGGAGGGCGCGCTTCCATGGGAACGGGATGGGCGCGGGCGCCGCCGCGTCGTGGGCGATGGCGGCCATGACGGAGGCAGAGAAGCCCGAGGACGGCAGGATGCTGTCGCGCTGGGACGCGAAGGCCCGGGCGATCTCCGCGTCGGTCGGCGGTGCGGGGATGAACTTCGAATTGTCGCGAGGCGTTTTCATTGGGCCTCCTTATGCTGATGCGCGGCGAGGCTCGCGGCATTGGATAGACGGCGAGTCCGTGAGGAAGGACGCGCGAATTTGGAGCGCAGCAGTTCGCGCCCGCGGAAGAGGCGGGCCTTCACGGTGCCTTCGGGGATTTTGAGGGTGCGGGCCGCGGCCGGGACATCCTGCTCGTGGAAATAAAAGAGGAGGATAGCGTCGCGATATTTCGGGGGCAGGGCGAGGACGGCGCGGCGAATGGATTCGTCGCGGGATGTTTCTTCGAGGGCCGCGGCAACGGCGAGGCGGGGATCGGGGGGCTCGGCGATGTCGTCGAGCGAGAGCGTGGCGGGCAGGCGTCGGATCTCAGTGCGATAGACGTTGGCGGCGAGGGCGAAGAGCCAGGTGGAGAAGGCGGATTCGCCGCGGAACTGGGCGAGGTTGCGCCAGGCGCGGAGGAAGGCTTCCTGGGCCATCTCTTCGGAGCGAGTACGGTCGCGGCAGAAGCGCCACGCGAGATTGACCAGCGGCGTTTGCCAGCGGCGAACGATGGCCTCAAACGCAGACGGGTCGCCGGCGAGGACGCGGGCGATGGCGGCTTCGTCGGTGAGGGTTGCGGGTTGGGCCGGGTCCGCGGTCATGGTTGTCCTGGCAGTAGGACCTGGGAATATGGTGCGCGGTTTCAAATTCTGTGTCGAGGGGGGGGGGAATTTGGGGGATGGGGGAGCTGGGAGGAAGGAGGCAGGAGCCGGGAGGCGCCAAAGTGGGCGGGCCGCAGCCTGGTGTTTCTTCGTTTTCACCACAGAGGACACAGGGAACACGGAGAAACCTAACGGGACCATCCTCGAAGATGCATCCACGGGATTCTTCGCTCTGCTCAGAATGACGGCTGGAAAAAAATGCAACCGGGGGACGCGGGGGCTGGTCGTACCGGGTGAAAGCGGAGAAGGCGCGCCGCGAGGAGGTCGCACAAATGTGGAGTCCCGATGTGATGGTGTTTGTCTTTCTGGCGGTGGGCGCGGTGGCGCTGTTCTCGTTTCTGGCGATTAATTCGTGGTCGGACGCGCGGCGCAAGGAGCGGGAGAGTTACTACAAGAACGACATGCTGAAGAAGCTGGCCGACTCGCAGGGGCCGGGGGCGAACTCAGCGCTGGAGATTATGCGCGAAGAGGCGAGGCTGTCGACGATCCGGATGCGGCAGGGGCTGCAGATTGGCGGCCTGGTGACGGGGGCCGTAGGGCTGGCGCTGCTGATTTTTCTAAGAGGGCTGGTGCGCGAGGAGCCGGTGTATCTCTGCGGACTGATTCCGCTGTTCATCGGCCTGGCGCTGTATGGGGGTTCGTATCTGGTAAAGACAGCACACGAAATGTAAGGCTCGAAGAATCCAGGATTGGGCGCGGCCGCGCGGCTGCGCCTTTTTTTGTCTGCGATCGGCGGGCTGTTCCTCCCTCCTCTTCTGCCGATGAAGGCAGCGAGGGTTGGCGGATGGGACGACGCTGGGCGATCGGCCGAGAGAGGCGGCCGGATCGCGAACCACAGGAACCGGAGAAAGCCGGGGAAGCGGACGCCGGTCCAGGCGCGCTCGCTGCGCCGCCGGGAGCTTCGGGCGCGTGCGGTTTGCGTGCGGCGGCTGACGAGCTGAGCGCGGTTCTGGAGGAGTCGCAGCGCGAGATCGGGCGGCTGGCCGGCGATTTCGAAGCGATGGCGCGGGCCACCCAGGGGATGGTGGAGGACGCGGCGGCGATCGTGGGCTGCAGCCAGGGCGAGCGGGTGGAAACGGTGCTGGGCGGCGTTCACCAGCTGGCAGAGGCGGCGACGGGCTTCCTGCGCCAGCGTCTGGAATCGACGGCGGACATTGTGGAAACCGTGGGGGCCGAGGCGGCGCTGCTGGCGCGCCTGGCCCGGCAAACGCAGGCGCAGAAGGCGATTGTGCGCGAGACCGCCATGCTGCGGGTTCTGACGAATATTGAAGTGGCGCGGCTGGGCGAGGTGGGCGCGGGGTTCGAGTACCTGGCGCGGGAGCTGGACGACTTTGCCACCGCGGTGGCGGAGAGCATCGGCGCCCTGACCGCGCACACCGAGGAGCGGCAGGCGGAGATCGAGGGGACGCGGCGCGCCCTGACGGCGGAGCTGCCCCGCATGCGGGAGGAATACCGAGAGCTGGAGACGGCTCTGGGGCGGGCCCAGGTGGACGTGGAGGCGACGCTGGCCGAACTGCAGGCGACGCCGGCGCGGTTCCAGACGTACGTGGCGGAGATCGCGCACCAGATCGCAGGCGTGGTGGCGGCCATTCAGGCCAACGACATCACGCGCCAGCAGATGGAGCACGTGCACGCGGCGCTGGGCGAGATCGCGAAAGAAATGGAGAACGGAGAGAAGACGGAGGCCGTGGCGGGGCTGACGATCCAGAGTTATCAGGTGCGCAGCATTCAGGTGACGGTGGAGGGGTGGACGGGACAGATCCGCCGGTGCCTGGACGCGATCGCGCAGCTGGCGGCGGCGGAGATTCTGGAACTGGGACGCGGCGTCCTGGGACGGGAGCGGGAGCTGGAACGGGAGCTGGCCCGTGTGGAACAGCTGGAAGAGCAGTGTGCCGCGGACAACGCAAAAGTGCGAGCGTCGTTTGCGGGCATCGCCGGGCTGATGCAGCTGGTGGGCGAGCATCTGGAGCGCTCGCGGGCGGTGCGGGAGCGGCTGCAGCTGCTGATGTTCAACTCCATCGTGGAGGCCAGCCATCTGGGCGCGCGGGCCGACGGGATTCTGGAGATCTCGACCACGATCAAGCGGCTCTCCGGGGAGTGGAGCCAGCTCACGCAGGAGTCGGAGCGGGCGATGCAGGAGATCCGGACGCTGGTGGAGAGAAACCAGGCGACCATGGAGGCCTTTTGCGGAGGGGCGCAGGAGGATCTGCGCGTGGCGCGGGAGCACACGCGGAGCGGTCTCGCGATTCTGGGGGAGGCGGCGCGCTGCGCGGAAGGACGCGGCCGGCAGATCCAGGAAGAAGCCGGAGCTTTGCAGGGGCGGGTGGCCGAGGTAGGGGCGGGGGGCGAGCGGCTGGGGCGGTGTCTGGCCCGGCTGGAGCGCGTGCTGGGCGGGATCGATGCGGCGCGGGCCGCGGCCGGTCCGGCCCGGGCGTCCGGGTGGAACGGTCCTCAACTGGAACAGCGGTTCGGATCGGCCTACACGACAGAGATGGAACGGGCGGTGCTGCGGGCGGCGCTCGAAGGGGGGCCGGTGCCGGCGGCAGAGGCGAGTCTGGCCGGCAACGCCGTGGAGCTGTTTTGAGCCGAAGAGGCGGTGGCCGTAATCGGGAAATCCGCGCTCGCGAAATGACCTTGAAGAGATGGAGAAATCGCGGATTTCTCCGATGAAGGGAATCAGAACGCATGAAACAGGTGCTGACAGTGGACGACTCGGCGAGCGTGCGGCAGATGGTGTGCTTCACGCTGCGCAACGCCGGCTACGGCGTCGCCGAGGCGATCGATGGGCGCGACGGGGCGGCGAAGGCGCAGGGACAGAAGTTCGATCTGATCATCACCGATCTCAACATGCCGAATGTCGATGGAATTGAAATGATCGCGGCGATCCGCAAACTGCCGGGGTACGGATTCACGCCGATTCTGATGCTGACAACCGAGTCGCAGGCGGAGAAAAAAGAGGCGGGCCGGAAGGCGGGCGCGACGGGATGGATCGTGAAGCCGTTTCAGGCGGAACAGCTGACGGCCGTGGTGCAGAAGCTGGTGCGGTAGAAGAGGAGATTCCGTGGAAGGGACACTCGATCGCAACACGACACCGGCGAGGCTGCGATTGCAGGGCGACCTGGTGATCGAGAGCGCAGTCGAGCTGCAGGCGCTGCTGCAGGAGGCTCTGCGGTCGGGAGAGCCGACGCAGCTGGATCTTGAGGGAGTGACGCAGGTGGACGTGACCGGACTGCAGCTGCTGACGGCGGTGGAACGGGCAGCAGAGGCGCGGGGGCTGGCGTGGGTTCGAAGCGGCGCGGTTCCGGAGAGCCTGCGGCAGGCGGTCGAGGACGCGGGATGGGAGCGGGTCCCCTTCTCGGGAGAGATGGCGTGAGACGGTGACGCAGACCGGCAACAATCCGGAGACCTTTCGAGCGGCGTTTCGGGAGGAGGCGCGCGAGATCCTGGTGGATCTGGAGGCGAGCCTGCTGGAGCTGAACGAGAGGCCGGGAGACGTCGAGCTGGTGGGGCGGGTGTTTCGCGCGCTGCACACAATCAAGGGATCGGGGGCGATGTTCGGCTTCGACGATCTGGCCGCCTTCACTCACAATCTCGAGAACGCGTTCGACGAAGTGCGGAAGGGGCGGCTGGCGGTGACGCCGGAGCTGGTGGATCTGGCGCTGGCGGCGCTGGACCAGATTCGCGGCATGGTGGAGGCGCCGCCGGGAGAACCGGCAGCCGACTCGGCGCTGTGCGGGAAGATCCTGGAGCGGGTGCGAACCGTGACCGGTGAAGGGATGGACGGCGAGGGCAGGAACCCGTCGGCTCCCGGAACGCATGCGGAAACTTCCGGCGAACGCGGGGAGGCGGAGAACGAGCCGCAGCCGGGGGAGCGGCGCTGGCAAATGACATTTGCGCCGGGACCGGAGCTGATGCGGAACGGGGCCGATCCCCTGCTGCTGCTGCGGGAGTTGCGGGCGATGGGCCGGCTGGAGGCGCGGGCGCACAGCGAAGAACTGCCGGGGCTGGAAGAGATGGATCCGGTGCGCTGCTATGCGCGCTGGGAGATGACGCTGACCACGGCGGAGAGCGCGGACGCGATCCGGGACGTTTTCATCTTTGTCGAGGATGCGTGCGAGCTGACCCTCGAGCCGGTGGAAGAGCCTGCGGACGACGCCCGGGCCCCGGCGTCGCCGGCAGCGATGGCACCCGCGGACAGAATCGCGCGGGCGCTCGAGGAAAAGCGCAGCGGAGGGGGACGTCGCGCGACGGACAAGCCGGAGACAGCGGCCAGCCTGCGGGTGCCGGCGGCGCGGCTGGATGCGCTGGTGGATCTGGTGGGCGAGCTGGTGACGGTGCAGGCGCGGCTGAGCGAGGTGGCGGCGCGGGTGGAGGATGCCGAGGTGCTGGCCGTCTCCGAGGAGGTCGAACGGCTGACTTCGGCGCTGCGCGAGAACTCGATGACGCTGCGCATGCTGCCGATCCGGGGGACGTTTGAGAAATTCCGGCGGCTGGTGCACGACCTGGCGCGCGACCTGGGCAAGGATGTGGAGCTGACGATCGAGGGCGCTGACACCGAGCTGGACAAGACGGTGCTCGACGCGCTGGGCGATCCGCTGATGCATTTGATCCGGAACAGCATGGATCACGGCATTGAGGCGCCGGAGACGCGGGCGGCGGCGGGCAAGCCGAAGACGGCGCGCATTCATCTTTCGGCGCGACATTCCGGGGCGAGCGTGCTGATCGGGGTGCGGGATGACGGCGCCGGGATCGACTCGGATGCGGTGCGCTGCCGCGCGGTGGAGCGAGGGTTGGTGAGCGCGGAAGCCGTGCTCAGCGACCAGGAGATCTACGGGCTGTTGTTCCAGCCGGGATTCTCAACGGCCCGCGTGGTGACGGATCTCTCCGGCCGCGGGGTGGGCATGGACGTGGTGCGGCAGCGGGTGGAAAGCCTGCGCGGCTCGATTGACGTCGCCAGCCGCCGGGGCGCGGGCACAACGGTAACGCTGCGGCTGCCGCTGACGCTGGCCATTATCGACGGGCTGCTGGTGTCGGTGGGCGAGGCTCTGTTCGTGCTGCCGCTGGCCTCGACGCTGGAATGTATCGAGCTGACACGCGACGAGGCGGATCGGGCGAACGGAAAACAGGTGGCTAATGTGCGCGGAGAAATCGTCCCATATATCCGCCTGCGGCAGTACTTCGCCATGGGCAGTCCGGCGCCGGAGCGCGAACAGATCATGGTGGTGGAAAGCGACGAGGGCCGTTGCGGCCTGGTGGTGGATCAGGTGCTGGGGGATTGCCAGACGGTGATCCGCAGTCTGGGGCGGCTGTACCGCCACGTGCAGGTGGTCTCCGGCGCGACGATTCTGGGCAACGGCTCGGTGGCGCTGATTCTGGATCCGCAGCGGCTGGTGCATGAAGCGGTGCGAGCCAAAGCGCAGGCGGGCCGGGCCCGGCCCTGCGCCTCCGGAAGCAGTCCTCCCCAGGAAAAGAAAGCGGTGGACGGTGAAACCGGAGTGGCCCCATGAGCCGGCAGGTCGAGTCCGGCAAGGATGGCGGCGGGACAACAGCAATTTCGACACAGAAAGGGTTACGGCGATGGCAAGCACAGCAGTCAGAGGAGAGCGGCAGAAGATTCACAGGAGCGGGAGCTTCGTGGAAAACGGCACGAAACAAAAGACCGATGAGGCTGTGCAGTCGCTGGCGGCGGAGATCGCGCGCATGTCACGGGAGCACGATCACGGGGAGATCGACGCCACGATTCCGGTTGAGAAATTCGACGGCCTGTACCGGAGCGTCGCTGAGGACATCAACCGCATGGTGGCCGGACATATCAGCGTGAAAAGGAAGGCGATGGCCTGTGTCGCCGAATTCGGCAAGGGCAATCTGGACGCTCCGCTGGAACAGTTCCCGGGCAAGAAGGCATTTATCAACGAAAACATCGAACGGCTGCGGGCGAATCTGAAGGAGTTTATTGCCGAGATGAGCCGCATGTCGGAAGAGCACAACAAGGGTGACATCGATGTGGTCATCCCGCTGGACCGTTTCGAAGGGGCCTACAGGGTGATGGCGCAGGGCGTCAATGAGATGGTGGGAGGCCATATTTCGGTGAAGAGAAAGGCGATGGCCTGCATCGCCGAGTTCGGCAAGGGCAATCTGGATGCTCCGCTGGAACAGTTTCCGGGCAAGAAGGCGTTCATCAACGAGAACATCGAGCGGCTGCGGTCGAATCTGAAGGAATTCATCGCGCAGATGAACCGCATGTCGGAAGAGCACAACAAGGGCGACATCGATGTGGTCATTCCCGCGGACAAATTCGAGGGAGCCTACAGGGTGATGGCGCAGGGCGTGAACGAGATGGTGGGCGGCCACATTTCGGTGAAGAAAAAGGCCATGGCCTGCATCGCCGAGTTCGGCAGGGGCAATTTTGAGGCGCCGCTGGAGAAGTTTCCGGGCAAGAAGGCGTTCATCAACGAGACGATCGAGCAGGTGCGTGCGAATCTGAAGGCACTTATCGCAGATACCGATGCGCTGATTGCGGCAGCGGTGGAAGGCCGGCTGGCCACGCGCGCAGAGGCGCAAAAACATCACGGAGACTTCCGGCGCATCGTCGACGGCGTCAATCGGACGCTCGATGCGGTGATCGGGCCGCTGAACGTGTCGGCACACTACGTGGAGCGGATCAGCCAGGGCGACATTCCCCCGGCCATCACGGATGTCTACAACGGCGACTTCAACACCATCAAGAACAACCTGAACACGCTGATCGGGGCGATGAACGAAATCACCGCGGCGGCGGAGAAGATCGCCGGCGGGAATCTGACGGTGACCCTGAGGGAGCGTTCCGGGGAAGACAAGCTGATGCGGGCGCTGACGTCGATGGTATCGGGGCTGACGCAGACGGTGTCGGAGATCCGCTCGATCGCCAGCGAGGTGGCTGCGGCCAGCCAGTCCATCTCGACGGCGTCGGTGCAGGTGTCAAAGGGGGCCAGCGCCCAGGCGGCGGCAGCCGAAGAGGCTTCGTCGTCGATGGAGGAGATGGTCTCCAACATTCGCCAGAACGCCGACAACGCGCAGCAGACCGACAAGATCGCCAACAAGAGCGCACGCGATGCGCAGGAGAGCGGGAAATCGGTACTGGAAGCGGTGGCCGCGATGAAGGAGATTGCCAACAAGATTTCCATCATCGAGGAGATCGCGCGGCAGACGAATCTGCTGGCGCTGAACGCGGCCATTGAAGCGGCCCGGGCGGGCGAGCACGGCAAGGGGTTCGCCGTGGTGGCGGCCGAGGTGCGCAAGCTGGCCGAGCGAAGCCAGAAGGCGGCGGGCGAGATCAATCAGCTGTCGGGCGCAACGCTGCGGGTGTCGGAAAAATCCGGCGAGATGCTGGAGAAGCTGGTGCCGGACATTCAGCGGACCGCGGAGCTGGTGCAGGAGATCACCGCGGCCAGCAAGGAGCAGGACACCGGGGCCGAGCAGATCAACAAAGCGCTGCAGCAGCTGGAGCAGGTGATCCAGCAGAACGCCTCGGCGGCAGAGGAGATGGCGTCGACCACCGAGGAGCTGACCGGGCAGTCCGAGCAGCTGGTGGGCGCGCTGGCCTTCTTCCGCACGGGCGAAGAAGAGGCGGCGGTGCGGAGGGGCAAGCCGGTGGCATCGGTGCCGGCGCCCTCGGCGCATGCGCCTAAAGCCGCGGCCGCCGGAGGCCGCCCGGGCAAGGCATCCGCCAAAGGCGGCGTGAGCCTGAAGCTGGGCGAAAAGCGCGACGATCTGGACGGCGACTTCGAACGGTACTGAACCGGAAGGGACGCGGGCGGCCCGCGGCGGCTGCCTGCGTCCTGTCTTCGGAAAGGAGGAAGAGGATGAGCGCAAATGAGATCACGGAGACACGGCAGTATCTGACCTTTCGGCTGGGCAACGAGATTTTTGCGACGGATGTGGCCAAGGTGCGGGAGGTGCTGGACCTGACCACGATCACGGCCATTCCGCGGACGCCGGAGTTCATGGCGGGGGTGATCAACCTGCGGGGCAGCGTGGTGCCGGTGGTAGACCTGCGGCTCTGTTTTGAGATGTCGAAGACGGAGACGACGCGCAATACCTGCATTGTGGTGGTGGAGGTGGAGCTGGAGGGGGAGGCCACGATCATCGGCGCCCTGGCCGATTCAGTCGAAGAGGTGATCGATCTGGAGCCGGAGCAGATTCAGCCCGCGCCCCACATCGGCATGCAGATCCGCACCGACTTCATTCGGGGGATGGGCAAGCGGGACACCCAGTTCATCATGATCCTCGACATCGACCGGGTCTTTTCCGCCGACGAGCTGGCCGCGGTGCGCGGCCAGGAGCCAGGACGGCCGGCGGAAGCGGCGGCGTAACCGAATCGGCGCGAAGGGGCCATGAGCATCCACGAAGAGACGCTGTCGACGCGGGACTTCAGCCGGTTGTCCTCCTTTGTCTACGAGGAGGCGGGCATCCGGCTGGGGCCGGAAAAGAGAACCATGCTGGAGGCGCGGCTGCGGCGGCGGCTGCGCAGCCTGAAGCTCGATTCGTACCGCCGCTATTGCGACTACCTGTTCACGCCCGAGGGACGCAGCGAAGAAATCGTCGCGTTTCTCGACGTGGTGACGACCAACAAGACAGACTTTTTCCGGGAACCGGGGCACTTCACGTTTCTAGCCGAGCGGGCGCTGCCGGAGATGGCGGCCCGCGCGGAAGGGCGGCCGCTGCTGGTGTGGAGCGCCGGCTGCTCGTCGGGCGAGGAGCCGTACACCCTGGCGATGGTGCTGAGCGAGGTTGCGGAGGCGCACCCGGGATTCCGCTTCCGCATCCTGGCCACCGACATCTCGACGCAGGTTCTGGAAAAGGCGCAGCGGGGAATCTACACGACCGGGAACGTGGAGCCTGTGCCGCCGAAGCTGCGGCCGAAGTATCTGATGCGGAGCCGGGACCGCGGATCGGATCAGGTGCGCATCGTGCCGGAGCTGCGGAGGCTGGTGGAGTTCCGGCGGCTGAATTTCATGGACGCCGATTACGGGATGGCGGAACAGGCCGACGCGATCTTTTGCCGGAACGTCCTCATCTATTTCGACCGCGCCACCCAGGAGGCGATCCTGCGCAGGCTGACCCGGCAGCTGGCGCCGCAGGGCTATCTGTTTGTCGGGCATTCGGAAACGCTGCATGACATGCATCTGCCGGTCACGGCAATCGGGCCGGCACTCTACCGGAAGAGTCATGGACAGGGATGAGGAGAGGACGGGAATGGCCGACATTTATGTGCAGCCGGGAGAGCTGCATCTGGTGCGGGGGCCGGCGATTCTGCGGACGGTGCTGGGCTCGTGCGTGGGCGTGACGTTCTGGAATGAACGGCTCGAGATCGGCGTCCTGTGCCATCCCATGCTGCCGCGGTGCCCGGCGGAAGGAGAGCGGATGAGCCCGCCGGCGCTGCGCCGTTATGTGGATGCCGCGATTCGCGAGGCAGCGCAGAAGCTGGACGGGCTGGGAGCCGTCCGGCGCGAGACCGAGGTGAAGGTCTTTGGCGGGGCCGACGTGCTGCGGGTGGAGTACCGGGAGGCGCGGCCGACGGTGGGCCGGCTGAACGCCGATCGCGCGCTGCAGATTCTGGCGGAGGAAGGCTATGCGGTGATCGCGCAGCGTCTGGGCGGGCGGCAGGGCATGCACATTGATTTTCTGACCAGCAACGGAGAGGTACGGCTGCGGAAGCTGTGAGACGATGCGGGACTCGAAGATTCGCGTACTGATTGTGGACGATTCGGCCGTGGTGCGGCAGACGCTGGCGGCCCTGCTGGATTCCGACCCCGGCATCGAGGTGATGGGCACGGCGGGCGATCCGTATGCGGCGGCGGAGAAGATTGCCGAGCAGCTGCCGGATGTGATCACGCTGGACATCGAGATGCCGCGCATGGACGGCCTGACGTTTCTGCGCAAGATCATGGCGCAGCATCCCATTCCGGTGGTGATCTGCTCGAGCCTGGCCGAAGAAGGCACGGCCAGCGCGCTTGAGGCGCTGGAGCTGGGAGCGGTGGAGATTGTGACCAAGCCGCGCCTGGGGGTGCGGCAGTTTCTTGAGGAATCGCGAACCGCGATTTGCGAAGCGGTGAAGGCGGCGGCCAGCGCGCGGGTGCAGCCGCTGCGCGCGGTCCATCGCGTGGAGCCGAAGCTGACCGCGGACGCGGTGCTGGCGCCGGCCACCTGCGCGATGGCCAAGACGACCGAGAAGGTCGTCATGGTGGGCGCCTCGACGGGAGGAACCGAGGCGCTGAAGACGCTGCTGGAGGCGCTGCCTTCCGACACCCCGGGCATCGTGATTGTGCAGCACATGCCGGAGCTGTTTACGCGGGCGTTTGCCAATCGCCTGGACGGACTGTGCGCGATCACCGTAAAGGAGGCCGAAAGCGGGGATACGGTGCTGCGGGGGCGGGCGCTGATTGCGCCGGGCAATCATCATCTGCTGCTGCAGCGCAGCGGAGCGCGCTATTACGTGGAGGTGAAGGAGGGGCCGCTGGTGTGCCGGCATCGGCCGTCGGTGGATGTGCTGTTCCGCTCGGCGGCGCGCTACGCGGGGCCGAACGCGGTGGGCGTGATCCTGACCGGGATGGGCGACGATGGGGCGCGGGGCATGCTGGAGATGAAGCAGGCGGGCGCGACGACGATTGCGCAGGACGAGGCCACGTGCGTGGTGTTCGGAATGCCGAAGGAGGCGATCAGGATGAACGGCGTGGACCGGGTAATGCCGCTGGAGTCGATTGCGGGGGCGATTCTGAGCTGCGCGCGATGAGGCGGCCGGCGGGCGCGACCGGACGCGCTTCAGCTGCGGGCTTCCTATGAGTGCGGCATCGCCGTGACGAGCAGGATGAGCCCGGTAAGAAAGAACGCGAACATGAAACCGATCATCACCTGGGTGGCTCCGGAGGCGCCTTTGGTTTCTTTCCAGATGCAGACGCCCCAGATGGCGGCGATCATGGTGCCGCCCTGGCCGAGGCCGTAGGCGATGGCCGGGCTGGCGGCTTTCGACGCGATGACGTTCGAGGTCATTCCCAGCGCGGCGATGACGCCGCCGAGGATGCCGATCAGGTGGGATTTGCCGGTGCCGCTGCGGAAGTAATCGGCGTAGGTCGCCCGCGGCCCTTTCACCGGATGCCCCATGAACCAGGTATTGAAGATGAAGTTGGAGACGAAGGTACCGGCGCTGAAGACGAGCACGGCGGCGTAGGGCCCGAAGGTGCCGGGCTGCAGACGGTCGAAGCTGGGCGAGATGGAGCGCTGGACCAGGAAATAAAACAGGCCCATGAGAATGCCGCCCGAGAGCGCAAGCGAAATGCCTTTCACCAGCTGACCGGGCTCGTTGTTCCGGCTCTGGCAGTTGCGGTAGGCGAGGCCGTCGAGGATGATGGCCAGCGTAATCAGCGCCACGCCGCCGAAGATGAGCGCCGGATTCCCTTTGGGCTGGGCGATGTAGTTGATCAGCACGCCTTCGACCAGCGCGATGCCGATGGCGATGGGAAAGGCCACGGCCATGCCGGCGATGTCGAGCGCGGCCATGAAGAGAATGTTGGCGAGATTGAAGACGAAGCCGCCAACGACGGCCCATCCATAACTGCCGGCGCTTCCCTGCCGGAGATCTTCGAAGAGGGTGCGGCCCTCATGGCCGAAGGAGCCGAACGTGAGGCCGACCAGCGCCGGCAGCAGCAGGTAGCCGGCCGCCTGGTCCCAGTAGAAAAGGGAGAAGGGATAGGAGGGCGGCTCCATCTTGAGCGTGTTCGCCCAGGAGCCCCAGCAAAACATGGTGAGGATGCACAGAGCAACCGCGATGGAATAGGAATGGACGAGGATCATGGGACCCGCTCACTCTGATTCATGATGGCGCTGACAGCCGCTGTCGCTTCTCCAGCGGAATCGTTTTTGTGGAACGAGGAACCGGGCTAAGGCACCCGGTTCGGGCGCTGCGAAGTTGGGCAAAGTGAAAGCTTTCAAGCAATTCGCCAGAAGTGTAGTTTCGCGTTCGAGACCTTGTCAAGCATCGAATCTCCACCCGCCCTGGTGACCTGCGAAGACAAACGGCGGCCGGGTTCGCCGACGGGGAATCCAGCCGCCATTCGCGCCATGTTCACGGGCTCCACCGGAGCGCCGGACCGCCGAAAATCCTCTGCTATGCTGTGTGAAACCATTCAGAGGGCTGGCCTCCGGTGGATTCAGTCGCAAGCGCCTCCTGCTTCCTGAATGGTCAGCGCAGCAGCTGATTTTGCGGATTGCCCGCGGTCGAAAACGCCCCTGGGAATCGCTGCAAGGGAGCCCCGCACGATGCCCAACATGAAGGAGATTGCCGAACTGGCCGGCGTCTCGCTGGGCACGGTTTCCCACGTTTTGAACGGCACCGCGCGGGTGCGCGAGCCGCTGCGCAGGCGGGTTCTGGATGCGGTGAAGACCACCGGCTACCAGCCCAGCCAGCTGGCCCGCGGCCTGCGGCGCGACAAGACCAACATCCTGGCGATGATCATCCCGGATATTCTGAATCCGTTTTTTCCCGGCGCGGTGCGCGGCGCAGAGGACGTGGCCTTTACCAACGGCTACCGCCTGGTGCTGTGCAACACCGACAACGATCACGCCAAGGAAGTAATGCACCTGAACGCGCTGCGGACCTATCTGCCGTCAGGGCTGATCGTGATTCCGTCGGACTTCAGCGATCTGACAGCGCAGACCGAGTCGTATCGAAAGGCGGGCGCCGCGGTGGTGTGCATCGATCGCCTGCCGCGCAACTGGGACGGCGACAGCGTCACCATCAACAACGTGGCCGGCGCGTATCACGCGACAGATTATCTGATCGGGCTGGGGCATCGGCACCTGGCAGCGATTACCGGACCGCTGCACCTGACCAACGCGCAGGATCGTTTGAAGGGTTTCAAACGCGCGCTGAGAAAAGCCGGCCTGGAAATCGATCCCGGATACATGCAGGAGACGACCTTCGACCGGGCCGGCGGTTTTGCCAGGACAAAAATCCTGCTCAAGATGGTTCCCCGCCCCACGGCGATCCTGGCCTGCAATGACCTGATCGCGCTGGGCGCGCTGCTGGCGATCCGCGAAGCGGGCCTGCATTGCCCTGACGATATTTCGATTGTTGGGTTTGACGGTCTTGACCTGACCGAGACCACATCGCCGCAGCTCTCGTCGGTGTACCAGTCGCCGTATCAGCTGGGCGCCGAGGCAGCCAAACTGGCGCTCGACCGCGTGGCCAGGAAGGACAGCCCGGTGCGGCAGATCGTGCTGAAGACGGAGCTGCGCATTCGCGATTCCGTGGCGCCGCCGCCCAAGGCGAGCGATTCGCCAAGGCCGATCGCGCAGAAGAAATCGCGGCCGTCGCCGGCGGGCGCCTGAGGATGGGCCGCGGCGTAAACGAAAGAGATCCGCGGGACCGGGCGGAGCACGGCGCGAGGTTTCATGGAAGGGCAAATCGGCCGTTGACAGGAGGAATCGCGGCGCAGTAACGTTTTCACGGCTTTTGAAACCATTCAGCCGTTCGCCATCTCCGCCCATTGCCCGCGAGGTTTCGCGTTTCCTGCTTTCTGCCGGGCAGTTCGCCACTAAGGAATTTCTCTATGCTGAAAAAGCTGAACATCCTGCACACTCCGGACCTGCTGCACGTCCTCGCGTCCATGGGCCACGGCGATGAGATCGCGCTCGTGGACGCAAATTTTCCCGCGGTGACGATGGCGCAGCGCCTGGTCCGGCTCGATGGAGCCGACCTGCCCTCCGCCGTGGAAGCCTGCATGGAGCTGATGCCTCTGGACACCTTCGTCGATCAGCCCGCGCTGCGCATGATGCAGGTGCACGCGCCCGGCGAAGTTCCCGAAGTGCAGCAGATCTGCCAGAGGATCATCGATCAGGCGGAAGGAAGGCATGTCGAACTGGCCGGCATCCGCCGCGAAGAGTTCTACGAACGCGCCAGAAAGGCCTTTGCCGTCGTCGCCACCTCCGAGCGGCGGGTGTATGGCTGCCTGTTGCTGAAAAAGGGCGTGGTCTTCCCCGAGTAGCTGCGCAGGTCGCGGATCCGGGCGCGAAACCTCCGCCCGATTTGTCGAAACGCGGCGTCCCTGTCGCGATTGATCTGCCCGTAATGGATTACTATGCGGTGCAGAATCTTCCGGAGCCCGGACAGGCCTGGTCCCGGTTGGATTCGGGGCGGGTTTCCGCCGAACTCGGCGCTTTTGCGGTCGTCGGCAAACGGATTCCGCTCGCTCCACTGCACTCGTAAGCGGCTCACATTCTCCATTCGAGGTTCCGCGCATGGCCGCCACCACCACCGCCGCTCCGGCTACCACGGGAACCGGCCGGCTGCTCTCCATCGATATTGCCCGCGGCATCACCATCGCCTTCATGATCATGGTGAACAACAACGGAGTCGCCGCGTATGCGCCGTTTAAGCACTCGCTGTGGAGCGGCTGGACGCCCACTGACCTGGTCTTCCCCACCTTTGTTTTTCTGGTGGGGACCTCGATCGTGCTGGCCTTCAGCCGGCGTCTGGAAAAGGGCGCGTCGCGAGCCTCCATGGTGCCCAGCATCATCCGCCGCACCATTATCCTGTTTGCCCTGGGTCTGGTGGTGAACGGATTTCCGCACTTCCCGTGGGCCACACTGCGCATCTACGGCGTGCTGCAGCGCATCGCTCTCTGCTATTTGTGCGCAGCGCTGTTTTATTTGTGGCGTCGCGATGCGTGGAGCAAGATTGTCGCCATCGTGGTCCTGCTTGTCGGCTACTACATCCTGATGCGTTACGTGCCGGTCCCCGGAGCGGGCGTTCCTACCAAAGACATTCCCCTGCTTGATCCCAACCAGAACTGGGTGGCCTGGCTCGATCGCAAGCTGCTCTTCGGCAGGCTCTATGAGGGCGTGCGCGATCCGGAAGGCCTGCTGAGCACCTTCCCGGCCATTGCCACCGCGCTGCTGGGCGTGCTGGCCGGCTTGTGGATCAAATCGGAACGGCCGCGAAAGCAGATCGCCGTGGGCCTCCTGATCGGAGGGCTGGTCCTGGTCGCTCTGGGCGAGCTGTGGAACCCCTGGTTCCCGATCAACAAGAAGCTCTGGACCAGCTCGTACGTGCTCTTCGCCGGCGGCTGTTCGGCGCTGCTGGTCGCGCTCCTCTACTGGTGCCTCGAAGTGAAGGAATGGCGGCGCGGCTGGAAGCAGCCGTGGATCGTCTTCGGCACCAACGCCATCTTCGCCTACATGCTCTCCGAGCTGCTGGCATCCACGCTCTGGGCGGTGCATGTCGGCGGCAGAGAGTATCTCTACAACTGGATCTACACGCCGATTTTCTCCCACATTCATCCCGTCGGCGTTGGGTCGCTGCTTTACTCCATCACCTTTACCGCGGTTTGCTGGCTGGGGACGTATCCGCTGTGGCGGAAGAAAATCTTCCTGAAGATCTGAGGCGGTCCGGCCCACAGCGGCAGAGCCGGGCCACCACAGAGGCCCGCGGTTGACACGCAAAAACGGCGCAGCGTAGACTCGGCGCAGCGTCGGGTGAAACGTTTCAAGCCGGTGTGCTCTGCCATCCCACCTTCGGCTCCCGGCGCCCCCTCTCAGGAATCCCTATGCCTGCATCCATCGTCGTCGTCGGCAGTGTGAACCTCGACCTCGTCTGCGTCGGGAAAAAGATCCCCGCGCCCGGCGAGACGGTCCAGGGCGATCAGTTTCAGATGTTTCACGGCGGCAAGGGGGCCAACCAGGCGGTGGCTGTGGGACGGCTCGGCTATCCCGTCAGCATGATCGCCAAGGTTGGCGACGACGACTTCGGCCGCCGTCTGCGCCAGGGGCTGCGCGCCGCTCATGTCAACATCCGGGCCGTCTCCACGGCCAAAGCCACCGCTTCCGGCGTGGCTCTCATCACGGTGGACAACAAGGGCCAGAACAGCATCACCGTCGTTCCCGGCGCCAACGGCGAGCTGCGCCCGCAGGATCTCAAAAAGTCTCTCCCGCTTCTGCGCTCCGCGGGCATGATCCTTACCCAGCTCGAGGTCCCCATGGAGACGGTCGAGTACCTGTGCGGCCTGGCGACGCGTCTCAAGGTCCCGCTCATGCTCGATCCCGCGCCGGCCCGCGCGCTGCCCCGTAAGATTCTGCGATGCGTTACCTGTCTCACCCCCAATGAAACAGAGACCGCCGCTCTTTGTGGCATTGCACCCGGCGAACTGACGCCGGCAACGGCTCCGGAATGCGCCGAGAAGCTGCAGTGCGAAGGCGCGGCCAACGTGATCATCAAGATGGGCAGGTACGGCGCCTATATTGCCGCCGCCGATGGCCTGCGCAGGATGGTGCCCAGCTTCCGGGTGAAGGCCGTGGATTCCACCGCTGCTGGCGATGCATTCAACGGCGCGCTCGCCGTCGCTCTCATGCGCGGATTCAGTCTCGAAGATGCGGTGCGCTTTGCTGCTGCCGCCGGGGCCGTGTCGGCCACCCGTGCCGGAGCCCAGACCTCCATGCCAGGCGAGAAGGAAGTCATGCAGATGCTGAACGGGCGCAGCAGACGAGGTTAGACCAAACGCAGCAACAGCACGACGCCCAGCCCCAGAACGACGAAAGGCACCCAGAAATGACTATCGGTCAGGATCGCTCGAAACAGGCTCTTCACGGCTGCCCGCAGTATAACCGGGTTCCTCCGGGGCAATTTCTCGCAACTTTTGCGCCCGAGCCTTGCATCGCCGCTTGCGCGAATGGTAAACCGGACCGATAGCCGTCTCTCCAGGGAGGACTCGATGAGCACCACACAGCCACTGAACCCGAACCAGGTGAATCAGGAACAACCTCTCAAGCACGTCGAGGAATGGGACGACTACGTCGCCGGACGCTACCAGGAAGGCCGCGATCAGAAGGCGTTCCGCAACTTCGACGCCGCCGCCGAAGCCAACCCCGGCATCGCCAGGTTCTACCGGCTGAATCACACCGGCCAGACCGTCGACTTCGTCCTCGAGAAGGAGAAGCAGTACGGCGCCCTCGCCCGCGGCAAGCACTCGCTGTGGGAGGCCGCCGACTACCTCAACACCCTGGTGGACGACAGCGACCCCGACACAGACCTCTCGCAGATCGAGCACCTCCTGCAGACCTCTGAAGCCATCCGCCGCGACGGACACCCGCGCTGGATGGTCCTCGCCGGCTTCCTCCACGACCTCGGCAAAGTGCTCTGCCTCTATGGCGAGCCGCAGTGGGCCGTGGTTGGCGACACCTTCCCCGTCGGCTGCGCCTGGTCCGATCAGATTGTCTTCCACGACTACTTCGCCGACAATCCGGACGCGAAGGTTCCGGAGTACCAGACCCTCTATGGCATGTACGAGCCCAATTGCGGTCTGGACAAGGTCCACATGTCGTGGGGCCACGACGAGTACATCTACCGCGTCGCCCGCAACTATCTGCCCGAGCCTGCGCACTACATGCTGCGCTACCACTCCTTCTACCCCGCGCATCGCCACGGCGCGTACCGGCACCTGATGTCGCCGCACGACGAGCAGATGTTCTCCTGGGTGGAGAAGTTCAATCCCTACGACTTGTATTCCAAAGGCTCCGCCAAGCCCAACTTCAGGGAGCTTCGCCCCTACTATGAAGACCTGATGGCGGAGTTCTTCCCCTCGAAGATTGACTGGTAGCCTTGTCCACGCAGCGGAACTTCGCCGCCAGTCCGGAGCCGCTCCCCGCCGCTGAAGCGCTGCCCGCCATTCGCGGGCGATTCAGTCTCGGCATCGTCTGCGCCCTGGCCGCGGGTGCGTGGCTGGGCGCCGCGGAAGCCCCCGCTCGCCTGGTCGCTTCCGGCTTCTCGCCCTTCGCCATCTCCTTCTGCATGGTGTGGGGCGTCTTCCTCGCCCGGTGGACGCTCCCCATCGCCATGAAAGGCACACGCTCCGTGGTGCGCGATCTGCGCCAGCGCCCGCACCTGATGCTGTGGGCGGTGCTCGCCGGGGCGCTGTGGTCCGTCGCCAACACGCTCACCATCTACGCCATCCGCGACGTTGGCCTCTCCATCGCTTTTCCTCTCTGGAACACCAACACGCTGGTCGGCATCTTCTGGGGCTGGGCGCTCTTTCATGAGCTGCGCGGCGCCTCGGCTCGCAGCTGGGCCAAAGTCGGCGGCGGAGCCGTCGCCATCGTCATCGGCTCGGTGCTGCTTTCGATGCTTTCGGTCCACACGATGTCCGCGACTCCGGGAAAAGCTCTCGCCGGCGTGGCCGCCGCCTTTGGAGCCGGCCTGCTGTGGGGCACCATGTATGTCCCGTATCGCAAGGCGTACCTCAGCGGCGTGAATCCGCTCTCGTTCGTCACCATCTTCACCTTCGGCGAAATCGGCACCATGCTCTTCCTCGCCCTCGTGCTGCCGGGTAGCCTGCACGGGCTCATGCGCCAGCTGCATGCCATGCGGCCGTCCATCTTCTGGGTGCTGCTTGGCGGATTTTGCTGGGTCATCGGCGATTTGTTTCAGCAGTACGCGACAAAATACGTCGGCATCAGCCGCGCCATACCGCTCTCCAACACCAACCAGCTCTGGGGATTTGCCTGGGGTGTGCTCGTCTTCGGCGAGCTGGCCGGGACGCATGGCACCATACGCCTGATGGCTCTCGGCGCTTCGGCCCTCACCATCTTCGGAGCCATGCTTATCGCAGGCGCCACCGTCTCCGAAGGCGAAGCGGCTTCCTCCGTCCGCGCCATTCGCCGCGAATGCGATCGCTACGGCCTCGATATGGCCGTCACGCTTCGTACCCAGGAAGGCTTCGACGAGGACTCCGCCGTCCCACGCCGCCATGCCTGGTCCGACTTCGCGATCCTCGCGGCCGCCGTTGCCGTCTTCGTCTGGTTCGCCCGCTTCGTCCGCATACCGCGCGTGCCCATGAACGTCCCGTGGTCCCTGCTCCTCGCCGCAATCCTGCTCGCCGTGCTCGTCTCCGCCGGATGGCTCCTCTGGAAGAAGACGCGCTTCGCATAACCGCTCTGGAATCGCCTCGTCCGTTCCATTTACCCTGAGAACAGCCGTATAAGGATGACCTTCGCGACCATGGACATTGTGGGCGTCGGGCTCAATGCCACCGACACGCTGATTCCCGTTCCGCACTACCCCGCCTCCGGATCGAAAGTGGAGTTCCGCTCCGCCTCCGTGCTGCCTGGCGGACAGGTCGCCACCGCCATGGTTGCCTGCCAGACCTGGGGCCTCCGCGCCCGCTACATCGGCAAGCTTGGCGATGACGACGCGGCGAACCTGCACCGCGAGCAGTTCCGCAAAACCGGCGTCGAGACGCACCTCTTCTCCGCGCCCGGCTGCCCCAGCCAGCAGGCCTTCATCCTGGTCGAGGACTCCGGCGAGCGCACAGTGCTGTGGAAGCGCGACGACCGCCTGACCCTCCGCCCTGAAGATCTGCGCCGCGAGTGGATCACCGACGCGCGCGCCATTCACCTCGACGGACACGACACTGAAGCCGCCATCACCGCCGCCACCTGGGCGCGCGAGGCCCGCATCCCCGTCGTCGCCGATCTCGACGAGCTTTATCCCGGTGTCGAGAACCTCCTTGAAAAAGTCGACTACCTTATCGTCAGCCGCGACATTCCCGGACGCATCACTGGTAAGGCCGACCTGCCCGACGCTCTCGCCCGCGTGCAGCGCCAGTTCGGATGCCGCCTGACCGCGGCGACGCTCGGACAAAACGGCGTCCTCGCCTACACCCGCAACACGTGGAGCTACCGCCCCGCCTTCCGCGTCAACGTCGTCGATACCACTGGCGCCGGCGATGTCTTCCACGCCGGCTTCATTTACGGTCTGCTGCAGAACTGGCCTCTGGTCCGCACCCTCGACTTCGGCTGCGCCGCCGCCGCGCTCAACTGCACCGGCACGGGCGCTCGCGGCGGCATCGGCCCGGTAGCGGAGATTGAAAAACTCATCGCCTCCGGCGTCCACCATCCCTCGGAGTTCGATCGCTTCGATCGCGCGGCTGAAACTGCAAATGTGGGCGAGCCGCTGCTCGCCTGGTAATTTTTCTTTTTTGGGCGCACCCGCAGACCATCCACAGGGATTCGCCTTCCATTCGCCTATACTGCTTCTGACAGAGCAGCCGGCGCATGAAATCCTCCAGTCCAACTCCTCTCGTCTCAGCCTCCGCTTTGCGGGCGGAGATCAGCGCGCGCAACCAGACACGGGCTGGCGAGTTCGCCCACGAGATGACGTGGAGTTCCACGCCGAGCGTTCTCTACGCGGAAGCCGGCGGCCTGCACGGCAATTTTCTGCCCGCGTCCTGGAAGCGCATCTGTGCCCGGCCCGAGTGGCGGAAGCGCGCTGCCAAGAGCTACACCGCCAGCCGCTACGTTCCGCGTGCCGGCGATCGCCGCCGCTTCGAGCTCGACTGCGCCAACAGCTCCGACGCGCTGCTGATGAACATCTTCTGCTATCCCAAAATCCTCCTCCGCCCGGCGCTGTTCGCCTTGCTCGGCGTTGGGCCTGATTCGCATTCCGGCCTCGAGCCGGAGTTCGGCTTTCGCCCTTCCATTCCTCGACTGCACGGCCACATTGACCGCACCGAGATCGATATGCGCCTCGGCAGCCTGCTGGTCGAAGCCAAGCTCACGGAAAGTGATTTCCAGCGCGCACCCATTCGACGGCTCAATAACTATCCCCAGCTTGGTGAGATCTTCGACGTCGAGCGCGTGCCCATCGCCAACGGCAGCGTTCATTCCTGGCAACTGATCCGTGGCGTCCTTGCCGCGCATGCCTGCGATGCCTCGTCTCTGGTCTTTTGCGATCGACGCCGCTCCGACCTCATCGACCGCTGGTTCGCCGTGATCGGAGCGGTTGCGTCGAGCGCGCTGCGTACGCGCCTCGGCCTGATCACCTGGCAGGAGATCGCCGCCACACTGCCCGAGACGCTGCAAAGATTCCTGGACGAGAAATACGGAATCTGACGGCTTCATTTCCTCCTCAGGTAGTCGATCAGAAACTGGATGAGCGTAAGCAGCGCGCCGAAGGCAATGGCGACGCCGCGCACGTTCTGGAAGCGCTCTTCGTGCCTGGCCACGCGGTCTTCGAGGTCGCCGATGCGCCCCGCGTTGCCGTCGCCGACGAGCACGGTCATTTGGTTTTTCAGTACGGCCAAATCGGCCAGGACTTGCGATTCGAAGTCAATCATAAAAAGGAATTCCTCAGGGGATGAAATTATTCGGCCACCGGCTAATCCGTGAGCGGCAGATTCACGAATACCGCGCTCGAAAACCGGCTGTAGTTGGGCGGCGTCGAGGCGTCGTACATACGGATGTAATAACGCTCCATCGCAGCCGCGCGCGGGATGGTGAAGTTAGGCACGGGCGAGCGCAGGACCAGGTCCGGCCCGGCGCCAGGCGTGAATTTGTAATCGCAACGGCGCACTTCAAAACCTCCACCTGTAGGCGGCGTTGCGCCGGCGCTGATCTGGATCTGACTGCCGGTGATCGCTGTAACGGTCAGGCCGTCGAGGTTCGCCAGCGGCAGCGCGGTCTCGGGCTGCTGCGGCAACCAGGCGTCGGCGGGAATGCTGGCCGAGGTCTGAATCGACAGGCTGTCGGCCCAGTCGTTGGCGAAGCTGACGGTGTACTTCGCCAGCGCGGGAACAGTTCCGGACAGGTCGATCTCCACGGTCCGCACGACAAGGTTTGCGGTGATGCCCGCGGAGGTGGACGCGATGGCCAGCACATCCCCCGGCCAGATGTCGCCCTGCTGCTCCGGATTCCACGCTGTGTACTTCCCGGCCCACGCAGCGGCACGGCTGGTGGAGAGAGCGAGAAGGGCCTGCGCTGCGTTTTCGCAGTCGGCCGAGCTGCGCGGAGCGGGATTTGTAACAGTGCCAGTCCAGACGGCAGTGCCGGGCAGCTTTCCGCCGAGACTTTCCGCGCTAATGCTGGCCGCGCTGGAGAAGCGCGCGACCGCACGCTGCCGCGTCCGATAGGAAACGGCGATCAGTTCCCCCGCCTGCGGTGTGCTGGCTGGATAGAAGCGCAGATGGCCGGTGCTCGACAGCGTACAGTCTGCGCCCTGAGCCGGCGTACCCAGGCGGCGCACGACGGCCGTGCCATTCAGCGGAGTGCTGGTGACCCAGTTGGGCGGAAGATATTCAATGCTTACGTTGCCGATGCTGCAGTCGAGAAACGCCGCGTTCAGCGGAGCGTAGACGCACCACGGCGACGGCGATCCGCCGAATGGGCCGGAGTAAAGAATGACGGGTACGCCAGCGACGCCGTTTGTCGTGTCCTGTACCTCGAAGACAAAGGTGCCCCCCGCGACCAGCAGATCCCCGCCGAATCGCTCAAATCCGCTGACGGCGCCGGTGATGTAATACGACTGGAGGATGCGCTGCACCTCGTTGGAGTAAAAACGTAACCGCAGCGTATACGTATGTCCCGCGACGGCGGTGAAGGTGCTGCCGGCGACGGCGCCGCTGAGGAGGGGAGCGATCGTGGCCGCTCCGCTTGCCTGACCGATCTGGAAGCCGGCCAGACAGTCGGGCAGCGTCGTCCCTCCGCTGAAGTAGAGACCGTTGAGGATGCCCGACGTCTGCTGGCCGAACTGCACGGCGTCGGCTTCGATGATCAGGCCGCCGCCCATCTCCACCGCGGTGAAGGCGGTGACGACCGTGTTGCTGAGGATGCCGTTGCCGCCCGCGCAGGTGAGCCCGTTGGAGGTGAGTGATAACGCGGCGCCAGGGTCGTTGACCGTCCAGTACTGCGCATTGAGAGTGGGGCTCTCGAAATCGTCGGTGAAGGTCCGGGCCTTCGATGGCGGCAGCTTCCAGGGCTGTGCGGCAAGCTCGAAGAGCACTGTGGTGCCATCGCCCTGGAAGTATTCCGTGACGAAGGCCGCGGGCTCGCCCTCGCCGCAGACGGTGATGTCGTTCGCCAGTGCTTTGGCCGCGGCTATCTCCAGCCCGCTGAGCGAGAGCGTGCCTGCGGATTCGCTGAGGGAATGCGTGACCGTGCCAACGGGATTCAGCGAGAGCGAGCCGTTCTGCAGCAGATAGGCATTGCGTGAGGCCGTCGCCAGCGCGGCAACCATCTCCGACCAGTTGCGGCCGCTCACCGGCTGGTACTCGGAGACGCCCATGCTGGCCAGCGAGAGGGCAGTGGTGATGCCCTGCATCTCCGATCGGAGGAGAATGGCCTCGACGGCGCTGCCTGCCGTGGCGCCGACGACCGCACCGATCTGTGGCACAGGCTGGCGATCGAGCAGCATTTCGTCGCCAAGGCAGGTGACGAAGAGCGGGTAGACCGCGCCGGTGGTGGTGTTGCCGGCGAGCTCCAGCGCAGGCTCGGCCGCGATGTAGCCGGTGAAGAGCAACACACCCTGATCGTCGGCCAGGGTGATGCGCGCGTTGCGGACGGGCGTGGCGAGGCCCGCGGCGGGAAGCAGCGTGCACTCGCAGGTGGCCGGCTGATTGAGCCGCCGCACAATGCGGAAGGGCCGGCCGGCCACGATGGAGATGGTGTAGTCGACCGCGCCGTTGCCGTCGTAGTTGTCGATAGTGATTTTCAAGGCGGCCTCCGGGTCAGACCAGCGTCATGGGGCTGGGCAAAAAGCTGCGAAAACAAACCACCGTTTCGCCGTCGTTGGCGTCGGTGACGGGCAGCGCGCGGAACGTGGCGCTAAGCGCGATGCGCTCGAGAGGCGCGGCCAGCGCGGTGGATTCTTCGGCCGGGCCAGCGATCGACTGCAGGCGCGGGTAGTGGTACAGGATGCGCTCGCCCTGCTGGCCGTCGATGACGAACAGCGCGGACCACTCCTGAAAGAAGCAGCCGCCTTCGCGATCGACGAAGCCGGAGAAGGGCTGCACCCGCATGCCCGCCGCCGGCGCACCCGCGATCAGCGGCTGCGCGAGCTGCAGGCCGGGCGTCGCGCCCGTTGAGACGGAAGCAACGCGGGCAACGTTGAAGGTGACGCGGCGAATGTAATCAGGATCGCTGTTGACCGCCGCAGCGCTGGTAACGTAAGCCGCGCAAACGCCGCTGCCCACGTATCCGGTCTGGCCGGAGTAGTCGGCATCCACTGCAACAAGCGACCCGGCGGAAAACGTCGCAGCGTCGGTAGCAGAAAGCGCGAGGAAGGTTGCGGTGCAGCCCGCAGCGAGGCTGACAGGGGGCACGCCCTTCGATCCGGAGCCGTTTGCCGCGCCCCCAGCAGCCGGAACGATGAGGTTCATGTGCTGCGAGCCCGCGGCCAGGGCCATGGAGAGCTTGCACCAGGTCTTGAAGCGGAACGCCACGGTCGCATCAACGGTCGCGCGCACCTGCATCTGTGTCGCGCCAGGCGTGCCGGTAACGAGATCGCCAAATTTGCTGGCGGATTTGCGAGTGAAGTTCTCGATCCAGCCGAGCGGGATCCACGGAGCCGGCGGAGCATCGACGGAAAAGCGGCCGTTCACCGACGGGTCGAAGAGAGTCGGCGCTTTGTGAACGCGATCCACGGGCGCGAAGTAGGCGCTCACGGAGCGTCCGACAGGCGGAAGCGCAGGAAGAGTCGTAAGGGTGCTCATGCTTCGTTCGCCTCCTGAAACGCGCAGACGGTGACCTTGGCGATCCGGCTGAGGCGGTCATGGTCGGTCACCGCCGGACCGAACTCGGGTTCGGACCAGAACACCACGGTGTTCATGGCAGCGGCCGGCGTCTGCGCATAGTTCATCTTTTGTGCCGAGTATGGATACAGAAGTTGAAGCAACTCATAGTCCATCTTCTCGAGCGCGCGGCCGCGGTCGAGACCGGCATTCGCCTGAGTTCCGGCGGTGGTGTAGTGGATCTCACAGGTCATCTGCGTGAGGATGCTGGGCAGATGCAGATCGGCCTCGAGGGCGGTCCAGCGCAGCGTGAAGGCATCAAGCTGCGGCTGCGGCATAAAGGGCTCAGCATCCTCCACGAGGATGCCAGGCCGGGTGACGGAGCGCATCGTCATGGTGCGGGCCGGATTAACGGTCGCCAGCCGATTGCGCAGCGTCAGATAGAAGGTGTCTTTTGCATTCTGCATAAAAAATCCTTTGGGAGCCAGTAGCCGGTAGCCGGTAGCCGTTGCGTTACATGGACCACTCGCCGGCCGACTCCTGTAACAGCAGTCGATATAGATACGCCGCTCCCTGGTTCTCAGAGGAAGAGACCGCCTCGATGAGGAAGAGCTTGCCGGCGACGACCACCCCGGTGGCCTGCGCAAACAAAGCCTGGGCGGAGCTGAGCTTCAGCTGCGCAACCTGAGCGGCAACGGCGTCGGCGCTAACCAGCAGCTCGTAGCGTGGCAGCTTGCCATCCCCGAGCGTGGCGCGGGCCTTGCGGAAGACGGCGGGCGAGAGCGGCAGAGAAAGAAAACCAGGCGCGTCGAGGCCGATCTGGCCGGTGTCGGAGGCGTCGCCCGGAGCCGGCGGCATCTGCAGGCAGGCCGTCGTGCCGCCGCCGGCGCGCATCAGAGCGGTGGCGACGCGCTGCGCGAGGCCGCAGGGATTTTGTGTGCTGAGGTCGGCCATGGCGTCAGCCCATCCTCGACGAGACCCAGGGCGCAAGCAGTGCCTGCACAGAGTCGTCGACCAGGGAATTCGAAAAATACTGCAGCCACATGGTGTCGATCTTTGCGGTCTTCACGTTGAGCCCGGGCGTGGCCTGGGCGTTTTTCACGATCTGCGCGCAGGCGACCAGCACCGCATTGGGCAGCGGATTCAGCCCCGCTGTGTAGGTGACCGTCGCCTCGTTGTAGGGCAGGCCGAGGATGCTGCGCGGGAAGATCAGCTCGCCGGTGTCGGGAACGAAATCGACTGTGGAGGGATCGAGCGTGGTCCACGCGCCGGGCAGCGAAAAGGCCCACAGGACCTCTTCCTGGAGCGGGTACACGATTTCGCCGCGGCGCGGACGCGCATAGCGCGCCTGGATGGACACGAACGGCGTGGTGGCCGGCGCGACGGTGGCGAGCGGCAGGTGGCTGAGGCGCACCGTCTGCGAGCCCTCCACCATGCGCAGGCGCTCCGTGTACTGCGCCGGGTTCAGGCTGGTGCGGCGGCAGTGCGCGTCGATAAGCGATGACGCCGCGGTGATCCAGTCGCCGGTGACGTCGGGCGGCAGCCCGTACATTTGATACTGAGTCGGTTGCAGATAGCAGGACATTGTTTCTCCCGGAGCTAAAACGCGGTTAGCTTAGGACCGGTCAGCTAAGAACCGGCCAGCGTTGAAACGGTCAGCGGAGAGGCGATCCGTGAAAAGGCAGTCGGCGAAGGAGCGGCCGCGACGGCCAGCATCGGATGGTTTTCCTTTGCTGGCCGCTGTGCCGCTGGCCGGGTTTCAGCTAACCGGCTCTTAGCTGACCGCTTTTCAGCTTCGTCGCGGTCTACCGATCCACGAGCACCTGGTAGTGCGCGTAGTTGGCGCCCTTCACGACCGGCGCGCCGAACTTCACGACCACGTGCTGCGAGGCCAGAGAGCCCGGCGTCCCGAGCTGGAAGACGCGCGGGTTGGGATCGCTGAGCCAGTGGTACTCGATCAGGTCTTCGGTGACGATGTAAGCGGGCAGCACCGCATTACCCGAGCCGGGCGTGCCGGTGTAAGCCAGCGACCAGTCGGGAATGAGCGGCAGCTCGCCCGCCTGGGTGGTGAGCATCTTCACGGTGAAGCCGGCCGCGATCTCCTTCGTGTTGAGGACCACGTTGAACTCGGACTTCATCTCGCGATCGATGAGGTCGAGCAGCACCGGGTTCGCGTAGATGGCCGTCGGCCGCACCGCGAAGCTGGTGTTGGCGGTCATCTGCGCGATCGTCGATTTCAGACCGTCGGTGATGCAGGCGCTGGTGCCGATGGTCGTGGTGTTGCCGCCGGCGGCGATCTGTCCGGCGACGCCGAAGTACTGCATCGTGGTGGGCGCGGACAGCGAAGTGTCGTTGCCGTTCCACAGCGCCACGTCATGCGCCAGCATCACGCCTTCGATGGTGTCGACGAGGTCCTTGGCCTGCAGGTAAGCGAACTGCTTCTGCTGCGCGCCCAGCTCCATGTCGAAAAGGTTGTAGTTCAGCTGCGCGACGATGGCCTTCAGCGGCACGCTGCGCTCGACGCGCGTGGGCGAGACCACCGGCGCGACGATGTTGCGTGGATCGACGAAGCCCGCGGCGGAGGGATTCGGGATCGCCGTCTGCTCGAAGTAGCGCGACGGATGCCCGGTAGCCGGGACCTGCTTGATGCGCTGGCCGAAGAGGTTGCGGCGGCGCACGATGTCGACGATCTCGGTCTGGTAGAGCGGCACTTCAATGGCGCCGGGCCCGATGTAGTCGGCAGCGGAATGAATGTCGAGGAAATTGGCGGTCATAACGTCCTTTCGGTTAAAAAGCTGGTAAAGCGGGAAGCTAAAAAGCGGGTAGCTAAGAACCGGTCAGCTAAAAAGCGGCCAGCAGGAAACGGCCAGCGAAATGCGGCCAGGCGGGCACACACCCGCTGACCGGCCTTCAGCTGACCGGGTTTTTGCCAACCATGTTTTCGCTGCCTGGTGCCGCTAGCTCATCACTCCGGCGCGCAGCAGCTGGGCCTTCACGGCCAGGCGCTGCTCGAGGCTCAGTCCGGTAAGCGCGGTGTCGAGCGCGCCTGCTTCGATCGAGTCCAGCGTGGTGATGCCCTGCCTGGACAGGAACTGTGTCATCTCCGCGGGTACGGTTTTGCGCGCGGACGGCTGCTCGGCGCGTGCTTCGGCCCGTGCGTTTTCGATCTGCGCGCGCAGCTCGGCGATCTGCTGCTCGGCCGCCTGCAGTTTCTGCTCCAGCTCGGCCTCGCGCGGCTGGCGGGTTTCAACGGCGGCGACCAGACGTCCCACGTCGCCTGTGCGCTCTTCCATCAGCGCCACGGTGCGCTCCAGCAGCGCGGCGGCCGCTTCCAGCCGGGTTTCCATGCGATGCAGGCTGTCGGTCATCGTGTCCATGCCTTCGCCCGTTGGTGTTTCCATGTTGATTCCTTTCTTTCGTCGGTCATCCGGAAGGCCGAGCCTTCGCGGAGGTGTGAGGTTGCGTAGGCCGCGAAGCTGCGGCAGCGCGTGGCCGCGAGCTCGAACGAGGTGTCGCGGTAGGCGGCCTTCTCGCGCAGCAGGATGGCGGCGCCGGTGAAGGTGGCGCGGGTCAGCGTCCACACGTCCTGGCGCATGTCTTCCACGTGCGCGTCGGCCAGCTCCCAGGACATGCCCATGGAGCCGGCCGCGCCCTGGCGCATCTGCCGCTCCACGTCGGGAAAGTCCTTCGCGAAGAGATAGCCGGCAACCAGCAGGCGCGAGCCCTCCACGTCGGCCTCGGTGATGATGCCGCACTTGCGCCGGGCATCGTGGCCGTCCCACGAGGGGACGTAATCCACCGCCATCCCCAGCAGGGAGGGCAGGGCCGCAAGCGCCGCGGCGCGCGTGAGGATCACGCGGTGGCCCCGGGCGCCCGACGGCGGTTTGGTGCTCGGCTCGTCCACCCGCGTGAGCACGCCGTGGAACGGCGCGCGGTTGGGGTGGCCGTCCACGTCCGGCAGATGAACTGCCATGGCTTCCAGTCTCATGAGTTCTCCCGTAGTCCCTGATTTGTATCGGTGATGGCGACTTTCTCCGGGCTGGGCGCGGCGGCCGGCAGCGGTCCGAGGCCGCGCATGCCGCGCACCTCGTCCACTGTCAGAACGCCCGCGGCCAGCAGCGCCGTCTGCATCTGCACCTCCTGCATCTCGTCGGTTGCGTCGAGATCGTTAAAGACAAATTCAAATTCCGGCCAGCCCAGCCGTTTGGCAAAAAGATCCCGGGTCACGTGCTCGGCGATCAGCCTGGCCAGCGGCACGATGGCGGAGTGGAAGGCCTCGTCCAGCAGCTCCGCGGCGGTGGAGCGGTTCACATCCTGCTCGAGGCCGAGCAGCATGGGCGGCAGCGAGAAGGCATTCGCCACCATGCGGATGAGAAACTCCTGCCAGGTGAGGCGCAGGTCGGCGTCGGTGCCGGCGGCGAAGCGCAGCACTTCAGGCTTCTGCTGGGTCGAGAGCAGCGGCACGCGGCCGGTGCCCTCGATCTCGTCCTGCCACCAGCGGATGAGGCGCTCGTGCTGCGCGGGCGTGGCCTCGTTGAGCCACAGCGCGTACTGCACCACCGCGTTGCTGGCCAGTTTGCCGGCGAAGCGATGCGCGCTGAGGAAGGCGTTCACGGTTTCAAACGCGACTTCCAGCGGACCCAGGCCGAAGGGCGTGTAGCTGCGCGGATTCATCCGCACGTAGATCAGCTGGTTGTCCTGGAGCGGGATGGTCGAGTCGGGCCCGGTGAGGTTCGTCGCCTGGGCGAAGCGCACTGACTCGGGCTGGCCGTCCCACTTCGGGTTGATGCGGATGGTCGCGCCATCCACCGGCCACAGCTCGAAGGGATGCGCCGGATCGCCGGTCAGCTCCATCTCGATGGCGCCGAAGCCGCCGACCAGCGCGTCCTCGATGGCCTGCTCGATCAGGGTGCGAAACGAGTCCGAAGCGTTGGGAAACTCCAGCGACCGGCGCAGGATTTTTCTGCGCTCCTCGGCAGATGCGGCCTTGTCGGGACTCGCATCTCGTTTGAGCCGGACCTGCCAGTCCATGCTGGCCACGCGATCCTTGATGAGGTTGATGGCGCGGCGCACCACCGGCGTCTCCGCAAATTTGCGCAGATTGGCCGGGGTGGGTTTGGGCAGCGCTTTGGCCGGGAACGCATACGGCGTCAGGATGGCCGGCAGGGCCAGGGTCTTCCGCTCCGCGGAGGGCCCGCTGTTTGTGAGCGCACCGGCGGCGGCTCCCAGCCGCGCCAGCGCGTGCTTCCATTGTTCTTTGATCGTCACGTCTCCTCCGCTTCTTCGTTGCAAAACAAAAGGCATGGCGGGTGGCCATGCCTGTACATGCTGACTGGAGATCAGGGGTTAGGGATCAGTGATTAGAAAGTTCATTTGCCGGTCCATGTCGTGGTGCTCCTTCCAGATTGCAGACTTCCAACCACCAAACGCTAAACTCCAATCCCTAAACTCTGCACTCTACACGCGCAGCTCCCGGCGGGCGGTCTCCGCCACGCGCTCGAGGTCGTTCACGGTGAGGACGCGAATCTGCTGCGCCTCCATGGTTTCGACGCCGAAGCGATACTGCGCGACAAAGTCGTCGTCGGCGGGAACGTCACCGTGACCGTTACGGATGGGTTCCACAATGGCCGTCAGTTCCAGCTCGGCGTTCTCCACCCGGGCCACGCCATCGCGCAGCAGCGGCGCGCTGAAGGCGAGCACCTTGGCCAGATCGCTGTCCGTGGCCAGCGAGACGGCGTGGAACATGCGCACCACGCCGTTGGGCCGGTAGCCGCAGTCGATCTTCAGCGGATCGCCGGGCCGGGTGTAGTCGGCGGCCGGAATGCGCCTCCGCAGCAGATCCCACACCCGTGCCTGCTCGAAGTGCGTGCGCAGGCTGCGGGCGATGGCGGCGCGCCCGCTCAGCGCCTGGCGGGCTCTCTCCCGGCGCGGCTCGACATACAGGCGCATCAGCGCGTCCATCCCGGCAGCCAGATTTTCGGCCAGAAAGGCTTTGGGCGCAGTGATCTGTAACAGGTGCGAGAACGAATCCTCGATGGTCTGCATCAGGGAAGGCCGGTCGCTGACGGTTTCAGCAAGCCGCCGGCGCATCTCTGTCTCCATCGCCTCCAGCATGTCGGTGTCGGCGTCGGGATCGACGCAGCGCACCCGCGCCCAGTCCTTCGTGAAACGGAGCTGCGCGCTCGGCGATCGTTCTTCGGGAGTCTCGGGCTGGCGGAGAAGCACGCCGATGTTGACGAACTCGTTCTTCACCGGGTCCGGGACATAGCGGACCAGGGAGAACTCGCAGCGAAGGGGCTCGGTCATTGGATTCCCCCCTGTACGTTATCGGTCCAGTCGGGCGCGGGGAAGCGGCGGCCGGCGGTGGCGGTGGTGGCGCGGTTCCAGTTTGGAAAGGGCTGGCGCGAGGAGTCCCGGAAAGAGGTGATCAGCGGGCGCACCTGGGTTCTACGTTCGATCAGCTTTTCCATGAGACGCTCCAGCACCGCCGCATCGCCCTCGTACCACTCCGGCGGCACGGCTTCCGCGACGCGCCAGATCTGCTGCGGATCGAGCTCCTCGATCCGCGTCAGCCACGGTTCGAAGCTCTCCCAGCCGGTGACCCCGCTGTAGACCTGGTTGCGCGCGTAGACCCCGCGCAGCGGCGCATCGATGAAACGCCACTCGCCGGCGTTGAAGCAGAAGCCCTGATCGATGAAGGCCGCGGCATAGCGCCTCTCCCGGCCTTTGCGATGAAAGAGCGCCTGGCGGCCGTTGGCATTGCAGGTCCACTTGTCGAGGGCGAGCGCTCCGGCAAACTCTGCCAGGTTGCGGACCTCGGCCAGCTGCGGCTCGGGCAGGTAGTCGGCGACGTGTCCGGGCATCAGCCCGCCCACCAGCTGCGAGCCGAAATGCAGGCCCGGCAGGCAGCGCTCGCGGCGCGTGCCCAGGTCCATCTCCAGTTCCGCCGTGCGCTCGATGAGCCACGGCGAGACCTCGATGACGTCGCAGGCGGGCACGGTGAGCCCGACGAGCGCCGCCAGACGCGTCGCCAGCAGCTCATTGGGCAGGACGCGCAGGTGCTGTGGGTTGTTCTGGAACTTCACCACCCAGGCGTTGCCGTCCTCGCCGAGCATGAGATGGCTCTGCGCGCCGCCCCGCATCTTCCGGATTTGTTGAGTCGCCTGTACCGCCACAATGCCCCCCATCCTACTGCACAGCCCTGCTGCCCGGCCCGTTCTGCGCCCCTTTGCCGGCCAGCGTTTCCTGCCGCGCCGCCAGCGCCATGGCCATCGCCATCACGCAGTCGTCGTGCTCGCCGGGCCGCGCCTCCGTCCGACCGCTGGGCAGGCGGACGAAGTTGCGGCACTCACGCAGCAGCCGCTCGCTCGAGAAGAGATGCGGCGTTTCTGACAGCGCCGAGTGCAGCATGCCCAACATGTCCGGCCGCGAAACGCTGGTGGTCAGCCAGCCCTTTTTTCCGCGCTGCTCATACATGGGCTGGTAGCCACGGTTCTCGAGGATAGCCAGCACCGCCGCGCCCTGGTTGTTGCGCTCCACCACCAGCAGCGCGTCGTTGTAGCGGTGCGCCAGCCTCTCCACTTCCGGAACCAGCTCGGTCGGCTCGAGGCGGCTCTGGAGCTCGGCGCACTGCATGCCGCTCTTCATCTCGATCACCTGGGCCACGGCGAAGTCGCCCTCGGCGCCGCCTCCGGCTGGATCGACGGCCACCAGATATTCGAGGCCGGGGCTGGGCACCAGCCACGTGTGCAGACCGTCCGCGCCGGCGATCGTGGTGACGTCAGACAGCTCCTTCAGGCGCTGGTCGATCCCGGGCGCGTAGAAGTAGCACGAGCCGCTCGAAAGGAAGCAGCTCTCCGGATCTTCGGCGTACTCCTGCCGGGCCAGGCCGCGAAAATTCGCATGCAGTTGCCGTCGGTAGCCGATCTGCTCAAGCGTGAGCCCGTGCTCGTCGACGAGCTTTCGTTCCTCGTCGGTCAGCGAATCCCCGGCAACGGGCGCCGCGTTGTAGACCTCCTCCAGCCACCAGGGAAAGAAGTGGCGCTGCGTATCCGTGGCCTCGGCCTCCTGCCACTGCTGCCAGAAGCATCCCGACGAGCCGTTGGGCGTCGATTCCATGACCAGTTCTCCCGTGGGCGAGAGCGTCGCCAGCAATCCGTAGAGCGTCTCCGACGCGTCGCCGGGCCAGCGCGCCAGCTCCGTGCAGTGCAGATTGTTGATCGTCAGGCCGCGGCCGGCATTGCGGTCGCCCGCGGTCTCGATCAGGTACTCGCTGTCGAGGGCGGGAAAGAAAATCCGCCGCGACGAGCGCTTTGCGGTCTTCAGCACGCGCCCTTCCAGCCACTCCGGAGGCATCTGGTCGAGAAAGCGGTGCACGATGCGGAAGATCGCTTCCGCGGCCTCCTGGTTATAGGCCACCTGCAGGGTCACGCAGCCTGGATGCATCAGGGTCTTCAGCAAAAACTGCCCCGCGATCCAGGTGGTCACGCCCATTTGTCTGGCCTTAAGCACGATGTTCTTCCGCTTCCGCTGCATTTGATACTGCTGTTGTGCCTTGTTGGCGGACAGAGGAATGCAGGTCCCCATCCGGTTGCGAATGCGGAGGATTTTTTCCGTGAGGGCGCGCGCCGGCTCGAGGCCGGCGTCGTACTGCGCGCCCAGGCGGACGAAGTCCTCCAGGGTTCCGGAGCCCAGATCGATCTTCATGGGCGTCTTAGTAGGCGTACCAGTTGTAGTCGGGGGCGCACACCAGGGTACGCTTGCCCGGCGCACTGATGGCCAGGGTCTGGGCGGAGACGCCGTTGTAGTTGATGTTCTGCGAACTGACGGTCTGCAGCGTCACCGCGTTCGAAGAGGTGTCGGACTTGATGATGGTGAACTCGAGGCCCGTCGGCGCAGCCTTGTCGGGCAGCGCCGTGTAGCAGCTGGGCAGGGTGATGGTCTGCGCGCCGCTGGCCGCGTTGGCGATCACGTTCTTGTTGGCCGCGGTCAGCGTGAGCGTCGAGGCCGTGTTGATGACCGTGCTGAGCGCGAGGCCGCCGCTGGACCGGATGGTTCCCTGGTAGGTGACGTTGAAGAACGGGTTCACGCCGGAGAAGTGCGCCTGGAAGGCGTCGCCCTGGTAGCCGGTGTACATCTGCACGGCGTAGGCCGGATAGCTGGCCGCCGAGGCGACCGGCGTCGACCAGACTCGGGGCACCGCATTCGTAGGATCGTTGATGTTGGCGCCGCCGCTGGAGTAGCCGGTGACGTTGGCATCCTCAAGGGCCTGGTAGTAGTTCCCGCAGCCGGTGAGGTGGTGGACGCTGGTGTAGGTGGGCGGATTGCCCGAAGCGCCGGCATAGGTGATCCAGTTCACGCCGGCGGCCATTTCCAGGCAGTCCACGTCGGCGATGAGCAGGTTATTTGTCACAGCCGATGCGACATAAGCCAGGTTGGCGGCCGGGAAGCTGGTCAGGTCGGGCCACTGCACGTGGCCGCCGTGAATCTCCACGCCATTGGCGCCGACGTAGAAGCCGGATACAGCGGGGCTGTCCACGTAGGTATCGGTCCACACGCTGCCCGAACCGCCGGTGTCGTAGATGACATAGCTGCTGGCGTACGACGCATTGGCGGCTGTTCCCGAGGAGGCGTTATTGGCGCACGGCGCGGTGGTGCAGGTGTAGGGGTAGCCGAAGCCGTGCACCAGATAGCCGGTGTTGCCCGTGCCTTCGTTGTCGATGGCCGCGGTGAGCGCGTTGCGCACGGTGATGTTATCCAGCTGGCTGTCGATGGCCGTCTTCTGCAGGTGGACGCCCCACGCCGGCCGGTTCGCCGGCGTAAAGGCGCTGCTGCTGTAGCTGACCGTGACGTTGTGCAGCAGGAAGTTCGACTGGTGGCCCGACGAGGTGTTCTCCTCGCCGAGCAGGATGCCTTCGGCGGTGGTGTCGTTCACGGTGACGTTGTCGATCAGCGTTCCGCGGAACCACTGCAGCTCGAATCCGTGGGTGGCGTTATTGCCGGCCAGGAGGTTCAGGTCCTTGAAGGTGCAGCCCTGGGCCTGGGCGGTGTTGCCCAGGTAGATGACGTCGCCTCCCAGCGACGAAGGAACTGTGAGAGTGGTGCCAGGCTGGGCGCTGTCGGCGTTGACGGTGGCGCCGCCGGTTCCCAGCAGGCTCACGCAGGCGCCGTTGCTCGGTTCGTTGAGGGTTGCGGTGACCGGGAAGGTTCCCGGTCCGAGGCGCACCGTCTGGTTGTGCCCGGTGCTGTTCGCCTGGGCCACGGCGGCGCTCCACGCGGCGTTCAGGGTGGTGTAGGTCGTGCCGTCCACGGTGACTTCGCCGTTGATGCTGGCGCCGGTGACGGCGCCGAGGGCGTGGATAATCCCCGCCACGGAGAGATTGCCGGAGCTGTCAAAGCGCGAGGTGGCGCCGCTGCAGGTGACGGAAAGGCCGGGGTTGCCGGAACCGGCGAGGCTGACCGAGCAGGCCGGATTGGCTCCGTTGAAGCTGGTCGCGCCCGCGGTCCAGGTCCAGCTCTGGGTGGTGGGCGTGTACTGAAGAACGTCCTCTCCCTGCTGGTTGCTGTTCGTGTTTCTTACGTTCAGGACGTTGTAGGGGTTCAGCCATTTGGTGCAGATGTTGGTCTGCGTCACATAGTCGAGGCAGCCGACCACCACGGCGCCGGAGAGGCCGCCGCCCGGCGAAAACCCAAACGGCGGGGACTTCAGGTAGATCCCGTTCAGCCATGCGCCGCTCAGCGTGTAGCCGTAGGGAGTTCCCATGGAATCCCACCCGACCTGCCAGGGCGTGGTCCCGCCCGGGTAATTGTTGTACATCGACTGCTGGTTCATGTTCTGGATCCAGTAGCCGTAGTTATTCCCGCCGAACACGCCACCGATGTAGGTTTCGACGCCATTTGTAATCGACGATGGCTGGAATTGAGTGATCTGAGAATTCCACTGCGTGGTGGCGGTGGCGAAGTAATGCGGAGCTTCCAGCGTGTCGCCGGTTTGGAACGCCGACGGAGACGGCATCGGGTTGTCCACGGCGATCGAGGAACCGTCCAGCTGTCCGGTTGCGGGGTTCCAGGCATTGACGATGTGGGCCATGGGATAGACGGTGTAGGGGTTGGTGGGCGTGACCGTCACGGTCAGCGCGCCTCCGCTGCCCTGGGTGCCGCCGCTGACGACAACACAACTGGAGAGACCGTTTGCCCCCTCGCCCTTAATGGCCAGCTGGGGGTAAGTTGTCCACGCCGGGCTGGCGCTGTAGCTGAGCTGGGGCGGATCCATGGCATATCCGTCCCAGGTGGTGGATGCGTTGTATCCCGAGCCGCCACTGGCCGAGCAGGAAGTGACCGCGCCGCCGCTGACGGTCGCCGTGACCGTTCCGCCGCTTCCCATTTGCGAGTAGGCGCGGGAGCCGAAGCCGTTCCGGTTGCCGGAGATCGCGTGAAGGCTGTTGCCGCTCACGTTGTACATGATCGGGAATACGGGACGGATGATGTTGCCGGGGTTGTTGAGGGAACCGAAGCCGGAGACACCCGAGCCGCTTCCGCCGAAAGGCGAACCCGGGCCAACCCAGTCGGCCTGCATCGACAGCCCCATGCCGGTCATACCACCCTGGGCGACGACGGAGCCGGACTGGAACTTGTGACGAGCCAGAAAGGTCAGCGAGGAGGTCGACGCTGCTGTGGGCGTCTCGCACTCCCAGTTCCTGCCGGAATAGTCAAAGATGCAGACCGGCGAGGAGGTCGTGGGCGTTCCATAGCTGGTGGAGATCGAGACCGTCACCGCAGCCGGTCCGCTGCCTCCCGGATCGACCGCCGAGGTCAGCGTGCCGTAAAAGTTTGAGTCGCCGTAGACACTGTCCCAGTCCGCGCCTGTAGCGGTGACGATCCCCGGGTAGGCGATGGCCGAGATGTAGCCGCTGCTGTCGCCGCGGGTGAGATCGGTGATTTCCAGATCGGAGCCGAGCGAGCCATTCCCTCCCTGAGTGCGGGTCGTAGTGAAAACCGTGCAGGGATTGACGCGGCAGATCAGCGGGTCAGAGGGGTTGGTGGATGTGCTGTTCAGCGTCCCCTGAAAGACGGTCGAACCCTCATACAGAACGGAGCGGGTTTCGGTTCCTTCCCCGTCGGCATTGCTGACGCCGCCGATATCGAAGACCCGGGAGTAGAGAACGATGTGATCGCCTGGGCTGCTGGAATACAGCTGGCTGTCAACGTTGTTCCAGGATCCGCCGGAGTACTGATATCCGTTGGCCAGCAGAGTCTCGTTGTAGGTCTGGTTGCCGTTCCAGTTCCAGGAGTTGGCCAGCTGCAGCTTCTGAAGGGTGAGGGCAGGCGCGGCGGAGCCGTTGTTCGTCTGGCCCATGGGGCGGTATTCGTTCAGCACGATGGCGGGACCTACCGTGTGGCGGGTGTCCCCGCCCGGAATCGCCTGACCGGCCGTATAAACCCACTGGGGAGAACCCCAGCGGTAGTCCACATAGCCTCCGCCGGTGGGCGCCGTTTCCGGGGCTCCTCCACCAACCGGGGGGTACATCCACTGGAATGAGCCGCCCCAGGGTTGAGCTTCGGTCTGAGCGTAGAGCGCAGGCGCGATCACCTGGCAGGCGTAGCTGTAGGTGAGGCAGTCCTGAAGGGAGAGGGCAATACCGTTGTTACTGCCGGAACCGGACTGCTGCTGATCCGCGTAGAAGCGTCCCTCGAACTGCTTCGCGTAGAGGTTGGGCACCGTCAGGGGGCCGGCAAGCGTGCCGCCGGCCAGAGGCAGCTGCGCGGCGGCAAGCTGATCTGCGTAGTGCTTGGTGGCCGCCTGACTGCTGGCGGTGGGATCGCTCGGGAGGGTCAGCGGGCCGGTCAGCGCGCCCCCGGCCAGAGGCAGCCACGATCCGCTCAGCGAAGCAATGGCGCTGTCGACGTAAGTTTGTGAAACCGGCTGCACGGCCACGGTGGACGGCTGCAGCTGAGCGCGCACGGATGCGATGGCCGCCGTGCCCGAACCGGGCACCACCCAGTATTCCGAGTTCACGGTGCCGTCGGTTAAGTGATAGACGGCGGTGTAGTAATTGCCCGCGGGCAGGGATCCGGCGTTGGGGGTCAGGTTCACACTGACGAAGCCGTCGGCTCCGATGGCGGTGCTGGTCGTGCCGGCGGCCACAGCCTGGTTCTGGGGCGTGGTGAACGCGGGCCAGCTGATGAGCAGCGTGCCACTGGCCGGGGAGCCGTCGGCGCGGTAGACGGTGCCCTGCACTGTGGTGGTCTTGATTTGCGCGGCCAGGCGCAGGGGCAGCAGCGCGGCGAAGGCCACCATGGCGACGGCCGCGGCCAGGCTCCATGCGCGGCGACCTGTCTGATTGGCGCAGTCTCTGTTCCGCATAATCCTCATTTCTGTACCGGCAGGTTCCGGTTTGGCTCGGGGCCCGCAAGGAGGCTATCCCGGCCGGAGAAAGCAAAAGGGGCACCCGGGGGCGCCCCTCTTTTTTTCTTTTTTTACCCTATAAGTTCAGAATAGCAAGTTCGAACGGATTTACTGCCAGGTTTTCCCAACTATTTTGGCTTGTAAGTCATTTGTTATGTTGGCGTGTGACTTTAGTTAGGGTCGCTCCCCTCTTGACAAGTTTTCCACAGTTTGGGGAAAACCTCATACTCTCGGAAAAGTTCACCCAATTTCTCGAGCGCCGCGCCGTAGACGCGGTGCACGGTCCGCTCACTTTCGCCGGTCAGCTGGGCCGCTTCCGGAGGGGTGTAATCCTCCAAAGCAATGCGGGTGATGACGACCTGGGAGAACGGGTCCAGCTGCTTCAGGCACTTCTCCACGTCGAAGAGGAAGATGACCGCATCCTCAAAGCTGGGCATGCGGCGGCTGGAGACCCGCCCCCGAAAAACCTCGTTGCCGAGGAAGCACGGAGTACGGCCCACCAGCATGGACATCCGAAGGTAACGATGGAGGATCCTCAGGGCCTCCCGCCGGTTTTCTGACCGGCCGCCGACGACGCAGAGCTTTGCCGCGGGCTCGGCCACCGCCAGAGCAGTGGGAAGGACAAGAGGAAAGGCGAGGGCCGCGCTCATGCGACACCTCTTCTGGCCGTGCAGCGCCGCCTCAGGCCGCGGCGCACGGTCTTGCGTGAGCGGAGCGACGGTGGAATTGCAGTGAGCCTGGGCGCGCACCCGGGACAGTAGATCTCGGGGCAATCCTCGGCGCGCAGCCAAAGCAAGCCGCACCCCTCACACACTTTCAAAAAAACACGCAGGTACATCATGAGTTCTCCAGAGTCGAAAACCCCAGGCCGCGGTCAGTGAACGCGATATGGAGTTGGGGGAGGAAAGGCTTTGCCGTGTGGATTGAGTCCGGCACTGGCCTTTGTGGAGCAGTCGTGTTGGGAATGAGACGCAGACCTGCATTGGAGCCTCGTCCAGCCACCGCTTCGCCTGGGCCGGAAGCCGGCGCAGCGAGCGAAAGTACTATGTCTGACCGGCGAAAGTAGTCAGAAACTAAATCGATCGGGAACGCTCATCAATCACCGGTGGGCGCGGTTCCGGTGTTGTCGCGGACCTGAGTACTGCAGTGCTTTCTGCTTTCCGGGAAATCTCTCGTTTCGTATTTCTTTCTGCAAAACCTGAGGTAACCAGTCTTTTGCTCTTTGAAAAATCGCGAAGATGAAATTCCTCGAGTTACACGAGCGGCTGCGGCTCGAGACATGGCGCCGCATCGACCAGGGCCTTCTGAGCAGTGCTCTGCTGGCCAACCGGACGGGCCTGGCGCAGGCGCATATCTCGAACTTCCTGCATCGCCGCCGCCGGCTGAGCCTGGCGGCGCTGGATCGCATTCTGGAGGCGCACGCGCTGAGCGTCGACGAACTGGCGCTGAGCGAGCCTCCGACGACGGCCCACGGGCAGGTTGGGGAGACGGTTCCCATTGTTTCGCCGTCGACCGCGATGCAGGCCCCGCACATCCCCTCGCAGGCGGTGCTGGGCGGACTGCAGGTGCCGGAGCACTGGCTGGCGAATTTGCCGGTGCGTCGAGCGGTGGGCCGCGCCACCTGGGACCGCTTCGTCGGCGTGCGCGTCACCGGCGCCCAGGCGCATCCCATGGATCCGGTTCTGCGCACGGGATCGGTGGTGGTCCTCGACCGGCATTACAATTCGCTGGCCGCCCGCAGGCCGCCGCACCCGAACCTGTACGGCGTGCGCATCGGCGCGCAACTGGTTTTCCGGCACGCAGCCTTCGAGTCCGGACGGCTGGTGTTGCGCCCGCGCGCTCTGGAATCGCCGCTCGATGTGATTGAGCTGGCGCCGCACGAATCGCCCGCGGACCTGCTGGTGGGGCGCGTGTGCCTGTGCCTGTCGGAAGTTTGAGTGCGCCGATGGGCGTTGTTTTGTCCTGCAAGGGCCTTTGGTAGCATCGGCCTGAGAGGTGTTTCATGGATCAGGTTTCCCCTGCCGGCAACGGCGCCCGCCGCAATGAGGACATCGCGCTCGACCTGCTGAAGTTTGTCGCCGCCACCGCGGGCGTGGGCCGGCCCAGCACGCCCTCCACGGGATTTGGTCCCGCCGGCGGCCCTAAACCCGAGGACCAGGTGAATCATCTGCTGGAGCTTTACGGACGCTGCCTGCGCGCTGTTGAAGGCAAGACCGCGTAAGTCCTTTGGTCGCTGACTCTCATCTCGGGATACTGGTTTGCGGCGCCGGCGTCTTCGGCCGCAACCATCTGCGCGTCTATCGCGCGCTGGAGCAGGAGGGCGCGCCGGTGCGCCTGGCGGCGATTGTCGAGCCGGACGCAGTTCGGGCAGCTGCGGCCGCAAAGGAATGGGGCGTACCGGTCTTCTCTTCAGTGCCGGAGTTCCTGGCGGCGCGAACGCGCGACGAGATTGCCTGCGGAGCGGCCTCAGTCTGCACGCCCACGTCGGCACATGCGGAGGTGGCTGAGGCGCTGCTGGGTGCGGGGCTCGACGTGCTGGTGGAGAAGCCGATCGCGGCGACGACTGCGGAAGCGGATCGGCTGGTTGATGTCGCGGCGCGGAACGGCCGCATTCTGCAAACCGGCCATCTGGAGAGGTTTAATCCCGCGGTCGCGGCGGCGGGATCGATTCTGAATCAGCCGATGTTTTTTGAGGCGCACCGGCTGAGCGTGTTCAGCCCGCGCTCGCTCGACGTGGATGTGGTTCTGGATCTGATGGTCCACGATCTCGACATCGTCCTGAGCCTCGTACGCTCGCCGATCCGCTCGCTGCACGCCGTGGGGCTGCCGATTCTTTCGCCGAAGGTGGATATCGCCAACGTGCGGATTGAATTTGAGTCCGGCTGCGTGGCGAACTTCACGGCCAGCCGCGTGAGCACGGAGCGCGTGCGGAAGCTGCGTTTTTTCCAGCCGCACCAGTATGTTTCGATCGACTACGCGCGGCAGGATTTGCTGGTGATCGATGTTTCCGGCGCGGCGAAGGCCGATCCTGCGCAGATGGCAGCGGCAGCGATGGCCGGAGGAGCGGGCCTGCCGGGGCTGAACATTCAGAAGCCGCCGGTGACCCAGGGCGAGCCGCTGCGGCTTGAGATCGAGTCATTCCTGGAGTGCGTGCGGACTCGTTCGGCTCCGCGCGTTTCAGGAGAAGACGGCCGCGCGGCTCTGGCTGTTGCGCTGGAGATTCATGCCGCGATGGCAGCGCACGCGAAGAGGGCGGGTCTCGACCGCTACGTGCGGCCTTAGTCCTCCCGGAGATTATCGGCGGCGATGTCTTCGCGCACCTTGCGCATCGTTTCTATGTAGAACGCCAGGTTGTGGATCGTGTTCAGCGTCGCGGACAGCGGCTCCTGGGCGGTCATCAGGTGCCGCAGGTACGCGCGGGAGTAGCGGCGGCAGACTCTGCAATCGCAGTTCGGGTCCGGCGGGTTTTGATCTTCGGCAAACTGCCGGTTCTTAATGTTCAGCCGCCCTTCCGAGGTGAAGAGCAGCCCGTGGCGCGCGGCGCGGGTGGGCAGCACGCAGTCCATCATGTCCACTCCCATACGGGCATACTCGGCGATCTCGTCGGGATAGCCGACGCCCATGACGTAGCGCGGCTTGTCCGCTGGGAGCAGCGGCAGCGTGGTCGCGATCATCTCGCGCGTGAGCTCACGCGGCTCGCCGACGCTGAGGCCGCCGATGGCGTAGCCGGGGAAGCCCATCTCGACCAGGCGCTCGGCCGATTCGCGGCGCAGGTCGGGAAACATGCCGCCCTGGACGATGCCGAACAGGCTGGGCGACGAGTCCCCGGTCGCCAGTCCCCGGTCGTCAGTCGTCCCTGGCATTCGCTGCCACGGGACCTTGTGCTTGTGCGCTTCGAAATGGTCGCGGCTGCGCTTTGCCCAGCGGAGGGTCATGTCGAGAGAGGCGCGTGCGCGGGCGTGGTCGGCTGGATACTCGGTGCACTCGTCAAAGGCCATCGCGATGTCGGAGCCGAGCGCGATCTGCACGTCCATGGAGTGCTCGGGGGAGAAGAAGTGCGAGGAGCCATCGATGTGCGAGCGGAAGCTGACGCCGTCTTCGGTGACCTTGCGGAGGTCGCTGAGGCTGAAGACCTGGAAGCCTCCGGAGTCAGTGAGGATGGCGCGATTCCAGCTCATGAAGCGGTGCAGGCCGCCGAGACGGCGGATCAGCTCGTGTCCAGGGCGCAGGTAGAGGTGATACGTGTTGCCGAGCAGAAGGTGAACGCCCAGCTCTTCGAGCAGATGCTGCGGGACGGCCTTGACGGTGCCCTGGGTGCCGACGGGCATGAAGACGGGCGTCTCGACGGCCGCGTGGGGCAGGGTCAGCGTGGCGCGGCGCGCGGGGCCGCGCGCTGCGTGGATTTGAAAGCTCAGGGACACCTGATGATTGTAAAGAGGAGGGTCATTCCTCCGGCTCGCGCTCGCGCAGAATGGCCGGGATGTCGCGGCTGCCGTGGAGAACGGCGACGATCTCGACCAACGTCGACCTCGATCTATACACGATTAGATATCGGCCAGCAGACCAGAAGCGGAGCTCGCGCTTGCCTGCGAGATCAGTCCGGGTATGACCGGAGCCTGGAAAACTTGCGAGATGCCAAATGGCCTTCCATAGCTGCTCACTAATTCGGTCCGCAGCCGCCAGGTTGTCGTCAGCAATGTAGTCATACAGATCCCGAAGGTCGCGCAAGGCGCTCGGCGCGACGATCAAGTGCCGTTCTGGCCGTTTTCTTCCAGTGACCATACAGTTCCCTGGACGCAAAAGGGAAGAGGACGCAGATTTGCTAAATCAGGCCGATTTCTTGCGGCGCTCTCTGGTGTGGGCACGGAACTGGGCAAGAGCCTCCTCACCATCGATTCCTTCTCCCCGGTCCAGTTCCGCGATCCGCCGGTCCATCTCGGCCTGGAAGGCCTTCAGCGCCTTGTCCCGCTCCGCTGCGTGCTGGTCTTTTTTCTCCAGCAAACGCAGCGCCTCGCGCACCACTTCGCTGGCTGAGGTATAGCGGCCGCTGTCCACCTTTTTCTGAATCAGCTTCTCGAGTTCCGGCGTGAGGGACACGTTCATGAGATTGCGCTCCTGCGCTTAAGGATAGCGAAATTTAGCAAAGTTTGGCATCGGGATTTTTGACCTTCAGCGCCCGTCACGTTACCCTTGCTGCGTGAGCCAACGCCTCCCCATCCCCGGCCCTTGTTGCGGCTGTTGTTGTTGCCGCTGGAACTGAGCTCGCGTCCTTCCTCTTCCCTTTTTCATCCAGCAGTCTGATGGCCCCGCTCCTGCGGAATCTTCTTTTGGAGAACTTCCTGCTATGAAATCGCCGTCGCGTCTTCGTCTCGCCGTTATCTCCGCCTTCTCCGCCGCTCTTCTGCTCGGGCTTGCCGCCGCGCCGATCTTTGCCGCCAGCTCCGGCTGGCGCTCCGGCCTGCTGGCATGGCGGGCCGCGCGGGCGCAGGGGCTTTCCGCGCCCGATGGATGGCTGACTCTCGTTGCCCTCGACTGGATCGAGCCAGGCGACAACTCTTTCGGAGCCGCCGCCGACAATCGCATCCAGCTCAGCGGGGCGACGGCGGCCCATCTCGGGGTGCTGCAATTTTCAGGAAACTCCGTGCGCCTGCTGCCGCCGAAGGGCGGGTTTCCCGCGGCGCTCCGCATCGACGGTCAACCCGCGCAGGCGACTGTGCTGACCGGTAACGACATGAAGCCCCACGAACTCAGTGACGGCACGCTGACCTTCTTCGTCATTCATCGCGGCGATCGTTACGCGCTGCGCGTGAAGGACACGCAGGCGCCGACGCGGGTGCACTTCGAGGGCCTGCACTGGTACGCGCCGAACCCACATTACCGCGTGGAAGCGCGCTGGATTCCGTGGGTCCCCGCGCACAGGCAGAAGATCCCCACGATCATTGGAACGACGCTCGATATGCCGGCGCCGGGCCTGGCGGAATTTACGCTGGACGGAAAGACGTTCCGCCTGGAGCCGGTTCTGGAAGGGCCGGGGTCGAAACAACTCTTCTTTATCGTTCGCGATACGACCAGCCACCTGACGACGTACGGGGCCGGCCGTTTCCTCTATACCGGGTTCCCCGATCACGGGCTCAGCGAGCCGGGCCACATCGTGCTCGATTTCAATCGCCTGGAGAACCCTCCGTGCGCGTATACGCACTACGCCACCTGCCCGCTGCCGCCGGAGCAGAATCGGCTGGCCATCGCGCTGCCGGTGGGCGAGCAGAGGTACTCCCACTAGGCGCGGCGCCCCGGCGCAGGTTAACCGCGCGTGTACTCAGGCGATCCCTGAGTACTGTCCACGCGGTTACGTTAATACCTCGTCACCGCGGAAAAACTTGCTCGTCGGGAGCCGAGCGGGCGTACAGTAGTGCCGGGAAATCCCCGATCAGCAGTGTCAGGAGGCTGCCATGTTGAAGCCTTTTCTGATGATTCCGGCGCTCTTCCTCGTGCCGGTTTTCTTTCAGCAGGCCCCGTCAACGCCACCGGCCCAGCCCGCGGGCCAGCAAACGGCGGCGCCGGCCGCCCCGGCTGCGATTCCGGACGAGTGGGTGCATAAGGCCAATCCGGTGAAGCCCACAGCCGAGTCGCAGGCGCGTGCCAAACAGATTTACGGCTGGGATTGCGCCATGTGCCACGGCGACACCGGCAACGGCAAAGGCGACGTCGCGGTGGACCAGAAGCTCACGATCCGTGACTTCCGCGATCCGGGCTCGCTCAGCAAGCTCACTGACGGAGAGATGTTCTACATCATCCACGACGGCCAGGGCCAGATGCCCGCCGAAGGGCCGCGCGCGAAAACCGATGAGGTATGGAACCTGGTGATCTACCTGCGGAAGATGTCCAACACGCAGGCGCCGGCCGCCACCGCTCCGGGCCAATAAACGCTGCGGGCACCCGCGGGATCAGGACCGCGTGCCCGCGCTCACCGGCAGCTCCAGCTGCTCGGCCGTTTGTTTCTCCGCCCAGGGAAGGAAGCAGGCGCGACACCGCGCCTCGTAGATCCCCGCCGCTCCCACCAGCACCAGCGACTGATTGCTGCCCAGCCGCTGCGTGTGCACGGCCGGCGCTCCGCACTGCATGCAGACGGCCGACAGCTTGGTCACCTCGTCGGCAATCGCCATCAGCTCCGGGATCGGAGCAAAGGGCTCGCCGACAAAGGTCGTATCCAGGCCGGCCAGAATGACGCGCAGGCCCTTGTGAACCAGGTGATTTGCGAGCGGCACCAGAGACGGATCAAAGAACTGGGCCTCATCGATGCCCACTACCTCGACGGTATCGAGCATGGGCAGCAAAACCATCTTCAGCTCCTCGAAGTTGGCGACCGCCAGGGCATCGAGGGTCTGGGCGCTGTGCGAGGCGATCGCATTGCGGTTGTAGCGGATGTCCAGGTCCGGCTTAAAGCAGACCACTCGGCGTTTGGCGATCTGCGCCCGCTTGAGGCGGCGGATCAGCTCCTCGGATTTACCCGAGAACATCGGTCCGGTAATGACCTCGATCCGCCCCGGATGCACGGCCGGATGCGCCGCTGGCGCGCTGCCCATGGATTCTGTTCCCTCCCGTTGTTTGCGAGATTTCAGTGTAGGTCCGCCGCCAGGGGCAGGGGGTGTGGAAAGCCGGTCCGAAATGCCGAATCCGCTTCAACGGGGTCGTCCTTCCGGGTCTTCTCCTTGACACTCCCCCGGGGGTACGCGATTCTATGAAGCAGGCTTCCCTGTGGAGAATGGCAGTGTGCATGCTTTGGCGGGAGGCCATTTCCAGGTGTCCAGGCCCCGGGCGCGAGTGCCTGCGTAAAGAGACGCGCTCCTCGGGACCCTTCCGTGGAAATTGATTTCGCCGTGAGCCGCAGGCGGGTTCCATTCCGTCCGGCCAGAAGGACTGCGCGTTGACCTCCATCCCTTTGCTGGCTCCTCTCGCTTTGCCGACGGGACTTGCGTCGTTTCTGCCCTTCCTCCTCATCATCGTGGTTTTTTATTTCCTGCTGATTCGCCCCCAGCAGAGCCGGCAGAAGAAGTGGCAGCAGATGCTCAACAGCCTGAAGCCGGGCGACCGGGTGACGACCAGCGGCGGGATCAAAGGCGTCATTCTCTCCATTAAGGACGACGCCATTCAGCTGCGCATCGCCCCCGATAACCTGCGCATCGAGGTCGTCAAGAGCGCCATCGCCTCTGTGACCCAGCAGGACGAGGTGAAGTAGAGATTCCATGCAAAAGAACCTCAAGACCAAGACCCTCCTGATCATCGGCATTTTGATCGTCTTCGTATACGGCATCTTCGGCCTGCCCAGCGGCGTCTCCGGAGCCGCGCTCAAGCAGTCGCTGCTCGACCGCATCCACCTCGGCCTCGATTTGAAGGGCGGCATGCACCTCATCCTGCAGGTACAGGTGGATGAGGCTGTGGGCGCGGATACCGACAGCGATGTGGCCGCAATCGAGCAGGACCTGCAGCAGAACGGCATTGCCGGCGCGGTGGTCAGCAAGCCCGACGCGAAGCGCACGGACTTCATTCAGATCGCCAACGTCCCGGCGGCTCACGCCGACGATGTGCGGTCGATCCTGGAGTCGCGCTACAGCGCCCGCTACGATATTTCGCCGGGCGTGAACAACTCTTGGACGCTGACCATGAAGCCGACCGTCGAGAGCGACCTGAAGCAGCGCGCCCTGGACCAGGCGATCGAAGTGATCACCTCGCGCACCAACTCGCTGGGCGTCTCCGAGCCCATCATCGAGCCGTACCAGCTGGGCAGCTATCAGATTCTGGTGGAACTGCCGGGCGTGGACGACCTGTCGCGCGTGAAAGAAGTCATCCAGTCCACGGCTCGCCTTGAAGCCCACGCGGTGGAGGGCGGACCCTGGCCGGACAAACAAACGGCTCTGCAGTCCATTGGCGGCTATGTGCCGCCGGATTCAGAACTGCTCCCGAGCGTGGCCGGCGCGGCCAGCGAAGGCAGCGGCACCGACTGGTACGAGCTGAAGAAGCTGCCCGTGTGGGGCGGCACCGATATTCGCGACGCCGAGCCGGGCCGCAACCCCAACACCAACGAGCCGGAGGTCGATTTCTATCTGACCAGCGCGGCCGGCGATAAGTTCGCTTCGTGGACGCAGGCCAACATCGGCAAGGACATGGCCATCGTCCTCGATAACCGCGTGCAGGAAGTGGCCGTGATCAAGGGCCAGATCCGCGACCAGGGCAATATCTCCGGCGGCGGCATCACCGAGCAGCGCGTGAAGGACCTCTCCATGCTGCTGCGCACCGGCGCTCTGCCGGCTTCACTGACGTTCCTGCAGGAGCAGACCATCGGTCCCTCGCTGGGCGCCGACTCCATCCACCAGGGCGTGATCGCGTCCATTGTCGGCATGCTCGCCGTGTGGGTGTTCATGCTGATTTACTACAAGGGCGCGGGCATCAACGCCGACCTGGCGCTGTTTCTGAACCTGGTGATTCTGCTCGGCTTTATGGGCTTCACCCACGAGACGCTGACGCTGCCCGGCATTGCCGGCGTCATCCTCACCATCGGTATGGGCGTCGACTCGAACGTGCTGATCTTCGAGCGCATTCGTGAGGAGCTGCGCGCAGGCAAGTCGCCGGCAGCATCCGTGGATCAGGGCTTTGGCCACGCCTGGACGACCATCGTCGATACCCACGTGACGACCATCGTTTCGGCCGCGATTCTGTTCATCTTCGGCACCGGCCCGGTGAAGGGCTTTGCCGTGACTCTGACTTTCGGTCTGCTCGCCAATCTGTTTACGGCGGTTTATGTTTCCCGCGTCATCTTTGACGCTCACCTCAGCCGCAAACTGCACGGCGAACCCATCTCGATCTGAGCCGCGAGGCTTTCGAGAGGAATTTTAAATAGGCGGATTTCGTGGAATTCTTTCACAACCCTAGAATCGACTGGCTCGGCAAGAAGTGGTATTTCCTTGCCTTCTCGCTCGTCTTCAGCATCAGCGGGCTGATCTCGATCTTTTTCTGGCATCATCTGCCCCTCGATGTGGACTTCCGCGGCGGCACAGTGGTTCGCGTCAAGTTTGCCGATAAGCCGGACGTGGACCAGATCCGCCGGGCTGCCAATGAGGCCGGCCTGAAGGATCCCCGGATCAGCACGTATGGGCCGGCGGGCAACAACGAAGTGCTCATCACGCTGTCGCTGGGCGCCACCAACCAGTCCGCGATCGACCAGGGACGCTCCACCATCGAGGCCGCCCTGAGCCAGCACTATTCGGCGACGGCGGCTCAGAACGCGGGCAAGCTGGACCTCGACAACGTGAGTCGCGAGGCTCTGACCAGCTGGCTGCAGCAGAAGGACCCCGAGCACCTGGGCAACAGCCCGGACTCCCAGACGCGCTACGAGGCGCAGGCCAACGCCGTGCTGGGCTATCGAGACAGCAGCCACAGCGGCATCATCGACTCCATCGGCAACCTGCGCGGTGTGGTGGATCCCGCCGTGCTCACCGCCCTGCAGGATGGCGCTTACGTTTCCGGCTTTTCCATCCGCAGCGTTGAAATCGTCGGCGCTCAGGTAGGCAAGCAGCTCCAGCATCAGGCGGAGCTGGCCACCCTGTACTCGCTGGCCGGCATGCTGGTGTATCTCTGGTTCCGGTTTGAGCTGATCTACGGTGTAGCCGCCGTGGTGGCCTGCTTCCACGACACGCTCATCACCGTGGGCGCATTCAGCCTGTCGAACACGGAGATCTCCCTGACGGTGATCGCCGCCATCCTGACGCTGATCGGCTACTCGATGAACGACACCATCGTCGTCTTCGATCGCATCCGCGAGAACCTGCGGCTCAGCCGGCGCGAGAAGCTTTCCGATCTGGTTAACCGCAGCATCAACCAGACGCTGAGCCGGACCGTGCTCACATCAGGGCTGACCTTCCTGACGGTGCTGTCGCTGTTTGTCTTTGGCGGACAGGTACTGCACCCGTTCTCGTTCGCCCTGGTGGTCGGCATTCTGATCGGGACCTACTCCTCCATCGCGGTCGCCGCCCCCATGCTGGTGGCTTACCAGGACTGGCGGGCGGGCCGGGGAAAGACGGCCGCACTACCCGCGGCAAAGAAAGCCAGGGTATGATGCTGCCATTCGCCTGGAGCTCCGGAAACTGGCATCCTGCAAAGGCCCCCCGGCCATCCCGGAACCATGGCGGCTGCATCCTCCCCTCAAATTGTGATATAGAACGGGAACCGGTTTATCAGGCGGTAAAGCTCCCCGCAAATTCGTTCAGGGCTCTCGGCGCCCGCAGGCGAGCGCGGGAGAGAGCATCAGGAACAATTTGGGGACCCTGCGGTGTCTATAGGATGTGTCAACTACTGAAAGGTCCGAGGTAGGCCATGGCCATGTTTGAAGACGTCCTGCTTGAGTCCGGACACAAGATCAAGACGAAGAGCAAGTACTACACCCTTGTGGGACTGCTGCTGAACAGCTCGGTGCTTGCCGCTCTGATTCTGTATCCGCTCATCTATCCGGAAGCGCTCCCCAAGGCAATGATGGCCACCCTGCTGGTCGCGCCGCCTCCGCCGCCTCCGCCGCCTCCGCCCCCGCCGCCGCAGCCGGTGCACGTCGAGCGGGTGGTTTCCGAGGTGCTGAATAACCAGCTCACCGTCCCCAAGATTCCCCATGAAATCAAGCTCGTGAAGGAAGAAGCAGCGCCGCCTTCCGCCGGTGTGGCCGGCATGGAAGGAATGGGTTCCGGCGGCGGTGTCATGGGTGGCGTACTGGGCAGCCTGGGAACCGGTCCGGCGCCGGCAGTGAAAGCGGCTCCGCCGAAGAAGATTGCGGTTTCCTCCGGCGTGATGGCCGGCAACCGGATCGGCGGCGAGATGCCGCAGTATCCGGCGATTGCCAAGGCCGCCCGGATTCAGGGAACTGTGGTTCTTCAGGCAACGATTTCCAAGAATGGAACGATCGAAAATATGCACGTCATCAGCGGTCCCCCCATGCTGCAGGCGGCAGCCGAAGAAGCCGTTCGCACCTGGAGGTACAAGCCCTACCTGCTGAACGGCGACCCGGTGGAGGTCGAAACTCAGGTCAACGTGGTCTTTAGTCTCGGCGGCTGATCTGCCGCTCTGGCCGGCCGCTCCGAATTCGGTGGTGGCCGTCCTGCTTTTTCCGGTTTCTCCGTCTTCTTGCGGGGAAGCATTCCGTCAGCGCTCTTTGGCAACTACCGCAGCAAACGCCTCAGGAGGAAAGATTCAAGTGATTCTCGCTCAGATCCACTATCTCGTCGCCAATCCGGCTTCCCTCGGGTTCTTTCAGGAGAACCAGACCGTCGGATTCAGCCCCATCGACCTCTGGAACAACATGGGCTGGCTTGCCCGTGGGGTCGTGTTCGTGCTGTTCATCATGTCCATCTGGTCGCTTGCTGTGATGATCGACCGCTGGCTCTACTTCAATGCCGCCCGCAAGCAGTCGCGCGAGTTCGCGCCCCGCGTCGCCGGCGCTCTCAAAGAGGGCAAGCTGGACGAAGCCGTAAAGGTAGCCGACCGGAACAAGAAGTCGCACCTGGCGGAAGTAGTGACCGCCGGCCTGCAGGAGTTCCGTAACTACGGCGGCGGCGGAGCGGTCAGCGTGGAGCAGATCGAGTCGTCGAAGCGCGCGCTGGAGCGGGCCGAGGCCATCGTGCACGCCAAGCTGAAGAGGGGACTCGGCAGCCTGGCCACCATCGGGTCGACGGCGCCGTTCGTCGGACTGTTCGGCACGGTCGCCGGCATTCTGAAAGCCTTCCAGGAAATCGCCACCCAGAAGACCCCCGGTATCGGCGCGGTTGCCAGCGGCATTTCCGAAGCCCTGGTAACCACGGCCTTCGGCCTGTTCGTGGCCATCCCGGCGGTGTGGCTGTTCAACTACTTCACCAACCGCGTGGAGGCGTTCGACGTCGAGATGGACAACTCCTCCAGCGAACTGATCGATTACTTCATCAAGCAGAGTAATCGCCGGTAATCGCAGGTCGCGTTCAACGGTAGCGAGAATCTTTAGCCGGGAGAGGGCGGCGAGTCCCTCTTCCGGCGCCTGATTTCCGCCGCTGCCTGAAAGATTTCCGAGAAAACCGGAGCAAAACAGAAATGTCACTGGCAAAACGGAACGAAGGCGCCAAGGTAAACGCCAATATCAACGTGACCCCCATGGTGGACGTCATGCTGGTGCTGCTGATCATCTTCATGGTCATCACGCCCATGCTCCAGAACAAGGTGAACGTCGATCTGGCTCACAGCACTACGGCCACGCCGATGGAAGACGCCAGCAAGGAAGACGCAGTGGTGGTGGCGATTACGCGCGACAGCCGCGTCTACCTCGGGCAGAACCAGACCAGCATCGCGAACCTGGGCTCGGAAGTTCGGGACGATCTGGAGAATAAAACCAGCAAGATCGTCTATTTCCGCGCCGATGCGCGCGCGCACTACGGCACGGTTATGGATGCCATCGACGCGGTCCGCACGGCGGGCGTCGAGGAAGTGGGCATGCTGACCGAGCAGGATACGAACACCCTTAACATGGGCGGGGGCCCGTCGGCCTCCGGCGGCCAGTAGATCCGCGTAACGGTTGGTGATACACCGAAGTGAGGAACTGAACTATGGCAATGAGCGTAGGCGGTGGCAGCGGACTGAGCGCCGAACCGAACGTAACCCCCCTGATCGACGTGCTTCTGGTGCTGCTGATCATCTTCATGATCATCGTGCCGGTTACACCGCGCGGGCTGGATGCGCTGGTACCCCAGCCGCCCAAGCATCCTGATCAGGAACAGCAGAACGACCGGACGATTGTGGTCCAGGTTCAGGCGGGTCCGGGCGGCGTTCCCAACTACATGATCAACAACAAGCCATTCGCGAAGAATGACTTGCAAAACGAGTTGAATACGATCTATTCCACCCGCGCCGAAAAGGTGATGTTCGTGAAAGGCGATCCGAATCTGGATTTCCAGGCCGTCGCCGGGGTCATCGATATCGGGCACGCGGTTGGCGTGGATCACATCGGTTTGATTACGCCCAAAATGGAAGCCGGCCAGTAACCTCCGGGTTCCATGATTCGAGGAGTGGTCACCGGTGCGAAGAGCCGTCGGTGATCTTGCCTGAAAACGCGAACGGATTACAATCGCTTTCACCAACGCTTTTGCGCCTGGTTTTGAGGCTCCTGGCGAGCTGAAGGAGAAGACAGACAGCAATGAACCGAATCGCACGTTTACCGGTGCTGGCCGTGGCCACCATCCTGGTGGTTGCCTCTGCTACCGGCTGCAAGCGCCTGGAGGCCCGCGATCAGCTCAACAAGGGAGTGCAGGCCTACAAGCAGGCAAAGTATGAAGAGGCCATCGAGCACTTCCAGCGCGCCGTCAACCTCGATCCCACCTATCCGATGACCCGGCTTTATCTGGCCACCGCATACGCCCAGCAGGTCGTGCCGAATCTGCACACGCCGGACAATCAAAAGACGGCGGACATGGCCATCAACGGCTTCATGGAGGTGCTGAAGGAGCATCCTGACGACATCACCAGCATGAAGCAGATCGCCGCGCTCAACTTCGACCTGAACAACTGGGACGAAGCCAAGAAGTGGCAGATGAAAGTGCTTCAGGCGGATCCAAAAGACGCAGAGGCCGCGTACACGATCGGCGTGATCGACTGGACCCTTGCGTACAAGAACGCGGTGAAGGCGCTGCAGGGCGCCGGTATGCAGGACGACGGCCAGGGCAACGCCAAGATGCCGAAAGCGGTCTGCACGACCATCAAGGAAGAAAACACCGATCTGGTGCAGGATGGCCTGAACTACCTCCAGAAGGCGGTCAGCCTGCGTCCCAACTATGACGATGCCATGCAGTACCTGAACCTGCTGTATCGCCGCAAGGCCGACACCGATTGTCCGGATGACGCCGCGCGCAAGGCCGATCTGGCGCAGGCTCAGGACTGGGTGCAGAAAGCCATGGGCGCTCGCAAGGCCAACGAAGAGAAGGCCAATGAGAAAGCCCAGGGCGGCGTGGTCATGAAGTAAGCCGCACTTCGGTCAACCCAGGAAAAGCCCTCGTGCCAACGAGGGCTTTTTCTTTCTCCCCTGTCGCAAGCCCGCGACTTTCTGTACCCTGTAGCGTTGTGTTCCGGAAGATTCTCATAGCGAACCGCGGCGAGATCGCTCTGCGCGTCCTGCGGGCGTGCCGCGAGCTGGGCATCCGCACCGTAGCTGTCTTCTCTGACGCCGATCGCGGCGCGCCGCATGTGCTGGAAGCGGACGAAGCGTGGCGCCTGGGGCCGGCTCCGGCAACCGAGTCGTATCTGCGCGGCGATCGGATCCTCGAGCTGGCGCAACAGACCGGAGCGGACGCGATCCATCCCGGTTACGGCTTCCTTTCTGAGAATGCCGACTTCGCCCACGCCTGCGAGCAGGCCGGAGTGAAGTTCATCGGGCCGCCTTCGTCGGCGATGCGGATGCTTGGCTCAAAGACCAATGCGCGTCAGGCTGCCGATGCGGCGGGGATGCCGCGCACGCCGGGCTGCGTGACCGGTCTGGCGTCGCCTGAGGAAGCGCTGGACGTTGCCGCGGCCGTCGGCTATCCCGTGATGCTGAAAGCGGCAGCGGGAGGCGGCGGAAAGGGGATGCGCGCGGTCTTTAGCCCGGACGATCTGCCTTCGGCGTTTGCCGCGGCCAGCAGCGAAGCGGAGCGCGCCTTCGGCTCCGGAGAGGTCTACCTCGAGAAGCTGATCGAGCGGCCGCGGCACATCGAAATCCAGGTGCTGGCCGACGAACACGGGCACTGCGTCTCGCTGGGCGAGCGCGAATGCTCGGTGCAGCGACGCCACCAGAAGGTCATCGAGGAGGCTCCCTCGGCCGTTGTCGGCGAGAATCTGCGGCGGCGGATGGGCGAGGCCGCGGTGCGGCTGGCGAAGTCGGCGGGCTACACGAATGCGGGAACCATCGAGTTCCTCGTGGACGATGAGCAGAAGTTCTACTTCCTCGAGATGAACACGCGGCTGCAGGTCGAGCATCCGGTGACGGAGCTGGTGACCGGCCACGATCTGGTGCACCTGCAGATCCGGATCGCGGCGGGCGAGCCGCTTCCCTTCTCGCAGGACGACGTCCGTTTGCGCGGGCATGCCATCGAGTGCCGGGTGTATGCGGAGGATCCCGCCAACGGGTTCATGCCGTCGCCGGGGCGGATCACGCGGCTGCTGCAGCCGGGCGGGCCGGGGATTCGCGAGGACTGCGGCATCTACGAAGGCTGGGTGGTGCCGATGGATTACGACCCGATGCTGTCGAAGCTGGTCGCCTTCGCGCCCACGCGGGAGATGGCGATTGCGCGGATGCTGCGGGCGCTCGACGAGTACGTGATCGGCGGCATTCGGACGAATCTCGGCCTGTTCCGGCGCATTCTGCGCGATCCGGATTTCTGCGCGGCCCGCATCGACACCGGCTATCTCGACCGGCTGCTGGCCGAGCATCCGATTCCGCAGGTGGAGAAAGAGGACGGGGCGGTGCCGATTCCGGCGATTGCGGCGGCGGCGCTGTTTGAGGCTTCGAAGCCGACCAACGGGCACGCGCTGAACGGCAACGGCGCGCACGGCAGCGTATGGAAGACGGCGGCGCGCGGCGAGGCCGTCGGCTGGAAGAGCCATCGCGGATGAAGCTCCAGGTCGAAATCCAGGGACAGACCCGGGAGGTGGAGATCGAGCCGGGCGAGGCGCCGGGGCAGTGGGCGATCCGCGTCGATGGCGAGGTCGTCGAGGCGGACGCGCATATGGTGCGGCCGGGGGTGCTGTCGCTGCTGATCGGCGGGCAGTCGCATCGCCTGGTGCTCGATCCGCATGCGGAGGAGCCGGCGCTGCTGCTGGGTCCGCAGCGGATCGCGTACGGTGTGGAAGATCCGCGGTCGCTGAAGGCGCGGCGGCGGCATGGCGGCGGCGAGGGTCCGGCGACGCTGAAGGCCTCGATGCCAGGGCGGGTGGTGCGCGTGCTGGTGGAGTGGGGCGCGCAGATTGAGGCGCATCAGGGCGTGGTGGTGATCGAGGCGATGAAGATGCAGAACGAGCTGAAGTCGCCCAAGGCCGGGAAGGTCGTGGAGCTGAAGGTTTCGGCGGGCGACACGGTGAGCGCCGGCGACGTGCTGGCGATCATCGCCTGAGGGCAGGGCGGAGCTGGGAGCCTGGAGCCGGTAGCTGGTAGCTGGTAGCCAGACGCCGATCGCCGGTCGCCGGTCGCGGGCCGGAGTTGCCTGGCGTTCCTTGCCTGAGCCGCTGAAAGAAATTTCCGCAAAATGTTATGTGTGGCAAGCAAAGCACTTGCGGACGGCCAACTTGCTATGTGTGACAAACAGGGCAGTTAGCAGGGGCTCAGGCGGATGTGTGGCAGGGAGGGGACTTAGGGAGGGGGAAGGAGCTGGGAGCCGGGAGGCGCGAGGCCGGAGGTGCCAGACCGTCCCCGTTAGTTTCACCACAGAGGACACGGAGAGCCCAGGGATCCGGGCTTAGCGGAGTCTCTTCTCTCTTCGCCTGGGGGCGCGGCAGTCATCTCAAACAGCGGGCTTCCCGCCTGGGCGGGGCCAAAGAAAAAGCTCTGTTCGCGATGAACAGAGCTTTCCTTGTTTTCAGTTTGGGGTTGATGGCGACGGAAGGCAAGAAGAATCGGCGCGAGGGACGGTACGAAGGTACCGTCTTTCAGCCGCCGTCCAGGAGAGCCTCGAAGCGGGCACAAAGGGAGATTGACAAGCGGCCCGCGCGGCTCGTAGCTTGCGGCCACATCTTCTTCCTGCGTTCGTCGAGTCCTGTGGTGTTCTGCTGCTTCCGGGCAGCGGGCGAAGCCGCGCCGCCGTCCAGCGCGGCGGGATGGCGGGCGCGGGAGGGACAGGAGAACCGCGATGGCATCGAATCCCCCGACCCCGCCGAATCCCCAGGCCCTGTCGATCCAGCAAACCGCCGAGGCGCACGCCGATGAGATTCTGGCGCGACGTCAGGCGTCTCGCGCCAGCCGCGCGGCGGCCCTGGCGCAGCACCGGCAAACGCTGCAGCTGCGAACGGAAGTGACGCGGGTGGTGCACGCGGCCGCGACACCGGCACAGCCGGCGGGCGCCGCGGCTCCCTCGGGGGCAACTCCTCCGGCGGCGGCTCCCGTGCCAGCCGCCGCCGCGGCGGTTGCGACGACGACGGAGACGGCCGGGTACCTGGTGGCGGTAGGCGACTCGTGGTTCGACTATCCGATCCACGACGTGCTGACGAAGCTGGACGACAACTACGGGTACACCATCGAATCGAGCGCGCATCGCGGCGATCCGATTGAGGTGATGGTGTCGCATGTGGGCCAGCTGGACAAGTTCGCGCGCAACCTGGACAAGGTGGTGGGCGTGGGAGCGACGCCGAAGGCGATTCTGGTGTCGGGCGGCGGCGACGACATCGCGGGCGACGAATTCGGCATGCTGATCAACGACAAGGACTCGCCGATTGCCGGGTGGAACGAGCAGATTGTGGCGGGGGTGATCGACACGCGGATCGCGGGGTCGTACCGACTGATGGTGGCGTCGATCAACGCACTCTGCCAGAAGGACCTGGGGCGGACGTTTCCGATTCTGATCCACGGCTACGACTACGCGGTGCCGGACGGGCGCGGATTTCTGGGGGGATGGGGACCGCTGCCAGGGCCGTGGCTGAAGCCGGGGTTCGACGAGAAGCTCTTCGTCGATCCGACGCAGACCAGGACGATGGTCGTGTGGCTGATCGACCGGTTCAACACGATGCTGCAGAATCTGCTGAGCGAGCCGGGCTTTGCCAATGTGCGCTACGTGAACCTGCGGGGGACGCTGTCGAACGCGGACGCGGACTACAAGACGTGGTGGGCGAACGAGCTGCATCCGACGGGGGACACGCTGTTCGGGAGCAGGGACGGGTTCGCAGCGGTGGCGGCGAAGTTTCAGGCGGTGCTGGCAACGCTGCCTTAGCAGAAGGCTCAAACGTTTTACTGGCGTTTCATCGCGGTGTTATATTTTCCTGCCTGCGAAGGAGGACGCTATGAATCGTCGCCAGTTTCTGAATCGATCGGTGGCCGCTGCGGGGGCCGCGCTGCTGGGTGAGCGAGGGATGGCGGCCGAGGCGCGGGCGAATGGGACGCCGATGGCGAGTCCCGCACAGGCGAGCGAGGGCGGCGGCGCGGCGTTTCCCGAGGGCTTTCTGTGGGGGATTGCCACGTCTGCCTTCCAGGTGGAAGGCGCGTGGAACGAGAACGGCAAGGGCGAGTCGATCTGGGACCGCTGGACGCATACGCAGGGCAGGGTGAAAGGCGCGGCGACAGCGGACGTCGCGTGCGACCAGTACCACCGCTATCGCGAGGACATCGGCCTGCTGCGGCAGATGAATCTGAAGAGCTATCGTTTTTCGATTTCATGGCCGCGGATTCAGCCGACGGGGACGGGCGCGCCGAACATGAAGGGCGTGGACCACTACAGCCGGCTGGCCGACGCGCTGCTGGAGGCGGGGATTCGTCCTTTCTGCACGATCTACCACTGGGATTTGCCGCAGGGGCTGGAGGATCGCGGGGGCTGGCCGAATCGGGATCTGGCGGGCTACTACGCGGACTATTGCGGGATTCTGGCGAAGCATCTGGGCGACCGGATCACGGTGTGGGCGCCGTTCAACATGCCGTGGTCGTTCTGCTGGATGGGCTATGGGGTGGGCGTGTTTCCGCCGGGACGCGCGAAGTACGGGGACTTCCTGAAGGCAGCGCACACGGTGAATCTGGCGCAGGGTGAGGGGTTCCGCGCGCTCAAGGCTGCTTCGCCGAAAGCGACTGTGGGCAGCGCGTACGGGATGGCGCCAGCGTATCCAAAGACCGACAGCGAGGCGGACAAGGCAGCGGCGGAGCGGTACCACGCGATGAACAACGTGTATTTCCTGGAGACGGCGATGCACGGGCGGTATCCCGACGCGTTCGTGGTGCCGATTCCGTATGAGGAGATGGGCTTTCGCGCGGGCGACGACAAGATTATGCAGGTGCCGCTGGACTGGATCGGCTTCCACTACTACACGCGGCGGATTGTGTCGGACGCGGGCGGCACGAAGCATGCGGGAGGCAGCGGCAGCTTTGGGACGGAGACGGAAGAGGACACGGCTGGCGGGCGCGATCCGTACACACGCTTCCACGCGGTGATGCCGACGGAGGGTCCGCTGACGGATGCGGGGCTGGAGATCTTTCCGCGCGGGATCTACGACCTGGTGACGCGGATTTCCAACGACTATAACCACCCGATCATCGAGATTACGGAGAGCGGCTGCAGCTACCTCGATGCTCCGTACGCGAAGGAGGGCGGGCAGGTGCCGGATGCGCGGCGGACGGCGTGGTTCCAGAAGGAGCTGACGGAGCTGGGGCGGGCGATTCGGGGCGGTGCGCGGGTGCGGGCGTTTCACGCGTGGAGCCTGCTGGACAACTTCGAATGGGCGGATGGATACACGGAGCGCTACGGGCTGACGTACGTGGATTTCCGCGACCAGACGCGGACGCTGAAGGACTCCGCGGCGTGGTACGGGCGGGTGGCGGCGGAGAATCGCGTGCCCGGGGCGGCCGGGAGCGATAGAATGGCCGCAATCTGACTGCTCCTGCTGAGGCGCGGATGCGAGCCGCAACGCTGGAGTGCGGCGAGGAGCAGCCAGTCGCCTGTTGAGGCGAGGGAAAACGGGCCAGGGAAGTTGGGCCGCATTCGCACAAAACTCAGACAAAGGGGCGGGACAACCCGCCGGCGGGAACGGGGTGTCCTAGTTGCCGGGAGCGGTTCGGCATTCCGCGCGGGATGCGACCGCCTGGAAGCGTGCCGGGCCCTCGCATTTCCATCCGTCTTATTCCACTTTTGGCAATTACAGGCAGCCCAATCAGGAAGCAAAAAGGAGCACGAGCATGAGAACGACACTGGCGGTGATTACAACGGGATTGCTGGCGGCGGGGATGACGCTGGCCGCGAGCGCGCAGAACAAAATCGACAACGAACTGGACGAGGCAACTCAGATTATGAACGAGCTGACCGGGCCGCAGTCCACGGCGGGAATTCCGGACGCGGTGCTGAAGGACGCGAAATGCGTAGCGGTGATTCCGAAGATGCTGAAGGCGGGCTTTGTGGTGGGAGGGCAGCATGGAGACGGGATCGCGACCTGCAAGATGACGGACGGGCGATGGAGCCCGCCGGCGCCGTTCAGCATGACGGGAGCCAGCTTTGGGGCGCAGATCGGCGGCGAAGAGCAGGGCTACGTGATGATGATCATGAACCACCAGGGCATGGACGCTCTGCTTTCGGGCCACTTTAAGGTTGGCGCCGGGGTGGATGCGGCGGCGGGTCCGGTGGGACGGGAGGCGTCAGGATCGGGCGGGTGGAAGGCGTCGATTCTGAGCTACTCGCGGGCGAAGGGCGCGTATGTGGGCGCGACGCTGCAGGGCGCGGAGCTGAATCAGGACCACGGGGCGACGAAGGCTCTGTACGGGCAGGAAGTGCCGTTCGCGGACATCCTGCACGGGCAGGCGCACACGACGGAGGGAGCCGCCCGGCAGTTCGTGCATACGATTAATCACGCGGTGAAGCAGGCTTCGGGGGATTAACGGCAGGGATTAGGGATTAGGGGTTAGAAAATTGACGAGGACCTCATTGGGCGGATTGCCCGGCGGGGTCCTTTTTCTTGGGATCAGGATTCGGGGGTGGGGGTTAGTTCGAGGTCTTCGAAGCGGCGGAGCTTGTAGATAGCGATGGAGAGGATCCACGCGAGGGCAAAGAGGCCGACGATGCAGTAGCCGAGCATGCCGAAGTTGCCGTTGAGGCGGCTGACGAGGGCCCAGAACGATCCCTGGAGGTGGAGCTGATCGCCGAGGAGGCCGAGGGCCTCGACGCCTCCCACGACAAATGCCACAACCACGGATACCGATGTGATGGTGAGGTTGTAGTAGAGCTTACGGATGGGTTTGATGTAGGCCCAGCCGTAGGCGCCGAGCATGAGGATGTTGTCCGTGGTGTCGACGAGGGACATGCCGGCGGCGAAGAGCACGGGGAAGACGAGGATCGACCAGAGAGAGAGGCCGCGGGAGGCTTCAGCGGCGGAGATGCCGAGCAGGCCGATCTCGGTGGCGGTGTCGAAGCCGAGCCCAAAGAGGAAGCCGAGCGGGTACATGTGCCAGCTGCGGCGGATCATGGCAAAAATGGGGCGGAAGATGCGGGCGAGGAAGCCACGGCTGTTGAGGAGCAGGTCGAAATCCTCGTCGACGTAGGGCTCGCCGCGGCGGACGCGCGTGAAGGTGGAGTAGACGGAGCGCAGGATGATGAGGTTGACCAGGCCGATGGCGAGAAGGAAGAGCGCCGAGACGCTGGTGCCGATGAGGCCGCCGATGGAACGGTAGTGGTCGATGTGCTGCTGGAGGCCGAGGGCGGCGGCGGCGAGGAGCAGCGCGCCGAGGATGACGACGGTGGAGTGGCCGAGCGAGAACATGAAGCCGACGGCGACGGGGCGCTTGCCTTCCTGCATGAGCTTGCGGGTGACGTTGTCGATGGCGGCGATGTGGTCGGCGTCCACGGCGTGGCGGAGGCCGAAGGAGTAGGCGAGGAAGGCTGTCCCGAGCAGGACCGGATAGTGATGGAAAGCCGCGACCGCCCATAGCCAGGCGCCGGCATTGAGGACGATCAGGAGCGCGTAGATGCCCAGGACGCGCGCGCGAACGTGGTCGGCGTGGTCGCTGAAAAGATTGCGCAGGGCGGGCATGGCAAGTACAGGGTACAGGGTGCGGGTGGCAGGGTACAGGTGACGGGCGACACACGTAGCGACCGCCGCACGTGAGCCTACAACCGCAGGGTGGCTTTGATGAGCGGGGTGACGTAGCCGCCTACTTCGATGCCGTCTTGTCCATCCTGACCGAGGATGTGCACGTGGAGGAGGCTGCGGCGGCCCATCTTTGTGCCCTGCTCGCTGACGAAGCGGGTGCCGGGCGCGCCGGAGATGAGGCGGTTGCGGATCATATAGGCGGCGAGGGGTCCGGTGGCGCTGCCGGTGGCGGGGTCTTCGACGACGCCGTGCTCGGGGGCAAACATGCGGGAATAGGCGCCTTCGGGCGTGGGAGTGAAGACAAAGACGAAAAAGGCGTCGGCTTCGGATGGGGTGAGCGAGGCGCGGATGGCCTGGAGGCCGGAGAGGTCGAGCCAGGCGCGATCGACGGTGGGCTTGTCTTTGAGCGCGACGAAAACGGAGGGATTGCCGGCGGTGACGAGCTGCGGGGCGATCGGCAGCAGGTCCGAGGCTTCGAGGCTGAGGGCGCGGGCGCAGAGGGCGGCGTCGAAGGTGCGGCGGAATTCGATCGGAGGCGTGCGGAGCCAGATGAGCGGGCGGACGCCGGAGTCGACGCGGATGGGGACGGCGCCGACGCCTTCCTGGAGGGAGAAGTTCTGCATGCCGGGCGCGATGAGGCCGTCGTCGAGGAGGACAAAGGCTGAGCCGACGGTGGGGTGTCCGGCGAAGATCAGTTCTTTGGCCGGGGTGAAGATGCGGAGGCGGGCGGCGCAGGCGGGATCGGTTGCGGGAAGGACGAAGACGGTTTCAGAGAGATTCAGCTCGCGGGCGATGCGGGGCATCAGGACGCCGTCGATGGCGGAAGCGTCAGGGAAGACGGCGAGGGCGTTGCCCTCAAGCGGATGCTGGGTGAAGACGTCGACGACGCGGTAGCGATGATCCATACGGGCAGTGTAGCGGCGGTCAAAGGACAAACGCGCGGAACATCCACCAGATGAGGAAGAGGGCGACGATGGCGAGGAGGACGTGCGCCAGCCACTGGCCCCCAGACTGAGGTCGGCCGAAACGAAACATCCGCCGATCGTAGCAGGACTTCGGGATTGGGGAGGGGCGGGAGGTGGTTGCCGGGGCGGGGCGGGCCTTGACAGGGTGGCCGATTCGGGACTAAAAGGACTCAATACGAAACTATAAGAAATAAATCAATGTTTCGTATGCAATTCTTTTGGAGGCGCGTCATGCGCAAGCTTCGTTCCCTCGCAGCAGGCCTCCTGCTGCTCGTTCCGGTGTTCCTCGTCCGCGCGCAATCGACGAACGAAGCGGTGCTGGCGGGCACAATCAGCGACCCGAGCGGAGCGGTGATTCCCGGGGCGACGCTGACGCTGACCGACATCGGAACGAACATCGCGCGCACCACGCAAACCGACGGACAGGGCGACTACTCGTTTCGCGCGCTGCCTCCCGCGGCCTACAAGATGGTGATTGAAGCGAAAGGCTTCGGAACCGTGGAGCAGGACAACATTGTTCTGACGGTGAATCAGAAGGCGACCCTGAACACGACGCTGCATCCCGCGGCGGCCTCCACGAACATCACGGTGCACGCCATTCCGGTGCTGCTGGATTCAGAGGACGCGACGCTGGGGACCGATGTGAGCAGCAAATACCTGGTGCAGATTCCGCTGATCAACCGCGATTCGTTCGGGCTGACGTTTCTTGCCGGGGGCGTGACGGAGACGACGGGCTCGGGGACGCAGGACAACTATCCGAGCGGCACGAATTTCGTTTCCAACGGCCAGCGCAACGCGACGGCGGACATCCGCCTGGACGGGGATCTGCTGAGCGCGCCGGAGCAGGGCGAAGGCGGCACGACGAATGTTTATTACCAGCCTTCAGTGGAAGCGCTGCAGGAATTCAAAGTGGAGAACAACAGCTTCTCGGCCGAATATGGCAACAACGGCGGGACCGTGGTCAACACGGTTATGAAGTCGGGCACGAACGCGTTCCATGGGAGCGGATGGTGGTATGGGCAGCGGGCCGCGTTTGACGCGCGGGACTTCTTCAACAGCGGGCCGGTGCCGGACCACACGCAGGACCAGGTGGGCTTTACCGTGGGCGGCCCGATCCGCCGGGACAAGACCTTCTTCTTTGGCGATCTGTCGATTGTGCGCGACAACGAGCCGGTGAACATTGTGGCCACGGTGCCGACGGACGCGGAGCGCAGCGGCGACTACTCGCAGACGATGGCTTATGACGAGAACGGGAATCTGGTGCTGAACCAGATCTTCGATCCGTTCACCACGGACGCGAACGGGAACCGGACGGCGTACAACGGCAACATGGTGCCGCAGAGCGAGTGGGATCCTGTGGGGGAGGCGATCCTGAAGCTGTATCCGGAGCCGAACACGCCGGGGGACGCGGGGATCGGCACCAACAATTACCGCAACGTGGTGCTGGCAGCGTCGAAGAGCCAACAGTTCGACATCAAGATCGACCAGAACTTCAGCGCGCGTTCGCGGCTGAGCGCGCGGTACAGCTACCAGCACAACGACGGCGCTACGCCGGGGATCTTTACCGACGACATCTTCAACGACGGGACGAACTACACCGGCGCGTTTTACAACGATGGGCTGGAGTACACCTTTACGCCCACCGCGAACACGCTGTGGGTAAGCCATTTCGGGATTGATCGGGTCGCGCAGCCTTCGTTCACGCGGTCGCCGACGGCGGCATCGCTTGGGTTCCCCTCTTATCTGGACGACGCGAACGGCATCCCGCGGATCCCGGCGATTCTGCCCAACGACTACGGTGACTATTCGCGATTCACGCCGCTGTACAGCCAGTGCTGCGTGGACACAAAGTTCGCGCATACCCTGCTCGATTACTCCTCCAGCTTTTCGTGGACGCATGGGCGGCACAGCCTCAAGTTCGGCGGGGAGCAGCGGGTTTTCTATAACAACTTCGATCAGCCGAACTATCCGACCGGCTACTTCAGCTTCGATCAGACGGTTTCGTCGGCGACGCCTTACGACACGGCGAACGGCACGCAGGGCAATTCGTTCGCGAATATGCTGATCGGCTACGGCGACACGGGGGGCATCAACGTGCAGCCGGCGGTGGCGGATATGTCGCGGGAGACGGCCTTTTACGTGGAGGACAGCTGGCACGCGACGGCGAAGCTGACGCTGGACCTGGGCGTCCGCTACGAGTGGAGCACGCCGTACGCGGAGCGGCACAATTACAACGAGTTCAGCGACTTTACCGGAAGCAGCGGACAGGCGGTGCCGGGGCTGAGCGCGTACCAGGGGAGCGACACCCCGCCGGGATCGACTATTTTTGCCAGCAGCAGCATGCGGACGATTGCGGTGGACCGCAACAACGTTGCGCCGCGGCTGGGATTTGCGTGGCAGGTGAATCCCACGACGGTGGTGCGCGGCGGAGCGGGCATCTACTACGGCCTGAATGTCGCCACGAATTTCCAGTACCCAGGGCCGGCCTTCGCCGCCAGCCCGTCAGTGTTCTTTACCAAGGACAACTATCAGACGCGGTTTGCGACGCTGGAGAATCCCTTCCCGGGCGGCATTCCCCAGCCGCAGGGAAAGAAGTACGGCGCTCTGGCTGACTGGGGGCTCTCCGACAGCAACAATCTGGATCTGGAGCCGGCGCGCAATGCCGAGATCTACCAGTGGAACCTGGGCATTCAGCAGGCGTTTCCGTGGAAGGTGGTGCTGGGGATCGACTACTCCGCGAACCGGTCGACGCACCTGCCGTGGGGCGGATACAGCAGCACGAGCAACCGCAACTTCATTGCGTCAAATGTGCGCGAGCAGTACACCAGCGACGATCTGAGCACGCTGGTGGACAATCCGTTCCAGCCGTTGTTCAGCGGACCGGGGGCGATCTTCAACGAGCCGGAGTCGCGCTACGGCGACGACCAGCTGCCGCTGATCAATCTCCTGCGCCCGTATCCGCAGTATGACGGCGTCTTCTCCGGCCTGCCGAAGCTGGCGGCTGCCTCCTGGTACAACTCGATGCAGGTGCGCTTCCAGAAGCGCGAGAGCCAGTATCTTTCGTTCGAAGGCAATTACACCTGGTCGAAGGCGGAGGACGATTCGTCGGTCGGCTTCAACGCTTTCGTCGGATACCTCGATACGGGGAATCCGCAGGAACTCGACAACCTGAAGGCGGAGTGGTCGATCAGCGCGAATGACGCGACGAACCGCCTGGTCGCCGCGGTGGTGGCTGACTCGCCGATCGGGCGCGGACGGGCGATCGGCGGGAACATGAATCGCGTCGTGGACTATTTTGTGGGCGGATGGCAGGGCTCGACGCTGATGACGTATCAGACCGGCACGCCGATGCCGATTTCGATGGGAAATCCGCGGCTGGCTGACGGCAATCAGCGCCCGGATGTGACCTGCTCGCAGGTGACCACGGGCATCAGCATTCACAATGCGGCGTTCACGCAGCAGCCTTATCTAAACACGAACTGTTTTTCCGATCCGGGCGATCAGCTGCCGGGGAATGCGCCGCGCTACTTCTCCAATATCCGCGGCGACAGCATCCGTGACTTCGACGTGTCGTTTATGAAGGCAGAGACACTGCCGCGGGAGAGCCGTCTGGAATTTCACGTGGACCTGTTCAACTTCACCAACACTCCGCGGTTTGCGTTTCCGGATTACGGGTATGAAGACTCGAGCTTTGGCAACGTGAGCTCGACCGCGGCCGGCTACATTCCGCGCCACCTGCAGTTCGGCGCGCGCTACCAGTTCTGAACTCGCATTCGAGTGGGGCGGGGTTTGTGCCTCCCCCGCCCGCATTTTTCCTTTCACACAGAGAGGAGCCCCTCATGTCCGCAGCCTGCCGGGGATTCGTCCGCTTACCGTTGTGGGTCGTCGTCGCGGCGCTGCTGTCGAGCGCGGTCCTGAGCGCGCAGAGCTTTGACGGGCCGTCGCGCGCGTGGATGCGAAAGGTGCGGATCGCGGCGTATCCGCTGACGCCGCAGAACGCGCAGCAGATCGTGCAGCAGGCCACGGCGAGCGGCGTCTACGGCATTGAAGTGGACAACGACATCGAGGGCCGCTACGAGAGCTTTCTGAATCCGACGGAGAAGCTGGAGGCGATTCGGCGCGTGGCGGAGGCAGCGCACAAGGCGGGCAACAAAGCGTTCGTCTATATCGCGGGGACCGAGTGCATTTCTCTCAACGCGGACGGGCCGCACACGCTGGCCAAGGATCATCCTGACTGGCTGCAGCGCAAGATCACCGGACAGCCGGCGATCTTCGGGGCGAAGTCGGCGTTCTGGATCCGCCCGGGCGAAGAGGATGTGTGGGTGAGCTTTTATGCCGAGCCGTGGCGGCGAATCTATATGAAGCACATTCGGCAGATCGCAGCCACCGGCATCGACGGCATCTACGTGGACATTCCCTACTGGATGACGCACTTTACCGGCTGGGAAGACAGCTGGGCGAGCTTCGACGACGCGACTGTGGCTGCATTCAAAAAGGAAACCGGCCTCGACGCGCGCAAGGACATCAAGCTCGGCGATCCGGACGATCCAGGGTTTCGCAAGTGGATCGACTTTCGCATTCAGACCGTTGACGATTTTCTGGCGGAGATTCGGCGCAATGCGGTCTCGGTGAATCCTGACATCGCGGTGATCCCGGAGATTTATCCGGGCATCGAAGAGGCGGCGCCACGGGTGGGCTCGGATGTGTACCAGCTCTATCCGGTGGTAGATGCGATCGCGCACGAGTACGAATTCGGCGACAGCGAAGACCACACCGCGGCCTCGCGCTCGCCTTTTGACTGGTTCAACTACCAGATCGGCATGCGCAGCTTTCGCGCGTTTGCCGGGGAAACGAAGCCGACGTGGATTCTGAACTATTCCTGGGATGGCGCGAAGAATGTGGCGCCGCGGCCGGCGATGCTGGCGCTTGCCAACTCCGAGCTGACGGCGGGGGCGAACTTCTGGGATGCGCGCGGGCATGTGATGTCGGGCTCGAACGACATGCCGACGCGGGTGCAGATCTTTCACTGGATCGCCGGGCATGAGGACATTTTTGGGGCGGAGCGGCAGCCGGAAGGCGAGACGGGCGTCTACTTCTCCGACACGACGCGCAACTATTATCCGAAGGAGTTTGTGGCGGCGTATCGCGGTGTGCTGCTGATGCTGCTACAGAACCACGTGCAGTTCCGGATCGTGACAGCGCGGACGCTGGATGCCTTTCACGGCAAGGTGCTGGTGCTGCCGGATGTGCGCGTGGTGAGCGAGAAGGAAGCTGCGGGTGTGGGAGCATTTGTTGCCGGGGGCGGGCGCGTGGTCCTGACGGGCAAGACCGATGCCCGGCTGAACTCGCTGAAAGCGGCGGAGCGGTTTCCGGATCAGCCGGAGCTGCGGTATCTCGATGCGGCGCAGAAGGACTTTTACGCGGTGAATCCCGCGAGCGAGGCGGCGCTGCTGCACGCGATTGCCACGAAGACGGATGTGCAGGTGGAGGCGTCACAGAATGTCGTCGCGCATGAGGCGCGGGTGAACGGGCACACCTATTTGTTCCTGGCGAATTTTGCAGGATTGCAGGCCGGCGAGAACGAGACGCCGGCAGCGCAGCGCGGGATTCGGATGAGCGTGCAGGCGTCGATGGGGAAGACGCTGCACTGGCTGCCGTTTCTGGGGACGGAGACGACGGTCGAGGGACAGGTCTCGGGGAATCGTGTGACGTTCACGCTGCCGGCTCTGGAGCGCGGGGCGGTGGCCTGGTTCGAGTAGTCTGCCAGCATCGCGCTGAGCGTGACTAGTAGATGCTCAGCTCGGGCACGACGCGGCTGATGGCGCCGGTGGGGCTGGGCGAGTCCGGCTGTAGGCCGGCGTGGATGGACGCGAAGAGGCCGAGCAGCTGCCCGAAGAGGACATCCAGAATGGGGCGGCATGCGTCGGGGATCGGGGCGGCGGATTCGGGCGCCAGAATGTGCTCTGCTTGGCCGCGAAGTCCCTGCGGGTCGGCGGCGATGGCGACGCGCGTGCGAACGAGGCCCTTGGCGCCGATTTCTCGCAGCAGGTCCAATTCGTAGTTGCGGCGCGGCGATTCGCTCGAAATCGACGCAACCAGCAGCGTGTCCTGATCGAGCGCGGCCATGGGGCCGTGGCGCAAAGCCAGCGTTGCCTGGGACATGCTCTGGACGCGGCCGGCGGTCAGCTCGAGGACCTTGAGCGCGGATTCCATTGCAGCGCCGGCGAGGCCTCCTGAACCGAGAAAGCAAACGCGGCTGTAGCCTTCGTTGACCAGATCGGAGGCGAGCTGGGCGGCCTGCGGAAGGAGCGCTTCACCGGCCGCAGCCAGCGCGTCCACGATGGGCGCGTATGCGGCCGGTGCAGCGAAGTGAGCGAGGAACTGGCCGGTCAGCACCATGTTGGTGAAGGAACTGGTCATGGCCAGGCTGCGGTCGTTCACCTCGTCGTCGAGCACAATGGCGCGGCAACCAGCGCGGCCCTCCATGGCCTGGGTCATGCGGCTCGAGCTGTTACAGGTGACGAGCAGATGGCTGATCCCGGGGCACTCCTCCATCGCGCGTTCGAGGACCGCAACGCCTTCAGGACTGTTGCCGGAGCGGGAGAAGGAGATCCAAAGATAACGGCGTTCCGGGATGAGCCAATCGGAAAAATCCGTGAGCAGGCTGGTGCTGGCTACGGGAATCACCTCGCATTGCCACGAGCGGCGCAGCAGATGGTGGAGGGAGCGGCCAATGTAGTCCGAACTGCCGGCGCCGACCAGAAAAACGGTGGGGCGCATTTCGAGCGGATCGCGCAGGCCGACGGAGGTGAGGAATGCTCCGAGCTCCGTTTGTTGCGTCATCAGCCGGTCGAGGGAATGACGCCACGTCCGCGGCTGCTGCGCGATTTCCTGCGGAGTGTGCTCGAGCCCGCGCTCCCGTTTTTCCAATGCAGGCAGGCGAAGCAGGGCTGATAAGGGATCCACGTTGATCTCTCGTGCTCTCGCTCGCAGCTTACGCGGCGGACGGGAGGTTTTCTGAAGTCTGGGCTATCGTAACAAATCGTAATTCAGAAATGCAAAGCGAAAGCATTTCCACTCTAAAACCTCTCTCGTCAGCGGGACTCGGAATCCTCCGTAGTGGATTCGAAAGTTCGCACCGCGAACGGCGCCAGGTGAATGTCGGCATGGTGCGGGTCGAGCCGGACCGGAGCTTCGCCGGGCTTGCCGAACGGGTCGGAGGTCATGGAGCCGAAGCGCGCCCCCTGCGGAACCTCGAGCGCCGCTTTCAGATCGAGCGTGTAGTTCTGCGGTTTGTCGGAGGGATTGCGAAGGGTGACGATCCAGCCTCGCGGGCTCCATGCGGCCCATCCATAAACCTGCAGCTTGCCCGGGTCGCCGCCGATCCAGTGCGTGTCCACGAGGATGTCGGCGTTGCGCCGCGCCCACTTTGCGGCATGCGCCAGGACGTCCCAGTCGGCGGAGGTGAGCAGCGAGGGCGTGATGTACATCTCCTGGAGTTGCGTGCCGGTGGCGAAGTAGTCGTGGACTTCGTCGGGGAAGTCATGTCCCGGATCGGTGTTGAGGCGATCGGCGAGCTTTGCGTAGATGATGCCGTGCAGCATGAGCGAGTTGATGGGGAAGAGCGGCCCGCGCTCCACCGTGTTCTGGTAGGTTTGCTCGTCGCGGTAAGTAATCCACTGCTGGCGCGACGAACCCACGCCGGCAAAGCCGTCATCGTCGCCGCCGCGCCAGATGGAGTCGGCATAGAACAGCCAGAAGGGCGACGGGTAGGTGCCGGTGGTGAGATTGATGAAGATGCCGGGCTTGTGCGCGCGAATGACCTGGATGAGATGGATGGCGGCGTCGAAGTCGCTGTCGAAGGCGCTGCCGGGGAAGACGCGGTCGGCGTTGCCGGTGCCGTCGATCTTGAACTGGTTCACGCCGTACCGCTCCACCATTTCCAGGCACGTCTGCGCGAAGCGCTGGTAGTACTTCGGCCCGGAGAGCGCATAGCCGCCCTTGATGATCTCGTAGCCGTGTGCGCGGCCGTAAGCGATGCGCTCCTTGCGGCGCTCCATGTAGCCGCCCCATGGTGAAAACCAGACGCCAATGCCCGAGTGGATCTGCGCGGCGGCAGCGGCGGTTTTCGTGAAGCCGTCAGGGAAGCCGCTGTTGAAGCCCCACAGCGAGCTGGGATTGTCCCACCCGTCGTCAAAGAGGAACGAATTCATCTCGACGTGGCGCTGGTCGACCAGCTCGCGGCCGAAGGCCTGGATGCGGTCGATGGCCTCGGTTTCGTTGTAGGCGCCGCCGTAGGCGATATCGAACCAGGAGTTGTAGTGCAGGAAGGGGCTGTACGGGCGGGGGCGCTCGGTTTCGATGTAGTGCAGGAAGGCGCGGCGCATTTGACCGGGCGCAGCGACGCCGACGACCGACGAGTACTTCGCAACCTCGCCGACGCGCAGCGGCAGCACCCGGGCCAGCGACGCGACGACGTGATTGCCGTAGATCTTCGCGGTGGAGAGCGGTTGTTCGAACCCGAAGAACATGCCGGCATCGACAATCGGCGAGCCGCGAACCGTTCCATCCACACGCGCGCCCGGATTGTTGAAATCGAGCATCCTCACTTCGCTGATCGCCACGTCGGATTTAGGGCGCAGAATGAGTTCCTGGCGGAAGTAGCCGGTGTGATCGCGCAGCTGCAGGCACCAGTCCAGGTTGCCCGGAAAACGCGCGTCGGAGAAGGCCGCGCAGGCACGCCACAGCGGAGCCTGCCCGCCGCGAAATTCTACCTTGTTCATCGTCAGCGGCCCCACGCTCATCGCCGAAGAGCGCAGCACCGATCCGCCCTTCAGCACCAGCACGAAGGCTTCAGGCAGATCGAGGGTCCGGCCGGTCAATTCATCCGTGACGTGCAGACCTCGGAACTGGCTGTTCGCGGCGCGAATCTCAACAGCGATGCCGTCTCCCTGGAGGCGCTGTCCGGCATGGCCTGGCAGCGGCGTCACGGTCTGAGCCGACGCGGCGCAGCACGCCGCCGCGAGAAACAAGGGGATCATGAGGCGCATCGGGAGTCTTCTTTCATGCATTGTGGGTTTCAAAACGCGTCCTCGAGGGTGGAGTCGGCGGCCCGCTTGCCGCGCATCAACAGAAAGACAATGAGCCCGACGACGACCCAGCTGGCGCCCAGCAGCTTGGCATTGCGGCTGAGGTTGAACCAGATGAAGGTGCAGATGGCGATGCCGGCGACTGGAATTGTGGCCGCGAGGAAAACCTTCTCCTTCGACCGAAACTTGTAGTGGATGAGCGCGGCCGCGTTGACGCCGATGAAGGCGATGAAGGCGCCGAAGTTGAGCAGCTCCGCGCCCTTCTCATACGTGAGCAGGAACGCGCCGATGAGCGTGATGAGCCCCAGCAGCAGCACGTTGTTGCGGGGAATATTCGTGCGGGGACTGACGGCACCAAAGAAACGGCGAGGGAGCGCGTTGGCGCGGCCCATGCCGTAGAGGAGGCGCGCAGCGCCGAACTGCGCGGCAATGCCCGAGCCCAGGTTGGCGATCAGCAACGTGGCGTTGAGCAGCTGAAAGAGGAAGCGTCCGCCGACCCGCTGGGCCACGTGCACGAAGGCCGTGTCCACGATGCTTTCAGGGAACGCGCTTTTCCACGGCACGGCCAGCTGGGCGACGTAGACTTCTACCGAGGACAGAATGCCGATGGCGAGGCAGGTGAGCACCGTGGCCAGCATGATGTTGCGCTGCGGGTTCTCGACCTCCTCCGACATGGTGGAGATGCCGTCGAAGCCGATGTAGGTGAGCACGGCCAGCGCTGTGCCGTGCAGCAGGCGGCCGGCATTGAACGTCGCCGGATCGTAGAAGGGCACGAGCCATGCGTAGCCGGTGGGCCGGGCTGCCAGTGCGATGTAGCGAATGCCAAACGCGAGAAAGATGACGACGACAATGCCCATCCCGAGGGCGAGAACCGCGTTCACGCGGCTGGAAGCCTGCACGCCGATGAGGTTGAGCGCGGTAAACAGAATGCCAAACGCCAGCGCCCATGCAGCGTAGGGAACCTGCGGGAAGACGTTGAGTGCGGCGGCGCTGCACCAGATCACGCAGATGATCGGGTTCAGCATGTAGTCCATGAGCATGGACCAGCCCACGATGTATCCGGCCATGGGATGGATCTCGTGCCCGACGTAGGTATAGGCCGAACCGGCGCTGGGATAAATGCGGGCCATGCGCCCGTAGCTGACGGCCGTAAGCAGCATCGCGACCATGGCGATCAGCAGCGTGGTGACGACGTGCCCGCGCGCCGCGTTGCTGACCACGCCGTAGATGCCCATGGGCGCAGTGGGCTGAATGATGATGATGCCGTAGAGAATGAGGTGGCGCAGCTTGAGAGCGCGCCGCAGCCCGGGCGTGCCAGACGGATTCGTGATGGTGGATGGCTCCAGAAATCCCTCCTGCGCGGGAACGGGCCGCGTTCGCCAGACTACAACGGAAACGGAAATGCGTGCTGCCGGAGAAAATCCTCGCGCAGCGCGCGGTCGCGAAACGCCTCGGTGCCGCCAGGCAGCAGCGTGGACAGTGCGCCGGTAATGTTGCCCGCGCGCGCGCAGGTTTCCGGGTCGGCGCCGCGCAGCCATGCTGAAAGAAAGCCTGCGTTGAAGGTGTCGCCTGCGCCGACGGTATCGACTGGTGTGACGGTGACGCCGGGGACCTGCATGCGTGTGCTTCCCTGCTGAACGATCGCGCCTCTCGCTCCGCATTTGACGGCGATCAGCGGAATGCGGGGTCCGAGCTCGTCGAGCGCGGCTTCCACGGTGTCGCGGCGGGCGATGCGGAGAACTTCGTCGTCGTTGGGCAGCAGCACATCGACATAGGGAAGGACTGCATCGAGGACGCCGCCCCAGCGGTCGTCTGGATCGTCATTCGTGTCGAGCGATATCGTGAGACCGCGCTGCTTGAGCGCGCGAAAGAGGTCGGGCAGGCCGGCGTGCAGGCCCTGCTGCAAAAAGATCGATGAGAGGTGGAAGTGCCGCGCCGAGGCCAGGTAGTCGAGGTCGAGGTCGGCGCAGGTCATTTCGAACATCACGCCGGCGTAGGTGAGGATGCGCCGCGTGGCGCCGTGGGTGAGCAGGATGCTGACGCCGGTCTTCGTGCCGGTGGTTGAGCGGATGGCGCGCGAGAGGTCGACCTGGCTTTCCGCCAGGCGCTCCATGGCGATGCGCCCCAGCTCGTCATCACCGGCGCGGGTGATGAATCCGGTGCGGGTTCCCAACAGGGAGATATTGTGGGCGAGGATCGCGGAGGAACTGCCGAGCGTCAATTCAAAGTTGCTGGCGAGCAGCTCGCGGTTGAGCGGGAGCACTTCGGGAAGACCATAAAGAATCAGGTCGAGATTGACTTCTCCGGCGAGGATGAGATCGAAGTGCGCCATGCGGGTGGCTGTTTTGCGGCTGCCCAGGGGGCTTTCTTAAAGATTCCGTATTATTACCATTCTTTTCTCATTGACGGCAATGGTTCGGATCGAAATCTCTCCGAAGAGGCGCCGGCGAGCGCGGGCTGTCGCCTGCCACTTCGCCTGAGAGCCCTGTAATTGCGCGATGAAAGCCTCTGCCGCAACAAAGAGAATCGCTTGACAGACCGGTTTCCCCTCTACTACTCTGCGATACCGGATCGAAATGAAACGAAATTCGAACATCTGCAGGACCTTTTCTCGCGGGACAGGGATCTTGCTCGCCATAATCCTCGCCTGGCCGGCGGCGTTGGCCGCGCAGACCGGCGGATTGCGCGTGCAGGTAAATCCGGATGGCCGCTACAGCATCAGCATGCCGGGCGGAGCTCAACCTGCCCTGCTGGCGGGAGTGGCGGCGCAGGTGGACGGCCGGTGGCTGTCCCTGGCCGATTATCCAAAACGAGCGGTCCAGCAGACGGAAGCGCACGGCGAGCTCGGAGCGGCGAGCGAATGGACGGTGACGGCGTCGGGCAAGGCCGGCGAGCCGGACCTCGTCTATCATCTGCGCGCCTACCGCGGCGCGCCCTTCGCCGATGTCCAGGTGACGGTCGAGAACACGACCGGGCACGCCCTCCACGTGGAAGCCATTCGCGCCATCGATGCTACCGGCCTCAGCCTCGGCGGGCCGCCAGCCGAGGACCGCGTCCTCTCCGACAGCTTCAGCGAAGACCGGCCGGCGATGCAGATCCACGATCTTGCCGATGCGCCCTACAAAAAACCAATGCTCATGCATCGGGGCGTCGGCAGCCAGCTGATCTACAACCGCGAGAGCCACAAGAGCTTTTTCGCCGGCGCGCTGACCTCAGACAAGTTCCTGACCGTGCTGCGGCTGTATGTGGGTCCGGGATCGTCGCCGCAGGTCTCTTCGTGGCAGGTCGAATCGACCGGGACGACCGAGTTGGAGAAAGAAAACTCGCTGCAGGACTCGCCTGCTGAGGATCAGATCCCGCTGAGCCTTGCTGTTCCGCCGGGGGGCCATCTTGACTCCGAGCGGGTGCTGCTCAGCATCAGCCGGGACTACCACCGGCAGTTGGAAACCTATGGCGCGCTGATCCGGCAGATCCATCATCCGCGTTCGGCGCCGCCGCTGATGGGCTGGTGGAGCTGGACTGCCTTCTACTTCGGGTTGAACGAAGGAGCCGCGCTCACCAACGCGCAGTGGGAGGCCGAACATCTGCTGCCGTTCGGCTACAACGTCTTCCACATCGACGAGGGCTACCAGTACGCGCGCGGCGAATACGTAACACCCAATGCGACGCTTTTTCCGCACGGGCTTACGCCGCTTGAATACAAAGTGCGCGGGCTGGGCCTCGTCCCCGGCATCTGGACCGCGCCCTTCGAAGTGTCGCAGCGTGCCTGGGTTTACGAGCGCCACCCGGACTGGCTCATCCACAACGCGAAGGGGCAGCCGATTCCCGCCGGCAACGTCGTCGACGGCAAAGACACGCTCTACATGCTGGACGTGACCAACCCCGGCGCCGCCGACTACCTGCGCCAGACCTACGCGAAGCTCGTCCACGAGTGGGGCATTCACTACATCAAGCTCGACTTCATGGACGACAGCGCCATTGAAGGTTATTACTACAAGCCCGGCACCACGGCGATGGAAGCACAGCGCATCGGGCTTGGCATCATCCGCAAGGCCGTGGGGGACGATGTCTACCTCGATAAAGACGGGAGCGTGATGCTGAACCCTGTGGGGTACGTGGACTACGGCCGCATCTCGCAGGACACGGGTCATACGTTCGAAGCGACGAAGGAAGCAGAACCGGGCATCGCGGCGCGCTACTACATGAACCGCAATTATTTTGTCGCCGACCCGGACGCCTTTGCCGTCTCGACGCAAACCATCGCGGACCAGAGCTGGCACGAGAGCCGCCAGCCTGCCACGCTGGAGGAGTCTCGCGCTGCCATCGCGCTGGCCGCCGTCACCGCCGGCATGTTCGAGATCGGCGACAATTTGCCCACGCTCGAACACGAACCCGATCGCCTGGCGCTGCTTGAGAACCGCGACCTCATCGATATGGTGCAGCTGGGCCGGTCTTCGACGCCCGTGGATCTGATGGACTACCGCGAGCAGGACGAGCAGCCGACGATCTTCTTCCTGAAGGAGTCGCCGCGGCAAAGCATCCTCACGGTCTTCAACTGGACAAAGCAGCCGGTAACCCGCGAGATCGCGCTCGACCGCCTCGGCCTCTCCACTACCGCGCAGTACACGCTCTCCGACGTCCTTGAAGGGAAGGATCTGCCCGCGCCGGCCGGCGGCCAGGTTCAGCTCGCCATCCCTGCTGAATCGGTGCGGATGGTCAGGCTCATCGACAGCAGCGTGACTGTGGCGGCTCCGGAAATTCGCGCGGATGCGCCTGCCAGCGGCGCGGCCGGCGCGACGCTCGATCTTTCCGCTGCACAGACCGGCGGCGATCCTGTGGTTGCCTGGATGTGGAGCTTCGGGGATGGCGTGACGGCCCGCGGCCAGAAGACGGTCCATGCCTGGACCGAGCCGGGCGACTATCCCGTTACCGTGACCGCGCAGGGCCTGGACGGCGAAAAATCGCAGCAGCACCTGCAGATTCACATCACAGGCCACATGTCCACGCGTTTCGATCCCGCGGAGATTCGCAGGCTGCCGTGAGCGGGGCTATCGCTGGCGCGAGCCCAAAGGAGCCGCTATGATGCGGCATGAACCGCCGCCCGGCAACGGTGCGGCCACTGGCAAGGCGATGGCGCGAACACCCACAAAACCGGCGGCGGAACCGAACGAAAACATGCTCATCGATGAGCGACGCCGGCACATTCTGTCGCTGGTGCAGAGCCAGGGCCGCGTGCTGGTGGGCGAGCTGTCGCGCACGCTGGGCATCTCGCAGATCACGATCCGCAAGGACCTCGAGCATCTGCAGTCGCGAGGTCTCGTGCAGCGCACCCACGGCGGGGCGCTGAAACTGCAGTCGGGAGCGCTCTTCGACCCGTCGCTCCAGGAAAAGCAGAAGCAGCACTCGCAGGAGAAACTGCGCATTGCCGATCAGGCGGCGCGCATGGTGCAGGAAGGCCAGTGCGTGATGCTGGACTCCGGCACCACCACCACCGCCGTCGCGCACGCGCTCAAGCGCTTCTCGCAGCTCACGCTCATCACCAACGCCGTCAACATCGCCGCCGACCTGGCCAGTACCAACTTTGAGGTCATCCTGATCGGCGGCACGCTGCGCAAGAATTCGTTCTCGCTGGTCGGGCCGCTGGCCGAAGACGTCCTCGAAGAGATGCACGCCGATATTCTTTTTCTTGGGGTGGACGGCTTCGATGTGGAAACGGGGATTACCACCCCCAACTTCCTCGAGTCCCGCGTGAATCGCGCCATGGTTAAGGCGTCGCGCCGGATCGTGGTGGTCTGCGATTCGACGAAATTCAACCGGCGCAGCCTGTCGCGCATCATCCCAACCGCGTCGGTTCACTGCGTCATCACCGACAAGAACCTGCCTCGCGAAGCCGAGGAGGCGCTCCGCAACCAGAACATCGAGGTCATCCTCGTCTAGCTGCGCATGGCATCCACAAAAAGTAACGAAGATCGCGACAAGTTTGTCGACCTGGTGACCGCGACGGCGGAGGTCACTCTGCCGCTCGGCGAATTCCATCCAAAGTCGATGCTGGTGACTACCGAGCACCACATCGAGCGGGCGCGTTTCCCCGTGATCGACTATCACAACCACCTCGACTCCGTGGATCCCGAGGAGGCGTTGCGCGTGATGGACGCCTGCGGCGTGGAGAAGATCGTCAACATCACGATGAAGACCGGCGACGCGGCCCTGCGCATGATCGACAGATTCGCCGCCGCCGATCCGCAGCGCTTTGCCACCATCGGATGGATGGACTGGTCTGACGTCGCGCAGCCTGATTTCGTCGACCGCAGCTGTGCGCGTCTGGAGCAGCTGGCCGAGCGCGGCGCCGTCGGCATCAAGTTCTGGAAAGACCTTGGCCTTTCGGTTCGCGATGCCAGCGGCGCGATTCTGCGCATCGACGACGATCGCCTCGCGCCCATCTTCGATAAGGCTGCCGAGCTCGGCCTGCCGGTGATGTTCCACACCGCCGACCCCGACGCGTTTTTTCTGCCCATCGATGCGCGCAACGAGCGCTACGAAGAGCTGGCCGCTCATCCTGACTGGGGCTTCTACGGCTCGCATTACTCCAAGCGCGAGCTGCTCGACCAGCGCGACCGCGTCATCGTCCGCCATCCGCGCACGACCTTCGTGGCCGCGCATGTGGCGGAGAGCGGCGAGAATCTGGCCCGCGTGGAGAAGCTGCTGGAAACCTGCCCCAATCTCTCCGTCGACATCAGCGCGCGCGCCTCGGAGCTGGGCCGCCAGCCTTATTCTGCCCGCCGATTCTTCCTGCGCTTCGCGGACCGCATCGTCTTCGGCACCGACCTGCTGCCGGAAGACTCGATGTACCGGCTCTATTTCCGCTTCCTTGAAACCGCCGATGAGTATTTTGAGTATCCCTCGCACGCTTCGCGCCAGGGCCGCTGGAACATCTACGGCCTGAACCTGCCCGACGACGTGCTGCGGAAGGTGTATCGTGAGAATGCGCTGCGACTGCTGGCCCTGAAGCCTGTTATCGCGGACAGATCGGTTGTACCTCCGCAATCCGCGGCTTCTGCAGGCTCATGACGAATTCCCCGATACGAGTGGTGCGCTATCGCCGGTTGCTGCTTGCCTTTTCCGGGCTGGGCGGCCTTCTTTACGGCGCGGACATCGGCATTATCGCCGCAGCTCTGCTTTACCTGAGCCACACCATCGATCTCACTCTCGCGCAGACGTCGCTGGTGGTTGCCGCGGTGCTGGGCGGCAGCATGTTCTCGTCGCTGGCCGCGGGCATGATGGCCGACTGGCTCGGCCGCTGGAAGATGACCGTCCTCAGCGGCGCCATGTTCATTGTCAGCATCGTCATCATCATCATGTCGCACGGCTTCACCGGTCTCTTCGCCGGACGGCTGCTGCAGGGTATGAGTGGCGGCGTTATCGCCGTGGTGGTGCCGCTGTATCTGGCGGAGTGCCTCCCGGCCAACGAGCGTGGACGCGGAACCGGCTTCTTCCAGTTCATGCTCACCTTCGGCATCGTGCTGGCGGCGCTCATCGGGTTCCTCTATACGCGCCAGGCAGAAACCGTCATCGCCCATGCCGCCGGCAACGCTGTCCTCATCCGGGCGGCGCAAAATCATGCGTGGCGCGGCATGTTCCTCACCGTCATCTATCCCGGCATCCTCTTCTTCGCTTCCTGCTTCTTCCTGAGCGAAACCCCCCGCTGGCTCTTTCGCAAAGGCCGCATCGAAGAGGCGCGCGCGGCTCTTCTCCGCGGCTTACCCGAGCACGAAGCTGACATCGTCTGGCAGGAAATGGAAGACTCGGCCAGAGACCAGCAAGCCATTACAGAAGCCGGCACGCGCGATTCGCTCTGGCGGCGCAAGTACGTCGTGCCTTTCGTTCTCGCCTGCATCGTCCTCGCGCTCACGCAGACCACCGGCATCAATTCCGTCCTCAGCTTTCTCGTCATCATCCTGCGCCAGGCCGGCATGAACGCGCGCCACGCCACGCAGGGCGACGTGGTGGTGAAGGTCCTGAACTCGGTCATGACGCTGGTCGCCGTGGCGCTGGTCGATCGCCGCGGACGCCGTTTTCTGCTGCGCATCGGGACCGGCGGCGTGGTCATCGCTCTGCTTGCGGCGGGGCTCATCTTCTACAACATCGAGACGCGCACCTCGGATGTGCAGGCCACTTTGCAGTCGGCGGTGAGCGGCAATCAGCTCACCTTCCCGCTCAGCAGCGCATCGCTGCCCTCTGAAATTCCCGGCCGCCCCACTTCGCTCTCTGTCGTCTACTCCTATGGCGACGGCGAGCACATGGACACGGTCCTGAGCGACACGCCGGATCCCGTGGTGCACATTGTGCCGGACGCCAGTGAAGCGGGTAAGCCGCTGGCGATTCGCCGCGCGCGCTATGGCGTCGTCCCCATGCCCGTTGTGGGCTGGGCGATTGCGGGCTGTCTGGCGCTGTTTATTCTCGGCTACGCTCTGGGGCCGGGCGTGGTGGTCTGGCTCATGCTTTCCGAATTGATGCCCACGCGCATTCGCTCCACGGGCATGGGGATTGCGCTGCTCATCAACCAGGGGATTTCGACGGCCATCGCCGCGCTCTTCCTGCCCGTGGTCGGCGTCTTTGGGTACTACGCCATGTTCTTTTTCTGGGCGGGATGCACCTTCCTCTATTTCCTCACCGCGACCTTCCTGCTGCCGGAAACCAAAGGGCGGACGCTCGAAGAGATTGAGAAGTACTTCGAGGGGCACCGGAAGCAGCCAGCTGTCGCCGGTGGCGGGTCGCTTTCCTGAGCGCGCTCCGAAAAAGAGACCCGGAACGGCTCCTCCTGGATATATAACGTTGATCGATCCAGATTGGCGGGCAGACCGGTAGCCGAAGAATCGGGTCGCGGAGGGGCGTGATGCGGACAAAGACAAACGGAATTTTTCTGACTCTTGTGATGTGCGGACTCGCGGCAACGAGTGCAAGCGGACAAACCGTACTTACCATTCACGCCGACCAGACGGCTTCAAGAGTCAGCCCCACCCTCTACGGTCTGATGACCGAGGAAATCAACCACGCCTATGAAGGCGGCCTGTACGCGGAGATGGTGAGCAACAACACCTTCCGCGCGGACTGGTCCGGCATTCTCGACTGGTATCTGCTGGAGAACGGCAACTCCGCCGCGAAAATTTCCATCGACAAGACGACCGGACCGAGCGACGCGCTGAACTATAGCCTTCGCCTCGATGTGACCGCGACTGGCGAATCCGGCGGCGCCGGCGTGATCAACAACGGCTACTGGGGCATGGGCCTCGAACCCAACATGACGTACAAAGGCTCGTTCTACGCGAAGGACGATTCAGACGCCGTGGGCCCGGTGACTGTGCGGCTCGTCGCCAATGAGTCCGGGAAGATTCTGGCCAGCGCGACGGTCAGCGGCGTCGGCACCGAGTGGGCGCAGCATGCTTTCACGTTGAGGACTGGCGCCATCGAGCCCTCGCTGGCGAACCATCTCGAAATCACCGTCGGCCATCCCGGAACCCTTTGGCTCAACCTGGTCACGCTTTTTCCGCCCACGTATCACGACCGGCCGAACGGCGACCGCGTGGACCTGATGGAGAAGCTGGCTGCAATGCATCCCGCGTTCCTGCGCTTCCCCGGCGGGAACTATCTCGAGGGCAATCACCTGGCCGACTGGTACGACTGGAAAAAGACCATCGGCCCGCTCGTCGATCGCCCTGGACACCCCAGCCCCTGGGGCTACTGGTCCACCGACCAGTTCGGCTTCCTCGAATTTTTGGAGTGGTGCGAGGACCTGCACATGAATCCGGTGCTCGCGGTTTACGCGGGCTACTCGCTGGAACATGAGCACATCGCGCCCGGTCCCGATCTGGAGCCCTATGTGCAGAGCGCGCTGGACGAGATTGAATACGTCACCGGCGGCACAGATACGAGGTGGGGCGCTGAGCGCGCGAAGGACGGCCATCCAGCGCCATTTCATCTCACCTACGTCGAAATCGGCAACGAGGACTGGTTCGATACCTCGGGCAGCTACGACGCGCGCTACGCGCAGTTCTACAAGGCCATCAAGGCGAAATATCCTGACCTGCAGCTGATCGCGACCACGCCGGTGAAGGGCATTCGCCCTGACGTGATCGACGACCACTACTACAAGCGGGCGACGGAGTTTTTTGCCGACGCCACCCACTACGACAAGACCGACCGCAGCGGGCCGAAGATCTTCGTTGGCGAATGGGCCACACGCGAAGGCGCGCCCACGCCGAACTTCGGCGCGGCGCTGGGGGATGCGGCCTGGATGACCGGCCTCGAGCGCAACAGCGACCTGATCGTGATGGCCTCCTACGCGCCGCTGCTCACCAACGTCAGCCGGGCGGCGGGCGCGATGCAGTGGGACACCGACCTCATCGGCTACGACGCGCTACACAGCTATGGATCGCCGAGCTACTACGCGCAGGTGATGTTCTCGAAATATCTTGGACAGGAGACGCCGCAGTCCACCCTGGAAAACGCCGGCCCGCGATTCTTCTACTCCGTCACGAAGGACCCGGCAAAGAAGCAGCTGTACGTGAAGCTGGTGAACGCCACTTCCGACGCGAGCACCATCGACATCCGCATCGATGGCGGGACCCTGGCGGCGCAGGGACGCGAAGTCGTGCTCAGCGCGAAGGACACCCAGGCCACCAACACGCTCGAACAGCCGACCAACATTGTCCCGGTGGACTCGGCCCTCGCGACTTCCGGCTCGACCCTGCACCACCGGATGCCGCCCTTCTCCATTGAAGTTCTGGTTCTGAATCTGAGATAGGCAACGGGCTCGCTTCGGGCGGGCATTTCGACCCACGGGCGGGAAAACGTTTACAGAAACCCCCTTTCCACCGCAGAATTGAGGGAAGAACCTTATGCCCATCGTCGCCGGTGTCGATTTCGGAACCCTCAGCGTGCGCGTCTCCATCCTCGACAGCGAGCGCGGCCGCCTCGGCACCGCCGTCAGCGAATACCCGCTGCATCGCAAGCGCGACGATCCCGACTACGCGACGCAGGCGCACGCCGACCAGATGAAGGCTCTCGCCGCGGCGACCCATGCTGCTGTCCGCAACGCCGGTATCCGCGGGGATCAGGTCGAAGCCATCGCCCTCGACACCACCGGCTCCAGTGTCGTCCCTGTCGATGCCCAGCTACAGCCGCTCAGCGACTACTACCTCTGGTGCGATCATCGCGCCAAATCCGAGGCACAGGAGATCACCGCCCTCGCCCACCAGCAGAATCTCGAGGCCATCGAGTGGTGCGGCGGCGTCTACTCGCACGAGTGGGGATTCGCCAAGCTGCTGCACTGGCTCCGTCACAACCCGGACCAGCGCGCGCAGTTTGCCTCCGCCTTCGAGCACTGCGACATGGTTGCCGCCACGCTCTGCGGCATCACCGACCCGAAGCAGGCGAAGCGCAGCGTCTGCGCCATGGGCCACAAGTGGATGTGGAATCCGAAGTGGGATGGCCTGCCGTCGCAGTCCTTCCTCTCCAGCGTCGATCCGCTGCTCGACGGTGTTCGCGACAAGCTCGCCGCCGACTACCGCACCTCCGACCATCTCGCCGGGCATCTCTCTGCGCACTGGGCCGAGCAGCTCGGCCTCCGCGCCGGCATCCCCATCCCCGTCGGCGCGTTTGACGCCCACTGGGACGCGCTGGGCGCCGGCTGCCGCGAGGGCGACGTCGTCAACGTCGTCGGCACTTCCACCTGCATCATCGCTATGGCGAAAGAGACGCGCCTCATCCCCGGCGTCTGCGGAGTCGTCCCCGGCAGCGTGCACCCGCAGTACACGGGCATCGAAGCCGGACTGTCCGCGACGGGCGACATCTTCGACGCCATCGCCAAACGCGCCGGCGTCAAGGTCTCAGCACTCTCGCAGGGTCTCGAAAACTACCGCGCTGGACAGACCGGCCTGCTGCGCCTCTCCTGGGATAACGGTGACCGCACCGTCCTCGTGAACCCCGAGCTCGGCGGCGTCACCCTCGGCTGGAACCTCATCCACACCGCGCAGGACGAGCTCTTCGCCGCGATCGAGGGTACCGCGTTCCACACCCGTATCATCCTCGAGCGCATGGCCGACTATGGCGTGCCGGTCAATCGCGTCATCAACGCCGGCGGCATTCCGCAGAACAATCCTGTGCTCAACCAGGTCTACGCCGACGTTCTTGGCAAGCCGGTGCTCGTCCCCGCGGAGATCCCCACCAGCCTCGGCTCGGGCATCTTCGCCATGCTTGCGGCCGGCGTTTTTCCGACCATCGAAGCGGCTCAGGCAAAGCTCTGTCCCGCGTTCCGCACTTTCACGCCTAACCCCGCCGCCGTCGCGGTCAGCGACCGCCTGTATCAGCTTTATCGGAAGGCCTATTTCGCGCTGGGAACGCGCGGCGCCGAAGCCGCACCGCTGGGCGAAATCCTCCCCGAGCTCAGAAAGATTGCCGAAGAAGTCCGCGCCTAACGCCAGCCGCAAACTCTAATCTCTAAACTCTGCTACTCCCTGATTTCGCTCCGCCCCGCCGGCACCGTGACCGCGATGCGCTTCCCGCCGTCGATAAACCGACCCTTCGTCGCGGTCCCATTCACCAGCACCGACTGCGTTCCCGCCTTCACTGGAAATTCCACCGTCGCCGTCACGCCTTGTGGGACATCGACCGTCGCCGTCAGCCCGTTGTCGTTCTTCAGATCCACCGACAGCATCCCGTGCGGCGTCGGTTCTCCACCCTTCGCCCACTGCAGGTCCAGCAAGTCCGGGCGAATCGTCACCGTGGCAAACCCCGGCCCGGTCGGCTGAATGCCCAGCACCTGCTCCATGAGCCAGTACGTCGGCCCGCTCGACCACCCATGCGCCAGGCTGATGCGATAGCCCGCCGTGTCGTCCGCCTGCAAATCCACATGCGGATCGTCCTTCGGCCACGCCGGATCGTAGGCCTCCCAGAAGCTGGTCGCGCCCTCGTGGATCATCCCGCCCCAGTACTCGCGAATCCAGTCCAGAGCCGCCTGCCGGTGATCCATCTCCGCTATCGCGTCCAGCACATACGCCCCGTAATACGGCGTGATCACGTCCGGCCGATACGTCTTCTCGCCCACATGCGAAAGCACGGTCTGCCAGATCTCTCCATATTGATCCGGCTTTGCCACGCCGCTCAGCACGGCCATCGCGTTCGTCTGCCACCGCGGCCCAAACGAGCCGGACCCGTTTCCTGACGTCCCGCCATCGGCCGTCCAGTCCTGCGCCTCGCTTGACTTCGTCAGCGCATCCGCCCGCTGTTCCCAGTGCTCGGCGTTCGCCGTGTCGCCCAACTCGCGCAGCAGCCATGCACCCGCGTGATACGCCCGGACGTATTCGAGGGTCGTCGTCTCTCTCGCCATGGGCGTGTCGCTGCTCAGCCCCAGCGACCAGTCCACGTACGGCCACTCATGTGTGTGGTTGATGAAGTGCCCCTCCGCATCGAAATCCAGATCCATGAATTTGAGCAGCGCCTCAATCCGGTCGTGCACCTTTGCGAGGTACTCCTTGTCGCCCGTGTGCTTATAGAAATCCGCCAACTCCGTGAACCAGTACGACGAGTAGCCCGGAATGCCGTTAACCGCGTCGTGAATCGGCAGCGGCCCGACGAGGCGCGTCAGCGTGTCCTCCAGCAGGAACCGGTCCGCAAACACCGCGTCGCTCACGCGCCCGCTGATGTCCGTATCGCCCATCCAGCGCCCGCGATCGCGCTTCGGCGCATCCCAGATATCGTTCTGCATGCACAGGTGGGTCGTGTACGCGCCCGTCTCCCAGATCTCGTTCAGCAGCTTGTCCGACGACTCGAACGAGCCCTCGTACTTCACCGGGTAATAAATGTCCTCCACCCGAATCGCCCGGAACTTCATCTCCGGCGGGCCTGACAGGAACCGAATCTGCGCGTAGCGGAACGCCGACTTCGGCCCCGCGCCCGCCCCATGCGGCACCACATGCAGCACATCCACGCCCAGATACGGCTCCGCATGCGCTTCGTCCTCCGACTCTCCGTACGCGATGGACACCGTCAGCGGCTGGCCCGAATCCGACTCCACCTGCACCCGCCCCGCGATCTCCCGCCCAAAATCCAGCGTCAGCGTCGGAACGTACTCGTTTGGCGCGTGGTCCGTCCCCTGATGCACGATGAACTCGTGCGCCGGATCCTCGTTCGCCGAGGTCAGGGCGTCCACGTTCTCAAAGCTCCCCAGCCCCGCGTACACATCCGTCACCCGCGCCGCCGGGAAAAACGCATGCGCCAGGAACGGCGACTCGCCCTGGTAGCGCGGCCACGTGTACATTCCCGCATCCTGGTTCCACTGGAAGAAGTCGATGTTGCTTTCGATCGCGCCCATTGCGTCCACGGCCGGCCAGCCGCCGTCGTCGAAGCTCGCGCTCTGCCACCCATCCGCGTTCGACTTCGTCGCCTTCCACGCACCGTCAGTGATCACCAGCGGCGTCGCCATCCCGCTCGGCTGTCCAAACATCCCCGGCGGGGCGGGCAGCAGCTTGGCCACCAGGCGATCGCCGTGGTCCGCCTCGATCGCGATCACGTTGTCGCCGGCCTTCAGCAGCCGCGTCACATCCACCCAGAACACCATCGACTGAAGACGCGACAGGGGATCGGACGCCCTCTGGCCAGCCTCGCTCCCGTTCACAAACACATCCACCTTCTGCGGCCCGGCAAGATACAGAATCGCGACCTCGGGCACCGAGTCGACATGAAAGTGCGCGCGAAAATACCGCGGCGCATCGCGCTCGGCGTCGTTCTGGTGCGCCGGATCGTGCGTCCATACATACTGCTCCGGCAGCGGCTGGTGGAACGATGAGAACAGCACCGGGCGCTCGATATTCTTCGTCGGATCCAGCTGCCCATCCGGCGGCCGCGGCGCTACGGGAGTATCCTGGGCCGCAGCGCTCATCGCACCCAGCAGCAACACCGCTATCAAACACGACAGAGCAGAAAGAAAAGAACGGCGCATGATTTCAGCACTCCTTCGCGAGGAACTTTTTCGCAAGTGCCGAAACTAAGCGCCTCGGTGCGCGATGTCAAACGCGCGCAGGTTCTCTTTCACTCCATTCCGTTGGGATCAGGTGCGATTCCACCCTCAGCGCTTTGTCCTCCTGGCTGTGAAATGGATTGGCTCGCGGCCTGCTTCTCGCAGCGCGCCCGAATCACCTCCAGAATCTCACTCTGGATCGACCGCATCACCGCATCCGTCCACACACCCGCATACGGATTGAAATGCGTCGAGAGCCGCTCCCGGCTGATCAGCCGCAGCCAAACGCCGTCGGCCCGCGACTCCAGCCGATACTCTCCGTCGAGCACATCGAAGAACGCCCCGCCGACCCGCACATGCTCGTCCAGCGTCGTCGGAGGGATCGAATTCGTATTGGCCCGGATCGAAAACTCCAGGTCCGATTCTGGTTCCCACCGGGTGACCGTCTCCGTAAAGAGAACGCCGCCGGTAAAGCTCGCCCTGCGCACACCTCCGACTCCCGGATGCGACAGCGTCGCCGCCACCGGCTTTGGAAATCCGATGCGCGTCACCCACGACTCGGGCAATTCCGCCGGTGCAATCGTGCGGACGCTCCTGATGTTGTCCCACACCACGCCGGCGGGCGCGTGAATCAGCGTGTCCGTCTCGACCGTCCGAATCGTCCACGGCGACGGGATATGAGACTCGATCAGGATCACCAGCAGCGGCAGGGCGCAGGCGCTGAGCCGGCCTGCTGCTCCGCGCCGGAGACGGCGCGCTATCAGCATTGCCAGCACCCCGCCCAGCAGCGATGTGATCAGCATGATCGGCGCAGCGAAAATCAGACAGATGATCCCTTCCCATTTCACTGCAACGGCAACCACCATTGTGATGAGAACCGAAAACCAGGGCAGGGCAAGCCAATAGCCAGGACGTACCTCCTCTCGCGGCGTCCTGCGGAGGTAGTCTTCGACCGCCACGTAGCCCATCGCGAAGGGCACCAGCAGAAGAAAGCCCAGGGTCATCACCGAAGCGGACCGCCCGTTCCACCACTGGACATCGAAGATGAGGCGGTAGATGCAGCCGAGCGCGGCACCGGCCAGCACGCTCAGCCACCAGGGTTTCCATCTCTGCCACAGCGCTGCCGCCGGCGGCGTCTGCATTTTCCACCTCAGATGAAAGGTGCCAGCAGAGTATCACTCCAGTTTGGCCGTTTTGCGTTGGCTGCCACCACGCGGCCCATTCCGGAGCGGTGTTGGTTGAGAACGGGGCAATGCCAATGCGTGGAATCGCCTCTGTGCTCTCCGTGTCCTCTGTGGTGAATCATCCGAAGTGGCCGATCAACCGTGTTTTGGCTTGATGGGGCGGTGATGCGCCCCCCCGCCCTTGCGCCCCCACCCCATCCGCGCTACCCTCATCTCTCCCCACCCAGCTCAGGCCCCGATCCTCCCGCGAAAGGAACTCCCCATGATCCTCGGCATGAGTCTCGCCGCCTTTACCCAGCTCCACGTCGCCATCAGCCTCATCGGCATCGCTGCCGGATTCGTCGTCATCTTCGCTATGCTCGTCTCGCGAACCCTGCCGCTGGTCACCGCCCTCTTCCTCGTCACCACCGCGCTCACCAGCCTTACCGGGTTCCTCTTCCCCTTCCACGGGGTCACGCCCGGCATCGTCGTCGGCATCCTCTCCTGCGTAGTTTTGATCTTCGCCATCCTCGCCCGCTACGCAGGGCACATGGCCGGAGGCTGGCGCTCCACCTGGATTGCCACCGCCATCCTGGCCCAGTACCTCAACTTCTTCGTGCTCATCGTGCAGTCGTTTGAGAAGGTGCCGGCGCTCCACGCCCTCGCCCCCACGCAAAAGGAAGCCCCCTTCAAAATCGTTCAGCTCGCAGCATTGATCTTCTTCATCGTCCTCGCCATTTTCGCGCTGCGACGGTTCCGCCCCGCTGCCGGAGCCTGAGTTCTTCAAACAGCCCGAGTTCTGCTGACTGAGCAGAAAACTAATGAATTAGTTTTTGGACTGGCAGATGACTCCTGGCGATTACGAATGGATGGCGGCGCCGCTCGCGCCGACGCCGCCGGCCATCCATCGCGCTACGATAGAGAGGGATGGTTGCATCACGAACGCGCGCAGTGGTTTGTCTCTCCGGCGGAATGGATTCCTGTGTTTGTGCCGCGCTCGCGGCCCGGGAGACAGAGGCTTACGCCCTCCACTGCAGCTATGGCCAGCGGACCGAGGAGCGCGAGCTGCGCGCCGCCCGCTCCGTCGCCGAAGCTCTGGGATTTAAAGACTTTCTGCATCTTCGCCTCGATCTCTTCCGCCGCATTGGCGGCTCCGCGCTGACTGACGCGAGTATCGACATTCCCCACGCACCGGGAGACGGCGCGGCGATCGGCGCGGAAATCCCCGTCACCTACGTCCCGTTCCGCAACGCGCATTTCCTTTCCGCGGCGGTCAGTTGGGCTGAAGTGCTCGACGCCCAAACGGTCTTCATCGGCGCCGTGGAGCAGGACAGCTCCGGCTATCCGGACTGCAGGCCGGCGTACTATGCGGCCTTCCAGGAGCTCATCCGGCAGGGAACCCGGGACGGGGCCATCGTTATCCGGACGCCGCTCATCCATATGCGCAAGAAGGAGATCGTGGGCCTTGGCCTTGAACTGGGCGCGCCCCTGGATTTAACGTGGTCGTGCTATTCGGGATCGGACGCCGCCTGCGGACTCTGCGAAAGCTGCGTGTTGCGGCTGCGCGCCTTTGAGGAAGCCGGTGTCCGGGATCCGATCCGGTATGCGCTTACGCCCACCGGGTAGAAGTTTTTCAGGAGGGCGCGGCGGCCTGCGGGCTCGCTGCGCAAACCAGCAGAGAGGAATGATCATGCGAAATATACGTCTTTGGCCGCGGCTGGTACTGGCCGCTCTTATCGCCGTCGCGCTGCCTCTGGCAGCGCAAACCGCTACGGGCAAAATCCACGGGCACGTCAACGATCCCACAGGGACAGCTCTGGGGAGCGGAACCATCTCGCTGTATGAGGGCGGCATGGCCTCGCCGACCGCTACGCCGAAGTATTCCCTGAATGTGGATTCGAACGGCGATTTCCAGAGCGACAACATCGCTCCCGGCAGCTACACGATGGTGTATCGCAAGCCGGACACGCCGAAAGACAAAGTCGTCGATCAGATCGATAACGTGAAGATCGTGGCCGGGCAGGATACCGAAGCCAACGACGATATGTCGCGGCAGGAATACATCGACAAACTGTCGCCAGACCAGAAGAAACAGATCGAAGAGATCAAGGCCAAGAACGCCGGCATTAACAAGGAGAATCAGCAGATCAAGAACCTGAATGGCGATCTTGAGAAAGCCCGCGCCGACGACAAGGACAAGAACTTCGCCGATGCCATTACGCTCATGCAGCACGACGTCTCGATCAAACCCGATGAGCCCCTGCTCTGGGTGGAACTGGGACAGGCGCAGCTGGGCGCAAAGCAGTACTCCGATGCGGAGACTTCGCTGAACAAGGGCATCACTCTGGAGACGGCCGCGAAGAAGCCGAATCCCCAGGTGATTGGCAGCGCGGGGAATGCGCTGGGCGAAGCGTACGCCGACGACAACAAGACTCCCGAGTCGCAGGCAGCCTACGATGCGGCGGCGAAGGCGTATCCCACCGATGCGGGCATGTACTACCAGAACGAGACCATCGTGATGTCGCGGACCGGACAGACCGATGCAATCGTGGCCGCCGCCGATAAGGCGATCGCCGCGGATCCCACGCGTCCGATTCCCTATTACCTGAAGGGACAGGCGCTGATCGGCAAAGCCACCATGGATCCCAAGACGCAGAAGATCATCGCGCCGGCGGGATGCCAGGAAGCCTACGAGAAGTACCTGCAGCTTGCGCCGACTGGGCAGTTCGCCAACGACGCGAAACAGGTTCTGGCGGAAATGAACGCCGCCCCGGCCACCAGCTCCAAAGCCAAACGGCACTAACTTAAGAGGGGCATTTCACAAGGAGCGCCGCCATCCGGAAACCGGAGACGGCGCTCTTTTCTTTTGCGACAATAGGCCCGGAGAAGTCCACAGCCATGCCGCAGATTGTGAGTTACGGAGAAGCCGCGCAGCTGGTGCGCCGGGAAGCCGAGCGGATCCTGGCGCGGACGCGCCGGCGGGAGCATTTGCCGCTGCTCGAGGCGGCGGGGCGGGTGCTTGCGGAGCCGATTCTGGCCGATCGCGATCAGCCGCCCTTTGCGCGCTCGACGCGGGATGGCTTTGCCTGCCGGGCGGCGGAACTCGAGCGCGGCGCGCTTCGCATTACCGGTCTGCTGCGAGCCGGCGAGCCGTGGACACGCGGAGCTCTGAACGCCGAAGAGGCGGTTGAGATCATGACCGGAGCGGCGGTGCCGCCGGGCGCCGACTGCGTTGCCATGGTGGAGCACGTCACGGTTGCCGACGGTCAGGCACAGCTCAACGGTCAGCATCGTCCGGAGACGGGCGAAAACATCGTCCCCCTGGGAGCTGAGGCTCGGCGCGGAGACGCGGTCATTCCCGCCGGGCGAAGGCTGGGGCCGGCTGAGATCGCCGCCGCGGCGGCCTGCGGAGCGGCGAGTGTGCCGGTGTTCGTGCGGCCGCGGGTCGCGATCGTCTCCACCGGCGATGAGCTGGTGGACCTCGCGGAGGCACCCCTGGCTCATCAAATTCGCAACTCCAACAGTTACTCACTCGCGGTCCAGGCCGCGGCGGCCGGCGGCGAGCCGGAGATCTTCCCGATCGTGCACGACGATTCGGCGGAAACCGAAGCCGCGGTGCGCCGGGCGCAGTCGTCCGATCTGCTCCTGCTGACCGGAGGCGTGTCGATGGGCCGGTTCGACTACGTTGAGCCCGCCCTCGCGAGCGCGGGCGCCGAATTTCTTTTCACCGGCGTGCGCATGCAGCCGGGAAAGCCCGTCGTCTTTGGAAGGCTGGGGGGACAGCCGTTCTTTGGCCTGCCAGGAAATCCAGTCTCCACGATGGTGACCTTTGCCCTCTTCGTCGCACCCCTGCTGATGACGTTGGGCGGCGAGAGCGATGCAGAGCCGCGCCTGCGAATCGCGAGACTGGCGGAAGGCATCGCGGTGAAGACGGGGCTCACGCGGTTTTTGCCCGCCCGGATGCAACGTGATGGGAACGGAACGAGCGTACGGCGCATTCCCTGGCAGGGTTCCGGGGACTTAACCGCCGCCGCCCGCGCCAATGCGTTTGTTGTTGTTCCGGAGAACCGGGACAAGCTGGATGAGGGAGAATTCGTCTCCGTTCTCGAAATCTGAGCGCGAGCCGACGGCGGCCTCCGGCTAATCCGGTTTAAGCCGATAGGCGCGAACGGCGTTCCCCGCAAAGAGCGCCCGTCTCTCATCCGCGGAGAGGGGCGCAGCAAACCGCTCGACGGTGTGGACCCAGCCGGCGTAGGGGGTGGCAACCCGGCAGACGGGCCAGTCGGATCCGAACATCAGCCGCTCCGAACCAAACGCGCTCAAAGCCGCTTCCATGAAGGGCAGGATCTGCTCATAGCTCCACGAGGCGTAGTCAGCCTCGGTGACCACGCCGGAGAGCTTGCAGAAGACATGCGGCCGACGCGCCAGCTCGGCCAGGTCGCGGGCCCAGGGCCGGAGCGATCCGCCGCGAATGTCCGGCTTGGCAATGTGATCGAGCACGAAAATCTGATTGGGATGCCGATCGACGAGCCGAATCGCGGCGGGCAGCTGATGGTGGCAGATGAGGATGTCGTAGACAAGCTGCAGCCGGTTGAGATGAGAAAGGCCCGCGTTAAAGTCGGCGCGATCCATATAGGCATCGGGCTCAGCCTGCAGCACGTGCCGCAAGCCGAGCAGGCCTGGATTCGAGGCCAGGCGCTCCAGAACCGCTGAGACATTTGTATCGGCCAGCGGCGCCCATCCCACCACGCCGCGTATCCAGGGATGCGCGGCCGCCATGCCAAGCAGCCACTCTGTCTCGGCGATCGTTTGACACGCCTGCACCGAGATGACGCCATCCACCCCGGCACCGGCAATCTCCGCGGCAAGATCCTCGGGAAGGAAATCACGGCGAATGGCGGCCATGGATTCGTCGATCCAGCCGTACTCAGCCGGAGAATACCGCCAGAAGTGCTGATGGGCGTCGATACGCATCGAGTCGAACTCGGTGCCATTCTAGCTGCGCAGCGGAGAATGCGCGATCAGCGCAGGGCGCGCTGCAGACTGGGCAGCAGATCGCGGAACGCCAGGCCGCGATGGCTGAGTGCGTGTTTTTCGTCGAGTGATATCTGGGCCATGGTGCGCTGCATTTCCTCCAGCCAGAAAAGAGGATCGTAGCCGAAGCCGCCGGTGCCGAGGGGGGCTTCGAGAATCTCTCCCTCGACCATCCCTTCTCCTGTAGCCAGCACCCTGCCGGCGCGCGCGGCCGCCAGCACGCAGCGATAGCGCGCGGTTCGCAGAACGCGGCCGCGCATGCGATCGAGAAGGAACAGGTTATTTCGCTCGTCCTCGGAAAGCACGTCGGGCGGATCGAAGCCGGCGTCCTCGGCAAAACGGGCGGAACGAACTCCGGGAGCGCCGCCCAGAGCGTCGACCTCAAGGCCGGAATCATCGGCGAGGACGATCTGGGGAGAAAAGCGGCTGTAATACTCAGCCTTCAGGCGGGCGTTGCCGGCAAAGGTCGGTTCGGTTTCCGCAGGCGCGGCCAGCGAGCCCAGGTTGGGCAGGGGCTCGACCACAAATCCACCAGCCGCGGCAGCAACGGAGAAATCGCGCAGCTTGCCCGGGTTGGTGGACGCGGCGTAAAGCGTAACCGGCACGGTATCCAGTCTATGGCGAATCGTGGCGCGAGCGCGAATCCGGCAGATCGCCGCGCAGCGGGCAGCCGGCGCAGCGGGCGACCGGGCCGCAGTAATCCTTTCCCACCTGGACGAACAGCGCATGGAACTCGTTGTAGTGGCGGGCCAGCTCGGGCGCGATCTCGCGATGATGATCGAGGGCGAACGCCGCCTCGGCCAGCGACTGGATCGTGGCGTAGCTTGCCTTCTCCGGAGCCAGGCCGTGGCGGGTGACCACCCGGCGCAGGTAGGTGTCCACCACCATGGCCGGAGCGCCGAGCGCATAGAGCAGTATGGCGTCGGCGGTTTCCGGGCCGACATTGGGAAGCGGGAGCAACTGCTCCCGCACCGCGCCGGGAGACAGGCGCGCCGCTTCGCGCAGCGCGTCGATCTGCCCGCCGTAGCGGGCGTCGAGAAAGGCGACAAACGCCTTCAGAGCGGCAGCCTTGCGCAGCATGAAGCCGGAGGGGCGGATCAATTCACGCAACTTGTCCTCTGCAACCTCGCGCAGCCCCTCAACCGAGAGAATGCCGTGGCTCTCGAGGTTAGCAATGGAGCGCTCGACGGACTTCCACGCGGTGTTCTGCGTGAGGAAGGCGCCCACGACGACCTCGAACGCAGTCTCGGCCGGCCACCAGGACTGGGGGCCGTACGTCGCAACGAGTTGCTCATACAAGGCGCGCAGGCGTGCGGCCGGTTGCCGGGAGCCAGGAGGCCGCGATTTTGTCCCCGTCCGCCGGCGCCGCGAGGTTCTCACCATGGAATGATCTTAAAATCTCTGCGGGCGCCGAATCGTTCGGCGGTGCACATCTCTCTTATCCAGAGGGGCAAACCGGCGAAAACCGGATTTGCTTTTGATCAGCGATTATCTGAGGAGCGGCAATGGAATACGTCAATCTCGGCAGGACAGGGCTGAAAGTTTCGCGGATATGCCTGGGCTGCATGACCTACGGAGCGCCGGCAAAACCGGAGGCTGCCAAAAACGGGCGGCACGAGTGGGCCCTGAACGAGGAGCAGAGCCAGCCTTTTCTGCGCCAGGCGCTGGACGCCGGCATCAACTTCTTCGACACCGCCAACGTGTATTCCAGCGGCGCCAGCGAAGAGGTCCTTGGGCGCTTCCTGAAAAGGAATACGCGGCGCGAGGCGGTGGTCGTGGCCACCAAAGTGCACGGCGTGATGCGCGAGGAGCCCAACGGGCGCGGCCTCTCGCGTAAGGCCATCCTGCATGAGCTGGATGAGAGCCTGCGCCGGCTGCAGATGGATTACGTGGATCTGTATCAGATCCATCGCTGGGATTACGAGACGCCGATTGAGGAAACACTGGAGGCGCTGCATGACGTGGTCAAGGCGGGCAAGGTCCGCTACATCGGGGCGTCGTCGATGTATGCGTGGCAGTTCGCGAAGTCGCTGTCTCTCGCGGAGCGGCACGGCTGGACCCGCTTCGTTTCCATGCAGAACCACTACAACCTGCTTTACCGCGAAGAGGAGCGGGAGATGATTCCGCTGTGCCGCGAGGCGGGGATCGGCATCATTCCGTGGAGCCCGCTGGCACGCGGCCGTCTGGCGCGGCCGTGGAAGAGCGAAAGCACGAAACGCCTGGAGACGGACCGGTTTGGAAACACGATGTATTCCGGAACCGAAGAGCAGGACCGCGCCGTGGTCGACCGGCTTGAGGCGATGGCGAAGCAGCGCGGCGTGGCGCAGGCGACACTGGCCCTGGCGTGGATGCTGCAGAAGCCCGGGATTACCGCGCCGATTGTGGGAGCGACGAAGCCGCATCATCTGGAGGACGCGGTGGCAGCGCTGTCCGCTGTGCTGACGGCGGAGGAGGTTCGGTTGCTGGAGGAGCCGTATCGTCCGCATCCGGTGCTGGGTTTCAGCTGATCCGGCGCATCAGAGCGGAGTTTGAGTCAGCGCGACGGCTGAGCCGGCGCGACGCTGATGCGGGGCAGAACAATGATGTCGACCCGGCGATTCTGGCTTCGCCCGTCGGGCGTGTCGTTGCCTGCAACCGGATGATATTCGGCGTAGCCGGCGGCGGAGAGCCGCTCCGGAGCGAAGCCATAGTGCACGATGAGGATCTTCGCCAGCTCGCTGGCTCGTGCCGTGGACAGCTCCCAGTTCGACGCGAACTGGGAGGTGTGGATGGGCACATTATCCGTGTGCCCTTCGATGCGCAGGTCGTAAGGCGTGGCGGCCAGGGTCTCTGCGACGTGGTCGAGAGCTCGGTTCGACTCGATGTCAGGCGCCGCCGATCCGCTGTGGTAGAAGCCGGCTTCGCGCAGCGAAATGACCAGACCCTCTCGCCCGAGGCGCAGGGCGACGACGTGCTGAGCAATCTGCGGCGCGAGAATCCCGCTGAGCTGACTCTGCAGCCGGTGAAGGTCCTGCTGTACGGCGGGCGATGCGGACAGGTCGTCTCCCAGCAGGACGTTAATGGGGGGCGGAGACGTTTGGGTCGCGACGGCCCCGCTGCGATCGCGGGGCGGTGAAGCGGCTGGAAACAGCCCCAGAGCCTGGAAGGCCGACTGGATCGAGTGCGCCACCTGCATCTGCTTCTGCTGGTCGGAGCGGGAGCTGGCATAGAGGACAACGAAGAAGGCGAAGAGCAGGGTGATGAAATCCGCATAGGAAACCAGCCAGCGGTCGTGCGGGACACGGTCGGAGGATCGCCGCTTTCGTTCGCGCAGACTCATGGGACGCTCTTACGCGACCTGCGGCTCTGGAATCCGGCGAGCTTGATTTCGATCATGCGCGGGTTCATGCCCTCGAGGATGGAAATGACCCCTTCGAGCGCCATCTCCTTGTGCCGCTGCTCTTCGCGCGCCCGCTGCCGCAGCTTGCCCGCTGCGGGAAGGAAGAAGAGATTGGCCGCGCCCACGCCGTAGATGGTGGCGACGAAAGCGACTGCGATCCCGCGCCCCACCTGGTCCATGTGGTCGAGGTGCTGCATAACCTGGATCAGTCCGATGACGGCGCCGATAATCCCGATGGTCGGCGAGAAGCCCCCCGCCGATTCAAGAACCGAGGGGATGCGCGCTTCGACTTCGCCCATGGTGTCGATCTGCACTTCCATGATGCGGCGCAGCTCGGCCGGTTCGGTGCCGTCGACCGCCAGGGTCAGGGCCTGGCGCAGAAAAGGGTCTGACACCTGGTTCAGATCGCGGTCCAGCGAGACAATGCCATGGCGCCGGGCCTGGTTGGCAAAGCTGACGATCTGATGCAGCAGAGCCTGGCCGCCATCGTCGCGGTGGAGAAAGACACGGATGAGACGCCGGCCCGCTGCGATGACGGTGCTGAGCGGGAACTGGAGCATGACGGCGCCCAGCGTCCCGCCAAAGACGATCATGGCGGCCGTCGGCTGCAGGACCTGGCCCACATGCCCGCCTTCCAGCAGCAGGCCGGTGAGAATGCCGGCCAGCGCCAGGACGATGCCCACGAGGCTGCCCGTGTCCATCGCTCTACTCCCGCGGTTCCGCGCAGCTGCCCGGGGCCGCAGGCTCCGGCTGGGTCACGTCCGGCAGCGGCTTCCAGGCAGGGCCCGGCTGACAGCTGGCAGCTTCAGCGAAGACCTGGGCGCGATAGGCAATCGTGCGGCTGATGACCTCTTCGCAGGATTCAAGAACAACAACCTTCTCGCCGTTGATCAGCGTGAGCATGGTGTCGGGAGAAGCTTCGGCGTATTTAATCAGGTCGCTGTTGACCACCAGCGGATTACCGTTGAGGCGCGTGAGCCGGATCATGGATGTGCCTGAGACGTCCCTCTCTCTATCGGCACAGGCGGGGCAGGCGATCAGGTGGCTGCACCGGAGAGAAGCACCGGCGACGGAATCGGAGAAATCTCCTCCGCGGCCGCTTCGCCCGGGTTCCGCCGATACTGCTGGCATCTCTCCAGCAGCTCAGCGAGCCTTTTCTCCCTCGAGAACATCCTGCGAACGTACCGGCAGCCGCTGCGCGCAATCTCTTCCCGCTCTTCAGCATGTGTGGAGTAGTAGCGGATCAGGCCGGCAAGTTCCTCCGGCCGGTCGGGATCGTAAAACCGGCAGTGTTCCCCATCAGCGAAGAAGCTGTCTGAAGTTCGATAGGTCAGCAGAAACGTGCCGCAGGCCAGAGTCTCAAAGGGCCGCGAGACGGTCATGTGTACGTTGTTGCTGGGCAAACCCACGTGGATCCGCAGCTGGCGAATATTGTTCACGAGCAGTTCCGTCCACAGCCGGGGCAGCTCACCGCTCAGATCTCGCGCCACCACGTAGCCCGCGCGAAAGTCGAGACCGTTCAGCAGCGGAAGGAGCCGGGTCAGGAACTCCGCGCGCTTCGGATAGATCGACCCGACAAAACCCGCTTCGTATTTCTTCTCGTTCAGCGCTCCCCCGGAGTCCAGCGCCGCCGGGTGGTCGGGAGAGAACATCCGGGTGTCGATGCAGGGCTGCGACTGGATCCCTCCGAACCGTTCCACATCGCTGCGAGCGGGATAAAAGTGCAGGTCATACCCGTCGCGGTATCGCTCATAGCGGAAATCGCGTCCGGCTTCCCGCGAGGTTTCGAGGTAACAGGCTGCCTTGACGCCGCAACGCAGATTGCGCCACCCCTGCTCGCCGTACAGCGAATTCAGCCAGTTCCCGACGTACTCCGGTCCGAACACAAGCACGAGGTCGCACCCGTCCAGCTGCGCAGGGGTGGGCATTGCCGCCCGGTAATATTCGAACTGCTCCTGGGTGAGGGTGTTCAGGACCGCTCCGTTGGCATCGACGGGAATGCTGCCCTCAAAAACTTCGTGGCCCATGCGCCGGAACTCGTCCGCTGCCGTGAGCACGGTCCATGAGGACAGAATGGTGGCCGTATGAAAGACCGCAATGCGCATTCAGCACTCTCCGCGGAGGGGTTCAGGCCCGGTGGCGGCGCTGCCCACGGAATGATTCGGAAGCGCTTCCCGGGAAGCGCCGCTGAGCGAATCCCGCAGCTCCGCCAGCTTTGGAGAGCCGGGAAAAACCTGCGCCGCCACCCGGAGAATCTCCAGCGCCCGTGCGCGCTGGCCGATGCGAAGCTTCAGCGCCGCGGCGCGCAGGTAAATTCTCTCCGAGAAAAAATGATGGAGGATCGATTCGGCGGCCTCGGCCGCCTCGGCGTCCCGGCCCAGCAGCACGCAGGCTTTGACGAGACGATCGTGGTTTTCGAGCACGGTGGGGACTTTGCGGAGCGCTCGGCGAAGCCGGGCCAGCCCCGTGTGCGCCACGCCTAAACGAACCTCAGCGTAGCCCAGTTTGCTTTCGATGAGCGGCTCGCGGCCGGTTTCAGCGCCCCCCCGCCGGACGGGGCTGTAGCGGAGCGCCAGCTGATAGGCCCTCCGTGCTTCCTTCAGACGGCCCAGATCGTGCAGAAGGTCGCCGCGCATCTCGTTTCCGAGCATGCCGAAGTCGCCCTGATTGGGCACCATCTCCAGGGCTTCCAGGGCCTGCTCCGGGCGATGAAACTGACTGTGAGTCTTGGCAATGCCGATCTGAGTTAAGGCCCAGGGGTGAAGGGCGAAGCTGCGGTGCAGGGACTCGAGCGCCTCGGAATCCTTGCCGCAGGAAAGCTGCTCGCATCCCAGCTGAAGCCAGGTCAGCGCGTCGTCCGGCTGTTCCTCGGCCTTGCGCCGGAGCAGTTCCGGGTAATAGGACTTCTTTGTTCCCATGCGCTCCGCATTGAGCCGTCCGAAATGGAGGATTCTGAAATCGGCCAGGCCGATCTTCAGCCCGGTCTGTTTGATCTGCGCATCGACCGTCTCGTGAACCCGCCCACTGAAGAAAATCTTCGGCTGCCGGCGGAACAGGCGGATCATCGTGTGCTGGGTCCAGGCGGGAGCCCCCGCGGCACGGGGAACATTGTCATGGTTGACGCGCGAGATCTGGTCGTATTCGAGGCAGTAGCGGTGAGGAATGTAGTTCCGGATCGTGACCCGGTAGCCGCCAATCCCCTCGCTGCGCAGCAACATCGCGGGAATGGCCTGGGCTGCCTCCGGAGCCAGCTGCTCGTCGGCGTCCAGCACCAGAACCCAGTCAGTGGTCATGGGGGCAAGCGCCGCGTTGCGCGCCTCGGCGAAATGGTCGCTCCACGGAAAGGAAAGGAGAGCAGCGCCAAAGTGAGCGGCGATCTCACCGGTCCGGTCGGTCGACCCCGTGTCCACGATGACCATCTGGTCGACCAGCGGCCGCGCGCTCTCCAGACAGGGCCAGAGATCCTTCTCCGCGTTGCGCACGATCATGGACAGTCCGAGTGTGGGCATCAGGCCTCCCGGCCGCGAGCGAACGTCGGGATGCAGGTCTGAAACCAGCCATCGCCGGGAATCATTAGGACATTCCAGGGAAGGCTCGGTCGGAAGAGCGCCCACGCACGCCACATGCCAAAACCCCGGGTGGGGATAAAGCGTGCAGTGGGCGGGCCGATGATCAGGCTGAGTCACGCGGTTCCCGGGAGCCAGAGAGACCATCGGTCCTGCGCTTCGTTCAGGAACCTACATCAGCAAGGAGAAACGATATGCCGTTAGGAGTCCTGAACAACATCTCGGCGATTTACGCGGAGAACAATCTGAATCAGACGCAGGCCAGCCTGCAGAACACCCTCACGCAACTGTCTTCCGGGTCGCGCATCAATTCCGGCGCGGACGACTCGGCAGGCCTTGCCATTGCCAACGGCCTCGAGGCAAACTCCTCGGCGCTGACGCAGTCTTCGGCCAACGCCACGGCGGGTGTCGGCTTCCTGCAGGTGGCCGACGGCGCGCTGTCCCAGGTCACCAACCTGCTCAACCGGGCCATTACCCTGGCGACCGAAGCCGGCGGCGGAACGCTGTCCAGCTCGCAGATGAGCGCGGCCGATCAGGAGTACCAGGACATCCTGACGCAGATCGGCACCATCGGCTCGACCACCGAGTACAACAACATCCAGGTGTTCGGCGCCGACCAGAGCATGAGCGGGCTGACCTGGGCCGAGGGTTCGGGAGCCGCGGGCAGCTCGGCAACCGGAGCCGCGGCGTTGGTCCAGAGCTCGGCGATCGTCGCCGGCGGCTCGACGGCGGGCACGGCGCCGACTCTGACCCAGACCTACGCGACGGCCACATCCTTTAACTGGACTCTGTCCGGCACAGGCGCCACAGGGACGCTGACCAGCGACGCGATTTCGTCCGGGGCGAAGCTGTCCGGCCACCTGACCTTTGCCTCCGCCGGCACCGGCGGGGCTTCGATCAGCATCGACCTGAGCCAGGTAACGGGCGGCACGCTGAGCGCCGAAGCCACCAGCCTGCAGGGTTTGCTGAACACAAACTTCGGCACCGGCGGCGACGCGGACTACGCGGTGACCGTGGCCGGCACCAATTCCAATGAGCTCCGGATCTCGCTGGGCGCCAGCGCGTCCGGCGACCAGATTACCGGCCTCGGCTCGAATTCCGGAACGACGGACCAGGCGCTGGGGAACGGCTTTACCCTGTCGGGAATCACCGCCGGCGACTGGCTCAACGGAACGATCAGCCTGGCCGGAGCGGGCGGAGGCACGGGCAGCATCCCGAGTTCCATCTCGCTGGCCGGCGTGAACCAGGGCAGTCTGGTGAGCTCGCTCGACACGCAACTGAGCGTGGGCACCTCCAATCCCGACTATACGGTTGCCTACAGCAGCGGAACGCTGACCGTCGCGCTGACGGCCAATGCCGCCGGCGACGGCATCAACGGTCTGGTGGCAACGCCGGGGACGGGCAGCAATGCGCTGGCCCAGTCGGCGGCGACAGCCGGCTCAATTTCCTTCACCAACGGCGACATTCTGGGGGGTCAGTTCTCCATCACGCCCACAGTCGCCGGCACCGCGTCGGCCAGCGATCTGAAAACGATCGACCTGAATGGGGTGACGACTGCGAACCTGCAGAGCTCGGTGATCAGCCAGCTGGGCAGCCTGTCCAGCGATTACAACGTGTCGTACAACGCGACCTCCGGCGATCTGACCATCAGCGTCAGCGCAACCGGCCTGGCAGCCAATTTTGACGCTGTCAGCGTGGTGAACGGCAGCGGCAACAACGCTCTGTCGCAGTCCCAGGCGGTGGTGAGCAGTCTCGCCTCCACCAGCACGGTGCTGGGCGACTTCACGCTGACGCCGTCGACCTCGTCGGGGGCGGGCACAGCCATTGCCGTGGATTTGTCCAAGACCCAGGCCAGCCAGACGACCAACGGGACCACCTCTTCACCGCTGGCGACAGCCGTCCAGTCGGCTTTGGGCGACAATTATCTGGTCAGCTACGACGCAACCGCAGGCGCTCTGAGCATCAGCGTTTCGTCGACGGGTGTGGCGGCCGGCGTCACCGGGTTCACCGTAGCCGAAGCTTCACAGGCTGCGGCCTCCCAGCTGACCGCGGTCAGCGGCGGCGTCAACATCTACACCAGCGACGGCACCAGCACGGGGAGCAAGAACTACAACGTGACGGTGGGCCAGCTGTCAGATACCAGTGTCGGAGCCTCCGATGGCAGCTCCGGACTGGGCCTGCAGGTCACCACGTCGGTTGGCGGGGTGAACGGAACAGGCGGCACTCTGTCCGGCGGCGGCGTAGGCACCAGCCTTCAGGGGACCGACCTGACCTCGCAGGCCAACGCCGAGGCGGCCCTGCAGACCGTCACCAACGCCATCAGCGCCGTTGCTTACCAGCGCGGCCAGGTAGGCGCCAACATCAACACGCTGACCGCGGCTTCGAACATCTCGAGTTCGGAACAGACCAACATTCTTTCCGCCGAGAACGCGATCACGGCCACCGACTACGCTTCGGCAACCTCGAACATGTCGAAGTACGAAATCCTGACCCAGACCGGCATCTCGGCCCTGGCGCAGGCCAACAGCACCGAGCAGATGGTGACCAAGCTGCTTCAGTAAACCCAACCAGCAACTCCACACGGCGGGGAGCTTCGGCTCCCCGCTGTTTCGTTAGCTTTCTCCAATCGCGAGGCCTTCCCGCGGGTCAGTCAACTGCACGACCCTGCACCGGGATCAAGTTCTCCCGGAACGGGACGATAACAACTCTATGGGAAGCGTGGGTCTGTCGTTTGGCTCCCCGACCAGCGGTCAGGGTTTCGATGTCACGAGCACGGTCCAGCAGATTGTCACCAACCTGCAGGCTGTGGAAACGCCGTGGAAGAACCAGCTGTCGACGCTGCAGTCGCAGGACACAGCGCTGACCGGCATCGGCACCGATCTGAGCTCGCTCTCGACAGCTCTGAATTCGCTGAACGATTTCGAAGGCGTGTTTTCTGAGAAAGAAGGTTCCAGTTCCGACACTTCTGTCATCGCCCTGACCGGGGCCACCTCGGCGGCGGCCGCCGGAACGCATTCGATCGCGGTGAGCCAGCTGGCGCAGAACTATTCGTACACAAGCGGCAATATCGGGTCCAACGACACGCTGAGCGGCTCACTGACCATCGATGGTCAGACCATCACCCTGTCGGACGGCACCGTTCAGGACGCGAACGGCGCGTTCATCCCGGAGAACGACACCCTCTCGACGCTGGCCTCGTACATCAATGAAGGCAATTACGGAGTGCAGGCGAGCGTCGTCACCGATTCCTCGGGCAACAATCAGCTGGCTCTGGTGAGCACGACGAGCGGCGCGGCGGGTGCGGTCAGCATCGACGCCTCGAAACTGACGGACTCGGCCACCGGAGCGGTCAGCTTCAGCCAGGCGCAGCAGGGCAAAGATGCCGCGTTCACGGTGGACGGGGTATCGACAACCAGCTCCTCCAACACCGTCACGACGGCGATTCCCGGAGTGACGATGCAGCTGCTCGATACTTCGAGCGCGCCTATACAGGTGGAGATCACCAACGACAACGCGGACGTCGAAACAGCGGTGACAAATTTTGTTACCGCCTACAATCAGGTGGTCGCGGACCTGAAGACCCAGGAAGGAAATGACTCCTCCGGTAACCCCGAGCCTCTTTTTGGAAGCACGACCGTCGCACTGCTGCAGGAGCAGCTGGAAGATGCGATGAACTTCACGCAGTCCTCGGGCGCCATCACCTCGCTTTCGCAGCTGGGAATCACAGCCAGCAGCAGCGATGACGGAACGCTGACCGTGGACGCCAGCACCCTGGACAGCATGCTGAACAGCAATTTCCAGGATGCCATGAACTTCTTCCAGAGCGGGTCAACCACGACAACTTTCGGCCAGAACCTGACCAGCGTCCTGAGCAACCTGAGTAACAGCGCGCCCGACGGGGCCATCTATCTGGCGCTCCAGCAGGATTCCACGCAGGAAACAGCGCTGAACCAGAACATCACGAAACAGGAAAGCCTGATTTCTGCGCAGCAAACCCAGCTCACGACCGAACTGAACGAAGCCAACTATACCCTCCAGGCGATTCCCAGTCAGATCGACGAGGTCAACGAGTTGTACAGCGCGATTACCGGCTACAACCAGAATGCCAACGGCTGAGGAACGAGACGACAGGTTTCCATGAACTATCAGCAACAAGCTGCAGCGGCAATGAATCCGGTAGAGCTGATTGTCGCGCTCTATGACGGAATGGTGCGGTTTCTCTATCAGGCAATCGCGGCCGTCGAGCGGCAGGACGCGGAGGAGCGCAGGACGAAGATTGGTCGCGTGCTCGAGATCCTGATGCATCTGCAGTCGCGGCTGCGCATGGATGTCGGCGGCAGTTCAGCTCGGGCGCTCTCGGAGTTCTACGCTTCCATCTTCGCTCTGTGCCTCGAGGGCTCGCGCCTCGAGTCCGCCGACCGGCTGAAAGAGGCGATCGCCTGCATTCGCGACGTTCGCGAAGCCTGGAATGTGGCTGCCCGCGATCCCGAGGTTCTGCGGCAACTGGCGGAGAATCGCGAAGGGCCGCCGGCGATCGCAATCCCGGTCCGCCGCGCGGGTGGAGGCGCCGAACCGGCGCGTTCCAGCTGGACTGCCTGAGCTCTCAGCCCGTGACCGCCAGCTCCTCTTCAAGAAGCTGTTTGTGAAAGAGGCTGGCGTAATAGCCGTTGCGCTCGAGCAGCTCCTCATGGGTCCCGAATTCAACGATGCGGCCCTGCACAAGCACCGCAATCCGATCCGCGTGGCGCACCGTGGAGATGCGGTGGGCAATCAGGATGGTGGTGCGGCCGGCCATGACCGTGCGCAGCTCTTCCAGAATCCGCTCTTCGGTATAGGTGTCGACGCTGGCCAGCGCGTCATCGAGAATGAGGATGCGTGGATTGCGCAGAATGGCCCGGGCCAGAGCAGTGCGCTGCTTCTGGCCGCCTGAAAGCGTGAGGCCGCGCTCCCCGACAGCCGTCTCGAAGCCGTTGGGAAACAGCCGGAATTCCTCGGCTATGCGCGCGGCTCGCGCCGCATGCTCCACGTCAGATTCAGAAGCCTGAGGAACGCCAAAGGCGATGTTTTCGCGGATGGTCGTGCTGAACAGAAATGTTTCCTGCGGCACCACGCCGATGGCGCTGCGCAGCTCTTCCAGCGGATACTCGCGCACCGTACGGCCGTCGATCAGGACACTGCCCGGCGGGGCATCGTAGAGCCGCGGAATGAGATTCACGAGGGTCGATTTGCCTGAGCCGGTTGGACCGACAATCGCGAGGCTCGTCCCGGCCGGAATCCGAAGCGAGATGTTGTGCAGAACCGGCACGGAACGGCCATCGGCGGAAGGGTAGGCAAACTCCAGATTGCGGAATTCCACCTCCCCGCGGATCGGCTGGCTCGCAGCATTCGGCCGGACCTCGTCGACAGTCGTCGGCTCGGCGGTGAGGATCTCGTGAATGCGAATGACCGACGCAGTGCCCCGCTCAAAAAGGTTCACCACATAGCCCAGCGCAATGATGGGCCAGGTCAGCATCAGCAGATAGGTCGTGAAGGTCACGAAGGCCGCGAGGCCGATGCGATGAGTGAGGACCTCGTGGCCGCCGACGAGCAGAGCCACCACCATCGCGATGCCCAGCATGAACTCCAGCGTGGGCCACAGCATCCCCATCAGGCGGACGAGGCGCAGGGCGCGGCGGATGTATTCCTGGTTCGATCGCTCAAAGGCAGCCACCTGGGCTTCTTCCTGGGCAAAGGCGCGTACCAGGCGAGCGCCCGAGAAGTTTTCCTGCGCCTGGGCCGAGATATCGGAAAACATCGCCTGAATTCGCTCGAACCGCTGGTGGATCTTCCGGCCCATGAACTGGATAAAGATGCTGGCCAGCGGCATGGGCGCCAGCGCGGTCAGCGTGAGGAACGGACTGATGCGCAGGAGGAAGAACAGCGCTCCGGCCGAGAACAGCACCGTGTTGGCGGTGTACATGACGGCCGGGCCCAGCAGCATGCGAACAGCGGCCAGGTCGTTCGTCATACGGGCCATGATGTCGCCCGTACGATTCTCGTGGAAGTAAGAGGCCGCCTGCTTCTCCAGCTGCCGGAAGAGGTCGTTGCGCAGATCGAATTCAATGTCGCGCGAAATGCCGATGATGATCCAGCGCATCCAGAACAGGAGGATACCGTGCGCGACGGTGACCCCGAGCAGCAGGCCGGCATAGCTGAAGATCTTGCCCCAGGTCACGCCCAGATTCAGGTCGTGCACCGCCAGGCCGATGACGCGGGGGAACTGCACCCAGATGGCGTTTGCCAGCACCGTGCACAGACAGCCCCACATGTAGCCCTTCCAGTAGCGGCGCATGTAGGGGAGCAGCGGTCGTAGATTGGCAAACATAGGCAATCAGTTTACGTAGGGGTGCGCAGAAGAAGATAGGCGCCGGCCAGTCCGAAGAGCAAATCGGGCGACCATGCGGCAAGGAAAGCGGGCAGCCAGCTGACGTTGCCCATCGCTTCGAAGAAGCCGGAAACGACGAAGTACGCGATGGCGACGCCGATGGCCACAGCGATGCCGGAGAGCGATCCGCGCTTGCCCATCGACAGCGCAAACGGAACCGCCAGAATCGCCATCACCAGCGTAATCAGGGGATAGGCGAGTTTGTGATTGAGCTGCACCCGCAGCGGAACAGTATTGAATCCACTCTGCCGCAGATTGCGGATGTAGCGCGCCAGCTCGCCAAAACTCATTTCCGAGGACTGGCGCACTTCCTTGGTGAAATACGAGGGCGGTTCGCGAACCTCCGGAAACGTTGTCACGGAGAAGTCCCGGTAGCTGATCCCTTCCGGAGTGAAGCCGCGTTCCCATCCATCCTCAAAGACCCACGCATTGAGGTTCGGCTCCCAGTGCGCGGTGGCGGCGAAGATTCTCTTCGAGAGGTTGAAGGATCCCGGCTTGAACTCGAAAACGGAAATATTGCTGAAGGTGTCGATATCGGGGTCGAAATACTGGTAGTAAAAAATGCGGCTCGGCTGGCCGGCATGCTGCTGGCCGAAGATCCATTTCCTGCCCGGATGCTCGAAGGTTTCCGGAGGCTTGCCCTTGATCACGTTGCGCAGCGCCTCCTGCCGGCGATTCGCCTGGGGCAGATAGGTATCGTCAAAGACAAACGACGATGCCGAGAGCACAGCGGCGATGGCCAGCACCGGCACAACAATGCGGTAGAGGCTGATCCCGGTAGCTTTCATCGCGGTCAGTTCACTGCTGCGATTCATGACCCCAAACACCACCAGCACGCCGATCAGAACGGCGAGGGGCGTGATGAGGTAGATCATGCTGGGCGTCAGGTTGATGAGGTATTCGCCGACCGTGACCAGGGGCGTCTGATTGCGAATGATGTCGCTGAGCAGCTCGAAGAAGGTGAACACCAGCATCAGCATCACAAACGTGATGAGCACCATGGCGAATGTCAGCAGAAATTCCTTCAGAACGTACTCATCGAGCAGGAGGGGGAAACGGCCGCGCAGAAGCCGTCGGCGCGGAGTCGCCTGGACGGCATGGCTCGGCGTCGAGGTCTCGCTGGGCCGCAGCCGGAACCAGCTGCCCACCGACGACAGCATCGAGAGCGCTGCGCCGCCGGTGGCCATTTGCCGCAGCAGGATGATCCCGCAGACGGAAAAGATCGCATTCGCTTCCCACACACCGACAAAGGCCGGAATCTTGTTCTGACGAGCGAGTGCTGTGCCCGTCGACGACAGGAAGTAATAGATGAAGACCAGCGCGATGGTCAGGACAAATCCCGCGCTCTTGCCCCCGCGGCGGGAGGAGATGCCCAGCGGAACGCCCACCAGCATCAGCACCAGGCAAGCTGCCGGATAAGCCAGCCGTTTCTGGAATTCGATCTCGAAGAGCCGCGCATTTTTGCCATGCGTACGAGCAAGCAGCTCGTGGGTGCTCATGGCCAGAATGGGCGTATCGCTGTGCCCCAGCCGCACGCTGGTCTGCGCGCCGGCCTGCAGCGGAAGATCCGTTTGTTCGAAGGTTGAAACCGTATAGTCGTTCGGCTGATTATCGTCGGTCTGATGTTCGGTCCCGTCACGCAGGCGCATCAGGATGGACTGATTCGGACCGTTGACCACCGTCGCGCGATCTGCGGTTGTTACCCTGGGCGCGTTCGGATCGGTTACGTCGGCGAGGAAAATGCCGCGCCAGTTGGCCGCCCCCGTACCGGCTCGCACATCCTGAACATAGAGAACGTAGTTCCTGAAATCCTCGTAAAAGACGCGCGGCTGCACCTCCGCGGAAACCTGCGCGTTCGCCAGAGATTTCTCAAGGTCGAGCATCGCTGCGGTCGCCCGCGGCGCGAAAAACATTGAATTGGCAAAGCTGATGCCCCAGGCAGCCAGCGCGACCACCCCGACCACGCGCACAAAACTCCAAACCCCCATCCCGGAGGCGCGCATGGCGGTTATCTCACTGTCGGCGGCCAAACGGCTCAGGCCCAGCAGAATGCCAACCAGCACCGCCATGGGAATGGTGACCGTGAAGATATCCGGCAATAACGCGAGGATGATCGCGACGACCGATCCCAGAGCCGAACTGTTTCTGACGACCAGCTCCAGCAGGCTGGGCAGATAGCGGATGAACAGAACGAACGTGAAAATCGCGCCCCCGATCAGCGCGTGCGACAGGACTTCCTTCAGGATGTACCGGGTGAGGATGCGCACAGTGGACGGTCCGCCTTCAGTTTATCGCGGCGAGAACCCCCGCAGGCGCAGGCTGTTGGCGAGTACGCTGACCGAGCTGAGCGCCATGGCCGCGCTGGCAATCGCCGGACTGAGCAGGATGCCGAAGGCCGGATAGAGCACGCCGGCCGCGATCGGGATGCCGAGCAGGTTGTACCCGAAGGCCCAGCCAAGGTTCTGGCGCATCACCCGCAGGGCCTGCCGGGCCAGCAGAACCGCCTCGAGGATCTGCCGCGGCTCGCCGTGCAGCAGGATGGCGTCGCCCGCCTCCCGGGCCAGGTCGGCGCCGGTCCCCATGGCCAGGCCGGCATCGGCCTGCGAAAGCGCCGCAGCATCGTTGATGCCGTCGCCCGCCATGCCGACCCTGTGCCCCTGCTGCTGCAGTTCGCGAATCTTGGCCAGCTTCTGATCGGGCAGCAGCCCCGCCCAAACCTCCTCAATCCCGGCGGAGCGCGCAATGGCCTCGGCGGTCGAAGCCGTGTCGCCGGTCAAAATCGCCGTGCGGATCCCCAGCCGCCGCAGCCCGGCCACCGCGTCTTTTGCTGTGGCCCGCAGCGTGTCGCGCGCCTCGATCACGCCTGCCAGCCGGTTTCCCTGCGCGACGTACATCCGCGTCGTTCCCGCGGCGGATGTTTGCTCCGGGACCGGTATCCCCAGCTCCTGCATTAGCGCGGCATTGCCGGCGGCCACGCTCCGGCCGTCGATGCTTCCCTGAATTCCCTTGCCGGGAACTGCGCGCACATCGCTCGCCGAAGGAATCGAGAGGCCGCGTTTTTCCGTCGCGCTCAGGATCGCCCGCGCCAGCGGATGCTCCGATCGCTGTTCCAGCCCAGCCGCCAGCTCCAGTACCTGATCCTCGCTCCACCCATCGGCGCTTTGAATCCCAGCAACCTCCGGCTTGCCCTCGGTCAGGGTGCCGGTTTTATCCAGCACCACCATGTCGATGCGCGCCAGGCGTTCCAGACTTTCCCCGCCCTTGAACAGAACCCCCAGCTGCGCGCCGCGGCCGATGGCCACCGTCAGTGCGGCCGGCACGGCGAGTCCCATCGCGCAGGGGCAGGCAATCACCAGGACCGCGACCGAAACAGCAAACGCGCGTCCGGCGCCTCCGCCAACGAAAATCCAGACAAGGAACGTCAGCAGCGCCAGGCCCAGCACCACCGGCACAAAGACAGTGCTTACGCGGTCCGCCAGCTGCTGCATCGGCGCCCGCGACGACTGTGCTTCTTCCACCAGCCGCATCATTTGCCCGAGCATGCTGTCCGCTCCAACGGAAGTCGCCCGGTATTCAACCGCGCCATCGAAGTTCAGTGACCCGCCGATGACCCGGTCGCCCGGCTGCCGCGTCACGGGCAGCGACTCGCCTGTGATGAGCGATTCATCTATGGAGGTGACGCCCGTCAGGATGACGCCATCCACCGGAACGCGCTCGCCAGGCCGCAGCCGCACGATGTCGCCGGCGATCACTTCCGCCAGGGGCACTTCCACCTCGCGGCCGTCGCGCAGCAGGCGCGCCGACTGCGGCTGCAGACGCATGAACTCGTGCAGAGCATCCAGCGTGCGCCGCTTGGCCCGCGCGTCGAGCCATCGGCCCAGCAGCAGAAAGCCCAGGATCAGCAGAACCGCGTCGTAGTAGACGTCCGGATGCAGCCCGTAATGCAGGAAAACGCCAGGAGCCACCGTGGCCACCAGCGAATACGCAAACGCCGCGCCCGTGCCCAGCGCGACCAGCGTGTTCATGTTCGTGCCGCCGTGGATCGCTGCCGTCCAGGCCTGGCGGTAGATGATCCCGCCGCCCCAAACCATCCCCACCAGCGTGATGACGAGCATCGCGGATTCCAGCACCGCCGGCGAAAGCCCATGAACCGGCCCCGCCCAGCGCTCCGCACTCATCATCAGCCAAACCACCACGCCGCCCGCCAGGGTGAACAGGGCTTTGGCCCGCAGCGGCGCTTCATCCGCCGCCGTGTCGCCCGCGCGGACAGCGCCTTCCGCAGGCGGAGTCGCATCGTATCCCGCGTCGCGCACTGAGGCGATCAGGTCATCGACCTTCGCCAGTCCGGGACTGTACGTCACGCGGGCCGAATTCGTCAGAAGATTCACTGACGCTTCGCGCACGCCGGAGGTTCCGCGCAGGGCGCGCTCCACGTGGCCCTGGCACGCGGCGCAGCTCATGCCGATCACCGGCAGGGTGATGGTGCAGCTCTCGCTGGTTTGCACCGCTGCAGCCTTTGCCCCGCGTTCGATTTCCGTAGCCGGCATCAGGACTCCGCGGTGGTCGGATACCCGGCCTTCTCGACCGCGCTCACCAGAGCGCTCTCCGGCACGCTGTCCGGAGCTTCCACGCGAGCTCCGCCCACGCGTACATCGTCCACCTTGACGCCCTCGACCTTCTCCAGTGCCTGGCGTACCCGCCGCACACAGGCGTCGCAGTGCATGTTTTCAATCCGCAGCTTCGTTTCCCGCATCCCTGCCCCCCTAGTCCATGATGCGCCTGTGGGCCGCCTGGACTCACGGAGCTTCCAGCCGCCCCAAAAACAAAGCGGAACCCAGCGGGCTACGGATTGGCGACAAAGCGGTATCCTACCCCGCGCACCGTCTGCAGATGCCGCGGCGCGGCAGGGTCGTCCTCGATATAGCGCCGCAGCCGGACAACGAAATTGTCGATCGCGCGGGTGTCCGTATCCTCGCGCACGTGCCACACCTGCTCCAGCAACTCCTTGCGCGAGACAATCCGCCCCTGATTCCGCACCAGGTAGCGCAGAAGGTCCGCCTCCATCAGCGTCAGGCGAACCAGGCGCTCCTCGGTGTGCAGTTCCAGGGCGTCGAAATCGATGCGGCGGCCCGCAAAGGCAAACTCCGTGCCCTCATCCTCGGGGACGTGCTTTCCCTGCGTTCCATGGGACCAGTCCATGCGCCGCAGCAGCGCACTGAGCCGCGCCAGCAGCACATTCAGGTCGAAAGGCTTGGGCAGATAATCGTCGGCGCCGGCGGCAAACCCCTGCACGATGTCCTCCGGACGTCCGCGCGCTGTCAGCATCAAAATCGGGACGTAATTGCCCTCGCCGCGAAGCCTCGCGGCAATTTCAAAGCCGTTTGGCCCGGGCAGCATCACGTCCAGAATCACCGCGTCGAAGCTGTCGCGCTGCAGCCAGTCCAGAGCCGTCTCTCCGTCCGCCGCCACAGTGACTGTGTGCCCCTCGGCCTGCAGGTTGAACAGGAGCCCCTGGGCGAGATTGCTTTCATCCTCGACGACCAGGATCCTGGGCATGCTCTATTTGTGCTCCAGCACAGGGCTCAGAATGCGCGGCAGCTGCAGCGTGACGGTTGCGCCCCGGCCCTCCCCGGCGCTCTCCGCGGTGGCATCGCCTCCATGCTGCCGGGCGATGGTGCGTACCAGATACAAGCCGAGTCCTGTCCCTTTGGTGCGCAGCACGCTGCGGCTCGGCACGCGATAAAAGCGGCGGAAGATGCGCTTCAGGTGCGCCGCGGGAATCCCGATCCCGTGGTCGGTGACGCTGATCCGGACCCAGGCGTCCTGCTCGATGCTGAGCGCCACCCGGATGTCGGCCCCATTCGGCGAATATTTCACCGCATTGCCCAGAACATTCAGCACGGCCGTCTGCAGCTCGTCCGGATCGCCGCGCACCGTCATCGGCGGCGGATTCTCTGCAACGCTCAGCGTGATCGCCCTCTCCTCCAGATGGTGACGAACCAGCGTGGTGTGGATGCTCTCCTCGACGAGCGCGCGCATATCCACGGCAACGCGCACGTGCGAGCGTGCTCGCTGGCCGACTTCACCGGCCTTGAGCACCTGCTCGATCGTCGCCAGCAGCCGGTCGCTGTCCACCAGCATCCGCCGGTAGAATTCGCCGCGCTGCCCTTCGTCAAGCTGGCGGCGCTGCAGCGTCTCCAGGTAGAGGTGGATCGAAGCCACCGGCGTCTTCAGCTCGTGAGTTACGGCGCTCAGGAAGGCATCGTGGCGCTCGTTCCGCCGCACTTCACGCACCAGAAAGATGGTGTTCAGCGCCACGCCGGCTATCAGGAGCGCGAAGAAGGGGATGCCGACGGCCATCGGCCACACGCGCCGCCAGTTCAGCACGATCCAGCCGACGTTCAAAATAATCGCGACGCCGATCAGGCACACGCCGAGCAGGGTGAAGAGGACCATGTTCCGTCTTCGTCCGTTCAGGCGCATACGAAAGCGCCCGGCACGAGAGGACCGTGCGGGCGCTTCTATTGTCGCAATTCCAGCCACAGGGTGTTAAGAAAACCGATCAGGCCACGCCGGCCGGCCGAGGATTGTGCGGGTCATACTGCGCGACCTTGACCTCGTGCGCCAGGTGCAGCTTCTTCATCAGCCAGATGCCGTAGTAGTTCACGTCCAGCTCGTACCACTTCAGTCCATGGCGGGCAGAAACCGGATGCGCGTGGTGGTTGTTGTGCCAGCCTTCGCCGCCCGTGAGCAGCGCTACCCACCAGCTGTTGCGCGATTCGTCGCGGGTTTCAAACCGTCGCGATCCCCACATGTGGGTTGCCGAGTTCACCAGCCAGGTCGCGTGCAGCCCCAGGGTCGTGCGCAGGAAGATGCCCCACAGCACCCCCGGCCATCCGGCAACGGCCAGGCAAATCAGGCCGGCAACCACCATGGGGATCCAGTGGTATTTGCTGAGCCAAACGTAGAAACGATCCCGTCGCAGATCCGGCACATAACGGCCCAGCGCTTCCGTTTCCGCATGGAGCGACTCGCCGCTGATGATCCAGCCCACGTGCGCCCACCACCCTCCGTCATTCGGAGTGTGCGGATCGCCCTCCTGGTCGGAGAGCTGATGATGGACCCGGTGCAGCCCCACCCAGAAGATCGGACCGCCCTCCAGCGCCAGCGTGGCGCAGACGGTCATGAAGTATTCCAGCCACTTCGGAACCCGATAGCCCCGGTGGGTCAGGAGCCTGTGGTAACACATCCCGATGCCGATGTTGTAGGCCAGGAACCACATCACCGCAAAGCACGCCAGCGCCTTCCAGCTGAACATGAAGAGGGCGGCTACCGCTCCAATGTGAAACAGGACCATGAAGAACATCGTGATCTTGCTCAGCCTGCCGCCCTGGGCTTTGCGGCCCAGCTTCGGCATTACAGGGTGGCGGGGTGCCGCGTCCTGCTGCGGGATGGCAACGGCGGCGGGGTAGACGGGAACGGCAGGAGCTTCGGCGGTTTCGACCAGCATCTCGGGGGGCATGGAATCCAGACTTCCGGGGTGATTTGGTGTTGCGGCTTTGGACAAAAGCGTCGCTGTACTTTTACCGTAGCAGCGACAAACTGCCGATGGTGTAACACTTTTGTAAGCCAGACTTGCCGGGGCAAGGTGCAACCGCGCCTGTCGAGTGACTGCAGTACGGGCTGTTTACGCTTCCTTAACCCTCTCCGGAGACGATACTGTGGCGATGAAATCTACCACGCTGCCCCTGTCCTGCGCCGCGCTTGCCTGTTGGGCGTCGCTGTTCTGCTCTGCTCAGACCATCCATCTGCCCACCAGCAAGGAGATTCTGGGCCCGGTACCCGGGAATCCGCATCGTCTGAACAGCCTGCCCATGTCGGCTGCCTGGTCGCCGGACCATCGCTACCTGGCGCTGGTCAACGCCGGCTTTGGCACCGTCGAGTCCAATTACGACCAGTCCATTGCGATCCTGGACACGAGCACGGGCAAGCTGACCGACTATCCGGACGCGCGCACCTCGATGGTCTCCCACCAGACTCTCTACTCCGGCATCGCCTTCTCCGCCGATGGTTCGGAGCTTTACGCCAGCCTCGACTCCATCTCCGCGCCCGAGGGCGGCAAGCCCGGAGAGACCGGGAACGCCATCGCGGTCTACCGGTTTACCGGCGACGGCCTGACGCCGGAACGGCTGATTCCGGTGCCCCTGCGGGCGCTCTCCGGCGAGCAGAAGCAGGAACACGGGGAAATGGACCTGGCCCGGGATCAGGCAATTCCCGCCCCCGCCGGCCTGGCGGTGGTGAAGGGCGCTGACGGCGCGGAGAAGCTGCTGGTCGCCGACGAGTTCTCTGACGATGTCCTCCTCCTCGACGCGACGAGCGGCAAGCTGGAAACCCGCTTCGACCTGTCCGCGGGGCCGACGATCCCGACGACTTACCCCATTGCCGTCCTGGCCAGTCCGGACGGAACGCGCGCCTGGGTAGCGCTGTGGAACGGGTCGGCCGTTGCGGAGCTGGACCTGCACAGCGGGAAGGTGAAGCAGCGTCTACCCCTGCTGCCGCCGCTGCGGCCGACCGACCCCAGCTCCCACCCCATCGCCATGACGCTGAGCCCCGATGGCGCCATGTTGTACGTCGCCCTGGCCAACCGCGATATGGTCGCGGTGGTTCAGGTGAGCGGGGCCAAAATGCGGATCGCCGACACCCTCGATGCTCGCCTGCCCGGCCAGGCTTTCTTTGGCGCTGAGCCGGACGGCGTTGCGCTCTCCGACGACGGCAAGACGCTCTACACCGCCGATGCCGGTTCCGACGCTGTCGCGGTTTTCGACCTGAACCGGCTCACCGGGCCGAATCAGCTGCACGTTCCCATCGGCTTTATCCCCACCCAGTGGTACCCGACGGCGCTGGCGCTGAAGGGCGAGCATCTGTACGTGGCCACCGCCAAGAGCGAAGGCACCGGGCCGAATGTCGCCCCGCAGCCGGAGGCGCCCAACCCGGCGCAGAAGCAGATCAAGCGGCTGGAGAAGCGGCCCCACACCTACATCGCCTCCATGCTGCATGGATCGCTGGCCACTATCGATCTGAGCGAGGTGAGCGGCCACTATCGGGAACTGACGACCGACGTTCTGAAGAGCAACCTGATGTACGCCGCGCAGAAGCAGATCGAGTTTCGCGGCGGCGGCGACAGGATCCACCACGTGATTTACATCATCAAGGAGAACCGGACCTACGATCAGATCCTCGGCGATCTGGGCGTGGGCGACGGCGATCCGTCCCTGACAATGTACGGCGAGTCAATCACGCCCAACCTGCACGCGCTGGCGAAGCAGTTCGGCGTGCTGGACAACTTCTACGATTCCGGCGAAGTCTCGGGCGACGGTCACGTCTGGTCCACCGCCGGGACGAGCAGCGACTACACCGAGCGCACCTGGCAGCAGGCCTATCGCGGACACGAGCGCGTCTACGACTTTGAGGGTGTGGTCGAAGGCGGCTATCCGCTGCTGGAGGGCATTCCGGACATCGACGAGCCGTTCAGCGGCTATCTGTGGACGGACTTTGCGCGGAACCACAAGACCTATTACCACTTTGGCGAGTTCATCTCTACGCAGTTCTGCACCGATCAGGCGACTCCGGATCACGGAGCGCCGGCGGACCAGAAGCTGCCCGAGGTGGCCGGAACGCCGGAGGGGAAGCACTACTGCGAGCACCCATTCATTCACAAGGGCGAGGAGATCCCGGCGAATTACGGGGGAGGGATCAGCCCGTATCCGTGGAAGATTCCGCTGATCTACAAAAACGTGGCGACCAAACGGGAGCTGGAAGGGCATTTCGATCCCATGTATCCCGACTTCGAGCTCGCGTTTCCGGATCAGCTGCGGGTGAATGAGTTCCTCGTCCACTTCAACCAGTGGGTGGCGGACCGGAAACAGGGACACGACACGATGCCGCAGTTCGTAATGCTGCGGCTGCCCAACGATCACACCGCGGGAACGACGCCGGGGATGCCGACGCCGCAGGCCTCCGTCGCCGACAACGATCTGGCGGTGGGACGCGCGGTCGATGCCGTCTCGCACAGCCCCTACTGGGACGACACCGCGTTCTTCATCCTCGAAGACGATGCCCAGGATGGAGCGGATCACGTGGATGCGCACCGTTCGATCTCGCTGGTGGTGAGCAAATACGCTCCGCACAACTCGACGCCGTTTGTGGACCATACCTTCTACACGACGGTGAGCACGCTGCACACGATCCTGAAGCTGCTGAAGGCTCCGCCGATGAGCACGAACGACGCGCTGGCGCCGCTGATGGCGCCGGAGTTTTCCGGGGCGGGGGATCAGCCGGCTTACAGCGCCGATTACCGGAACCGGGACAACGGCCTGATCTACACGGCGAACTCGCCGAAGGCGGTTGGGGCGAAGGAGTCGGCGAAGATGGATTTCCGCGTCGAGGATCACGCGCCGGTGGTGAAGCTGAATGTGATCCTGTGGAAAGAGGCGATGGGCAACAAGCCGGTTCCGTGGATGCTGACGCATCCCGAGGCGCCGCGAGACGGGGACGACGACGACCAGTAGCGCCTGGCAGAAAAAATTGTTCTTTTGCGAAATGCTAAGTCGTGCGGATCGAGCAACTTGATTTCCGCGACCAGGGCCCCTTCGCGTTCTCTACTGGATTGGCGGGTATTCCGAGAGGCCCCATCTCTCGTGCGCCTGTATTGGCGCGGGCGCGACGCGTGTTCACCACAGAGAGCACAGAGTTCACAGAGGTGCCTCGAGGAGATTGGCGGCCACTGAAGCCAACAGCGGGCTTGAATGGGGCACCCCGGGGTTTTTCGGGTGGCGACCGGATCGAAGATGAGAAAGAGCGTCGGCTCGTGAAGAGCGCGGGTCCTGGGACCCTGACCTCGAAAACAAAAGGACTCGCGACTGGCGAGTCCTCCTGGTTCAAGTGCTTGATCCAGTGTGAGGGGTTGCGCGGGCGGATGCAAGGAAAAAGCGCGGGTTCACAGCACGAAAGTAACGGGGACTTTCGATGTCTCGGCGTCGGGCCCTGAGCGCCGGAGGAAACCCGGAGTTTGCCACGGTGCTGCGGGTGGTCCGGGCGCTGGGGTTGAAGTTGTCCGTGGCGCCGGTGGGAGTTGAGGCTGCTGAAGCCTCGAAGCGAAGAAAAGCTTAGCGCCGCGGACGACAGGACGACGCGAGTCCATGCTGGAATTCGGTGAGAAACTGTGCGGGTTCGTTCAGGCAGGGACCTTTTGCGGGATTCTTCGCTGCGCTCAGAATGACGACTCTCTCTCTCTCTTTGGTGCCGCTGGGTGCCGGCGTGAGCAGGCGACGCATCTACGTGGTCAGGCGGTCCGGGGAGATGGGCTTCATCTGCCAGAGGGAGAGCGCGGTGAGGCTCCCGAGGCCGGCCGTGATCTGGACGCCGATGGGCGGAGCGCCGGTGCCTTTCGGGTAGAAGCGCTGGGTGAAGGCGCCGTGGCGGTTGGCCAGGCACTCGATGACGGAGCCGTCGATATAGAAGCGAAGATCAACTTCGGCTTTTGGATCGCTGCCGAGGGCGAGCTGCTGGTCTTCGATCTGGATGGTGTCAGGATGCGCTGGGTCCCAGCGGACGGTGAGCCACGGTTGCGCGGCTCCCGGTGATGCGAGGGCGAGATCGAAGGGGCTGGAGCCGCGGCGGAAGGTGCAGCGGATCTCGCCGCAGGCATTCCGGATCTCGAGGCGGGCGAGCTGGTCGCGAAGGCCGGATTCGCCCCCACCAAAGCGCAGGCGCTGTTCGTCTCCGCGTATTTCTTCGACTTCGGTTGCGACCTCCATTTGCAGGTCGCCGCGGGCGTCGAGGGTGAGGACGCGGGGCAGCGACATCACTCCAGCCCATCCGGCGGCGCTGTATTCCGCTTCGGGGCGGCGCTCCTGGATCCATCCCCAGAGGATGCGGCGGCCATGGGCGTCGAGCTGCGTCTTGGGCGCGTAGTAGGCGCCGGCGTCGAGAAGGCCGCTGCGCTGCGTATGGAAGAGCATCGTCTTCGTGTCGAGAACGCCGGACTGCCAGTACGCCTTGCCGCCGGTGGAGTGGATGAGGACGTGGCGGTCGCCGAGGGGGAAGAAGTCGGGGCACTCCCACATGTCTCCCGAGTCGGCGGGGTTGGCCGCAGCCTGGCCGCTCGCAGAGCCCTGGTAGAGCGGGTGCAGGTAGTCCCAGTGGCGCAGGTCGGCGGAGCGGTAGAGCAGGATGGCTCCGCCCTGGCCGCGGATGCCGGAGCCGATGGCGGTGTACCAGACGTCTCCCTGACGCCAGGGCGCGGGGTCGCGAAAGCCGGTGACGTCGAGGCCGGGCGGTGGCGCTGGGATGACGGCTTCGGGGACTTTGGTCCAGTGCGTCAGGTCGCCGGACGAGAAGGCGAGACACTGCGATTCGCGCAGGCTGTGCGCGCCGTCGCGAATGGTGGCATGGCTCTCGGGCGCGGAGACGACGCCCGTATAGAGAATGGCAACGCGGTCTCCGTCAACGAGAGCGGAGCCGGTGAAGCAGCCGGCGGCGTCGGGTCCGCCGGGAGTGGGCGCGAGGGCGACGGGCAGGTGACGCCAGCGGACCATGTCGGGGCTGACGGCGTGGCCCCAGTGCATGTCCCCCCAGACGGCCGCGTGGGGATTGTACTGGTAGAACATGTGGTACTCGCCGCGCCAGACGATGGGGCCGTTGGGGTCGTTCATCCAGTTGCGCGCGGGGAGCAGGTGGTATTGCGGGCGGCGCGGGTCGGCGGCGAGAGCGGAAGCGGGGACTTCGGCGAGGCTTGGCAGGCGGAGGGCCGAGGTGGCGGCGAGGGCGGCGGTGCGGGTTAGGAGTTGGCGGCGGCTGAGCACAGGTGACAGAGGACAGGTTACAGGTTGCGGCGAGCGCGGGTGTGGTGGGCAAAACTCAACCAAATAATGCAGAAATGCCTTACAATGAAAGAAGGAGAGCATTATGGCGACGCTGAAGGTGACAGAACGGGGCCAGGTGACTTTTCGGAAGGAAGTGCTGCAGCATCTGGGCGTGCGGCCGGGGGACAGAATTGAGCTGAATCTCTTGCCCAACGGTCGCGGGATGCTTGAGGCAGCGCGGCCGAAGGGCAGCATGAAGGACTTTGTCGGCCGGCTGAAGGGAAGGAGCCGGAAGGTCGCAACGATCGAGGAGATCAATGAAGCAGCCGCGAGGGGCTGGGCAGGCCTGAGATGAGAGTGACGGCGGACACTAACGTCCTGGTGCGGGCTGTGGTGGGAGATAATCCAAGTCAGGCAGCCGCGGCCGAAAAACTTCTGCTTCGTTCCGAGCTGGTTGCTCTTCCGCTGCCATGCCTGTGTGAACTGGTGTGGGTGTTGCGCGGGGTGTATCGCCTCCAGCGCCCTGAGATCGCGGAGGCTATCGAGTCGCTGATCGACGCCGAGAACGCGGTGGTGAACCGGCCGGCCGCTGAAGCGGGCTTAGCGGTTCTGAGAGCTGGCGGCGATTTCGCGGATGGGGTGATCGCGTGGGAGGGCCGCTGGCTTGGCGGCGAGACGTTTGTGTCGTTTGACAAGAAGGCGGTGTCAACAATGACAGCGCTGGGGGAAGCAGCGCGGCTGCTGGAGTAAGTGTTTCCCGACAGATCTATGGCGGACAGTGGCACAACACAGCCTGGAACTTTGGAACGGGTTCCCAACGGGGGCATCTGCTACGTGTTTGGGATCGCTTTCCCGGTCTACTACCTGCTGTTCGTCCGGAAAACCAGGCAATCGCCCTTTCTGCGCTTTCACTCCTTCCAAAGCCTGATGGTCTATGGCCCGCTTTGCGTGATCCTTCTCGCAGAGGACCGTATCGCGTGGCGGTCTCCCGGGGAGGCATTCATCGCCCTGCTCCTGACCATCTCCTGGATCGTTTGCATCATCCAGGCGGGTCGGCGTAAGCGCTTCCACATTCCGATTGTGGGACGCATTGCAGAGTGGCTCGCTGCACTCTAAGGCCCAATTCCGGAATGCTTCTGGTGACGGACGTCAGCCGACGGTCTGTGCCTGTTTCCTTTCCCATGGTTGGAGGATGCGCACGGACTGCATCCCCGCGGCCGTTGCCGCCTGGATGCCCATCTGCGTGTCTTCGAAGACGAGGCAGGATTCCGGCGGGACGTTCAGCTTCTTTGCCGCGAGAAGAAACGGCTCGGGGTCGGGCTTGGAGTGGGTGTAGTCGCCGGCGCAGACGAGGATGTCAAATCTGTCTTCGAGATGGAGTGCGCGCAGGGAAGCTGTCACGGATTCGCGCGTCGATCCGGAGACAACGGCGAAGGGGATGCGGCGGTGCGCCTCCTCGATCTGCTCGAGGACCTCGGGAACCGCCGTGAGCTGCGGAAGGAGTTCGTAGTAAAGGTTCTCCTTGCGGTGCGCGACTTCTTCGATCGGCATGGCGAGCCCGTGGCGCTCGTTGAGCGTGGCGATGATGCGGGTGACGGGCCAGCCGCCCCAGGCGTAGAAGACATCTTCGGGGAAGTCGGTGCAGCCGTATTCGCCGAGAGCCTGTTTCCAGGCGAGATAGTGGAGGGGCATCGAGTCGGCGATGGTGCCGTCCATGTCGAAGAGCCAGGCGCGGAAGGGGCCAGCGGGCAGTTGCAGGATCACAGGGTACAGGGTACAGGGTGCGCGCGGTGGTTTGACGCGGGAATCGCAGGAATCTAGGATCGGCTGTCAGCGAGAGAATCCGGACGCAGAGGGGGCGGAATGCGACTGATCGAGAAAGTGCGCGGAGGGGGCCAGCGGGTGCTGGCCGTTTTCATTCTGGCGGCGGTTGTGGTGCCGATGGCGGCGCGGGCATCCGAGCGGGGATCGCAGGGGACGGAGACTGCGCCAACGCATCCGCCGGTGGCGCCGGTGCGGGCGGTCACAACGGATTATTACGGGATCAAGGTTGTCGATCCGTATCGCTACATGGAGAACCTGAAGAACCCGCAGGTAGAGGCGTGGTTCAAGGGGCAGAACGCGTACACGCGGTCGGTGCTGGCCAAGATTCCGGGGCGGAACGCATTGCTGGCGCGGATTCGGGAGCTGGACGCGTCGACGCCGGCCAAGGTGAGCGCGGTGACGCGCATGCCGGGCGGCCGGTACTTCTACGAGAAGGAACTGGCGAACGAGGTTGTGGCGCGGCTGTATGTGCGCGACGGTCTTGACGGGCAGGAGCGGGTGCTGATCGATCCCAACAAATATCCGGCGCCGGCCGGGTCGCACAACGTGATCAGTTATTACACGCCGTCGTATGACGGGAAGCTGGTAGCGGCGGGGATCTCGGCGGGCGGATCGGAGAACGCGACCATCCACATTATTGACGTGGATACGGGGAAGGAATTCCCCGAGACGATCGACCGGACGCAGTTTGGGAACGTCCAGTGGCGGATGGACAACCACTCCTTCTTCTACAACCGCATGCAGGAGCTGAAACCGGGACAGCCGCTGACGGATAAGGAAGAGAAGAGCATCGACTATCTGCACATCGTGGGGACAAATCCGGAGAAGGACGCGGCGGTGCTGGGTTTTGGGCTGTCGCCGCGGGTGAAGATCGACGCGCTGGATATTCCCTTCGTGCTGACGATTGTGGACTCGAAGTGGGCGCTGGCGCTGATTTCGCACGGAGTTTTAAACGAGGTGACGCTGTACGAGGCGCCGGTGAGCGAGGTGACGAACGCCGACGCGCCGTGGGTGAAGATCGTTGACGTGCCCGACGATGTGACCGGGATGGATGTCCACGGGGACGATCTGTATCTGCTGAGCCACAAGGATGCGCCGCGGTTCAAGGTGCTGCGGACGAGCCTCGATCATCCGGACGTGGCGCACGCGGAGGTGGTGGTGCCGGAGAACGAGGGCCAGACCGTTGTCAAAGGCGTTTCGGCGGCGGCCGATGGGCTGTACGTGCAGGAGACGGATGGAACGCTGGGCCTGCTGGATCGGGTTCCCTATGGAGGCGGGCATGCAGAGGAGGTAAAGCTGCCGTTTGAGGGAACGGTGGCGGTGGACAGCTCCGATCCGCGCATCCCGGGTGTGCTGCTGGTGCTGACCTCGTGGGCGCGGGCGCCGCGGATCGATGCTTACGATCCGGAGACGGGCGCGGTGACGGACACGAAGCTGCAGCCGCTGGGACCGTACGACGATCCTGAGGACGTGGTGTCGAAGGAAGTGACGGTGAAGAGCTGGGACGGCGTGATGGTGCCGCTCTCGATTGTGTACAAGCGCGGACTGAAGATGGACGGCGAGAATCCCACGCTGCTGCGCGGGTATGGAGCGTACGGGATCACGATTCCGCCGGCCTTCGATCCCACGCTGCTGGCCTGGCTGGAAAAAGGCGGCGTGTATGCGTGGTGCCATCCACGGGGCGGCGGCGTGTATGGCGAGGACTGGCACAAGTGGGGTGAGAAGCTGACCAAGCCGAACACCTGGCGGGACTTCATCGCCTGCGCGGAGTATCTGGTCGATCAGAAATACACATCGCCGGCAAAGCTGGCGGGATCGGGGACGAGCGCGGGCGGGGTGACGATCGGGCGGGCGTTTACCGAGCGGCCGGATCTGTTCGCGGCGGCGCTGGACCGGGTGGGGATGTCGAATGCGCTGCGGTCGGAGGACACGCCGAATGGACCGCCGAACATTCCGGAGTTCGGGACGGTGAAGACGCTGTACGGGTTCGAGGACCTGTACACGATGGACGCCTACCACCACGTGCGCAACGGGGTGAAGTATCCGGCGATCCTGCTGACGACGGGCTGGAACGATCCGCGGGTGGCGAGCTGGGAGCCGGGGAAGATGACGGCCCGTCTGCAGGCGGCCACGGGGAGCGGGAAGCCGATTCTGCTGCGCGTGGATTACGAGGCGGGACACGGCATCGGATCGACGAAGTCGTCGAACGAAGAGGGCATGGCGGACGAGTGGAGTTTTCTGCTGTGGCAGTTTGGAGAGCCGGGATTTCAGCCGTCGAAATGAGCCTTAGGGGGCCAGCGTCGCGGTGCGGAGGAAGTCGAAGGTGCCGCTGGGGTTGGGATGGATGTTGCCGAGCCTCCTGTTGTGGACGATGACGGAGTCGAGATACCAGAGGTCGAGAGACGGCAGGTCGCTCGCGGCGATGGCCTGGATTTCTTTGTAGTCGGTAATTTGCTGGTCGCGGCTGGTGGTGTCGGCTGCGTCGGCGATGAGGCGGTCCATCTCGGGGTTGGAGTAGAAGCCGCGGTTAGCGCCGTGGGGCGGAAAGCTGGCGCTCGCGTAAGCGTAGCGGAAGATGTCGGGGTTCTCATTGCCGCCGATCCAGCGGCCGGGCGCGAGCTGGAAGGCTCCGCGGGTGAGGTCGGCGTAGTAGGTGGCGAACTCGTAGCTGCGCAGATCGAGGGCGATGCCGACCTGGGCGAGCTGTTCCTGGATGGCGACGGCCATCAGACGCACGGTCTCGTCGTTCGAGGTCTTCATGCCAATGTGAAAGCGGATGCCGCCGGCGCCGCGTCGATAGCCGGCCTGGTCGAGCAGAGCGTTGGCGCGGGCGGGATCGAAGGGGTGCTGGTCGACGCCGGGGTTGTACGCCCAGTGCTCGGGCGGGAGCAGGCTTTCTGCGATGCGGGCCTCTCCGCGGTAGAGCGCCTGGATGAGCAGCGGGCGGTTGATGGCCAGCGCGATGGCGGTGCGGACGCGCACATCACGCAGGATGGGATCGCGCATGTTGAAGACGATGTAATTGAGAACCGTGCCGGGGCCGTCGTCAACGGCAAGGTGGCGATCGCGAGCGAGGGCCACGATGACGTCAGCGGGGAGGGCGTTGCTCTCGACGTCGGCGGAGCCTTTCTCGAGCTCGAGGGCGCGCGTGGTGGCGTCGGGCACGACGGCGAAGCGGAGATTGGGGATGTTGGGCTCGGGTCCCCAGTAGGACGGGTTGCGCTTGAGGATCACGTCGCGATCGAGTTGCTGGCTGACGAAGACGAACGGACCGCTGCCGACGGGGTGCTGGGCGAAGTCGCGTCCGCTGCCGTACGGAACGATGCCGATCGCGCCGTCGCAGAGGTTGAAGGGCAGCGTGGGGTCGGGCTTTTTGAGATGGAAGATGACCGTCGCGGGGTCGGGCGTGTCGATGTGGTCCAGCGTGGTGTAGGAACCGGCCTTTACCGAGATGACGGTGCCGTTGAGGATGGAGTCGATGGTCCACTTCACGTCGCGCGAGGTGAGCGGGCGGCCGTCCTGAAAGTGCACGCCGGTGCGAAGGTGAAAGACCCACGTGAGGGGGTTGGGGCTCTCCCATTTGGTGGCGAGCAGCGGTTGAAGGCCGAAGTGCTCGTCGCGATGGAGGAGCGCGTCGAAGATCAGCGAGTCGATGTGCTCGGCCTGCGCGTCGGTGCCGATGCGGGGATCGAGGTTGTTGGGACTGGACTCGATGAGCATGGTGACGGTGGTGGGCTGGGGAGCATGAGAACAGCCGGTGAGAAGGCCGCAGGCCACAGGCCACAGGGCACAGAGGAGAAGGCAGCGGACAGCGGACAGCGGACAGCGGAAAGGTGAGAGGTGGAGGGCCGACGAGCAGGATGCCAGCCGGAATTTCGCTGGCCGGTTCTGAGCTAGCCGGTTTTTAACTGACCGGACTTTAGCTGACCGGTTTTTAGCTTCCCGGTTCTTAGCCTCCCGGCCTTCAGCTACCCGCTTTTCAGCTGCCTCACACATAGCTGATCTGGCCGAGCATCGCTGGGCGCGCGGCGCCGGTGGCGGAGGGGACGTTGCCCGGTCGGTGATTCCAGGTCTGGTATGCGAGGAGGGCGAAGGCGACCGCTTCCTTGGCTTCTGAAGGCAAGCCGCTGCTGTCGCTGGTCGTGAGGGTGATTTCAAGACCGGAAAGCTTTTCGCGCAGCATGCCAAGCAGCGTGGCGTTGCGCGCTCCTCCGCCGGAGACGATGAGGTCGAGGGGCGCCGGCCCAGTGCGAGGCACGACCCAGCGGCGGATGGCGTCGGCGATGGATTGGGCAGTGAGGGTGGTGGCTGTGGCGACGGCGTCTTCTGGTTTTTTGCTCAGGCGGCGGCAGGCGGCGAGGAATTTTTCGGCATAGGAAGCCCCGAATTGCTCGCGGCCCGCGGATTTCGGCGGCGCATGGCGGAAGAATTTCTCTTTGAGCGCGGACTGCAGGACCGGTTCAAGAACCGTGCCGCGCGCAGCGGTGCGCCCATTGCGGTCATAGGCTCTGGAGAAGAGCCGCTGCATGAGCGCGTCGAGGATCATGTTGCCGGGCCCGGTATCGAAGGCCAGCACCTGTTCCTGAGCCGCGCCCGCCGGGATGGCGGTGAGGTTCGCGATGCCGCCGATGTTTTGCAGGATGCGGGCGCGGCCGGCATCCGCATAAAGAACGAAGTCGAGGAGCGGCACGAGTGGCGCGCCCCGTCCGCCCGCAGCCATGTCGGCGGGGCGGAAGTTCGCGACGACGGGAAGGCCGGTCGCGGCTGCAATGAGCGCCGGCTCGCCCAGCTGCCAGGTGCAGGCGAAGCGGCGGCCTGCATACGCCGCGGGAACGCCCTGGTGATAGACCGTTTGGCCGTGGCAGCCGATGAGGGCTGGCGTGATCTTCGTATCGCGGATCGTCGCCTGGACCGCTTCGGCATAGGCGAGTCCCAGACGCCAGTGCAGGCGCGCGAGTTCCCCGGTGGTGGTGTTCGCGGTGTCCGATTGTCCGGCCATGGCGGTGAGGATCGCGGTGCGCAGGGATTTCGGAAACGGGAAGGCGCGGTGGGCGAGGAGGGTGAGGCGCGGAAAAGCAGGTTCCTCCACTGCGCGCCGTCGCTGGCGCGACGACACTTCGGTCGGAATGACAATCTCGGGGGAATGCTCAGTGATCTTCACCAGCGCGACGTCGATGCCGTCGGCGGAGGTGCCGCTCATGACGCCGGCGACGATCATCGAGGAGTGGGGCATTCTCTGGAGAGCAGTTTACAGGCCGCATTTCACCACAGAGAACACAGAGGACACAGAAGGTCACGAATCGTGTAGATCAGGACGACGGTCCCAGGCCCTTCCAGCGCTCGGGATCCGCGGAATGAACCGGGGCTTCGCCGACGGTCTGGGAGAAACGCTGGACATCTTCGCAGAGACGCTGGAGGCGGGTATCGGTCGGGCTCTGGCGGCGGGTAGGCTGAAGCCATTTTTTCTTCGACCGGTAGATCTTGCGCCAGGCGCTGGCCACCACATTGCGGAAGGCGCGGGAGCGCTCAGCCTCCTTCACGATGGCCTCCCAGGCGCGATGGACCAGCTCCGGATCGCGGCAGATTTCGATCATCTGAATGCCGGCGAGGAGCGCCTGGACGACAGCTTCCTCAATGGGCATTTGCGAGAGGATGCCGCCCATCTCCATATCGTCGGAGAGGATGATGCCCTTGAAGCGGATCTGGCGGCGCAGGACATTGGTGACCCAGTAGCGCGAGACCGTGGCGGGAGTGTCGTCGCGGCCGGGCCACGGATACGAAGCGTGCGCCACCATGGCAAAAGGAAGCCTCGGGCCGACGGCCAGCCAGGGGGAGAGATCGGTGCGCCACATAAGGCGCGTCTGGCGATGGATGACGGGCATGGACTGGTGCGAATCGACGGTGCCGCCCCCCAGGCCTGGGAAGTGCTTGCCGCAGGCCAGAATGCCTTCCATGTGGAGGCCGGCAAGAAAGTAGCGGGCGTAGTCGATGACGCGCCACGGCTCCGCGGCGACAGCGCGCGAGCGAAGGATGGAGGCCGATTCGGGAAGAGCCAGGTCGAGGACCGGCGCGAAGACAGTATTGAAGCCGAGAGCGCGGGCTTCGCGGGCGACCAGCCATCCGTGCTGGCGGTAGATCTGACGCTTGCCGGTGGCAAAGACGGCGGCCGGCGAGGGCAGCGGGGCGATCAGGTCGCGAAGACGATCGACCAGACCGCCCTCCTCATCGATGCAGCGGAAGAGCGGCGTGCTCCCCAGCTTGTCCGCCTGGCGGAGGAGATTGCCGGTCTGGACCGCTTCCTCGATATTGCGGCGGAAGAGGATGATGCCGCCGGGGCGAATCTTCTGAAACCAGGCGCGCTCGGAGTCGGACAGCGAGGGGCCGGCGACGCCGACGATGAGGGTCTGTCCAGCCTGTTCGGCCAGCTCGACGCTGCGGCGGCGCGGCATGAAAGCCGTTTTGCGTGATCCGGCGGCGGCGCTGGCGTGGAATGCGGCGATGGGGCGTTGGGGGCTCATGGGTTGGTCCCGTAACGTGGATTGGATCGTGGACTGATCGTTCCTAGCCCCGAATTTCCGCCTTCAATTCTTCCAGAAGGTTCAGCGCCTGCAACGGCGTCAGGCTGTTGATATCCATTTCCGCAAGGCGATCGAGAATGCGCTGCGAAAGCGGAGTGAACATGGTGAGCTGAAGCGAAGGTTCGGTTTCGAGCGCGACGTTCTGCCGCTCGGACCGCTCGTGCTGCTTCAGCACCTGGCGCGCTCGCTGGATGACTGCCGGAGGCAGACCCGCCAGACGCGCCACATCGATTCCGTAACTGCGACTGGCAGCGCCCTCCTCTATCCGATGCAAAAAAACGATGCCCTGGGGGCTTTCCCTGACCGAGACATGCAGGTTTTTCAGGCGGGGAAACTCGTCGGCCAGCAGGGTCAGCTCATGGTAATGGGTGGCGAAGAGAGCTCGGGCGCCGATGGACCGCTGCAGATGCTCGAGGGTGGCCCAGGCGAGAGCGAGGCCGTCAAAGGTCGAGGTGCCGCGCCCCATTTCGTCGAGGAGAATGAGGGAGCGCGCGGTTGCGGTGTTCAGGATGGTGGCCGTTTCGGTCATCTCCACCATGAAGGTGGAGCGGCCGCGGGCGAGGTTGTCGCTGGCGCCGATGCGGGTGTAGACGCGGTCGACCAGGCCGTAGGTCATGCGATCGGCGGGGACGAAGCTGCCGGCCTGGGCGAGGATGACGAGCAGCGCGGCCTGGCGCAGGTAAGTGGACTTGCCGCCCATGTTGGGGCCGGTGATGAGCAGCAGGTTCGGCGCGGAGGTGGTTTCGCTGGCGTCGAGGTAAAGTTCGTTGGGGACGAAGCGAGTGTCGCCGGCGTCGTCCATGAGGCGCTCGATGACCGGGTGGCGGCCGCTGGCGATCTCGAGCAGCGGCGCGGACTCGATGCGGGGACGAGTGTAGTTCCGGAGCGCGGCCAGATGGGCGAAGTTGGCGACGAGGTCGATTTCCGCGACGGCGGCGCTGGTGCGGCGGATGCGGGAGGCGTTTTCGACAATGCGCTGGCGAAGAGTGGCGAAGAGTCGCTTTTCAATTTCAACGCAGCGCTCCTGGGCGGTGAGGACCTTGGTCTCGTAGTCCTTGAGCTCGGGGGTTGTGAAGCGCTCGGCGTTGACCAGGGTCTGTTTGCGTTCGTAGTCGGCGGGCGCGCTGGCGAGATTCGATTTGGTGATCTCGATGTAGTAGCCGAAGACGTTATTGAAGCGGACCTTCAGCGAGCCGATGCCGGTGCGGCGGCGCTCGCGCTCTTCAATGGCGGCGATTGAGGCTCGGCCCGAGGACCCAATGGAGCGGAGGTCGTCGAGCTCGGCATCGATGCCGGCGGCGATGGCTCCGCCTTCGGCCAGGGTGAGGGGCGGATCGGGGACGAGCGTCGAGGTGATGGCGTTGTGGAGGTCGTCGAGGAGGTCGAGGGTGGAGGCGGACTGCCAGAGGGGTGCGGGGTGCAGGGAGCGGGGTGCAGCATCGGTCGCCGCTACGGTGGTTGGGTCCGTCGCGAGCGACGTGGCGGTTCTCTGGACTGCGGGCAGGTGCTTGAGCGAGGCAGCGAGGGCGAGCAGATCGCGCGGACCGGCGCTGTCGAGGGAAATGCGGGCCAGCAGGCGGTCGAGGTCGAGGATCCCGGAGAGAGACCGGCGGAGCTCTTCGCGGCGGATGAGGTCCTTGCGGGCGGCATCGACGGCGGCGTAGCGGGCCTCGATGGCGGCGGCGTCGATCATCGGCCGCAGCAGCGTCGCGCGCAGCAGGCGCTTGCCCATGGGGGTGCAGCAGGCGTCCATGGTGCGGAAGAGGGTTACGTCGGGACCGGCCTGCGCGAAGAGCGGCTCGACCAGCTCCAGATTGCGCGCGGTGACCTGATCCAGGTGGAGGTGCTCGGCGCGTCCGTAAAAACGCAGCGAGTCAACGTGAGTGGCATCCGATTGCTGGGTAGTCCGGACATAATGGACGATGGCTCCCGCAGCGGTGGCGGCGGCGGAATGTCCAGCGAGGCCGAAGCCTTCGAGCGACTGGCTGCCGAGCTGGCGTTCCAGCAAGGGGAGCGCAAAGTCTGAAGAGAAGACCCAGTCATCGATGGGGCTGCGGGTTTTGACCTGCGCCAGCAGCGGCTCGAGTGTGGCCGCGTCGGTATTGGGGCCGAGGGGCCCGGCGGTGGCGGGGAAAATCAGCTCGGCGGGGGCGATGCGAAGGAGCTCGTCGAGCGCCTGGGCGACAGCGCCCGGCCCCGAAAACTCCGTCGCGCGGAAGTCGCCGGTGGAGAGGTCGAGCAGGGCGAGCCCGGCGGCGTCTCCCGCGACGTGAACCGCGGCGAGGTAGTTGGACTGCTCGGCGGCGAGCGCGGGATCGAGCGCGGTGCCAGGGGTGAGGACTCGGGTGACCTCGCGGCGAACGATCTTCTTCGCCAGCTTTGGGTCTTCCATCTGCTCGCAGATCGCGACGCGATAGCCCTGGCGCAGGAGCCGGGCGATGTAGTTTTCCGCGGCGTGCCAGGGAACGCCGCACATGGGCGTGTTGCGCTCCTTGTCGCGCGCGGTGAGGGTCAGCTGCAGCTCGCGGGACGCGGTTTTGGCGTCGTCGAAGAAAAGCTCGTAAAAGTCGCCGAGACGGAAGAAGAGCAGGGCGTCAGGGTGCTGGCGCTTGGCGGCCAGGTACTGGCGCATGAGCGGTGTCTGGGTGTCGGCGGCGTTGTCGGGCACGGAAGGGTCCAGGAACAGGGTATAGGGATTGGGAATTAGGGTGTAGGGCTTTCACGACCGAGGACAGGGCGGCAGGCGCAGAGGAACTTCAGTACAAGTGTGAACAGGCCAAAGGCCTGCAGCGAACGGCGTACCGTCAACTTTGGTTGAGCTGACCGGGAGCGGTCATCCGGATCATCTTTCTCTCTTCTTTCTGACAATGAACGACCAGATGACTATGACCATTCCACCGCCTAACGCGGCTGACGCCTTCGCCGCGAGCCGCCCTTCCATATACGAAGAAGGGATGAGATGAAAGTGGACAAAAAGGAAGAACATCCCTATTGCCGCGACAATGGCCGTTAGCTGCCACTGCGACTCATCCCAGCCATTGTCTGACTCTAACAATTACCCGGCAAGCGATTTTTCAGGCTTCGGACAGGGTCATCAGGGCCCTGACCGCTGCTCGCGTCAGCATCCGTCTGTCGACATCGGGCAGCGTTTTGGGCGGTGGTTGACAAAAATGCAAAACCAGTTGGATTTCGCGTACAATCAAGACTAGTCTGACTGGTCACGAAATGCGAGGAGGTGAGCAACGGTGGCAAACAGAGATCCGGCGGTCGGCGCGAAGAAAGGAGTGTCCCTGTCGGCCCATGATTCCTGGCAGGTGCAAACGGCCAAGGCCAGATTCAGCGAGGTGTTCCGTCTGGCACGAACCAAAGGACCGCAGCGTATTACCCGGCAGGGACGTGAAGGCGTGGTGATGATCGCAGAGGAAACCTATGAGCAGCTGGCCGCCAAATCCCGGCAGCCGCGGAGTCTGGTGCAGTTCTTTCGGGAGTCGCCCCTCGCCGGAGTCGAGCTCGATCTCGAACGCTCCCGCGATACAGGCAGGGACATCGAACTATGACAGGATTTCTGCTCGACACCAACTGCATCTCGGAAGTCGTGAGCCCCAGGCCGGAGAAGCGGGTTCTCGAATGGCTTGAAGACGCCGATGAGAGTCTCCTGTACCTGAGCGTGCTGACTCTGGGAGAGATTCGCAAAGGGGTTGCGGGGCTGGCGCCGGGGAAACGGCGTTCTCTGCTGGCGCGATGGCTCGATACCGATTTGCCCGCTCGCTTCTCCGGCAGGATTTTGCCGATCGATCGGATGGTCGCAGATCAGTGGGGCCTCATCTCCGCGGAGGCGAAACGTCAGGGCAGGCCGGTGGCCAGCGTCGACGGGCTTCTGGCGGCAACGGCGCTGCACTACAACCTGACCCTGGTGACCAGAAACGCCAGCGACTTTGCTGCGACGCGGGTTCCCCTCCTGAATCTCTGGGCGGCGATGTGAAAGGTGCCAAACCTGTACTGCGCATTGGCATCCATCTCTCCACCTCCGGCGGCGTCTTTCGCGCGGCGGAGCGGGCGCACGCCATCGGCGCGAACACGTTTCAGATTTTCTCGTCGAGCCCGCGCATGTGGCGCGCGCAGCGGCTGGAGCCGAGCCACTGCGAGCAGATGCGGCGGCTGCGGAAGGAGTACGACTGCTTCCCGCTCGTGATCCACACCAGCTACCTGGTCAACCTGGCCAGCCAGACGAAGCTCTTCCGGGAAAAGTCGGTCGCGGCGTTTCGTGGAGAGGTGGAGCGGGCCGTGGCGCTGGGCGCGGAATATCTGGTGCTGCATCCTGGATCGTGGAAGGGCCTGACGCGGGATGAGGGCCTGCGGCTCGCCGCAGAGGGAATTGAGCGGGCGCTGGACGGGATCGCGCTCGATGGCTGCGATTTTCGCGTCCTGATCGAGAACACGGCGGGGTCTGAGTTCTCGCTGGGCGGCAGCTTTGAGCAGGTGGCGGAGCTGGTCGAGCGGCTGCGGCCCGTGGCGCCGGTGGGAGCCTGTCTCGACACCTGCCACTGCCATGTGGCGGGGTACGACCTCGTCACGAAGGAAGGCTACGAGGAGACGGTGGGGCTGATCCGCGAGACCGTGGGCCTCGAGACGGTGCGGGTGTGGCACATGAACGATGCGAAGGCGCCGCTCGGATCGCGCCTGGATCGGCACGAGCATATTGGGCGCGGGACGATGGGACTGGAGCCGTTTCGTCGCCTGCTGAACGACAAACGTTTCGCGCACTGCGCGTTTATCGCGGAGACCCCGGTGGACGAGGAGGGTGACGAGGCGCGGAATGTGGGGACGATGCGGGAACTCGCCGCGGGTGCCCGCAGGGATTAGGGATTAGAGTTTAGGGATTAACAGACCGGGGTGCCCGGCCAGGATTGCGCCGTTCCGCGTCAATTTACAATCGAAGCTGAGTCCGTTTATGCCGAACAGGGAAAACACAGAAGCCGCCCCGCAGGCGGCCACCGGGGATCCTTCATCTTTGGAGGCTCGCTACACGCCCGCCGAGATTGAGGCGAAGTGGCAGGCGCGCTGGGCCGAGCAGCCGGACCTGTATGCCGCGGAGCCGGCCTCGTCGCCCAAGCAGAAGTATTATGTGCTGGAGATGCTGCCGTATCCGTCTGGGCAGCTTCACATGGGGCACGTCCGCAACTACTCCATTGGCGACGCGCTCGCGCGCTACATGTGGATGCAGGGCTACAACGTGCTGCACCCAATGGGCTGGGACGCGTTCGGACTCCCCGCCGAGAACGCCGCGCTCAAAAACAACACCCCGCCGCGCCAGTGGACGCTGGGCAACATTGCCGCGATGAAGCGGCAGATGAACCGCCTGGGCCTGAGCTACGACTGGCGCAACGAAGTGACCACCTGCCTGCCGGATTACTACCGCTGGAACCAGTGGTTCTTTCTGCGCATGTTCGAGCGCGGGCTGGCTTACCGCAAGAAGAGCAAGGTGAACTGGTGTCCGCAGTGCGCGACCGTGCTGGCCAACGAGCAGGTGGTGAACGGCTGCTGCTGGCGGCACGAGGAACAGATTGTCGAGCAGCGCGATCTGGAACAGTGGTTCTTACGTATTACGAATTACGCGCAGGAGCTGCTGGACGATCTGAGCAAGCTCGACGGCTGGCCGGAAAAGGTTCGCACCATGCAGCGGAACTGGATCGGCCGCAGCGAAGGCGCGCAGGTGGAGTTCGAGGTCGAAGATGCCGTCGGCGCTCCCGAAGAGGAAGACAAGGCGCGTAAATCCGGGACCGCGATTCTCCCGGCGCGCGAAGGGGTGCGCGGGACCGGGCAGAAGATTCCCGTCTTCACGACCCGCATCGACACCATCTACGGCGCGACCAGCGTGCAGCTGGCGCCGGAGCATCCGTTGATCAGGGAGATGGCCGCGGCCAACCCGGCTCTGTCCGATGCGGTGGCCGCGCTGCTGGAACAGCAGAAGAAAGCGCGCGAGAGCGGCGACGTGGGCGCGATTGAGAAGCACGGCGCGTTCACCGGCCACTACGCCATCAATCCCTTCAGCGGTGAGCGGCTGCCGGTGTGGGTGGGCAACTACATCCTGCTCGACTACGGGACCGGTGCGATCATGTCCGTTCCCGCGCACGACGAGCGGGATTATGAATTCGCCAAAAAATATGGCCTGGAGATTCGCGTCGTGGTGCTCCCGCGGCGGACCGGAGAGCCTCCGGCAGAAGGCGAGGGGCAGTCGCTGCTGCCCTTTACCTCAGAAGACAGCCTGCTCATCAATTCCGGCGAGTTCAACACGCTCGGCTGCGTTGAGGCGCAGCACAAAATGGCCGCCTTTGCCCAGGAGCACGCATTTGGCAAGGCGACGGTGACATATCGGCTGAAGGACTGGGGTGTGAGCCGCCAGCGCTACTGGGGCACGCCCATCCCGATGATCTACTGCCCCAACGACGGCATTGTGCCGGTGCCCGACGATCAGCTGCCGGTGCTGCTGCCCGACAATGTCGAGATCACGCAGCAGGGCGGTTCGCCGCTCGCGCGGATGCCCGAATTTGTGCACACCACGTGTCCAAAATGCGGCGCCGAGGCGCTGCGCGAGACGGACACGATGGATACGTTCGTCGATTCGTCCTGGTATTTCTACCGCTACACCGACGCGAAGAACGATAAGGCGCCATTTGATCCAGCGACGGTGGCGTATTGGTTCCCCATCGACCAGTACATTGGCGGCGTGGAGCATGCCATCCTGCACCTGATCTATTCGCGCTTCTGGACGAAGGTGATGCGCGACCTGGGCATGGTGAAGAACGATGAGCCGGTGGAGCGGATGTTCACCCAGGGGATGGTGATCCGCAACGGCGCGAAGATGTCGAAGTCGAAGGGCAACGTCGTCTCGCCGGACGAGATGGTCGAGCGTTTCGGCGCCGACGCCACGCGCATGTACGCGCTGTTTGCCGCGCCGCCGGATCGCGATCTGGACTGGCAGGAAGATGGCGTCGCGGGCGTCAGCCGCTTCCTCGGCCGCGTGTATCGCTTTGCCATGAAGTATGGAGAGCGCGCCAGGAATGCCAAAGCCGCGGCCCGCGGCAACCTGAGCCCGGCGTCGCAGGCCATCCTGCGCAAGCTGCATCAGACGATCCGCAAGATCACGGAAGACTTTGCCGGGCGCTGGCACTTCAACACCTGCATCGCCGCCATCATGGAGTTGGTGAACGTGCTCACCGCGGCGGAGCCCGCGATAGCCGCCGGGGAGGTTCCGGATGCGGTGCTGGCCGAGGTGCTGCGCACGCTTACGCTGCTGCTGGCGCCCTTTGCGCCGTATCTGTCCTTTGAGCTGTGGGAGCAGATCGGTGAGAACGACAATCTGCTGCGGGCGCCGTGGCCGAAATTCGACGAGGCGCTGGCACGCGAGGAGCAGATCGAGATCCCGGTGCAGGTGAACGGGAAGCTGCGCTCGGTAATCCGCGTGGATGTCGATGCGGACGAGGCAACGGTGAGGGATGCGGCGCTGGCCGATGACAAGATCGCGGCGTTGATTGCGGGCAAAGAAATCGTGCGCATCATCGTGGTGCCGCGCAAACTCATCAACATTGTGGTGAAGTAGAGCTGTTGAGCGCTGGATCTGCAGGTCGAATCGCCGAACGCCAGGGAACACCCGGCACTCCCTCTTTCGTGCAGGTGCTCAAGCTGTGCCGCAAGCGGCCATTGCTGCTGGCTCGCGAGCTGTTGTGGCGCTGGCTGTTTGGGCTGCCGCTGCTGGCCGTGATCGCCCGGGAGGCCATGCGCATTGGAGCCGACACGGCCGCCGCGGTACAGGCTACCGGCGTGGACCAGTTCTCGCTCGAATTTCCCATGCGCGGCGCGGTGGCTTTTTCCCAGGCGTGGAACCTCCTGTGGACGCCGGTGGTGCATGTGCTGGTGTGGCTGCTGCCGCTGGCCATGCTGGGGTGGGCGCTGGCCGCGGGGCTGGGTCGCAACCTGCTGGTGCGCGGATACGACCGCACGCAGCCGTGGCGGCCCGGACCGATGATCGTGCTGCAGTTGCTGCGAGCGGTGGCCCTGGTTTCGATGGTGGTTTTCTGGTTCAGCGCGATCCGCTGGGCGGCGACCTTCAGCCTGGCCGGTGTAACGCCGGCCTCCGAGACGATGGCGGAGCCGAGCCTCGTTCTGTACAGCGGCCTGGTGATCGTCATTTCACTGGGGACGATTGCTGTGTGGCTGCTGCTGAGCTGGATCTTCTCCATTGCCCCGCTGATCTCGCTGCTGGAGCGGCGCGGCGTGGGCGCAAGCCTGAGGCGCAGCCTGCGTCTGGGTTCGCCGATGACCGGCAAGCTGGTCGAGATCAACGTGGTCATCGGCTTCCTCAAGCTGGCGCTGACGGTCGCGGTCATGGTGCTCTCGGTCATTCCCACCGCGTTTATCGTCGCCGTTCAGGGAGTGTGGCTCTACCTGTGGTGGGCGGTGGTGACGGTGCTGTATCTGCTGGTCTCGGATTTTTTCCAGGTGGCGCGGGTGGTGGCGTTCGTGGATCTGTGGCGGCTGGCCGCCGAGGCGGACGCGCCCGAAACTACGTAAGATGTCCGCACATGAAAGAAGACATACTCGAGCAACTCGTGGATGACTATCTGCACTTCAATGGATATTTCACTGTGCATAACGTGAAATTCCAGCCGCAGTCATCCGATTCCGAATACGTGACGGCGGAAGACTGCGTGGCGAGCGACATCGATGTAGTTGGATATTGCCCTTTGCGGTCGGGAGCAGAAAGAGTCTGGGTCGTAAGCTGTAAGAGCTGGCAGATCGGATTCGACGCGAACGATCGCATCAGAGCTATTGAGGGCGGAAAGCGCCGCGAAGGTCGCGAGGCTTGGCGCAGCTTTCGAGAGCTTGCCAAACGGAAATGGGCTGACGCTCTTGTTCGAGAGGTGGAAAAGATTACTGGTGTCCAACAGTTTACTCATATAACTGCTGTTACCAAGCTGGTCGGGAGCTCAGCCGAATGGGAGAATCATCCGGTTTTTAGGGCGAATTTACACGGAAATCCTCTGAAGATCCTTACCCTTCAGCAAATGCTTAGCGATCTATACGACAAGACCAAAACTACAGTGGCGTCATCTGAAGTCGGGCGGCTTCTGCAGGTAATCAAGGCATGTGGCTGGAAGCCATAGGAAGGTCCGCGTCGAGAGATCGTAACGCCATTTCTTTACACCCCTCGAATTCCCTGACAAACTAGGCTGTGACCCCCGCCACTATTGTCATTCTCGATTTCGGTTCGCAGTACACGCAGCTCATCGCGCGGCGCATCCGCGAGCAGAACGTCTACTCGGCGGTGCTGCCGTGCACGGCGAAGATCGAGGAGATTCGCGCGCTGAATCCTGTGGGGCTGGTCCTCTCCGGCGGTCCGTGCTCGGTGTACGACAACGACGCGCCGCCCGCCGACCCTAGGATTCTGGAGCTGGGGCTGCCGGTGCTCGGCATCTGCTACGGCCTGCAGTTCATCACGCATCATCTGGGCGGACGGGTGCGCTCGGCGCTGAAGCGCGAGTACGGGCATGCCGAGGTTGAAGTGATGGACGCGGCGAACCCGCTGTTTGCCGATCTGCCGGCATCGCTGCAGGTGTGGATGTCGCATGGAGACGAGGCGCTGGACCTGCCGCCGGGTTTTCATCTGACGGCGAAGACCGCGAACGCGGTGGCCGGGATTGCCAACCCCGAGCGGCGCATGTGGGCGGTGCAGTTCCACCCGGAAGTCCATCACACGCCGCTGGGCACGCAGGTGCTGCGGAATTTCCTCTTCAATATTTGCGGCGCGAGGCCGGACTGGACGCCGGAGGCCTTCATCCAGAGCACCGTCGCGGCGATTCGCGAGAAGGTCGGCGGCGGGCATGCGATCTGCGCGCTGTCGGGCGGAGTGGACTCGTCTGTGGCGGCGGTGCTGGTGCATCGCGCCATCGGCGACCAGCTGACCTGCGTCTTCGTGAACAACGGCGTGCTGCGCAAGGACGAGTTCACCAAGGTGCAGCAGAACCTGCGCGACAAGCTGGGGCTAAGACTCGTCGGCGTGGACGCGAGCAAGCGCTTCCTCGGCAAGCTGCGCGGCGTCACCGACCCCGAGGGCAAGCGGAAGATCATCGGCACCGAGTTCATCGCAGTCTTCGACGACGAGGCGCACCAGATCGCGCAGACCGGCGGCGGCGTGGAGTGGCTGGTGCAGGGCACGCTCTATCCCGACGTGATCGAGTCGTCGTCAGTGAAGGGCCCGTCGCAGACCATCAAGAGCCACCACAATGTGGGCGGCCTGCCCGAAGAGATGAACCTGAAGCTGATCGAGCCGCTGCGCGACCTGTTTAAGGATGAGGTGCGGCGGATCGGGCGCGACCTGGGCATGCCGGAGGACATTTTGCAGCGGCAGCCGTTCCCCGGGCCGGGGCTCGCGGTGCGTATTCTCGGCGAGGTCACGGCAGAGCGCGTGGCGCTGCTGCAGGAAGCTGATGACGTCGTCGTCACAGAGATCAAAAACGCCGGCCTCTACACAAAGATCTGGCAGTCGTTCGCGGTGCTGCTGCCAGTCAAGAGCGTGGGCGTCATGGGCGATCAGCGCACGTACGCCTACACATGCGCGATCCGCGCGGTGCACTCCGAAGACGGCATGACCGCGGACTGGGTGCCGCTGCCGTACGAGGTGCTCAAGACCATCTCCAACCGGATCGTGAACGAGGTGCGCGGCATCAACCGCGTCGTCTACGACATCACCTCGAAGCCGCCGGGCACGATTGAGTGGGAATAGCTCGCGTGCGGCGAGCTATTCCCGCAGAGTTTGGGATTAGAGTTTAGGGTTTAACGAGCCGTTCCTGGGCTGCTCGTCGCACGACATCAGCCCGGATGCCGTGCATTGCTTTTTAAACTCCAATCCCTAATCCCTAAACTCCAATCCCCAATCCCTAAACTCTCCGGGCCAGGAGCCCGGTTTGATATCCTTCCTCCTTCGCTGCTAATCCCGGATCGAGGCTGCGTTTCCATGAAGAATCGTTGCTGCCTGCCGCTGCTGGCATCGGCTATCTGCGTTGTTTCCCTGTCCGCGTTCGCGCAAACCAGCACCCCGACGCCGGGCACACCTTCGACCGGGCTGGGCGCCATCAGCAGCGCCTATGCGCGCGACCCGCAGCAGCCTATCGATCAGGAGTACACGGCGAAGATCAAACAGTACACGACCGAGCCCTACTTTAATTCGCCGCTGACGGACTATCTGCCGGCCTCGAAGACGGTGCCCACCCCCGAGAAGGTGCTGGGCGATGTCTCGGGCGCGCCGAATATGCTGCCCTACGCTGAGGACGTCTACAAATACTTCCGCCTCCTGGCCGCGAGCACGCCACGGGTGAAGGTGTACACCATCGGGCACACGGAAGAGGGCCGCGAACAGATCTGCGTGGCCATTGCCGACGCTTCCCACCTCGACAAGCAGAAGGAAAACGATGCGCGTCTGGCGAAGCTGGCCGATCCGCGCACGATCCACATGGACGACAAAGAGGCGGCCGACCTGGTGAAGCAGTCGTACCCCGTGTACTACATCACGGGCACGATCCACTCGCCCGAAACCGGCGCGCCGACGGCGCTCATGGAGCTGGCCTACCGGCTGGCGGTCGACAATTCGCCGTACATCCAGTACATCCGCACGCACATGATCGTGCTCATCACGCCGGTGGTGGAAGTGGACGGGCGCGACCGCATGGTGGACATCTACAAGTGGCACCGCGCGCATCTGGACGAAAATTATCCTCGCCTCGTCTACTGGGGCCACTACGTCGCGCACGATAACAACCGCGACGCGATGGCCATGACGCTGGACCTGACGCGCAACATCCTGAACAACTACCTGGCGTGGCACGCGCAGGTGCTGCACGATCTGCACGAATCCGTTCCCTTCCTCTACGACAACACCGTGGGCGACGGGCCGTACAACGCGTGGATCGATCCCATCCTTGCCGGCGAGTGGGCGGAGATCGGCTGGAACAACGTTTCGCAGATGACGGCACTGGGCATGCCCGGCGTCTTCACGCACGGCGACTTCGACACGTGGAGCCCGGGCTACCTGATGTTCCTGGCCGCGATGCACAACGGCATCAGCCGTCTCTACGAGACCTTCGGCAACGGCGGCGCCGACACGGAGAAGCGCATTCTCGCGCCGGATGAGTACGAACGCACCTGGTACAAGCAGAATCCCCCGCTGCCAGTCGTGGAGTGGTCGCAGCGCGATAACAACAATTACGAGGAGACGGCGCTGCTGACGACGCTCTCCTACTTCGCGCAGAACAGCCAGCAGTGGCTCCAGAACTATTACCTCAAGGCGAAGCGTTCCATCGAGAAGCCGGATTCCGCGGGACCCGCGGCCTACGTCATCGCGGCGGATGCCTCGCCCAGCCGGCGCGCGGAGCTGCTGCGCGTGATGGCGCTGCAGCATGTGGAGATCAGCAAGCTCGACGAGTCGGCGACGGTGACCGAGAAGCCGGCCAAACCAGGCACCGAGGAAAAGTCGCAGACGTTCCCCGCCGGCAGCTATGTCATCCGCATGGATCAGCCGTATTCGCGTATCGCCGACGCGCTGCTCGACCGGCAGTACTGGGCGCCCGACGATCCGCAGAAGCATCCGTACGACGACACAGGGTGGTCGTTCCCGGATCTGTTCGACGTTCCGACCGTGCGCGTAACCGACGCCTCGATTCTGAAGGCGAAGATGGATCCGGTCACGGATGCCGCGGCGCCGTCGGGTACGATGAGCGGCTCAGGCGATGTAGTCGCGGTGAACAACGAAGGGACGATCTCGCTGCTGGAACTGCGCTACGCGCTGAAGGACGCGAAGATCTCCGTTGCCGAAGCCGGTTTCGATGCCGGTGGAAAGCATTTCAATTCCGGCTCGCTGATCATCCAGGGCGCCAGCGCGGATGCTCTGAAGCAGGCCATCGCCGATGCCGACGTCGCGGCGGTGAGCCTGAGCGCCGCGCCCTCCGTGGCCATGCACGAGGCGCCCGCGCCCCGCATTGCCATGATGCATACGTGGCTGGCTACACAGACCGAGGGCTGGTGGCGCGAGACGCTCGACAAAGAGCACATCCCCTACGACTACATCAGCACGCAGACGGTGGCGCACGAGGGCGACCTGCGCTCGAAGTACGACGTCATCCTGTTTGCGCCGGTGGGCCGCGCCAGCACCCAGCAGATTGTGGACGGCCTGCCCATGTGGGGCAATCCGCTGCCGTGGGAAAAGACGGATCTCACGCCCAACCTCGGGCGTATTGACTCAACGCCCGACCAGCGCCCCGGCCTGAGCGAAAAAGGCGTCGCCCATCTCAAGGACTTCGTCGCGAAGGGCGGCCTGCTGATCACCGCAGAAGACTCCGCGCAGTTTGCCATCGAAGAGGGCATGACGCCGGGCGTGTTCCTGAACCACGGCGGCAGCGTGAAGGTGGTGGGCAGCGTGCTTGGAGCCACGTTTGTCGATCACAACAGCCCGGTGGCGTGGGGCTACGGCGACAACCTCGGCGTGTACAGCGCTAATGGAATGGCCTTCACCATCGGCAACATGACCGTGCCGCGCCACCTCGAGACCGAAAAAGATTTCCAGCGGCCAACGGGACGCGGCGGCCCGCAGGAGCAGGACATTCCGCAGGGCCGGCTGGCCGTTGAGCCGGAGCCGCTGCCCTCGCCCAAGCCCTGGGAGGCAACGCCGCTGAACGAAGAAGAGGCGCGCAACAATCCCATGATCATTCCAGTCAAGGACCGCCCGGACGTGATTCTGCGCTTCGTCTCCACGAAGACCTTGCTGCTGTCGGGGCTGCTTGAAAACGGCGGCTCGATCGAGGAGAAGCCGATCGTCGTGGACGCGCACTACGGCACCGGCAACGTGCTGCTGTTCGCCACCGATCCCATCTATCGCGGCGAAACCGTGGGCAGCTATCCACTGGTGTTCAACGCGATTCTGAACTTCGACCATCTGGCGCGGCCCGCGGCGCAGTAAGCGGTATGGTTGGGTGATGGACAAGCTCGGCCTCATTGCCGGCAATGGCCGCTTCCCGTTCCTGCTGCTCGACGCGGCGCGCGCGCACGGGACTGAAGTCGTCGTTGCGGCGATCAAAGAGGAGACCGATCCCGAGATCGACGCGCGGGCCGCGGCCGACGAGGGCGTGCGCGTCCACTGGCTCTCGCTGGGCGAGCTGTCGCGGCTCATCGAGACGTTCCAGCGCGAGGGCGTCCAAAAGGCCGTGATGGCCGGACAGGTGAAACACAAGCAGATTTTTTCGAGCATCCGTCCGGACTGGCGCCTGGCCAAGCTGCTGCTGAACCTGCGAACGCGCAATACTGACATGCTGCTGGGTGCGGTGGCGAAGGTGCTCGGCGATGAGGGCATCGAGCTGATTCCCTCAACAGCCTATTTGGAACCGCTGCTGGCACAGACTGGCGTGCTGACCGCTCGCGCGCCCAGCGAACAGGAGCAGAAAGACATTCAGTACGGACGCGAAGTAGCCCGAGGACTGGCGGCCTTCGACCTGGGACAGACCGTGGTCATCGCCGCGCAGGCCTGCGTGGCTGTCGAGGCCATGGAGGGAACCGACGCCACCATCGAGCGCGCCGGAGCGCTGATGCGCAGCCTCGGCGAGCCGCCCGCTTCGACCCTCGACCGCAGCCTGACGGTGGTGAAGGTGGCGAAGCCGAAGCAGGATCTCCGCTTCGATGTTCCGGTGATCGGCGTGGCGACCATTCGCACCATGCGCGCCGCGGGCGCGACCTGCCTGGCCATCGAGGCGCAGCGCACGCTGCTCTTCGATCGCGAAGCGCTCAAGGCCGAGGCCGACGCCGCCGGAATTGCGGTGATCGCCATCGAACGCGGATAATGACCGCACCGAATCGGCCTCGTTTGCCGCAACTCCAGGTTCCCTGAGGCTCCCCGCAAAGGCTCGACACGCAAGGAGAAGCGCCATGTCCCGGATCGTCCTCATCCTCGCCGTAATTGTCGTTCTCCTTGTGGTGGGGGGCTTCACGCTGCAGCGCGTCTTCGCGGTGAAGAATGCGCCCATGCCCGCCACCGGCCAGGCGGCGCCCACCTTCACGCTGCCCAACCAGGAGGGCCAGCCCGTCGATCTTGCCACCTACCGAGGCCAATGGGTCGTCCTGTATTTCTATCCAAAGGACATGACTACGGGCTGCACGATCGAGGCGCACAACTTCCAGCGCGATCTGGATCAGTACAAAGAGCTGCACGCCGTCATCCTCGGCGTCAGCCTCGATACGGTCGACAGCCACAAAGAGTTCTGCACAAAAGACAGCCTGCAGTTCACCCTGCTCGCCGATCCCGATGGCAAAGTCGTGCAGCAGTACGGCTCGCTGGGCAACCTCGGCCCCATCCATATGGCGAACCGGAATACGTTCCTGATCAATCCCGAAGGCAGGATCGTGAAGGTATGGACGAAAGTGAGTCCCAGCAGCCACAGCGCGGAGGTGCTGGCGGCGATCGCCGGGGCGGAGCGGGCAAGAAAGGGATTAGGGATTCGGGATTAGGGATTACCAAAGGCAGGCTGCGCCATCCTGACTTGTTCGATACAACCATGACATGGATGCTTTTGGCGGGTTCCGTTGCAAGGCCCGGGTGTGGCAGCACGCGGTTGACCTCTGCGTGGCAGTTTACCGGCTGACCCGGAATTTTCCTCGCGAAGAAATCTACGGCATCACGCAGCAGATTCGAAGAGCAAGCGTTTCTATTCCCAGCAATATCGCGGAAGGATACGCCCGCGGTTCGAGAGAACAGTACCGACAATTCCTGTGTATTGCCCAGGGCTCCTGTTCTGAATTACAGACTCAGCTGGTCATCGCTGACCGCCTTCAACTCGCACCGGCGTCAGAGTTGCGCGAGACGCAGATTCTCGCAGCGGAAGTGGGAAAGATGCTGGCAGCGATTCTGGCTCGGCTACGAACACCGGTAGCCCAATAATCCCTAATCCCCAATCCCTAATCCTTGCCGTTTTGGACCGGAGTAATCGGATGCGCGTTCTCCGGCGAATTCGGCGAGACGCCAAAGTCCCACACATCCAGATTCACTTCGCCCGGCGCGAGGATCTCCATCAGCGCGTATTCGCCCACGGTCAGCGGCTCCTTTGGCGTCAGCTTCATCCAGTGGCGGCCGGGCAAAATTTGTACCGTCGTCGGCACAATATCGCTGGACTGCGTCGCCATGCCCGCGCGGCTCACGCGCAGCGCGCCCACCACCCGCTCGCCCGGTCGAACATCCACCCGCACAATCGCGTAGTGGCTCTCCGGCGAGCTTACGTCGCTCTTGTCCGGCTTGTTGTTGTCGCGGACGTTCACCACCAGCGCCGATTCCGCGTCGACCTCTTCGCTGTTGCCGGTGGTGAGCGAAACGTACAGCGCTGGATCGTTCACGTGCAGACGCACGCGCGCGGCCTGGCCGTTGATGCGGATCGGCTCCTGCGCGCCATGGAACGACGCGATGGCGGCGCGCAGCACATTGTGGCCGGAATACTCATTCACGTTGCCGGCATGCTGTTCGAGATACACCAGCTCGGGGATGCCCTGGTAATAGTCGAGCGCGAAGATGCCGTTCTCGTCGGGCAGGTGCAGGCCGGGGGCCACCAGCGGCATGCGGGCTCGCTGGTCGGCGCGTTCGGCGGCTTCAGCGCGGTCGATGGCGGCTGCGTCGCGGTTGTCCTGGCCCGGAGTGGGCTGGGCCTGCTGCGGATTCGCCGGCTGCGTGCCCAGGGGATTCATGCCCGTCGAAGGCCGGTTCTGCAGCACATCGGCATCCGGGGCGCTCGCGCCCGGCGCATGATCCTTGTTCCACTTGTTCGTCGCGTCCCAGTCGATCAGGACGTACGGGATGTCCTCCCAGTCCTCGCGCTCGGCGCTGTAGTAATGAACGCGGTCGCCCTTGAGCTGCCATTTCGTGACGATCTGGAACGAGCCGTCCTTCAGGATGAGCCGCTTCGTCGCTACCTGCGCCTGCGCCGCAGGCGCCAGGCCGATCAAAGTGGCCAGCGGCGCGCCAGGACCCGCGACCAGGGCCAGCAGCGCTACGGGGATCAACGGCCGAAGAGAAAGACGCGCGCGCATTCTGTCCATTAGATAGGAGCCGATGGTTTCCGTCACCCGCAGGGCGGCGCCGCGCCATTCGCGGGGCAAATCCTGGCCGTGGCGAGCGGTATAGTGGATCGTCTTCGGAGATGAGGGAGATCGATGGACGGTCGGCTGAGCTGGAAGAAGCGCGCGAGGCACTGGATCTGCACCCTGGCATTAGGAAGCGCAGGCGCCGCATGTTGGGCGCAGTTCCCGCAGCGCCCGCCGCAGCCGGTCGACACCTTCACTGGCCACCCCCGCGTCGCCATCCTGAGCGACATCGGCAACGAGCCGGACGACCAGATGTCGTTTGTCCGTCTGCTCCTCTACTCCAACGAACTCGACCTCGAAGCGATGATCGCCTCCACGTCGGTCTGGCAGAAGACCGCGACCCACCCCGAGACGATGCACAAGCTCATCGCGGCCTACGGTCAGGTGCGGCCCAACCTCCTGCTCAACGCCAAAGGCTGGCCGGAGGCGCAAACGCTCGACAGCCGCGTCTTTGCCGGACAGTCCGGTTACGGCATGGCCGCGACAGGTCCCAACAACGATTCCGCCGGAGCCCAGGCCCTCCTGCATGCGATGGAGCGCGACGATCCGCGCCCGCTTTGGATCTCCGTCTGGGGCGGAGCGAACACGCTGGCCCAGGCGCTCATGGATCTGCGCGCCACCCACAGCGCTGCCCAGACAGAGCAGATCGTCAAACACCTGCGCGTCTACACCTCGTCCGATCAGGACGACGCCGGCCCCTGGATTCGCCGCGAATTTCCCGAGCTGCTCTACATCGTCATGCCCAGCAGCCAGGACGGCCAGGAATACGCATACGCCACGTGGACCGGCATCAGCGGCGACCTCTACTACCGCAATTGCCTCGGCGCCGACACCAGCCTGGTCACCAACGAATGGCTCGACCGCAACATCCGCTCCAAAGGTCCGCTGGGCAAAATGTATCCGCGTTTCATGTTCATCATGGAAGGCGACACGCCGACGTATCTCAACCTCATCGATAACGGCCTCAACGCCTACCGGCGTCCCGACTGGGGCGGATGGGGGGGCCGCTACATCTACCGGCAGCCGCATGGCGAGACGCACCCCTTCTGGACCCAGGGCGGCGATGAGTTCATGCGCGCCACCTCGCAGGATGCGGTGAAAGGCATCGACGGCGAGATGCACGTCTCCGATCAGGCAACGGTATGGCGCTGGCGCTCCGCCTACCAGAACGACTTTGCCGCCCGCATGGACTGGACCGTGAAGGACTTCGCCCATGCCAACCACAACCCCGTGCTCGTGGTGAACGGCCAGCCGGGCACCGCGCCCGTCGACCTGACCGCCAAACCAGGCCAGACCATCACCCTCGACGCCGCCGGCAGCAGCGATCCGGATCAGCACCAGACGCTCAGCTACAAGTGGTGGGTCTATCCCGAAGCCGGCCTCGACGGCACGCACGGCGCGGAAGTGTCGATTGCCGGCGCGGACCAGCCGCAGGCGAAGGTGACGGTGCAGTCGGCCTGCCGCCCTGGATGGCTCTCCGGCCTCATCCCCTGCCGCGGCGAAGGGGTCGTGCACATCATCTTCGAGGTCACTGACGACGGCACGCCGCCGCTGACCTCGTACCGGCGCATCCTCCTGCACGTCCCCGCCGAGGCCGAAGCGCGCCCGTAGACACAAAGCCCAGGGCTTTCGCCAGGCCAGATCCCCCCTGCCCACGGGGCCTCTCTTTTCGATATCCTCAGACGTATGATTTCCCGTTCGGTACGGGTCGCGTCGGTTTTCGCGGCCGCTTTCTGTTTTGCCTCACTGGGTTTTGCAGGCCAGGCACAAACGTCCTCCACTCCCGCCACACAAACCGCGCCTTCCAGCCAGCCGGCTGCGCCGTCCCAGCAGAGCACCCCACCTCTCCAGTTCCACGACCTCCCTCCGGAACCGCATACACCGACACCCGCGCAAGCCGAGCAGGAAGAGCAGCAGCGGATCCTGATGCAGGTTTCGCGGCTGGCCAACCTTGAGGCGCAGTGGGGGCCGGAGGCGTCCACGCCCGGCATGTCGATCGATCTGAAAGAAGTGGGACGGACGAAAGCGGTGGACGGGACCACGCAGATTGCCTGGCAGATCACCGGCAAGGGCTTCCCGGCAGACCAGAAGCTCAGCCTCATGCGCTGGCCTCTGGACTCGAGGCCGCAGACGCTGATGAGCGGAATCCAGTTCAACGCTCAGGGTGTCGCGGTATGCGTGGCGCCGGCAGTTCCCAGTGCCGCAGCCGACGGCGACACCACCCAGGGGCTGGCAGCGGCGGCAAAGAGCCTCAGCCAGCCGGGTGCGGCGCCCTCGGCTCCCGCGCCTTCGGCTCCGACGCCTGCGACCGATGTGACGCCCCAGGCACCCAGCTGCGCGGCCACCACCCAGCCTGGACAGCCGGTGGAGATTCGATCCGCGGCCGCGACCGGTGAGGCGGTGCGCGTGGCTTTGGTGGGGCAGAGAGACAAGAACGGAACGCCGACGCGCTTCGGAGCCGAGACCAGCCTGGTGCCTTTTGCCATGGAAAACACCGACCAGGGCTGCACCCTGCAGATCATCCGCGGCATGAAGAATGCGGCGATGGTCCTGGTGGAGGGAACCGGCTTCCCGGTCAATGCCACCATGAACGTCGACACCGTGACCGGCACCCAGACCCGCACCATTCCCGCCCACACCAACGCGAAGGGCAGCTTTATCCTCGCGGCGTTGCCGGCTCTGGAGGGCAAAGAGGAAGGCGATATGACCGTTCATATGGGCGGCATCGTCCAGGCTCCCAGCCTCGAGGAGCCCAAAACTCCGCCTGCTGGCTCGAGCTGCAACCCAACCGTAAGCTTCCAGTGGGGAAAAGACAGCTATAAACCGCAGTAAACATTGGTGCGAACCGGATCGGCGCGCGCCGATCCGGTCTCGTCCGCACGCGGCAACAAAATTGCCGTCAACCGTCTTCCCTTCCTCCGGTCTTCCTGCGATACTTGATCGTGCCCGCCTGGTTCGCCCAGCACACAAATCCAAATAAGGTGACGCGAAAATGTCTGCGAAGTACATTTTTGTGACGGGTGGAGTTGTGTCCAGCCTCGGCAAGGGTCTTGCCGCCGCCTCCATCGGGTGCCTGCTCGAAAGCCGGGGCCTCAAAGTCAACCTGATGAAGTTCGATCCGTATCTGAACGTCGATCCGGGGACCATGTCGCCGTTCCAGCACGGCGAAGTTTTCGTCACCGACGACGGCGCGGAAACCGACCTCGACCTCGGCCACTACGAGCGCTTCACCCACGCCAAACTCACCCGCGATAACAACCTCACCACCGGCCGCATCTACGAGCAGATCATCACCAAGGAGCGCCGCGGCGACTATCTGGGAAAAACCGTCCAGGTTATTCCCCACGTCACCAACGAAATTAAGAACGCCATGCGCAAAGTGGCGGCGGAAGGCGACGTCACCATCGTCGAAATCGGCGGCACCGTCGGCGACATCGAGTCGCTGCCCTTCCTCGAAGCCATCCGCCAGATGCGCCAGGAGCTCGGCCGCGAGAACACCGTCTTCGTCCACGTCACGCTCGTTCCCTGGATCGGCGCCGCCCAGGAGCTCAAGACCAAGCCCACCCAGCACTCGGTGAAAGAACTGCTCTCCATCGGGATCCAGCCCGACATCCTCCTCTGCCGCACCGACCGCTTCCTCTCGCGCGAGGTGAAGAGCAAGATCGCCCTCTTCTGCAACCTCGAAGACCAGGCCGTGATCACCGCGAAAGACGTGGACTCGATCTATGAGGTCCCGCTGACCTTTGCCCAGGAAGGTGTGGACCGGCTGGCGTTGAGGTATCTCCACCTCGAAACGCCGGAGCCGGACCTCAGCCGCTGGTCCGATCTGGTCCGCCGCTGCTACAACCCGCTCGACGAGGTGTCGATTGCCATCGTCGGCAAGTATGTTGAGTACGAGGACAGTTACAAATCGCTGAAAGAAGCGCTGGTGCACGGCGCCCTGGCGATGAACCTGAAGCTCAGCGTCACCTGGATCGAGGCCGAGGGCCTCGAAGCACCGGGCTACGAGGAGCAGTTGCGCGGCTTTGACGGCATCCTGGTCCCCGGCGGCTTTGGCAAGCGCGGCATCGAGGGCATGCTGAACGCGATCCGCTACGCCCGCGAGCGGCACGTGCCGTACTTCGGCATCTGCCTCGGCATGCAGACGGCGTGCATCGAATACGCGCGCAACGTCTGCGGCCTCGCCGGAGCCAACTCAAGCGAGTTCGACCCCGCCACGCCCCACCGCGTCATCTACAAGCTGCGCGAGCTCACCGGCGTGGAGGAAATGGGCGGCACCATGCGCCTCGGCGCGTGGACCTGCATTCTCGAAGCGGGCTCAGCGGCAGCCCAGGCCTACGGCAAAACCGAGATCAGCGAACGCCACCGCCACCGTTACGAATTCAACCGCGAATACGAAGCCCTGCTCACCGGCGCCGGCCTCAACCTCACCGGGACCACCCCCGACGGAACCTACGTCGAGATTGTCGAGATCCCCGGCCACCCGTTCTTCCTCGGCTGCCAGTTCCACCCCGAGTTCAAGTCCAAGCCATTAGAGCCGCACCCGCTGTTCGCTCGGTTCATCAGGGCGAGCTATGAAAACCGGACGAAGCCGAAGGCGGCGACCGAGCCAGCCCGCGTCGCGGTAGCGCAGGACTAAACAATATAGAGTCGTGAAGGCGGTTCCGGCGCGGCGCCTACGGTGTCACGATCCGCTCCGCCAAATCCGGCGCGACGGCTTGAAAGTGGCGCAGGTTCCAGGTATAGATCGGCTCAGCCTCGCATTTGCGCGCGCACTTCAGCAGCAGCGCGTCGTAAACAATCCCGCCGGTGAGTCCACCCTCGGTCGTTCGCCTCAGCGCGGCGACATATTCCTCAGGCGTCAGCGCAATCGGCATCACTCGCTTCAGGAAAGTCTCAATCGCCAGCACCGCATCCCGTGGCCGGAGCCGCAGCGCCGGCGGCATCCCGGTGAGAGTGTTGTAGAGTTCCGCCAATGTGTGGGCGCTTACAGCCGTGTCCTTGCGTTCACACCCATTCCACAGTTCCACGCTCGCTTTGTGCCGCTCGTGGCTGACCTGAGCGACAGCGACGAGGACCGAGGTGTCGAGAAAAATCACTTCGCTTCCTCGTCGCGATCCAATCCCAGCGTCCGGCGCATGCGTTCCATCCGGCCCTGCGCGATGATTTCGTTCACCATCTCGGTCGTCAGAAACGGCTTGCTGGATGACGTCGCTGGAAAGACGAGCGGAGTGCCATTCACAATTTCCAGGTGCGCCTCGTGCGATGCCGGGGCCAGAGTCAGGCGGTCACCGGATCGCTCGATCTGGAGCGCCGTTCCTGCGACCAGGTGCAATTCATCCCGCAGCTCTTTTGGGACAACGATCCGCCCAGCCTTATCGATAGTGACCGTGGTAGACATAATGCCATTTTACCATGAGAAATGGCATTTCTAGGATCCTACCTCTAATCCCTAATCCCTAAACCCTGTCCACCGCCGGAGCATGCACCACGATCTCCATCGCCGGCGGCTGCAGCAGCGTGTTGTGGATCAGGCACCGATGCACCGCGCGATCCACGCCCTCGCGGTCGCGCTCGTCGCAGGCCATCGGCAGCTCCACCTCAATACGGAAATTGTCGAGCCGCGCCGCCGGCTTCACGATCTTCTCGGCGTGGACCACGACGCGCGTGCCCTCGGTGGCCAGGTTCTTCTGCCGCAGGTACTCCGCCGCATAGTAGGCGGCGCACGAACCAAGCGAAGCCAGGAAAAGCTCCGGCGGCGTCATCCCTTCATCGAAGCCGTGGTTCTCCTCCGGCTGATCGCTGACGATCATGTGCTCGCGCGCTCTGATCTCAAACTGGACGGAGCCGAGATGCTGCACGGTGACTTCCATGGTGGCAACCTCAGCTTCCATCTTCCGTCGCGGCGCGCCGGTTCTCCGTGACGTCGGTCACTGACGCCGAACGCCTCCCGGCATGAACTGGAAAACGCAGGTAGGCGGTCCTCCCCCGCTCCCTCTCCCGAACATGTGAGGCTCCATGGAATTTCTGAATCGCGCTTGTCTCGACGATGTTTCGGCCGACGTGTTTCAGGCAGCACAGCCCTATCCCTGGACCAATCTTGCCGGCTCGCTCACACCCGAAGGCTACGAAGCTCTTCGCCAGAGCCTGCCCGACACCGCCCAGGCCGAGAAGCAGGTGGGCAAAAAGCGCGGCTACGGCCAGGCGCCTCACGACCGCTTCCTGCTCCACTACCGTCCCGGCGTCAGCGTTTCGCCCATGTGGCAGCAGTTCCTCGCCGAGCTCCAGGGCCCGGTCTATCAGAACTTTCTCCGGCGCGTCCTTGGCCCGCATCGCTTCATCCCTACCTTCGAGTGGTACTACGCCTGGCAGGGCTGCGCCGTCTCGCCGCACTGCGACGCGGTCCGCAAGCTCGCCACCCACATCTTCTACTTCAATACCGAAGCCGACTGGAAAGCCTCGTGGGGCGGGCAAATCCTCATCCTCGACAGCGAGCGCCGCTTCAAAGCGCACTCCGCCCCCACCTTCGATGAGCTGAAAATCTCCGCCGCCCTCGAACCGCGCGGCAACGGCAGCCTCTTCTTTGAGCGCACGCCGCACTCCTGGCACGGTGTAAGGCCGCTCCGTTGCCCTGAAGGCCAGCTGCGCAAGCTCTTCATCGTCACCATCAACGTGCCCAGCTTCCAGGTCTGGTGGCGGAAGATGCGCGGCAAAGATCCTGACGGCTACCGCCTCGAAGCCGCGGCATAAGCGCCGATCCGCTGAGCCCCGGAGCCCAGGCGCGCCATCTAATGGCGCATGTCGACGGTCTCTTCTCCTCTCACGCGCCGCCGCCGTCTCTGGCCCGTCCTCATCCTCGGCCTGCTCGCGGGATTTCTCCTTGGCGCGGCCATCCTCACCTGGTTTCTCCATGAGGCAAAGCACGGCGTCTGGGATCGCGTGGCCACAGCGCTCAGCGCTCGCACCCTCCGCATCGACGCGGCACAGCCCACCGTCGTGATGCAGATTCGCCGCGTCGCCCGCCTCGAGTCTGTCTCCTACACCATGGACAAGATGATCTCCGGCGATCGCGAGAACCGCGTCCTGCCCGCCTTCCTCACAGGCGACAAAATCCTTCTTGAGGTCCACGGCGAGGCGATCGCGGGCGTCGACCTCGGCCAGCTCACGCCGCAGCAGGTCCGCGTCTCAAACCGATCCGTCCAGGTCCATCTGCCGCCCGCTCAGATCTTCACCGTCGCCCTCGACGACCAGAAAACGCACGTCTATCAGCGAACCACCGGCATCCTTGTCCCCGTCGATCCCAGCCTCGAAGGCGAAGTCCGCGAGCAGGCCGTCGAAAACCTGCGCCAGTCGGCGCTGGCCGCAGGCATCCTCGACAAAGCCCACGCCAACGCCTGCGCCACAGTGACGAAGCTCCTGTTAGGCCTCGGCTTCGACCAGGCCCAGTGCCAGTGAGGCAGGGGATAGGCAACAGGTACCAGGCAACAGCAATGGCCAGCTACGCCGGGGTAATCGAGCGACCCGGGATCGTCAAACTCTAATCCCCAATCCCCAAACTCTAAACTCTGTCCCCGGATGTACCCTGTTCCAGTGAACACCCAGGAATTCGAAATCGGCCCCGTCCGCGTCGGCGGAGGCCAGCTCTTCCTCATCGCCGGTCCCTGCGTTATCGAGAGCGAAGCCCACGTCCGCACCATGGCCGACGCCATCCAGCGCGTGACCGCCGACCTCGGCATTCCATACATCTTCAAGGCGTCCTTCGACAAAGCGAACCGCACCTCCGTCACCAGCTTCCGCGGCCCCGGCCTCGTCGAGGGCACCGCGATCCTCCGTCGTCTCGCCGAAGACACCGGCCTCCCCGTCCTCACCGACGTCCACGAGCCCGCCCAGTGCGAGATCGCTGCCGAAGGCGCCGACGTCCTCCAGATCCCCGCCTTCCTCTGCCGCCAGACCGACCTCCTCGTCGCCGCCGGCCGCACCGGCCGCGCCATCAACGTGAAAAAAGGGCAGTTCGTCGCCCCCTGGGACATGCGGCACGCCGTCGAAAAAGTCTCGACCACGGGCAATACCCGAGTGTTCCTCACCGAACGCGGCAGCTCCTTTGGCTACAACAACTTAGTTGCCGATATGCGCTCGCTCGCCGTCATGCGTGGATTCGCCCCGGTGGTCTTTGACGGCACCCACTCCGTCCAGATCCCCTCGGGTTCCAACGGCGTCTCGGGTGGCCAGCCGGAGTTCATCCCCCTGCTCACCCGCGCCGCGGTCGCCGCCGGCGTGGACGGTATCTTCCTCGAGGTCCACGACAACCCCGCCCAGGCCAAATCCGACGGCGCCAACGCCCTCGACCTCAAAAAACTGAGGCCCCTCCTCGAAACCCTGCTGGCCATCCATCGAGCCACATCGATTTAGTTCAATCTGAACCTCGTTTTCATCCCATCAAAACAAATGTATTGATACGAAAGCGTATTTGCCCGATTCCGCTCACTTTTTCCAACTCCATGGTGAACCCGGGTTGCGAGTTGTTCACCTGGGGGGCTAGCATACGGGTCAGTTCGGTGCAGTTCCCGCCTTTCCAGAACGCGCCAGAAATCTGAGCCATGTCCATCCCCGAGAAGCTGAAGTCCAAACCCCATACCAAAACCAGCGAGCGGAGCGATCTTCTATGGCGTGGTATGCCTACTGCATAACCGAAAGACAAGCCTTTCCCGAACTGCTTCGGCATCGTAAGCCGATACCAATGGAAGCAGTTACGGGAGTCCAGGGAAACCAAATCTTCCTTTACCCAGCCAGTGACCTAGCCGTTATCGTCAGCGAATATTCCCCCTCGGAAAAATTTACTCAGCAAGCCGGCGTGGAACATGCCCGCGTCATCGCCGACTGCTTTAAAACCTCCACCGTCCTGCCTTTCCGGTTCGGCACCGTTTTCAACGACGACGAGGCCCTCCGGCGGTCCATCCGCTCCAATCAGCGTCAGTTTTTGACCAATATCGAACGGTTGCGCGGCAAGGCCGAAATGCACCTGAAGGTCGTCCTCGACGATTGCTGCCGGGAGCAGCCGCGGCGCTGCGTCGCCGAAGCGCTGCCGACGGTCGGCAAGGCCTACCTCTCGAACCTGCGCGAGAACGCAACGCTGCAGCGCGAGCGGCAGACCAAAGCGCGGGCGGTCACCGTCCAGATGCATCGCATGTTCCTGCCGCTGGCCGAGGAAGTCACCTGCCGGCGCATGGACTCAGGCAAGATGTTGCTGGATATTGCCCACCTGATCGATTCGAACTGCATTGAGCGGTACCAGAACAAATACTCGAGCGCGAGCGTTCTGATGAAAGACTGCCAGATGCAGCTCTCGGGCCCCTGGCCTCCGTACCACTTCGTGCATCGTCTGACGCATCACTCGACCGCAGCCACCGTCGCCGCGCACGTCGCGCGCCCGACCACCCATCTGGCTGCCTCCGCGTAATTCGTCATCCAAAAAAGAAAGGCCCCGGCGGACCCACGAACCACCGGGGCTTTCATGGAGGGCAGCCGGGACGTTGAGCACGAGTGCGCGTCCCGCGCGCCTCTTGGCTCTTAGACGAACCAGCCCCGCAGAAAGTCATGGCGTCCCGCTGTGGATTGTTGCCCGGCGTCGTCGCCGCTGGCGGTCCCGGCCGCCATCCGCAAGCGGCTATCATGACTGAGACATGACGAAGCTCGCCTTCTTTTTCCCCGGTCAAAACTCGCAGGTTGTGGGCATGGGCCGCGACCTCGCGGACAATTTCACCGTCGCGCGCGACACCTTTGACGAAGCCGACGCCGCCCTCGGCTTCTCCATCTCGAAGCTCTGCTTCGAAGGCCCGGAAGAGCAGCTCAAGCTCACCGAATTTCAACAGCCGGCCATCTGCACCGTCTCCGTCGCGGCGCTGCGCGTCCTGAAAGAAAAAGGAATCGAGCCGGCCTTCGTCGCCGGCCACTCGCTGGGGGAATACGCGGCCAACGTCGCCGCCGGCTCGCTGCGCTTTGAGGACGCGGTGCGCATCGTGCGCCAGCGCGGCAAGTTCATGCAGGAAGCCGTTCCCCAGGGGCAGGGCGCCATGGCCGCCGTGCTCGGCCTCAGCTCAGAAGAAACAGCCAGCGCCTGTGCCGCCGCCGCGGCCGAGACGCAGAACATTGTCTCCGCGGCCAACTTCAACTCGCCCGAGCAGACCGTGATCTCCGGCGAAGCGCCCGCGGTCGAGCGCGCGGCGGAGATCTGCAAAGAGCGCGGCGCGAAGCGCGTTGTCATGCTCCAGGTCAGCGCGCCCTTCCACTGCGCGCTCATGCAGCCGGCCCAGGATCGCCTGGCAGAGCTGCTGAGGGCTACGGAGTTCTCTACACCGCGGATCCCGGTCGCCGTGAACGTCGATGCGGCGCTGGTCACCGATCGTGCCGCGCTGCGCGACGCACTGATCCGCCAGGTGACCGGCACCGTGCGCTGGGTGGAATCGGTGCGGCTGCTCATTGCCCAGTCACCAAAGGCGTTCGTCGAGGCAGGCCCAAACAAGGTCCTCACCGGCCTAATGCGCCAGATCGACCGCACCCAAAACTGCGTCAACGTCGAGGATGCAGCCAGCCTTGAGAAGGCGCTCGTTTCCGTGAACCCTGGTGCCGTCGCCTAGCTCAATGGCCTTGCTCAAACAGGAGGCGTCTCACGGATGGCACTCGAGTGGTTGCTGCCTGTGTTCGCCTATTCCAAGCGCTCACCCACCTTCAGTCGGGCAACCTCTTCGTCCGTGAGGGGCGGCCCGGTCACCTTCATTCCGCCGATTTCCGCCGCCGCAACCAGCTCAGGGATATCTGCGATGGTGAGGTTCCGTTGCTGGATCGTGGGGAAGAATTCCTTGAATCCACCCGGACCGCCGGGTGTCACGATTACCGTGAAATGAACCGCGCGATCGTCGATGGACCGCCAGGCATGCGGGATACCCGCGGGAAGGGAGACGATATCTCCAGCATGGAGGACTCCACAGAAGTCAGGACTCCAAACCGCAATTGTGCCCTCAAGAATCTCGAGTACTTCGTCCTGGGCATAGTGGAGGTGACGAGGGGGGCCGAAACCGGACGGAGCACGATAATCCAGGACGCAGAAGTTGTTTTCGGGGTCGAGACGCAGCGCCCGAGTGCAGGCCTGCTCACCCCACGAAGTGATCGCGGGCTCGCCCAACTCGCCTGCTCGACTGACGATAGTGGCTTTGGAGGTTTTAATCATGCGCCAGAGTGTACCCGCCTCCGGTGCAGGTGGGAAGACGCTGGCCATCGGATCGCATGGCATCCCGGCACCGGAGCTTCCGGTTAGACTCGGTGATCTCCGGGCTCCGGCTCAGGCTTTTCTCTGCAACCTGAAAACTGTAACCCGCTACCTGCCTTCACGGCCCCGAATACAGCTCCACCGGCGAGAACCCAAGGGTCCCGGTATGGTCGACGCGCAGGAAGATCGGCGTCTTGCCGCCATTGATGTCGATGCCGACCACCACCCCGTTGCCGACGTGCCGCGCGATGATGATCTTGTGGCTCTTGATCACGCCGTAGTCGCTGGCCGAGCCCCAGTCTTTCTGGAAGTCCTGGAAGTTGTAGGGCCCAAACTGCTGCGGATGCTGCTGCCAGTTGGGATCGTTGTTCCAGAGGCCGTACGCCTTCTGCAGGTCGCCGGACTCGACGGCCGCGAAGAAGTTGTTGATCTTGTGATCGGCCGGCCAGTGCCACAGCTGCCACGGAATCTGCAGGAACCACAGCCAGGCGCCAATGGCCAGCACCACCACCAGCACAATACCTGTAACCGCCAGAGCGTGGTTGCGCCGCGCCCGGCGCGCGTTAAAGGCAGGAGCATCCATCAGGGTCATGCAGGTCAAACTCCTTTCGGACAGGGGACCCTCAAAAAAGACAAAACCGCTCGCTACTATTCTGACACCTCAGATGCGCGTTTGGTTTCCGGACCCTGGATCAGGGAACAGAGTTTAGGGATTAGGGTTTGAAAAAACGTCGCATCGATGCGCGAACCAGGGTGCCCCATCCTTGGCTCCTCGCGCTTTTGGAGGAGACAGGGTGGGAGGTTCCGAAGCTCGTTCAGCAGTGCGATGCCAGGCAGGACAGCTCGCAAAAATTCAGAGGGCTTGAAGGGGCACGGCCTTCAGCCGTGCCGTACGGCTCGCAAAATGCACCCGGCTTGAGCCGCGGAGGAACGTCTTCCTCCCCCATCCATGACGTTTCCCCAACGCCCGGCGAAAGCCGCTCCAAAACACTTCACAGCGAATACCGGTTCCGATCCTTCTCCGCCCGCCGCTCAATCGCCAGCTGAATCAGCCGATCGATCAGCTCCGGATACGCGACCCCCGACGCCGCCCACAGCCGCGGATACATGCTGATCGACGTGAACCCCGGCAGCGTGTTGATCTCGTTCACATAAATCCGCCCCGACGCTCCTGGCTCCATCAGAAAATCCACCCGCGCCAATCCCGCGCAGTCGCACGCCCGGAACGCGCGAATCGCCATCTCCCGCACCTGCTTCGTCTGCGCCTTCGTCAGCTTCGCCGGCACAATCAGGTCCGAGCCCTCGCTCAGATACTTGGCCTCGTAGTCGTAGAACTCCTTGCCCGGCACGACCTCGCCTACCACCGAAGCCTCCGGCTCGTCATTCCCGAGAACCGCGACCTCCAGCTCCCGCGGCTTGCCCTTCTTCCCGCCCACGCCCTGCTCCACGACAATTTTGCGATCGTAGCCCGCAGCGAGGTCGATCGCTGGCCCCAGCTCCTTCGCGTCGTGCACCTTGGTGATCCCCACCGACGAGCCAAGGTTCGCGGGCTTCACAAACACGGGATACTTCAGCGTCGCCTCAATCCGCGCGCGCACCTTCCGCGGAGACTTCTCCCATTCCCCGCGCAGGAAGGTCACCCACTTCACAATGGGCAGCCCCGCCGAGGCGAACAGCCGGTGCATCGTGTCCTTGTCCATGCCGGTGGCCGAACCCAGCACGCCCGACCCGACATACGCCATCCCCGCCAGCTCAAACAATCCCTGGATGGTCCCGTCCTCGCCAAAAGTCCCGTGAAGGACCGGAAAGATCACGTCCACCGAAAGAACATGCTCGGGCGGCGCTGGCCGCGCGGGCGGGCGCGCCTGTGCCGCAGCAGGCGCGGCGGTTTCAAAGGGCACGAGAGCTTCAGACGGAACCGGCGGCACCAGCACCGATTCGCCCCTGCGCAGCACCGCGGCCGGCTGTGTCGCCTCGGGATCGCCCGCGCGCAGATGCTTCTCTGACGTCTCCCCGGCCAGCAGCCGCTCCGCGTGCCCCGCCGTCACCCACCGGCCCTCTTTGGTGATCCCGATGGGAATTACGTCGTACTTGCTGCGGTTGATCGCCTGCAAAACGGAAGCAGCCGACAGTAGCGACACTTCATGCTCGCCGCTCCGCCCGCCAAAGAGAATGCCGACACGGATTTTTCCCTGATTCTTTTTCATGGTGCGCCGCTTGTCATTCTAAGAGGTCGCGGCCCGTGGAAACACGAGAGGGGAGTGCCTTCGTTGAGCAGTCCGGCAGCGAGCGGGGTAATTCCCCGTCCCCGACATCGTCCGCGCTGTCATCCTGAACGAAAGGGGCCCCGAACGTTTTTCAGTTCGGGGGTGGTGAGCGAAGAGCCTGGCCTGAGCGAGATCGTGCGAGCGGGCGAGCCGAATGGCATCCGCGGTTGCTTTTCGCGTATCTCCGCCGCAACCACCCACCCACCACCTAAAAACTTAAAGTTGTCATCCCGAGCGGAGCGCTTTGGGGCCCCGTCACGCCGCAAGGCGCGATGGGGTAGGCAGAGCCGAGGGACCTGCTTTTCCCCGACCAAGCCCGAAACTCCATATAGCAGACGACCCACCCCTTTGGCCTTTAATGCCCCCCGAAGCGAATCGGTTCATTCATAGGGTATGTCGAAGGGCTCGTCGGCTCTGCTGCTGCGACAATGGATGCCAAGGACAAACGTGAGAAGGCTGTCAAGACGATCTCTGCGCGTTCCCGCACTACTTGCGGGCGCGTTAGTAGGTGTGTTGTATGCTGCCTCTCAGCAATTCCCACAACATGCCGAGCTGAGCAATGTCGGCAAGATTGTTGCATGGACGGCGATGATTTTTTTGCCGCTCTTCGGACTAAATTCTGACCTCTTTGCGGAGCGTTTAGCCCAGTTCGGCGCCATTGGGATGCTCGGGATACATGCGCTCATAATTAGGGCTATCTATACCGTATTGCCATCACTCAATTTCGTCGCTCTTGCGGCAATCGCGATCGGGGAGATATTCGTCCTGGCCTTTCCACTCCTCGCAATCAGGAAGCGCCTCGATACCCGCCGGAGAGGCCTCCCCCCGGATCGCTAGGAAAACCGCATCGGCGGTGCAGGTTTGCGAGCCCAGGATTCCATTGGTGCCGTAACACCGGCGTCCCGGAAGTTTCCCCATCCCCGTCGCTGAAGAAACCTCTGTGCTCTCTGTGTTCTCTGTGGTGAGTCGGTACCGCCGTATCGCCTCCCGTGACCCCCTCAGTCTGTCAACCCCCTCCCCAACCTTACAAAGGTAATGGCCCTTGATTCCAAAGCCTTTACACGCCCAAAAACCTGTACAAAATTGGCAGTAAATCCGTCCAAACTTGGTATTCTGAACTTATAGAGTAAAAAAGAAAAAGCCCGCGCCGAGCGGGCTTTTTCCGTTGTCCGCCACCCGGGAGCCCAGCGTTTGAAGCCGTCAAACCCCAACTCGCCTCGTACCGCTGAATCAATGCGTTACGCCAACTCCGCACGCGGCGCGTCCCGAGCGCCAGGTTTTGACGACGCTGAAAAGTACCGCGTTTCCAATTTACCTGGCGTTTGGCGTCGTCAAACCAAAACGTCAACTACCAAAGAATCTGTTAAGTAGCCGAAGACATAACCCCACCCCCCAGGGGGCATCGTTGCGCCCGGGATAGAATCAAATCCTCTGAGAGGTCCCCAATGGCCAAAGCTACGTTTGCCGCCGGATGCTTCTGGGGTGTCGAAGCCCGCTTCCAGCAGCTCCCAGGAGTCACCGAAACTGCCGTCGGATACGAAGGCGGCGCACTCGCCAATCCGAGCTACCAGCAGGTCTGCACCGATCGAACCGGCCACGCCGAAGCGGTCGAAATCGATTTTGATCCGGCGAAGATCACCTACGAGCGGCTCCTCGACGAGTTCTTCGCCCTCCACGATCCCACCCAGCTCAATCGCCAGGGTCCGGACTGGGGCACGCAGTACCGCAGCGCCGTCTTCTTCCACTCGCCGGAGCAGGAAGCCGCCGCCAAAGCAACGATTGCCCGCCTCTCCGCAGAGAAGCGTTTCTCGAAGCCCATCGTCACCCAGGTGGTTCCGGCCGAAACCTTTTGGCGCGCCGAGGAATACCACCAGAAATATCTGGAGAAGCGGGGCGCAGTCAGATGCCACATCTGAGCAGCGGCTTAGAGGAATGAAAGGCGCGGCTTCGGCTGCGCCTTTGTTGTTTTCGAAACGCTCTTAGATTTCCGCCCGCTGCTCTCGCGCCGTCAGCAGCGAGACGGTTAGTCCGATGCAGAACAGTAGCGCCAGCACGCCGCTCACTCGCGAGGCAATGCTCGCGGCGGCATGGGAATGCGGAACCCGCGTCATGGGGAGGACAACGAAGTTCATCACCACGTAGACCAGCGCGCCATACAGCAGTCCGCAGACGACCGGACGCCGAACGAGCACGCGCCAATGCGGAGCGGCGAAGGAGTAAAGCGCTGTCCACGCGATGGCAATCGCATAGTGAATCGCGACGCCGAGCGCGATCGTGCCCGCGCCTCCGTGAAATGCCGATGGGCCGACGAGCCCGCTGGCAATGTAGCGGAAGATCATCGCCGGTGTGATGTGCCGAAAGGCGTTGAAGATGAGGTTTTCCGAAATGTCGAGGGTTCCGGCGATCAGGCCGATCCGCACCAGCGCGCTCACTCTTGCCATCGCGAAAGTCTACGCGTCGGCGAGTGCGCCGAACATGGCCAGCAAAACGCTGCCGTGCATGACCGGTCGAGAACCGGGATTAATGGCTGCCGGGCTCCCAGTCCTGGCCCGCGTCGCGCGGAATGCCGAGGTGCCCGCGCAGGTGCAGCAACTCCAGCGGATCGATGCTGCCGTCGACGACGATGACATTCACGCTGCGCTCGTTGGCCACCAGCAGCACAACGCCGTCCACGTTGGCGTGGTTCATCCGCACCCAGACGTCGGTCCGCAGCGGATCGGGCGAGGCCATGGCCGCATCGGGTCCAGGATCGACGGAAGCGCCTGTCGCGCGCGGCTGCTTCCTCCAGTGAGTCCAGCCCTCTCCGCTGTACTGCGCCCGTACCGCATCCAGATCGGCGGCGGTGTACATGCCCGGCTGCGAGAAGCGGAAGGTATGGACCGAGATGCTGCGCAGCTTTGCCACCAGCGGCCGCAGATCGTCCGGCATGTTCTGGCTGGCGGCATCGAGCATCGACCGGTTGAAGGTGAAGCCGGTGCTGAAGGTGGCGTTGGCCGCCAGTGCGTCCATGCCTCGCGGCGCCAGGCTCGTCTCCTGCGCCCGGGCGACCGGGATGCACAGCAAAGCGGCAACGGCGAGAAGCGCAGCAACAGAAGGACGGGCAAGGCGGAGGTTGGCCATACCCCGTCAGACACAAATCAGGAGGAAAAGTTGGGCAGGAAAAAGCCCGGACCGATCTGCCCCGGGCCGTCTTCTTCCGGTGGCTCAATGCTGGGTCCGGCCAAAACTCCCAACAGCCGGGAATGGCGCGAAGCGCGCCCGCCCCCGACGGCTAGTCGGACCACTCGCCCTGGCGCATCACCGGTTCGACTTTGCCGTCCGCCGCGATTCCGTCCACGTCGATCTTGTCCGACCCGATCATCCAGTCCACGTGGATGAGGCTGTCGTTGGCGCCCTTCGCGGCCAGCTGCTCGGGTGTCAGCTTGTCGCCGTCCTTCAGGCAGGTGGAGTAGGCCTGGCCCAGGGCAATGTGGCAGGCAGCGTTTTCGTCAAAGAGCGTGTTCAGGAAGAGCAGCCCGCTGGCAGAGATGGGCGACGAAGCCGGCACGAGCGACACTTCGCCGAGCCGCCGCGCGCCTTCGTCGGTTTCGATCATCCGCTGCAGCACCTGCTCGCCGCGAGCGGCATGCGCCTCGACGATCTTGCCGCCTTCAAAGCGGACCTGGATCTTCTCGATGAGCGTGCCCTGATGCGAGAGCGGCTTGGTGCTGGTCACAGTGCCATCGACGCGATCCTTGTGCGGCGTGGTGAAGACCTCTTCGGTGGGCATGTTGGGAATGCAGTAGCGGCCGTTGTGCGCCTGCGTTCCGCCGCCGAGCCAAAGATGATCGTCGGCGAGGCCGACCTTCAAATCGGTGCCCGGGCCTTTGAAGTGCAGCGTCGCGAACCGCTTCGCGTTCATGCGATCCGCCCACGCGTGCAGCTTGTCGTCGTGGGTCTTCCATGCAGCCACGGGATCCGCCTGGTCCGCGCGGCTGGCGGCGAAGATGGCATCCCACAACCGGCCCAGCGCCTGGTCCGCAGGCAGGTTAGGAAAGACAGCAGCGGCCCACGCGGGAGTGGCCGAGCTGACGATGGTCCAGTTGATATCGTGGCGCGTGATCAGCTCGAGCGCCGGACGATAGGCCTTCGACATGGCGCGGTTGGCGCGGCCAACTTTGTCCGGATCCTCCTTCGAGAGCAGCGAAGGATTGCCGCCGGTGATGGCGAGGCGAGCTGCACCGCTCTTGTAAGCCGCCGCCATGCCTTCATAAAGCCAGGCGGCTGCGGCGTCGAAGGTGGCGTCGGCGCCATAACGGTAGCGCAGCAGCGACGACTCCTCATCGGCGAAGAGCGTCGTCACCAGCGAGGCTCCAGCCTGGTAAGCGTGCTTCGTGATCAGGCGGACGAGCGGCAGGGCTTCAACGCTGGCGGTCATCACCAGCTCCTGGCCCTGGGCAAGTCCCAGGCCGGAGTGGATCGCGACCCGGGCCAGGCGGTCCAGCTTCTGTTCAAAGTCTCGGGTCGGTGCGGAGGTTTCGGCGATGGCGGTTGCGCTCATCTCTCTATTCTGCGGCGCGGCGCCGCGCAATGGCAACGCGGGGGATGCTCTGCAGGTCATTGAGAAAGGCCACGCCGTTCCAGCCGACCAGGAGCGCCGACACGGCGTCGCGCTGACCATGGCCAATTTCCAGCAGCAGCCAGCCATCGTCCACCAGCGCCTGCCTGGCCGCGGGAATCAACCGGCGGTAGACTTCGAGGCCGGTCGGTCCGGCGTACAGCGCCTGCTGCGGCTCGTAGAGACGAACCTGAGCCTCGAGCAGTTCGCTGTTCGCGACGTAGGGTGGATTCGAGACGATCATGTCAAAACGTTCGTTGCGGATCGCACCCAACAGATCCGAGTGCACCAGCCGCACGCGGCTGGCGACGCCATGTCGCTCCGCATTGGCGCGAGCCACCGCCAGAGCCTCGGTCGACTTGTCGACCGCGGTCACCTCGGCCAGGGGCAAATGGTGGGCCAGGGCAATGGCAATCGCGCCGGAACCCGTTCCCACGTCGCAGATGCGCACGGCGCGGTCGCGCGACGCGTGGGCCAGAGCCGCTTCCACCAGATGCTCGGTTTCCGGCCGCGGAATCAGGACGTCCGGAGTCACGTTCAGCCCCAGGCCATAGAACTCCTGCTCGCCCACGATGTACTGTACGGGCTCCCGGCGCTCGCGACGGTCGAGCCATTCGTTGTAGCGGCCCGCCTGCTCGTCGTTGAGAGTGGCCTCGGGATGGGCCAGCAGCCAGGCTCCGTCCCGCTGCAGAATACGGAGCAGCAGCAGCTGGGCGTCGCGGCGGCCGCTCGGCAAGGCCCGCAACTTCTCGACACCGCGGTGCAGCACCACGGCCAGCGTATTGGCCTGACTCATCACAGTCGTGGAGAACAAGCTTTCGTCCGCCCTCGTTTCAGGATGGAATCTGCTCTGCGCCGCTCCGGGAGACGGTAACAGACGTCGTCGCCCTCCGAACGGTTTCCGTCAGAAACCTCCTGAGGATCCCCTCGATTGTAGTAGGGGGATCGCCGGCAAGAGGGCCTGCGCGCGCAGGAGCTGCCAGCGCGCGAACTGCCCTCATCATCGCTGCCAATGCAGAAGCTCCCAATCCCTCTTCCGAGGAGTTACCCCGGGAACTCTGCGAAGCGAGTCGCGCAACATCGCATTTTGCAGGCGCCGCACGAGAGCCCGGCCTCAATGATCGCGCGTCGATTACAAATCCGTTTTCTATCTCATCGAGCGCAGAAACAAAAACCCCTCCCCGGCCAGCGGAGAGGGGTTTTCTCTGTCTGAAAGCGGATTTAGTCGTCCGAATCCAGAGTGGTCGGCGCCGGTTTGTTGAAGTCGCTTGCCGGACGAACCTTCTTCTCGCCCGGGAAGGGGACCTTGTATCCGGTGGCGTCGTACCAGTCGTAGTGGGCGACTGTATCGATGTTCTCGGAGTCGGGGAGATGATATTTGCCGGCGAAGATCTGCGTCTTCTTCTTCAGCCAGCCTGCCCGCAGCACTTTAACCGCCGGACTGTCGTGCAGTGTCGCGGTCATTGAGCCGCAGGTGTTGAGGGTGGGGGTGATATTCGCCGGAGCAGCATACCCTGTGACGCCGTAGCACAGCGGGACGCCGTTGCTCACGTGCGTCCACGGCAGGAAGTTCGCCGCGGGCGGATTGTCGATGAAGACGGTCCGCATTGGAGATGCCGTCAGGTCGTTCAGGTTCATGGGCGCGATGCCCAGAATCTGCTCGATCGTGCGCGTCAGGTTTACCTGGGTGTAGAAGGTGCTCTCTTCGGTGACTCCGGCGCCGGTGCCGTCGGGGTTCACTTTCTGTTTGACCCAGGGGCTGATGACATAGCCCGGGCTGCGGTGACCGTCGACGTGATCCACGCCCGTCTGCGCGTCATCTTCCTCGACGAAGATGGCCGAGTCTTTCCAGATGGGGCTGTGGCTGATGGCGTCAACGAAGCGGCCCAGGGCCAGGTCGTTATCGGCCTGCATGGCAGCCGCGTTCGGCGGCCCGCCGGTGTGGTCGGAGCTGATCCACATGAATTCCAGCTGGGGCACCGTACCCGCCGCCACGTCCTTATTGAAGTCCTGCTGCCAGACGTCGAAGCGGTACTGGTCGGGAATGCCCAGATCGAACTGCGGATAGTTCTGCACCGTCACCTTGTACAGGCTGCGAAGCGGGGTGACCGAGCCGATGTCTTTGTAGTACTGGAGCTGAGACTCCTTGCCGTTCTCATACTCCAGGGTGTCGTTGTAGAACTGCGTCCAGTTCGGTTCGCAGCTGTTGGAAACCTGAAACGGGAAGGTCGTCGAGGGACTCGTTCCGCTGTAGGTGTTATCCAGGGTGTTGTTGTTGGGCGTGCACCCCGGCACCGTGAACGTGTTGTACTCGACATACTCGCCGTAGTTCTTTACCGTGACGCCGGCCTCGGCAGCCGTATCCCACAGGTGGCCCTTTTCCTGGTAGGCGATGGCATCGCCTCCATTGGAGGGATAATCGCGGAGCCAGTCGGGTGACTGGATATCGTCCGAGTAAGGCGCCATAGCCTGAACAATCCAGTTATGACCGTCGGCCGACTGGCGGCTTGGGTCGTAGAAGTTATCCAGCAGCGGGAAGCGCTGGACCAGCGCGTGGGCATTGGGCGATACGAGCGGGTAGTCCGTGTAGGTTGAGCTGTCGCCGAAGACCGCCAGCGCCGGATCGCCGTTGCCGCCTTCGACGTCGCCCAGCATCTGGTCATACGTGCGGTTTTCGCGGATGATCACAAAGACATGCTTGATTTTTGAAGGCTCGCCGATCCTCTCGGGAATCGCGCGCGGCTGGACCCACCGTCTGCCCCCTCCTGCCGACCAGATGTTCTCCGCCAGATCCCAGTGATTGTTCCGGAAGACCTGCGACGTCATCGTATCCAGGGTGTCCCAGCTCGGAATGGGGACGATGCTGACCGTTCCAAGATCCTGATGGGTATTGAAACTGACCACGCCGAACTCTGAGGCGTACGAGTTTTCGGCCGTATTTGTCGGCGCCGGCGCCACGCCGTAGCCGGTGGTGCCGAGGCCCTTGTCGTTAGCGATCAGCAGCGTATTGTCGGCCGCGTCCAGTACCACAGAGGAGGGCGCATAACCAACCGGGATCATGCCCAGCACCGGATGCTGCCGGCTGTCGACGAGGTCGACTACAGCGACCGCATTCGCGTTGTAAAGAGCAACGTAGGCATAATCCCCGCGGACAGCAATCGAGTTCGGCCCCGCGCCGTAGGCGGACCGGTTCTCTCCCGGGATGCCGATCGGCAGCCCGAGGCTGATCGTGCGGACTACCGTGTTAGTCTCCGTATCGATCATCGAGATGCTGTCGCTGTAGGTGTTGGCGACCAGCAGCTTATCGCCCCAGATGGCCATACCGGTCGGATGATAGCCGACCGTGATGTTGCCGGTGACTTTAAACGAAGCGAGGTCGACCACGGAAACGGTGCCGCGGTCCAGGCTGCCCGTCCCCTCGTGGGCAACCACCGGAGTTCCGTTCGAGTACTCCTGGAAATCCTTTGCCGTTGCAACCCGGCCAGCTTCGTTTGAAACATAAGCGGTCTTGCCGTCCGGCGAAAGAACCACGTTGCTCGGAACGTTCCCGACGCGAACCTCTGAGCCCTCAACCGGTGTGGTTGCGGTCAGGTCGATCTTCGTCAGCGTATCGTTGTTGTCCAGCACCACGTATGCCGTCTTCGCATCTGCCGATACGGCAATGCCGGTGGGATAGGACGTGAGTACGCCATCGGAGAAGACAGAAACAGAATAGCCGCAGGGGATGTTAAAGCTGCCGTTGGTTCCCCCGGGGCTGTTGGGGAAGCAGGTGACGGTCGTCAGGCCATTGCTGGCATTGACGTCCATGGGAACGCTGACGTGCGCGTACCCGGTGAGCAGTCCCGTCGATGGACTGACGCTGGCGATGGCAACAAAACCGCCCTGCTGCAAACTGCCATAGAACGTGTCGCCGTCCTGGCTGAACAGCAGGTACTTGCCGTCTGGCGTGTAGGCGATGCCGAGATTGCTGCCGTCTGCGTCAGCGCTGGCCACGCCTTTGGAGTTCGTGTAGGGCACGCTGAAGGTCTGCAGCACAGCGCCGGTCTGCGTGTTGAAGATCGTCACGGCCTGGGGGGCGCCCATTTGCAGGACAGCCGCGGTGTGATTGCCGGTGGGGTTCAACGCGATGGCCTTGGCGCGGGTTCTGATCCCGAGGTAAACCTGGGTACCAGCCGGCGTGAGGATGGCGCCGTCGCTGACCACCCACGGGTTGGGCAGAGGATTGGAGAACGTCGGGCCGGTCGTCGCGCTCGTGTTCTCGCCAGGTGTGTACGTCGGGAACGGTACGGATTGCGCCAGCGCCGGAACGCTCACCCCAATCGCCAGCAGAGCGGCCAGGGGGCGCAGAAGGTTATTCAGAAAAGGACGTTGAGACGTTTTGCGGGACATCGAGCGTTCCTCCTGTGGGTTGGTCATCATGCAACGGGGTTCGCCTTGTGCACTCGGGGGAGATACGAGCCGTGCGCTTCGCACAGCCGAAGGTCGTAAATCGTTACGGGAATGTGGAACGGTTCAGGACGAGCGGGCGCGGCCGTACAGCGCCACGGGAGCGAGGGTAAGGGAGCGTTCCGCACAGGCGCGTGACGGCAACATTACAGTCTCGTAGGCTTATTCAAACGAGTCTGCGATGGGCAGACGCGAAGGCTGGATCTCCCGGCGCAGCAGATTATTCGTTGAACCTTAACCCTGGATTGAAGCGGCGATCATCGGCGAAGCCTTACAGATTTGTCATCTGCACGGCCTGGGTGTCTGGCGACAGCGGTTGGATCGCAAACCACTCAGGTGCTCCCGCGAGTTTTCCAAAAAAGGAGCCGGTGAAAGAACTCCGCTCTGCCTGCTGAGGCAGCTTTGTTGTCTTCCAACGGGTGCGCCATGACCTTCCCGACTTACAACCCGGAATACGACGCGCAGCAGGGGCGCGAGAGAACGCGCCGCCGGGCAGGTTAATCGAAAGCGACTTGGGCCAGGAGGCCTTTATGTACCCCGACCAGAGGAGTCTCCGCTTCGCGATTGGTTCGTTCACCGCAATTCTTTGCCTCGCTGCCGCCGGTCTCGCGCAGGTGAACCGCAGCGGTTTGGCCGGCACGGTGACGGATACTTCAGGGCGGCTCCTGCCGCTGACGAATGTTACGGTCGTCGAAAATGCCACCGGACTGCGCCGCCAGACAGTTTCCGATGCCACCGGCAATTACGACATCCCACAGCTGCCGGTGGGGATTTATACCGTCACTTTTCAGCATTCGGGCTTTCAACGGCTCCAGTTCATCGACGTGGAACAGGTCATCGGCAGAACCCGCACCCTGGACGCCGCCCTGCAGGTTGCCGGTGGCGAGGAGCGCGTCGAGGTTTCGTCCGCTTCGGCGCTGATGGACCACAACACCAGCGCGGTGACCGGCCTGATCGAGAGAGAGCAGGTGAATGAGCTGCCGCTCAACGGACGCGACTGGTCGGCGCTGACGGCCTTTGTCCCCGGCGCCATCGACACCGGCGGCAGCAACCAGCGAACGGTTCGCTTTGCCGGACGCGGCCTCGACGACAGCAACTTTACCTACGACGGCGTCGATGCCACCAACATCGTGAACCAGACCCAGCGCCAGTGGGTGCGGCTCGCCATTCCGCTGGACGCGATCTCGCAATTCCGCGTCGATTCGCTCATGGCCACCGCCGAGGAGGGCGGCACCGGCGGCGCGCAACTCGCCCTCACCTCCCCTTCGGGCACGAACCGCCTCCACGGACGGCTGTTCGAGTACGTGCGCAACGACGTCTTTGACGCGCCGCTGCCGGGCTGGGCTTCCCACGGCGAAAGCCAGCAGCCGCTCCGGCTCAACCAGTTTGGCGGAGCGCTGGGCGGCCCCATCGTGCGCGACAGGACCTTCTTCTTCCTCGCCGCGGAAGCCTATCGGCAGAACTGGGGCTATCCGGTCAGCGGCGACGTTCCGAGCGCGTCGCTTAAAGCGTCCGTTCCCGGCAGCTCGCCCGTCTACGCGATCATCAACGGATTTCCCGGAGCCGGCCCGAAGAGGATCCTCACGCCCTGGACAGCCGCCAATGACCCCGGCGATCCGAATTTCATGGACTATGACCTGCTCACCTGCGAATGCGAGCAGGTGGTGAACGAGGCCTCGGCGCTGATTCGCCTCGATCAGCACTTCACGCAGAACACCACCGCCTTCCTGCGCTTCAGCTACGACCGGTCGGTCGATACGCAGCCGCTCTCCGCCTCCGCTACGGATCTGCAGCAGAAGGTTTCCGCGCCCGTCAACGGCGTTGTTGAGTTGCTGCACATCTTCAATACCCATCTGGTGAACGAGGCCGAAGCGGGCTTCAATCGCTCCACTGACAACCAGTACAACTACAGCGACTCCGGAATCATGTATCAGGTCGTGGTCGCGGGCGGGCCCGGACCCGGGTTTGTCACCGAGAACTACAACTACGCCAGCGTTTATGTGGGCAATTCATTTTCCGGGATCGATAACCTCACCTGGGTTCATACCCGGCATACGCTCAAAGCCGGCGTGGAATTCCGCCGCATTCAGATGAACCAGGACTATGGCCAGCATGGAAAGCTGACGTTTTCCAGCATCGAGAACCTCGCCGGCAATGTCGTGGCCAAAGCCAGCCTGACCGGCGCTTTGCCGGTGAACGATCTGCGCAAGAACGACACGTTTCTTTACCTGCAGGACGAGTTCAAGTGGCGGCCGAACCTGAACCTGAACCTGGGCCTGCGCTACAGCATCTTCGATCTCTTCAACGAGGCGCATGGCAAGGCCAACCCCTTCGACTTTGCCACCTGCGGAGCGCAGGGCTTCTGCGGCGTGGGCGCCAGCTTCGGCCAGCAGAACTATGGCGACATCGATCCGCGGGTAGCCTTTGCCTGGACGCCGTGGAAGCGAGGACGGACGGTCATTCGCGGCGGATTCGGCATCTACCACGAAGACGGCCAGCTCGACGATCAGAACCTGCCCGCCAGGAACGAAGTCCCTTCCTTCGCCGCCACGGGCAGTTCGAAGTCGCCGCTCTCGTATCCGGTCGTGTTCAGCGCCGGAACCCTTTCGCCGAACGCCGAACAACGGGACCGCAAGGATTCCTACGTCGAGCAGTGGAGCTTCTCGGTGCAGCGGGAGCTGCCGGCCGACTTCGTGAGCACGATCTCGTATCTGGGAAGCCACGGCGTCCATCTGCTGGAAACCAATGTCGTCAACCTGATCGATCCGGCTACCGGCGCCGTGCAGTATGCGGACTTTGCTCCCGCCATCGGATGGCGCGGATCCGTCGGGATGAGTTCCTACCACGGCCTTTCCGTGTCCATGCGGCGGCCGTTCTCCCGCGGCTTGCTGGTGACGGCCAATTACATGTGGTCGCACGAGATCGACAACGGCTCCAACGGCAGCGGCGACGGCGATAACGTGTCCCCGCAAAATCCGTTGTGCCTGGCCTGCGATCGAGCCAGCGGCGCCTGGGATGCCCGTCATGTCGTCAACGGCAACGCGGTTTATCAGCTGCCCTTCGGCGTGGGGAAGCCGATGCTCAGTCAGCGCGGCATTGCCAGCACCCTCGCCGGCGGATGGGAAATGACAACCACCGCCCTGGCGCGCACCGGCTTCCCGGTCAATGTGCTCATGCCCAGCAGCTACACCGCCCCGGATGGCGCATCCGGCACCGAGCGTCCCAACCTCGTCAGGGGTGTTTCCCTGGCGCCGCCGGGAGGCAAGACCGTCGCCGCATGGATCAACGCAGCGGCGTTTGCCGCGCCGGCCGGAGAATTCGGCACCGCGCCGCGCGACCTGGCGCGCGGTCCGGGCACATGGCAGATCGATCTCGCCGCCGACAAGAGCTTTTCCCTGACGGAGAGCGGGCGTCTTGAGTTCCGCGCGGAGTTTTACAACGTGTTCAATCACCCGCAGCTGGGCGCTCCGCAATCCACCTTCAACCCGTCGAATGCCACCGGGTTCGGCAGCATCATCAGCACGGTCAATACAGTCTCGCCGGTGACTCCGGTGGGATCGGGAACCCCGCGCGAGCTTCAGCTTGCGCTGCGGTTTGAGTTCTAGTTCCGGTGGAGAGTCGAGGGGCGATGAAAATCCTGGTCATTGAAGACGAGGTCAAGACTCTGCGGTTCCTCAGAAAAGGACTCACCGAAGCCGGCTATGTCGTGGACGTGGCCGTGGACGGTCTGGAAGGGCTGCATCTGGCTCTGGAGGTCGAATTCGACCTCATCATTCTCGACGTCATGCTCCCCGCGCTGAGCGGATGGCAGGTGCTGGCCCGCCTGCGCGAGGCGGGCCGCAAAGCGCAGATCCTCATGCTCACCGCGCTGGATGCCGTGCACCATCGCGTGCGCGGCTTCGAGCTGGGGACCGACGATTACCTGATCAAGCCGTTCGCGTTTTCTGAGCTGCTGGCCAGGGTGCGGTCCCTGCTGCGTCGGGCTCCCGTTCGCTCCCAGGAGACTCTGCGTGCGGCGGATCTTGAGATCGACCTGCTGCGCCACCGGGCCACCCGGGCGGGTCACAGACTGGAGTTGACCGCCAAGGAGTTTCTTCTCCTCAGCCTGCTGGCCCGGCGTGCCGGCGAAGTCCTCTCCCGCACGCTGATTGCCGAGATGGTCTGGGACATGAACTTCGACAGCGACACCAATGTCGTGGACGTCAACGTGCGTCGGCTGCGCAGCAAAGTGGATGATCCCTTTCCCCTCAAACTGATCCACACCGTCCGTGGTGCCGGCTATGTTCTTGAAGCCGAGGCATAAAGCCTCTTCCGCATCGCAGCCGCGCAGCACCCTGGCCTTCCGGCTCACGGCCGCCTACTCGCTCGCCGGGCTCCTGCTGGTGCTGCTTGCCACCATCAGCCTCTATATTGTGCTGCGCACGGAGCTGAACAAGAGCACGGAACTGTTTCTTGCCGACAAGCTCCACGTGCTGCGCACCATCCTGCGGGATCGCCCCGACGACCGGGATGCGCTGCGCGAGGAGATTCAGCTGGAGACCGCGGCCCGCCGCTACCAGCAGTTCTATATTCGCCTGCTGGACGATCACGGAGCGCCGATCCTGACCACGCCGGGAATGGCCGAGCAGCTGGATGTAGCGGAGCTCATTCGCCGCACCCGGAATAGTCCCGAGCATTCGGTTGCGATGACCGGCGCTCGCGGACGCCCGTTTCGCGTCGCCAGCGCGATCGCCTGGGCCGGGATGCCGCCGGCTCACGCCGACATCATTCAGATCGCAATCGACGTCACTCAGGAAGAAGCGCTGCTGCGGCGCTATCGGCTGTGGTTCTGGGCCATTCTCCTGGCCAGCTCGGTTCTCTTCCCTGTGCTCGGGTATCGCATCGCCCGCCATGGCATTCGGCCTGTTGAAGAGGTAGCGGCGACAGCGCGGCGCATCACATCGACGAACCTGCGCGAACGGATCGAGGCGGAAGGCTACCCGTCGGAACTCGCGTCGCTGGCCGGGACCTTCAATGAAATGCTGAACCGCCTGGAAGAATCCTTCGATCGGATTTCGAGATTCTCGGCCGATATCGCCCACGACCTGCGAACTCCGATTCACAACATCCGCGGCGAAGCCGAGGTGGCCCTCGCCCGTGCGCGGACTGTGAACGAGTACCGGGAGGTGATTGAGTCGATGCTGGAGGAAGGCGTCCGCCTTTCCGATCTCATCGGCGACCTCCTCTTTCTTGCGCGTGCAGAAAGTCCTGTGAACGATCTGCGCCGTGAGCCGGTCAACATCGGCAGGTTGCTGGGCGCCGTTTGCGATTACTTTGAGGCTTCCGCCTCGAACGGCGGGATCGACCTGGTCGCGGAGCAAGGCGCAGAGTCGGTGACGGCGGAGCTGGATCGATCCCTGATGTTGCGGGCGCTGAGCAACCTCGTCTCCAACGCCATCGTCCACACTCCCTCCGGAGGAACGGTAACCCTGGCAACGAGGACCGAAAGCGCGGCGATCTGCATCGACGTCTCCGATACAGGTGCGGGGATTCCCGCCGAAGCGCTCCCCAGGGTGTTCGACCGCTTCTTCCGTGTCGACCCCTCGCGCTCTGCCACTTCAGGCGGCACGGGCCTGGGGCTGGCCATCGTGCAGAGCATTATGACGCTTCACGGTGGCCATGCCGAGATCTCCAGTCGTCTCGGTCAAGGCACCCGCGTTACCTTGCGTATCCCCGTCGCCGCAACCATCTGACCTCGGTGCATCCAGGATGTGATTTTCCCCGCTGGTTGATATCCTTCTGCGTGAATCGCAGCCGGACATTCGTCGAGTGTCTTCGACCGAAGGATGGCAATGAGGACAGGATGCAGAGCAAACATGAGCGGGAACGGGATCGGCGTCAAGAATCAATGAGGATGCGAGCACCGCTGGCGCGGCGGTCGGCGCTGCTGCTGGGGATGGGACTGGCGCTGCTGTCATTCGCCGCGGCGCAGCAGCCGATCACCGTCCGAACCCCAACCACGCCGCTCGTGGTGCACGATCCTTACTTCAGCATCTGGTCCTTCGACGACGCGCTCAACGGTGGAACAACGCGCCACTGGACCGGGACCGACCAGCAGCTGAACGGGATCATCCGCATCGACGGTCATCCCTTCCGCTTCATGGGCGACTGGCGCGACGTGCCCGAGATCCCTCAGGCCTCGCGGGCGATCTGGCCCACACGGACCATCTACGAATTCGAAGGCCAGGGGATTCATCTCACCGCGACGTTCCTCACGCCGGCACTGCCCCAGGACCTGGATGTGCTGTCGCGTCCGCTCACCTATCTGATCTGGACCGTGCGATCGACGGATGGCCAATCGCACAAGGTGCGTCTCTCGGTGAGCGCCAGCGCCATGCTCGCCGTGGACAACGAGCATGAGAGCGTCGTGTGGGGCACGAGCCGCGTCGGCGACATGACCGTCATGCACATCGGCGACAACCAGCAGCCCATGCTCGAAAAGGCCGGCGACAATGTGCGCATCGACTGGGGCTGGGCTGATCTCGCAGTTCCCGCGCAGCCGGGGATGACCACCGAGATCGTCGGCGCCCAGGCCTTTCATCATGACGTGGACACTGGCGTCTCCTCGCCGGAAGGCGACGATCTCGACATGCCGCGCGTGCCGCGGGTGGACCTGCCCATGATGGCAGTCAACTTCGATCTCGGCGATGTCTCGGCCTCGCCGGTGACGCGCCGCGCCATGCTCGCCTACGACGATCGCGAAGCCATCGAGTATCTCCACCGGCAGCTGCCGGATTACTGGCGTCGCAACGGCCAGACGTTTGCGCAGATGCTGCAGGCTGCTGAACGCGAGCAGGACAGCCTGCTCACAAGGTCAGAGTCCTTCGATCGCGAGCTGGTGAGCGATCTCACCCAGGTGGGCGGCGAGAAGTACGCCGCGCTGGCCACGCTGGCCTACCGGCAGACCCTCGGAGCCGGCAAGCTGGTCGTCGACATCGATGGGCAGCCTCGCTACTTCGCCAAGGAGAACTCGAGCAACGGCTGCACCGACACGGTGGACGTGATCTATCCGGCATCGCCCTTCTTCCTGCTGCTGAATCCGAAGCTGCTGGAGGCGGAGCTGAAACCGGTGATGGACTACGCGCGCCTGCCGCGCTGGCCGTGGCCCTTCGCGCCCCACGACATCGGAACCTATCCCCTGGCCAACGGGCAGGTCTACGGCGGCGGCGAGAAGACCGAAGAAGATCAGATGCCGGTGGAAGAGAGCGGCAACATCCTCATCCTGTCCGACGCGTTAGCGAAGGCCGAAGGCAATGCTGACTTCGCCGCGCAGTACTGGCCGCTGCTGTCTAAATGGGCGGCCTATCTGCTGAAGTTCGGCATGGACCCCGAGAATCAGCTCAGCACCGACGATTTCACCGGACACCTCGCGCACAACGCCAACCTGTCCATCAAAGCCATCGTGGCGCTGGGCAGCTATGCGCAGCTGGCCGACATGCTGCACAAAACCGACGAGGCGGCGAAGTTCCGCCAGAACGCGCAGCAGATGGCGAAGCAGTGGGTGAAGATGGCGGCCGACGGCGACCACACGCGGCTGGCGTTTGATCTACCGGGCACGTGGAGCCAGAAGTACAACCTGGTATGGGACCGCATTCTCGGCCTCGACCTCTTTCCGCCCTCGGTCACCCAGGAGGAGATTGCGTTCTACCTGAAGCACCAGAACGCCTTCGGCCTCCCGCTCGACAATCGCCACACCTACACCAAGCTCGACTGGAGCGTGTGGACCGCGACCATGGCGCCGAACCAGCAGGACTTCAACTCACTGCTCGATCCCCTCTACAAGTTCATGACGGAAACCCCCACGCGCGTGCCGCTCAGCGACTGGTTCGACACGGTAACGGGCGCGCAGGTGGGCTTCCAGGCCAGGTCCGTGGTGGGCGGCGTCTATATCAAAATGCTGACCGATCCGGCACTCTGGAAGAAGTGGGCTACCGCACGATGAGGGGGATTGGGTGGCCCTGGTCGGGATCGATCCGACGACCTCTTCCATGCCATGGGCGGCGCGTACAAACCCGGATTGCGCTCTGGCAGGTGGCAGCATTCAGGCTGTTTTCAGCTTCAGGCGCTACACTCTCCGGTCACAGACTCGGAGTATGAGTGTGGAAGAGAAGCCCCTGAAGTTCATTCACGCGCCGGTCCAGCGCGGCTCGCGGACGCTGATCGAATCGACCTGCACCCAATGCCTCGCACACAAACTTGTGTCCCACGCGAACGGCACTCTCGAAAAATGGGAAGCAGATCACATCTGCCAGGAGCCTGCCCGGCCAAAGGGGAAAGTAACGCCGATTCAGCGTTAGCCCTCTCTTTTCGTGGGGGATTTTGGTGGACCTGGTCGGGATCGAACCGACGACCTCTTCCATGCCATGGAAGCGCGCTCCCAGCTGCGCCACAGGCCCACAGGCGGGACTATCCTATTTTCATGGAGCACGAACAATTCGTCAATGAAACCACGGCCCCCATCCAGGCCGGAAAATGCGCCGGTCCCGGCTCGCGGCGCCCACGAGTCTCCACGAGCGGCGAGCGGGCACAGTTCGCGAGGCAACCGGTTCCCGGAGCGCGGCATCGTGTCCATATGCTTCCAGCCTGTACGGTGGTTCTTCTCAGCCTCGCGGTCCTTCCTTGCTCTCTGACGGCGCAGAGCCCGGCCGCTGATCCTGCCCCTGCAGCTCTGTCGAATACGCTGCGGCCGGCCCTTTCCCAGGTCAGCCAGTCGATCTCCAGCATTGACATTCGACGCTGGAAGGCTCCCAATGCGGTGAGGTCCGCGGCGGCCGGGGATGTCACGTCGATCCAGCGCGATTTGTCCGGGACCCTCGCCGGCCTGATGAGCCGGGCCGAAGCGGCGCCCTCTTCGGTTCCCTCCTCGTTCGCGGTGTACCGCAATGTGGATGCCCTTTACGACACATTGCTGCGGGTGGTGGAGACCGCCGACCTGTCGGCGCCGGACCAGGATGCGATGGCCCTGGAGACGGCGCTGAAGCAGCTGGAAGAGGCGCGGTCCGATCTGGGCGAGAAGATCCTGGCCGCAAGCCAGGCCCAGCAGAATGAAGTGGTTCGCCTTCGCACCGTCATTGCTCGAGCGGCGGCTGCGCCGCCTCCGCCGGTGAAGACCATCGTCGTCGACGACGGCCCGGCCAAACGGGAGACAGAGACCGCGCATCACCACCACACCACCAAAAAGCCCGCGGCAAAGACCGATCAGTCGAGCCAAAAGCCCAATCCCCAGTAGGACTTTTGCCGAGAGCCGGCCTGGGTTCCGGGAACACTTGCGCCTGGCGGCGTGTCTAAACCTGTAGAGAAGCGAGGCACCGGATTCCGGAAGTAACCCGGTACGCTGACCAGCGTGCCGGGTACCGGTTTCCGATGCCTGGATCGGCAGCATTCCTGCTACGCTGAAAGGAGCGACTGGATGCAGGCGGGTACGGCCGTGGGAAATCTGGCAGGCGTTATCGGTGTTCATCCCGAAGAAGCTGCGGTGATCGAGCAGCTCAAGGCGGGGTCCGAGGAGGCGTTTGCCTGGCTCATTTCCCGGTACCAGCAGCCTCTCTACAGCCTGATCTATCGCATCCTTCCCAATCCAGGCGACGCGGCCGACATCACCCAGGATGTCTTTGTCAAAATCTTTCGCGGCATCGGCCGCTTCCACGGCGAAGCCAGCCTGCGCACGTGGGTGTACCGTATCGCGCTGCATGAGGCGCTCAACCAGAAGCGCTGGTGGTCGCGCCACCAGCGGCAGGAACTGGCCCTGGACGCGGAAGGCGACGACCAATACGCCGCGCCCATCGAGAGCCTGGTCGATCCTCAGGAATCCCCGTTTGACGCGGCTGCCCACGCCGAAGTGGCCTCCCGCGTGGAGGCCGCCCTGCGCGAGGTGCCGGAGCCGTTCCGGACCGTGGTGGTGCTCCGCGACATTGAAGGTTTTGGTTACGAGGAGATCGCGGAAATTCTGAATGCCAATCTGGGCACCGTGAAGTCGCGATTGATGCGAGGCCGGGCCCATCTCAAAAGCCGTCTTGCGCCGTTCGTAGAAGCGGCCAGCCGGCGGCGTTCCCCGTCGTCTGTTTCTTCTCTCCCCCCTGCCTGCTCCACTGAGGAGGCTGTATGAGTTCGTGCGAATCCATTCGCAAACAGTTCTCGGCGTATCTGGACGGAAATCTGACCGGCGTTGCGATGCAGTCGGTTGCATTGCATCTTGACCACTGCCGGGACTGCGCCGCGGACTTCGGTCAATGGCGCAACATGCAGTACGCGCTGGCGACTCTGGCGCCGGTGCGCCCCCCCGCCGATCTGAGCCTGCGCATCCGCGTGGCGATTTCGAAAGAGCAGTCGCACACGGCAAAGAATGTTCTGGCCGGCTGGAAGGTTCGCTGGGACAATTCCCTTGCGCCCTTCCTGCTGCATGCCGGAGCGGGGCTGGCCAGCTCGCTGGTTCTGGTCGGCACCATGGCGTTCCTCATCGGTGCGTTTGCCGCGCCCGAGCCTGCCTCGGCGCGCGACGAGCCGCTGGGCATGGCCACCGCGCCGCACTTCCTGTACTCGTCGTTCGAGGCGAATTCCGGAACCGTCGATGGCAAGGGAACTCCGGTGACGGTCGAGGTGTACGTCGATGCGCAGGGACGCGTCTACGACTTCGACATCGTCGCCGGTCCGAGCGACGCGGCCACGCGGGCGCAGCTGGAGACGCTGCTGCTCTCGAGCAAGTTCCAGCCGGCCGAGTGGTTTGGCCAGCCGGTTCGCGGCGTCGCGGTGCTGTCGTTCTCCGGCGTCTCCGTCCAGGGGTGAACGGAGCGGGTAGCCGGTAGCTCGAATCGTTAGTTCCCGAATCTGTCGAAGAATCGGCGCTCTGTGGAAATTCTGTCAAGCCTTACCAAAGTTCTCGCGTTGCAGCGAAAGAACTTACCGGGCAAAAACGCTGGCAGTAAATCCGTCTGAACCTGCTATTCTGAACTTATAGAGTGAAAAAAAGAAAAAGCCCGCGCAAGCGGGCTTTTGTCGTTGGCGGTCAGGATCCAATGAAAGCAGAGGAGCCCCCTGCCAACTAAAACAAACAGCGAGAGTTATCCTGAGGGGGTTCCTCTGGTTTTACGCAAACGCCACAAACATCGAGACTTATCCGAAATTACGTCATAAAAAATTATCGACGAGTGCTTCCCGCAAAGGAGCGGTCATGAAGATCGCGGTCATCTCGGACATTCACGGGAACCTGACAGCGCTGGAGGCGGTGCTCATGGACCTGCGGTCGGCCGCCCCCGATGCGGTCATTTTGGGTGGCGACCTCGCGGATGGCGGAGCGCGTCCCGCGGAGGTGCTGGACCGCGTGCGAGGGCTGGGATGGCCGGGCGTACTGGGCAACGTGGACGAGATGCTGTTTCGCCCTTTTGCCCTTGAGACATTTGCCGCGGAATCGAAAGCTCCGGCTGCCATGTGGGAGGCGATTCGGGCCAATGCGGCGGCGACGCGGGCGGCGCTGGGCGAGGAACGGCTGGCGTGGCTGACCGGTTTGCCGGGCGAGGCGCGCGAGCCAGGCCTGGCGGTGGTCCACGCGCGGCCGGGTGACTGCTGGCGGGCTCCCGGGATCGATGCCGACGAGGCCGAGCTGGCGGAGACTTACGGTCCGCTGGGCGCTTTAGTTGTCGTCTACGGGCACACGCATGTGCCGGGAGTGCGGCGGCTGGGGCGCGGGCTGACGGTGGTGAACGCGGGGAGCGTAGGGCTCCCGTTCGACGGAGAAGCGCGCGCGTCGTATGCGTTGGTGGCGGCCACGAAGACGGGGTGCAGCTCGGCAACGATCCGGCGTGTCGAGTATGACGTGGAACGGGAGTTGCGGGAGCTGGCCAGCTGCGGGCTGCCGGGATCGGCGTGGACGGCGAAGATGATCAGGGCGAAGGGGCCGGCAATGCCGTGAGGTACGCGGGCGAAATGTCCGGAATGCCGACCCCACAGACGACCAAACTGTCGGATTGTCATCCTGAGAGAAAGGGGCCCCGAACGTACCAGGGGCCCCAAAGAGCGCTTCTTGCTCTTTGGGGTAGGTTCGGGGGTGGTGAGCGAAGGATCCGCGGTTGTCTTTGTTTTTCCCCGCCCGAGGCATCCGGAAAGCCGCCAAAATCCGTCAATGAGCGGTTGTCTTTGTCCTGGCGAGCCATGATCCCGAAGCCGACAAAGCAAGCGGCCGCGCAAAAAGATTCGCGCACTTTAGCTCTTGCTGAAAAGTATCGCCGCGAACGCTATACGGACCTTTTTAGACCGCAGGAATTTCCAGGGGCCGGATCTTCAGAACTGAAGCGCCGGTTTAGTTAAACGGAAGGGACGCAGCCGGTCTTCCCAGAGACATCTTCTCGGGGCAGAGGTGCTTCGCTTCTAAACGAAGCCGCTCAGCCGGAGTACGGTATCCACCGATCGTGCACATGCAGAAGCGGCACACCAGAAGAGTGGAGACCTTTCCCACCACGCGAACTGGGGGAAGCTGACTGGGAATGACATGCGTGGTTTTTACGGATGGATTCATCGCTTACTCTCCTCAGAGTCGCGACGTGGCGGGCCCTGACGCCGTGGAATACTTCTTCCGTCCTCAGTATGGCAGAAATCCTGTGCGAAACTTCGCGACATTTCGTGAAATTCACAGGGATACGTTACCAACGAACGACGTGAAACTGGTTACACGGGGCAGACCGGACGACGTGACAGTGAAACGGCACTGAGTAGATGCACGGAACCATCGACCGGTTGGCGGAAAGATGTCAGTGGAGCGCGAGCCTTAAAGAAATCTAATGCGCGAGCCGATGAGGGCGGCAGGAGATTTCGATGGCAACGATGGTGACCGTCCACGCCAGCCCGATTGTGCTGGTGGGATGCGCGGATGCGGAGACGAGCGAAGGACTGACGGCGATCCTGGAGTCGTGGCACTACGCGGTGGAGGTGGCGACGAACGGGGCCGATTCGCTGGCCCGGCTGACTGGAGTCACTCCGCCGGCGATGGCGCTGCTGGACATGGATCTGCCCGGACTGGGAGGCGCGGAGATTGCCGCGGATCTGCGGCGGCGCAAGGAGTCGCGGCCAGGCTGGGTGATGCTGCTGAGCCGGCACACCAGCCCGGAGAGGGTGCGGGCCGCGGTGGAATCCGGCAGCGACGACTTTCTGCGGATTCCAGTGGATGCGAGCGATCTGAAGGTGCGGGTCCGGGTGGCGGAGCGGGTGCTGGCGCTGACCCACCAGGTGCAGAGGCAGTCGGCAGAGCTGCGCTACCACGCCACGCACGACGGGCTGACCGGGCTGTGGAATCGCGAGGCGCTGCTGAGCCTGATCTTCCAGGAGACGGACCGGGTGCAGCGGATGCGGACGCCGCTGAGCCTGATGCTGCTGGACCTGGACGATTTCTCGCGGGTGAATCACGACTACGGCTACGAGGCGGGGGATCGCGTTCTGATGGAGCTGGCGACGCGCTTCCGGCGGCAGCTGCGCAGCTATGACCTGATCGGGCGGTGCGGAGAAGACGAGTTTCTGCTGGCGCTCCCGGGATGCACGCTGGAGGCGGCCAAGGAGCTGGCGGGGCGGATTCGCGCGGGGATTCTGGCGAAGCCGTTCGCGGTGGGACATGAGGCGACCACGCTGACGGCCAGCATTGGCGTGGCCGCGAGTTTGGGGCGATCCCCGCTGATCATTCTGCGCGAGGCGGAGCGAGGGCTGGCGGAAGCCAAGCTGGGCGGGAAGAATCGTGTGTGCGGCGACGGGCCGGAGGTGTATGGGGCCGAGGCAGTCGCGGTGGAGGAACGGGCGGCGGTGTGACGAGTGACTGCGCGGGACTTTCAGGTATGGCTGCGCAGGCGAGCGATGAGATCGTCGGGGTGGATGGGCTTGGGGAAGAGCTCGAAGTGGTAGCCCTGCTCTTCGGCTTTGCGCATCAGCTCGCTGGTGGCGGCCTGCCCGGAGAAGAGAAGGATGCGGGCCTCGGGAAGCTCGGTGCTGAGACGAACGCCAAGATCGACGCCGGTCATGCCGGGCATGAGGACGTCGCTGAGAACGATGTCGGGCTGAAAACTGCGGGCGACCTGGAGAGCGTATTCGGCGGTCGTGGCTTCCATCGCCTCGAAGCCGTTGGCGTTCAGAATGGCGGTAACGGTTTGGGCGATCAGCGGCTCATCGTCCACGACCAGGACGCGGAGGCGGGCGCGGCCGGTTTGCCGGCGGTGGGGTTGAGCGTCTTCGGGCAGGGGCGGAATCGGCCCATCGAAGGGCAAAAAGACTATCGAATCCAGCAAACGGAGCCTCCTGAAACCTACATCAGCCGGGGCGGAGGGATGACGGCCTTGTTTCCGGCATTCGCAACCGCCACCATCGGCAGAAATATCCTAAACGTTGTTCCGTGATTTGTCGGCTCGATATTGCTGGAAACGCTGATGGTTCCTCCCCAGGACTCGACGAACTGGCGGACAACCCAGAGGCCGAGGCCGGTTCCGGCGCCGGCCTTGGTGGTGAAAAACGGCTCAAAGAGCCGGGGCAGGTTGGCGGCGGGAATGCCGGAGCCGGTGTCCTCCACGGCGACGAGGAGGCCCGGCTTGTCACTGGATTCGCGGATAGACAGGGTCAGGCGGCCGCCCTCGCGCATGGCATCGATGGCATTGGAGACGAGGTTGGAGAAGACCTGGTGGAGCTCTCCGCGCAGGGCGCGGACGGGAGGAACGACGGCGAACTCTTTGCCAACCTGAACGCCGGAAGCGCGCAGACGGCTGTCGTAGACGGTGAGGACTTCCTCGAGGAGGGTGGTCAGGTCGATCTGCGAGGGGACCGAGGTCTCGCGGTAAAAACCCAGGGTGTGGCGAGCGATGTGAGAGACGCGGGTGAGCTCCTTTTCCGCCGTCAGGAGATATTCGCGGATCGTGTCCATTTCGGCGCGTGAGGTGCGGGAGAGGTAGACCAGGTTCAGGACGGATTCGAGCGGATTGTTGATCTCGTGGGCGATGGTCGCGGCCAGGCGGCCGGTGGCGGCGAGCTTCTCCGAGAGCAGGAGCTTTTCCTGCTGGACGCGGCGCTCGGTGACGTCCTGGGCAAAGATGGAGAGGCCGTCGAGGGAGGGATAGACATTGGCGCGGAGCCAGCGGCCGGAGGGCGGGTAATAGTCCTCCACGTGCACCGCGTGTCCGGTCTCCATAGCCTCGCGAAAGGCGCCCGCGAATTTCGTTTCCTCGAGCACCGGGGAAATCTCCCATGCGGAGCGTCCGAGAATCTCCGCTGCGGGCAAACCGCTCAGGGAAGCGGCGAGTTCGTTGGAGTAGACGATGCGGAAATCCCGATCGAGGACGACGAAGCCTTCCGAGATGCTCTCGACGATGCTGCGATATTTGCGCTCGGCGGTTTCGGCCTTGGTGCGCAGTTCGTATTCGCGGCGGGTGAGCTCGGCGCGCAGCTGGTGCATGGCAATATGCGAGCCGACGCGGGCCAGCAGCTCACGGGCGGTGAAGGGTTTGACGAGGTAGTCGTCGGCGCCGGCCTCGAGGCCCTCGGATTCGGCCTCTTCGCCGGCCCGGGCCGAGAGCATGACGACGGGGACGGCGGCGGTGGCGGGATCGGCGCGGAGCGCCCGCAGAAGGGCGAAGCCATCCATGCGGGGCATCATGACGTCGGTGAGGACGAGGTCGGGAGGGTTCTCGACGGCGGCGCGCAGCGCCTGTTCGCCATCGGCCACAGCGCTGACCTGATAAAAACGGCCGAGAAGGCGCTGAACGTAGTCGCGCATGTCGCGATTGTCGTCGGCCAGGAGAACGCGAGCCGCCGGAGCCTGGGAGGACGGGCGGCCGGCGAGAAGAAGATCGAGATCTTCGCTGGCGATATCCCTGGCCATCTCTTCTTCTCCGGGAAGTCCGCCGGGGAGCCAGCGCAGAGCTTCCTGGACGTAGGGCGCGGCGCCGACAGAGACATCGGCATCCTGAGCCTCAGAAGCCACGCGCTCCGGCGGGAGATGGGCGGACCCGAAGGGAATGCGGATGCGGAAGGTAGTTCCCTGCCCCATGCGGCTCTCGACCGAAACCGTGCCGCCGTGAAGGCGGACCAGTTCATCCACCAGAGCCAGACCGATGCCGGTGCCTTCGTGGGTGCGGCCGGTAGCGCCCTCGATGCGGTGGAAGCGCTCAAAGATGCGCGGCAGCTCGGACTCGGGAATGCCGGTGCCGGTATCGCGAACGGAGAGCTCGGCGGAGCCATCGGCGGCGCGGACGGTGACGGAAACGCCGCCATCGAGGGTGAACTTAAAGGCGTTGGAGAGGAGGTTGAGGACAATCTTCTCCCACATGTCGAGATCGACGTAGACCGGGGCGGGGAGGGGTTCGCAGTCGATCTGATAGGTCAGGCCGGCGCGCTCCATGGCGGAGCGGAAGACGCTGGCCAGCTCCGTGGTGCGCGCGGCGAGATCGACGGGGCGATACACAGCCTGCACGCGTCCGGCTTCGATGCGGGAGAAATCGAGCAGCGTGTTCACCAGCTTGAGCAGGCGCAGGCCGTTGCGGTGAACGGTGGCGATGTGATGGAGCTCGATGGGCGGCAGCTTGCTGGCGCGGGTGTTGAGGATGTCTTCCAGCGGACCCAGCATGAGGGTGAGGGGGGTGCGGAATTCGTGGCTGATGTTGGAGAAGAAGATGGTCTTGGCGCGGTCGAGAGCCACCAGGGCCTCGGCGCGCCTGCGTTCCTGCTGGTAGGCGTCGGCATTGGCCAGGGCGGCGGCGATCTGGCCGGCGACCAGCTCGATGAAGCCGGCGTACTCGGCGTCAAACTGGCGGACGGGGCTGAGCCCGGCGATGAAGAAGCCGGCCGCGCGGGTCTGGCCCTGCTTCTGCAGCGGGACAAGAACGGCCGAGGCGGGAGGCTGATCCCAGGCGCCGGTGGGCAAATTGGGAAAGCGCTGCTGCAGGTCTTCGATGAGGACGAAATCCTTCCGCTCGAGCATGGCGGCAACCGGCCAGGGCGCGGTTGTATCGTCTGTGCGCATCTCCTGGGGAGCGGCGGGGTGATCGCTCTCGATGCCGCTGTGGGAGACAAGACAGGCTCGCTCCTCATCGCGAAAGAGGTAGGTGAGAGTGAAGGGCAGGTCGCGTGGATTCTGGCGCAGGCAGGTATCCAGGGCGGCCAGGACATCGGCTTCAAGAATGGCTCCGCCGAGACCGGCGGAAAGAGCGCGAAGAAAGCTGAGGCGCCGCTCGCCGATGACGCGCTCGGTCTCTTCGGTGACGACGCAGAACATGCCCATGATGCGGCCGTCGTCGCCGCTGAGCGGGCTGTAGGAGAAGGTGTGGTAGGTCTCTTCGCGGTAGCCGCTGCGTTCGAGGAAGAGCTGCAGGGCTTCGTCCCAGGTGGCTTCGCCGGTATCGAGCACGCGCTGGATGCGCGGGCCGATGTCGGTCCAGATCTCGCTCCAGACCTCGCGCGCGGGTTTGCCCAGCGCCCAGGGATGCTTCTTGCCCAGGGTCATGCTGGCGTAGGTGTCGTTGTAGAGGAAGGTGAGGTCGGGCCCCCAGCCCATCCACATGGCGTAGCGGGAGGTGAGCAGGATGCGGACGACGGTTTTCAGGCTCTGCGGCCAGGAGCCGGAGTGGCCGAGGGGCGTCTGCGTCCAGTCCAGCGGGCGCATGAGGTCGCCGAGCTGGCCGCCGCCGCCGAAAAAATCGCCCGACGATCGCGCCGGCCGCGCGCGGGACGACCGGCTTTTTTTGACGGGAGTCTCGTCCGCCGCCTCGGGGAGGGCGCTCGCTTCTCCTGAATTCACGCAACAACCTCGAATAGGTTAAAGGGCCCCGGCGAGACAGGGGGCGAACAGCGACATTGTAGAGAACTGCGTTCAAAGATGCGCAGGCCGGGGCCTGGGTTGCCGGAAGTGGCGAACCCGGAGAAGCCTGGAGGGATTGCTCCCCGGGGCGGCGCGGAAGGCCTTGGAGCGGTGTGGGCGGAAGCGGAGACAGCCATTCGTGAGGCGTGAGCTCCGGCTGAGGGGAGTAGACGCTCTACAGTGCCAGGGGGTAGAGTGTCTACACGATGAAGAAGGAAAAGGAACTGTATCAGAACCGCATCGAGCTGCTGCAGGGGACGCTGGACATGCTGATCCTGCAGACGCTGCAGTGGGGAGCGCAGCACGGATACGGCATCAGCCAGGCGCTGCGCAGCCGGTCGAGCGAGGTGCTGCAGGTGGAGACGGGATCGCTCTACCCGGCGCTGCACCGGATGGAGCGCTACAAGTGGATCGCGGCCGAATGGCGGAAGACCGAGCAGAACCAGCGCGCGCGCTACTACCGCATCACGGCGGAGGGGCGCAGGCAGCTGGCCAGCGAGCGGGCAAAGTGGAGCGGGATGGTGGAGGCGATCGCTTCGATTCTGGAAGCGTAGCGGGAGGACGTGATGAGCGTGTGGCGGCGGATTTTCGGGATGGATGGGCGGAAGTCGGAGCTGGACGCGGAAATCGACGCGCATCGGCGGATGGCCGTGGAGGATCGCGTGGCGCGCGGCGAGAAGGAAGAAGACGCGCGAGCGGCGGTGGAACAGGAGTTGGGCAATCTGCCGCTGGCGAAGGACGTGACGCGCGAGGCATGGGGCTGGGTGTGGGTGGAGCGGCTGCTGCAGGACGTGCGCTATGCGCTGCGGCAGATGAAGCGGAGCCCGGGATTTGCGGCGACGGTGATCGGGACTCTGGCGCTGGGGATTGGCGCGGCGACGGCGATGTTCACCGTGGTGGATCACGTGCTGCTGCGGACGCTGCCGTACAAAAATCCGAAACAGCTGGTGGTGATGGCGGAGCACGGGAACGATCCGCGCTTCGGTGCTGGGGTCCCGTGGCTCGATCTCGCGCAGTGGCGGGCGGCGAGTCATTCGTTCGAAGACCTCGCTTACTGGAGCGGCATGGAGGGGCGGAACTACGTTAAAGGCAGCAACGGAGCGGCCCTGCAGATTGACAGTCAGCAGGTAAGCCCAAACCTGTTCGCGCTGCTGGGAGCGAAGCCGGCGCTGGGTCCGGGGTTCATTGATGAACAGCCGGGGTTCGGCGCGGTGAAGAACAGCGGCTCGATCGTGCTGAGCCACACGGTGTGGGAAACAGCCTTCGCCGGCGACCCGGGAATCATCGGCCGCAAGATTCAGATCAACGACACGCCTTACACCGTGGTCGGCGTGATGCCGGCGGGGTTCCAGTTCCCGTATGACAGCTACCCTGCGGGTCAGGCCTGGGTGGTGGGTCAGCTCGACGACAGCGACAAAAAGCTCGGCAACGACCAGAGTTTCTATGGGGCGATCGGCCGGCTGCGGCCTGGCGTGACCGTCGCAGCGGCGCATGCCGAGATCGACGCAATCCAGAAGCAGGTGGCGGCGCGCTACGCGGACGCGGAGACACGCGAAGCTCACAGCCAGGTGAAGCTGGAAGGTTACGGCGATTCCCTGGTGGATGCCGACGTCCGGAAGGCGCTGCTGGCGCTGCTGGCCGCGGCCGGTGTCCTGTGGCTGATTGCCAGCGTGAATGTGACCAATCTGCTGCTGGCGCGATCGACGGCGCGGCAGAGGGAGATTGCCATGCGCGGCGCGCTGGGGGCGAGCCGCGGACGCGTGCTGCAGCAGATGGTCGTAGAGGGGCTGGTCCTGAGCACGTGCGCGGCGGTGCTGGGCATAGCGCTGGCGCTGATCGCGGTTCGCCTCACCGGCAGCGTGGCGTCGATTCATCTCGACGTGGACTTCTCCACGCATGTGAACGGGATGATTCTCGCGGTTTTGTGCGGTCTCACGCTGATCTCGGCGGTGGTGGCTTCAGCGTGGCCGGCTCTGCTGGCCGTACGCGCGCCGATTGAGCCGGCGCTGAAGCAGGGCGGCGAACGGACAGGCGCGGCGCGGCGGCATAACCGCATGCGCAGCGGCCTGGTGGCGATTGAAGTGGCGATGTCGCTGATGCTGCTGGTGGCCTGCGGACTGCTGCTGAGGACCATCTACACCTTCCGCCATGTGCCGCTTGGGTTCCGCACGGACCATATCCTGGTGGCGAACCTGTCGGTGCCGAGCTATCAGTTCACCGACAGGAACGTGACGACCACGTTGTATCAGCCGCTGCTGGAGCGGGTGCAGAATCTGCACGGCGTCCAGGCGGCGGGGATGATGAGCGAGGTGCCGCTGGGGCGGACCTTCAACATCATGCTCTCCCTGCGGATGAATGGACGGATGGTTGCCGCGGGGTTGAAGCCGGTCTCGCCTCAGATCCGGCAGATCTTTGGCTTCCCTATGATCGCGGGGCGATTCTTTAATGATCAGGATTCGCCAACTTCAGAGCCGGTGCTGGTGGTGAATCCGGCGTTTGCACGCGAATATGCGCCGGACAAGCACGATCCGAAGTCCATCCTCGGCGCGGAAGTGTGGAGTCTGAAGAAAGGCGCGCCGAAGGCCAGGGTGGTCGGCGTGATGGACGACCAGCGCCAGCAGGCGATCGATGCGCCAACGCAGCCGGAAGTGGAGATTTGCCTGTGCCAGCTCGGGCCCGGAGACAATCTCTATCAACCGGCCACCATTGCCATGGACCTGGCCGTGCGCACCCGGCAACCCACCGCCGAGATGATTCCGGAAATTCGCACACTCCTGAAACAGGCAAGTCCCGAGCTGGCGAACTCGACCATCTCCACCATGGACCAGATTGTCGAGGACTCCTTCGGGAGCCAGCGGCTGGCGGCGCATCTGCTGGAGATCTTTGGCGGATCGGCGCTGCTGCTGTGCGTGGCGGGGCTGTATGGGCTCCTGGCCTATGTTGTTTCGCAGCGGACGCGCGAGCTGGGCGTGCGCATCGCACTGGGCGCGCAGCGCGGCGATTTGTCATGGCTGGTGCTGCGCCAGGCCGGATGGATGCTGGTGATCGGCGTCGCCGTGGGCAGCGGGCTCGCGTGGGCGTCGGCGCGGCTGGTGCGGGGATTCCTCTATGGCGTGCAGGCGCACGATGGCTGGACGCTGGCCGGGGCGGCGGTTCTGCTCTTTGTGTGTGGACTGCTCGCGGCGTGGATTCCGGCGCAGCGGGCGGCGAGTGTGGATCCGATGGAGGCGCTGAGAGCCGAGTAGGACAGGTTACGGGTTACAGGTTTCAGGTTGCAGGTTACGACTCGGTCGCGAGCGTGGGTTCGTGGCGGGGGCGGTAGCCGCGGAGTCCGAAGTACAGCACGAAGCAATAGCAGACCAGCGGGACGAGGAAGGCGACCTGGATGTTGGCCGCGTCGGAGATGCGTCCCATGATGGGCGGGATGATGGCTCCGGCGATGATCGACATGACCAGCAGCGATGAGCCTTTGTGCGTGGAAGGCCCGAGATGGCGAATGCTCAGCGCGAAGATCGTGGGGAACATGATGGAGTGGAAGAAGCCGAGAAGCACGATGCCCACGAGCGCCGCCGCGCCGTGCGAAGTGAGGACGAGCGTGACGGAGACGAGGCATCCCACGGCAAAGGCGGCCAGCATGTTGGCGGGCTTGATGCGGCGCATGAGCGCGGCGCCGCCAAAGCGGCCGATCATGAACGCGAGCAGGTGGAGCTTGAGGTAGTTCGCCGCCTGCACGTCGGTGGTGCCCGGGTGCGTGTACTCCACGAAGCGGATGACGAAGCTGGCCACGCCGACCTGCGCGCCGATGTAGAAGAACTGGGCGATGACGCCTTTGATCAGGTGGGGGAAGTGCAGGACGTGGCGCGCGGCGCCGGTGTCAGTGTCGGCGGCCTCGACCGCGATGCGCGGCAGATGCGAAAAGCCGATGAGCACCGCCATGCCCAGGAAAATGCCGACGATGATGAGGTAAGGCAGGCGCACGATCGCGCCTTCGGCCGCCGCGGGATTGGCGCTGCTGGAAATCTCGTGGGAGCGGGCGAGAATGAGCGCCGCTCCGAAGACCGGCGTGAGCACCGCGCCGAGTGCGTTGAAGGACTGTGCGAGGTTCAGGCGCTGCTCGGCAGTCTGCGGCGGTCCGAGGAAGGTGACGTAGGGGTTGGCCGAGACCTCAAGGAACGACTGGCCGCACGCCATGATGAACAGGCACGCCAGCAGCGCGTAGTAGACATCGCTATAGGCCGCGGGGATGAAAAGGAAGGCGCCGGTGGCGCAGATGAGCAGCCCAATGACGATACCGCGCTGGTAGCCCAGGCGCTCGGCAACTTTGCCCGCGGGCCACGCGCCCAGGAAGTATCCGCCGAAAAACGCGACCTGCACGAAGGAGGATTGAAAGTCGGTGAGGTGAAAAGCGCGGCGCAGGTGCGGGATGAGGATGTCGTTGAGATTGACGCCGACGGCCCAGAGAAAGAAGAGGCTCGTGACCAGGATGAGGGGCAGGATGAAGCGCGGCTCAGTAAGCGTGGCGCGGCCAGAGCCCGGGGCCGAGGGTGGAAGCGGGACAGGGCGCGCGTCCATCAGTCGGCGGCTCCGACAGGATTGATGAGCCGGCCCAGGCCCTCGATTTCGGCAATCATGGTTTCGCCCGGTTGCAGCCAGCGCTTTGGCGTGCGGCCAAGGCCGACTCCGGCGGGCGTACCGGTGCTGATGATGTCGCCGGGTTCGAGCTGGGTGATCGACGAGAGATAGGCAATCAGGTCCGGCGCCTTGAAGATCAGCTCGCGCGTGTTCGAGTGCTGCAGGACTTCGCCGCCGATGGAGAGGCGGATGTCGAGCGCGTGCGGATCGGGGATTTCATCGGCGCTGACGATCGCCGGGCCGAGGGGGCAGAAGGTGTCGAAGCTTTTGCCGAGGGTCCACTGCGAGGTGGCCAGCTGCACGTCGCGCGCGCTTACGTCGTTAAGAATCGTGTAGCCGAAGATGTGGTCGCGCCAGTCTTCCGGAGCGATGTTTCGTCCGGCTTTGCCGACCACGAGGGCCAGCTCGACTTCGTAGTCCGGTTGCTGGGTCAGCGCGGGGATGCGCACGGTCTCTTCGGGACCGATGACGGCCGAGGGCAGCTTGAGGAAGAGGGTGGGGACTTTCGGAATCTCCATCTTCGATTCAATAGCGTGGTCGCGATAGTTGAGGCCGACGCAGAAGATGCGCGGCGGGCGCGGAATGGGCGCGAGCAGACGCACGCCGGAGAGCGCGATGCGCGAAACATCCGATATGGTGAGGGCCTGCTGGAGAGCTTCCGCGCCAAGGGCCATCGCGCTTGCAGTGTCGGGAACGCCGAGTGGCGAGAGGTCGAGAACCTCATCGCCGACAAGCAGGCCGGGGCGCGGAGTGGGGTCGGAAAAAAAGGCAAAAGAAACCAGCTTCATGCATTTCTCCAGATGCGGCCGTCGGGGTAGCTGTAATCGCGCAGCGTTTCGGGAAAGATCTCGGCGCTGTAGCCGGGCTTTGACGGCAGTCGGTAGCGGCCCTGCTCCACACGGACAGGATCGACAAAGTGCTCGTGCAGGTGATCGACAAATTCGACCACGCGGTTTTCGAGGGTCGTCGAAGCGCGCAGGAAATCGAAGGCAGCCAGGTGCTGCACGTATTCGCAGAGGCCGACACCGCCGGCGTGCGGGCAGACCGGAACGCCGAATTTTGCGGCGAGCAGGATGACGGCGAGGTTCTCGTTGACACCGGCGAGGCGGCAGCTGTCGATCTGGCAGACATCGAGGGCTTCGGCCTGCAGAAACTGCTTGAACATGATGCGATTCTGGCAGTGCTCGCCGGTGGCGATGCGCACGCCGGTCTCGCGGCGGATGCGCGCGTGGCCGAGGATGTCGTCGGGGCTGGTCGGCTCCTCCATCCACCAGGGGTTGAAGGGCTCCAGCTCGCGGATACGCGCGATGGCTTCCTCGACGTCCCATTTCTGATTCGCGTCCATCATCAGGAAGCGGCTATCGCCGATCTTCGAGCGCAGGATGTGCGCGCGGCGGCGGTCGTCGTCAGGATTGCCGCCGACCTTGAGCTTGAAATGCGTGAAGCCAGCGGCCAGGGCCTCATCGCAGAGGCGCGCAATCTTCTCGTCGCTGAAGCCGAGCCAGCCGGCGGAGGTGGTGTAGGCGGGAAGGCCCTCGGTACGGAGGACGTCGAGGCGCTCATCGATCCCGGCACGGCGCTCTTCCAGCATCGCGATGGCTTCTTCGCGGCTGAGTGCATCGCTGATGTAGTGAAAGTCGATGGCGCTGGCGATGCGTTCCGGCTCCATCTCCGCCAGTAACAGCCACAGTGGCTTGTTCTCGACGCGCGCAAAGAGGTCCCACACCGCATTGATCAACGCGGCCGTTGCGAGGTGGATGACGCCTTTCTCCGGGCCGAGCCAGCGGAACTGGGTGTCGCCGGTCAGCTCACGGCTGAAGGCGCAGAAGTCGTCGGTGATGGAGGAGAGCGAGCGGCCCTGCACGCAGCGTGACAAATAGCGCAGCGCCTCGCAGCAGAGTTCCGTGCCGCGGCCGAGGGTGAAGGTGAGGCCGTAGCCGCGCAGATCCTGGTTCGTTTCGAGAATGCAGTAGGCAGCGGAGTAGTCCGGATCTTTATTGACGGCGTCGGAGCCGATGCTTTCGCGCGAGGTGGGGAAGCGCAGATCGATCACGCGGACGCCGGTAATGCGCAGGTCGCTCAACGGTACATTCTCCTCGACGATCAGGATAGCTGGCGCGAGCTTTCTGCGCGGCCGTCGCTGGAGATTTTCGCTCGTCGCCGGCAGCAGAGCGAATGGCGTCATTGCGGCACGGCCAGTTAAGATGGCCCTTCGGCGCGGCACAGCGAACAAGCGCGCCGGCAAAGGCGGCCATTGGATGACGGGCGAAGGGAAACTGCAGGGCCGAAGGGCGGTGATCACCGGGGGCGCGAGCGGGATAGGCCTCGCGATCGCGAAGGCGTTCGCGCGGGAGGGCGCGCCGGTGCTCATTCTGGATCTAAATGCGGCCGGAGCCCAGGCGGCGGTTGAGGCGATTCAGGCCGCGGGCGGCGACGCGGAGGCGCACATTTGCGATGTGTCGGATGCGTCCAGCGTGCGGAAAACCTTTGACGGGATCTTTGCGCGCGGACCGGTGAAGATCCTGGTGAATAACGCGGGCGTCGCCCACGTGGGAACTGTGGCCTCGACGAACGAGGACGATTTCGACCGGCTGATGCGCATCAACGTGCGCAGCGTCTACCTTTCCACGCAGGCCGTCGTCGAACGCATGAAGGCGCAGGGTGGCGGCGTCATCCTCAACATGGCGTCGATTGCCGCCATCACGGGGCTGCCGGACCGATTCGCCTACTCGACGACGAAAGGCGCGGTGCTGGCGATGACGTATTCCGTGGCCCGGGATTATCTGCCGGACAACATCCGCTGCAACGCAATTTCTCCGGCTCGCGTGCATACGCCGTTCGTCGATGGATTCGTCGCGAGAAATTATCCCGGGCACGAGAAGGAAATGATGGAGGTTCTCGGCCGCGCGCAACCGGTCGGGCGCATGGCGGAGCCGGAGGAGGTGGCCAACCTGGCCGTATGGCTCTGTTCGGACGAGGCGAGCTTCATCACGGGCCAGAATTACCCGCTTGACGGCGGTTATATGAACCTGCGCGGCTGAGCCCGGCGGAGCGCGGCGCCGCAAGGACTGAAATTTTCCCGGAGCATGTGATCGCCGATACGGCGGCCCGTCGCCTTCGGTGCCATGCTGGCAGGCGCCGGGAGAGCCCGCCTTCCTCCTGCTCATCCGCTGCCAACCGGGTCTCCGGGAAAGAGAGAAGGGAGGTCCTTATGGACAAGCCCATCCTGGTTACATGGGCGACCCGCAGCGGCTCGACGGCAGAAGTGGCCGAGTCCATCGTCGCCACTTTGCGGAACGGCGGACTGGAAGTGGAGTGCCGCCCGGTGCGCGATGTTCGGTCGCTCGACGGCTATGGCGCCGTTGTCCTGGGGGTTCCGCTGTATATGAGCCGCCTTCATGGCGACGGACGCCGCTTTCTGGCCGAGCATCGCCAGGAGCTGGCCGAGAGGCCGGTGGCGCTCTTCGTCCTGGGGCCGATTCATGACAAAGAAGACGAATTTGCCACTGCCCGGCGCCAGCTCGCGAAACAACTGGCCAGGTTTCCCTGGTTTGCGCCCGTTTCCCAGGAGGTCTTCGTCGGCCGCTGGGATTCGGCGAAGCTGGGCTTCCCCTGGAGTCTGCTGCCCGCGGCGAAAAACATGCCCGTCAGCGACGCCCGGAACTGGACCGCGATCCATGCGTGGGCGGAGAGTCTGCGCGACAAGCTGCCGGCCCTGGAACTGGCCAGCCCGACCCGTTAAACCGGGTCCGGAAGCAGCCACCTTCTGACTGCGGGCAAAGGAAAACCCCGGCCGCAGCCGGGGTCTGAGGGAAATGCGCGGGTTTACATCTGGGCGTATTCGGCTTCTTCTTCCTCATCGAGTCCATGACGCCGCAGCAGCGTGGGCAGGTTCTGCGAGAAGGCCGAGCGCGGCATCACGATGTCGCAACCGGCTTCCACTGCCTTGGCTTTCAGATCGCCCTGCAGGTGCGAGAGGAATCCAATGACCGACGTGCCCTTCTTCAGCTTTGCCTTGAGTTTTGGGATCAGCGTCATCGGCTTGGCCGCCGCGTTGTTCAGATCGAAGACGATCAGCGAGGGCCGTTCGTCTTCGGGCGACTCGAGAATGCGGGCGATGGTCTCCGGCTCGTTCTTCACGAAGGCGACTTTGATGCCCAGCTTGCGCGCCGTCTCGTTGATTTTGGCGAAGAAGAAGAGGTCTTCGATAAAGAGGAAGATGCGGACGGGGGCGTCCTCGCGAACCGGCGGTGGAGGCGGCTCCCAGGCTGCGGCGTTTTCCGCATAGTGCCCGTTACCGTTCCGGAATTCGATCGTCGAGGGAGGCGCATCGGCGACGTTGCCGTTGACGCCGCGGTAGCTGTGGTCCATGGGCCCCACGAAGACGCGCTCGCGCCGCTGTTTGTTGCGGCGGCGGCCGCCTCCGCCACCCCCCTGCTGGCCGTTGTTGTTGCTCTTGAAGAACCGCTGCTGGCTCGAAGGCTGCGCCTTGGGCGGCTTCTGCTTGTGCGCCTGGGGCTGCGGCTGCGCCTGCTGATTCTGGGCCGGCTGTCCATTCTGTCCATTGGCCTGGCCGCCTCCACCGCGCTTGTTCTTCCGCCTGCGCCGGCGGCGGCGGTGGCCGCCCTGTCCATCGGCCTGCGCCGAATGAGAGCTGGGTGCCTGGGCCGGATACTCCGACGGAGGCTGAGGCTGGTTCTGCTCTGTTGTCATGCGTGCACTTCCTGGTGCATTGATCTGGGGGTTCGGGTTCCTGTTTCCTGCTCGATCCTGCTGTTCCCGGCCTGCGGCCTTTGCGGAAAAGGTGACGACTGGCCGGGTCTTCCGGGAATCGGGAACGGTTTCTTCGTCAGCTCCGAAACCGGCGCGCGGGGTGCGAGTCCACACGCGGGTTCGGAAAGGATTGGGTGCGGTGCGAGAATACGCTGCGTTCCTCGCCTGCTGAAGGGTGGCCCAGGGGGCCTCCCGCAGAAGCAGCGGGAATGCAACCGAATACCGCGCCGATCAACGGAACGTACTTGAGTTGCCGTCTAATTCTGGTTCAACCTTCACAACCGGGATGTTCTCCTCTGACGGCACACGCGACGGCGGAGAGCAACTCCCGGGGATGTTACCTGACTCTCGAGAATGGCGGCGAACCTCGCGGAATCACCAGCGTGGCGTCAGCCGCCTCGATAGGCAAAGAACATACTACTCCCGCCGTCCAGGCCTGACAAGTGTTTTGATGCAGGTACTTTGGGCACCGATGGCAGGCGGTTACCTCAGACCGTTTCCGCGAAACGGAAAAGCCATCCGGGACCGGATGGCTTTTCCGTATGACGGCCAGTCACTGGCCTCCCTGAAGTGCCCTTGATCCAGATCAAAGAACGATGGATTAGGACGTTGTTCATCCCGGCCGGGGCAGAATCTCAAAGGATGTTGCTCTCTTCGGCCGGAATCTTTTTGTGTCGCACAACCCCCCGTTTCCGGGGCGTATGCGTCGCTGGCGATGAACAAATTTGCAATTCCCATGCCGTTTTGATGACCCCTTAAAATCAATAACTTAACCGCTTTACCTGTGGACGATTCATTCTGATTCCCGTAGAACCGAAGTGTAGCGGTCCACAAATCCATAACCAGGGAGCCAGGGTCACTTCTGGCAATGCGGGCAAAAATGGGTGCTCCGGCCCCCGAGCACGATCCGACGGATCGGCGTGCCGCAACCCCGGCAGGGCTGTCCCTCCTGCCCATAAACCCGGTGCTGGATCTGGAAAAAGCCCTCGACCCCGTCGGCGTCGACATAGTCGGAAATCGACGAGCCTCCGGCCCGAATCGCCTGGCGAAGCACCGCTCCGAGCGCCGCGTGCAGGCGGTCCAGTTGCTCCCGGCTCAGGCGGCCGGCCCGCCGCGTTGGGCGAATTTTCGCCCGAAACAGGCTCTCGTCGGCATAGATGTTCCCCACCCCGTGCAGCAGAGACTGGTTCAGCAGGGCCGGCTTGATGGCCAGCTTGCGGCCATGGAAGAGCGCGGCAAAATCGTCCCCCGTGATCGTCAGCGGTTCATGCCCGGGGCCGGTGAACGGCCCTTCCTGCAACGAGTGCAGGGCCAGCCGGCCGAACCGCCGGGGATCGACAAACCGCAGCTCCCGCCCGGAGGCCAGCCGCACAATCGCATGCGTGTGCAGCGCCACCGGCGCGGCAGCGGCCGAAACCAGCAGGCGCCCGGTCATGCCCAGGTGGACGATCCACTGCGCCGCCAGCTTTCGGCTCCCCTTGGGCGCCAGATCGACGACGATATGTTTGCCCACGCGAGCCACGCGCGCGATCCGTAGCCCGGTGAGTGCCGCCTCCATTTCAGCCGGCGGCGTCTTGAACGGCTCCCTGTAATGGCTGAACCAGGCGGAGACGATGCTGTCGCCGCGCACGCGACGATGGACGCCGTTCGCAATGGTTTCGACTTCAGGCAGTTCCGGCATCGGCTCACCCGAGTGTACCCAGCGGCGGCCGTAGTGGGAAAGCGTGCCCGCATTCTCCGGGATCTCCTTCTTGACTCAGCCGCTCATGGGCCCGATAGTGGACACCTCCCCTGAAAATGCCGGAACGATTTCCGAAGTGTGAGGTGCGGATACGATGCTGCGCGTGTGGACGATAGCCCTGGCATTTCTCGTGGGCGCCGGAGAATTGTGCCCGGCGCAGGCGCCGCCCACTACTACTCCGCCTCCGCCGGTGCCGGCGGCGCTCAAGCCATTCGTCAAGATCGATGCGCCGATTATCGTGATGGAGCACGTCCGCGTGATCGACGGCACGGGAGAGCCCGCTCGGGACGATCAGGAAGTCGTCATCGAGAACGGAAGGATCGACTTTGTGGGCATGCAGTACGTAGCGCCGCCTCTGCCTGAGGGCGCGACCGTCCTGGACATGACGGGCAAGACCATCTTCCCGGGACTCGTCGGCATGCATGAGCACCTTTTCTATCCGCTGCCGGGCGGCGGGCCCGGCTTGCTGCCTCTCTATGGCGAGATGGCCGACAGCGCACCGCGCCTTTATCTTGCCGGAGGCGTGACCGCCGCGCGGACCGCCGGCAGCCTGGAACCGTACACCGATATTTCCATCAAGCAGGCCATCGACGCCGGCCGGATGCCCGGGCCGAAGCTGTTTCTCACCGGCCCTTATCTGGAAGGCGCGCCGTCTCTCGGCCCGCAGCTGCACACGCTCACCGGCCCAGACGACGCCGCGCGGCTGGTCGACTACTGGTCGGCCGAGGGCATGACCTCGTTCAAGGGCTATATGCACATCACGCCGGCCGAGCTGAAGGCGGCCATCGATCGCGCCCACGCGCATGGGCTCAAAATCACCGGCCACCTCTGCGCCGTGGGATTTCAGGAAGCCGCATCCCTGGGCATCGACAATCTGGAACACGGGCTCGTAGTGGATACCGAGTTCTACTCGAAGAAGCAGGAGGGCGTTTGCCCTGGCCAGCGGCCGCCGCAACAGGAGCTGGCAAAGATGGACGTGGAGGGACCCAAAATACAGGACACCATCCGTGACCTCATCGCCCACCACGTCGCCGTCACGTCCACGCTGGCGATCTTCGAAAGCTTCGTGCCCAATCGCCCGCCGATGAGCGAGGAGATGCGGGCCCGCACGGCCCTGCTGCCGCTGGCCTGGGGGAGCTATGCGGCCACCCGCGCCGAGATTGCCGAGCATGCCGACGCCTCGGTGGCGGGCCGGCTGCTGACCATGGAGATGCAGTTCGAGCGCGACTTCGTAAAGCAGGGCGGCCTGCTGATGGCGGGCTGCGATCCCACCGGCTATGGCGGCGTGCTGCCCGGTTTTGGCGACCAGCGCAACCTGGAACTGCTGGTGGAGGCCGGCTTCACTCCGGAGGAAGCTATTCACATTGCCACCCAGAACGGCGCGAAATGGCTGGGCCAGACAGGCCGCTTCGGTACGATTGCCCCCGCCAAAGCCGCGGACCTGGTTGTGGTGGATGGCAATCCTGCCGAGCACATCGAGGATGTGGAGAAGGTGGATGTCGTCTTCAAGGACGGCATCGGCTATGACCCGCAGAAACTCATCGATTCGGTTCGCGGGCTGATGGGCCTGCGGTGAGGTCCTGAACCCCCGTCTGTAACGCTCCACACCGTGTTGTCGCTCTTGCTACGGTCTTGCGCGCTGCGTCTCCCGGTGATACCAAAGGGACTCCCCCGAAAACCAACAAGGAGAGAACCAGCTTATGGGACATGGACTGATTGCCTGGATCATCATCGGGGTTATTGCAGGCTGGCTAACCGGCAAGCTGATGAAAGGCTCCGGCTACGGATTTCTGATGGATATGCTGGTCGGCCTGGTCGGTGCGCTGATTGGTGGCTTCATCTCGTCGAGACTGGGCTTTGGCGGCGTGGGCCAGCACGGCATGATCATGAGCATCGTCATCGCCGTTGTCGGCGCGGTCATTCTCACCTGGATCGTCCGGCTGCTTACCGGCAAACGAAGCTCCAACCTCTGACGCCGCTCCCGGTCGGGGTGTCCCACTCAGGCCACGGTTCTGGCTTGAGTGGGAGAATGCCCAGGCGGAGCCTGATCCCTGCCGCTCAGGCCGGCTTCCGCCGCGGCGCGGCCTCGATCTGCTCTTCGAGGACCACCTTCACCGAGTCCCCGGCCCTCTTCCCGATGGCCTTGAGCAGGTCTGTCTTCACCGGCAGCTTGTGCTGCCCGTTGCCGAGCGCCATAAATGAGCTGCGAAACGGAATGCCGTCGACCGTGCCGCGCACCTTCACCAGCCCGCGCGTCCCGAAAAACGCGACCGACTTCGGCCAGATCACGTACGTCCACCCGCCCTTCGCCGGGCTCTTCTGCAGCACTGCGGTGAACGGCTGATCCAGTTTCACCGGTCCCGAAAACTCCCGACCTACTGCAGCAGCGAAATCGCCACACTGGTCATCGCGGTCACGCCGGTGCGCAGCGTCGGTTCCGGCAGCGGCTCGAAGCGGCTGGTGTGCGGACCGGGCAACTCTTTGCTCTCAGCCTTCGCCGCGGCAAACTTCACGGGATCCATCGCGCCCAGGATGAAATACGTCAGCGGAATCTCGTGGTCGGGCAGCGCGAAGACGCCCACATCCTCGCTGGCCATGCCGCGCGGGATATCGAAGACCTTGTCCGCGCCCAGCGCTTTGACCAGCGTGGCCTTCACGCGCTCAGTCTGCGCGGGATCGTTGTAGAGCACCGGCGTCGATTCGTTTTCCAGCACCGTCACCGTTGCGGCCTTATCGGGAGGCAGCCCCGCCGAGGCGGTAATGCCCGCCGCCATCTGCTTCAACCCCTGGATCACTACATCGCGGCTGTGGTCGCTGAACGATCGCGTCGTCAGCTCCAGCTTCACCTCGTTGGGAATGATGTTGCGCTTCGTGCCGCCTTCAATATGCCCCACCGTCACCACCGTCGGATCCTGCGGATCCTCCTCGCGGCTCACGATCGTCTGGATCTGCACGATGTACAGCGCCGCCAGCGTGATGGGATCACGTCCCCCTTCCGGATACGCGCCATGCCCGCCGATCCCGCGAATCACCACGTCCACCGACGTCGAGCTGGACGCCGACGGACCGCTGCGCACGCCCACCGTGCCCGCCGGCAGGCCGTTAGTATCGTGAAGCCCGATGATGCGGTCGGGCCTCCCGAAGCGTTCGTACAGGTGGTCCGCCAGCATCGCCTTGGCGCCGTCAATTGTCTCCTCCGAAGGCTGGCCCACCAGCATCAGCGTGCCGTGCCACTGCGACTTCATCGCCACCATGGCCCGCGCTGTGCCGATCAGCACCGTGGTGTGCACGTCGTGCCCGCAGGCGTGCATCACGCCCACCGTCTGCCCCTGCAGGTCCTTCATGTGCACATGGCTGGCGTAGGGCACGCCCGTTTCTTCCACGATGGGCAGCGCGTCCATGTCGGCGCGAATCATCAGCGTGGGCCCGGTCCCGTTTTTCAGGATCCCCACAACGCCGTATGCCTGCGAACCATCGGGATACCGCCCCACGCGCTCAGTGACGGTGTAGCCCGCCTGCCGCAGAGCCGCCGCAACAATCCCTGAGGTGCGCGCTTCAAAATGCGACAGCTCCGGGTGCTCGTGGATGTCCTTATAGGTATCCACCAGCGCAGGCAGCTCCGAATTCACGAAAGAAGGAACATCCTGCGCGGCCGCCGCCGTCGCAAGAGCGAAACAGGCCACTCCTGAAGCAAGGAAACGTCGCACGCGTCTCTCCCTGGAAGCAAAGAATGGCGGAAGTATACGCGAGGGTTTGCGCACAGGCCCGCGAAATCCTCGCCGTCGAGGGTCGCGCGAGTTCGCCGCTCGGCTTAGGCTCGCGCCGTTTGTGCCCGCTGGCCCGCCGACGCACCCGACTCAGCGGTACCGGCTTCCCGATAGACAGCGGCGCCCGCGACGGTGCCGACAACAATCTCAATCAACGCTCCCGCGGTCGTATAGAGAGTGAGGTGATTGTTGAACAGACCCGTCACCCACATCAGCGACGCATTGGGCAGCAGCGACGCCGCCACCCATACCGCGATGCCCGCGCAGATGGCCGTGCGCACGCCCGCGCCGAAGCGAGGCCGAATGGCCGCGTACACCCAGACGGCCAGCAACCCGAGCGCGAACCCGATCAGGTTGAACAGAACCATCTGTCGGACGGTGATTTCGGGACGCCCCAGCCGGGTCATGTCCCGGGCCCAGCGCTGCGCCAGCATTACGGAATCCACCCAATAGCCCAGCAGATTAATGGCGATCCCGGCCACGATGCCACCCAGGATCCAGCGGCCAATATTGATCTTGCCCATACTGCCTCCTTGGGGGATGACGAAGTGTACGCGCACGCCCTGGCGGGTTCAATGGAAATCCAGGCCGGAGGGGTCCATCCTGGGGCGAAGAAGAATCGAAAATCCGCGGTAGAATGGGCAGATGTTGTCCCCGGTGACCCCAGTCCCGGAGAGCCTTCCGGCCCCGCGTGTTCCCGAGAGCCTCGCCTGGGCGCATCCCCTCGTGCAGGAGTGGTTCGTGCGCCGCTTCGGCACGCCCACCGAGCCGCAGGAAGCCGGCTGGCCCGTGATTCTGCAACAGCAGCCGGTACTCATCTCCGCGCCCACCGGCTCCGGCAAGACGCTGGCCGCGTTTCTCATCTGCATCGACGGCCTCATCCGCAAGGCCCTTGACGGCCGCCTCGGCTGCGCGACTGAAGTCGTCTACGTCTCGCCCCTTAAGGCGCTCTCCAACGACGTGCAGAAGAATCTCGAAACGCCTTTGCGCGAGATTCAGGAACTCGCCCTCCAGCGTGGATATCTCTGCCCGCCCGTGCGCGCAGCCGTCCGCACCGGCGATACCCCAGCGGCCGAGCGGCGTTCGATGCTGAAGACGCCGCCGCACATCCTGGTCACCACTCCGGAGTCGCTCTACATTCTGCTCACCGCGCAGCAGAGCCGCGAGCACCTGCGCCGCGTGCACACCGTCATCGTGGACGAGATCCACGCCATGGCCGACGACAAGCGCGGCTCCCACCTGGCGCTGAGCCTCGAGCGGCTCGACGCACTGGTCAGCGGCGAAAATGCTCTGCTCGCCGGAGCCAGCCTGCTTTCGTATCCGAAACCGTTACGCATTGGCCTTTCCGCGACGCAGAACCCCATCGAGCTGGTGGCGCAGTTCCTCGGCGGCGCGCGCGGCGACGAGGTGCGCATCGTTCAGGCGGGACAGCGCCGCCAGCTCGATCTCGGCATTGAGGTTCCCACTGACGAGCTGGGCTCGGTCGCCACCGTGGCCATTTGGGAGAGCGTTTACGATCGCCTCACCCAGCTGACCCTTGAACATCGCTCCACGCTGGTTTTCGTCAACACGCGCAAAATGGCCGAGCGGCTGGCCTTCGCCCTCGGAGAACGCCTCGGCAAGGAGAATGTGGCCTGCCATCACGGCAGCCTCTCCCGCAAGCTGCGCCTCGACGCCGAGCATCGGCTGAAGAACGGGGAAATCCGCGTTCTCATCGCAACGGCCTCGCTGGAACTCGGAATCGACATCGGCACCGTCGATCTGGTCTGCCAGATCCAGTCGCCGCGCGCCATTTCCGTGGGTATGCAGCGCGTTGGCCGCGCTGGCCACTGGCGCGGTGCGATCCCCAAAGGCCGCTTCTTCGCCGTCACTCGCGACGACCTGATGGAGCAGGCCGCGCTCATCCGCGCCATGCGCTCCGGCGTGCTCGATCGGCTGGAGATTCCGCCCCAGCCCTTCGACGTCCTGCTGCAGCAGATCGTCGCCGCTTGTTCCGCCGAGCCGTGGGAAGAGCGCGCCCTGTGGGAGGTCTTCCGCCGCGCGCAGCCCTATCGCGATCTCTCCTGGGAAATCTTCGATCAGGCGCTCGGCCTGCTCACTGAGGGCATCGAGTCCAGCCGGGGACGCTACGGCGCCTACCTGCTCCGCGATCGCGTCCAGGGACGCATCCAGGCGCGGCGCGGCGCGCGCACCACGGCCATCACCAACGGCGGAGCCATCCCTGACGCGGCCATCTTCCCGGTTATTTTGCAACCCGAAGGCGTACAAATTGCCACCCTCGACGAGCACTTTGCAGTCGACTCCTCGCCTGGCGATGTGGTGCAGCTCGGCAATGCGAGCTGGCGCATCCAGCGCATTGAAACGGCCGGTCGCGTCCTCGTCGAAGACGCGCACGGCGCGCCCCCCACGCTGCCCTTCTGGTTTGGCGAAGCCCCGCAGCGTACGCAGGAGCTCTCGGTATTCGTCGCGGAGCTGCGCGAGGAGATCGACCGTCGCACCCGCAACGTTCTGCCCGGCTACATCAGCCAGGCCATGCCCGAGGTCGCCGCCGCTGCCGCTTTCCTGAAAGAGGAATGCCGCGTCGATGATGCGGGCGCCGAACAGCTCATCGCCTACGTCACCGCCGGTCGCGCCGTCCTCGGCGTCGTCCCTTCTGTCACAACCATTGTGGCGGAACGCTTCTTTGACGAAGGCGGCGGTATGCAGCTCATCTTGCACGCGCCGTTCGGTGGCCGCATCAACAAGGCCTGGGGCCTCGCCCTGCGCAAGCGCTTCTGCCGCGGCTTCAATTTTGAGCTGCAGGCGGCCGCTACGGACAACGGCCTGAACATCTGTCTCGCCGAGCAGCACAGCTTTCCGTTGAGTGATGTCTTCCATTTCCTCACCACGCACACGGTCGGCGAACTGCTGGAGCAGGCTTCGCTCGCTTCGCCCATCTTCAAAACCCGCTGGCGCTGGGATGCCGCCCGCAGTTTGCAACTGTTACGGTTCCAAAAAGGAAAGAAGGTCCCGCCGCAGATTCAGCGCATTCGCAGCGACGATCTTCTCGCCAGCGTCTTCCCCCAGGCCGCGGCGTGCTTCGAAAACATCGAGGGCGACATCCAGATTCCCGATCACCCTCTTGTCCAGGAAGTCATGCGCGACGTCCTGCAGGAGGCCATGGACCTCGAAGGCCTGAAAGCCGTCCTCGAAGCCATGCATTCCGGTCGGATCCGCTGCGTCGCCGTGGACACGACGACCCCCTCGGCCTTCGCCCACGAGCTGATCAACGCCAATCCGTATGCCTTCCTCGATGACGCCGGACTCGAGGAGCGCCGCGCCCGGGCGGTCCAGTTGCGCGGCGTTCTGCCCGACTCCGTCCTTGGCGAAGCTGGTCGTCTGTCGCCGCAGGCCATCGCCGAGGTACGCGCGGAGGTTTGGCCTGATATCCGTGACGAGCACGAATTACACGACCTCCTTTGCGCCATGGTCGTGATGCCGGCATCGACTCTGGACCATCCGGGAGCCCGCGACTGGCCCGTTTTTCTCGAGCGTCTGGAACGAGACCGACGCGCGACCGCCTTCCGCGCGGCCGGACGCTCATATTACGTCGCAGCCGAACGGACTGAATGGGTTAGCACGTTGCAGCCCACTGTGGAATTCTCTGTGGAAATGTGCAAAATGCCCGCGGAATTGCCCGATCCCGGTGACATTCTCCGCAAAACGTGCCAGGGGTGGTTACAAATCGTGGGACCCACCACCTCAACCGCACTGGGCGCGCGTCTTGGCCTCGATCCTGCGGCGATCTGGACGCAGATGGTCCGCCTGGAATCGACCGGAACCATCCTTCGCGGCGTCTTCGAAGGTCCGGCCGGCCAGACCGCACTCCCCGATGCAGACGTCGAGTGGTGCGAGCGCCGTATCCTCCAGCGCATCCACAAGCGCACCCTGAATGCCCTGCGCCAGCAGATCGAACCGGTCACGCCTGCCGTCTACATGCGCTTCCTCCTCGACTGGCAGCACCTTGGCGAGCGCCGCCAGCTCGCCGGCGAGCAGGGCGTCCTCGATGCCCTCCGCGCCCTCGAAGGCTTCGAAGCTGCCGCCGCCGAATGGGAGCGCTCTCTGCTGCCGCAGCGGGTGGCCGGCTACGATCCCCGCTGGCTCGATTCTCTCTGCCTCACCGGCGCCGTCGGATGGGGCCGCATCTCGCCGCACCCCGCCTTTGCCGATCCGGCCAGCGGCGGCCCGCGCCGCGTGGTCCCCACCAGCATGGCCCCGGTGACGTTTTTCGTTCGCGAAGAGGCGCTCTGGATGGATTTGTGCCTCTCGCGGCGACAAATCCCCGAAACTGTCCTGAACGCCTGCCTCAGCGACCTCGCCAACCGCGTCCGCTCCTGCCTCTCCGAGCGCGGCGCCATGTTTTCCGCCGACCTCATCCGCCTGCTGGCCGTCCCCGCCGAAGACGTCCACCGCGCGCTGTGGGAGCTGGTGGCCGCCGGCCTGGTCAACGCCGATGGCTTTGACAGCCTGCGCCTGCTCATCGATCCGCGACGCAAGCGCGCCTTCTCCGCGCCCGGACGCACCAAAGCCGCCGGCCGCCATGCCTCCGGCCGCTGGGCGCTCCTCACCGACCCCGGCCAGGAAGCCCCGCTCACCTGCAACTCCGAAGCTGCCGCAGAGGCCGCGACGCAGGCCGCCGTCCGCCGCGACGCGCAGCTCGAGTCCGCCTGCCACATGCTGCTCCGCCGCTACGGAGTCGTCTTCCGCGATGTGCTGGCGCGCGAAACCGCCGTTCCGCCCTGGCGCGAACTGGTTGGCATGTTCCGACGCCTCGAAGCCCGCGGCCTCGTTCGCGGTGGACGCTTTGTCTCCGGATTCGGCGGCGAGCAGTTCGCATTGCCCGAAGCCGCCGAAAGCCTGCGCGCCAATCGCACCCGCACCCTTGCCGAGATGCCCCCGCTCACCCTGGCCGCCGCCGACCCCATGAATCTCGTCGGCGTCGTCATCCCTGGCGAGCGCACGCCATCGATCGCAGGCAATACCGTCACTCTGCCGCTGGCGGAAGTCGCGCCCGAGCCGGCCGTCCTCGAAATGCCCGTCCCCGGCGCGTTTGTTTTCGACTCGCCGGCCGCGGAAGGCGGCGCGCTTGCCTGATCCCGACGCAGCCCCATCCCAGCGCCCGCTCATCGAAGGCGAGGACTACTACCGCGAAGGTCCGTACGTTGTCTTTACTGAGGCGTATCACCGCCGGCGTGGAACCTGCTGCGGCTCCGGCTGCCGCCACTGCCCGTGGCGCGACGAGCCGAGTCCCGCCGCCGCGCAGCAGGACTCCGGCTCGGCCTGATCGTTACTGCACTTTCCCGATGTACACGCCGTACGGCCCCAGCGCAACCGCGCTCAGAGACGCGGGATCGGCCCCGCCCGGCGTTTTCAGCAGCGTCGTCGCGTGCGTCCCCTGCACGCCCGCACTCGACAGATCGAGGTCAATGGTCTGCGGCTGAGCGGTGAAGTTGCACACCACCACCACCGCCTCGCCATCGGGAGCCTTGCGCAGCCACGCGAGCACATGCTCATCGTTCTTGTTGAGCATCACTTCGTCGCCGTCGTGCAGCGCGGCATCGCTGGCCTTCAGCGCGATCAGCTGGCGATACCAATGCAGCAGCGAGTCCGGCTCCTTCTCTTCCGCCGCCACATTCACCGTTTTGTAGCTCGGCGGAATCGGCAGCCAGGTCTTCGCCGCCGTCGAGAATCCCGCGTCCGTGCCCGCGTCCCACTGCATCGGCGTACGCTCGCCGTCGCGGCCCTTCTCCTTCGGCCATCCGCGAATCCCGATCGGATCCTTCACTTCAGCCTTCGTCTTCGGCGGCGTGGTCACCATCCCGATCGCATCGCCGTAATACATCATCGCGGTGTCGCGCGAGGCAAACAACATTGTGGCAATCACGCGCGCCACGCCTTCCTTGTGATCGTCTGTCACGTAGCGATCCCACCGCGGATTGTCGTGGTTGTCGAAGACAAACAGCGGCATCTTGCCGCCGATCTCGGTTTCCGCCTCGTTGATGCGCGCGCGGAACCGAGCCACATCCAGCGTCGCGTGCCCCGGCGGAAAGCCCACCTGCATATCCATGGGCAGGTCCAGCTCATCGTGGTTCGTGCCGTACCACTTGTCCAGATCCTTAATGGAGCCGAGGTACGTCTCCCCAATCAGGATCACCTTCCGTCCCCTGGTCTCATTCGTGACATCGCGCAGCTGGCGGATCACGTCATGCACTTCGGGAAGATCGTCGGTCAGATTCGTCTTCACTTCCTTATCGCCAAAGGCGTTGATCTTCGGCTTGCCGTCCGGGCCCAGGATGTACTCCTCGTTGCGGAACTTCGGATCCTCAAAAAGCGACGTGATCGCATCCAGGCGAAAACCCACGACGCCCTTGTTGATCCAGAAGCGCACCACGTCGTACATCGCCTTGCGCACCTGCGGATTGTTCCAGTTCAGATCCGGCTGCTGCACGTAGAAGCGGTGGTAGTAGTACTGCTGCCGCGCCGGGTCCCACTGCCACGCCGAGCCGCCAAAGACGGACAGCCAGTTATTCGGCGGCTCCCGCTTGCCGTTCACCATGATCGGGTCGTGCCACATATACCAGTCCGCTTTGGGATTCGTACGCGAACTCGCCGACTCGATGAACCACGGATCCTTGTCCGACGTGTGGTTGAGCACGAGGTCCATGATGATGCCGATGTGCCGCGCCTTCGCCTCGCGCACCAGCCGATCGAAGTCCGCCATCGTGCCGTACTGCGAATCGATTGCCTCGTAGTCAGAGATGTCGTAGCCGAAATCCACCTGGGGCGAAGGATAGATCGGCGTCAGCCACACCGCGTTCACGCCCAGCTTCTGCAGATAATCGAGCCGCGAGGTGATGCCGTTCAGGTCGCCGATCCCGTCGCCGTTCGAATCCTGAAAACTGCGCGGATAGATCTCGTAGATCACCGCGCTCTTGTACCAGTTGGGATTGTCAAAGGCGGAGTGGCCGACAGCCTGCTGTGCCGCGAGGTGCGAAGGCGCGATTGCGTTCAGGCACAGCGCAAGGACAAGACAGGCCAGGGTGCGGGCCGCTGGTTTCATTGTGTTGTTCACTCCCAAAGAAGTTGGACTGCGTTTGGGCCGCTCTTGTGAGGCGGTTTTCTGACCCAGGCAACGAAGTTACCACAATGGCGTGTCCTGGCGCGGCGCCGCGCCGGACGCGATACTCTGGTGCCCATGAGCAAGCTAACGCACTTCGATGAGGCCGGCGCGGCCCGCATGGTGGATGTGAGCGGCAAGGCCGCCACGCGCCGCGAAGCGGAGGCCTCCGCCTTCGTTGCCCTCTCCGCAGAGGCTCTCGCCGCGCTGCCCCGCAACCCCAAAGGCGATCCGCTGGAAGTGGCGCGCATCGCGGGCATTCAGGCGGCCAAACGCACTGCCGAGCTCATCCCCATGTGCCATCCGCTGCCGCTCAGCCTGGTCGATGTGCGCATGGAAGTCGTCGCCGACGGCATCGCCATTCGCGCCACCGCCGCGACCACCGCGCCCACCGGCGTGGAGATGGAAGCCCTGACCGCGGCCGCCGTCGCCGCGCTTACCGTCTACGACATGTGCAAGGCCGTCGACAAGGGCATCACGATTCGCGAGGTCCGCCTCGAGCGCAAGACCGGCGGCAAAAGCGGTGACTACACGCGCGCGTCCTGAGGAGTGGTCTCCCAGGCATTCAGGTGGTTGCCGGCAAACGCGCCGCATCCAGAGCCAGGGGCGCTGTCAGCGTCATCTGAAATTGCCATCCACTGGCGAACATAACGAAATTCGTGTTGCCCCGATGATGCATCGCCAGCGCGGCGATCAGCACAATGGCTGCGATCCCTCCGACAGCCCCGCCAATAATGGCGCCTTTTGACGGTCCCACCTGCGGCAGCGGAGGCAGCGTTGGGTTGGTCGGATTCGCCTGGTCCGGGTGGGTTAAATCCAGCGGCGGGCCGCCGCCCCAGGCCAGTTCCCCCACACGCTGCGGACCTGCGCCGGGAAGATTCAGGCGCTCCACCAGGGCCTGCGTGTTCAGAGCATCCAGCGGCACGGAGTAGCCGTTGGCAAACAGCATCCGTGTGAAGTGAATCTTCACCGACGGCCCATGCTTCGACACCTCGTTCACCAGGCCCTCGACGTACGTCCCCGAAGGAATCGCCACCTGCGCGCCAATCGTTACCGGAAACGCCACCACCGCGCGCACCGTATCGCCCACCTTCGTCGCCTTGCTCTGGATCGGCGTTACCAGCGTCAGCGCCACCAGCGTCCCTGCCGGAACCGTCAGGCTTCCGCTCGCCGCCGCATTCCCGCCGGCGATCCCGCTCTGCGCACCGCTCGGCGGCGCACTCGGCATCTGTCCGCCCACCAGCGACGCCGCCATCAGCACCACTGCCACCTGCGTGATCATCGCTCCCACCTCTTTCTTTCCCGTGCCTGGTCCCTGACCGAATCCCTCTCAATGCGGAGCTGTCGACGAACTCCCACCCGGCGCAGGTCTCGGGTTCGCTCCCAAACCCGGCGCCCGCGGTACCGGCACGCTCGACAGCACAATGGGCGGCGGCGGGCACACCGTTCCCGGAATCCCTGGCGTGCCCGGATCTCCCGGCGTTCCCGGAATCACCGTGTCGGGCGTCGCCGGCGTTCCGGGAATTACCGTGTCCGGCATCCCTGGTCCTCCCGGTATGACTGTGTCCGGTGTGCCGGGCGTTCCCGGAATCACCGTGTCCGGAGTCCCTGGCGTGCTCGGCATCCCCGGGCTCCCCGGCGTCGGCCGGCACAGCGTCGCGCTCTTCAGGCTGCCTGGCTGTGGCGCCTTCGTCAGCGGAATCGCCCGCGTCACCTGCTCCGCATCGAGCGTGACCGGCGCTGCCAGCGCCATCTCCATCTGTGCGCCGTTGTCCAGCAGCAGATCGTTCGCCGTGCTTGTCTGGATCGTCACCCGCATCTCGGTCGCGTCCGCCGGTGCGGCTGCGTCTGAACCCGCATCGGGTAAGGGCACCACGTATCCATCCGCAAAAATGATCTTCGTGAACAGAACGTCGAGCTGAGCCTGATCCTTTCGCCGCGAAGGCGGCGTCACCGCTACTATGCGCCCCTGCACCCAGGTCCCGGCGGGAATCGCGACGCGATCGCCGACCAGGACCGGGTAATCCGTCTGCGCGTAAACAGCGTCGCCGGCCTTCGTCGTTCGTGCCGGAACCGGCCGCACTACAATGACTTCGATTTTTGTTCCGGCCGCGAGGGTCAGTGGATCGTTGGCATCAGCAGCCTGGCCGCCGCCTCCCGCCTGGGCGCAAACCTGTCCGGCCCCCAGCAAAGCCGCCACCGACAAAAATGCGACCAGTCCCCTGGCCGCTCTCCGCCGCGTCTCAAGTTCCGATCCCCACCACATGGCCGCCTCACTTCGCCACCACGGGATGAAGACGAAGCAGCGATCCTTCTGGTTTCACTTCTTCGTCGCGCGTGCCACGGGCAATTCCTGATGCAGCGAGAATTGAGCGGCATCCCAGTCGGCTTGCAATGTGCGCGGGGTAAAGGGGTTACACGCCGACAACCGGTGCGCGAGGAAGATTATCTGAGGGGTATGCTGGAACAGATGAGTGTGCGCAGCAGCAGACTCCTTGAGATTTTTGCCGCCGCCCGTCAACAGCCGGAAGCGGAGCGAGCCGCCTTTCTGCATGCGGCGTGCGCCGCGGACGCGGGTCTCGAAGCGGAGATCGAAGCTTTGCTGGAGCAGAGCGGCGACGACAAATCGCTGAGCGCGACGCTGGCGCGTCCGGATTCGAACGGACCGGGCAGCGAGCCGCCTTTGAGCGGGGATCCCGTGGCAGGCTTCGACGCGAGCATCCGGAATGGCGTGGGCGAGAAGGGCCCGGAAGGCACAACGACGATCGAGAATGGATCGCTGATCGGCCCCTACCGCATTGATGGGCAGCTCGGCGCCGGGGGCATGGGAGTTGTTTACCGCGCGCATGACACACGACTGGAACGGGCGGTGGCGATCAAGGTGATCCATCCAAAACACACCAGTCCGCAGATGGAGGCCGCGTTTCTGCGCGAGGCGCGGCTGGCCTCTTCGCTGAATCACGCGGGCATTGTGACGGTGTACGACATCCTCAACCGAAACGGGACGATGTCGATCGTGATGGAGTTTGTAGGTGGATCGCCGCTGCAACTACTGATCCCTATCGGCGGGTTTCCGCTGGAACGGGCGCTCGAGATGGCGCGGAGCATCGGGGATGCGGTAGCCGCGGCGCACGCGGCCGGGATTGTGCACCGGGATCTGAAGCCGGCCAACATCCTGGTGCGGGAAGACGGGCGCACGAAGATTCTGGATTTCGGGCTGGCGAAGATTGCCCAGCCGATGATGCCGAATGGGGAGACGCAGGCCGAGAGCCTGTTTGGCGGAAGCGCGGTGGGCACCATCGGGTACATGGCTCCGGAGCAGGCGCGCGGCGAAGCGGTGGACGCGCGGGCAGACATCTATGCGCTGGGGGTGATCCTGTATCAGCTGCTGACCGGGAAGATGCCATTTTCAGCAACCAATGCTGTCGTTCTGCTGCAAATGATGCAGACCGGGGAACCGACTCCATTGCGGGCAGCGAAGCCGGGATTGCCGGCGGGGCTGGAGGGAGTGGTGGAACGAGCGCTGGCGAGGGATCCAGCGAGGCGCTACGGAACCGTGCGGGAGATGCTGGAGGGTCTGAATGCGGCCGCGGGTGGGAGCACGATCGCACCGGAGGCGCCGGGTTTGACCGATGCGAGGACGATTGCGGTGCTGCCGCTGGTCAACATGAGTCCCGACCCGGAGAACGAATATCTGTGCGATGGCCTTGCCGAGGAACTGATTAACGGGCTGACCCAGATTGAGGGGCTGCGAGTGGTTTCGCGCAGCTCATCGTTCCAGTGCAAAGGGACGTCGCCCGACGTGCGGGAGACGGGGCGCCGCCTCGGAGCGAGCTATTTGGTGCAGGGGAGCCTGCGGCGGTCGGGCACGAACCTGAGGCTGACCATGCAACTGAGCCAGACGGCGGAGGGGTACCAGATCTGGTCGCAGCGATTCGACGCGCAGACCGGAGATTTGTTCGCGCTGCAGGACGAGCTGACCGAAGCGGTGCTGGAGAAGCTGCGGGATCAGCTGGGGGCGCGGTTTCCGGAGCTGTCAACCCACAAGCTGCCCGCCTCAGACGCCTACGATCTTTATCTGCAGGGGCGGTTCGCGTTCAACCGGGAAACGCCGGCGGAATTTCGCAGGGCGCTGGATTTGTTTTCGCGGTCGGCGGCGGCGGATCCAGGTTTTGCTCCGGCATTGATTGGAATTGCGGAAGCGCATATGCGGCTGGAGTGGTATGGACTGGAGCGGGCGTCGGAGTCGGCTGCGGCCGTAAAGACAGCTCTGGCAGGGGCGCAGCGGCTGCAGAAGGAGTCAGTCGCGTACCTGACCAACCTGGCGATTACGCAGTCAGGGTGGGACTGGGACTGGCGCGGAGCGGGCGAGACCTTTGCGCGGGCGCTCGAGGCAGGCGGAGCGCAGCCGGCAGTGCATTTTCATTACGGGCTGGATTTTCTGACTCCGCAGTGGCGGCTTGAGGAGGCGTTGCGGGAACTGGAAACAGCGCTGGAGCTGGATCCGCTGTCGGAGATTGTGCACACGGCGATCGGAGGGTGCCTCTACCGCATGCGGCGGTTCGACGAGGCGGAGAAAACACTGCTGCAGACCGTCGAGACGAATCGCAGATTCGGTCATGCGTACTGGTCGCTGGGGCGGGTGCTGATCGAGCAGGGAAGACATGAGGAGGCTCTGCAGCGATTTGAAGAGGCGACCGGAATCCTTGGACGGATTCCAGCGGCGCTGGCGGAGCTTGGCTACTGCTATGGGCGAATGGGACGGCGCGAGCTGGCGCACTGCACGATTCAGGAGCTGCACCGGATGGCCGAACACGAATGGGTGTCTCCGCTGAGCGAGGCGCTGGTCTATGCGGGACTTGGAGAACGGGAGGCGGTGCTGCGGCGGCTGGAGAAGGCGTTCCAGATGCGCATGCGGCAACTGATCTGGGTCAACGTGGATCCGCGATACGACGAGATGCGGAGCCATCCCGGTTTCGCGCAATTGATTCGGGGCGTGGGATTGTCTCCGAGTGAGGGGGCAAGCGCGTAATGTTGTTGTGGGCCCAGTTATTTGACGCAGGTCACGTGCTTTCAACATAATCGTCAGACAGTCCCCCTAAGCTTCTCCGCCAGGCCTAACCCCAGAGGGTCCGCTTGATTAGTGGGAAAAACCTCGTCCCTATGCTGGTTTCCGGCGTGGGCACATGGAACGCGTTCCGCGGCCAGAATCCTGGCGGCGTGATGCTGAATGGCGCGTGCCTGGCCGATGCCGAGCTGGCGCACGCCGACTTACGGGGAGCGTTTCTGCTCAAGTCCGATCTGCGGGGCGCGAACCTCGAAGGGGCAAAGCTGGACGGAGCCATTTTGCGCAAGACAGTTCTGCGCGGCTCAAACCTCCGCTCTGCCAGCTTTCACGGAGCCGACCTGTTCTCGGCGGATTTGTCGGGCGCCGATCTGCGCGAGGCGAATCTCGAGTTTTCTTTTTTGCAGGCGGCTGATTTGCGGGGTGCCGACATGAGCACGGTGCTGGGGCTGACCCCCGGCCAGCTGATAGAGACGGTGGGCGACAGCAACACGCGGCTTCCGGAGTATCTGCCCCGGCCGGCCTGGTGGAGCAGAAACGGCATGGGCGCATGAGTCCTGCGAAACGGCCGGTTCGCGTTGCGGTGGTGGGCGGCGGCTGTGCCGCGCTGACCGCGGCGTTTGAGCTGACGCGCAAGGAACACGAGGGGAAGTACCAGGTCACCGTTTACCAGATGGGGTGGCGGCTCGGAGGCAAAGGAGCTTCGGGGCGCGGCGTAGCGGGACGCATCGAGGAGCATGGGCTGCATCTGTGGCTGGGCTTCTACGAGAACGCCTTTCGCCTGATGCGGGAGTGCTACGCGGAACGGCACGCGAAGTTTCCCCATGCGCGGTTTGCCTGCTGGAAGGACGCGTTCCGGCCTGCGCCGGACGTTGGGGTGGCGGACCGGGGCGATGACGGCTGGTCCTTCTGGGTCGCGCATTTTCCTCCCGGGCACGGCGAGCCGGGCGATGAGGCCAACGGCGACCCGCTGAGCGTGGCCGGATACCTGCGGCAATCGGTGCAGCTGTTGTGGGAGCTGCTTCGCTCGTCGCGGGCGATGGAAAAGGGACCGAAGGCCGACGACGCGGCCGGGCGGAGCCAGGCTCCGGGCGCAGAGGCGCTGACGGCGGCAATGAACACGCTCCTGCGCTACGGGCAAATGGCCACGACGACGGCGCTTCTGGAAGCCAGCGAACTGCTGCGCCAGGCGGCGGAGACGTTCTTTCCGGAGTTCTTTTCCGCCATTACGACGCCGGCCGGCCAGCTGCTGGAGGGACTGGCGGTTGCGGCGCGGGGACAACTGGCATCGCTGATGGAGACTGACGGGGAGCTGCGCCGGGTGTGGCAGGTGATCGATCTGATCCTGGCGATCCTGCGCGGGGCGATACGGTTCCGGCTGGCCGTCGATCCCAGAGGATTTGACGCGATTAACGACTACGACTGGCGAGAATGGCTGCGGATGAACGGGGCGTCGGAGGCGTCGCTCAATTCCGGATTCATGCGCGGCATCTACGATCTGGTTTTCGCATTCGAGGATGGCGACGTGACGCGTCCGCGGCTGGCTGCGGGAGTGGCGCTGCGCGGAGCAATGCGGATGTTCTTCACTTATCGCGGCGCGCTCTTCTGGAGGATGAGCGCAGGCATGGGCGACGTGGTGTTTGCGCCGCTCTACCAGGTGCTGAAGGAGCGCGGAGTGGAGTTCAAGTTCTTCCACCGTCTAAAGAATGTGGGTTTGTCGCCGGTGACCGAGAAAGCTGCTCCTTATATAAAGACGCTGGAGTTCGAGGTACAGGCTGAAGTGGCGGGCGGAGGGGAGTACTCGCCGCTGATCCAGGTGAACAACGTACCCAGCTGGCCCTCCGAGCCCGACTACGCGCAACTGGTGAACAGCAAAGCGATGCGGCGCGATGCGGCTGCGTTTGAGGCGCCATGGGAAGAGCGGCACGCGCGGGTGAAGAGGCTGAATGTGAAGCGCGATTTCGATTTTGTGGTACTGGGCGTGGGCGCGGCGGTGCTGCCCACCGTTGCCCGGGAACTCATCGAGCGCGAGCCCCGCTGGCGGGAAATGGTCGAGAATGCGAAAACGGTCCCGACGCAGGCCTTCCAGATATGGATGCGGGAAAGTACCGGGGAACTGGGGTGGCCGCATCCGCCGGCGAATGTTTCCGGATTTACCGAGCCTTTCGATACGTGGGCGGAAATGAGCCACCTGATTCCCGAGGAGGGCTGGACGGAGCCGGTGCGATCGATTGCGTATTTCTGCAGCGTGCTCCCGGATGCCAAGCCGGCAAAGGTGACGCGGGCGTTTTGCCGGGAGCAGCAGCAGGTGGTGCGCGCCAACGTGGTGGAGTTTCTGGACGAAGGAGCGGGAACGCTGTGGCCGCGCGCGGTTAAGAAGAGCGGGTTTCGCTGGGATATCCTTGCCGCCGAGGATGAATCGGGTTCAGGCGAGGGACAGAAACGGTTCGACTCGCAGTTCTGGAGGGCGAACGTGAATCCGACCGACCGGTACACGCAGTCGCTGCCGGGCACGATCGCCAGCCGGCTGTCGCCTCTCGACATGACGTTCGATAACCTGACCATTGCGGGCGACTGGACGGCGACGGGACTGGACAGCGGATGCATCGAGTCGGCAGTGATGTCGGGTTTGCTGGCCTCGCACGCGCTGTGCGGGAAGCCGGAGCTTGGGGACATTATCGGCTACGACCATCCTTAATAGAGGATGGAGAGAAGAGGCTTGACTGAAGGATTTCAACGGATGACGAATTCTTCCCATGTGACGCGCACGCCGTCCAAACGAAACGCGCCGGTCCGGTCTGCGGTGGCGCCGGGTACGGGTGGATCGCCGGACCTGATCACAGCCGCGGGCGCCGCGGTGTGCGGGGTTCTTGAAAATGGAGTGCGCACCGCTTACGCGGTGATCGACGACTACATTCGGCGCGGGCAGGAAGCGGCCCGCGGGATTTTCAATGATGCAACGATGCGAGGTTCAATGAGCGACCAGGGAAATTTTGGCGGTTACAGCGGAGGATTCAACAGCGGATCCAGTGCCGGATCGAATACCGGAAACAATGCCGGCTTCAATCCATGGGGCAGCAATAATCCCATGGCGATGCTGTTCGAGCAGTGGATGTCGGCGATGCGGGCGTGGAACCAGGCGTGGCCGGGGTTTGCTCAGGGTGGATGGCCGCAGGCGGGCGGATTCCCGTTCGCCGCTCCCGCGGGGCAGGCTCGTGCCGTAGCCGTGAAGGTAAACGCGAGCCGGCCGGTGGAAGTGACGCTGAACCTGTATCCGGGACCGGATGCGCAGCTGTTGGCGGTCGACGCGCTGCAGGCGGAAGGCTTCAGCGCGGCGCCCCTGCCCGCGCCTGTCCTGGCGCGTGAACAGGGAGTCGTGCGGGTCAGCCTGGTTGTTGGCGCCGAGCAGCCGGCGGGACGCTATCGCGGGCTGATTCGCACCCGGAGCGGCGAGACGGTTGCCGGGGAACTGACCGTGGTGGTCGGGTGAGAGGCAGTCGCGTTAGCGGCCCTGACCCGGTGCGCCGATGAGCGCTGCCGGCGCCGGGCTGGTTTCTGCCGTGCTTCGGCAATACGGCGAGACCACGCGCGCTCTGCTGTTCCGCTACCTGCCGGAGGTGGAACCGCGGCGCTACCTTTACGATCTGGCAGGCGACTACCCGAGGCGCGGAGGCCGGGCGTTCAGGCCCAGTTTATGTATTGCGACGGCGCGCGCGTTCGGAACGCCGCTGGAGCTGGCGCTGCGCACGGCCGTGTCGATTGAGATGATCCACAACGCGATGCTGATCCACGACGATGTGGAGGATGAGAGCGAGCAGCGGCGCGGCAAGCCGACCATGCACGCGACCGAGGGCGTGCCCATCGCGATCAACGTAGGCGACATGCTGTCGCTGCTGGCCATGCGGCCGCTGCTCGACAACCGCGCGCTGCTGGGGCCGCAGATGTCGCTGCGGCTGCTGGAAGAGACCGAGCGCATGGCGCGCGAGTCCGCCGAAGGTCAGGCGTTCGAGCTGGGATGGAGACGCGACAACGTCACGGACGTGGGCGAGGCCGACTATCTGCACATGGTTCTGAAGAAGACCTGCTGGCTGGCGACCATTCATCCGAGCCGGGTGGGGGCGCTGATCGGATCGTGGGGAGGAATCGACCCGGACCGCTGCATTCGGTTTGGATTCTTCCTCGGCGCGGCCTTTCAGATCCAGGACGATCTGCTCAACCTCGAGGGCGATGCGCACTCGTATGGCAAGGAACTGGGTGGAGACATTCGCGAGGGAAAACGGACGCTGATGCTGATTCACCTGTTCAGCCATGCCAGCGCCGCGGAGCGCAAACGCCTGAGCGCGATGCTGGGCGAACCGCGCGAGCAGCGCACCGACGAGGACGTGCGCTGGGTGCTCGGCCGCATGAACCATCACGGATCGATTGACTATGCCCGCCAGGTGGCGCATGGGCTGGCCGGGGCGGCCCAGCATGAGTTCGAACAGCTGTACGGACATTTACCGGAGTCGCGGGACAAGCGATTTCTGGCGGCCCTGCCGGTGTGGGTGATCGAGAGGAACTGATGGCTGTGATGACGCAGGAAGAATACACCCGGGCGCTGCCCCGGCTCACCGACAATCCGCTGCCGATCAAGCCGCCGTTCGTCTTCAACGGCATGTCGACGCGGGTGTTCCCGCTGCGCGCGCAGCTGGACACGCTGCAGAGGGTTTGCGACGGGTACCTGAATTTCATTCCCCCGGAGATCGGGTATTTTCGCGTCCCCATGCCTTACGTCTTCGTGATGGTTCTGGATTACGGACAGGTGGCCGAAGCCGTGGCGCGGATCGGGTGGTTCGCGCAAATCGAAGTGTTCTTCATGCTTCCGCTGGAGTGGTACCGGAGGGTGAACGGCCAGTGGGTGTTTCAGGACTGGGCGGTGATTACGCCGTACGTCTTCGTCGACGACGAGTTTTCGGTGCCGCTGGGGCGAACTGTGTATGGGTTCCCCAAGGTGCTGGCCAACGTGATGCTCACGAAGAGCGAGTGGATTAAGAATGCGACCGGGCCGGTGACGCTCGCGCGAATGGAGACGGCCATCTTTCCGGAGACCTATGCGGGAGCGCAGATTGAGAACCGCGTGTTCATGGAAGTGGAGCGGGCGACGATTTCGAACCTCCGCATGCCCCTGGACGCGGCCAGTCCGGTGATGCCGTGGTCGATCATGTCGAATCTGGCGGAAGCGGCGGCGGGGTTCACGCGCGATGCGACGTGGCTCGCGCAGGCGATGCGCATGTCTCCGGTGAATCCGGGATCCGATCCGCAGACGCTGCCGCAAATGCTGATGCGGATGATGCCGTGGTTTGCGCCGGGCGGTTCGGGGTTCGTGCAGAATTCGATCAACCTGAAACAATTCCGGCGGTCCAACGAGCCGACACAGTTCTGTTATCAGGCGCTGACCAACGGGCGCATGGAAACGAAGGCGGTCAACGGCGGCGGACTGCTGGGCGAATATTCGGTCATGCTGGGTGATTTGAGCGGAGGGCACACGGTCCGGCTTTACGATTACCCGTCGCTGCCGATTGTGAAGACGCTGGGCCTGGAAGTGCACCGGCAATGGCAAGGCACAGACTGCACCGTGGCGGAGCTGAAGCCGGTGATGCCCTTCTGGATCGACTGCGACATCAGGTACGACCAGGGCGAAACGCTGGCATGGCGCACAGAGGGCCGCGACTGGAAGAGCTGCACCGGAGAGACGCTGCCGGCGCCTGCTTCCCTGGATGCCGAAGACCCGCCCATTTTCAACAGCACGGTCACCACCGTGATTGACGACATTGCCGGGCCGTTTGAGTTTGCGGATACGACGGTTCGGGTGCTGCCGCTGCTGGCGCACAAGTCGAAGCTCGAGGCGTTTCTGCAGGAATATATCAACGGCCCGCTCGAGGACCCGATGTATCGGGAGATAAAGCAGGGAGGGCAGCGCGAGCGTCTGCGGTTCAGCGTGTGGGCGCGGCCGGGGAGCGAGGCGGGCGACGATCTGGCGTACGTCTACCTGGCTGTCTCGAGCTTCGGCAGCGTGACCTCGATGACCAACAACGTGGGCGACTGGGCGAAGTATCAGATGTCGTTCATGATTCCGGTGCAGCTGGAGCGGATCGACGAGCAGGGAGAATGGCAGGTTGCCGGCGTCGGACTGGTGCCGGCGGTCAGCTTTGTGGACAACTGCATCGCGGCGATCGCGCGGCAGGAGGTGCAGGGATTCGCAGCCAGCGTGGCGAACTTCCGGATGCCGGCCAGCGTGTGGATGAGCGACCAGGCGGAGCTGAACAACAATCCCCACCAGACGCTGCTGCAGGTGGACACGGAAGTTTGGCCGGCGATCGGTCAGGGACAGAAGGCCACGGTGCTGCCGATCGTGGAGATCTGCCAGGGCGATCCGGATGCGGGACTGGGCTCAGCGCCCGATGCGGCGTGGAAGTGGGCCGAGCAGTTGCGCTCCGAGCTCCTGGCGAAGAAGAGCATCAAGCAGAATGCGCCGTGGCCGCTGAAGGCAGGGCGCGCGCTGGCCCTGGAGCTGCTGGGCAATGAAATGCCGTTCACCGCGTATTCGCTCAAGCAGTTCCGCGACGCGACCGACCCGGAGAGAGCGTGCTACCAGTCGCTGGTGAAGATCCCGCGGCAGATTAAGGTGCTGAATGATCTGCGTGAAATCGAAGCCACGCTGGTGGTGACGATCCACAACTATCCCAGCCTCGACATCGTGAACAAACTGGGGCTGGTGTCGACGGTTTCGCCCGAGAGCAGTTCTGGGATTGTGATGAAGGCGCAGGCGGTGCGGCCGTTTTTCATCCGTGGAACCCTCTACGAGCCGCTGGCGCAGCGGCTGGCCTACCGCGCCGGATCGACGGAATGGACGCTCGACACAGAGGTGGCCTTCACGACGCCGCTCAGCGATCAGCCGGATGCATCGCCGATCACGACCAACTATGAAGCCGAGGCTCTCCAGGATGAGGTTGACCCCTGCCGGATCGATGCGCTCATGGTCCGGGCGGCGAAACGGGCGAAGGCCGCGGGGGCGGGAACCTCGCGGAGTCTGACGAAGGAGAAGGCGCGGGAAGCGCTGCGGAGCATCGACCCGCAGACGGTGATCGAGTGCATCCTGTCGCGCGAGTGGGGGAACCGCGATCCCAACGCGCGCTGGCGCGCCGGACGCCGGGCGCTCACCCAGGCGCTGGGTGCGGTGCCGCTGACCGGAGAGGTATCGGCCTTTGCCGCGTCGGTGCTGAATCGGGAGATGAACAACAAGATGGCGACGCCCCCGGGCGCGGTGGCGAGCACCGTGCCGGTGCCGGGAACCTTCCAGCGCAATCTGAAGGCGGCGGTTGCGAAGCTCGGCGCTCGAGCGGCGGACGAGGGCACCCAAACGACGGCATGGGAGCGGTGGCGGCTGACCATCGAGAAGGCCATCCTGACCCAGGAGCGCTGCCGGAGCCTGGAAATCAAAATGAATGACGCGGTGAGCATGCTGGCGGCGGCTGCGATCCTGGATCTACCGGGGGCGGATGAGATTTACCGGCAGATGGACAGGACCGCGCCCACCACGGCGGATCTGGCGAAGGGCTGCGTGATGCTGATGGCGTCGCTGCGGGAGATCGGCGAGCTGAAAGGCGTGGGGTGGGTTCACGAAAATCCTGACCCCACTGAGAACGCGGACCGGGCTCGGCTGATGGACCTGCTGAGCGCGCTCGCAGAGAAATCCCGGCCGGCCGCCAAAGCGGACCGCGACGCGGCACAGGAGCAGCTGGTGAAGTGGGCGCTGGCGCACGAAAGCGATTTTCGCGATGCGGTGGATCTGGCGCGGGGCATTTGCGAGGCGGAGAACCAGGCGTTTCTGAACAAGCTGGCGCGCGCGTTTCAGAAGCCGGATTTCTGCCTGCGCCGCGACTCGGTGGGGAAGGGCGCTGACGAACTGCTGCCGGAGTCGCTCTCCTGGGATGCGAGCTGGTATTACGGGCGAACCATAGAGTTTAAGAGGCCGGAAACCTAAGCATCACGCGGGACGCCACGCGCGATGGAAAGCGATGGCGTCGCCGAGCGTGGCGGAAAGGGGGCGAAGCTCGATGCCCATGGCGATTTGTTCGGGCGACGGCAGCATGGGAAAGGCGTCGGCGATGAGCGGGACGGCGCGCCAGACATCGGGAGAAGCCTGGCCGAAGGTGGAGAACGTTGCCGAGGTCCAGAACGCGGCGGTCGCGGCGATGCGGGGATCGATGGGCGCCGGCGGAGCGCCGTCAACGCCGCCCAGCACGCGGATTTGCCGGACCAGCTCGATGAGGTTGAGATTATGGCCGGCGATGGGGACGCTGCGGCCGAACAACTCAAGGGTGAGCGCGCGGTCGATGGCCTCGGCCAGGTCGCGAACATCGAGAACGCTGAGGTCCTGGTCCATGACGACGGACAGGCGCTGTCCGAGCACCAGCCGTATCAGGCTCGAGGCGTCGGAGCGGAATTCCCAGGGGCCCAGACAGGCGGCGGGATTCACGATGAGCGCCGGCAATCCCTGCGAAGCGGCTTCGAGCACGGCTTGCTCCATGGCGGCCTTTGCCTCAAAGTACGGATATGCCGAGCGGCGCCAGTTGGTTTCAAGTACGCGTAGCGGCGAATCGGGCCGCGGGAGCGTGGTGAAGGAGCTGATGAAGACCAGGCGAGCCCTGCTGAAGAGCGCGGCGTCGAGAACGCGGCGCGTGTGGTCGAGCGCGCCGGCGACGGCCCTGCGCCATGGTGGGCTTCCCCGCAGACAGGCTTCGAGCGGATACGGAGCTGCGGCATCGACGATGAGGTCGTGGCCCGCAGCCACCGACGGCAGAGCGGGAAATCCCTCCGTCGTGTGCAGGATGCTTACGCTTAATCCACGGAGCGCGGGAGAATCAGGCTGTCGAGTGACAGCTGTGACAGCGCGGCCGCGATTGAGCGCATGGCGCACGATCGCCTGCCCGATATGTCCCGTGGCTCCGAGGACGAGGATGCGCACGCTTCTGCTCCCAAACTTTGACCGGGCCCTGCGTTGACGACTTACGAGAGAACTCTATGACAACACCAGCCAATCCATTTGCCGCGATCAACCTGAACGGAAACGGAACCATGCGCGGCGTCACGCTTGCGCTGCCGACGGATCGTGTTCGCGATCTGCTGCCCGCCGGTCTGGAACTGGGCGACCAGGGGGTGACTCCCGCCGGAACTCATCCCGTCATCCTCTTTTTCCACGACATGTTTCGGGCGCAGATGTCGATACCGACGCTGTTGCCGAACATGACCTACCACGAGCACAGCGTGGGCGTTCCATTCTCCTATATTTCAAGGGGATCGATCACGCCGGGCTTTCCCGGGCCCTATTACTTTATGCCCAAACTGTATCTGGACAACTTCTGGGCGACGCTGGGCGGCATGATGTTCTGGGGGTTTGCCAAGGAAATGGCGACCGTGAACGTGACCGCGGAGACTTACACCGTGACCAGTCTCGCCGGACAGCGGCTGACCTCGCTGGCATGGAGGAAGGAGGACGGCACCCACCGGCCGATTCGCGAGTACCCGAATTTCGAACCCGTGCGGCAAATGCTGAGCCAGCCCATCATATCGATGCTGCCGATGGCGATGGGCCCGTTCTTTATTCTTTCCGACTTCGACAAGCAGTGGGAGACGGCGACTGTTTGCCCCATGGAAACCAGCCTCGAGGTCGACGTGGAGTATGTGCCGGGCTACCCGGGCGGACGAACGCCTGCGTCCGGATGGTCGCCGGGCATTGACGCGTCGGTCATCGGTTCGTATGAACTGCGCGCCCTGTGGAGGCTGAGCCTGCCGTATCCTCCCCTGCTGTCGTTCCGGCAATGAATGCAGCAGGACGAGAGATGGTCTCATTGCGGACCAGGGGCCGTGATATAGCTATAGGAATTCAGCACTTCGCTTTTCTCTGAGCTGTCGATGCAGTGTCCCAATTGCAAGACGGAAAACCCTCCGAATGTGAAGTTTTGCTCGGAGTGCGGCACGCCATTCGGCGTGGCCTGCCCACGCTGCGGACGGCGCAACGCCGGCGACGCAGTCCAGTGCGGCGGCTGCGGACTGTCGCTGGCCACTACCCAAACTCCGTCGGCGGAGCGCCGCCAGCTGACCGTTCTTTTCGCCGACATTGCCGGATCGACGGCGCTGGCCGAAAGCATGGATCCCGAGGATCTGCGCGAGCTGTACGCGCGCTATCAGGCCGCGTGCGCCCAGGTGGTGCAGCGCTATGACGGCCATCTTGCCCAATACCTGGGCGACGGGGTTCTGGCCTACTTTGGATACCCCGCGGCCCACGAAGACGATGCGGTGCGCGCCGTCGAGTCGGGCCTCGACATCCTCAGGCGCACGGCCGGAGTAGCCGCGGGCAGGAATAAGCTGCTGGTCCGCATTGGTATTCACACCGGGCTTGTCGTGGTGGGCGACGTGGGCGAGGGAATTCGCCGGGAGCAGCTGGCCCTGGGTGAGGCGCCGAACATCGCCGCCCGGCTGCAGGCTGAAGCGACGCCGGAGAGCCTCGTCATCAGCGATGCCACCCGCGAGCTGATTGCCGGACAATTCGCGCTCGAGGACCTGGGCCAGAGAACCCTGAAGGGCGTCTCGAGGCCTCTGCCGATTTTCCGGGTGCTGGGCAAGAGCCGCGCTACCAGCCGATTCCGGGCCATGACCAGCACCCACGGGCTCACCGGATTCGTTGGGCGTGAGCGGGAACTGGAAACCATTCGCAGTGCGTGGAGAGAGGCGGGCAAAAACCACGGCAACACGCTGGTGTTGCGCGGTCCGGCCGGAATTGGAAAGTCGCGGCTGCTGGAAGCTGCCGCGCGCACCGCAGCCAGCCAGCCCCACGACCTGTTCGAGGCACAGTGCTCGCCCTATCAGCTGAACAATCCGTTGTTTCCCATTGCGGAGATGATCGAGCGCCGCGTGGGCTTTGAAGAGGGAATGGGCCCGGCCGCCAAACTGGACCTTCTGGAGCAGTTTGCCGCCGGCCGCCGCGTCCCGCTGGAGCAGGCCACCATCGCGCTGGCCGCAATGCTGTCTGTTCCAACCCTGGATCGGTATCCCCAGATTGAAATGCCGCCGGCGCGGCGCCTGGCGTGGATCATCGGCACGGTGGCCGACCTGCTCCTGCATGCCGTGGACGGCTCCCCCGTCCTTCTTCTGGTGGAAGACCTGCACTGGGCCGACCCTTCAACCGTCGATTTGCTCGGTGAGATTGCCGCGCGGCAGGGGAATCAGCCGGTGCTGATGGTGTGCACAACGAGGCCGGAATTCGACACCCTGTGGTTCCAGAACCCGCGGAACCAGGAGATTCGCGTTGAAGCTTTGCCCCCTTCCGACACCAAAGCGCTGGTGGCGCGCGTGGTGGGGCGTAAACCCCTGCCGCCGGTGTTGATGGATGAACTGATTACGCGGACCGGGGGAATTCCGCTGTTCGTCGAGGCTGTGACCAGGACGGTGATCGACGCGGGAATCCTGCGCGAGCTGGACGATCGCTACGAACTAACCGGGCCCCTGCCCCCCGGGCTGATTCCGGCAACGGTGCAGGATTCGCTGATGGGTCGCATCGACAGGCTCGGCACGGACCGGATCGTTGCGCAGCTGGCCGCGACGGTAGGCAGGGAATCGAGCTTCGAATTGCTGCAGACGGTGCTGGGCAAATCCCCTGAGTCACTGGCGGCGGCGCTGATCCGTCTGGTGGAACTGGAAATTGTCCTCGAGAACGGTGCGCCGCCAGGTTCGACCTACACCTTCCGCCACGCGCTCATCCAGGACGCCGCCTACGGCTCGCTGCTGCGCGCGACGCGGCAGGAGTTTCACGGCAAGATTGCTGAGGCGCTGCTGCAGCGTTTTCCCGATGTTGCGGAGACGAGGCCGGAGATGCTGGCGCGTCATTTCGAGGGCGCGGGCCGGACGCCGGAAGCCATCACCAGCTGGATGAAGGCCGGGCAGCGGGCGCAGCAGCAGTCGGCTCTGCGGGAATGCGCGGCTTATCTGCAGAAGGCTATTTCCCTGCTGGAGACATTGCCGGCCGATGATCCGGTCCGCCTGCAGCCGGAGATGGAAGCGCAGCTGGCACTCTCAACCGCGCTCATGTCCACGCTGGGCTGGGCCTCGAGAGAGGCGGAAGCTGCCTGTGTTCGTGCACGAGAGCTGTGTGAAAAGCTGGGCAATGTCAAAGGCATGCTGGCTTCCCTGTGGGGCATGTGGACGGTCAATTTCGTGCGCGGCACCATTTCACCATCGCTGGATGCGGCTAACGCCGTGCTGGAGCTGGCGCTCGCATCCGGAGATCCGGGGCTCCAAATCGCGGCGCGCCAGGCCATCGGCTATTCGCGGTATTTTCAGGGCGAGTTTACTGAGGCGCGCGATCATGCCGTCAGGGCTTTGGCGCTCTACAACCCGGAGCTGGAGCGTCAGCTGGTGGCTGTTTTCCAGCTGCCTCTCTCATCTGCCTGCGGCAACTTCCTCATGATGAGCAACTGGTTCCTGGGGAATCTGGAGCAGGCGGAGCGGGCGCGGATCGATTCGTGGGCGGCCATTGAAGCGCTGGCCGTGCCGGCGTGCACGGTGTATGCCCTGGCCTGCGTCATGATGATCCACTTCGCGCGCCGCGACCACGAGACGGTGCGGCGTTCGGCAGAGCAGCTTTTCGTCCAGGCCACCGAAGGCGGCTTCCTGTTGTGGGCAGCACAGGGACGCATTTATCGCGGATGGGTACAAGCCATGACGGACGATCCTGAGGCTGGTATCGCCGAGATGAAGGCCGGGCTTGAAAGCTATCGCATGACCGGAGCTGACCTGATGACGCCGCAGTTTTGCCTCATGATGGCGGAAGCTCAGCTGCGGGCAGGCCGTCCTGGAGACGCGCTCGGGGCTCTCTCGCGCGGTCTGCGCTATGTTGAAGAATCTCAGGAACACGTGCATGAGCCGGAGCTGCACCGTCTGCGTGCGGAGATCATGATCGCGCAGGGCGCCACCTCAGCCGGCGAGGCGAGTCTTTGCAAGGCGATCGAACGCGCGCAGGCCCAGCAGGCGAAGACCCTGGAACTGCGTGCCACCCTGGTTTTGGCGAAGCTGCGCCGGGAGCAGGAACGCGGCGGGGAGGCAATCGCCCTGCTGCAGCCGCTGTATGCGTGGTTTCAGGAAGGGCACGACGCTCCGGAGTTGCGCGAGGCAGCCGCTCTGCTGGAATCGCTGGGCGCCGCGGAACGGGGCGTTGCCTGATCTTCGATTAGCAGACGCCGGCCTCTGCCTCGGTGCAGTCGAAACAGCGGCCACTCGCTCACGCCCTGCTTAAATACGCCCCCTCCGCCGTGTCCACCCGGATCTTCTCGCCCTCGTTGATGAACGGAGGCACCTGGACGATGAGCCCGGTTTCGGTCTTCGCTGGCTTGGTCACCGACGAGGCCGTCGCCGACTTCAATCCCGGCTCGGTCTCCACCACGGTCAGCTCCACCGTCTGCGGCAGCTCGATGCCGACCGCCACGCCGTCGTGGAAGGAAACCCGAATCTGCAGGTTGGCGGTCAGGTATTCGACCGCGTCGCCGAGGGTGTCCTTTTTGAGGTGGGTCTGCTCATAGTTCTCGGTGTTCATGAAGTAGTAATCGTCGCCGTCGTTGTAGAGAAACTCCATGGGGATTTCGTCCACGATGACGCGCTCGATGGGGTCGGGCGAGCGGAATCGCTCCACGAACATGGCGCCGGTGCGGATGTTGCGCAGCTTGGCCTGGATGAAGGCGCGCAGGTTGCCGGGGGTGCGGTGCTCCACGGAGAAGACCAGGTGGAGATCGTTGTTGTGCTTGATGATCATGCCCGGACGCATTTGGGTGGCGGGAATCGCCATGAGTGAGGCTCCTTGCAGCAAATTTTGATGCGGAGAGATGCGGCGGAAACGGGCCGCGGGAGGCGAGGCGCACACGCCCGGCACAAAGAAACTCCGGCTTTTTGATTTTATCGCAGGGGTCTGACGGGGGGTGGGACGCAGTCCGGTTTTGATCCCGCTCTCGGTATTTCGCAACGAAACGCAGGACCTTAAAAGAGCAGACGTGGCGCGGCCAAAGCAACAGCATTACGTAACTCGGGCTTACCTGGAAGGGTTTCTCGCAAAGGGCGAGAGATTTCTCGTCTGTTATGGCAGGGGAAAAGGGCCCTTCAAAAGACAACCAGAAGACGTGGCATCCCAGCGAAACTACTATGCCGTGAAGAACGCAGATGGCTCTTGGGACGACTCGCTGGAGAACCTGATCGAGAGATTTGTAGAAGCTCCTGGGCTTCCGGTTTTAAAAAAGCTAGCCACGCGCAAGACAGATTTGACCTGGGAAGAGCGGGAGAATCTAGCAAGGTTGATCGCATTCCAAGAAATGAGAACGCCAGCTGCGCGGGCTCGAGTGCTTGAGACGACACAGGCGTTGACAGATCGTCTTGTGCGGGAAGTCACAACGGCGGACCCAGACCAAAGATCGATCGAACTTGTCGGTGAAGACGGGAAGAAATCCACAGTCACTCTCGACGAGATCATCACTTCTCAACAAGAGCTCCACGGCGAATATTGCCGTCAGACACATCGCCTGACGATCGGCCCGGCTCTGAAAATAACTCCGATTCTGGCGCGTATGAAATTTACAGTTCACTATTCGCTCGATCGCGAATTTGTAACGACAGATACGCCCGTGATACGTGTCTTTAGAACACGCGCGGCGCTCGGATATGGTCTACAGCGCAGAGATATCGAGGTCAGGTTTCCGCTGGCCCGGTGGGCATTCCTCACTCTTACGCACGATCATCAGTTCTTAAAGCTTTTCGAAGGTGCGACCAGGGCCCGGCAACGCACGATGCTGGAGCAGGTCCCCAAGGTCCACGTTCGATATGTTTCAGGCTCGGACGTTGACGCCTTCAACCGCGGTCACACGAGACATGCCCGCATGTGGCTATTTGCGCCTTCCGCTGTTGGCTGGGCGAAAGAGTTATTGGCGGAAGCGTCAGCAGCACCTGCGGTGCGCGACCTGAGCAGGGGAGACCTAATGCATTTTCAATCGACAGTCACCTGTGATCCCAGCATCGACGCTGCCTCCAACTGACGGTCAGGCCCGCGCTCATAAGAGTCTGTCCTGGGTGTCGCTCTCAGCCGCCGAACATGCGCTTGAAGAAGTGCCCGATGTGCCCGAAGAAGCCGGTGCGGTGCGGCTCGGGCGGCGGTGGCGCGGCGGCAACGGGCTGCGGTTTGGCAGGCGCGGGGTGATTGGCCGAGGTCGGCGGGACCGGCATCTCCGGCAGGATCGGATGGCCGCTGTCGAAGGTCAGCGGCGCGTCGATCTGCGCGTGGTTCTCACCCGCGGGCACTACCGGCGTGGTCGGCGGGGCCGGCGCCGCTTTCAGCCCCTCGCTCTCGGCCAGGGGAAACGGATTTTCGGCTTCAGCTTTATTTTTCGCGATGGTCTCGCCGGGTTTGGCCGCTTCTCCGCTGTGCCCGCCGGCGCTCGCCACCGACAGCGGATGATCGGGAGGGCATCCGCACGGCTCCTGCTCGTTGTCGACGACTTCGTGCAGGCTGCCATGTTCGAAGAGGACGCGCTGGTTCGGCTGAACGCGATACGCTCCACCGTCGAAGAGGCTGCTGGCCAGCACGTAGGGCGCGTTCGCGCCGTGGTTGTCGAGGCAGGTGTCGCCCTGATTGTTGACGCGCAGGCTGATGTCGGCCTCGCCCGGCGGCGAGATCAGGATGCGCAGGTCCGGCGTCAGCAGCACATCGGAATACTGCCCCGGCTTGTAGTGCGCCTCGATGGCGCCGCGATCGATGGCGATCATGAGAGCGCCGCCGGGCGTCGTGTCGTCGGTGGAAAGATGGATTTTGGTCGAGGCGCAGACGTTCAGGCTGCCGCCACGCGTCAGCGACACGTGCGCGGTTGTGTCGCCGGCGGTGATGCTCCCATTGTTGCCAATCGTCGCTCGCCCGTTCTCCACCGACAGCGATCCGGAGAGCGCAACGCCCTCGACTGGCACCGTGGCGATCGACTCGGCGTGAGCCGCAGCCGGAGGTGCGGGGTCCTGTTGCGCGCGCGCGGGAGCGCCGGCTCCAGCGAGCAGAAGCACGCCGGCGCAGAGGCCAGGGACTAGACTGCTGTCATGCATCCGGTGCTTCCTCGGGGTGTTGTGGAGCTTCTCATTGCCTTGCCGCTGATGCTGATTGGGCTGAGCCTCCCGCTGATGCTTGGACGGATCGGGCCGAATCTCTGGTATGGCGTCCGAACCCGGAAGACTCTTGCCTCCAAAGAAATATGGTACCGGGCCAATCGAGTCGGTGGGCTGTACCTGACCGTGGCCACGCTGATTGCCCTGGCAGTCTGGGGCGTGCTCGCCTTCGTGCCGATGGACATCGCGTTGCGGGTGGTGATCTATGTCATCACTCTGGTGGCGAGCACCATGATTGCGACAATTGCGATGATGGCGCGCATCCGCGGTCTCTAGCGCGTTCAGAGCTGGAGAAAGTTCCGGATCAGCGTCTTGCCGTCGTCGGTCAGCACGCTTTCCGGGTGGAACTGCACGCCTTCGACCGGCATGCGGCGATGGCGCAGCCCCATGATGGTTCCGTCGGCGGTGCGCGCGGAGATTTCGAGGTCCCGGGGCAGGCCTTTCTCTTCGACGATCAGCGAGTGGTAGCGGGTGCAGGTCATCGGCGAGGCGATGCCGGCGAAGATGGTCTTCCCATCGTGCTCGACCGGGCTGGTTTTGCCATGCATCAGCTTCGTCGCGCGAACGACGCTGCCGCCAAAGGCTGCGCCGATGGCCTGATGGCCGAGACAGACTCCGAGAATCGGCACCTTGCCCGCCATGTGGCGAATGAGGTCGATGGAGATGCCGGCTTCATGCGGCGTGCACGGGCCGGGCGACAGAACGATGCGGTCGGGATGGAGGGCTTCGACCTGCTGCGGAGTGAGCTCGTCGTTGCGGCGCACGACGACGTCAGCGCCCAGCTCGCCCATGTACTGGACGAGGTTGAAGGTGAAGGAGTCGTAGTTGTCGAGGACGAAGACCATGGAAGTTTCAGTGTATCTCCCGCGAGGCGGAGTGTTGATGCGGCGCAGGCCATTCATGCGGGTTTCGCGCGCCTTTCGCCAGCCCCGGTGCTATGCTTTTGGCGTCGGAGGATCCCGGGATGAAGCTCCTTCTCTCCGCCCTTCTGCTGGCCGCGTCGACAGCCGGATTCGCGCAGGCTCAAGCCACTCCTGCAACGGCTCAGAGTCCAGGCATTCTCCAGTCGCTCGATTTGCAGTCGGTGCCGCCTTCGCCGGATCAGACCGGTTGCCCGGTCGTTCTGACCCAGGCACATTTGAACTGGCCGGCGACGTACATGCCTGTGACCGCTGCGCAGAAAGCGACGGAGCCGAATCTGGCGCTGGGATTTCAGAATCCGAGCGGCAAAGCGATCCAGTCGGTCAGCATCACGGCGCGGTTCACGGGCAAGAGGAGCAAGTATCAGCTCGACGCGAGCGCCTTTGATCTGCACCTGACGTTTTCCGGATCGGATTCCGTGGGCAAGACCGAGGAGCAGATGCGCGAGATTCGTCTCCCGGAGAAGATGGTCGCGTACAGCGTGACGCACATCGCGCTGGATCAGGTGACGTTTGCCGACGGGACGCTCTGGACCTCAGCGGGACATACCAACTGCGCGATGAACGTCGGCAGCTCGGCGGAGCGGATTACCAAATAATGGGGCGCAGGGGCTAAAGCCCATCCGTTTAAAAGCGCTGGCGGCACGACTGAAGTCATGCCCTGATACGAAACTTGTCTCCTGACCCTGAACATCCGGGCGCGAAGCGCGTTCGCCTGGACGGCTAGTCCTCCCGGGCCCTCTCGATGGCGCGGACGACCGCCTTCGCCTTGTTCAGGCTCTCTTGGTATTCGTTCGCGGGGATGGAGTCGGCGACGATGCCGGCGCCGGCCTGGATATATCCCTGCTTCCCCTCGACCAGCAGCGTACGGATGGCGATGCAGCTGGTGAGATTGCCGGAGTAGTCGGCGTAGAGGACCGAACCGCCGTAGATGCCGCGCCGCGTCGGCTCCAGCTCTTCGATGATCTCCATAGCGCGAATCTTGGGCGCGCCGGAGAGCGTCCCGGCGGGGAAGCAGGAGCGCAGCGCATCGACAGCGCTGAAATCCGGCCGCAGCTTGCCTTCAATGTTGCTGACCAGATGCATGACGTGCGAGTAGCGCTCGACATGCATCAGGTTGGAGACCTGGACGGAACCGTACTGGCTGACGCGTCCGACGTCGTTGCGCCCCAGATCGACGAGCATCACGTGCTCGGCGCGCTCCTTCTCGTCGTGGAGCATCTCCTGCTCGGCGGCCAGATCGGCGGCTTCGGTAGCGCCGCGGGGGCGGGTGCCGGCAATGGGGCGGTACTCGATGCGGCGGCCTTCGACGCGGACCAGCAGCTCCGGCGACGAGCCGACGATGTGCGTGGTTTCTTCGGGAGCCTTGCCGCGGGCCGGCTTTGCGCCGGGTTTCTTTCGACCGAAGCGGAGGAAGTACATGTACGGCGATGGGTTGACGATACGCAGGGCGCGGTAGACGGAGAAGGGATCGACGCCGGGCTCGAGGTCGAAGCGCTGCGACAGGACGACCTGAAAGATGTCGCCGGCGGCGATATATTCCTTCGCCCGCTCGACGCCTCTTTGATAGGCGGCCTTGGTGGTGCGGGCGTTGAGGCGGAGCTTGCCGGAGGGCTTCTTCGCCGTGAGCTTCGGGAGCGGCTGGGCGAGGCGCCGTTCGAGGCGGTCGAGGCGCTTGAGCGCGTCGATGTAGGCGGCCTGCGGCTTGTGGCGCCGCAGGTCGGCGGTCACGATCAGCAGGATTTCCTTCTTCACGTGGTCGAAGGCGAGGACCTCGTCGAAGAACATCAGGCAGGCGTCGGGGAGCGCGAGATCGTCCTTTGTGGTGCTGGGCAGGTGCTCGATCTGGCGGACGACGTCGTAGGTAAGGAAGCCGACGGCTCCGGCAGTAAACGGCGGCAGGCCGGGAATGCGCGCGGGCGAGTGGCCTTCGAGGGCTTCGCGCAGGAGGACGAAGACGTCGCCGGTGACGCGGCGGGTGCGTCCATGCTCGGTGATCTCGACATCGCTGCCCTGGGAGACGATGCGGCGGCTGGGGCGGATGCCGATGTAGGTGTATCGGCCGAGGTGCTCGCCGCCCTCGACGGATTCCAGCAGAAAGCACTCGGGCTCGTTGGCGGCCAGGCGCAGGAAGGCGGAGACCGGCGTTTCGAGGTCGGCCGTGAGCGTGCGGTAGAGGGGAACGAGCGTGTGCGTGCGGGCGAGGCGCAGGAACTGAGAGCGATCGGGATGGGACGGCCGCATTGGCTTCAGGATACGGGATGCCGCGTCTATGCGGGCGCGCCGATGAACGACGAGAAGGCCTGGACGATGTTGGCCGGCAACGCGGTGCGGTTGCGCGGGTTGAGGAGCTCATGGCCGGCGCCTTCGACGGGAACCAGCTGCGTCCGGGCCGGGATCAACGCCAGGGCATCGCTCATTTCCTCTGGAGAGCCGAAGCCATCGCGCGTGCCCGAGACAAACAGCGCCGGGGTTTGAAGCCGCGGGAAGTGCTGCGTGCGGAGCTGGTCGGGGCGGCGCGGCGGGTGCAGGGGGTAGGAGAACAGGAGCAGGGCTTCCACCACGCCGGGCTCCGAGGCGGCAAGCATCGACGCCTGGCGTCCGCCATAGGAATGACCGCCGAGGAAGACCCGAGTCGGGCCGAGCCGGCGCAGGCACTCAACGGCGGAGCGGAGGCCGGCCTGATCCTGGGCGCTGCTGTTGTGGGGCGGTCCGTGGGGGCGCAGCTGGCGAAAAGGCAGGTCGCAACGGAGGACGGTGAATCCGGACTGACAGAAGGCTTCGGCGAGGGCGACGAGGAGCGGCGTCTGGCAGTTGGCGCCGGCGCCGTGCGTGAGGACGAGGCCGGTTTCCGAGAGCGCGGATGGGCGGTGGAGGAAGCCGCGGACGGGCGGATCGGCCTGAGGGTCACTGAAGGGGGTGGCGGAGGGCGCGTCGGTCATTGGGAAGCCTTTTAGGGTGGGCGGCCGGCTGCCGGTATCGCCGCCTCCGAAGTATATTGCAGAAGGCAAAGGGGATGTGCGGACCGGCGATGCTGCAATCGGGGGAGCCGGGCGACCGGCGAGGAGGATCCGGGCTGCGCGGTTCGCCGGATTCGGGGGAATGCTGGGATTTTCGAGCGGATGGAGCTCGGCGAGAATCGTCTAATTGGGGACGCGTGTTCCACAGAAACAATGGAACAGGTGTTGCAACGAGGGGCGAACGCCTTTAACATGCGGCAATTGCGGGTATGAAAGCAGGCACTACCCACGGAAAGGCCGCAAGCCCGCGCAGAAACGGGCACCGGGCGGCCGGGAAGGCGCGGCCGTCCAGGTCGGCGTCGCGGGCGGTTTCCGCTCCAAAAACAGCTACGCCAAAGTCCTTTGCTTCCAAGCCGATGGCTGGCCCGGTGAGCGATTCCGGCGCACGTCAATCTGCTCCCGCGGCCCAGCGCCCGGGACCCGCGGTCGTATCGACCCATTTCATCCGGTCGCGGATCGGAAAAATCTGCGTCGCCATCACCGGCTCAGGCCCGTCGGAGATGCTGGAAAACGCCGAGCAGGTGGTTCGCGAGAATCATTTTGTGGAATTTCGGCTCGACTATCTGGCGAACCCGCTGGCGATCCTGCCGAAGCTGAAGACGTTCCTGTACGAGCGCGGCGAGGTCACGGCGGTTGCCACCTGCCGGCGCGCGGCAACCGGGGGCAGGTTCAAAGGGACGATCAACGCCGAGCTGGAAGTGCTGGAGAAGGCGGCTCAGGCGGGCTGCCACCTCATCGACATCGAGTTGCAGACGGCCGAGCACATGAAGCCGGCGGAGATGAAGAAGCTGCGGGCGCAGGGGTCGGCGCTCATCATCAGCTACCACGACTTCGAGGCGACCCGCGATCTGGACAAGATTTTCGATCGGATTCTGCCGTTCCAGCCGGAGTTCGTGAAGATCGTTTCGACGGCGAAGACGCTGAGCGACAACGTGACGATGATGCGGTTCCTCGACCGGCGGCGCGACGAGGCCAACCTGATCGGGATCGTGATGGGGGATCAGGGGACGATCAGCCGGGTGCTGGGGCTGCGGGCGGGCAGCGTGTTCACCTTCGCGGCGCCGCAGGTGGGTGCGGAGACCGGGCCCGGCCAGATCGACGCGCGGACGCTGCGCGAGGCGTGGCGGATCGACCAAATTGACGCATCGACCAAGGTGTATGGCGTCGCGGGCAATCCGGTGCGGCATTCGCTGTCGCCGCTGATGCACAATATGGCGTTTCGCCGGGAGACGGTGAACGGGGTGTTTCTGCCGCTGCAGACGACGCGGGTGAACGATCTACTGACCCTGGTGCGCGAAGTCCCGCTGCACGGCCTGGCCGTGACGATGCCGTTCAAGGGCGAGATCCTGAAGCACCTGGAAAAGACCGATGCGCTGAGCGAGAAGATTGGCGCCTGCAACACGGTGGTGCGCGCGCAGGACGGCAAGCTGTACGGGTTTAATACCGACGTAGCCGCCATTACGCGGCCGCTGGAGCGGCGGCTGCCGCTGAACGGCGCGAAGATTCTGGTGCTGGGCGCGGGCGGAGCGGGGCGCGCGGCGGTTTTCGGGCTGGCTGAGAAGGGCGCCGAGGTATTCGTGTGGAATCGCACGGCGGAGACGGCGAAGAAGCTGGCGCGCCAGGCGAAGGCGAAGACCATCAAGCGGGAGCAGATTGCGAAGTCGAGCTTTGACGTGATCGTGAACGCGACGCCGATCGGCATGCGCGGCGTGAAGCCGGCGAGCCTGCTGGAGCCGAAGGAGCTGAACACGCGGCTGGTCTTCGACCTGGTCTATAACCCCATCGACACGCCGCTGATCCGTATGGCGCGGGAGAAGGGGCTGCCTGTGGTGACGGGCGTGGAGATGTTCGTGCATCAGGGAGCGCGGCAATTTGAGATCTGGACGGGCAAACCGGCTCCTGAAGAGGAGATGCTGCGGGTGGTTGTGCACGCGCTGAGGCAGCAGGCGGCAGAGAACAGGTAATAACGGGGCCAGGCAACAGAAGTGAGGCGTGTGCAGTTACGAAACACATTTTCAGGGGGAGGCGCGCATGCTGGTGACGGCGCGGTCCATTGTCTATAGTGGAGTCAGGAAACCTCCCATGAACCGGAAGGCAAGCGAAACGGCGGTCGATCGGCTGATCGCGCTGGCTCTTGACGAGCCGGCGAAGCCGGAAGCGCACGAGCCGCCCAGGCCGGCGCCCGCGCCGCCTCCGCTGCCCGATATGGAGCCCGTGGCGTTGCTGGAGGATCCCAGCCTGCCGTCGATGAGAGAACTGGAGCACAGTCCCATGTGGAAGACGCTGCTGCAGTTCCGTTCCTTTTTGCCGCTGGTGTCGCGGCTGCTGGAGGCCGACAGCCCCACCCGCGCGATCACCGGGCTCTCGACGGAAATGCGGCAGAGCGTGGGCGAGCTGCAGAACACGCAGCGGGAAACCCGGATCACCGTGCAGGACCACACGCTGCAGCTGAAGCGCTTTGAAGAGTCGATGACCAAGGCTCAGGAGGCGACGGAGCGGCATGCGTTCGAGCTTTCGGAGCTGAACGAAGACGTGAAGTCGATGCACCTGCTGGTGAAGCGGGTGACGGGCATCATGGTGACGCTGCTGGTGGCGCTGATTGTACTGATCGTGGTGCTGCTGGTGCGGCTGCCGCACCTGGTCGGGCACTAAGTTTCCCGGGCTGGGCCGGTTCGCGCCCCGGCGATTCTCCGACAGGAATGACCTTTGGCCGAGGCAACGGGGCCGCCGCGAACCGCCTCTTCCCTCTGGAGGAGGTGGATATGGTTCAGCCATTGAAAAACCCCGATGAATTTCCGCGGGATGCGGATGAGGCGCGCGCGGCGCGGGAGCGCTATGAGCGGCAGGCGCCGACGGAGTCGCCATCGCACGGGATGGGGCGGGCGCCCGGTGGAGGCGCAGAAGTCGATGTCCAGCCCGAGCCGCCGCGGACCTCGCTGAACAAAGATATTCGGGCGCGGATCGAGCATCCCCACAAGGGCGATGTGGGGCGGCCGGGGACGAATGAGGAGATTTATCAGGGGTCGAAGGAGCGGGAGCTGAAGTAGAGCGGGTTGCAGGGTACAGGGTGCAGGTTACAGGGGGCAGGGTGCCGGGATCGGCGCGCCCTGGCTGTGGATTCGGGGTGAATCCAGAAGAGAACCAGCCGCGAAAGGACAGGTTTTCCTCTGGGGGCGTGGCGCTATACTGCGCGAAGAAACCTCTGAGGTGAAGTGGATGGCAACGCTCAGCGTACAGGAAGAGGAACTGTCAACGACGGTAGATGACTTCAGCGCCCTGGAAGAGCGGGTAGTGCGAGCTGTGGAAGTGGTAAAGACCGAGCGCGCGGCACGAGCGCAGGCCGAGCAGACGCTGGAAAAGCTGCGGCGCGAGGCCGAGGAGCAGGGTGCGGCCCTGACCCTGGCAAAGGAGCAGTTGCGGACGCTGGAGCGGGAACGCGAGCAGATGCGCCAGCGCGTGGAACGCATGCTGAAACAGATCGACGAAATTGCATCCTGACGAATTATGCGCGAGAACGACACAACCCACGAAGCGCAGGCCGGCACAGGCGAGGCCCAGGCGATCACGGTCGAGATCTACGACCAGACCTATCGCTTGCGGGGGAACGATCGCGGGTACGTCGAGCGGCTGGCTGCGCTGGTGGATTCGAAGATGCGCGCTGTGGCCTCGGGCGGGCGCACGGTGGACTCCCTGCGCGTGGCTGTGCTGGCCGCGCTGAACCTGGCCGATGAGTTGACGCGGCTGGAGGAGCGGTATTCCGCGGTGACGCGCACCGGGGACAGCGCCGCGTCGATGCGGAGCCGGGCGCACTCGCTCAGCGGCCTGCTGGATGAGGTGCTGGCCAGCGAGCGCAAGGCGGGGTAAGGCAGGGATTAGGGGTTAGGGATTGGGGTTTAGAAGGGCCGTGCCGGATTGGCATCATTCCTGAACTGCCTGCGATACGCGTTCCGTTATGAGTCCAAAGAAACAAGATTTTGGGCTGCGCTTGCCATTGGGATGGCACGGCGAATAATGCCACGCCATGGGTGTTGCTGACTTGAGCCTCGCCGAGCACTGGGACGGGGTGTATCGGACGAAGGCGCCGGAGGCAATGAGCTGGTCCGCGCCGCATCTGGAGACTTCGCTGGAGTGGATCGAGCAGGCGGCGCCGGATCGGGCTGCGGCGATTCTCGATGTGGGCGGTGGAGTGGCGACCCTGGCTGGGGATCTCCTTGCGCAAGGCTACGAAAACCTGACTGTGCTGGACCTGGCGCCGGCAGCGATTGAGCGGGCACGCGCGTCACTGCGGGACCGGGTGGGCGCGGCTGCGGATCGCGTGCGATGGATCGTCGGCGATGTGACGAGCGTCGAGCTGCCCGCGGCAGCCTTCGACGTGTGGCACGACCGGGCCGTTTTTCACTTCCTCACGCAGGCTGATGAGCGGGCGGCGTATGTGCGCCAGGTTGCGCGGACGCTGAAGCCGGGCGGGCAGGTTGTGCTGGCGACTTTCGGACCGGAGGGGCCGGAGCGATGCAGCGGGCTGCCGAACTGCCGCTACGATGTGGCGGGACTGGAGCGGGAGTTCGGTCCAGGCTTTGCGGTGTTGCGGAGTGAGGTCGTCGAGCACCGAACGCCGTGGGGCGCGGCGCAGCCGTTTCTCTATTGCCAGATGGAGAGAAGCAGCCGGTAGCCGGTAGCGAGTAGCCGGTAGCCAGTGGATCTCTGGTCGCTGCAAAATTCTGTGAATCGCAGATAGATGCATATACATCTATGTCGCCATGAACAGAAACGGTCTCCCTCCGCTGCCTTGTATGTGCGCCAGTTTCCGGCGCACGGCTCGGGCGCTGTCGCAGCTGTATGAAGAGGCGATGCGGCCGACGGGGTTGCGGGGCACGCAGTTCACGATTCTCCAGGCGCTGTCGATGACGGGGGAGATCACCCAGGGCGATTTGGGGGAAGTTCTCGCGCTGGACAGCACGACGCTCACCCGGACGCTGGACATTCTGAGCCGGCACGGGTGGATCGCGAAGCGCCAGGGGAAGGACCGGCGCGAGCGGTGGCTGCGTCTGAGTCCGGCTGGACAAAAGCAATTCAACGCGGCGCTGCCGGCCTGGCAGAAGGTGCAGGACCGGCTGCGGCGCGAAATGGGCCATGAACGGTGGCAGGCGCTTCTGCAGATGACGCAGGAAGTGACCGAGGCCGCCATTCGATAAGGAGAGGAATATGTCACGTTATGCAAAGCTGACTTCCTGGCTGATTGGCGTGTGGTTCGTTCTGGCCCTTGCGCTCTCGGCCCTGCACATTCTCGTCAACGGACCAAACCAGCCGCCGCTGGCGCTGGGGCTGGCGGCGCTCACGCCGGTGGTGATCTTCGGGTTGTGGTTTGCCGGGTCTTCGGGATTTCGCAGCTTCGTTCTGTCACTGAGCCCCCGCGCGCTGACGCTGGTGCAAAGCTGGCGCGTTGCTGGATTCGCCTTTGTGGCGCTGGCGGCGTATCGAATTCTGCCGGGCGCCTTTGCCTTGCCGGCGGGTTATGGAGACATGGCGATCGGGTTGACGGCGCCGCTGGTGGCGCTCACGCTGTCCGGCCCCGGCCACCGCGGGGGATTCCTCCTGTGGCAGGCGCTGGGAATGATTGACCTGGTGACGGCCGTCGGGCTGGGCACGACCGCCGGGATTCTGGATCCGCGGGGAATTCCCACGAGCGCGATGACGGTTCTGCCGCTGAGCATGATTCCGGTGTTTGCGGTGCCGCTGCTGCTGATCCTGCACATCATTTGCGTGGCGCAGGCACGGCGGTGGCCGGTGCGGGCCGGGCAGGCAGCGGGCGCGCCGCTCGCTTCTCCGGCTTCATGAATCGAAGGACAGGCTCGGCGGATCTCACGAGCCTGCCCTGCTTCGTGAGCCTGCCGTAATTTTCGGCAGCCGCACGCTTCCGCGGACATCTAAAAAGGGCACTCGAATTCAATCCCCAACAAGCAGGTTTCAATGACGAACGAGGAATTCTTCAGCGGTGCTGCGCTTCACGCGTGGAAGCAGGTGATCGGGCGGTTCGACAAAGGGCTGGCAGAGCTTAGCGACGAGCAACTGCAGAGGCGTGTGTCTCCGGGGCGCAACCGGCTCTACTACCTGCTCGGCCATCTGACGGCGGTGCACGACCGCCTCTTTGCGCTGCTCGATGTGGGCGAACGGCTGCATCCGGAGCTGGATGAGGCGTTCATCACAAATCCGGATGGAACGCTGGCCGATCCGGTGCCGGCGGCGGAGCTGCGCAAGGCGTGGGCTGAAGTGAACGCAAAACTGACGGCAGCGTTTGAGAAATTCACCCCGTCGGACTGGCTGCAGAGGCACACGCAGGTTTCCGAGGAAGATTTTGCGAAGGATCCGACGCGGAACCGGCTGGCGGTGCTGCTGAGCCGGACGAACCACGTGTCGTTCCACACCGGGCAGACTGTGCTGGCGAAATAAGCGAGGGCCTCAAAGCGAGCGGCGGTGCACGATGTGGCCTTCCTTCATGACGAGGCGAAGGTTCTTTTCGGGGTGGGCGAGGATGGTGATGTCCATCAAAGGATCTCCGTCCACCACGATGAGATCGGCGACAGCGCCGGGAGCGAGGATGCCGAGCAGGCCTTCCATGCCAAGGAGCTTCGCGCCGACGATGGTGGCGCTGGCCAGAATTTCCTGAGCGGGCAGCACGCGGGCGCGGATGGCGAACTCCTCGTTCTGGCGCACGTGCGTGGGGCCGAGCAGATCGGTGCCAAAGGCGATGGTCACGCCGGCGTCGCGCAGGATGGAGAGGCTCTCGAGGCCGGACTGGCGGACGCTGTCAATCTTTGCGACGGACGCGGGCGGTAGCCCAAGGCTGGGACCGTCCTGGGCCAGGGCTTCGTAGGTGACCAGCGTGGGCACGGCGACGGCTTCTGCCTTCGCGGCGAGGCGGGCGGCGGACGTATCGACGAGGTTGCAGTGCTCGAGCGAGTGGACGCCGCATTCGACGGCACGCGTGATGCCTTCGGCGGTGTAGACGTGAGCGGCGACGTAGGTCTTGGCGTCGCAGGCTTCGTCGACAATGGCGTTCATTTCGGCGAGCGAGTAGCCGAGCCAGTTCACCGGATCGGTGGGGCTGGCGACGCCGCCATTGCCCATGACCTTAATAAAGGATGCGCCCTCGCGGAGCATCTGGCGGCAGGCGAGGCGGACCTCGTGGACGCCGTCGGCAATGCGGCCGAGCGCGCCGAAGTTCGTAGCCCAGCGGTTGGGATCGGCGGTGTCGTGGCGCGGGCGCGCGTCAGAATGGCCGCCGGTTTTGGAGAGCGCCTTGCCGCAGGTAAAGAGGCGCGGTCCAGGCGCGAGTCCCTGCGCGATGGCTGCTGCGAGCGACGGCGGCGCGCCGCCTGTGTCGCGTACGGTGGTGAAGCCGCGCTCGAGCATACCGCGCAGAATCGGCAGCGACCGCAGGACGGCGATCGGGGCGGGCAGCTGCGCGTTCGCGGCCAGGTCCATCATGCTGGCCACGACGTGCACGTGGCAGTCGATGAGGCCGGGCAGCACGGCACGGTTTTCAAGGTCGATCACCGCACAGCCCTGGCCAGGCGCACCGGCATCGAGGTCGCGGATGATGCCGTCCTCGATGAGGACGTTACCGTGGCGGGGTCCTGGCTCCGTGGCATCGACGAGCAGCGCGTTGCGCAAAAGCGTTTGCATCGATCTTTCCTGGCAATCCGCGGGGGTCCGCCACAAAGGACACAGAGGGATGAGCGGGGCGGCTGGGGCGGTTTCCCCTAAAATACAGCACCTGAGGCGACGCTCGATGGATGAAAACCCTGCGTTGATGAGACAGATACCGGGATCGCGCATCTCACCGACTGTTCACACAGGGTGCTGGGCGAGGATGGCAGGCTAAAGAGATGCGCCGGGTCATGATGTTCCTGAATCCGCTGCTGATTCACAACGAAAAGCGGCGGGCGGCGGTGGAGCAGATCGCGGAGCTGCTGAGCGGCTACGGCAGCGATGTTCATCTGCAGGAGACGTTGTCGGCGCACTCGGCCGGGCAGCAGGCGCGCGAAGCCGTCGCCGCGGGGTTTGACACGTTTCTCGTGTGTGGCGGCGATGGAACCGTCTTCCAGGTCATGCAGGGTGTGGCGGGCTCCGACGCGGCGCTTGGCGTTCTGCCCTTCGGAACCGGCAACGTGATCGCGCAGAACCTCCGGCTCTCGCGGGATCCGATGACGGCGGCATCGATGCTGCTGGACGCGACGGTGCGTGACGTCAGCCTGGGCGAGATCCTGCTCAATCCGGTGGGGCACAAGCGGATGCGCAGCTGGTATTTCTTCATTGCCGCGGGGATGGGCGTGCACGCGGCGCTGATGAATCTGGCGCCCACCGGCCAGGGCAAGCGGCGCGGCGGGCGGCTGGCGTATTTCGTCGGCGGATTCCGCCTGTTAGTCGAGCACCCGGTGCAGGCGTTTACGATTGAGATGGATATGCCGGACGGGACTCACCAGACGGAGACTGCCTGCGAGGCGATTGCGGTGCACGTGCCGGAAATCAACCGGTGGCGGGCGGGCGGCGATCCGGAATCGGACTGGCTCAGGGTGGCATGGGTTCCTCCCACCGGGCGGATGGGCCTGGCGCACGCCAGCTTTCATGCGCTGGCGACGGGAAAGACGCAGACCGATGCGGGCTGGGGCGGCCTGCCCTATCCGCAATATGTCACAGTCAAGAAGATGATTTGCCGGCCGCTGAACGGGAATTCCTATTCCTCACCTCTGCTGGTGGAGGCGGACGGCGAAGTGCTGGGCGCGAGCTATACGGTCGTGCAGGCCTCGGAGAAAAAGCTGCGACTACTGTGGCCCAACGGGAAGAAGAACGGGATCTAAGCGTGAGGCTGCGCGTGGCGAGGCCAGGGATCTGGGCCCTCGTGGTTCTGGCCGCACTGGGAGGCGCGCGGGCGCAGGATCTGGTGACGCAGCAGGATCAGAGGCGGCCGCCGACCCTCACCGTCCAGTCCAACCTCGTGGAAGTCCCCACCCTGGTGACCACGAAGAAGGGCGAGGTGGTCTTCGGGCTGGCGGCGAAGGACTTCGTCGTGACCGACGACGGCGCGCCACAGACCATCCGCGTGGAACCCGATACGGATTCACAGCCCCTGGCTCTGGCCATCGTGGTCGAAACCGGCGGAGACGGCGTGACCCACCGCGACGACTACAGGCGCCTCGGCGCGATTCTGGACGCGCTGGTCGGCGGCGTGCCGCACCGCATCGCGGTCATCGGGTTCGACAGCATTCCCCAGCTCATGCTTCCCTTCACCAGCGATACCGAAGAGGCGGCGCAGGTGCTGGGGCATCTGCCCGAGGGCGACCAGGGAGCGGCGATCCTGGATGCGCTGGCGTTCGCCGTTGACGAGTTGCGAGCCGAGCCGGCCGAATACCGCCGGGCCATTCTGCTCCTGAGCGAAACCATCGATCAGGGCAGCCGGACCACACTCACCGAGGCGCTGCGGCAGATCAGCGATACGAACACCGCCATGTACAGCTTCGCGTTTTCAAGCACGCGGGCGGCCGTAGCCCATGAGGCCGGCAAGTTCAATCAGGCGGAGCCGGGACCGGCGCACGGGTGCTTCAGCCGCCAGGGCGCTGACGCGGAATACGATCCGAAAAAGGGGGGTCACTACAGCAAGCAGGTGCTGGACTGCATCAGCCAGCTGGCGCCGCCGCTGCGTCTGGCGACAATGGCGTTTGTTGCGGCGCGGGACGCTCTCAGGAAGAACACCGCGGAGTCCGTGGCGCACCTGACCGGCGGGCAGTATGTGCGATTCAAGAATGCGAAAGATTTACGGTCGGCTCTGATTGCGGCGTCGAACGATGTGCCGAATGCGTACGTACTGAGCTTCCATCCGACGGCGCCCACCGCCGGCCTGCACGCTCTGCACGTCGAGGTGAAAGGCCGGTCCGACCTGGTGGTGCGCGCCCGAACCGAGTACTGGATGGAGGCGGCGGCGCCCTGAAACAGACGGCAAAGCAGGCTTCCCGGCGAGAAGGAGCCAGTCCCCGGCACTTCCGTCACTGAAGCCTGGTTCCGGTTGGGCCGATAAGTCATTCATGCGGGCGAATGCGCCCGTCATTCGCTTTGGAGATGAGTGGCCATGCCGCAGGCAAATCGCGAAGGCGGGGAGGAGTGGTCCCGGTACGCGCTGGCGCTGGAGGCCTCGCAGGAGGGCTTCTGGGACTGGGACCTGATCGCGGGGCGGCTGTGGGGTTCGAAGCGATGGAAGGCGATTCTCGGGCTCAGCGAGGCGTGGGCCAGCCTCGATGCCTGGATGGAGCGGGTGCATCCGCTCGACAAGCCGCGGTTTCAGGCGGAGTTGCGCGCACTGCGGGCCGGCAAGGCCCGCGAGGTGAAGAACGAACACCGCATCCGGCAGGACAGCGGCGAATGGCGCTGGGTGGAAGCGCGGGGAATTTCGACCCGCGACGCGGACGGACGCGTGACCCACGTCGCCGGTTCGCTGATGGACAACACCGAGTGCCGGCTGACGGACGCGCTGACCGGGCTGCCCAACGAAGCCTTCTTTGCCGAGCATCTGGAGCGCCGGCTGGAGCGGGCGCGGCACGCTTCAGAGTGGGATTTCGCGGTGCTGGCGCTGGCTCTGGACCGCTTTGAACCGGTGCACGAGACCCTGCGCAGCGGCGGCGGAGATCGCCTGCTGATGGAAATGGCCTGGCGGCTGCGAGACCTGCTGCCGGGCCGGTCGCTGGCGGCGCGCGTCGTGGGAGCGGATTTTCTGGTCTGCCTTGAAGACACCCGCACGCGCGGCGACGGAACCCGGCTGGCCGAAGAACTGGTGGAGACGGTGCGCAGGCCGTTCGTATGGCAGGGACATCGCGTCGCGCCGCAACTGGCCGCCGGCCTCGCCAAAGCGGCGCCCTGGTATGCCCATCCTGAGGAACTGGTGAGCGATGCGCGCAGCGCGCTGGCCCATGCCCGCCGCCAGGAGCCGTCCGGGGTGGTGTGCTACGCGAACGGCATGCGCGAGAAGGAGCTGGCCCGCCTCGAGCTGGAGGCGGATCTGGAGCGCGCCATCGAGGCCGGCGAGCTGCGCATGCATTATCAGCCCGAGGTGGATCTGCAGACCGGGCGCATTGTCGGATTCGAGGCGCTGGTGCGCTGGCAGCACGCGCGCCGCGGTCTGCTGCCGCCGGCGGAGTTTATCCCGGTGGCCGAGGAAACGGGCCTGATTCTGCCGCTGGGCGAGTGGGGTCTCGGCGAAGCCTGCCGGCAGATGATTGCGTGGCAGCATTCCGGCAATCCCGAGATGCAGGAGGCGCGGATCAGTGTGAACCTGTCGGCGCGGCAGTTCGATCAGGTGGATCTGGCCGAGCGGGTCGGTCTGGTGCTGGCGAGCACGGGGCTGCCGCCGGCCAGCCTGCGCCTCGAAGTTACCGAGAGCAGCGTCCTCTCCCACCGCGCCTCGGCGCTTGAGACCATGCGGGCTCTGGGCCGGCTGGGCGTTGGGCTGCACATCGACGACTTCGGCACCGGCTGCAGCTCGCTTGAATATCTCCAGAGATTCCCCTTTGACACGCTGAAGATCGACCGCTCCTTTGTAGAGGGGATTGCCTGCGATCGCGAGTCGCAGCTGATCGTGAAGTCGATCCTGGACCTGGCGCGATCGCTGGGGATCGACGTGGTGGCGGAGGGCATCGAGGACGCCAGTCAGCTGGAGGAACTGAAGACGATGGGCTGTCCCTGCGGGCAGGGATACTACTTCGCGCGCCCCATGGAGGCATCGGCGATTGACGCGATGATGCGCTCCGGCGCGCGGCAGATGCCGGCGCTGATGGCCTGACTTCAGGCAGGCGGGAAGCGGAAAAGAGAGATTTCTGAGCGGCGGCCGCTATTGAATCACAGGCCGCATCGGCGCAGCGGGAACGCCGGCGAGACCGTCGCGCGTAAGGGCGGTAATGCTCGCCGCGATCCGCTGATTGCCGGCGATCGGTTCCGTTCCCGGGTCGCTCAGTGTCAGGCGCAGAAAGTTGTCGGTCATGGCCTCGGTGCCGCCGTCGGGCCCGATCTCCATCGTCACGGCGGAAAGTCTGCGGCCGAGGAATTGCCCCCGGAAGGCGCAGGACTTTTCCGCCATCAGCGCGCGCAGCGCCGCCATGCGCTCCCGCACCGCACGCGCCGGGACCGGCTGCTGCCGGTGCAATTCCCAGCCAGGCGTCCCCGGACGCGCCGAGAACGGGAAAAGGTGGAGATAGGTGAAGGGCTGCGCGGCGATGAAGTCGTAGCTCTCCTGGAAGAGCGCGTCGGTTTCGCCGGGGAAGCCGATCATGACGTCGGCGCCGATGGCGGCGTCGGGCAACAGCGCGCGGATCGCCGCCAGCCGCTCGGCGTAGTGCCACGGGCGGTACCGGCGGTGCATGCGGCGCAGAATCGTGTCCGACCCGGACTGGAGAGGCAAATGCGCGTGCCGGGCGAGGCGAGGATGGTCGCCGACGGCATATTCAAGGTAGAGAGCGAGCAGGTCCGGCGACCAGTCCATGGGCTCGATGGAGCTGAGGCGCAGCCGGGGAAGCCCGGTTTCGCGCAGGATCGCCGCAACCAGATCCTCAAAGCGCCGGGAGGGTGCCAGATCCCGGCCCCAGCGGCCGAGATTGATGCCGGAGAGGACGAGTTCTTTCCCGTCCCGACCCACAAAGAGCCGTACGTTATCGAGGCAGGTGCTCAGCGGAACCGAGCGTGAGGGGCCCCGAGTCGTCGGAATGATGCAGAACGAGCATCGGTTGCCGCAGCCGTCCTGCACCTTCAGGTTCGGGCGGGTCTGCTGCGCGTCGGGGGCGAAGGGCAGGGCGGCGAGATCAAAATGAGCGAAAGCGTCGTCGTGGTAGACGGTGGGCGCCAGCGCGCTGGCCGGCACAAATCCCGATCCGGCGTCCTGCGGCGCACCGATCCGCAGCGCGATCTCCGCGACCATCGACTTATGGCTGTTGCCGACCACCGCATCCACCTCGGGCAGAGCCGCGAGCTCTTCCGGGGCGCGTTGCGCGTAGCAGCCGGTGACGACAATGCGGGCGGCGGGGTTCTCGCGCCGCGCGCGGCGCATGTACGCCCGGGCCTGGCGATCGGCTTCCGCAGTGACACTGCAGGTATTTACAATGACAACGGCTGCGGAATCCCCCGCTTCGGCGGGCGCGAGTCCGCCGTGGCGCAGGTTGGCGGCAATCGCCTCGCCGTCGGAACGGCTGGCGCGGCAGCCAAAGTTTTCAACGTGATATCCTGCCACGTTGCTCAGTGTATCAACGGGATGGGAGTCGGTGACGGGAGCCGATTCTGCCAGCATTCAAGCCCGACACAGGGAAATTGTTGTACGATCCCGATACGGCTCCGGAGTTTTTATGAAACGACGCATTCTTCTTGTCGATGACGATGTGGCTATCCTGCTTACGCTGAAGGCGGTACTGGAGATCAGTGGGTTCGAAGTGGAGACGGCGGCCTCCGCGCGCGAGGCGAAGCAGCGGCTCAAGTCGAACGAGTACCACATGGTCATCACCGACCTGCGTATGGAAAGCGAGACGGCGGGACAGGAAGTGGCGGCGGCGGCGAAAAAAGCGCCCAATCGTCCGGCGGTAGCGATGCTGACGGCCTATCCTCCGGCGGATGCGGACTGGACGTCCACCGGCACCGCCGACAAGGTTCTCGTCAAACCGATGAACACCCAGGATCTGCTGCGCCAGATCGAGGCAATGCTGGTTGCGCACGAAGACAAGAAGCGGCTGGCCAGCGAAAAGAAGCTGGAGGCTCTGTCGGCCGTCCAGGCATCCGAGAAGAAACCTCGTAAGCTGGCCGAGAGCCGCGCGCGGTAGAAGCATCTGTCCCGCCCTTTCCGGGTGGGTTTTCCTCCAGTCCGAACGAAGCGCGGTCCTACTCTGCCTGTGGGCTCCGGCGCGGCGCATCCCGATCGTCCACCCCATTCATGAGATCCGGGATCCTGAGAACCGGGACCATGAGACCCAGGACCATGAGACCCAGGACCATGAGACCCGGAAGCGTCACCCGCAGGTGTAGCCTGTCTTTGATCTTTCCTCGACTGCGATTCGTCCTATACTGTTTTCGCAGGAACACCCTGATCCCCTTGCTGGTTCCTCCTCGATGAGCACGTCCCACTTCTATCGCCGGTACGACCCGGATGGCCGCTGCAGGGTGATCTGCATGCAGTGCTTTCAAACCCTGGGCACGGCCTGGGATCGGCATTCTCTGGAAGAGATGGAATCGGCGCATGTGTGCGCGTTCTGGACCGAGGGCGCTTTCCCGTCGCCGGCACAAAGGAGCACAGACGTGCGCGAGGAACAGCCCCTGCTGCGGCGCGTTCTGCAAATCCCCGCAGGGCTGCTGGCCCTGCTGACGGTGCTGGTGGCTTATGCTTTGCCCACTGCCCTCGAGCTCGCCGCGCGGCACGCGCTCAACCCCTGGCTGGCGGTCATCCTGCCCGGCGATGTGATCGGCTGTGCGGTTCTGGCCGGGCTGCTGCGCAGGCCTCGCACCGGCGTTTTTCTCTACCTGCTGCTCACTTCCATCGAAGGTCTCAGCTATGCGGACGGCATGGCGCGAGGCCGCTACCTGGTCTGGTTCGCCGATCTGGTTCCCACCCTGGTGGTGCTCACCCTGGTCCTGCGCAGAAAGCTGCACAGCCGGGAACCTGCCCTTTCCTGAGGATCTCCCGCGACCCTGGCGGAACCTGCTCGCGTGCCGGAAGCCCGCGGGCCGCTCTTCGCGCGCAGTCCGAGCGCTGGCGCCGTCTGGCGCCGCAGCCGGCGCTAGCTGGCCTGCTGGGTGGGGACCCGCTTCTGCTGGAAGCAGCTGCGGCACAGCACCGGGCGTCCCTGGGTCGGCTTGAAGGGAACTGTCGTTTCCACGCCGCATTCCGAGCAGACGGTACGGGTTTCCGGTCGCACAGAATTCGAGCCGGATGCCCGTTTCGCCTTGCACTGCTTGCAGCGCTTGGGGTCGTTCTTGAACTGTTTATCGAAGAAGAATAGCTGCTCACCGGCCGTGAATACGAAATCACTCCCACAGTCGGCACATTTCAGAATTTTGTCGACGAACTCCATCCGCTTCCCTCGCCTTCGCCCGAAGCACCCGCCGTGCAGCGCCAGATCCTGCAGCGCATTCGGATCGCCTCGGCCGGTCCCCGGAAGGAACGGCCGGCTTGCTGCGACACAGCCGAACCTGCAGACTGTGGTACTCCTGATTTGGATAAGGGGCCCAATCGGCGATTGCGAAGGAGGGCGGGCATTCTGGTCCAGGCAGGCACCTGTACGGGCTCTTCTCTGCAACTGCCAGCCGCGGCTGAACTTGCGGCTAAAGACTGCACCGGCTCAATGCCGGAAATCCGCCCGAGGGCGGTGGAGAAGACGTTGCCGGACCGGCCTTTGGCCCAGCCTGGACGACGGAGTCCCGGCTGAGAGTCCCAGTTGCCCTTCCGAAAGCGCGATTCGCGCTTCCGGAGACCTGGTGTACCGCCCCACCCGGGTGAAAAATGAACCCGGCCAGGGACCCCAACCACCACCCGCCTGCGCGGGTGGGCTGGGACGTGCGGTCTGCTGAGATCTGGGGAGCGGCGCAGACCGGCCCGAAGGAAATACAGCTAATCCTGCTCTTTACGAGCCTTCTTACGATTCCGCTTTCTCGCCAGCGCTTCCTTCACACGGCGTTTCTCGCCCGGTTTCAGGTAGAAGGAATGACGTTTAACTTCCTTAATAATGTCTTCCTGCTGGACCTTGCGCTTAAACCGGCGCAATGCATTTTCAAGCGGCTCGCCTTCCTGAACGCGAACCTCTGCCAAGGGACTACACCTCCAGACGACCCTTGCTGGGCAACCATCAGATTACAGGAAATCGAGATAAAGAATCCATAAGCGCGGCGCCTCCAGAAATTCGTTCACGATGCCATTTTGTGCCGTTCGCCATTTTTTCGTGCGTGCAGGTAACGGGAAGCGCTGCATATGCCGCTTTTCTGACTGCCGCCGCAGTCAGGTGACTCCGGTTTCCTGTTGACATTCTACCGGTAGCTGGCGTATCTGTAGAACTCCAACAGGAGGCACGCGTGGGCGAGGAAAGATCGGACGTCTTACAGGGGACGCTGGACCTCATGGTCCTGAAGACGCTCGAGGCGATGGGACCGCTGCACGGCTATGGCATAGCCCGCCGGATCGAGCAGATCAGCGAACAGACCCTGCACCTGAACCAGGGAACCATCTACCCGGCGCTTCTGCGACTCCGGCAGCGGGGATGGATCCGCGCGGAGTGGGGCACCTCGGAAAACGGCCGCCGGGCGCGCTACTACGAGCTGACCCGCGCCGGCAAAGCGCAGATCGAGAAGGAAACCGAGAGCTGGGAGCGCGTGGCGGCAACCATGGCCCGGTTCTTAAGACCAGCCAGCAGCCAGTAGAGGCGAGGAGCGGGAGGGTGCGGTGAGTGGAGTGCGGGTGATCCTTAGCCGGTGCGCGGCGCTGTTTCGGCGCCGCAAGCTCGATCTGGAGCTGGACGACGAGCTGCGCGCGCACCTGGAGATGGCCGCCGAAGAACACCGGCGTCGCGGCCTCAGTCCCGCGGATGCCCGCCTGGCCGCGCTGCGCGAATTCGGAGGCGTCACCCAGGTGCGGGAGACAGTCCGCCTCCGCGAGGGCTGGCCGCTCGTCGAGAATCTGCGCCGCGACGCCGGCTACGCATTCCGGCAGATGCAGAAGAATCCCGGCTTCACCACGGTGATCGTCCTCACGCTCGCGCTGGGCATTGGAGCCACCACGGCCATCTTCACGCTGGTGTATTCCACGTTGTTGCGGTCGTTGCCGTATCCCCACGCTGACCGGATTCTCGCTCTGCACGATACCCGGCTGCACGGCGCATCGACCGGCGGCCTGATGGGTGTGCAGCGCTTCTTCGACCTGCAGGCGCGGAACCGCACATTCGAGAGCATCGGATTTTTCTTCTTCGATCAGTCCACTCTGGTCGACGCCAATCACCTGCCGGTCGCGGTTGAGGCGGCAGGATCGGATGCCGCTCTGTGGGACGTGCTGCGCGTGCGTCCTCTGCTGGGACGCACCTATACGGCGGCCGACGACCAGCCGAACGCGCCGGAGACGGCGGTGCTGAGTTATGCAGGGTGGCAGAAGATCTTCGGCGGCGATCCGGGCGTGATCCGCCGGCAGATCGCGCTGGATCGGCGGCCGGTCACGATCATTGGCGTGATGCCGCCGGGCGTCGCGGTGCCCGAAGGCATCGACCTATGGCATGATGCGCAGTTTCAGGCCATCGACTGGACGCGGCGCGACACCGGGGAGGGAACGCGGTTCATCAACGTGTTTGGACGGCTGCGCCCAGGCGTGACTCCGGCCATGGCGCAGGCCGATCTGCATCGCATCGGCCAGCAACTGCGGCAGGAACATCCTGACAGCGACGGCATGTGGCAGTTTTCCAGTGAGACGCTGCGCGAGAATCGGTACGGCGCAATGCGTCCCGCTCTGATCGTGCTGTTGCTGGCATCGGGTTTGCTGTTGCTGATTGCCTGCATCAACGTGGCAAACCTGCTGTTGTCGCGGGCCACGGCGCGGCAGCGCGAAGTGGCGCTGCGTCGGGCGCTGGGCGCTTCGGCGGGACGGATCGTGACCCAGTTCTTTACCGAGAGCCTGCTGCTCGCTCTGCTGGGCGGCGGACTCGGCGTGCTGGCTGCCTGGGGACTCATCCATGGCGTCATCGCCCACTTGCCGGGCCGGCTCGGGCTGCCGGGCACAGTGGAGATGCACTGGCCTGTGGTGGCCTTTGCTTTCGCTGTGGCCACACTCACCGGGATCGCCTTTGGCATTGCGCCCGCGCGCGAGGGCCGCCGTGTGGAGCTGCACACCACACTGAAGCAGGGCGAGGCGCGCATCGGCGGCTCCGGCCATTCTCTGCGCAACGCGCTGGTCGCCATCCAGGTGGGCCTGTCGCTCATGCTGATAGTCGGTGCCTCGCTTCTTGCCGAATCGCTGTGGCACCTGCTGAAAAACCCGCTGGGCTTTCGGCCCGATCATCTGCTCACGTTTTCCGTCGCGTTGCCGTGGGACACCAAAGAGCCTCAGCTTCGCAATTTCTTTGACACCCTGCAGCAGCGGCTGGAGACCATGCCCGGCGTCACCGCCGTGGGACAAATGGACGCCCTGCCGACCGTGGACTGGCATCTGCGCAGCAATTTCGACGCGGACTGGCTGCCGCGCATCGCCAACCAGCCGGCGATCAACGCCGAGGACCGCAACATCGGCGGCAATTTTCTTGGAGCGATGGGCGTGCCGCTCCTGGCCGGACGCACCTTCACCGACGCGGATTCGCGCCTGAAGCAGATCCCGATCCTGGTGAACGAAGCGCTGGTGCGCGCGTACCTGCCGGGAGGCAATCCGCTGGGGCGCCATTTGATCGTCGGCGGCACTCCCCATGAGATTGTCGGCGTGCTGGAAGATATTCGCGGCACCGCAGGCGCGATTGCGGCGCCCCCGGGGCCCGAGGTGTACTGGCCGGCGGATGGCGACGAGGGTGTCACCCATCGCTCGTTTATGGTGCGCTCGCGCATGGCGCCGGATGCGCTCGTCCCCATGGTGCGCGACACCGTGCACGGCGTCGATCCGTCGCTGGCCATCGGAAATGTGGCCACGATGGATTCGCTGCTGAACAAGGCGGTGGCGCAGCCGCGCCTGAACATGGCGGTGGTGGCCGCCTTTGCGCTGATCGCGCTGGTGCTGGCCTGCGTGGGCGTTTACGGCGTGGTGGCCTTCTTCGTGGCGCAGCGGACCCAGGAGATCGGCGTGCGCATGGCGCTCGGCGCTTCGCGGCAGGAGATTGGTCTCCTGTTCGTCCGGCGAGCTTTGACCACGGCGGCCCTTGGTCTGGCGGGAGGCACGGCCGCAACCCTCGCCCTTACGCGCCTTATTGCCAGCCAGCTCTACGGCGTTCAGGCGGATGATCCCCTGGTGTATGCGGCATCGGTACTGGCGTTGCTGGTGCCGGTGGTACTGGCCACGTTGCAGCCGGCCTGGCGAGCGGCGTCGGTGAATCCTGTGGAAGCGCTGAGATCGGAATGAGGGAAAAGGCATGAGCGGAATTCGAGCAGTGATCACGCGGTGTGCGGCGTTGTTCCGGCGGCGGAAGCTGGATCGCGAAATCGACGACGAGCTGCGCGCGCATCTGGAGATGGCGGCCGAGGAGAATCACCGGCGCGGCATGAGCGCGGACGAGGCATGGCGCGCCGCCCTGCGTCAGTTCGGCAGCGTCACCCAGGTGCGGGAGGCTGTGCGCCTGCGCGAGGGCTGGCCGCTTCTCGAGCATCTGCGCCGGGATGTGGCGTATGCCGTGCGCATGCTGCAGAAGAGCCCCGGCTTCACCGCCATCGCCATCGGATCGCTCGCGCTCGGCATCGGAGCGAACACCGCGATCTTCTCCATTGCCAAACATGTGCTGCTCGACCGGCTCCATGTGCCGCGCCCGGGCGAATTGCGGCTGCTCGCCTGGCACTCAGGAAAGAAGAGCGCGGTCCACAGCTCCTGGGGTGACTGGGACAGGACGCAGAGCGGCGGCATCACCAGCACCTCGTTTTCCTATCCGGTTTACCAGCTGCTGCGGAAGGAGAATCATCAGCTCGCCGATCTTTTCGCCTTTAAAAATGTGGGCCGCGTCAACGTCACCGCCGACGGCGAGGCCGAAGTTCTGCAGGCCGACCTGGTCAGCGGCAATTTCTATCAGCAAATGGAAGTGCAGCCGCAGCTGGGTCGGGCCATCGGTCCCGCCGACGACAAGCCAGGCGCCTCGCCGGTTGCGGTCATCAGCGACGGCTACTGGACGCGCCGATTCAACCGCTCGCCGGATGTCATTGGCAAGACGCTCCTCGTAAACCTGGTGAACGTCTCGATCGTCGGCGTGAACCCGAAGGGTTTTACCGGCGCGAAGAGCACCCAGACGTCCCCCGAGATCTTCATGCCCTTCGCTGTGCAGCCGCTCGTCTATCCGTACCGGAACGCCGACTCCCTGCTGACCAGCGATCGCGTGTGGTGGATGCAGATTATGGCGCGCGCAAAACCGGGCGTGGACGAAGCCCAGGCGCAGGCCGCTCTCGACGTGGCCCTGCAGGCGGCAGTGCGCGCCACCATGGCCGTCAAGCCCGATGAATCCGTCCCCAGCCTGTTGCTCACCGACGGCAGCCGCGGGCAGAATGAGGCGAGCCGGCAGATGAAACAGCCGCTGCTGGTGCTGATGGGCCTCGTCGGCCTGGTCGTGCTGCTGGCCTGCGCCAACCTGGCCAATCTCCTGCTCGCGCGTTCAGCCGCGCGGCAGAAGGAGATGAGCGTGCGCATGGCTCTGGGCGCGGGCCGCGCGCGCATCCTGCGCCAGGTGCTCACTGAGAGCCTGCTGCTTTCCCTGCTCGGCGGCCTGGCCGGCCTCATCGTCGGCTATCTCGGCCGCAACGCTCTCCTGCATATGTTTTCCGGTCCCGGCGACCCGATCATGCAGCCGGGCTGGTTCGACTGGGGCGTCTTCGCCTTCAACGCCGCTCTCTCGATCGTCACAGGACTGTTGTTTGGTCTGGGGCCGGCGTGGCAGTCCACTCGCGCTCAGGTGAGCAGCACCCTGAAGGATTCCGCGCACACCACCACCCGCCGCCGCCACGGATTCAGCGGCCGCGCCCTGGTCGCTTTCCAGGTGGCTCTCTCCACGCTGCTGGTGGTTCTCGCCGGAGTCTTCCTGCGCACGCTCATCAACCTCAACGATGTCGATCCCGGATTCGACACAAGGAATCTGGTGCTCTTCGATATGCGTCCTCCGCTCTCGGAATATTCCGGCGCGAAACAGACCGCGCTCTTCCGGCAGCTCACCGACCGGCTGGCTGCGGTCCCCGGCGTGGAATCGGTGACGCCCACCAGCGTCGCGCCGCTCTCGAACAGCTACGAGAACGACGACTTTATCCCCGTAGGTGTGCCGGTCGTCTCCGGAGAGGATACGGTCGCGGACAACTCCACGGTCGGCGCCGGATACTTCGCCACTTTCCGCATCCCCATTCTCATGGGCCGTGGATTCGCTCCAACGGATACCGAAACCTCGCCGCGCGTGGCCGTCGTCAACAAGGCTCTGGTGCACCAGTTCTTTCCAAACCAGAACCCAATCGGAAAAAGCTTCACCACAGACGGCGCGAAGAACGAAAAGATCGCCTATCAAATTGTGGGTGTCTGCGCCGACACTCGCTACGGCAACCTGCGCCGGGACCCGCCGCCCATCTTCTACCTCGACTACCGCCAGGCCCCGGAGATCGACTGGGGCATGAGCTTCGCAGTCCGCACCCGAACCACGCGCGCCGCCATTACGCCGTCCCTGCGCAAAGCCGTGCAGTCAGTGGATCGGAATCTCCCTCTCATCGACGTCCGTACGCAGCAGGAGCAGATCGATGAAATCCTGATGACCGAGCGCATCTTTGCCGACCTCACAACAGGGTTCGGCGTTCTGGCGCTGGTGCTGGCCTGCATCGGAATCTACGGGCTGATGGCCTACTCCGTGGCCCGCCGCACCAACGAGATCGGCATCCGCATGGCGCTGGGCGCGCGCAAAGACCAGGTGCTCCGCATGGTGCTTAGTGAAGCCGTATGGATGACCGCCTTCGGCATTGCCGCGGGACTGGCGGCCGCTCTCGGGCTGGGACGCCTCATCGCCAGCCAGCTCTACGGCCTCCGCTCCTGGGATCCGCTGACGCTGGCGGCAACCGCCGGGCTCCTGGTCCTGGTCACTCTGGCCGCGAGTTGGATCCCCGCGAGCCGCGCCGCGGACGTCGATCCCAGCCAGGCCCTGCGGGCGGAGTGACGCGCAAAGAAAAACCCCCGCTTCGCTGCCGAAGCGGGGGTTCTGGCGACTGACTCCTACCAGCGCGAAACCGTCAGATCGTCGAGATACACCGTGGCCGATCCGCTGCCGTAACCGTCGATCTGGAGGTTGGTCAGCAGCGTGGGCGCCCAGCCGGCGGCCCAGGCCGATGCCACCGTCTTGTTGATCGCCTGCTCCTTGCCGTCCAGAGCCACCGTCTTATAGGTCACCACGCCGGAGCTGGTCCGCGAGTAGGAAATCTGCACATGGTGCCACGTGTTCACGCTCCAGTTGCGCGGATTGCAGGGCTGGCTGCTGTACACCCACTTGTCCACCGGCTTGGTCGGGGTTCCCGCATTCTCCGTGTAATCCCACGTGCCGTGCCAGCCGTCGCACTGGAATCCGTAGATCACCGTATCGCCGTTGGGAATCACCTGGTTCATGTCCATCTCGATGTTGGCCAGGTGGGCCGCGCTCCCGCCGATATAGACCCAGGTGTCGTAGACGAAGTTCGTGGCCGTCACATCGTCGCCAAAAGAGGTGTAGAAGCGCTCGCCGCCATTATTCGTGAAGCTGGTATAGAACTTGCGCGACTTTCCGCTGTGCGAGGGCGACGTCACCAGCGTGGTCGAGCCGCTCGACGTGCCTTCGGTGCCGGTGTCGTGCGTCGCGTTCCAGCCCAGGACGTCAATACTGCTGACCACCGAGGCTCCGGCAGGAACCGTCAGCGCCCCGCTGGCCGAAACGCCCGAGACCGTCACCGTGACATCGGAGACGCACACGGCGCCCTTGTTGCCCCAGGCCTTCACATGGACCGTGTGGCTGCCCGACGAAGCCGAGACGTTGGCGCTGACTGAGGTGCTGTGAACAATCGTCGTGTCGCTGCTGCTGTCCAGCGAGTAGCCCATCGCCGTGACCGGCTGCGACGAGCAGCTGGAAGAGTCCGCGGTGAGAGTGAAGGGCGAGGAAACATCGGCACCGTTGCCGGGGCTGTTGATGGTGGGATTGGCGAAGGCGGGCGCGGCCGTGAGGGCGAGCAGGGACGTGAACAGTGACAACTTGTGAGCAATCTTCAAGGGACTTTCCTCTGGCGGTGAAGTGGGTTCGGTTCGAGCTACGGGCCGGAAGGTAATGCGCCGCACGCAACAACCTTGGCAGGTGCTCAGGATCTTCGCTTCGAACACTGTCGGGCGCCGCCCGCCGTAACGGGCGGAGTCCGCAGGGTCTGGGTCAGTTCCGAGTCTTGCGTGGGCCGTAGTCCACTTCGGAGGAGCCATCAACACACTCTGGTCCTGGGACCAGAGCAGGATTGCGCCGCTCAGGTCTTCCCTGGGCCCGGCGAACAGGCGAAGGGGAGATATTGGCAGTGAATGCTGGTGTCATCCTCACGTAAGCCCGCCACGATGTAAATCCCCCATTTCAGGGAATTTGCAGATTTTTTGTGGATCGCGGGCAACTTTTTTCCGGTTGTGCAAATTGTTCCCGGACCGCCAGGAAAAACCGTCTCCGTCGCAGGTGGGAATTACACGAATCCAGCTGACCTGAACGAAAGAGCCGTTACCTTCGGTCGCCCGACATCGCGATCCTCATGCTGGAAGCCTCGTTGCCGGCCGGCCCCCGGACCTAGAAGACCGGCGCGTGCTGCCCCTGGGGCGACGCGAAATACTTCTTCCAGAACGCCAGCCGCGCCGGATCCGCCAACGGCATCATGCCCGTGTGCGCTCCGATCTCCATCGTCTCGGGAGCAGATGCCGTCACACGCACCCAGTGGGCCAGCTCGTCGCCGTTGGGATCGCCGGTCGTGGCAAAGTTCTTCAGATACTCCGACGCTTCGCGGGAGACCGTGTGATCCACCGGCGTCCACGGACGATCGAGCAGGTCCAGGTTTCTGAAGAAGTACGGAATCTCCCCGGTATGGAACGCTCCGAACTCCGGATGTTGCGGCCACGGTATGGCCCGATCGAAGAAGTACGTGAAGATCGGCGCGTGATGGTTGGCCGTCCGCCGCACCGCCCAGAGATTCATCGAGACCCGGTCCCGGTCGCGATCGCTCGCCTCCATCGCAGGCGTTACTTCCTCAGCCGCGGCCGCTGGGTAAAGCCGCAGGAACTCCGCCGCCAAATCGCCGAACTGCTGCTGCGCCCAGTCCTCGTACTCGGCCACGGAGTGCACCGGCGGCTTGAAGAGCAACCCGTCATTGGCCTGATAGCCCGTCGTGAACGGCACATCGTTGTCGGCGCCGCGGTCTGAAAGTTCCTGTGGGCTGGCGGGCAGCACCCAGCCATCGATGTCGGGAAAGAAGCGCGCGGAGAAATCCCCGGCGGCGGGCAGCAGGTCGGCAGCCGGCTTCGCCCGCAGCTGCTCGAGCGTGCCGGCGTGATGCGCCTCCGCATACTTCACTCCCGCCTGTTCCGCCTCCTGCAGGCTGGGCATCGGGAGGGCCACGATGCCAGCGCCGCTGTCCGCCTGGGCGCGCTCAAAGAGTCCAGCGCCCAGCGGCGATGCAGTGAGCGCAAGAACGCTGAAGGCTCCCGCGGACTGGCCCCAGATGGTCACCCGCGCCGGGTCTCCACCAAAGTTGCGGATGTTGCCGCGTACCCACCGCAGTGCGGCCAGTTGATCCATGAGCCCGTAATTGCCCGAAGCGTGATGCGGCGATTCTGCGGCGAGGCCGGGATACGCGAAGAAGCCGAACACGCCCAGCCGGTAGTTGATGGTCACGACGACCACCCCCGTCGAAGCCAGATTCGTGCCGTCATAGATCTGTATGCTGCCCGCGCCTCCCGAAAATCCCCCTCCGTGAATGAACACAATGACCGGCAGACTGGCCCTGGAGGACACCTGGGGAGTCCAGACGTTGAGATAGAGACAGTCCTCGCTGACGGGCAGCTGGGTCATGAACTCCGGGGTCCACGGCAGCAGTTCCCTGACGGTGCGCTGCATGCAGCTCTTGCTGAAGGTGTCGGCCCTGCGAATCCCCTTCCACTGACGCACCGGCGCCGGAGGACGCCAGCGCAGATCGCCGACCGGCGGGGCCGCGAATGGTATTCCCTTAAAGACGGCGACCGTGGAATTGGGAATGGCGACGCCGGAAACCCGGCCGGCATCGGTCCGCGCTACCGGAGCTGCTGCGGCGCCCGCCGATGGCGACAACGCGACGGCAAGCGCCATCCCAATCATGATCACTCGAACTCCCGATGGCATGGCATCTTCTCCCGGTCGCCTGTCACGCCTCGCACCCGTCGACACCGCCGAAACGAGATCGCGATAAGCCTGAAATCCAAAGTCGCTCGATGATAGCCGACCCGCTGCTCCCCAGTTCGTCGAGATGAAGGAATCGGAGGAGCGCCGTTCCTCCACGCCAACACTCACGAAAGTTGTCCCGCGTGGTCGCGGTAACCCACATTCATGCAGTAGGCTGAAGACGGCCGGGCCTGTAGCTCAATGGTTAGAGCAGGGGACTCATAATCCCTTGGTTGGGGGTTCAAATCCCTCCGGGCCCACCATGCCCCGTCGCGAGAGACACCCGATGTCCTCCCCGCCATCCCATCCCCTCGTTGCCTTCTACCGCGACGGCGCGCAGGATGACCGCGGCCGTACCCTCAACGAGATCCTCGCCTGGCCCGACGATCGCCTCGAAGCCGTCCACGATTTCATCCAATGGCTCTTTCCCCTGCCTGAGCGCAGCGGCGCCAACCCGGGCGCACCGACCCTGGACGCCGCCACCATCGAGGCGTTCCACGCGACCCCCGCCATGCGCGAGCGCCTCCATCATGCCTTCGAGCGCATGCTGCGCTTCTATGGCCTTGTCTGGAAAGCCTCTGCCGGCGCCCCCGCCGTCGAGCGTCTTCCCGATTTTCGCGAGCGAGCGCAGAACTGGCTCTGGCCCATGAACCACAATCACCTCCGGCTCACCCGCATCCTGCGCTCGACCCTCCTGCTTGGGCTCGAATCCGAATCGAAGGCGCTCTTCCGCGCACTCAACGCCGTTTATCGCGAATTCCCCGACCGCATCTCTACCCGCACCCACGCCTTCTGGCTCGACGCCCAGCGCCGGGACTAATCCGGGCCGGCAGGAAATGCATGCACATGCATGTCATAATGGGCTATGCGCACCACGGTCGAAATGAAACCCGAACATCGCAGCGCTCTCCTGTCCATGGCCTCTCGTCGCGGACAGAAGGGCTTTTCCGCGGTTCTGGAAGAGGCGATCAGTCTCTACCTGCGCACGGAAGAAGACCGTGAGAAGCGCCGAAAGACCTTGTTGTCTCTGGCAGGTGCGCTCTCTCGGGAAAACGCGGACAAACTGCGCGGCCGCGTCCGGAAATTCCGGGAGAACTGGCGATGATCCTGGCTGACACCGACGTCCTTATCGATTACCTCGCCGGAGTTGAGCCGATTCGCGAACAGATTGCGCGGGCTGTCTCCTCCGACCGGCTCTGGACCACCGCGATCAGCTGCTTCGAGCTCCTGAGCGGCGCCGAAGAAGGCCGCCGGGGCGAACCGGTTCGCCGTTTTGTCGAGTCGCTGCCGGTTCTTTCACTGGATCGTGATGGCGCCCAGCGTGCCGCCGACGTTCGACGGCACCTGGATCGCATCGGCCAGGCCATCGGCATGGCCGACAGCCTGATCGCCGGTATCGCGCTCAACCACGACCTCCCTCTCCTCACCCGCAATCGCAGCCACTTCGCTCGAGTGCCGGGTCTCCGGCTCGAGGAGCCCACTCGTCGATCCTGAACCCGCACCCACGCCTTCTGGCTCGACGCCGCGCATTCGGACTAAACTGGGCAGTCGATTTCCATGCCCATCCACTAAAGGAAGACCCAATGCCTCGTGTTGCTCGTCGCGCTTCTGTGTCTGCGCTCCCGGTTGCGTTCCTGATTTTCGCTTTGTGCGCCCTGCCCGCGCTGATTCGTGCGCAGGATCCCGCCCATCCCATCCATGGCGACAACGGCGTCAGCCTGCCGCCGCCCCCGGTGGCCGCTGTCCACATCGTCACTGACGACTATCACGGCATCAGAGTCGAAGATCCCTACCGCTGGCTCGAGGACGCGAAAAGCCCGCAGACCCGCGCCTGGATCAACGAGGAGAACGACTACACCCGGAGCTACCTCGACCAGCTGAAAAACCTGCCGGAGATCCACAAACAGCTCGAAGCTTTGCTCCGTGTCGACCAGTACTCCATGCCGGTTCTGCGTGACGGCAAATACTTCTTCCGGAAGCAGCTCGCCAGCGAAAACCAGGGTTCCCTTTACATGCGCTCCAGCTGGCAGGGTGCGGACCGCCGCCTCGTCGACGCCGCGCAGCTCAGCGCCGACCAGAACACCTCGGTCAATATGATCGGCGTCTCCGACGACGGCACGCTGCTCCTTTACGAGGTCCGCGTCGGCGGCGCGGACGAGGGCTCCGTCCACGTCCTCAATGTGCGCACCGGCAAAGAAATGCCCGACGTGCTGCCCTCCGCGCGCTACATGGGCGTCAGCCTCAGCCCCGACCACAACGGTCTCTACTATTCGAAATTCACCCACCAGGGTTCCGACGTCTGGTTCCACAAATTCGGCGCTCCGGTCGCGCAGGACGCGAAGATCTTCGGCGGTGAGTACCGCGCCAAAAAACTTGGCGAACTCGATCTGGTCAGCGTCAATGTCAGCGACAATCACCACTGGCTCATCGTGCATGTCGCTCACGGCGTCCCCGCCACCAGCGAAGACATCCTCCTCCGCGATCTGCGCCAGCCTGGCAGCGCCTTTGTTCCGCTGGTCTACGGAGTCGAAGCCCATGTGCGCATGATCAATGCCGGTGACCGCTTCTTCCTCCTCACCGACTACCAGGCGCCCAACTCGCGCATCGTTGAAGCCTTCCCCGGCCGCGATGCCGCCGCATGGAAAACCATCATCCCCCAGGGTCACGACGTTATCGACGACTTCAGCATCGTCGGCGGCAGGCTCTTCGTCTCGCGCCTGCACGACGTCAAAACCGAAACCACCATCTACTCCCTCGACGGCCGGCAGACCGGCACGCTCGCTTACCCTGGCATCGGTTCCGGGTCAGTTGTCCGCGGCCGCCCCGATCAGACCTACGGCTTTTACACCTTTGAATCCTTCATCACTCCGCCCACCATCTATCGTTACGACACGAAAACCGGCCGCTCCGATATCTTTGCCCAGCCGCACGTGCCCTTCGCCTCGTCGCGCTACCAGGTCACCCAGGTCTTCTACAACTCCAAGGACGGCACCCGCGTCCCCATGTTCATCGCCGGCCGCAAGGGTCTTCCCCGCAACGGCACCACGCGTCTGCTCATGACCGGCTACGGCGGCTTCGATCTGCCCATGCTCCCCGCCTGGAACCCCGAATACGCCTGGTGGATGGAGCAGGGCGGCTACTTCGCCCTCCCTAACCTGCGCGGCGGCAACGAATACGGCGAGGCCTGGCACAAAGCCGCCATGTTCCAGAACAAGCAGAACGTCTTCGATGACTTCTTCGCCGCCGCCCAATACCTCATCCGCAACCACTACACCAGCCCGGCGCACTTCGCCATTCGCGGACGCTCCAACGGCGGCCTGCTGATGGGCGCAGCCATGACCCAGCGCCCTGACCTCTTCGGCGCCATCTGGTGCGGCTATCCGCTCCTCGACATGCTCCGCTATCAGAAATTCGAATTCGGCCGCCTCTGGACCACCGAATACGGCAGTTCCGATAACCCGAAAGACTTCGCCTATATCCGCGCCTACTCGCCCTACCAGAACGTGAAGAAGGGCGGCGATTATCCGGCCATCATGTTCTTCACCGGCGACAACGACACCCGCGTCGACCCCATGAACGCCCGCAAAATGACAGCCCTCATGCAGGCCTCCAGCGGCAGTGACCGCCCCATCATCCTGCACTACTCCCTCAAGGGCGGCCACAGCTCCGGCGTCTCCCTCTCCCAGCTCGTCGACGACTACACCGACGAAATGGGTTTCCTCTGGAACGAAACAGCAGGAAAGTAGACCCTCGCGCCTTCCCCCTGTCACCCGGTTTTGGAGACAGGGGACTTCTCCTCAATAAGAAAGTTCACAACCACCCGCGGTGCGAAACTCCGCCAGTCAATCCGCCACATCTGGCGCATTTTTAAGCCGTCTTGTCACCAATCCGCCCCCGTTTTCCACCCTTCCCACAGCCATCCACCGCATTTGCACCACTTACGCGCCTTGTGGACCGCACCCGGCCGCGCCTATGCTTCTCCAAGGTGCCGCTTTTCCGCCGCGGACCCGCAGCTCGCCCGTCGCCGGAAAAGCGAAAAACCCGCGAAAAACGCGCCTTTTCGCAATTGTCCACACCCATTTTGGGGAATTAAGAATCCTGATCCCCCCAATCGCATTTAAAATACTAGATGTAGTGGTTATTGCTTGACACACCCTATTAACAGAGGTACTTTCCCTTCTGCGGCTCCAAAAAATCCGTTAGGGTTCTGAATCGCGATCGCAGCCTCCCCCACTAACAGGAAGCTCACTCGCCTCACTCCCACGGTCCACGATCCGCCATCGCAGGCACCTCCATCGGAACTCGTTCCGACGGGGATTCCAGTTTTTGTCCGGGTCCCGCAAGGGAATTTGCACCACCCACGCATCGCGCGAAATTGATTCGAAGGAAGGTACTCATCATGGCCGAGACCCCCAGGAAATCCACCACTCTCGCCACTCCCGCGACCGCCGCCCCCGGCGCCGGCCATTCCTCCGCTGCTCCGGCGAAGCCCGCCCTTCGCTTCCCGCGCACCTTCTCGCGCGCCGGCCTCTCCCCCTACGACGAAGTCCAGTGGGAGAGCCGCACCGCCGCCATCTCTGACGCCGGCGGCAAGACCATCTTCGAGCAGAAAGACGTCGAGATCCCCGTCGACTGGTCGATGACTGCCACCAACATCGTGGCCAGCAAATATCTCCACGGCCAGATCGGCACCCCCGAGCGCGAGTCCGGCGTCCGCGCCCTAGTCGGCCGCGTCGCCGAAACCATCCGCGACTGGGGCCTGGCCGGCGGCTACTTCGCCACCGCCGATGACGCCGCCCTCTTCCACGACGAGCTCGCGCACCTGCTCCTCACCCAGAAGGTCGCCTTCAACTCGCCCGTCTGGTTCAACGTCGGCTGCGACCGCCTCGAGCCTAATTCCGACGCCCAGAACTGGCACTGGAACCAGCACTCCTGCGCCGTCGAGTTCTCCGTCACCGGCTACCGCAAGCCGCAGTGCTCCGCCTGCTTCATCAACGCCGTCGAGGACTCGCTCGACTCCATCCTCACCCTCGCCAAAACCGAGGGCATGCTCTTCAAGTGGGGCAGCGGCACCGGCACCAACCTCTCCACGATTCGCGGCTCCCATGAGACTCTCTCCGGCGGCGGCACCGCCTCCGGCCCGCTGAGCTTCATGCGCGGATTCGACGCCTTTGCCGGCGTCATCAAGTCCGGCGGCAAGACCCGCCGCGCCGCCAAGATGGTCATCCTCAACGTCGACCATCCCGACATCGTCGATTTCATCGAGTGCAAGGCTAAAGAAGAAGCCAAGGCCTGGGCCCTCATGCGCGAGGGCTACGATGGCTCCTCCGGACCCGACTCCGAAGCCTACTCCTCCATCTTCTTCCAGAACGCCAACAACTCCGTTCGCGTCAACGACGAGTTCATGCGCGCTGTCGAAAAAGACGCCGACTTCTCCACCCGCTCCGTCAAAGACGGCGCCCCGGTCCACACCTACAAGGCCCGCGACATCATGAAGAAGATCGCCGAGGCCACCTGGCAGTGCGGCGACCCCGGCATGCAGTACGACTCCACCATCAACCGGTGGCACACGTCGAAGAACACCGCCCGCATCAACGCCT